>Ga0208636_100010_pt1 | contig 535195 bp, 518 predicted proteins | sample LakWasM103_HOW12_2_FD_183921 | JGI IMG/M metagenome (GOLD analysis project Ga0208636, IMG submission 183921) | Freshwater sediment methanotrophic microbial communities from Lake Washington under simulated oxygen tension - Sediment Metagenome... | ecosystem: Environmental > Aquatic > Freshwater... | reverse complement strand
AGCTCTTCAGCGCCGAAGGTAGTGCCAGGGAAACTTGGTGTGAGAAAAGGTCAATGCACCCTCTTTATTTTAAAACCCCGACTAGATCGGGGTTTTTTTATTCCCAAAAATCTAAAATCGACTAAAATTTAAGTATGAGCAGCTAGTTTCAAGGAAATCAATGAAACTGCGTATGCAGTATACGATTATTCGTTACTGCTTAACGAGTGCAGGAGCACGTATGAATGCAAAAATACTTAAGTATGAATTGTTCTCTTTATTCTTTTTATCAATCATTACATTAGTTGTTTTTTATTATCGGGACACTCTTCCTGATAATTATTTGGCAATTTCGTCGACATCTTCGTCTGGCTTCTTTGCTTATTACGGAACAAGCTTTTTAAGTTTTATCAATTATTATACTGGTCCATGGATTTTTGTTTCATGCGCTCTTTTCACGACATTTTATGTTTTCCTTTTTTCAAAGCGTGCTGATTTAATAGATGCTTTGAATATCATTACTCTGAGCTTGTTCTGCTTATGGACAGCTTATTATCTACAGCCGACTTTGCTTGGCGCTGGTTTATATCAATTCCTTTCTAATGCGATTTCTCCTTTTGCTTCTTTTTTGATCTGGCTTTGTTCGTTGATTGCTTTTACTTGGGGATCTTTTAGAGGAGATTTCACGGCAAAAGTTAAAAATGCAGTTGAAGTTGTTCGTGGAGTTGATTTGCAGACTCCAACGGAAAAAGTTCAATCTTTTGCTAATAAATATTTTGAAATTTTCAGACAGAAAATTGATGAGCGCAAAGCCTTAAAAGCTCTCGATCACCAAGAGACTGCACATGAAAATAATGGAGAACAAACTTCAATTTCTAAAACAATGGAAACTCCAGTTAAGAAAGAAGAAGTGAAGCTTGCAGAACTACCCCCGATGAAAGAAGTAGTTAAAGTTGAAGAGGCTCAGATCAAAATTTCTGACATGGCCCCTAAAATGTTAGCTCAACCTATTGAAGATGAAGTCGTCTCTATTGATGAAGCGACAACGGCCATGATTGAACACGAATCAGACTACGCTGATGGCGGTGATTATATTGATGAATCACAAATTGGTCTGGCCCTGAGAGAGGAGATGCCTGCTACAGCAAAAGCTGCGCCTTCTGCTCAAAAATTTAATGATGATAAATATTACGATCTTGTAAATTTGGGTTCTAAGAAAAATACAGAACAAAAATTTCATCAGCCTGAAGATGCTTATTTCCACAATATTATTAATAAAATTCAGGCAAAGCTTGGTGAATTTAAAATTCAAGGACAAATTGTTAACGTTTTAAAGGGACCTGTTGTTGATACTTTTGAGTGGGAGCTTGGTGCGGGGGAAAAGGTTGCGCGACTCACTTCTACTGCTGAAGACTTGTCTTTGGCGCTTTCTGGGTCACCAATACGTATTGTTTATCCGATGAAAGGAAGAACGACTGTTGGTATCGAAGTGCCTCGTAATCCTCGAGAATACATTTACCTAGATGAAGTTATTTCATCCAAAGATTTTGCTCTCTCTAATCATCAGCTTCCTTTGGCCATGGGGAAAAATGCTTTTGGTGAACCTGTTTCTTGCGATCTTGCGACTATGCCTCATATGTTGGTTGCCGGATCTACGGGAGCTGGTAAATCTGTTTTCATTAACTCAATTCTTGTTTCGTTGTTGATTATGAAATCACCTAATCAGATGAAATTGATTTTGATTGACCCAAAACAACTTGAACTTGCTCTTTATGCACGTCTTCCGCATTTGTTGATGCCGGTAATAACCGAGCCAAAAACAGCTGCCACTTCGCTTTTGTGGGCCTGTCAGGAAATGGAAAGACGATACTCAATCATGTCTGAAATGGGCGTAAGAAATATTGAAGGCTTTAATCATAAATTGAAAAATGCAACCCCGGTTGCGATGGATAAAATTCGTAAATTTTATGAATATGAAGTCATGGAATCGTACGAACTTCCTTATATTGTTATTATCGTGGATGAGTTCGCCGATTTGATTTTGTCTGCGAAAGGTAAGGAAATTGAAACGCATATCAACCGTCTTGCAGCCAAAGCAAGAGCGGCAGGGATCCATTTGATCGTCGCGACTCAGAGACCTTCTGTTGACGTTATTACCGGGGTTATTAAATCGAATTTCCCAACCAGGGTTTCATTCCGTGTAACGAGTTCACAAGACTCGAGAACGATTTTGAACGTTATGGGGGCTGAGAAGCTATTGGGGAAAGGGGACATGCTATATAAGTTTGGTGTGGATATGACTCGTATTCACTCAGCCTACATCGAAGAGGTAGAGATTGAGGCCCTGACTGAAAAATTGTCAGAAATGTCTCCGGAATTTAATCCTTACATCATGGAATTTTTGGAAAATGGTGGGGAAGAAGAAGCGGAAGTTAGCGTTGCTCCTCGTGAAGGGGACACTTCAGGCGGAATGGACGACAAATATGACGAAGCCGTCCGTGTCGTTATAGAGCACAGATCAGCGAGTGCTTCACTGCTTCAAAGAAGACTTGGGGTTGGATACAACCGTGCAGCAAATCTTATTGAAGAAATGGAAGCAAAAGGTGTCGTTGGTCCTGCCCAAGGGTCGAAGCCTAGAAAAGTTTTATTGGGTTCTGAAAGTCTGACTTAAACATATTTCTATGGGAGTTTTCCATTGGGAAAACTCTCATAAGCCTTGCCCTATTTCGGGGGGTATGTTATCACTCTACTTCATTAATAATTTCAGTTGTCTGAAATGTTGGTCCGTCCGAATTAATGTAATAAAGACGGCTCACAGGCAATTCGATTAACCAACGGAGTTTACATGTCTGAATTATCTCTAAAAGGTCTCCTTGAGGCCGGCGCACACTTTGGTCACCAGACTGAGAAGTGGAACCCAAAAATGAAGAAATACGTTTACGGCGAAAAGAACGGTATCTACATTATCGATCTTGCTAAAACTATTCCTCTTGCAAAAGAAGCATACGATTTCCTAAAGAAAACTGCTGGCGAAGGTAAGCCAGTTCTTTTCGTTGGTACAAAAAGACAAGCTTCTGAAGTAGTAGCTAAAGCAGCTCAAGACTGTGGAGCAAACTTTGTTACTTCTAGATGGCTTGGTGGGATGCTTACGAACTACAAAACTGTAGCTCTATCAATTGATAAAATCCGCAAAGTTGAAAAAATGAAAGAGACTGGAGATTTCGGTCTTCTTACTAAAAAAGAAAGAATCAACATTGAAAAAGAAGTTATCAAGCTAGAAAAAACTCTTGGCGGGATTAAAGAAATGAGAAAGCTTCCAGGCGCTCTTTTCGTAATCGATCCAAACAATGAAAGAATTGCAATCCAAGAAGCAAACAAACTTGGTATTCCAGTTGTAGCTATCACTGATACAAACTGTGATCCTACAGGTGTTGATTTCGTTGTTCCAGGTAACGACGATGCTATCAAATCTGTTTCTATGTTCACTGAATACTTCGCTAACTCAGTTGCTGAAGGAATGAACATCGCTAAGAAAAATAACAAGCTTGAAAAATCAAAAGATTCTGGTCGTGACGTTGCTCTTGAAAAAGAAATTATCAGCAAATACGAAAAAGACATCGATCTTGTTGACGAAGAATAAGAGTTATTAATTTTTTAATTAAAGGAAAAATTCTATATGACACAAATTACTGCAAAGCTTGTTTCTGACCTAAGAGAAAAAACTGGCGCTGGTATGATGGACTGTAAGAAAGCTCTTACAGAAATGAACGGCGACCTAGAAAAAGCAATCGATTACCTAAGACAAAAAGGTCTAGCTGCTGCTCAAAAGAAGCAATCTCGTGTTGCTGCTGAAGGCGCAATTGGTTCATACATCCACGGTGGAAGAATGGGAGTAATGGTTGAAGTAAACTGTGAAACTGACTTCGTTGCTAAATCAGAAGACTTCCTTACTTTCGTAAAAGACGTAGCTATGCACATCGCTGCTGCTGATCCAAAGTTCGTAAGAGCTTCAGAAATGGATCAAGCATTCGTAGATAGAGAAATTTCAATCTACGCTGCTCAATTGAAAGAAGAAGGGAAGCCAGAAAACATGATTCCTAAAATTCTTGAAGGAAAAGTGAAGAAGCTAGCTTCTGAAGTTTGTCTTCTAGAGCAAAAATTTGTTAAGAACCCAGACATTTCAGTTCAAGATCTAATCAATGAACTTACAATTAAAGTTGGAGAAAAAATCGACGTAAGAAGATTTGTAAAATTCAACCTTGGTGAAGGTATTGAGAAGAGAGTTGACGATTTCGCAGCTGAAGTTGCAAAAATGACTGGTGGACAACACTAAGAACTAATCAAAATTAAGGGGCTCAAAAGGCCCCTTTTTTTTGTGTACCCCTTAAGAATCATACAAGACACAAACAAGACACAGGAGAGCTCAATGAAATATGGTCGAATCCTTTTAAAACTATCTGGCGAAGCTTTATCGGGCGATCAAGGGCATGGTATTTCTGCAGACGTACTCAATACTATTTCCGGAGAAGTTAAAGAGTTAATCGGAATGGGAGTTGAGGTGGCCATCGTTATTGGTGGTGGAAATATACACCGCGGAGTTGCCGGGGCTACAGTTGGTATGGATCGTACGACTTCAGACCATATGGGCATGCTTGCAACGGTTATCAACTCGCTTGCACTTCAAGATTCACTTGAAAGAAATGGCGTTAACACTAGAGTTTTGACAGCAATCGACATGCAGGAAATTGCTGAGCCTTATATTAGAAGAAGAGCTGTGCGCCACCTTGAAAAGAAGCGTGTCGTTATCTTTGCAGCTGGCACAGGGAATCCTTACTTCACGACAGATACAGCAGCGGCCCTTAGGGCTAATGAAATTGACGCTCATGTCATCATGAAAGCGACAAAGGTCAATGGAATTTACGATAAAGATCCAATGAAGTTTAAAGATGCTGTAAAAATTGATAAACTTAAGTTTATGGACGTTCTTAATAAAGGTCTTGCTGTTATGGATTCGACAGCGATTTCACTTTGTATGGACAACGATGTAGATATTCTCGTTTTCAATATGTTTGAAAAAGGAAATATCAAACGCGCCGTTATGGGCGATAATACTGGAACAATTGTAACTAACAAATAAGATAAATAATAAGGGGACTCATTATGATGATGGATCAAGTAAAGAACTCATTAAATGATTCAATGAAAAAAGCTATTGATTCACTTAAACACCAACTCGGACGAGTAAGAACTGGAAGAGCGTCTGCAACGATTCTCGACGGCGTTCAAGTTGATTATTACGGCTCAATGAGCCCGATTTCTCAGTTGGGACAAATCTCAACTCCTGAAGCTCGTCTTCTTCAGATTCAGCCGTTTGATAAGACGATGATTCCTGCTATTGAGAAAGCTTTGTTTGCAGCAAACCTTGGTGTAACTCCAACTAACGATGGAAACTTTGTTCGCTTGAATTTTCCTGCGTTGACGGAAGATAAACGTAAAGATTTGGCGAAAGAGATTAAGAAAATCGGTGAAGAAACTAAAGTTCATATCAGAAACGCTCGTCGCGATCAAAATGAAGCTGTGAAAAAAGCTGAAAAAGATAAGAAAGTTTCTGAAGATGAGTCTAAAAAATTACAAACTGAAATTCAGAACATCACTGATAAATTCACAAAAGAAGTTGATACGATTATAGCAACTAAAGAAAAAGAAGTTTTGGCCATCTAATTCACATGAATTTAGTCAGACCATACCCGATCAAACACGTGGCCATCATTATGGATGGCAATGGCCGTTGGGCCACAATGCGCTCACATCCTAGAGTGTGGGGACACGTGCGCGGCTCGGGTGTGGTTGCTGATATCGTTGAAGAAGCAGACAATCTTGGAGTAAGTGCGCTTACAATGTATGCTTTTTCTTCTGAGAATTGGTGTAGACCACAAACAGAAGTCAGAGTTCTTTTTAATCTACTTCACAAATTTTTAAAAAGAGAACGTGAACGAATTTTAAAAAATAATATTCGTTTTAAAATCATGGGAGATATTTCAAATCTTCCGATTCAAACAAAAAATCTCATTTTTCAACTCGAAGAAGAAACCCAATTTAATACCGGCCTTAAGCTCACATTTGCTTTTGGTTATGGTGGGCGAGCTGAGATCACTCATGCTCTCAATTCCTTTATCCGCAATAATCCGGGTAAGGAAGTGAATGAAGATGAACTTGCCAATCATTTAATGATTCCTGATTTGGGAGACGTTGATTTACTCATCAGAACAGGCGGCGATCATCGCATTTCAAACTTTCTGCTATGGCAGATTGCTTATGCTGAACTTTATTTCACTGACACAAAATGGCCTGATTTCAGTGCCGGAGAGTTCAGGGGAATTCTTGAAGATGTTTCCAGAAGAGAAAGACGCTTTGGCGCTACAACAAAAGCTCAAGACCTTAAATCAAATGTTGAAAAGGCTCGAGTGAATAAAAGTTTATTAAGAGGCTAGAGTGTCGAATACTAAGTTAAGAATTATTTCAGCCCTAGTCATGGCCTTAATGGTTGTGATCAGTGTTTTATTAGGAAAGACTGCGACCTTGCTCCTTTGCATGTTAGTCGGTGTTCTTTGTATTGATGAAATACTGGTGAACTTTGCGACTTTAACTCGTCAGAGTTTTTTCTATCGCTATGCCGTTGGCTTTTTTATTTTATTTTTTCTGATCATCAATGTGTTTTTTCAGGCTAAGCTTTCGCGTGGTTTTTTTACAATCGCTGCGATTTTTCTCAATTCATTTTTAATTTACTACTTATTCAAAATTCCTCTTGAAGAAGGATTCATGAAAAATAGTGCTAAGAAAAATCCGGGCTTGCTCAGCACGATGGTTTTCTTGCCGCTTATTTCGTTTGGTATTTTTTTCGAATCAGACTTTTGGAAAGAGGTTTTAACGCTACTTCTTCTTGTCACGTTTAGCATGGACACCGGTGCCTGGTTTTTTGGGAAAAATTTCGGAAAACATAAATTGTGGCCAGCGGTGAGCCCAAAGAAAACAGTTGAAGGATTTATTGGCGGAATACTTACCTCCGCTATCGCAGGGTCTCTTGCCTGGCATTTTTTCCTAGGTGATTTCCAATGGTATTACTCGGTTATTTTTGGACTTTGCGGTGCTCTCTCGCAAGTGGGCGATTTAGTTCAGTCTAAAGTAAAAAGAGAATTCGGAATCAAGGATAGTTCAAATCTCATTCCTGGACACGGTGGTATATACGATCGCATAGACAGTCTTATCTTTCTGTCGCCTTTTTTTGCGATTGTTGTAAAATATCTAGGACGCCATTTTCCTCTCTAATTCGTATTCTTAAATGGGTCTTATGAGGCTTTCATGTTGCTAGAAAAAATCGCCATTTTTATTTTATTTTTAGGTCCTTTAGTATTCTTTCATGAATTGGGGCACTTTCTTTTTGCTCGCCTTTTCGGAGTGAGAGTCGAAGTCTTTTCTATTGGATTCGGTCCAAAGATTTTCAAGAAGAAATATGGCGATACTGAGTATGCCATTTCGGCAATTCCCTTAGGTGGATATGTCAAAATGTATGGTGATGATCCATTTAATAAAGATGATATTCCCGAGGCAGAAAGGCCATACAGTTTTACTCATCAAGGTAAGTTTGCGCGCTTCTGGATTGTCATGGGTGGCCCTCTCGCCAATTTTATTTTAGCTTTTGCTATTTTCTTTTCACTTCTCATCACTGGTGAACGAATTCCGGAAATTAAATTAGGTGCAGTGCCGGTTGAATCTTCACTGTATAAAGCTGGACTCAGAACTGGCGATGTTCTGGTAAAGGTAAATGAGACAGAAGTTTATAATCCGACAGATCTGATGGTTGAAGGAAAAGGCGAAATCAAAAAGATCTCCGTTAAAAGAGGTGAGTTAACTTCAGAGCTATCTGTTGATTTCAGAGGGGATAAATTTTTTGAAGAAGTTCTAAAATATCCTCCATTCTTAAGAAAACCATTTTTGGTTGATAGTACTGGAAAGCAGTTTGCTTTGACTGCTATTCAAGGAAAAGTGAATCTTAAAGATTCAATCGAAGAGCTCGGCACTCGCACTGATGTAAAGACAGTGTATTTGTATCCTTTGAAAAAAGATCAGGATGTTTCTTCAGATAATGTTGAAGTTGATTATCAAGCTGAAACGATTCTTCCAGTGAATTATTCTGAACCGAAAGCGTTATTGGCCGCTCTCGACGCCAAAGGGTTTCATACCATGGATCTCATGGTTAGAAGCGTGAATGCCAATTCTCCAGCGGATAAAGTTGGAGTGAGAGCAGGCGATGTGTTTACTTCGATCGAAGGACAAAAAGTTTACAGCTTTGAAGATTTAAGATCACGTCTGCAAAATATTGAGAAGAAAGAAGTGACAGTTGAAGTTTTCAGCAACGGGCAGCTTAAGAAATTATCTGTCGCGCCTGAGGTAACTCAACAAGAAGGTAAAACTGTTAGGTTGTTAGGTGTTTACAGTTTTATTGAAGTTCAAAAAATTAACTTCGTTCATACGAAATCGAAGGGCTTAATTGGTTCTACCAAATATTCCATTATTCGTACCTGGGACTCTGTTAAAAAGACGATTGATGGATTTGTTAAACTTCTTACAAATCAAATTTCTTTGAAAACGATTGGCGGACCATTGGCGATTGGTAAAGTTGCTCACGATTCTTTCAATACTTCGCTTTCTTATTTCTTCCAATTGATGGCACTGATTTCGGTCAATTTAGGTGTTATTAACTTATTTCCAATTCCAGTGCTGGATGGCGGACACATCATGTTCATCGCTCTGGAGATAATTAATGGTGGACCCCTTTCGCGTAGAAAAATGGAAATCGCCCAACAGGTTGGATTATCTATTCTTCTCATGCTCATGGTGGGTGCGATTTTTAACGATGTAAGCAGGTTTTTTTAGTGTATTCACTTTTCATCGATAGTACTTCCGGGCTCGACATTGGTTTGCTTGATTCAAAGTTAGACTGGGTTGAATACCACTCACTCGATGAAAAAAAACCTTCTGAAGTTATTCATACTGAGATCTATCAGCTCACTCAAAAATATAAACTTGAATTAAAGAACATGCGTTTATTTGTTACTAGTGGACCGGGTTCTTATACAGGGATGCGTTTGAGTGAAGGTCTCGCTCAGATTTTTGAAATGAGCCTATTGCCCGTCTTTTCATTTTGTCATTTTGACGTACCTAGGCTGGCGGGAATTTCTCATGGTTACTGGGTAACGAATGCATTCAAAGGACAAGTTTTTGTCTATCGATGGAACGGAGATGAAAGCGAAAAAACTCTTATCAACAAGACAGACTTCATCATAGAAGATCAAAAGCTTGGATATACTCTGGACAAAGTGGATCCTTTGTTTGATGGTTTATCGACAACGAAAGAACTTATTAAAAAAAATGCGCCTGTGCTTTTTGCAAAGGTTCTTGAATTAAAAATGAGAGTTCCTCCTTATTACTTTCGGACTCTCGAAGAGGAGTTTCGCTAAACATGCTGAAGTCGTACTTACCTGCTAAGTTCAATACACTCGCAGCAACGTTATTTATTTTCCTCTGGATTTTTAGTTTTTATAAAACTCTTATAATTTTAATCGCAATCTATATTCTTCTTTACGTCGTTCTTAGAAAGAGCCGCAATGATTTCCGCGATGATCCTGTTTCTACCAGGGGAGTTATCTTTTCTCCTGCCAACGGTAAGATTTTAAATATTGAACACAATGTTTCTCATGGGCTTTATGGAGAACAGTTGATTGAAGTTCAGATTATGATTCCTTGGTGGAAAGAAATGGGAGTTTTTCTTCCGCTTTCTTGTGAAATTAAAAATCTTCTGGTTTTAAAGGGGCGCTCATTTCTTAGAACGAGAAGAGCTGCTTATGAACTCGGTTCTGCTGAAGGTAAAGGTGTTGCGCTTGCTCTAGATAATCGTGGTGAAAATCTTGGGCTAAGTTTTTATAAATGCAAGCTTGGTCTCTGGCCGGAACTCATGGTCATGCCTGGAGATAGAGGTGGGCGTAGAGTAAATATTGGCTTCTTCCCGTTTGGCGGGACTGTGATGCTTTATTTACCGCAAAAGTATGAGATACTGATAAAAACAAATGATGAAGTGACTGCCGGTGAAACTATTATGGCGGTCGTACAAGTTAATGCATAAAGGTAATTTTCTATGTTAAATACTCCAAGACGATTAGCGTTTTTTCTTCCTAATACATTTACCGCGCTCAATATGGCGTGTGGTTTCTTTTCAATTATTCTCGGTTGGAAAGGGGATTTTTATCCGGCAGCGATGCTTCTTGTGTTAGGAGCTATTTTTGATTCGGTCGACGGTCGCGTTGCGCGCATGACTCATACTCAATCTGCTTTTGGTGAGCAGTTTGATTCAATCTCAGATGTCGTTACGTTTGGGGCAGCTCCTGCATTTCTTGTCTACAACAGATTCTTTTCAGACATGGGGAGAATTGGATTAATTACTTCGTTTATTTTTCTTCTTTGCGGTGCTTTGAGGCTCGCTCGCTTTAACGCCAATATCGATAAAGTGAGTTCTGATTTTTTTCAAGGTCTGCCTATTCCAAGTGGGGCTCTGGCAATGGTCGGGCTAGTTTTATTTTCCTTGGAATACAATCAGTTTCAAATTTTTCCACCGTTCCTTGTCCTCTATGTACTGTTTTTTGCTTTTCTGATGATTTCAAATATTCCTTTTAACTCTTTCAAGAAATCTGAATGGGTTAGACTTCACAAGAAGCGAGTTCTTTTTCTTATTTTCTCAATGGGTATTCTAACGTTTGTTAAAGAACAGATCATGATCGGTCTGATCATTAACCTTTACGTTTTCGCCTCACTTATTTATTTCCTAAAAAATAAGGGTGAGCTCAAAGATATGTTTCAATGGAAGAGTGAAGCAGATGAAGACAATGGAGAGTCTCAGGATGAAGAGCAGATCTAGATGGATAGGGTTTCTCGCTTTATTATTTCTCTTAACTAATACCTCTTTTGCCATTGATGATCTGGACCAGATTGTCTCAGGTGGTGATGTGGAAGATGCTCTCGGTAAGGTAAAACCTAATCAAGGAACTGAACCCTACATTATCAACTCTGGAAATAGTGACGTTGAAAACGCCAAGGTGAAAAAAGGCGCCGATCAAGATGTTCACTTTAAGAAATATACTGGTGATCTGAAAGTCATTGATCCTGAAAAAAAGAACCTTGAAGATGTAGGCTATGTCCCGCCAGGAACCTACGATAAATCACAAAATTATATCGAACTCGATAAATCCCAATTGGCTTCAGATTTTAGAAATAAATCATCCAGTGCCTTTACCTTTTCCTATATTAAAAACAATTACGATTACACTTCACTCAATGATGTTATTAATCGCACAATCAGCGAAGGGTACAAGCACGTCAAGGGTGGAACACTTCACTTCAGAAACGATCAATATTTTTTTCGTAAAGATTACACGAATCTTTTCTGGATGGCGGGCGCCGGAGTCGGATACAACAGTGGACGCGCAATCTTTGTGACGGGTGATCGAAGTGATACAACAATTCGCTTATGGGAAATTCCTGTTGATCTTGGCGTAGGATTAGAGATTCCTCTTTATCATTGGTTTAAAGTGGCCGGCGCTGTTGGCCCAAGCGGGATGATCTTGAATCAAAATAGAAGTGATTATCTTCGCGGAGAAAAAGGAAAAAATAAAATGCAGGTGAGCTATGGTCAATTTGCCTCTGCACAATTTAAATTAAATCTCACTGGCATGAGCACTAATCTTGCCTATGATTTATTTTCAGAAAGTAAAATTACCAATTTGCTTTTAAATCTTGAAATGAGATACCACAACTATCAAAACTTCCAGGATGAAATTAAAGTTTCAGGAACATCAGTCGGTGTCGGATTTACATTTGAATATTTATAAGCTGACAGTTCAATACAAAGGTTCGAACTATTCTGGATTTCAAGTTCAAACCAAAGATCGCACGATTCAGGGCGAGCTCAATAATGCCTTAAAAATTTTAGCTAAATCGGAAGAAATAAAATCACTCGGCTCCGGAAGAACTGATGCCGGAGTCCATGCACTCGGGCAAGTTGTGAAAGTTGAAATTCCTGTCGATATTCCGGAAATCGGATTGATGAAAGGACTCAATTCTCATTTGCCTCACGATATTCGTGTCATTAAGGCAGAGAAAAGCGATGAGCACTTTCATCCTATCTATAGCGCGCATTCGAAAGAATATAATTATGTTTTTTCCACAAAGGAGATGATTACTCCTTTTGCCGATGAACTTGTCACTCATTTCCCTTTTGAGCTGAACATTGAACTGATGCGAAAGGGATGTCAGATTTTCTGCGGCGAACACGACTTCATCAATTATCAGTGTACTGGAACGGAAGTTGAGACTACGGTGCGTAAAATTCTTGAATGCGAACTTCTGCATTTTCATGGCGAAGGGCATTTTAAAGAACTTTTGGACGAATATTACGTCCTGCGCGTCGTAGGGACAGGCTTTCTTAAACAGATGGTAAGGCTGATGATGGGGGCCCTCTGGAGTCTCGGGCGAGGTAAAATCACACTGGAAGATCTCGAAAAATCACTGAAAATGCCTCTGGAGAGAAGGCTTGGCGCTACGGCACCACCCCAAGGTCTTTACCTGAAAGAAGTCCATTATTAAGGGCTAATTAAGCCCCCTTTTCATTGACAAATACGCACCTGTCTAATACTTTTGGAGGACTAATTTTCAAAGAGGATTTTTTATGTCTTACACAGTAAAAAGCGTCAATGGATGCACTAAAAAACTAGAATTTAACTTCGCTACTCTAGATCTTACAAAAGAAATCAAAGCTGCTGTTGTGAGAAAACAATCGCAGACAAATATGAAAGGATTCAGAAAGGGTAAAGCTCCACTTGCAATGGTGGAACAAGTTTATGGCCCACAAATTGAATCAGATGCTCTTAACCAATTTGTTCAAACTCAACTTTTCGAAGCTGTGAACACTGAAAAACTTAAAACAGTTGGTTACCCACAATTCGAAAACGTAAAATACGATTCAGGAAAAAGCGTTAGCTTCGATGCTGTTGTAGAAGTTTTTCCTGAAATTAAACTTGGCGATTACTCAGGTTTCTCTTTCAAAAAAGACAAAGCTGAAGTGACAGCTGAAGATATGGATAAACTGACAAAAAACTACCTTGGCTCAAAAGCTGAAATGAATGAAGTAACAGACGCAGGTGCAAAACTTGCGAAAGGTCATTTCGCTGTATTCAACTTTGAAGGCGTAAAGGAAGATGGATCTCGTCCAGAAAACATGAAAGGTTCTGAATACCTTCTTGAAATTGGTTCAGGTCAATTCATTCCAGGTTTCGAAGACGGAATGCTTGGGATGAAAAAAGGTGAGAAGAAAAACATTCTTCTAACTTTCCCAGCTGATTACCATGCAACTGAACTTCAAAACGCAAAAGTAACTTTTGAAGTTGAGCTTCTTGAAATTAAAGAAAAAAAATATCCAGAATTGAATGAGGAAATGGCGAAAGAATTCGGTTACGAATCGGTTGCTGATTTCAACGAAAAAAATAAAAAGAACATGCTTGCTCAAAAAGAAAGACAAGCTAATGAAAAACTTCACCAAGAAATCCTTGAGAAGCTTGTAAAAGAAAACAAGTTTGACGTTCCAGCAACTCTTATCCAAAACCAAGTGAAATACCTTCAGGATGATTTGGCTAAGAACCTTAAGTCTCAAGGCTTCAACGATGCAATGGTTGAAGAATATTTCAAAAGATGGTCAACAGATGTTACTACAAAAGCTGAGTTCCAAGTTCGTTCAGGTTTGATCCTTGATCATCTTGCAAATGAATATAAAATCGAAACTTCAGAGTCAGACTTCAACAAGAAAATTGAAGAAAGCGCTGCTCAGGCCGGAATGGATGTAGAGACAGTTAAAAAGTACTACTCTGCAAACTCGAACATTAAGAACAATCTTATGTACGCAATCCGCGAAGAAAAAACATTCGAAGAACTTAAAAAGAAAATGAAAATCGCTTAATAATTACAATGAATTATAAGCAAAAAGGGCCCCTAAATGGGGCCCTTTTTTTTTGCCTTTCTAGATAGAATATGTTTTCATGCCCTACCATTTCGAATGGAGAAGTTATGAAATTGTTTTTTGCAATCATCACGTTATTCATTTTTTCAAATTCATTCGCTCAAGACTTGAGCGAGACCAATCTTGCCAATAATACTTATGAGCAGGCTGGACTGCCTGACTTTCTTCCATGGGTGGGAAAAGCTCTCCCTGGACGCTGTTTTATGGCCTCTGGATCCAATAGAAAGATTGGTTCAGTACTGATGGTTAGCTTTGAAGAAGAAGGATTTGAAGTTGCGCCTTTAGATGCTGAAAAGAAACGCGAAGATTTTTTTGATAATATGACTTATGAAGATGTTCTTGATTACTTTCCAAGAGTGAAAAAGATGTTTTTGGAAGTTAAAGAAACTGCTGTTGGAGCGCGAATCGATAAGCAGGTTAATGAAGGTGAGTACCGCGGCGAGATCAGAGAAAGCGAAAAGTACCTCATCATGCGCGTCTTTATCAACGATAAGATCTATAAGTTTTGTAATTACGTAAAAAAATAAAAAAGGCTCCTTTCGGAGCCTTTTTATTTGGTGATTAGCCTTTAAATTGGGCAATGTTTTCTTTTAAGCTTGTCAGTTTTTCACCTAACTCAGCTACATTTTGTTTTACTTCGTCGCGAACGTTTTCCGGAGCGTTCTTCATGAAATTTTCATTGTTCATTTTTGCTTCGTATTTTTTATAATCCACTTCCGTTTTAGCCAGTTCTTTTTCAAGGCGGGAGATTTGTTCTTTTAAATCGATTACACCTTCAAGTGGAACAAAAATCTCAGTATGAGTTGTGATGTTCATAATGGATTTGCTCGGACGATTCAGATCTTTATTTCCAACTTTGAGTTCCTTTACTCTTGCAAGTTCTTTGAAGTTTACAAGGTTTGCTCTGAAGTAATTGATTAAGTCCTGATGGTCTGTGAAAAGCTCAACGTTGACTTCATCCTTAGGTTTGATGTTTACACTTGCTCTAAGGTTTCTGATTCCAGTGACAACTTCAACGAACTTATTCATTTGATCCTGATCTTGTTTGAATTCAAGAGCAGCATCGTATTCAGGATAGTCCTGAGCGATGAGTAGATCTTCACCAGCTTCTTTGAGATGTGACCACAGTTCTTCTGTGATGAACGGAGTAATTGGATGCATAAGAGCGAGAATTTTTCTGAAAACAAATTTAAGAACAGAAACTCTTTGCGCTTTAACTGCAGCGTTGTCGCCATTTAAGATATTCTTAGAAAGCTCAATAAACCAAGAACAGTACTTATCATAAACGAATGAGTAAACGGCTGCACAAGCATCGTCGTAACGGTAGATTTCAAGCGAGTCATTCATTGTTTTAGTTGTCGTATTCAACTCAGACAGAATCCATCTTTCGTGGTGATCGAGTTTCGACATGTCTGCAATTTTCGCCGAACCAGCATCGAGATGTGGTTGGATGAAGCGATAGGCGTTCCAAACTTTATTGATGAAGTTTCTAAAACCGCCGATTCTTTCCGGATCGAGGTTAATTCCGCGATTGTATCCGGCACCGCTTGCTAATGAGAATCTAAAAGCGTCTGTTCCGTATTGATCGATCATATCAAATGGATCAATTCCGTTTCCAAGAGATTTAGACATTTTTCTTCCAAGCTTATCGCGGACGATGGCGTGAATATAAACATCTTTGAATGGAACCTGATTTTGAGTTTTAAGTGACATCATCATCATGCGGGCAACCCAGAAAAAGATGATATCGAAGCCTGTGATCAATACAGAGTTAGGGAAGAAAGTGTCGAACTTCTTCTCTTTCATGGCCTCTTCATTTGGCCACCCCAGAGTCGACATCGGCCATAGTCCTGAAGAAAACCATGTGTCGAGAACGTCCGGATCCTGATGAACATTTTTTGACTTACAAGTCGGGCATTCTGTTTCGTTCTGTTCACTTGCCCATTGGTGATTGTTGTCGCAATAAAAAACGGGAATCTGATGACCCCACCAAAGCTGACGAGAAATACACCAGTCTTTTGGATCGCGAAGCCATGAGAAATAAGTGTTTTCCCATTCTTTTGGATAGAAAGTTGTTTCGCCCGTTTCAACAGCGGCTACTGCACGTTGACTCATCTCTCTTACATTCACGAACCATTGTTTTGAAATCATCGGTTCAATGACAACACCTGAGCGCTCTCCGTGGCCGACAGGGTGAGTGTGTGATTTTTTATCTAAAAGTAGCCCAAGCTCTTCTAGTTTTTTCGAAACAACGTTGCGGCCAACTTTTGCAGCCAAACCTTTGAACTCCATACATACTTCATTCAGAGTTCCGTCTTTGTTGAGCATATTGATAATGGGAAGATTGTGACGTTTTCCAATTTCAAAGTCGTTAAAGTCGTGACCAGGAGTAACTTTTAAACAGCCTGTTCCTTTTTCCAGATCAACGTGTTCATCGCCGATAATTGGAACTTCTCTGTTGCAAAGAGGGATGATCGCCGTTTTTCCGATTAAGTGTTTGTATCTTTCGTCTTCCGGGTTAACTGCTACGGCCGTATCGCCGAAAAGAGTTTCTGGTCTTGTTGTAGCGACTTCTAAAAATTGATCGCTGCCCTTGATTGCATATTTAATGTGATAGAAGAAGCCTTGAACATCTTTGTGATCGACTTCAGCATCGGAAACAGCTGATTGAAGAGCTGGATCCCAGTTGACGATGTAGTCGCTCTGGTAAATGAGCTTTTGGTTGTACATATCAACGAAAAATTTTTTCACAGCTTGGTTAGGAATTGGATCAAGTGTGAATGTGAGATAATCCCAGTCACAGCTTGCTCCCATAGCACGTTGCTGATCAAGAATGGTATTTCCATATTCTTCTTTCCACGCCCAGATTTTTTTCAGGAATTCTTCACGGGTAAAATCATGACGGGTTTTCTTTTCTTGCTCCCAGACCATTTTTTCAACAACTGATTGAGTTGAAATACCGGCGTGATCAAGACCAGGAAGGAAAAGTGTTTCGTAACCCTTCATTCTTTTAAAGCGAATGAGAGAGTCTTGAGTTGTGATGTCGAGTGCGTGACCAGCGTGCAACTTTCCTGTGACGTTTGGTGGGGGAACGATGATACAGTAAGGCTTGTTAGCCTTTCCTTTTTTAGGTTTAAAGTATTTTCCGGCTTCCCAAGCTTTGTACCACTTTGCTTCAGCTTGTTTAGAATCGTAGGTTGTAGATAGTTCAGTGCTCATAATTAGCCTTTAATAATTTTTAAAATTAAATCGAGATCGTGAAGATCGACTGTGTGTTGTTCTTTTGTCGTTAAGTTCTTAAGCTGAATTTTCTTTTGAGCAATTTCATCGCTTCCCATTAGGGTAACGAACTTGACTCCTTTCTTCTCAGCTGTCGGAAAGACTTTGTTAAATTTCAAAGCTTCAAGACCTGTGACAACTTTAAAATTGTTTTGTCTCAATGCTTTTGCCAGTTTCAATGTTGCTTCGAGCCCGCCATTATCCTGGAAAGTCATCATGATGTCGTTCTCAGGAAGGTCAAAGTTGGGAAGGAGATTGTGTACTTCGAGGAAGTCTTTCAGTGTTACATCCCCTAAACCAAGGCCCACTCCTTGTAAGGGAGATTCATTGAAAATTTGAAGGAGGTTTGCGAATGCACCACCACCGCAAAGGGCTCTTCTGTTGTCAGGGTGCTTGTCAAAAATTTCGAAAACGATTCCGGTGTAGTAGTCCAGACCGCGAACAATTGTCGGATCGTATTTAATGAATTCTGAAAGACCGGCGTTGTTTAAGACGGTGACGAAAATATCGAATTGGGCAGCAATCTCTGTTTGATCATGCTTTTCAAGAAAATGTTTTACGCCGTCGAATGTGGATAATTGTAGATAATGGAAAAATATATTCTCTGATTTTTCTTCAAGACCTACTTCTTTCACCATTTTATGGAGAGCTTCTTGTGTGACTTTCTTTGCTTTATCAACAATTTTGTACAAACGGTAAGTCTGTTCATCTGATGCAGCCATCATCGTTTTAAAAACCGTATCAACAATTGCGCGGTCATTGAGCAAAATTTCAAAGTGAGAACTGTTGGCTCCGAAATTCTGGAAGAGTTCAATCGCCACACTTAAAATTTCAACTTCACCCAATCTTCCAGGCGCTCCGAAAATATCGCAGTTAAATTGCCAGTGTTCGCGAACGCGGCCACGTTGCGGTTTTTCGTAACGGAAAAGGTTTGGAATGGAAAACCAACGAAGTGGTTTTGCAGCTTCACGATGAACCTGGGCGACCATTCTCGCCACAGTCGGTGTCATCTCTGGTCTGATAGCGACAAATCGATCGCCGCGATCAGTGAATGAATAAATTTGTTCGTTAATTAATTCTTCGCCTGACTTTGCTTTATACAATTCGACTTCTTCAAGCAACGGACCATCATAAGATTCATAACCAAAGCTTTCTGCGGTTTTTGTCATGACAGAAAAAAGATAATCACGAACTCTTTTGTCTTTTGGAAAAAAGTCGCGGGTCCCTTTGTAGGGCTGTTTATTGAGGGCCATAGAACGTCCTGTGAAAAGTGGCAATTTCAGAGGAAAAAGTTAACACATTATGGCCTAAATGTCTTGTAGCCAGTCAGCGTCATCGCTCGGTTTTGGAAGATTTTTGAGATTAGCAGGAGCGTTGTCGTCATTGAGCCAATCTTCTTTACTTGGCTCAGGGAGCGCTGTCTCTGTAGGGGCGCTTTCCTCAGTGATAGGGGCGAGGATATCTTCAACGCTTTTCTCTTTCTGAGGCGCAGCTTTCTTAGCCTGTTTCGTTGACTGCTGGCTGAAGAATTTCAGATCTTTGATAGAATTAGCAATGGCCATTTTTCCGGAGTCAGAGTTAAGAGCGAGAAGGAAATAGCTTTGCTCTATATTTTTCAGGGCTTCAAGCATGACTGGAACAAGTTCCGCCTTCAATGTATTTTCAAAGTCTGGGCTATCAGGTCTGATCATTGAAATCCAGCGGCCTAGCAATTGAATTTTTTTATCAATTTTCCGGTATTCAATTTTTTCCAGTTTTCCATTATTTTTTTGAAATGTGTAATCTTTAAAGAGTGATGAAGAAAGAATTGAGTCGCTGTCATGGAGTAGGGCCTGAAGGAACCATTTTACAAAAGGATCTCTAGATTTTTTTAAAGCCTCTTTAAGGAGCTTAATAGTATCTCCATCAAGGGCAAAGGCAGATCTTGGCGCATTGGATTTAAGCAAACTTTTATAAATTTCAATTTTTCCTACAAGGAAAATATCTTCTTTCGTCAGATGTTTGGCGTAAGAGTCTATTTTGAATATCGTATTTAAAAATTCTTCTTGTGAAGCCTGTGAGTCTTGCAAGGATTGGACGAGAAGATTGAGCTCAAGGGGCAATTCTTTAGAGCCTTGAATGCGAACTGCTTTTTCAGCTTCTTCTTGAGAGAAACAGAGTAAAGGCAAAAGAATAAAGAAAAAAAGTAAAAGCTTATTCATTTTCTAATTGTTTCTCCAGAGCTTCTTCTTTTTGCTTTGTTTCTGATTTATCACCTTTTGGTGCTTCCGTTTTTGCTTTTAAAATATCAATGTTTTTATAATCCACATCACCTTTAACAATAAAATATTTTCCACGCTCCTGAGTCAGTAAAGTGCCATCCATATTGATGATATTACTGACCGTTTTTAGCTCGCTCAGTGGATTTAATTTCTTTGTTGAGACTTCAATCTCAGCGATGTCGTAGGCTGGATTTTGTTGAGTGCCGAAATTTTTAATAAACGCGAATTTGCTCTGATCGTAGTTGCACGTAAGGTGACCAAGATCATTCGATTCAGATTTATAAATGTTTTCGCGCTTGTTAAAAACTTTGACTGGTAATGAGACCGTGGCAATTGTCGAACCTTGCGATGAACCGTGAATGCCGAAAGTCCCAAACAGCAATTGGTCGTTTAACTGGCAGATTTCTGCTTTTAACATTGGAGAAGGCGCTTTATAGACAATTTCACTTTTCCCAGTGTTTCTTCTAAATTCCAAAACTCCTATAGCACCGTTTTCACCTAAGTCCGTGTAGTAGACAGTATTGTCATCAGTCATCACAACTTGCGGTACAAAATAAACGTTAATTCGATTGTTCAATCTAATTGAAAATTTCAAGGCTGAGTTTGTCGTATTTTCGAAACTTAAGACTTTGGCATAAGGATCATAATAAGAAAGCCATTCATCCTTTAATAAAAGTGCCGGGCTGATTCCATAACCTACTTCTCTTGGAGTCGATTCGCCATAATTCACAATATAGATTTTTTGCTTTGCTCTCAACGAATAAAAATTGTGAAACGTTGGATTTTGCACGATGAGAATTTTTTTTCTGGCAGGCGATGCCACCAAATTGTAATCAGTACCGAGTTCGCTTTTTAGCATCTCCTGCACTTTGTAATTTGTGGAAAAAAGTAAACTTCCGGATCTTTTTTGGTAATAAGTATATTTTCCATCTTGGGAGAGAAATCGAATATTGTTAATGGCCTGCTTGGCCAACAATTCAGGTAAAACTATCTTTGCTTCACTATTAGTAAAAGCAATCACTGAAAACAAAATGGACGTTAATTTATTTTTTAATGCCATAAAGTGTCCATGTATTTAGAGGGTGAAGTTCGCGGTAAGCGCTGACTGAATTGAAAATGTTTTGCCACAATAACAGGCGAGGAGAGTGTACGTCGTCTATGGCAGATCTGAATGCGATCCATGTCTCATTGTTTTTAATTGAATAACCGTCAATTATAAAAGGAAGTGGTCGACACTGATTCATTGTCGTTCTGGAAAATTCTTCCGGCAATAAATCTTCTGCACAACCCACGCCATGAATTAAGCCGCTTGGAATTTTATCTAGATAAAATTTCATATCAGTTAAATTCTTAATTGTTCTTTGTTGGGTTCCTTTCACTTCATTGATCATGCTGATAAAAGAATATCTTTCATTCATAAATGCAGTCGGAAAATAATCGAAGATCGGCTTTCCGACAAAGCGGATGTCAGTCTGAGCTTTTTCTTCCCAAATAACTTTTTTGTCACAAGATAAAGTCGTGCAAGATTCTGCATCGTATACGATGAAACAACCAAATTTAAATTCTGAACGAAGTGGATTGTAAGTTTTTGAGTCAACGATGCGACACTTGGTTTTTGCAGGAGCACCTTTTTGCGTGTAAAGGATTTTCGCAATAACTTGATCTTCGCTCAGTGGCTCATTTTCTCGTGAACCAGGAATGTAAGGAGTGCAATTTTCTTTTTCCTGAACATTGTTCATGAAACAAACTTTAAGCGGCCATCCTTCTTCATGTTTAATATCGAAATTTAATTTTGCGTAAGTGTACTCTGCTTCGCCGGCACAGGTTTCTTTAGACGTAATAATGGTTCTAGGAGCGAAATGATTTACCAGGCGATGAATATTGGTCAAGCCTTCGTTGTCGACATTGCCCGGGCAATCCTGGTAGTTGGCTGCCAGTTTTCCTTTATTGAGTGCTTCTGAAATCAGAATGCAGTTACTCAGTGGAAAATCAGATGGAAAATTTCTTGTTCCGCGCGTTTCACAGAAAGTTGCATCACTATTGAATTTAGCAGCACAATCTTTTAAATCCGAAGCGGTAACCGATGATTTATTGAGAACGTTTTGGCATTTATAAGAAAGTTTATAAAGTGGAGCTTCTCCATTAAGAACTTTTGACCAGACATCTTTTTTTAAATAGCTTTCACAAAACGCATTCGGATCAGAAAGATTTACGCACAAGTTATCAAGATACGTTCTTTGGAAAGCGGGAATTTTCGTTTTATAAAGATCAATCGTTTTCTGACTTTTGGATTTTTTAATCGTCTGTTGGATTTTACAAAGGTAGGGCGTGAATGAATTATCTAACCATTCTTTGTGGATAGCACTACATTCATTTGCGCTTTTGGGAACTGAGAATTTTACACCCTCAACTGTTTTACCAAAATTCTCTTCATTGAAAAGAGTGGCAAATTCACGGTTGTTTAAACATTTCTTTTTATAAATTTGCTCAAAAAAGTCGCTCTTGGGAAAAGAGGCACTCTCGAAAACGCCGTCTTTATTTTTGTACTGAATAAGGACTGAAGTAATTTCGCCTTCCGCTGTTTTTACAAGACCTGTTTCGATGGCAGATAAGAGTTTGCATTCATCAGTCTGAATTAAGCGAAGATACTTATCGTCCGAATGAAAAATGAGCGAACGGACAAACTGTGGATCCAATTTTATATCGTTAAGGTATGTGAGCTCAGTAGGAGACTTTAAGTTTGATTGAATTTTGGATTTGTTTTGATCAAATTGTTTGCGGTGAACTTCGAGTAGGCGTTCTAGACTTTCGATAAGGCCGGGATTGTCTTCAGTTTGAGAAAAAGCCTTGCAGCTGAATACTGCAAGGCTTGTAAGTAAAAAAATCTTACAGAACTGAACGTGCGAGAATTGAGGCGATGTCTTCAACTTCAAGGTTTTCCGTTTCCTTCACGTGAGCTTTAGACGAATTAAAATTAATCATACAATAAGAACACGCTGTCGCCAATTTATTAACATCTTTCTCGCCGATGTCTTTGAGTCGATTATTTGCAATATGCTCTCCCTCAGGAAGCTCATACCACATATTTCCTCCGCCCATACCACAGCAAAGAGCTTTATCTTTGCTTCTGCTCATTTCTTTCAGTTTAAGACCCTGAATAGAATTTAAGATAGCACGAGGAGCGTTGTATTGACCGTGATGGCGGCCAAGATAACAAGGATCGTGGAAAGTTAATTCTTCGTTGATCGGTTTTTCTGGAAGAAGCTTACCTTTATCAATCAGCTCGGCCAATAGCTCAGTATGGTGAACAGTTTCAAATGCGCCGTCATCAAACTTAGCGTATTCTTTTCCGATAGTATGGAGACAGTGAGGGCAGTGAGTGACGACTTTACCGAACTCGTATTGTCTCATGTTCGCAATGTTTTCAATCGCAATTTCATAAAACGAATATTCGTCACCAAAACGTCTAACTGGATCCCCGTTACACTTTTCAGTTTTGCCCATAACCGCAAAACTCACTCCAGCTTTTTTCAACATTGCTACAGTGTCTTTTACAACTTTTTGGTTAGAGCCATCGTACGAACCTGCACAGCCAACGTAATAAAGATAATCAACTTTTTTACCAGCTTCGATTACCGGAATGTCCAGACCATCGGCCCATTTGAAACGGTCATGTTGAGAAATCCCCCACGGGTTCCCTTGATTTTTGATTTTGTTTACAGCATCTGCAGCAGCAGGAGGAATATCTCCCAGAGTCAGCGCCTTATATCTTTTTGCGTCCATGATCAATTGAACGTGTTCGATGTTAGCAGGACATTCTTCCATACAAGCGCCACATGTTGTACATGCATCCAATTCGTTTGATGCATAAAGTGGATTGTCGCCCCATAACTCTGCATCTTTTTCACCGTTTGCCAGAGTCGCAAATGAAAGATCTCTCGCTTTGGTGACAATCTTTTTCGGATCCAGAATTTTACCGGCGAGATTGGCCGGGCAAACTTGAGTACAACGTCCGCATTCAACGCAAGTAAGTAAATCCAGATTTTGCTTCATCGTTAATTCAGAAAGTTTTCCAAGACCGAATGTTTCAGCATTTTCGTTAGCAAAGTCCATAGGATTTAGAACAGCTCCTCTACGAGGTGGTGTGACTAAAGCCGCAAAAGGAAGTTTTACAATGTGTGCAAACTTTGAGTACCCGATACTCGCAATGAATACCATTGTATTGAGCATGTGAAGGAACCAAAGTGTTCTGTATGTATAAGCAAGAGCAGTGTCGCTTAAGCTCAGTTTTGAAAGGACTAGAGCAACGGACCATCCAACCGGAGACCAACGCATTTCATTGATTGGGAAATTAACACCGACAATGCGAAGACCTTCAATGAGATAACCTGCAACAACAAGCCAAACGAGCATTGCATACATGAAGCGCTCTTGATTGGGTTTCGTTGAGGCCAGGTAGGCAGGCTTATCAATGTAGCGACGTTTATAAGCAACAGCAATACCAGCAAGAACCATGAGACCAGCAATATCGGCCATGAATGAGAGAATGATGTAAGTTTTGCCCTGGAAGATTTTCAGTGGAGTGTCTGCGTGAATCGCAACGACATCTGTAGTAATCCAAAGAATGAGAAAACCATAAAAAACCAAACCATGAAAAATAGCTACGTTTTTAAAACGTGGGACTTTTCCCGTGAAAAACAATGTATGGAAAAATTTCAACACATTGGGTTCTTTTGGCATTAACTTTTCAAGTGCACCCAGGCCTTCACCTTTTGTGACGAATTGAACTTTGTCATAGAGTCCCTTGAACATGACTCCAGTACTGACAAAAAATAAAACGTACATCAGCAATTTGAACGCGTGTGGAATATTCCACATGATTTCTCTGGTGGCGAGTGTCGCTACATCTCCCATACTTTCTCCTCTGGATTTGGCAAAATTAAACTAGAGCAATTCTATCAATTATAGTTTTGTAACTATGAATAGGATAGAGGAGAATCTTAAAGATTTAAATGAGAAATTTTGTTAAATAAGGCATAATAGAGCAGAGTTGCCTTTGAACTTTTGAGAGACTAATGATCCAAAGATTTTTTAAATTAATGACTGCCATTTTTCTTCTGGGCTGCGCGCGCGTGCAGACTTTAAATATGGAACCGCATGCCTATTCAGAAAGACCGCATCACATTGTGTGGATTCAAGTGGCAGGATTTTCTGAAGAACATCTTCCGCTTTTAAAATTTAATATTCCGGATGTTTCTTATAAAACCAACTTTGAAAAAGCGGATTGCATGGGAAAAGCCTGGGCCTATAATTTATATAAATTGCGTCCAGAGGCTGACAAAAGTTTCCTTTCCCAAATAAATGGTTCCAAGAACATCAAAGGACAATGTGAAGATTTTGAGGCGAAACCGGTTTGGGACTATCTTCTCGAGCTGGGATATTCATCAAGTGTCCTTGAAAATGGTTCTGGTGAAGACAGCACATTAGAGCGCAGTATGAAGTGCCCTCAGACAGGAGGCATTAATCCAAAGACAGTTCGATTTTATCGAATGGGTCCAGAGGCATCGGCAATAACAGAATCCTGGAAAAAGCCGTTTCACTATCAAGATTCTTTAGAGACCATTAATGAAAATGCGAAACCTGGCATTTACTACGATAAGTCATGTCAGAAAGGTGTTTGTTATTCCAGTCTTTCAAATAATTTTAAAACGCTATGGCAGCAAGTTCTGAAGAATCAATCGTCTTCTTTTTTTATGGTGCGGGATTTTAATTTTCAAAAGGCATTGAGAAAAAAAGACATAGTTTTTGCCAAAGAATCACTTCAAGAAATTGAACGCATTCTAGGAATTGTGCAGGCGCAGAAACAAAATGATATTCTGGTTCTAATAACTGGAGCTGAGTCATTGAATATTGAGTTTCCTAAAGAAGGAAAAGAGTGGGCAGAGTTTGAACGTTCGGGAAAAAATTTAATATTTAAAAATTCTTCGCTAATGTCGCCGGTCATTGCCAAAGGGCCGATGTCGGAAAACTTTTGCGGTCTTTTTGATGAGTCAGAAATTCTTAAACGACTTATTTACAAGCCGGAAAGAAAGAAGTTCAGCTGGGATTTGTTAAATCCTCTTTAATTTAAAAATTCACTTTTAAGAATGAGATAGCTAGTTTTGCAGTAATCACATTTCGTTTCAATTTCTGATTCGTCGGGAGCAAAGACGTTGTCCAGACCATTGGAAGCGATAAGAGTGCGAATCCCGCGGACCATTCTTTCTCTTGAACACGTGCATTTAAATTTAATTTCTTTGGATCCTAAATAGAGCAGGCCAAGGCCCTCGAAATGCTTTTGAATTGTTTCGTAGTCGTCGGTATGTTTTGCAAAAAGCTTATAGACTGAAGATTCAATTTTTTTCCAGTATTCATCAACCGAAAGAGTGTAGTTTGTTTCTATTTTATCAATATTGATTGAAGGCAATTTGAGCAACATAATGCTTTGATCGCTTTCATCACTAAGAAAAATTTCGCTCTTTAACTGATAAGACTCTTTCAGAATATTGTTCACTACTTGGTGAAAATCAATATAGTCGAGATCAATAATCGATGTGTATGGATGACTTTCATTGGGAATGGTCTTAACGACACGGCACTTCCCCTTAATCGTTTTTGGGAACAGATTCAGATCTTCAGGAAGTAGCAACGTGCGCATTTGTCCCTGATCGCTCATTTCGACTTTCAATCTGAAGTAAGGTTCTTCTGAATCAAGATAAATTCCGAGGCCTTCACCAGGCTTTAAATAAGAAATCATCAACTGGATAGAAAGAATGGCGTCGCGAAAATACGCAAAACCGGCACCAGTATTTGAGTGAATAACTGCAAGGTCGTGAATCAACTTTTGCCCTTCCAGGAAGTGCAAAGTGAACCCGTCCTTTTGATCAATAAAACTATACAATCGACTTTCTTGAAGCATAAAATGACACTATCAAAAATACCCTGTTTTGTCTTGGAGAAAAGCGTTGTTAGACGTGGTCTTTTATCACACGACTCAAGATCTTGCGGCTGTGGAATTGGATTCCGTTAAACCCTTGGTAGTTTGTCCAAGCCCTCTAGTCGCAGATGGACTGCGCAAGCTCATGCCTTCGGGGCTGGAAATTATTACGATTTCTAAATGGGTAAGCGATTTTCTTAAAAGTAAAAATCAAAAAAAATCTAATAAAGCGGAGCTGATGCTTCGATTGTCTTCGGTCTGGAGACATTATTTTCCCGAAGAAGAAGCTGAGATCTTTTTTCGTTCCTTTGAGTTATTTACAGAGCTGCGATCATTCACTTTGAATCTAGATTTACTCTCTGATTTTCTTAAAGAATTGGATGATAAAATTGCAAAGTCTGTTTTAATTTTCTGGGCCTTTTTGGAAAATGAAAAAATCATTGATGAGCATAAAAGTTATCAATTATGCGCAGAAATGAAGTTGGCTAAACCTCTTTGGTTGATTGGATTCAAACATCTGAGCGGCATCCAGATCGACATGCTTAAAGAGATTGGTGAGAGCACTGAAGTCGGAGTCTTTTTTCCAAAAGACGTTTATGACGAAACACTAAGTTCAGATTGGATCCGATGGATTGTACCTGAAGCCGTCACAGTTCCTGATTCACAGAATAAAAAGATTGATGTTGTTTATTTTCCAAAAAACAAGCTAAACATCGTTCTAAAAACTCTGCACGAAAAGAGATCAAAATTTGATATTACTCTCGCCAGCCAACAAATAGATTTTCATCACCGGCAGGAAGTTGCCTTACCTGGGCAATTCTTTAAATCGCCGCAAGATTTATTTCAAAGCCGAAGAGAAAAATATTTCGAATCTTTGAGCGACGCTCTTAGATTTAAATCTATTTCCCTGACTGAACTTCTGAATCAGATCACTGACGGAAAAAGAGAAGTGTTAAAACAGCAGGATTTTATCTCTTATAAAATTCTCATTCTTATGGAAGAAGCCTTGTCTCTGTATGGAGAGTTTCAGCAAAGCCTCGATTTATTCAGTGTAAAAGTTTTAAAACAAATAATTGAATTAAATTCACCTCGAGTTTCATTGGCCACCATCGTAACTGAGTTTAATTCCGGAATTTTTGATATAAACGAGTTGCCTTATCGGGACACAGTGAATCCATTGGTTGTCATTGCCTCTTCTTCTTATGGCTCTCTCAAATCGAGTGATAGTAAATATAGTGAAAAGATGATTGAAACTCTTCGGCCGATTGCTCCTTTAAAAAGAGCAGGGCTTGAGTTTTTGTATCGAAAGCATGAAATCCGTCAATCTCTTGCCCAACCAAATAGCCTTCTTTTAATGGAAGAAGGTTTAGAGCAAGTTGATCTTGCCTGGAGAGAAATCCTAAAAGATTTTTCCATACAAATTGTGAATTCAGAATCACAGTATAATTTAAAAATTAAGAAAGATTATCTCGCAGCACGAATGACGCCTGGGCCTTATACTGCCAAGCATTTTTCAGCTTCTCGTCTTCAGGCATACCTAGACTGTCCTCGCCGATACTATTTCAGTTTTATTGAAAAGCTTGACCATCGTCCTGACGAGCGCATGAAGTTGGGCGCCGATGAGATGGGAACCCTTGAGCACGCAATCATAAGTAAGTATTTTGGCGATTATGGATTCTTAAATGAGCTTAACCAAAAAGGGCTTGAGGCTATTTGCGAAAAAACACTTTTGGAATTTCTCAGTAAAAATAAAATAGGACTTTCTGAAAAACTGCGTCTGACAACTTTTTTTGAGCTCATGCATTTTTCTCAGAATGGAATTGAGTTTCTTCTTTCATTTTGCAAAAGCGAAGGTGCGACATCCATTGAATTTGAAAAAGAATTGCAAAGCAATGAGTGGAGCCTTTCTGGCTCAATTGACTGCATCGTCAGTTTGCCAGAAGGCAAGATCGCCGTTTTTGATTTTAAGCGCAGTCAAACAGCTATCGGTTCTAAAAAAGAAACCCTGGCGTTTGATAAACTTCAGATCTGGACCTATCTGCTTTACATGATTCGCCACGAGAAAAAAAGTATTCATACATGGGGCTATCTCAATTTATCTGAGACAGATGAATCCCAACTATACAATGAAATAATATCGCCTGTTATTAATGATCAAATCATCGATGAGTTCGCCTCATTAATTGAAAAAACAAAAGGATCATTAATCGAAGAAGTCCACTTCGCTCCAAAGCCTCGATTGCCTAAGGTTTGTAAGTTCTGTGAAGTTCAGCTCTTCTGCCAGAAGGAGGTTTGCTCATGAGTGTCAATGTGACAGTGAAAAAAGCAAATCCAGAGCAAGAGCTGGCCATTTACCATCAAGGTGGAAAATTACTTTCAGCAGGAGCTGGCTCTGGAAAAACTTTTGTTCTAATTGAGCATCTCATTTTTATTCTTAGCGAGGTCAAATCAAAACAGCCACGCGAAGAATGGAGCCGTAAAGTTTCTTCTGCTCTTTCTAAAATAGTTCTCATGACTTTTACCAAGAAAGCTGCAGGTGAAATGTCAGTAAGGATGATGAGAAAAGTTGAAGACTTAATTTTAAATGCAGAAACTACTTCTGATGATCGCGAATTAGCGTTTTGGCTATTGGTTCGCACAAATTTATCCTATCTGAATATTACAACCATTCATGGTTTTTGTCATAAGCTGCTCAGTATGGGGTTCTGGTCTGAATTCCCTGAACAGATAAATCTCGTTTCGGAGATAGAGCAGCGTGAAAAGATACAGAAGCTCTTTGATCGTTGGTTTGAGCAAAAACATAAAATGCTTAGCCCGGTCTTTTTAGCTGGCACTCAGGCCCTGCTTTCGGCGATGAAAGATATTTTCGCTTCACCGGAGTTAAGAGTTCTTTGGTCTAACCCCAATGTTCCTGTGAATGCAAAAGACGAAATGAATCGATTTTTTGAAGAATACATCACGGTAAAAGGGTACAGCGATTTTTTTTCCGAAAGCTTTGATCTCGTTGCTGATCCTAAAGAAATGAAGAAAAAATGGTATGAGTTTTATCTTCAATTTAATAATTTAAAAACTGAATATGGTTCATTGAATGCCGGCAATTATCTCGGCTATCATAATTTCTTCAAATCAGTTTCACGCTTTCCTCCCTCTTCGAAAGAAATGTCGGCTTCGCAGGCGGATTCTTATGAAAAAATGAAGGACCTTAGAAGTGATTTGAAAAATATTTCGGAAGATTTAAACGCACTAGAATCTGATTTCGAAACATATAAAAAATGGGTTGAAACTATTGCAGATGCCTTTGGTTATATTGATCAGCACTACTTTGAAGTTGAAGGCTTTTCATTCTCTGATCTTGAGTTTTATGCACTTGAAGCTTTAAAGAAAGATGATGTACTTGCTAAAGTTCAGGAAAGTTTCAATTATTTCATTGTCGACGAATTTCAAGATACATCTTTTATTCAATTTGAAATACTTAAGAAATTAATCGGTGAGCACAAAGCGCGACTTTTTTGTGTTGGTGATCGTAAGCAAGCCATTTATGGTTTCAGAGGCGGAGAGCTGCAAGTGTTTTCCGACTGCGCGAAAATGCTTGGACAAGAAAATAATTACTTCCTAAAGAATAATTTTCGCTCTTTTTCATCAATCATCAACTATAACAATTCACTTTTTGAAAAAGTTTTTCCTCTCGGACTTAAATACGAAGGCCATGACCCGCACGGTGTGGAAATGGAAGCGCAAAATGTACCTGATTCAATTGCCAATACAGGATCAGTACTCGCTTTGAAAACGGCTGTCTCGGGAGATCGAAAGGAATTCGATCTCGATAAACTGGAGGCAGAAGTTCTTTGTAAGCACATTCTTGAACTACTTCAGGACGATCAATTTCAATCGATCTGTGTTTTGTATAGAAAGCTCAAACCCAGTACCTATTTATTAGAGCAGTTCTTAAAAAATGATATTCCGTTCAGTGCTCAAGTAAAAATAGATTTTTCTGAAGATCCAGTTTTGGTTCTGTTTGTCTATATGGTTGAGCTCGAACTTCATAAATGCGATGAAAAAAAGACTAAAGCGACAATGACTTTGCTACGTTCGCTTTTTGATGTTCTACAGGCTAAATTCAATATCGCAGTCATTCATCAGTTTCATAAAGATGTTCAATTGCTCGGACTCAAACTGGCCTTTCATAAGTTTCTTTTCAGCTTGGGGCTTTCTAATTCTTTTCATGCTCAAAATTCCAGTGTGGTGGACTCTGTCTGTAAACTTGCCAAAGAAAAACCATCTGAAGTTTATAATTTGATCAAGAGTGAAGAAGGGCAATATGCCTGTGAAATGATGAGTGGGGCAACTGAAGGTGGAAAGAAGCGTATTCTCATAATGTCGGCCCATGCATCCAAAGGTCTCGAATTTGATGCGGTTCTTTTAGGTGGTGTCCATACAAATGGACGTTACTTAGGAATGAAAGATCACATAGGAAAATTTCCTCACAGTTTCAAATGGAAAAAAGAGTTTAATCAAAAGGTATTTTTTAAATCTCCTTTCTATCATATTGAATCCGAAATTCTTAAGCTCAAAGATTTTTCTGAAAGTAAGCGATTGTTATACGTAGCTTGTACCAGGGCCGTTAAGCAGCTTGTCTATGCCAACTTGTATCATGCAACAAATGGCGAGCTGGATGAGCTTCATGAATTCGACAATAGTTGGATTCAAGCTTTACGATTGATTCCGGTTCAAGAAGTTTCGCATTCATTGACGAATGTGGCTTCAAACAATGTTGAAAAAGCTCTCGTTCAGCAGGATTGGCTCGGTCTCTTACCTCAAAAAGAAGAGAGTCATTTAGGAATAATTGCCGAACTTTCAGTTACCAGACTGGCAACAATTGCCGAGTGCCCACATAAGTTTTACCTTCAAAATATTTGCAAAATTGAAGCGGAGGAGACGCCGTCGCTGTTTGTAGATGAAGAAGAGATTGTTTTCTATTCATCAAAAAAACGGGGCACTGAAATTCATCATTGTCTTTCTCAGTTATTTTTAAAGAAAATCTCTCTTGATCAAGTGCCATCACAAGAAAAAGAAAAGATTGTCTGGGCCTATAATGCAGCGGAAAACCTACGCCAGAATCAGGCAGATATTATTAGTGAAGTTCCGGTTAAGTTTTCTTTTTTTGGACAAATGATCAGTGGAACGCCGGACTTAGTATTCCTTTCCAACGAAAAAATAGTTATTTGGGATTTTAAAACAGGTTTACGTGAAGCTGAAGGGGAGACGGGTTATTGGTTTCAACTAGGTTCCTATGGGTACGCTTATGCCTTAATGAATAACTTAAAGCCGGAAGATGAAATTGAAATGGCGTTGCTTTATGTTGATCAAAAAGAACTGGTAAATAAGAAAATGTCTTTCAACCAATTAACTCAATCATTATTTAATGAATGGAAAAAAACTGAGTCATTGAATCAAATGAATCTGTCTCATTGTTCTCGATGCGAATACTCAAGCATTTGTCAAAAAGGTGAAACTTCTCCTCTGAATTGAACTTGTTGCGAGCTATACGACCTGTGTTAAAATCTTAGTAATTATTGTTCTCTATTAAGATGATGACCATTACAGCAGGATGCGTATGAAATCAAAACTCAAGGCCCTCGTTCTTCTATTTTCTCTTCTATCGACTTCTCACATTTTTGCCAGCGAAAAAGATATTTATGAATTTTCATGGTTAGACCCAGACAAAGAAGTTTACGTTCTTCAAAATAGAAAATTCAGAAAGGCGGGGCATCTTCATGTCAATGCCGGTGGTGGTATTACAACTTCCGGAGCCTTTGTCACTTCCACTGCTATTCAAGGGAGAGTGGGGTACTTCATGACTGAAGATTTTGGGATTGAAGGGCTCTATTCGAAAAATAACGGGAAGGAAAATGATACTGCAAAGGGTGTTAGAAGTTCTGGTCCACAAGGTACTGGTACAACTCCTTTCAGAAGAATTGTGGATAATTACTGGGGTGTGATGGCCCTTTGGTCTCCTTTCTACAGTAAGATCAATACCTTTAACAAAATCGTTTATATGGATTGGATCTTTGGTGTTGGTTATTCTCAGCTAAAAGAAAAAAACAATAAGCTCGCTTTCCAGAGTGCTGCCCTTGCAAATCAAGAAACTCTTGAGTCACATAGTGGTGTGATGTGGGAAGCAGGTCTTAAATTTTATTTGGATCAAAGTTTCAGTATCAGAGCAGATTTAACTTCTGTTCTCTATAGTGCAAACAATATTTCCACTACTGGGACATCGTTAAAAACAAACTACGATGCCACACTTTCTCTTGGATATTCATTTTAATAGGAAAACTATATGAAGAAGTCATTCTTTTCTATACCCCTCCTTCTATCGCTATCCTTTGGAATGAATGCACAGGCGTCTGTTCAGGGAGCGTGGAAGATTTATCAAAGCGGAGATAAAAGCCGCTATCCTCAAATGGTTTCAGAACTGATACAGGATAAAATGTATTTCAGCTCGATCCCATTCATTAAGGAATACCTCGCGACAACAAATAGAGTAAACGATGCAGCCGTAGATAAAGTTCTCGATCAATTGATTACTGAAGTTGGAGTAAAGCAATTTGAATTGCTGCCTTCTAATATTCTAGAGAAGTCTTCAGCTCCGTCTATTCGTTATATTCTTGCCAGAAAAGCTTTTAGACAAGCGAAGTACGATCTAGCTCTTAAATACTTAGATAAACCAATCGAAGAATGGAATCCGGTAAAGCCGTATGCTCTTCTTCTGGAAGGAAGTATCTATTCTGTTTCGAAAAAAGAGGAACAGGCCACACGCGTTTTTAAAGAATGTGTGGATGTCGCTGAAGATCATATAAAGAAAGAGAAAAATCCAGATAGATTGAGACAATTGAAAATCAGTCGTGACTATTGTGTCGTCGGTATTCCGCGATCGCAGTTTGCGATGCAGAAGTTCAGTGATGCTTACTCCACTTATCTTGATTTAGAGAAATCATCTTATATCTGGCCAGAAATTCTTTTTGAAGAAGCGTGGAACAGTTTTTATCTAAAGGACTACAACCGCACTCTTGGTAAGTTGGTGACTTATAAGGCTCCAGTTTTCAATTACATTTTCAATCCAGAAATTGAAGTTCTTAAAGCTTTATCTTATATGGAAATGTGTTTGTGGGAAGATTCAAAAAATACTGTTGAAGCTTTCTACACGAAATACGAAAAAGACAATGATGCTTATAAAAAGTTCATCGACTCGCTAGGGAAAGATTACAAACAGTATTACTCGCTCGTGAAAGAGCATACTGAAGGTAAATTAAGAAATAATCCTATTTTAAATACGGCCCTCGCCTCAGTGGCGCGCGATCCAGCTTATCTGGAACTTTATAGTTCTTTTAATTCAGGTCGTGACGAAATTGAGAGAATGAAGTCAATCAGCAATGATCGTTTAAGAGCTGTGTTGAATGAAAACCTTAAAGAATCTTTGAACACTCAAAGAAATCTCATCGGTAGCTATGTTCGTGGCCAACTACAACTTTACGCTGCTCAAATCGTAAAAGCTTTTGAGGATATGAGTTATATCAAGCTTGAAGTTCTTTCTAAGAGAAAGACGGAACTTTATGAAGATATGAGTCTCACCAAAGGTGGAAGAGCAAGAGGTGACATTGCTCATGTGAAGAGAACGGACAAGCAATATTTCTGGACTTTTAACGGGGAATTTTGGGCCGATGAATTAGGCGATTACGTCTTCTCGCTCAAATCTGAATGTAAATAAACTATGAAAAGAAAATTAACTTTTTTACTGTGTCTTGGTTTTATGTTCACTTCAGCCTTTCAGACTGCAAAAGCTGACGTCGAGCAAAGAAGAACTGAACTTCTAAAAGTTCTCGATGAAGAGCTGAGAGAAGTGACTCGTCTGAACAAGCAAATAGGTTCACAAAGACCAGATTTGATGTTGAGAATGGCCCAGGTTCTTCTGGAAAAAGGTCGTCTATTAAAGGATCTGGAAAACCAAAAATACCTGGAAATACCTGCTGCTGAAAGAGATAAGGTTAATAAAGATGAAGCCTTCAAAGAATCTCGTCGGTATTTTGACCAGGCTCAAAAAACAGTTCTTGTCTTGTTGAAGAAAGCACCTCGTTTTGAAGAAAGAGCAGATGCTTATTACATCCTTGCTTACAATGCAAAGGAACTAAAACAAGACGAACAATCAAAAAAGTTTTTTCAGAAAGCACTTGATGAGTCCAGAAGTGATTCTGTCGTCGCTGATAAATCTCGTATTGCTCTTGCTGAAATTTATTTTAATAAAGGATCTTTTGATAAATCAATGTCCCTTTACGAGGCTGCCCTTAAGAATAAGAGGGATAAATGGTGGACAAAAGATGCGTTCAATCTCGGATGGAGTTATTTCAAAATGGGTAAATATGACAAGGCCATCAATACGATGCTCGAGTCATATGATCTTTCAAAAAACAGCAAATATATCGACATGTCTAAAAGCATTGAACGCGATATTGCCTTTTTCTATACAGAAGCCGGTAAATCGGACGAAGCAATTCAATTTTATAAGAAAAATGGAAAGAGTATTTCCGAAGTTATGTTGAAAGTAGGGCGCTACTTAAAAACGCAAGGAAAGTTCGCAGCAGCTGAAAAAACATTGAGCGATGGAGTTCAATACAAACAAAATGAAAAAGAAGAAGTGGAGTTCAACACAGAACTTTTAAGTTTGTACGAAAAATTCGGCCGTGACCAAAAGCACCTTGAAGCTTGTCGCGCACTTTCTATTCAGTTTTCGAAAGGTAACCTCAATCCAGACCAAGTAGAAATCTTAAAATACAATGTTCAGAAAATGTCGGCTTTAATCCAGCAGCAGTTGGTCGCTAAAACATATGAACATCAAAAAGAGATCAGAGACAAAAAAGCCGATGCGGCCAATGAATATTTTATGATCAATGCTCTTTTGACCCCGGCAAAATCTCAGGAAGACTATTTCCATGCTGGCGAAACTTATTTCGCTATTGGAAAGTTTGAAAAAGCAATTCCTCTTTATGCTGAAGCAATCAAGCGGTCACAAAAAAATAATGATAAGAAAACAGAAGCAGCAGCTTCAAACGCACTTATGGCTTCTCTCGGAAGCGGTGTGAAAAAAGGAATTGCTGATGAGTATTTGATTCCTGCTTATGAAAGTTTTCTTGCGACCAATCCAAAAGGTGAGAAGTCCAACGTTGTTTACCAACGTTTATTCTCAGCTCAAATGGAGCGCAAAAATGTAGCAGATGCAGAAAAAACGTTGCTGAACTATAAAACAAATTTTCCAGGTGACGTTGAACCACAAGAAAAAATGCTGGCACAAGTGATGGATTCCTACAAAGATGCGGGCAACAAAGCAGCCCTCGCTGGTTGGGTAAAACGAATTGATGCTGGTGAATTTAAAGTCAGTCCGGAATATGCTTCTAAGGTGAAAACGCTAGTGCTCGGAATGCAGTTTGAAAAAGTAGAGCAGGCGAGCCAGAAGGGAGATAAAAAAGGTGCCCTTCGCGGTTATCTTCAAATTTATAAATCGCCTGAAAGCGATCCTGAAGCAAAAAAGACTGCTGCGTATAATATTGCCGTCCTTTTTTATGAGACAGGTGATTACAAACAAATGTATGCATGGGCTGAAAAATCGGCTGCGATGATGAATGCTAAAGATCTTGTTAAATTCGAGAAAGATTATATTTTGTTTGCGACTGATCTCTTCCAGCGTAGACAATTTACGGAATCAGCATCACTAAGTGAAAAGGTCTTTGATAAAATTTGTGCAACAGATTCAAAAAACAAGCGAGTCTTTTTTAAGAATGCCAACGTTATTTATCTTGCAGAAAGACAGTTTGAAAAGAGTAGAACGTTGCTCGTGAAAGCTCCGAAATGCGGCATCAGCAACGATGTTGTCCTTGCGGGCTATCTCGATCATTTGAATGAACTGGCAGCCGCGAGTAGATGGAGTTCTTTCAACGATGTCATCAAAATGCTTGAGCCTACAAAAACGATGTGGCCATATTTGATTTATCCTTCTTCACTCTTGGCCAATGAACTGGAAAATATTGGCAGAGTGGAAGATGCAAGAAAAGTTCGCAGCAAAATGATGACTTACTATGATGATTCAAAAAAGCAGAAGCTGGATATCCCGCTTGAAGCATTGGATTCCATTTCATTGATCAGACTTTCTGCACTTGAAGATCAAATTGCAAAAATGACTTCAGTAAAGCTAGCCTTCCCAGAGGCAGACTACAATAAGGCCCTTAAGGCGAAATTTGGTCTTTTGGATAAGATTACAACTGAAGCTGTTTCTATTTCTGAAATGGGCTCTGGTATTGGAATCGTCCGCGCCTATCGTTACCTCGTCCAAAGTCATGAAGCATTGAAGAATGAGATTTTGAATTTTACACCAGCTGGGAAGAATGAAGCTTATGTGGCTTCTTTTAAAGCAAGTATGGCGAAAGTTGCAGAGCCTCTTTCCAAGCAAGCTGACGATTTCAGACAAACTGCCATTAAAAAAATCGAAAAAGATAATATTCTAACAAGTGACAACTCTTGGTTCCTTGTGAAAAACGAGTTCAATTTTATTCCGGAATATTTCAGTGATAATGGAGCTGCTTTAATGGATAAGGCAGGTGGAAAATGAAAAAATTATTACCTTTGCTTTTGATTCTTAGTGCCTGCGCGAGCAATTCAAACTACCGCAAGAATGCTAATGATGAAGCCGCCTCTAAACCTGAAGAAGATTACAGCTGGGTTGATCAGCTAAACTTCGATAAAAAATCTGAAACAAAATATCAGCCAGATAAAGACGAATTCGATATTTCTTCCGAAGAAAATTCGCATGCACTTGTGAAGGAATCTCTCTCTAATATCGGAGCTTCGAAGCTAGAAGAAACGTTTTCAAAATCGGATGATGTTCTCACCAAGCTGAACATTAAATGTTATCAAGGTAAATTCGACGACGCTTTTAAAATGGCAGATGAGCTTTACACTCAATACAAAAACAACACGAGTTACTGGAATCAATTAGGGACTTGTTATTATCTGAAAGACGACTATGCCAAAGCGATTCTGTTTTATAATAAATCGCGAGATTTGGATTCTAAGTTTGTGCCACCAGTGAACAACATTGGTGTTGTTTATATGAAGCAGGGAAAACACCAAAAAGCTTTAGCGGCTTTCAAGAAAGCTTCAGATATGAGTACGTTCAGTGTGACTCCTAATTACAATCTTGCAGAACTTTATTTGAAATTCGGAACTGTTGGAAAAGCGATTCCCATTTTCCAAGGTCTCGCTAAAAAAAGTCCTCAGGACGTTGAGATTAACTCTGCACTGGCAACTGCAAATTTGTTGAAGGGCGATTATGCGACAGCGGTTCAGATTTACGGTCAATTTGATAAAGCCACTCTTGCTAAGCCTGGTGTTGGTTTAAATTATGCTGTGGCCTTAAAGCTTCTCAATAGACCAATGGATGCTCAGACGGTCTTGAATAATGTGTCAGCTGCCACGAGTGCAGACTTAAAAACTTATGCTCAGAAAGTAGATAAATTTATCAGGAATTAAATATGAAAAAGTTTTTCTTAGCAGTACTGATCTTGTCTTCGATTCCAACTTTTGCTCAAGATAATGTTGATGGCAAAGAGCAGATGATTAATGGAAAAAAAGTCATCTATACTTACAAGCAATACGAGAAATTTGACTTTGATGATCTCAATATTGAAGGGGACACCGGGGCTCCTAGTGATCTCTCTGTTTCGCCCATTCATGAAAAGCGCTTCACGAACAGACTTCCTTACCGCAAGTCTTTTACTGTTGAGATTAAGAAAGGCATCGAAAGAGTTCGCTAACAAATGACATTCTTTTATGGCGGCCCTGGGGGATTGTTACTAAGGGGCTGCCTTCAGTAATTCAACACTTAGCTCGTCTTTACCCTTTAGTTTCAGTTTTGTTCTATAATGTCTTCATGAGTTTTCTACTTAAGAATTTTAAGATGCCCAAGCTTAAGTTGGTGCTCTTAATATCATTCTCAACACTGCTCTTGTTTCAATTCCTGGTGGGATTCAGGGATCTGGAAGATTATTTAATCGTCTTTATTTTTATTTTGTTTCTTAACGATCTTTACTACAAATTAATCCGGCCAAGACAGATGATTTCTTCACAAGAAAGATGGAAAAGAGTCATCATGTCGGTAGTCTTTTTAATCCTGCTATCCTTGCCGATCTTTTTTGATGTTTTCAACGTATCCAATGCGATGAGGCTTACTATTTATAAGTTGGGCTTTGTTCTTTGGGCGCAGGTTTTTCTTTTGGATTCATTTCTTCATTACAAAGAAACTCATTCAAAACAATGGCTGGTATTCACTAACACGGCACTGCTGCTGATTATTGCGGGTGCTTTTGTTTATTAGTAATTTTCTGGATAAAGAGATCTTTCAATCCCTTCAATAAAAATATGAATGCACTTGATATGCACTTCTTGAATTCTGTCACTGATATTGGAATCAACAATTAATGCGACATCGACCATGTCTTTAAGCTTTCCACCGCCTTTACCAAGAAGACCCACAACCTTCATTCCTTTTTTCTTTGCTGCTTCAACAGCAAGAAGAACGTTTGGTGAATTCCCTGAAGTAGAGATGGCAAGAAGCACGTCGCCTTTGTTTCCCCACGCTTCTACGTAACGAGAGAAAACGAAATCATAACCATAGTCATTGGAAACGCAGGTGAGATGAGAAGCATCGTTAATGGCCATTGCAGGAAGAGGTGCGCGTTCTTTTCTAAAGCGACCGGTGAGTTCTTCCGCGAAGTGCATGGCATCGCACATTGAACCGCCGTTACCGCAGCTGAAAATTCTTCCATTATGACGATACGATTCAACCATCAATTTGATGGCTGAATCGATCTTTTCAATATTATTTGAATTCGAAATAAAAGAATTGAGAACTTTCTGAGCGTCGGCCAGCGATTCAGCGATAAACATTAGGCCATCTCTTCAAGAGATTTTTTGATTTCTTCTTTTGCTTGAACACCAACCAAAGTTTTTGAAGCTTGGCCGTTTTTGAAGAAAATCATTGTAGGAATACCACGGATACCGTAGCGCTGAGCTAGTTCAGGGTTATCATCTACGTTTACTTTTACGATTTCAGCTTTTTCGCCTAATTCTTTAGCAACTTCATCAAGTATTGGTCCAAGCACGCGACATGGTCCACACCACTCAGCCCAGAAATCTACTAGAACTGGTTTGCTTGCTTTAAGAACATCGTTTTCAAAATGAGCTACATCTGTTTTATTCACTGATCCCATATGGACTCCTTCTAAGGTAATGGTCTTTATTCTACCTAAGTCGCAAAGCCGTGGAAACCTAAAATTTTTGTGCTTTGCTTTTCAACGGTCTGTCACTAAGATTGATTTATGGACAGAAAGTATCTTTTGGAAAAGGCCATACGTGTCGCTAAGTTAACTCGCTTAATTGCGAAGGCTATCGATTTGTTCATCGTGCTTTGTTTCTCAATTCTTTTTTATCCAGTCGGATTAATTCTAGGCATTGTCTATATTGCGCTTTCTGATGGTTTGAACAATGGACAATCCGCCGGAAAAAAATTTATGGGCTTCGCGGTGAAATCTCTTGAAGATGGATCGCCTTGTTCATACAAGCAATCTGCTATCCGCAATCTTCCTTTTATACTTCCTTTGGTCCTTGCGATTGTTCCTTTTTGGGGATGGATTCTCGGTGGAATTCTCGCCATTGCGCTCATCGGATTAGAGTTATATTTACTCTACAATTTAGATTCTGGTCATAGATTAGGCGATGTGATGGCCGACACTTCTGTTATGGCCAATGATGATAATTTTGTTGGCGTCAAAAACAGAAAGAGCAGTTGGTTTGCGACTAAAACAACTACCACTATCTAAAAATCTTTGTTACTTTTAGCCTACCAATTTTAAAAAATCAGTAAGGACAACTCCATGTCAAATAAACGACTTATTATCGTCGATGTTTCCAATTTTATCTTCCGTGCTTTCTTTGCCATCAGACCAATGCATTCACCAGAAGGTGTCCCCACCAATGCAGTGTACGGTATGTTCACGATGCTTAAAAAGTTACTTGCAGATCACAAGCCCACACATATGTTTCTTGCCCGCGATACTAAAGGCGGATCATTCAGAAATGAGTTATATAGCGAGTACAAAGCTAATCGCAGCGAACCACCTGAAGATCTCGTTCCGCAATTTGCACTCATTGAAAGATTGATTAAAGAAATGAATCTTCCCACTTTTTCTCATGACAATTATGAAGCCGATGACATCATCGGTTCCGCCTGCGTTCAATGGAAAACGAGTTTCGATGAAATTTGGATTGCGTCGGGCGATAAAGACCTAATGCAATTTGTTGGCGATAATATCAAAATGCTCGATACGATGAAAGATAAGCTCTACACACCGGCAGATGTTGAAGAGAAAATGGGCGTGCGTCCAGATCAAATTGTCGATTATCTTTCTATTGTCGGCGATTCTTCAGACAACATTCCCGGCATGAAAGGCATTGGAGCCGTTGGAGCTGCCAAGCTGCTTAAAGAATACGGCACGTTTGAAAATATCGTAGCAAACAGAGATCAGTTAAAAGGCAAAAAAGTTATCGATGCTTTTACGGAGCATCTTGAAGACGGATTGCTATCTAAGAAACTGGTTCAAATTAGCACTGATGTTGAATTGGGCCACGTCCCTGATGAAACGGCAGTGCATTTCTATCCCACGAAAGAGCTTGAAGAATTTTTCAAAGAGCTTGGTTTCAAAGCACCGCTCGCTCAATTGCAGGAAATGCGTTTTCAATATCACATGGCCCGTGAAACTGATAAACGTCTTGATGGTTCAGCAATGCCTGACGAGCCATTAGACAGTGCGCTTTTTCAACCGCCAACGGCAGCGAATGTGACCATTGTTGAAGTTGAAGAAAACAACTTCGATGAAATCATTAATTCAGTTATTACCGCAAAAGTTTGCGCTCAGCATGTACTGTATGACAGCGAAGATATTTACTCTCGCCAAATTTCGAGACTGTATTTCACTTCAAATGCAGAGACAATTTATTCAGCAGATAAAAACTTTGCCAATCAAGTGGTTCAGAAGATCTGGTCACAACCTGAAGTAGAAATTATTGGAGAGAATATAAAGCGCGATTGCGTCTATGCCATTATCAATAATTTTGAATTCGTTTCAGAGCGATTTGATATTTCTCTTGCTCATTTCAATATCAATACAAGCACCAGACACGATCTGGATGTTCTGATGAAAGAATATCTTCAAAGAGAACCTTCAATGGACGAACATACGGCAAATGCCGAAAGAGCACAGGCCCTTGTTCATCTGGCAGCTATTTTCAAAAAGCGCATGGAAGAATTGAAGGTGATGGATATTTATGCTTCGATTGACCTCAAGATAATTCCTGTTCTTGCTCGAATGGAAAGCGCCGGTGTTTCACTCAACGCCAATTTTTTAAAAGAACTTGAGGGCGAACTTGTACACGAAATTAAAAAAGTAGAAAAAGAAATTTTTGATATTGCAGAGACAGAAATCAATTTGAATTCACCTAAACAAGTAGGTGCATTGTTATTTGAAAAGCTTCATTTACCTGTTATCAAAAAAACCAAAACTGGTTACTCGACGGATGCAGATGTCCTTGAAGAACTCGATGGCTTGAATATCAGTCCAATTCCGGGATTGCTTCTAACGCATAGAGAGTACGGAAAAATTCTTTCAACTTATGTTAAGGCCTTGCCTGAACTCGTTAATCCAACTTCTAAGCGCATTCACACTAACTACAACCTGACAGTTGCACAAACGGGCAGGCTTTCATCGACAAACCCAAATCTTCAGAATATCCCGGTGAGAAGTCCAATGGGAGAAAAGGTGAGAAAGGCCTTTATCGCGAAACCTGGAAAGATTCTTCTTTCTGCCGACTATTCTCAGGTGGAATTGAGATTGCTTGCTCATTTTTCAGAAGACCCGACAATGTTAAAATCTTTTCAAGATAATCTGGATATTCACGCCCAGACTGCTTCTGAAGTTCTGGATATTCCTCTCACTCAAGTTTCAAGCAACGATAGATCAATGGCAAAGACTGTTAACTTCGGTTTGATGTATGGTCAGTCTTCATTTGGTCTTGCTTCAACGTTGAAAATTTCCCGAACGGCGGCCAAGCAATATATCGATAAATATTTTGCTCGATTCAGTTCTATTAAAACTTTTCTGGATACTTTGAAAGATAAAGCAGAACAAACTGGTTATGCCGAAACTTTTCATGGCAGAAAAAGATTTCTCCCTGATATTTTCTCGCAGAACAGAACCATTAAAGCTCAAGCTGAACGAATGGCCATAAACAGTCCGATTCAGGGAACTGCTGCCGATATCATCAAGCTGGCCATGATTAAAATCGATGCTGAGCTCAGTGAAAGAAATTTAAAATCTAAAATGCTCCTTCAGGTGCACGATGAATTGATTTTTGAGGTTGAAGAAGAAGAAATCGATATCATGAGAGAGCTCGTGAGACGAGGAATGGAAACGATTGTTCAACTCAAAGTCCCGCTCAAGGTAGATATGGGACTTGGAGTGAACTGGTACGATCTTAAATAGAATAATCAAACGTAAGTAGAATTTGTATGTCCGGATGAAGACTTAATTTCACCGGACATGTCTCCGCAACTCTCTGGAGAGTCTCGCGTTCTTTTTCAGACAAAGAAGCAGGCAACTTTAATTCAACTGTGAGCGAAGAAACTTTGCGTGGACTCGCTGCCATTTCCTTCAATACCCGGAATGTAGATCCTTTTATATTAAGCCCATGATTGTCCGCGTAGATTCCCATCACAGTCAGCATACAACTTCCGAGACTTGCCGCAAGGAGATCGGTTGGCGAAAAAGCTTCACCGCGGCCATTATTATCTTTCGGTGCGTCCGTCTGAATATTGTTCTTTGAAGGACCATGCGTAAGATGGCAGTGCTTTTCTCCCTCGTAGATCCCTGTAATTTCGACCATAAAAATCTCCTTTTCTTAGAATAACCATCCTATACTGACTTATTTGAAAAGCAAAAATGACTTCATGGGTAAAAGGTTCATTTTTTTTTCATCGGCTACCCTTGACACTGGCGAGTTCGCTATCACATTGTTGTTGTTAATTTTTTATGAACTAATAGGGAGGACCTAATGCAATTAAGACCGTTACAAGATCGCGTTGTTGTTCAACGTCTGGAAGAAGAAACTAAAACAGCTGGCGGGATTATCATCCCTGACACTCACACTGAAAAACCATCTCAAGGAAAAATCGTCGCAGTAGGAACTGGTTACAGACTACAAGACGGATCTGTTCGCAACCTCGATGTAAAAGTTGGAGATGTTGTTCTTTTCGGAAAGTACTCAGGCCAGGAAGTCAAAATCGATGGCAAGCCTGTTCTCATCATGAAAGAAGATGAAATTCTTGGTGTACTTCAGTAGTTAAATTTTTTTTAAATAATATAGTAGGAGTTAAAAATGGCTAAGGAATTAAAATATTCAGAAGACGCAAGAACGTTAATCCTCAATGGTGTTAACCAACTTGCAAACGCAGTAAAAGTCACTCTTGGACCAAAAGGTCGCAACGTAGTTATCCAAAAATCTTTCGGCGCTCCACACATCACAAAAGATGGTGTTTCAGTTGCTAAAGAAATTGAACTAGAAAACAACTTCGAAAACATGGGCGCTCAGATGGTTAAAGAAGTTGCTCAAAAAACTAACGAAGATGCTGGTGACGGTACAACAACAGCTACTGTACTTGCTCAGGCAATTTACAGAGAAGGCGCTAAGCTTGTTTCTGCTGGCCACAATCCAATGGATCTTAAGCGCGGGATCGATTTAGCTACTGAAAAAGTAGTCGCAAAACTTAAAGAAATGTCAAAGCAAGTTAAGACTTCAGAAGAAATCGCTCAAGTCGGAACAATCTCTGGTAACAACGATGTTGAAATCGGAAAACTTCTTGCTGAAGCTATGTCAAAAGTTGGAAACAACGGCGTTATCACAATTGAAGAATCTAAAACTGCAGAGACAACTCTTGATGTAGTTAAAGGGATGCAATTTGACCGCGGTTACCTTTCTCCATACTTCGTAAACAATCCAGAAAAAATGGAAGTTGCTTTCGATAACTGCAACATCCTTATCACTGATAAAAAAATCGGTTCAATGAAAGAACTTCTTCCTATCTTAGAAAAGACAGTTCAATCAGGACGTCAACTTCTTATCATCGCTGAAGATATCGAAGGTGAAGCTCTAACAACTCTAGTTGTAAACAAGCTTCGCGGAACTCTTCAAGTCGCTGCTGTTAAAGCTCCAGGCTTCGGTGACAGAAGAAAAGAAATGCTTAAAGACATCGCTATCATCACTGGTGGTACAGTGATTTCTGAAGAGCTTGGAATGTCTCTTGAAACATCAGGAATGGAAATTCTTGGTTCAGCGAAGAGAGTTACAATCGACAAAGAAAACACAACAATCGTAGACGGAAACGGCAACAAAGCTGATATCCAGGCTCGCGTTGGAGCTATCAAAGCTCAAATCGCTGAGACAACTTCAGACTACGACAAAGAAAAACTAAGAGAAAGACTAGCTAAAATCGACGGCGGTGTTGCTGTGATTAAAGTTGGTGCTGCTACTGAAACAGAAATGAAAGAAAAGAAAGACAGAGTTGAAGATGCATTCAACGCTACACGTGCCGCTGTTGAAGAAGGTATCGTTGTTGGTGGTGGTTCAGCTCTTCTACACGCTTCTACAGTTCTTGCTGATCTAAAAGGCAGAAACGAAGAAGAAAATTTTGGTATCAGAATCATCAGACGCGCTCTTGAAGAACCTCTAAGACAAATTGCTACAAACGCAGGTCTTGAAGGCTCAGTTGTTGTTAACGATGTAAAAGCTTCGAAAGATGCTAACTTCGGTTTCAACGCTCGCGAAGAAAGATTCGAAAACCTTGTTGCAGCTGGTATTATCGATCCAACTAAAGTTGTTCGTTCAGCTCTTCAAAATGCTGCTTCTGTTGCAGGTCTAATGCTTACAACTGAAACAATGATTGCTGATCTTCCTAAGTCTGACGCTCCAGCTGGTATGCCAGGTGGAATGGGCGGCATGGGGGGAATGGGCGGAATGATGTAATTTCGTCTCCAATAGCATTTTACGCGCACATTTCTCTACAAGGGAGGCTTCATGCCTCCCTTTTTTATTTTGGCAGATTGTTTTCACAATGCTCTAATTTAAACAGTAAATTTTTAGGGAGGAAATTTTATGAAAGCAATGCTCGCTATCGGCCTTGGTCTTTTTTCTTTTGCCTCGTTCGCTTGCACGAATTTTTCAGGTGAATTTGTAAATGAAGAGTTTGGTACCTATTATTCGATCGCCCAGGATGGCTGCGAAACCATTTCTTATATTTATGATGAAGGAACAGTTGATACTTCTATTGATGGTAAAGAGTATTTGATGAATGAATACGATATCGTCGTTGAAGAAGGAAAAGTTCTTGCTCATGTGGCGATCTTTGAAAGCAATTCCTGGAAAGGCGAGAAGCTACTTACAAAACAACGTTCAGAAACGACTTATGCCAGTGGTGAAGTTGACCGCGATAGTGGTTGGAGTGAATCTTTTTTAGATAAAAATTCTGATCTCATTGTTATTTCTCACGGAGCAAACGGCACCGAAAAAACCATCGACAAGAGAGTTAAATAGTGAAATCATTTTTAGCTCTGTTTCTCCTGTCTCTTTGTTCTGTTTCCTATGCGTGTCCCGATATCAGCGGAACTTATAGCGATGAAGATGGAGAACTAGTCACCATCGCTCAGACTGGTTGTGAGAAACTAAATTGGATGGACGCGGACGTATCGACTGCAGAAACCTTGATTGCAGACAATGTAGAACGAATTGTTGAACAGGAGGGCAAAAATGTTGCCTATGGAAAAGCACGTTTTACGCAAAACGATTTTGTCCTTGAATTGAGAGTTGTTTACAGTAGTGACGTTCCGGCAGATTGGCCTGTCCACTATGTAACTTCTTATCGAATTGATAAACACAACAACCTGCTGGAAAAAATTGAATCCACTCAGGGCACTGAATACGTCACTTTTAAAAGAGTGAAATAATACAAAGGATCTACCGTGAAAAAAATTTCTCTACTTGCCTTTGCACTTCTTAGTACGACTGCTTTTGCATGCCCAGATCTGACTGGGTCTTATGTAAGCCCGGCCAAACAACGAATTGTTTTGGATCAAACTCAATGCACGGACATCGCAGTTGCTTCAAAAGATATTAATCAAAAACTTGCTCTGAACAACCAGTATGTCGTTGTCCAAGAAGATTCTGACATCGTGGCCCAGGGCCGAGGCGCTTTTAACGGCGATATTCTCGTTTTAGAAGTTCAAGTGAAATACAAAGTTCTTCCACCTCTGCCAAGAATGCTTATTCCGGTAAGAGCAGTGAATAAGTATACCCAATTGATGGACGGAAATTTACAAGAAGTTTCTACCATCTATAATGACACTAACGGTGTAATTACTTCGGGAAAAACAATTTACAAGAAACAATTGAATTAAAAAAGGGAGCCTAGAGCTCCCTTTTTTATTTGTCATTTATGTAGACGATGTTGTTTTCATTCTTCAGCTTTACTTTCAAATAATTTTTTTCACTATCATCAATATGAAAAGGTTCTCCGTTTGTCAGCCTTGAAAAGATCGTTTTCATGACTGGTGTTTTAGGAAGAAAATAGCCGTGTTGAGATTCTAAGACTCCTGAAAGATCAATATATGTTACGTCTGGAACTAACTTTGATTTGATCTGATCCTTCTTACCTGGATAATTATCAAAACCTAAGCCTAGTCGGTATTGAAATGGCTTTTTCTCTTTCAAGTCGAGAGTGTATGAAAGAAGCAAAACAATATCTCTATTGTTCATGACAACGGTTTTGTTTTTTGCCAAGTTGAATCTTGAAAGCCATTCACGATGATCTTTTAGTGGAACATCGGCACTGACGCCAAGATAATTTTCAAACAATGGTACTTCCAGATTGTACTGGTTATTTTGTAAATATTTTTCAGTGAAGTTTTTTAAGACCAGATTTCCCATGCTGTGACAGAGAAGAGTAATTTTGTGGTCTTCAAAAAACTCAACGTGAGATTCTTTAAAAGCTCTTACTTCCTTAAAAGCTTCAGCCAGTGGTTCAGCAGCTTCTTCAGCTCCAGCGACCGCCCTTGAAACAAGTGAAGACCAGGCATTCCAGTGGAGCATAACAACGCGAACTTGATAGGTGTCTTCCATTACGCGGATTTTTTTCCATTCTTTTTCAACGTAATGATTGCGGCCATGAACGTAAAACACGATGTTTTTGTCCGGGCTTTCTCGGGTGAATTTTTCAAGAATTTCGGTCATGTCGGTCACCGGATAAGAAGTCATCGAATCAGCAGTGTAGAGCCCGATTTCTGCAAAGGCTAAGTTGGTAATGATTAAACATAAAAGGAGTATTAGTTTTTTCATGCAAACTTAGTCGGAAAATATTTCCTAAACTTGAGTGTTTTGTATTTTTCATCATTTGCCTTAACTAGATCTTGTTGGAGTCAAAAAATTGAAGCCTGACTTTTTCTTTTGACACCTAAAAGGTCATATAAAGTGTCTTTTCGTCACTGAGAAGAAGGCCATTCAAGATGTTACAAGAGAAACGTCTTTGGCACGGACCCTGCACTTTACTAAAGTAAGAGATCAAGGATGGATCTCTGGAGAATGACTCTTAGATTTTCATGGACGATAGATAAAACTTTGGAGCTTTAGGATGAAGCAAATGATTGGACCTAGTATGGTCGCCCTCAGTGTTTTGACAGCAATGTTTATCAGTCCTGCTTTTGGCACCACCCAGTTCGGTGCTTCTTGTCCCCAGAAATTTATTGCAACCGTGACTAATGTTGAAGACGTCCAGAGTGGGCTTTTTCCCAAGGTTGAAGTAGATTTTCAGGTGATACAGACTCTCAAAGGGGAGCAAATATCTTCTAAGAAAATCCAGATTGTCAGAGACGGACCAGTACATTTTAAAAGCGGTGAAATCTACACGGTTGAATCGCGTGAAAACTGGCTTTGCTCGGCGACACTTTTCTCAAAAATTTAATTTCTAGCTATGACAAGTTGTCTATGGATGGACGACAGTAGCAAAGGATAGTGACTCTTTTTTTACAAGGAAGTAAAAAATGGTACACACAAAAAACAAGGTCATAAGTAGTATCCCCCTCAAAATGCTTATGACCTTTTTTTTGTTGGCAGCAATGTCACCAAATGTTTTCGCTTACACTTTCACTTCTGATTTCACCAAAGGCTTTTATTGGCAAAGTTTCCCTATAAAAATGTCAAAATTCGTCACGGATCCAAATGATGGAGCATTGCTCGAGCAGTTAACGAATTCTGCAGTCGCCGAATGGGAAAATGCTTCGGGAAAAAATCTTTGGGATTTTTCATCGGTACAAACCGCTTCTACTTATTCAGGCAATTACATCAGATGGTCAGATCATTTCGGAGAAGAGACTGGTTACGATCCTTCAAAGACTCTCGCCATCACGATACGCTATAATCAGGGGACTTTTTTTCAGCAGACAGTAATTATTCTTAACGGAACTCTTGCTTACCTCAGACAGAATTGGGGCAATTCTTTAAAGACTACAATCCTCCATGAAATAGGGCACACCTTGGGACTCGATCATTCCGGACAGAACGCCATCATGGCAGCAAGTTTAACTTCTTTAACGTCCTTACAGCCTGACGATATTCAGGGTGTAAACGCTATTGTTGATGAAACTCTACATAGACAATCTACTGGTTATACTTCGCCTTACTCAGTAACGACTGAAAAGAAAGGCCTGGTTCCTGCGTGCGGCACGATTGAAGATATCAGTCGAGGAAATGGCCCGGGCAATGGTAGTGCAGCAGGGAATTTTATAGGTGCCTTAGTTATTGGTTTCGCTGTAGTGGCCTTAGGTCAAAGAAGAAATAAGGCGAGTGCATTAGTCAGCTTTTAAAAAAACACTAAATTTTTTTGAATCATGCCGATAAAGATGGCATGAGCGAAAATAAAACTGTCATTAATTATATTTTTTATCTTCAACACAAAGACGAGCTTGATAACAGCTTCTATGTTCTGGCCGATGTTTTAGGCAAGATCAATATCAGCTTGCTGCCCATAACTGCAGACGATTTGCGAGTCATAGATAAAACGAAAAAACATCATGTCATTTCTATTCGCAATGACTTTTCATCAGCGATGTCTTTTAATAACGTTCGCAAAAGTTTCCTCGATTCAGCAATGGCCGGCGGACGAGTTGCCTTGTTTGATATCTCTTCTTTTTCAGAAATTGAAAATGCGCAGAAGCTTCAATTGAAAAATGTCTATCGCTACTTTCAATTGCCACAAAATTTGAAACAAGTGGCGATGACCGTTGCTGTCGATTACTTCAGAGATCGAAATACCATGGCCGAATGGCCGGGTGGAAGAAGAGCAAAACTTCCTTCCATGACGAATGAATCTTGATTAAACTAACAGTATGAAAATAAAAATAAGTGAAGAAACACAAAGAATGCTTATGCTTCTGAAACTCGATGCGCTTCGTTTGTTCGAACGTATCAAGTACAGAGCTCCTGAGTACATGTATGACTTTTCATTGAAAAGAACACGCGACCATTTTCCAGAAGTTTTTAAAAACCGTTATGACAATGTAACGATTGAGGAGCTAAAGCTTTGTGGGCAGGAAGTTATCGCTGGCTTGGATCAGTTTTATACTAAAGTCGATGAAATGCGCTGGTATTTGAATCATACTCAGGATATGCCTAATAGAGTTGAAGATAAACTTCATCATCACATTAGAGAACTTGAAAAACATTTTGAAACGTTGAATTTATACATTGATGCTGAAATGGGATTGTTGAAGGAAGAAAGACCCGCTGATGAAACAGACAACTAATATTGCACTTTTAATTTTCGTTCTCTCAATACCCTTTGCTCTTTCGCAAACGAGAAAAGCCATACCCGCTGGTCGATATGAAGCGCTCTCTGGGGTGAAGATTTCCCATAGTGTGAAAGGCAATGAAAGTGCCCTTGCTAAAGATGCACTTGGATTGTTCTGGACAGAAGTGGCCAAGCAAATCCCACAAGGACACAAAGAAAACACTTTTTTCAGCTCTGGGGCCATTGATCCCAACTTCAAAACTTTTCTTTCATCAAAGGGAGTCATTGAAGCAAAAGAGATGAGTCCGAAAGTAAATGTTTTACTAAGTGACGATGTTTCCCGCGACAGCGATTTGCTAAAAAAAATCAAGGAGAAGGGGAGCCTTCTTATTGTGAAAGAAAAGAAAACCCCCAAAGAAATCATCGCTCAATTCCCTCAATACGAAATGGTTGTTTATCAGTCTGAAGCCGACAATAACTACTTCCTTCTTAAAGTGAAATAATCACCCTTTTTACTCAAGCATAAACTTCCAGCACTGGACGACTACAGCTGTTCGGCGATAATAGACTTATGAAGTTTTTTTTATGGGCCCTCGCCCTAATTTTATCTACAGCCTCTGCCGCAGAATTGTCTGAATCCGGATTTTTTTCCGGACGAGTTTCACGCATCAACAAAGACATCTCTACCGTTCGGGTGAAGGTGGATTTCGACAACGTCAAATATCTCAATCCCAAAGACAAGGTTGAATTTTGGGATGAGAAAAATAATACATTAAAATGCAAAGGCTACATCGTTGCGCGAACAGCGGATTATTTGCTCCTGAAAGTTCCCGAGATGAATTACTGCGAAAAATATCTTTATTTCACTACCGGAGCTTATTTTAAATTTTACAGCGAAGATCTGTTAAACAACGTGCAGATGGGTAAGGAAGTTGTAACGATTCTGTTAAAGAAGCGCATGGCCGTCCTTGGACAGATGGAAGTTAAGAATCGCGAAATTAATTCGAACATCGAACGAGTTAACGCAATCAATGCGCGTTATAAAACTTTGCGCGATAAATTAGAACAAGAATGGCAGAAGGAACTGCACGCTCTGGATGAAGACAAGACCTTTGCGGTTAGATCTTACAAAGACCTGGAGCGCAGAAGGGATGAAATCGATCAAAAGCTCGAACAATATAAGCTAAAAGACGAAAATCTTACTCTCGACCGGTGGTCTTTAGACACCAACCTCTATTTTAAAAAATAATTGATCAATACATTCTTCTATTCTAGACTTACCTAATCAAAATTTAACGGTGGATATACTATGAAAGTTTATGCGTTACTTCTTTCACTTGTCCTGAGCTCGGCCGCTTTTTCAGCTGCTGTAGGAAACATGAAGGCACCAAAAGGCGGAGCATTTAGAGTGCAGATGGATTCACCTCCAACAACTCTCAACGCTCTTTCATCAACGGATTATTATGCATCAGTGATTCAATCAAAAGTGATGGATTCATTGTTGGATAAAAATCCAGAGACTCGCGATTTCGAACCCTCACTTGCAAAGGAATGGAAAATTGCAAAAGATGGTCTGTCTTTTGAGTTCACTCTTCGCGATGGTGTAAAATGGCATGACGGTAAACCGCTCACAGCTGAAGATGTTAAGTTCAGTTTTGATGCGATCATGGATCCAACAAATAAATACAAAACTGCTGATAAAAAATCTTATTTCGAAAATATCAAATCAGTAGAAATCCTTGCTCCTAATAAAGTGAAGTTCACTGTAGCTAAGCCTTACTTTGATAACTTCAATCAGGTAGCAACGTCTCTTTTGATCGTTCCTCAGCACCTTTACAAAAATCCTACGAAAGAGCAGGAAAAAGTTCTTAACAAAACATTAGTTGGAACTGGTCCATACATGCTTCAGGAATTTGACCGCGCTAAAGGGATCATCCTTAAAGCAAACCCTAACTGGTGGGGACTCGCTGTTCCTGAGCTAAAAGGGAAATATAACTTTGGCACAATCAACTACCGTTTTATCAGCGAAGTTGATGTTGCGATTCAAAGAATGGAAAACGGTGATCTGGACTTTTTAGAGCTTGGCGCTGAAGAGTACATGAAAAAAACAACGGGTCCTAAATGGGGCAAAGATATCATCAAAGTTAAAACACAAAACAAACAACCTCGCGGTTACGGTTTTGTTGCTCTTAACTTAACGAATCCAATTCTTTCTTCTAAGAAAACAAGAATTGCCCTTTCACACTTGTTCAACAGAAGAGAAATGATCAAAAAGTTCCTTTATGATCTTTCGCTTCCTGCAACTGGTCCTCTTTATCAACAATCGGAATATGCTGATCCATCAGTAAAACCTCTTGAATACGACCCGAAACTTGCTTTAAAACTTCTTAAAGAAGACGGATGGTCGCAAGCTGCAGGTGAGAACACTCTTTCTAAAATGGTTAACGGAAAGAAAACTCCGCTTAGCTTTACATTAATCAACGCTAATAAAGATTTTGAAAAATATCTTACGATCTTTAAAGAAGACGCTAAGAAGGCCGGCGTAAACATCGACATTAAATACGTTGAGTGGAACGCATTCCTTAAGTTAATTGACGAAAGAAAATTCGAAGCGGCGACTCTAGCGTGGAGTGGTGGCGATCTTGACTGGGATCCAAAACAAATTTGGCACTCGTCTTCTATTGCTAACGGCGGATCTAACTTCGTAAGCTACAAAAATCCAGAAGTAGATAAGCTAATCGATGAATCACGTGTCATCATGGATAAAAAAGAACGTATCAAAAAATTACGTCAGGTTTATAAAATGATCGCTGATGATGTTCCTTACCTTTTCATGTTCAATGGAAAATATATTTTCTACGCTCATGGAAAGAATGTTGGAAAAGAAAAAGATGCTTATCAGTATGAAGTAGGTACAAATTTCTGGTGGATGCAAAAGCCATAAGCATTTTGTTTTAGGAGCTCTCTTTGTTTAATTATATTTTAAGAAGAATACTAATAATGATCCCGACTTTGATCGGGGTCACTGTTATTACGTTTGCCATCATCAACCTTGCACCAGGGTCACCTATCGAGCAGAAAATTCAACAAATGAAATTCGGCGGCGGCGGTGGACACGATGGCGGTGGTGGCGGCGGCTCCAAAAGTTCAGCCGTTTCAGAAGAAGTTATTCAAGCTTTGAAGAAACAATATGGCTTTGATAAACCGGTCCACATTCGATATCTCATCTGGTTGAAAAACATCGCCCGATTGGATTTCGGAGAAAGCTTTACTTACGAAGAACCTGCCTTGAATGTTATCGTCAGTAAATTTCCCGTTTCGCTTCAATTTGGCGTGATCTCGCTTTTCTTAACCTACATTGTTTGCATCCTGCTTGGCGTACTGAAGGCCGTAAAGCATGATTCAATGTTTGATCACATCTCAAGTTTTGTTCTGGCCGTTTTTTACTCAATTCCGGATTTCATGCTGGGAATTCTTCTCATCGTCTATTTTGCCGGCGGAAGATTCTTTCATTGGTTTCCCATTGGTGAGCTTTATTCAGACAACTATTATGAGTTGACGGTTTGGGGAAAGATTCTCGATCGCGTTCATCACTTCGTTCTTCCTCTCATTTGTTACATGATTGGATCTTTCACGGTTTTAACTATGCTGATGAAAAACTCTCTCTTGGATGAAGTTAAAAAGGATTATATCAGAACGGCGAGAGCAAAAGGTGTTTCTGAAAAATCAGTATTCTTAAAACATGCTTTGAGAAATGCTCTCATTCCAATCGTGACAGGAATCGGTGGATTCTTGATGGTTTTCTTCACTGGATCTTTACTTCTGGAAAGCATTTTTCAGTTGGATGGAATCGGACTCCTCAGTTACAAATCTATTTTACAGCGCGACTATAACGTCATCATGGGAATTATCTTCCTTGAGAGCGTTCTCTTGCTGATCGGAAACTTACTGAGCGATTTAGCTTACGTTGCAGTTGACCCAAGGATTGATTTCGAATGATTTCTAATAAGTTTTTTAAAAGCGAATTAAGCAGAAAGCGTTGGAGAGTTTTTAGAAAAAACAAAGCAGCTGTCTTTTCGACAATTTTTCTGCTCTTTTTTCTATTTGCAACTTTCATTTCCCCACTTATCGCCAATAGTAGACCTATCGTTCTGAAAGTGAACAACCAGGTTTTTTTTCCGGTCTTTAAAGACTACACGGCCGATCAATTCGGAATTACAGATACACTCGATATTGATTACCGCAATATGCATCTTGATGCATCCAAAGGTGATTTTGCGTATTGGCCACCAGTTCAGTGGGATCCATTTGAAAGTAATTCAAAAGTTGAATCGTATCCATCCAAGCCTTCTCAGACGAATATTTTCGGAACTGACGACAGAGGCAGAGACGTTTTCACAAGAATTCTTTACGGGTTTAAATACTCCATTGTGTATGCGGTAGCCGTTTGGTTTATCAGCTTAGTGATTGGAACAAGTCTCGGTGGGATCATGGGGTTCTTCGGAGGCTGGATTGATTTCATTGGACAAAGAATTGTTGAAGTCATGAGTACAGTGCCTCAGTTCTTTCTTTTAATTATTTTGGTTTCGATTTTTACGCCGTCATTATTTCTTTTAATTCTTATCTCGTGTGTCTTTTCGTGGATTAATATTTCGTATTATGTCCGTGGAGAGTTTTTGAAGAATAGAAATAAAGAGTTTGTTGAAGCGGCCCATTCCTTGGGAGCTTCGAATTTTAGCATAATTTTTAAGCATATTTTACCAAACTCACTGACACCAATTATTACGTTTGCTCCTTTTACAATTGCAGCACACATTACTGGTTTGACGGCCCTGGATTATCTGGGATTTGGTCTGCCAATTCCAACGCCAAGTTGGGGAGAGCTTCTTTCACAAGCTCATAAAAACTACACAATTGCTTGGTGGCTTGCTTTCTATCCTTCGCTTGCTCTTTTCACCGTGCTCACTTTGTTGAGCTTGATTTCTCAAGGTGTGCGAGATGCGATGGATCCAAATATGAATTAAACTTTAAAATAGGAACCGGGCACCGACAGAAAGTGCCCGTCCACCTGTCCCGAAACCATAAATTTCTTCATAGTTTTTGTTAAAGAGATTCTTCGCTTTTAAGAAGAATTCACCTTCATTGTTAAATCGATATTTATACAATAAATGTGATAGCAAATAAGCATTTGCTTTGACTGTGTTGCCGTTATTGTCGACATCAAGTCTTTGGCCTGTAAAACTAATCTCATAATTGAGATGGTGTTTTTCTCCAAACGCGAAATTCAGGTTATTTCTGGCATTAATGTCCGGTCTTCTCGCCAATTTTTCTCCGCGGCTAAGATCTCGCGTTTTTAGCAGCGTAAAAGCAAAAGTGTGTGACAACAGTGGAGACCAACTCTTATTCAATGATTGTTCAAAACCATTAATTTCAGCCGAGCCCCTGTTCACGTTGACGAAAGTAACCGGAATATAACTGAATCGATCATCGATTTTAGTATGAAAGATTGCACTCGATGTTTTGAAAGTTTCTGTCCAGTTTTTATCCAGAGAAAGATCCACACTTTTGCTTGCTTCAGGGACGAGATTTTTGTTTCCATAAAGGGGAGTATAAAGCTGATTTAAAGAAGGTGCCCTGAAGCCAGTGCTGTACGATAACTTAATTAAACCATTTTCAATCTTTGCACCGGCAGCTGCTTTATAAGTGAAATGGTCATTGAAAATTTCATTGTGATCCAATCTCACGCCAAAGTTAAAAATCCATTTTGAAAGCTCGAGCTGATGGTACAAAAAGGCGCTGATGTTTTCATTGCTATGCCCGTTTTGATCATCTTCATGTTGATAGCTGAGATTTATATTCTGTGTAAGTTCCGGATTGATAAAATAAGTATGTTCAAGGTTCAGGTCATTTAATTTTCCCTTACTGATTGAAGTACTCATATCGGGATGGGCAGCATCATAGAGAACTTCAAATTTTTTATGATGGCTAGTGTGATTAAATCCAAGCTTTGTTTCAGCTGATCCAGATTCCCAGGTTTTCTTTAATTGAATACGTGAATACAATTCCTCTTCCGTAAGAGAATCATTCGGATCATCAGAGCCTGGTCCACCGCCTTTATCAAGATCGGCATCGCTATGATTGTAACGAACACTCAGGCTAGCGTCGTATTCTTCTGAAAAATCGAATGTTGAATTGAAATCAAAAGTGGCCCTTTGAGATCCATCTTTTTCAGCACCGGGGTTTGTTTTTTCATTGGCGGCAGAGAATCCCTCCGTGCGAAAAAAATCCATACCGAATGATGAACTTAATTTTCCAAAGCGCTTTTGGAAATTTGCTCCAGCATTAGTTGTTTTGAATGAACCTAAATTGTAATAATGTTCGCCATGCAATTCTTCGCTTTGTGCTTTCTTGGTGGTGATGACGATCACGCCTCCAATCGCATTTGATCCATAAGCAAGGCCTTGAGACCCTTTTAAAATTTCTACCTTTTCAACGTTGTTAAGACTAAGTTTTCCAATGTCGAACTGTCGATTGGGATTGCCCGGATCATTCATAATGATTCCGTCAATGACAACTAAAGTATGAGAAGAGTCTGTCCCTCTTAAAAAAACGCTCGCACTTGAATTTTCTTGTCCTGAGCTGGCCACATATAAGTCTGATTCATGAGCTAGCAATTCGGGTAATGTCTTGGCGGAAGTAGCTCTAATCTCTTTTTGAGAAAAGATTGTGACATCATTAGTGGTCTTACTTGTTTCTGATTTTATTCGATCTGCAGTGACGAGAATAATTTCTTCAGCGCAAAGTGATGATGAAATAAGAATGATAGGGAAAAATTTACAAAGCACAGCCGATACATCAAATGACATATTCCTCCTCGGGATGAATGGAAAACTTCAGCGGGATCTGGCTTTACAGTTGCGGGACAGCGAAGGAGTCACACCTTACTTCACCTTCTGAAATTTGCTTAACTATACAAAAATGGAACATTCTTTACAAGAAAATCTTTCACTTTTAATATCGAGTGATGAAAGCTATCTCTTTTTTATTCTCATTGTTTTTTTGTTTTTCTCTGTTTAGTTCAGAGTTTTCCCCTTGCTTGAAATCAAAGCCAATCAGGGCTTTCATACCAAAATATGCAAAAAATTTTCGGATTGATTACTACCAAAATTTTAAAGTCGTTCATGTCGGGAACGATTCATATTTGCTGTCTGAATCGATTGTAAATTGCGCTGAAAGTTTTCAAGCTAAAATTCACACTCCGGTAAAGCGTGTGGCTTTTATGTCTACAACTTATTTACCTGCTTTGGAAATTTTAGGACAAGCTGAAACTCTAGTCGCTTTTCAGGGCAAACAATATATTGTGAGTAAATCTTTTGATAAATCAAAGCTGAGAGATCTTGCTTTTAAATTTAATCCCGAGGATTTGATTACGTTAAAAGCTGACCTCGTCATGGGGTATTCTTCAAACTTATCTGACGAAAAACAAAAAACGACTTTCAGGAAACTTTCACTTCCCGTTGTGATTAACAAAGATTTTGAAGAGCTCACTCCTCTTGCGAGAGCGGAATGGTTAATATTCATCTCCGCTTTTTACAATAAGGAAGATAAAGCACTTTCGGTTTTTAAAGAAATTGAAAACAATTATCTAGAATTGAAGAAAAAAAATGAAAGTTTAGTTAAGGCGAAAGTCATTGTGGGCAGTATCGAGAATGGTTATTGGATGACTTGCGGTGGAAAAAGCGATTTGGCCCAGTTAATTAGAGATGCCGGAGGCGATCTCGCTTTTAAAAGCAACAGCAATGAAACTCAAAAAGTTTCACTGGAAAAATTAGTTAAGAGCAATACCCGTTACGATATTTGGTTGACTCACAATATGTGGACTTCGGAATCAGATAAAAAGAAGGCCCTTGAAGAAGATCAGCGCTACCGTTTTGCGAAAGCGAAGGAAGTGTATAACAATAATTTAATCAGTAATGAAAATGGTGCGACCGATTTTTGGGAAACGGCTGTGCAGAGGCCAGACCTTCTTCTTTTAGAGTTAAGCGTTTTATTTCATCCTGAAACTTATAAAGCTCCGCTTAAGTGGTACCGTAAGATATGAAGTTAAAATACAGTATTCTTTTCATACCAGTTATAGCGCTCGCAATTGCGCTGCTTTTTATTGGTGAAAGTGGAATGAGCAGCGATGCCGTCCTGATTAATGAATTGCGATTGCCAAAAGTACTCGCTTGTCTTTTTGCAGGTGGACTACTTGCTGTCGCAGGTCTTCTGATGCAGGTTTTTTTTCAAAATCCATTGGCTGGTCCAGATATTTTAGGGATCAGTTCGGGATCATCTTTATTCGTAGCAATTTGGATGATGGCCGGAGCTGGATTAAATCCCATTCTTCAAAAATGGGGAATGAATGTCATGTCCTTTCTTGGAGCAATCAGTGTTTTTAGCTTGTTGCTTTTTTTCCTGAAAAGAAATGTCTCGAGGGTAAGTCTGATTATAATAGGACTTTTGATTTCGTCTTTTGCTTCAAGTGGAATTTCTGTACTGGTGAGTATGAGCCAGGCGCTGCAATTAAAAAACTTTCTAGTATGGAGCATGGGGAGTTTTCGCAACATTACTCAAGCCGAAATTCCTCAATTTATCCTGTTGTCATGTCTTTCTTTGTTTCCGGTCTGGTTTTTTTTGAAACCTTTAAACCAATTTCTCCTGTCTGAAAATTATGCAAAGAGTGTCGGGGTCAATGTTAAAAAAATGCGAATGGTCTTCGTGACGATTGCAGCTTTTCAAATTTCTATAGTTACTCTTTTTTGTGGGCCGATTGGATTCATTGGAATCATCTCGCCGCATCTGGCGCGGCTTTATCTAAGAAGAGCGCAGCTGGTTCATTTGTTGCCGGCAGCCTTTTTAGTAGGCTCATTTTTAGCCCTGGTGACTGAAATGGTTCTGGTCATGACACCAACATTGTCCATTTCAGTAAATGCAATTCTTGGGCTTATCGGTGCGCCGATCATCGTTCTTTATCTCTACAGACAGAGGAGTTTGAGTCTATGAAGACGATTCTCCAGTTAAAAAATTTATCCATTGGCTTTAATAATATTCTTTTTAACGACATCAACGTGGAGTTAAAAGAAGGCGTGTTTACATGCTTATTAGGAATCAACGGTATTGGAAAAAGCTGCCTTCTGAAAACGATGGCAGGATTGCAGGACAAAAAAGGCGGAGAAGTTTTTATTGATAACATTGCTTTACCTCTGATGGATTCGGCAGAGCTCGCAAAAAAAATAGGAATTGTTCTCACTGAGAAATTGCATATTGAATATCTTACCGTCTTCGAGTTAGTTGCCTTCGGTCGCGCTCCTTACACGGGGAGAAATGGAACTCTTTCTCAAGAGGATATCGCACTTGTAAGTGCAATTTTAAATGACGTTGGAATTTCTGAAATCGGGCAAAAATATTTTTCTGAGTTGTCTGATGGGCAAAAACAAAAAGCGTTAATCGCGAGGGCCTTGGCCCAGACACCTGAACTTCTTTTATTAGATGAGCCTACGACTTATCTAGATATTCCCTCGAAAATCGATTTGATTGAGTTGTTGAAAAAACTGACGAGAGAAAAAAAGATAACGGTTCTCCTTAGCACTCATGATTTGGATTTAATTAAAGAGATGGCGGATGAATTCTGGCTAATGGGTAAAGATGGAAAATTTTCTTCAGGAAGTCCGGAAGAAATGACTTCTTCCGGACTGCTTGCGTATAATTTTTTTAGATCTGAATCAAAGTAATCGAAGTTAATTTTTCTTTGTTATCACGGATGAATTTTACTTTAACCGTGTCGCCAATTTTATATTTATCAATGATTGAAAACAAATCGTCATAGCTTCTGATCGGGTTATTATCAATACCGACGATAATATCACCAATAAAATACTCGCCGAAACGATTGCGCGTGATTCCTCTCAGTCCAGCTTTTGCGGCCGGGCCTTTTGGATCGACAAATTTAACCATAACGCCTTCTCTTAAACCAAAGCGAGCAGCGTAATAATCTTCTAGAATCGCCACGCCAAGTCCAGGACGAATGACTTTACCAAATTTGATCAATTGAGGAACGACGTTCTTAACGATCTCAACGGGAATAGCAAAGCCAAGACCGGAGCTTGCACCAACGCCACCGCCATTGTAAATGATCGTGTTGATACCAATCAATTTCCCTTGAGAGTCCAGTAGAGGTCCACCTGAGTTACCGGGATTAATGGAAGCATCTGTTTGAATCATGCCATTGATAGAAACTCCGCCATAGCCCTTGATGCTTCTTTCAAGAGCTGAAACAGTTCCTGTCGTCAAAGTATGGTCGAGACCAAGTGGATTTCCGATGGCCAGCGCTTTTTGTCCAACCTGAAGTGTTTTTGAGTCACCAGGTAAAATAGGTTTTAGGTCTTTTGGCGTTTCAGTCAATTTCAAGACGGCGATATCTTTCTTTGGATCTCCGCCGATAAATTTCGCGCGATAAGGTTTCTTATCATCTTTAAAAGAAACTATGAATGAATCTCCGCCATCGACGACGTGATAGTTGGTAACAATATAGCCCGCCTTGTCCCAGACAAAGCCTGAACCTGTACCAGACTCAACTTCTGTGGCATCCATTTCGAAAATAGAATGGGCCTTGCGCATATTGGAAACGTTGACTACCGAGTCGACAACATTCTGAAAAACACTGATGGAATTGCGTTCATTTTCCAGCAACATTCCTAACTCAGTTTTATTTGCAGCAAAAGCGTTTGTTAAACTGCATAAGAAAGCAACAACAACTATGAGACTCAGTTTACTCATCCAACTCCTCCTTGCTACTGATACTCAGTATAGATATAATCCTGTTACAAAATTTGTTCAAGAGGAAGCCATTTATGGACATTCAATTTTATAATCGTGTAACCCAGGCCGTAGAGAAGGAAAAAGTTTACGGTGATAAATTTGTCGAATGGCTTTATAAAACGGAGACCGGAAAGGTCCTGTCGACTGTAGTGTGCAAAGCTCCGATCAGTCAGCTTTACGGTGCTTTACAAAATACCCCCTTCTCAAGAAATAAAATTGCCCCTTTTATTAAGAATTTTAACATTCCTATGGACGATTATCTGCCTGAAGAAGGGCGCGATACTCAATCGCCTTACTCAAGCTTCAATAAATTTTTCATCCGCAGATTTAAAGAAGGCAAGCGTCACTTTGTTTCGAATGCCGACGAAATGCCTGCTTTCAGCGAAGCCAGATATTTTGGTTATACATCCGTTCACGATGAAGAAGTTATTCCGGTAAAAGGAGTGTACTTAAAACCTAAGGCCTTACTGGCCAACAAAAAATGGGAAGAGACTTTTCACGATGGACCATTGCTTCTGGCAAGATTGTGTCCTGTTGATTACCACCGTTTTCATTACCCGGACGATGGCACGATTATCGAAGACTATCGCGTAGAAGGTCTTTTGCATTCAGTAAATCCTCTTGCTCTTAAAATGAAACAAGATATTTTAATGACCAATGAAAGACACGTGACCATTATTGAAACAAAAAACTTTGGTAAACTTGCTTACATTGAAGTCGGCGCCGTTTGCGTCGGAAAAATTGTTCAAAGCCAACCGTTAGTAAAAGGATCCTCTATTAAAAGAGGTGATGAGAAAGGATATTTCCTCTTTGGCGGATCGACGGTCATTGTTGTCGGCGAAAAAGGGAAGTGGCAACCGTCTCAAGATATTCTGGATTACACTAAAAAGGGGATGGAAACTTATATCCAGCTCGGAATGAGTGTAGCCAACAAAACTATTTAAAATATTTTTCTTTCAATACCTGGGCGAGAAGCCAATAAGCTTCCGGTGATGGATGACTATCTACCGGAAGACTTAATGAAAGATTTCCGCCAAAATTTTTATCCCGTCTATAAAGTAGTTATCTTGAAAACTCTCATTCTTTGAGTCTAAAGCAAATTTGCCTGAAAGAAAAAATTTTGCGAACATTTTTATATGAAAAAAGAATTTCAAATGCAAAGACTCTCAGTCCTGTTTTTTATTACTTTTGTGTTTCTCGTGATCGCAGTTGGTTTCCAGGCGATCGCAGTGACTGATGATTACTGGCTGGCAACCTATGTCTTAAAAAAAGGAAAGCCTTTCATTTCTCCTTTTACCTGGGCCTTTGATCAATATTTTTTCTGGTCGGGACAACTTATCAATCACTTCCTGCAAGGACTTTTTACCTTTAAGCCCGCAAAGACAAATTTTACAAGTGGACTCCATGCTTTGATTTTTGTGGGGGCGAGCTTGACCTGGATACTGCGCTTTTATAAAAACTATGAAGAAGACCGAATGAACAGACTCTCTTTCGGTGCTGTTTTATTAACGGGATTTTTTATTTTCACTTTTTCAGTTTTAGGGTTATCGGTTTATATAGCCGCTTCAACCATAATCTGGTCCTACCTGTTTTTCATGCTCGCATACGCGATTTTTTCTTCGGAATTATTTGAGAAATATCATTTCCTTCGCTACGTCGTTTTCTTCTGCGCAGGCAACTCTTCTGATTCTGTGTTAATTCCACTTTTGCTCCTCTTTTTCCTGAACAGAAAAAATGAAAAATTCCCATTGTTGAAAAAGTATTTCATCGTTTTTATGGTTGGTGTTTTGCTGAATATCTGTGCGCCTTCAACACTTGGCCATTTGAGAATGGGAGTCTCTAATCTACCGTTAAATCCGGTGGATTATCTCTATCGTATTTATAAAATCATGATGACTATCGTGGAGCTTGTAGGCTGGAGATTTTTCTTCTTTCTTCCGCTTTGTTTTTGTTTTCAAGTAAGCAGCTCAATGAACCCCTCAGATTTGAAGAAAGCGACAATGGAAAGCCTTGCTCTCTTCTGTGGCGCCGTTTTTCTTTTTCTCTTTGCTAATGGTCCTGTTGATAACAGTTATTATTTTTTCGCTCTCATCTTTTTTTCTTTGACTGTTTTCTGGAGTGTTCAGTTGTTAAAAAGAAGAATTTTACAAATGAGAATGCCTGAGTGGATTCAACACTTTGCCGTTTTTCTCGGTCTTTTGGGGTGTATCGAAGTATTGGGAGAAAATTTTATTAATGCGGCAAGAGTGAGAGTAAGCTTTATGGAGCAGCTTGCAGAAATCGATTATCAAAGTTCTGCGCATACACCGATTACGGCTTCTGCTCATATGATACCTATGGAAAAGCATATTCTTTATTATGAAGATATCACAAAAAATAAAGAAGACATGAGCAATCAGGCGCGAAGAGAGTATTACGAAGTGGAGTCTGTCGTTGCGAAATAAAAAACTTCTGCTATTACCTGGCTCCCTTTTTATTTGTTGGTTGCTTCTTGAAGCAACTTCCTTTTTTCTAATTCCTGTAAACCAGCGTTCGCTTCCACCAGAAAAGATTTTAAAGAAATATCACAATGAGTATCTTCAGGAGTATTCTTTAAAAACGGGATGCACCTTTGCGGAGTCCGTAATTGCCCATCCGGTGCTTGGGTTTGTTCATCGAAGATCACCTTTTATTTCAAAAAAGTGCAATCAAGTTTTCAAAGCGAATAATATTGGAGTTCTTTCAGAACGCGATTTACCTCTTAAAAAAAATCCCGATGACTTCGCCGTCATGATCCTTGGAGGTTCTGTTGCTGATCACATCGCAAACTATAAAACAGGCGGTGGTTATCAATTGGAAAAAATCCTAAATGAAAAATTTTATCCACCAGTGGGTAAACAATTCAAAATTTACAATGGAGCTCTTGGTGCTTGGGCAATGCCTTCTCAGGTCAATATGCTACTCATGTATGGCGATCGATTAGACGGAGCCATTTCACTCGACGGCTACAATGAAGCTTTCCCGGTTCAGGAAGGAGAGCGACTCGAAAAAGTCCCGGCGGGAACCTATTTCCTTTCTTTTGCAGATAGAAACAGTCTCAAAATCCGTTACCTCAACATGCTTTGGGCCTATCAGTATGCAGTCTCTAATTCTTTCTTAAAACATTCTTATTTCTTTCCGACTTTTTATCATGTGTTGACTCAGATTTATCAAACTCACATCGTCTCGCCAGAAGACCTTGACCCATTTATCACCGGAAACACTGAACAGATTGCTCTTCCAAAAGTAGAGGCGCGCCTTTGGAGTGCACAGAGCCTTGGTAAATACATGGAAGCTTTTCATGAAATTGGTCGGTTTAAAAAAATCAGAACAGCTGAATTTCTTCAGCCCACAAGATTTTCCGGCAAGGTCTTAACCGAGGAAGAGAAATCTTTTCATGAATTCATTGAAGCCCCCGTCTACAATTTAATCTCGGCTCAATATGCCCGCCTCGAGAAGGCCAGCTACCCGGTAAAAAGCCTTGCTGCCGTTTTTGAAAAGGAGCAGGGGACTATTTACTCGGATCACATCCATTACCGTTCAGAAGGCGAACGCTCCCGTGGAAAAGACCTGGTTTGCGAGGCCATGGCCATTGAACTAGGTCGACTCTGGAACCTGAAAAAACGCTAAAATTCGTTCTCAAACCAAAACGAGAGATTCTCTTCTGAGAACGTTCCTCTTCGGAACACTCAATTCGCTCCTGATTTTCCAGTGGTTTATCCCTTTTATTTTTTGGCACACGTCCTGCTTTAGGTGAATACATAAAACCAGAATAGGGGGAACGATGGATTTGCAAAAAATAGTGTTGAGTCAGTACATGCTTTTAAACGAGGAACCAACTTTAAAAAATATTGCCAAGGATACGGGCATTCAAATCACAAGAATTTTTCGCCTGTTTAACGGAGCGACGATGAAGCTTTCTGAGTATCAAATTTTCCAACAACGTGTTCGTGAAAAAATGGGTTTGGATGATTCACTTGAAACGATTGCGCTGGATTGCTCACTTAAATTGAGCCCGTCGGCCATTAAAGAAATCGAAACATTTCTCAAACGCAAGATCGAACTTTGGAAACTTAAACAATCAGCAGAAGAAAAAACAAAAACTGCAAAACAACTAATCGCTTAAGAGGAAAATATGAAAGACGGATTATTAATTATCGAAAGAATCATTGTTGAATCACTTTCAAAAAAAGAAAGAAACCTTCAGGAAATCATTATGGATACCAATCTGGACCATTCTCTTCTCCTGAGCGTTCTACCCAATCTCATAATGAAAAACATGGTTCGCTATACAAAAGGTATTTACTCACTTGAAAAGGAAAATTGTTTTCAGTGGCTTAATGAGATTAACCAAGTTGATCACGTCAAAGAAGAAGCCAAGGAATTATTCATTTCATTGGTTAATCAGTACTTCGCAAAAAGCAATGAAAGAAAATCTTCCACGGAGCCTCAACTTAAGATACAAAAAGTATGGTTGACCAGAGAAGAAGAAGTCCTTCTTCGCTCTCATATGGCCGGTCTGGAGAGTTTTTTCACACAGGTGAAGGCCTCAAGAAAGGTAAGGCCGGAAAGAGAAAAAACATGCGAACAGCGAGTTGTTATCTGGGGATTGTCTCAGTATTCAGATCTGGTGGACGGGGTTCTGCAAGCCGTTTAAAATTTTGCAACGCTTCATGAGAAATTTTTTTTGCGAAATAGTTGACTTAAATAGCGCATTAGTAGTAAAAATTTATAGCTCATTCATTGTGCGCGTAAACTATCATCTTAACGTATTTTAAGGAGAATAAAGATGAAAACATTATTAGCTCTAGTACTTATCGTTTCTGCTGTTTCTTTCGGCTGTTCAAAAAAAGAAGAAGCTACAACTGAAGCTGCACCAGCTGCTGCTACAACTGAAGCTGCTCCTGCTGCTGCACCAGCTACTGAAGCTGCTCCTGCTGCTCCAGCTGCAACTGAAACTGCTCCAGCTGCTAACGCTGAAGCTGCTCCAGCTGCTCAAGCTCCAGCTGCTACTCACTAATTATTCAAAACGCGAAAGCGGATTAAATAATATAAAAAAGGCTCCTAACGGGGCCTTTTTTATTTGTGCCCAATGAATTTTTTTTTAACCTACGTATCCGTGTTCTTTAATCATTTCTTCTACTAGATCCACGAAATTTTTTTGAATGTCTTTGTTCTCTGGGGATTCTTCACAACACTGAAGATAGCCGAGCATTTTAAAGAAAGGCGTTTTTCTATTTTCTTTTTCAAGCCAATTGGAAAAAAAAGTCACAGCTTCCAGCCAATCAAAAAGTGCAAATTCCGAATGATCCACGACTTTGAAAAATTGATCGATGCCTGGAATGCCGACAGGTCTTTCTTTAGCGTCTTGATAGAGAAGTTTCACCATGAGTTGCAGGTGAGGAATAGTACAGCGCCCTTTGGTGAGGCGGATGAGGTTGCGATCAGTGAGATGTTTATCGGAGAGAGTTGTACGAGCGTATTCCAGAGGGGAGCGCCACTCTTCGCCTTTTTCTGCGATCACATCTTCTAATGTTCTAAAAATTCTATTTTGGTTCATAACCTAAATTAGGTGCGAGCCATCTTTCGACAACATCAACACTCATGCCTTTTCTTTGAGCATAATTTTGAATCTGATCTACTCCGACTTGGCCTACGTTAAAGTAGCGCGCTTCGGGATGATTGAAATAATAGCCTGAAACGGAGCTCGGAGGATTCATGGCGAAGTTCTCCGTTAAACTGATTCCCGTTAAGGCTTCGGCGTTTAAAAGCTTCCAGAGTGTCGCTTTTTCAGTGTGATCAGGACACGCAGGATAACCTGGGGCAGGTCTAACGCCTCGGTATTTTTCTTTGATCAAGTCTTCGTTGCTCAAGTTTTCATTGAGGCCGTATCCGAAAATCTCGCGCACTTTTTTATGAGTGAGCTCGGCAAGTGCTTCAGCGAGTCTGTCGCCGATGGCCTTAACAATAATCGAATTATAATCGTCGTGTTGGTCTAAGAAAGTTTTAGCGTAACGTTCGACTTCGTGGCCCATTGTCACGGCAAAGGCGCCGACATAATCCTTTTGAGATTTTTCCGGAGAAACAAAATCGGCCAGAGAGTAATACTTGCTATCATCGCCGATTTTTTCTTTTTGCTGGCGAAGGAAGTGAAGAGTTGTGCCATTGTCGAGGATAACGTCATCGCCTTCTGCATGGGCGTTGAAAATTCCTACTACCGCTCTAGGAACGAAAAATTTGTTTTCTACAATGACCTTTAAAAGTTTTTGAGCATCGTTAAATAATTTTTGGGCTTCCTGACCGTAGATTTCATGACCAAGAATTTTGGGATAAACCCCTTTGAGTTGCCATGTCCAAAAGAAAGGCGACCAGTCAATGAAGGGAACGATTTCCTCCAGTGAGAAATCGAGAGTGAATACACCTGTGCGCGACGGAGCGGCAATGGCGGCTTCCGTCCAATTCGTTTTGAATGATTGAGCTTTCGCTTCTTCGTAACTGATCAGCTTGGTTTGATCTTCCATGCTGCTTGCGTGACGTTCTCTGAGTTTTACGTAAAGGTCGTTCAACTCCTGAGTGTAAGCTGAGCGCTTCTCTGGATTCAAGAGATTGTTGCAGACTTCAATGACCAGTGAAGCATCGCCAACTTGAGCGACGGCCGATTCATAATGAGGAGCAATTTTAATCGCAGTGTGGGCCTTTGACGTTGTCGCGCCTCCAATCAAAAGTGGAAGTTTGAAGCCTTGGCGTTGCATTTCTTTTGCAACATGGATCATTTCATCTAAAGAAGGTGTGATGAGGCCGGAAAGACCAACGATATCTGCTTTGTGCTCGATAGCCGCGTCGAGAATCTTCTGGCAAGAAACCATAACTCCAAGATCGATGACTTTGTAACCGTTGCAGGCAAGAACAACACCAACAATATTTTTTCCAATATCGTGAACGTCGCCTTTAACTGTCGCGATGACAAAGACGCCTTGTTCGCGGGCATTGGCATTGTTTCTCTTTTCCTCTTCCATGAAAGGCTCAAGAAATGCGACGGCTTTTTTCATAACTCGTGCGGATTTAACGACTTGAGGAAGAAACATTTTTCCTTCGCCGAAAAGATCGCCGACGACTTTCATTCCATTCATCAAAGGGCCTTCGATGACATTCAAAGGTCTTCCGTATTTCAGACGCGCTTCTTTTGTATCGAGGTCAATATAAGTATCGATACCTTTGACGAGTGAGTGGCTAATGCGTTCTTCGAGAGAAAGAGTTCGCCATTCTTCAGCTTGTTTATCTTCTTTTTTATTGGAGCCTTTGAGTTTTTCAGCGAGTTCAAGGAGCTCTTCAGTGGCGTGCGAATGTTTGTTTAAAACAACCGCTTCACATTTCTCTTTTAATTCAGGTTCAATTTCATCGTACAATCCGAGCATGCCGGCATTGACGATTCCCATGTCGAGTCCAGCTTTTATAGCGTGATACAGGAACACGGAATGAATGGCTTCGCGGACAATATTGTTTCCGCGGAAGGAAAAGGAAAGATTGGAAACACCACCGCTGGTTAAAGCACCCGGGCAGACTTTTTTAATTTCTCTCACGGCTTCGATGAAATTCACACCGTAAGCATCGTGTTCTTCAATTCCTGTCGCCACAGTGAGGATGTTGGCATCAAAGATAATGTCATGAGGATCAAAATTTAATTTTGAAACAAGAAGATCGTAAGCGCGTTTACAGATGCGCACTTTTTCGTCTTTAGTTGCAGCCTGGCCATTTTCATCGAACGCCATAATGACAACTGCAGCTCCGTAGTGCTGAATCAGTTTAGCTTGCTCAAGAAATTTTTCTTCGCCTTCTTTTAGAGAGATCGAATTGACGATTCCTTTTCCCTGGATGCATTTCAATCCCGCTTCAAGAACTTCCCATTTGGAAGAGTCGAGCATGATGGGAACTTTAGAAATATCAGGTTCACTCGCGACGAGATTTAAAAAATGGGTCATGCACGCTTTTGAATCGAGCAAGCCTTCGTCAAAATTGATATCGATAATGTTGGCGCCGTTTTCCACTTGTTGTCTGGCAACTGATAAGCCTTCTTCAAAATTGCCGGCCTTGATAAGCTTGGCAAAGAGAGGAGAGCCGGTGACATTCGTTCTTTCGCCGACCATGTAGAACGGTTTATCTTTTCTGTTAAAAATAGTCAGAGGTTCAAGACCGGAGAGTCTCGTCGCTTTTTCAATCGCAAGAATTTTTCGTGGTTTGATGTCTTTGACTTTTTTAACGATCGCTTCAATGTGAGGAGGAGTTGTTCCGCAGCAGCCGCCGAGAATATTGATAAATCCGCTCGTCGCAAATTCAGCAACAAACTGGGCAGTCTTCAAAGGCGTTTCATCATAACCAGTGGGAGAAAGTGGGTTAGGAAGTCCTGCGTTTGGATAGCAGCTGATAAAGCAGTCTGCAATTGTGGAAAGCTCTTCTATATACGGACGCATTTCTTTGGCGCCGAGAGCGCAGTTGATTCCCACTGAAAGAGGTTGTGCGTGTCTGATGGAATTGTAAAAGGCTTCGACTGTCTGGCCGGATAAGGTTCTTCCGCTGGCATCTGTAATCGTTACAGAAAGCATCAGCGGATATTTGGTCTGAGTTTCTTCTTCGTATTTTTTAATCGCGAAGATACACGCTTTCAAATTGAGTGTATCGAAAACTGTTTCGGGCAAAAGAATATCGACTCCGCCTTCGATCAGCGCTTTGGTTTGTTCGTAGTAATTGTCTACGAGTTCATCAAAGGTGACGGCGCGGTAAGCGGGATTGTTGACGTCAGGAGAAAGCGAAGCTGTTCTGTTGGTTGGGCCTAAAGCTCCGGCGACGTAACATTTGCGCCCGGGATTCTTTTGCATGAATTCAGCACAGGCCTCTTTTGCTAATTTGGCCGCTTTGAAGTTTAAGTCATAAACAATGTGTTCGAGATCGTAATCTTTTTGAGCGAGGCGCGTACCTGAAAAAGTATTGGTCTCGATGATATCGGCGCCAGCCGCGAGGTATTGCGTATGAATAGCCTTGATGACATCTGGTCTGGTGAAAACGAGAAGATCGTTATTGCCTTTTAAATCTTTGGGATGAGAGTCAAAATGGCCTTTGCGGAAATCTTCTTCCTGCAGTTTATAAGTTTGAATCATGGTGCCCATGGCACCATCGAGGAACATGATTTTTTCTGCGAGTGTTTTCTCGAGTTCAAGAAGAGTGGAATGTTTTTTCATATGCTACTTTTGAAAAGTTTTAACAATATCAACAATCGTGCTGGTGTCGTTCATAATATAAAAATGAACACACGGAGCTCCGCCTTCGAGAAGTCCACGGACCTGATTAGTGGCCCATTCTTTTCCGATGGCATTTACGTTTTTTGGATCTTTTGTAATGGATTCAACTAATTCATCCGGAAAATCGATGTAGAAGTTTTTGGGAATGCTGGTGAGTTGAGTGGCATTCTTTAAAACTTTAATTCCGGGAATAATTGGAATAGTGATACCAGCTTCGCGCGCAGCTTTCACAAAGTCGAAGTAGTGTTTGTTGTCGAAAAACATTTGAGTGACGACGTAATCAGCGCCGGCATCAACTTTCTTCTTCAGGTTTAAAATGTCGAGTTTCAGGTTAGGAGCTTCGAAGTGCTTCTCAGGATAGCCGGCGACACCGACGCAGAAATCGAATTTAGAGCAACCGTCTAAAGGCTCGAGGAAAACGCCGCTATTGAGGGCCTTGATTTGCTCAACAAGATCAGACGCAAAGAAATTCATTTTGCGATCTTTTGAAATTTCTTTTTTATAATTGGGCCCATCGCCTCTTAAAGCGAGAATGTTATGAATGCCAAGGAAGTTCAATTCAAGAAGCGCATCTTCCGTTTCTTCTTTTGAGAAACCAAGGCAAAGCAAGTGCACGACAGTGTCGATGCGAAAACGATTCTGGATAATTCCACAAATGCCGATTGTCCCCGGGCGCTTTTTAAAGATCTTGCGCTCAATAGTTCCATCTTCTTTTTCGTTGTAATACGCAGAAGAGGAGTGGGCAGTGACATCAATCCAGGAAGGATTTATCGGATTTAAAGCCTCAACTATATCGATAATTTCCTGAACCGATCTTCCACGCGGTGGAGGAACGATCTCGAAACTAAAAAGAGGATTCTTGGCTTTCTCTAAATGTTCAGTAACTTTCATAGTGTGGATTCAATTTTAGGGTGACTTATTAGTCTCTCATTGTAACAATTATTGAGGAATCACACTAGAGAAAACCGAATTTTCTATTGGAGAATTGACCAATGTCTGATTGGTATCAAATCGAAAACAGCTACTATACAGTTCAACTGACTTCTTTGGGAGCAGAGATGAAACGTCTCTTTTCCAAACCATGGAACAGAGAATTGCTGTGGAATCCTCAAGATGAAAACGCCAAACGCCTCTGGAACCGCTCGGCTCCGGTGTTATTTCCCATTGTTGGTAAATTAAAAAACGATTCATATGAATGGGGTGGAAAGACTTACCAATTAAATCAACATGGTTTTGCCCGCGATATGGAATTCAAATGTATCGAGTGTGGAGCAAGTGAAGCGATGTTTCGCCTTGAAGCGACCAAAGAATCTTACGCTCGTTATCCATTTCTTTTCCAATTGGATGTGATTTATTCGTTGGAAGGAAAACGTCTCAATATCATTTACACTGTTAAGAATCTCGATCGCCAGGACATTTATTTTTCCATCGGGGCCCATCCTGGATTTGCTACAAACCAACTCGAAGATTATGAAATTCACTTTGAAAAGAAGGAACGCGGTTTTTTCCAGCTTGAAAATGGACTAGTGAATTGGAAGAATCTTACGGCCTTGCCTGAAACTGTTATTACTCCTACTAAGGAAACTTTTGCCAATGATGCTTTGATCTTAAAAGATGTGAAGTCTCGCTTTATCGATCTGGTCAATAAGCGCCGTCACGAGACGATTCGCGTGCACGGGACGAATACGCCTTTTCTTGGGATTTGGGGGAAGGAGTCAGTGCCGTTTATTTGTATCGAGCCTTGGTATGGGGTTGGGGATGATTTGCTGACTGATCAGAAGCTGGAAGGGAAGATTGGGGTGCAGGTTTTGGGTGAGGGGGGGACGTTTCGGTTTGCGTTTGGGGTTGAGATACTTTAGTCGCGAAATCCTTGTTCGGGGTTTCATTTTTGAAAAATTCACTATTAAACGGGCTCCTTTGAGAGCTTCTTTTTCATATCTACCTTATAGATTTGTTCGTACGAAAGTTCACAACTTGTGAGCGGCAGGGTGTCGTTAAGGAGAGTTTATGAAAACAATTGCTAAGAAAAAAATTGGATTGCTGGCGCAATATTTTCTATGGGCCATGTTAGCTTCTTCTTACTCCGGAACAACTCATTTAAGACTTGCAGCCTTTGTTATCGGTTTAATGATTTTGATGACATTGGCCGGAATGCAGTTGCGAGATATTTTAGGCGAGATTCACTCTAATCGCGAAAAGTCGATTTTCTTATTCTCATTGGCTTTTTGCATGGTTTTTGTTTTTTTTCTTTTTTTCTTTTAATCGATTTTACTCGGGGATTCTGCTTTAGAATCCCCATTTTCATAGATAAAGAAGCGATGGATAAAATTGTAACTTCGTACTGAATTAGCTATTGTTAGTCCATGGCTCAATTCTTAATTCCTTTAAAATCCCGAGGCGAATCAGCTTCAAGCACAGACAACTTTCTCTGGCGCGAAAAAAATATTTTCGTAATGGATAATCACCGTCTAGCGCTCTGGTGCTGGTTTCAGGCGATGAAAAAAGGGCAGAGATATAATCTTTTTCATATCGATGCGCATCCGGATATGAATGAGTCGGCGCTGAAGTATTTTTCGCACGATTTGTGGTCGATGAGCTTAGAAGATTTTCGAATGACCTGGCAAGAGGATATCAATATGCCTCTTTTTCGCTGGGATAATTATATTGAGATTTTTTTGCAAAAATATCCTGCCCAGGTAGGACATACAGTTTCTGCGACCCATCATCTTGGTTCTGGGAAAGGCTTGAGTGAAGAAGTGAAGCCGTACGATCTGCTAAAGCGCGTGAACGAAATTTTTGGCGGCGAAAAATACGTTAACGAGCTGCCTTGGATTTTTAATTTGGATTTGGATTATTTTTATTCTGCTGCGCCTGAGAAGGTTGAGCTTTTTAGTGAGAGGTATATTCAATCGCTAGCGGATTCCATCAAGCTTGGACTTGAGAATGGGATGATTCAGATGCTGACTGTTTCGCTTAGTCCTGAATGTTGTGGGGATTGGGGGAAGGCGGAGAGTATGCTGGCGAAATTTGCGAAAAGTTTAGATTTATCGCTGAAGTTAGCTTAAAATTTTTCAAACTCAAATCAGGTACGAAATGGATATCAAGAAAATTCACTGGCTGACTTATGCCTCATTAATGTCTTTGGCACTGGGTCTTTTTACATCGATAACATTTTCAGCTATTCATCATATTTTTTTGGTGATTCCTTGTTTGTATTTTCTGAACAAGACCGAATTTAAGAAATGGCCGAAGAGTGCCTGGGCCTTGCTTGGTTTGGTGGTTGTGATTTTTCTTTCGGTCATTGTGAATCATGACATTATGAAAGAGGGTTATGCTCCTTTGACGAGAACGAAATATTATATTTTGGCGGTTCTTGGGATAGCTCCGGTGTCTGCTTATTTTCAGAGTTTGAGTGAGGAAGAGCGAACGAAGCGAATTTCCTGGTTGCTGTATGCTTTGTTGATTACGACGACGCTTGCGACTTTGTCGGGAATGGGCGCGCTGTTTTTTGGTTATAATGTTTTAAAATTTAAAGCAGGTTTTGTAGATCGTAACGGTGGGTTGTTTGGAATGCTCATGAATTATGCTCAGAACATGGCTTTCTTTATGACTTTGGTGACTGGGCTAATTATTTATCGTGATGAAATTAAGAAATATATTAACTTGAATATTTTATATATCGCTTGGGCTGTAAATTTGTTGGGGCTTTATACTAGTTATACCCGTGGGGCTTGGTTGGCGTTTGCGGTTTCGGTACCTTTCTTTTTTATTCGGAAACATCTGAAAGGGTTTTTGGTTAGCTTTGTTGTTTTGGCGGTTTTGTGTACTGGGGCTTATTTGGTTGCAGGGAAGTCGGTTGTGAGACCTGATTCTGATAGAGAGAGGATTAGTCAGTGGAAGGCGGCTTATTATGCATTTTCAGAAAAGCCCGTCCTTGGTTATGGATATATGAATTTTGAGCCTCATTGTTATGAAGTCAAATTTCGACATAGCATTGAAAAACAAAAATTTTGCGGACATGCTCATAATAATTTTTTGGAGATTTTATCAACGACAGGACTTTTAGGCTTTGTTTTTTTTATAACTTGGTTATTTTTTTGGACTCAAGAAGTTATAAAACGTGCAGACATAGCTGCGCTTTTTGGTTTGCCCTTAATTGGAGTATTTATCTGGGGAGGAAGTACACAGTCTACGTTTACAATTGGAGCTAGTTTAATTTTAATTATGCCTCTCTATCTTTTAAGTCAAATTAAATTTAATAATTATGAATAAGCTAATACGTTCAATTTACAGTTTACCAAATGGGAGAAATACAATTTCACTTAAAGAATATTATTCTCAGAAAAGTGAAGTGTTTTTTTATTCATATGCACGGCATGGATTGAAAATGGGGCTACAGGCTTTTGGATTTAAAAAAGGTGATTCGGTTTTAGTGCCAAGTCTCATTTGTAAAGATGTGCTTGCTCCGTTCAATGAGTTAGGACTTAGAATTTTATTTTATGATCTCAACCAAGAACTCAATAGCATTAAATCAGCTATTGAATTGCCTAAAGCAAAAGCGATTATCGTTGTTCATTATTTCGGTTTTGAAACAGATCTATCTTTTTTTAAGGATTATTGCTCAATTAATAATGCATTCCTAATCGAGGATAATGCTCACGGTTTATTCAGTCGCAATACAAAAAATGAATTACTTGGTACAATTGGGGATTTTGGCGTAATAAGTGTAAGAAAGACGTTTCCATTACAAAACGGTGCTATGTTAATACTTAATATTCCTCATAATAAAATTGAATTTTCAGAAGTTCGCGATTCAGTTTCAAAAATTTTATTTATTAAAAACATGCTTCGTCCGTTAGTCGCATTATTTGGTGGAAAATGTTTATTGAAAGTTGCTAAAGTAAAAAGAACTATGAGAAAGCTATTTTATGGCTCAGAGCTCCCATTGTCAGAAGATAAAGATGAAGTTGAAATTCCTTTTGAAGCAAATCCTATAGACATCGAAAAAAGAATTTTGAATATAAGCTTTAAAGACGAAATTGGCAGAAGAAAAGAACTCTTTTACTTTGTTAATGATTTCTTAAAGAATGAACCCATAGTACCTTTAAGAAAAGCCTTGGGGAAAAATGAAGTTCCTCATTCCTATCCCTTTTTCTGCGATAATTTGCATATTAATGAGGTTACTCAAAAGTTAGAAAACATTGGTTTGGAAGTTGTAAGTTGGCCGAGCTTACCAAAAACTGTGTTTCAAGCTGGTGCCCCCCAATTCTACTCCTCACTTTATTTCGTAAAATTTCTTTGGTAGTTCTTTAGCTTGCCTTTTAGTGTTCCATTTATAAAGATTATATTTCATCAATTTGCATTAAAAGCAGTTTTAACATGATATCAGCAATATATTTTAAGGATAAGTATCCAGATTTGGATCAAACAGGTGCGCTTGAAAAATGGAACAGCCTCCATTCTAAGTGTATTAATCAAAACATTTTTTCGATCTACGAGTGGGGTTCCTATAAGGAAAGTAATTGGAAAGTAGAGAGAATACTTTTTTTTAATAAAGAAACTTTTGTTGGAATGGCACAAATTCTTTTTAAAAATTTAGGGCCGTTCAGACTGGGGTGGTGTTCAAGTGGTATTAATCTAACTAATTATAAATATCTTTCCGGGATAATTGATTCTTTAGATGCACTTTATGATTTTAATAAAACTATTATAAGATTTAATTTTCTAGATAAAGGAGACGGTGATACTCGTTTTGAATTTGATAGCGTCGAATCCTTAAAACCAGTTCCCACAACTATTAATAGCGGCTACACAATTAGGCATTATGTAAGCACGCCTATAAAAATACCTAGTAATTTCTCAAGCAATAATCGTTATTATTTAAAAAAAGCGAAAGAACACGATTTTAAATTCGTAGTCACTAATGTAACTCCCTCAGAATTTGTAAATGTTCATAAAAAGATGATCGAGCATAAAAAACTGGACGAGCTATCAATAACTGAAGATTCAATTTCGAGATTATGCAAGTTTTATAACGAGAAAATTAAAATGGTTAAAGTCATGAGCGGAGAGGATTGTCTTTCTGCAGCCTTAATAATTTTTGTAGATAAGAATGCATATTATTACTTGGCTGGATCAACAGAAGAAGGGCGTGATAAATCGTCATCATTTTTTATGATAGAGCAACTACTAATCTATTTTGAACAATTGAAAATTGTGGAATTCGATTTTGGAGGGATAACTCCCTTTAAAGAAAATGCTAAAGGCGTTAATAGATTTAAAATTGGATTTGGTGGCCAAATCATAAATTACATCGGAGAAAGAAATCTTTGCAAAAATATTTTTTTAAATTGGATGTTTAATTTCTTTGTAGTTCGAAAATTGGGCTAACAATGTAATGGGCAATTTAAACACATGATCAAAACCCATATTTTAATTTCCACATTGCTTATTTGTCTTTTTAGACTTCCTTTGATGGCCATGTTGAAAATTAACTTGTCTCCACTTGTTAATGCCTTACCTATTTTAGTATTAAGTACCTATTTTCTTAAGTCAAATAATAGAGTTTTTACATTTCCTGACGAATTAAAAAAATTAAAATGTTTTTTCTTTGGTTTAATGATTCTGTCTATTTTATTTTTTTTGGTACTTCTGATTAAAACACTCCCTCTAGCTTACGGAAATTCCCTTATAGAACTCAAAGAAATCTCTTCCACAACTTTATTTTTAATTTTTCCAATTTTAACTTATCTAAGTATGTCTCAGAAACAGTTAGAGTTAGTAATTGAAAAAGTATTTTTTTGGGGACTTTTAATTGCTTCAATTTTTACGATTGCTGAATTCAGCTTGATTAGATCAGGCAAAATCAATGTCTATGAAGTTTACAAGTGGTTATTTAACAGAGAAGCCTCTAGTGTTATCAGAATTAACACATTTATGGGGCAGGGGGCAATATCGGGGATTTTACCCCTCGCGGCAGGTATTTATTTTCAGTTCAAGGCGGTAGAAACTCGTATCAAAATTCCGAAAATAAAATTTACTACATTGTCACTTTTGGCGCTTGCAACTTTATTTTTATATGACTCGCTTACTTTAGTTTTTGCATATATTTGTACATCTTTTTTTATTTTCGCGTTTTTTATTCATATGAATTTTAAAAAATATTGGCAAAAGTTACTTGAAAATAAGTTTTTGTTTTTTTTGAGCGTCATTGGATTTTTTGTATCTTATTTTGTTATTAGTTTTTCTTTTAAACATTCAGGATTAGGTTATAGGCTTCATTGCTATATAGAGAATAAAGAAATATATCGTGTGCTCAAAATTTACCTACCAGTGATAAAGGGTTGTTCTAGTTCAATGTTTTTTAGAGTTAATCCAGTTGAAATCAATAATAATTGCCGCCCAGGAGAATTTCATGGTCTTCTGCATTTTGTTAAATATGGATTATTCTCCCAATTGGGGTGGTTTTCCTTTTTTATTTCGCCCTTTGTCTTTTATATTTTTAAGGGAGGAAAAAGAGAAAATAAGGCATATCTTTTCCCATTGGCTGCGATTTTTCTGACTTTGGTGCATTATTCAGGAGCTGAGGTGTGGGGCAACAATTATATCTATGGAATTTTGGTTATCCTTTATTTGAAGAGCGTAGAAGATAATGCAATAAAGATAGATAGTGGTAATTGTTTTTGTTAAGATTGAAATCCATTCAAAGTTTCTCAAAAACAATGCGAGCAGTAGGTGAAAATATTCGTTTCAACATTTCCTTATTCTAGAAGCTCAAGCGAACCCTTGGCCTTGTTAAAAAATAGCAAATATGACTTTAAAATAAATACTTCAGGAAGAAAGCTGACGGGGCAAGAGCTATATGAGAATGCAAAAGATGCTACTGCAATTATCGTTGGCACTGAAGATCTTTCTATATTAGTTGATAGAAGTGAAAAATTGAAATTAATTGCTCGAATCGGCATTGGTTTAGATTCTGTTCCATTGATTAAATGCTTAGAAAAGGGGATACAGGTTTGTTACACTCCTGATGCAGTTACTGATGCAGTGGCAGAATTAACTTTGGGGCTAATGATTGCATTAACAAGAAACGTGCACCTTGCTGATCGAGAAATACGAAGAAATGGTTGGCAACGGTTTGAAGGAAAAAGTTTAAAAGAGCAAACTATTGGTCTTGTTGGATTTGGTAGAATTGGTAAAAAAGTTGCTGAGTATATTTCAGTTTTTAATCCTTCTCAAATTTTAATTCATGACGTTCTCGACAAGAATAATGAAATAATTAAAATTAGAAAAGATAAGATTAATATAGCTCAAGTTAATTTTGAAGAATTGATAAGTCGATCTGATACAATTTCCTTGCACATACCCAAAACTCCCAAAACTCAAAATTTAATAAACGAAGAAACTATTTTGCAGATGAAAAAGAGCGCCTTGTTAATAAATACAGCCCGTGGGGGCATTATTAATGAGGCAGATCTTCTAAAATATCTTCTCTCAGGACATTTAGCCGGGGCTGCTCTTGATGTTTTTGAAAAGGAGCCTTATATGGGAGAGCTTTGCCAGTTACCAAATGTGATCTTGACACAGCATATGGGGTCCTGCTCAATAGAGGCTAGAAATAGAATGGAAAAAGAAGCAACGGAAGATGTGTTAAGGTTTGTTAAAAACGAACCACTTCTTTGTCCTGTCGATTTGGAAAAAGAAATTTCTTTTTTAATGGATTAGTCATGAATCTAGAAAATGCACAGAAATTAAAATTTAAAATCAAAAACGGGCAAGTTTCTGTTGGAACATGGATGCAAATATCTCATCCTTCCATCGCGGAAATTCTTGCTAGGTCAGGTTATGAGTGGGTCGCTATCGATCTGGAGCATGGGGCTTTTAGTCCAAGTGAGCTACCAAATATTTTTAGGGCTATTGAGCTTAATGGGTCTCAACCTTTTGTGAGACTAGCCATTGGTCTCCGCAAAGATATCAAGATAGCTTTAGATGCAGGTGCAACAGGAATCATTATCCCAATGATCGAATCAGCCAAGCAATTAGAGGAAGTCATAAATGAAATGCAATATCCGCCATTGGGAATTAGAGGGGTTGGTTTTTCCCGTGCGAACACTTATGGAAAAAACTTCGATAGTTATTATAAATCCATCAATGATTCGCTTACAATTGTCGCTCAAATAGAACACATCAATGCTATTAGAAATCTCGATGAGATCCTTGCTGTTAAAGAGCTAGACGCTTTAATGATTGGTCCCTATGACCTATCTGCCTCTATGGGGATTACTGCTCAATTTGATCATCCTGAATTTGTGAAGGCTTTGAAACAATTTAAAGAAAAATGCACAAAGGCAAAGAAGGCCATGGGCTTTCATGTTGTGAAGCCAGAATGGGAGCAGTTGAAAATGAAAATTCAAGAAGGATATAGTTTCTTGCCATTTTCTGTAGACGGAACATTTTTACATTATTCAGCAGATACCAAATCTGGATTAGGGGAATTTTAATGAAGGTTGTCGTTTTTGGAGGAGCTGGTTTTTTAGGCTCCCATGTCGTCGATAAGTTACAGAATGCCGGTTACCAAGTCACTATATTCGACGTAAGAGATTCTCGTCATAGAAAACCAGGGCAGGAGATCGTCATTGGCGACATTCTCAATTTTGATCAAGTTTTAAAGGCTGTAAAAGATGCTACAGCAGTCTTCAATTTTGCAGGGATCGCAGACATCGATGAAGCTAAAGACCTACCTATTGAAACTGTGAAATATAATATTCTTGGGAATGTTAATATTCTAGAGGCTTGCAAACAATGTAATGTGAAAAGATTCATTTTTGCCTCAACAGTTTACGTCTATAGCAAAGCCGGATCGTTTTATCGTGCAAGCAAGCAAGCAAGCGAAGAGTACATTGAAACTTACGGCCAAACTTATGGTTTGGAGTATACCATTTTACGCTACGGTTCTCTCTATGGAGGAAGGGCTGATCGAAGAAATGGAATTTACCGATTTGTTGAAAGCGCCATAAAGAATAAGAAAATTGTCTATAAAGGCGATTTATCAGCGAAACGTGAATATATTCATGTAGAGGATGCAGCTTTAGCAAGTGTTGAAATTTTAAAACCAGAATATATCAATCAAAATATTATTCTTACTGGCTCACAAATGTATCAAGTTGGTGATGTCTTAAAGATGATCAAAGAAATGCTTCAAAACGACGTAGAGATTGTCGGTGAAGATCCTGGTATTGGCTCTGCCCACTATTTAATGACTCCTTATAGTTTCACTCCTAAACCGGGAAGAAAAATGGTTCCACAGCTTCAAGTGGATTTAGGGCAAGGCTTGTTGGGAGTAATGGAAGAGATTTATCACAGTGACAAAACTGAATAGTAAAAAATTTGATTTTGTTGTTTTTGATTTTGATGGAGTATTGGTCAATTCAACCGCAATGAAAACGAATGTTTTTTTGGAAGTTATAAGCAATTACTCAGTTGAAGAGCAGAATCAATTTATCGAATTCCATAAACGTAATGGTGGAGTTTCACGTTGGGATAAGTTTGAATATTTCTTCAGGGAAATAGTGAAGCTTGCTGACGAAAGAGAGATCAACCAAAAAGCATCTGAACTTGCAGATAGATTTACATTCTTGCTTACTCGAGAAATTGAAACATTAACTTTGACTGATGGGGCTCTTCTTACACTTCAGTCTCTGGAGAAGTTGAGAAAGCCATGCTTTATTGTATCTGGGGCATCAGAGAAAGAAGTGGTGACGATTACAAAAAATAATAAAATTGAAAAATATTTTGAAGTAATTTTAGGCTCTCCAAAAAACAAACATCAGAACCTTAGTTTTTTAAAGCAGCAGGGAAAATTGAATGGCCAGGGAGTCTTTATCGGCGATTCGTTTACCGATTATCAGAGCGCCCTCGATTTTAAGCTGTTCTTTATTTATATGAAAAGTTTTAGCGAATGGATCAGCCGAGAAGAATACGATCAGGATTTTTACTTAACGATTGAAAACCTAAGCGAATTAAATACATTATTATTGAATGAGAACGAGGCTATTTAAATGAAGAAAAAAGCAGTTGCAATTATACCGGCCAGAATGGGAAGTTCACGTTTTCCAGGTAAACCAATGGCAGAAATTTTAGGTATGCCCATGATTGGTCACGTTTATTTAAGAACGAAGATGTGTGATTTAGTGGATGATGTCTATGTGGCTACTTGTGATGAGGTCATTTTTAATTATATCAAGTCCATTGGTGGTAAAGCCGTCATGACAAAAGATACTCACGAAAGGTGCACAGATAGAACTTATGAAGCTTTACTTAAAATCGAAAAAGAGAATTCTTGTAAGTATGATGCAATTGTCATGATTCAAGGTGATGAACCAATGGTTGTTCCTTCGATGATTGAAGCTTCAGTTGCACCAGTTATTAAAAATAATAATGTCTCACTGGTTAATCTCTACAGCGACATAAAAACTAAAGCAGAACATGAAGACCCTAATTGCGTGAAAGTTGTAATTAGCTTGCATTCAAACGCAATTTATTTCTCCCGTGAGCCAATTCCATCATGGAAAAAAGGCGGAAAGAATTTTCCTATGTACAAACAAGTATGTGTAATTTCATTTACTCGAGATTATCTCATAAAGTATTCGGAGCTTCCCCCTACAATGTTGGAGGAAGTTGAATCAGTTGATATGAACAGAGTTCTTGAAAATGGAGATCCTATTTTCATGGTGAAAATCGATAATGAAAGCCAAGCTGTTGACACTCCCGCAGATCTACAAAAAGTACTAGCTGTTATGAAAAATGATCAGCTACTAAAGATGTACGTGAAGTAATGGATAAATGTATTTATCTTAGCCATTTTCTTGATGAAGAGACTCCAGGATATGGAGGAGTGAAATCTTTTGAAGTAAAACATGTCAGTGAAATTTCCAAAGGAGCTACGTCAAACTCACAGCAGTGGATTTTTACAAATCATGTAGGTACGCATGTTGATTTGCCCTCTCATTTTGATAATCTTGGAAAACGTTTAAATGAATTTGAAGCTGCTGATTGGATTTTTTCTCATCCTTATTTGATTAATTTGAAAGTGACAGAGAATCAGATTCTGGAGCCTTCTGTAGAATTTGAATCTATCCCTTTGGATTGCGATCTGCTGCTTTTGAAAACTAGATTTCAACAGTACAGAAACACTGCAACCTATTGGTCTAGCGGACCTGGCTTATCTCCGGACTTGGCAAAGTGGATCAGAGGCCATCGTCCGAATATCAAAGCAATTGGATTCGACTTTATTTCTATCACTTCTTTTTCAGATCGTCCTTTGGGAAGGGTTGCCCACAGAGAATTTCTTGGGACTCAGGGACAAGGCTCTCCTTTGAGAGTCATTGAGGATATGAAGTTAGACCTTCTCTTAGAGAGTCCAAATAGAGTGGTAATAGCACCGATCCTAGTAAAAAATACAGATGGTGCACCTGTAACAGTATTTGCTGAGGTTTAATTTATTATGAATAATTGGGGAAAAATTTGCATACTAGAGAGCAGTTCCATTCTTCAAGCAATGAAAGTGATCACCGAAGCTGCTTCTAAGTTTGCTATTGTCATTTCAGCACAGGGGCTCGTATTAGGAAGCTTGACTGATGGGGATATCAGAAGAGCTTTGTTGGACGGTTTCACAGTTAATGATCTTATTACAAAAGCCATGAATACCAATCCAATTATCGCTTCATCTAAATTGGGCCATTTTGAATTGCGCGAACTAATGAAAGCAAACGATATTTCTCATGTTCCAGTCGTGGATGAGCATGGGAAATTAATAAGAATTTGCTCGCTCAAAGAAGTTCTGAATATCGAACCTCAAAAAGAAAATGCAGTTGTATTAATGGCTGGAGGTTTGGGTTCTCGTCTTGGAGAGTTAACGACAAATTGCCCGAAGCCGATGCTTAAATTAGGTGATAAGCCTATTCTAGAAATCATCATTGAAAATTTAAAGGACTACGGTTTTCATAATTTTTTTATTTCAGTAAATTACAAATCGGAGATGATTGAGTCGTATTTTGGGGATGGCGGCAAACATGGAATTAGTATTAATTATGTACGCGAAAAAGAAAGAATGGGAACAGCTGGTTCTTTAAGCTTGTTTGAGCCTATCAACAATCTTCCAATTATCATCATGAATGGTGATGTGTTAACGAAGATAAATTTCTCTTCATTGATTGATTTTCATAACGCCAACAAGCTAGATGCTTGCATGTGTACATTTCGTCACGATTACCAAATTCCTTTTGGGGTTGTTCATTTTGAAGGTGATCTCGTTTTAAAAATAGAAGAAAAACCCATTCATTCATCTTTAGTGAATGCTGGAATTTATTCAATGAATCCAAAATTGCTTTCTTTGATACCTAAAAATACTTTTTTTGATATGCCAGTGCTTTTAGAAAAAATAATTGCCGAGAAGCATCGCGTAGGAACATTTCAAGTACAGGATTACTGGCTTGATATTGGAAGACGTGATGACTTTCATCGTGCTGAAATAGATTATAAAAACAAATTGAAATAGGATACGTTTATGACAAGTTATAGTGAACGATTAAATAAAGTTATTCCAGGTGGAGCTCATACTTATAGCAGAGGAGATGATCAATTCCCAGCTAATGCACCTCAAATCTTGGCAAGGGGAAGGGGAGCATATGTTTGGGATGATAAAGGTAATAAATTTTTAGATTATGGCATGGCCTTAAGAGCTGTGACCTTGGGGTATGCAAACGATGAAGTAAATCGAGCAGCGATAGAACAAATCGAGCTAGGGAACAATTTAACTCGTGCCTCATTAATCGAATTAGAAGCGGCAGAAGCCCTTGTTAACTTAATTCCGTGCGCGGACATGGTGAAGTTTGCCAAGAATGGTTCTTCTGTAACTAGTGCTGCTGTCAAATTAGCGCGCGCTTATACTGGAAGAAAAATGGTTGCCAGATGCTTGCAACAACCCTTTTTCTCTTATGATGATTGGTTTATCGGCGATACTGTAATTAAAAGAGGAGTTCCTCTAGATGTTTCAGAGAACACAGTTAATTTCAATTTTAATGATGCAACCTCTTTAGAGAATCTTTTTGCAAAATACCCCAATCAAATAGCTGCAGTAATTCTTGAACCAGCAGCAACCGAGGAGCCTAAAGATAATTTTTTACAAAAAGTAAGGGCCCTTTGTGAAAAAAATGGCACAGTTTTTATTCTTGATGAGATGATTTCAGGATTTAGGTGGCATCTTCAGGGAGCTCATACATATTACAATGTTCAGCCTGATCTTGTTACGTTTGGAAAGGCTATGGCTAACGGTTTTTCCGTTGCTGCAGTTGTTGGAAAAAAAGAGATCATGAATCTTGGCGGCATTAAAGAAGTTGGACAGGAAAGAGTCTTTCTAATGTCTAGTACTCATGGGGCAGAGATGTCGAGTCTTGGAGCATTTGTAGCCGCTTTAAAAATATATCAGCGCGAGCCAGTTATTTCTCATTTTTGGAGCTACGGAAGTAAATTAAAAACTGGAATGAATGCAATTGCCAATGAGCTTGGAATTCAAGATTATATTGGATTTGATGGAGTTGATTGTTCTCCAGGGTATTATACAAAAAATAAAGAAGGACAAGTTTCACTTGAATTGCGAACAATTTTCTCTCAAGAAATGATTAAAAATAGTGTTTTAATTCCCTGGGTTGCCTTAAGTACAGCTCATACAGATACCGAATTAAATTTCACTTTGGAAGCAGCTAAGAAGGCCATGAAAGTTTATTCAATGGCTTTAGAAGATGGCGCTTCTAAATATCTTGTTGGACCAGCAATCAAGCCAGTATTTCGTAAATTTAACTAGGGAATTTATATGAATAAATTAAAAGTAGGCTTAATCGGTTACGGGCTTATTGGGAAAGCAATTTATGAATCCTTGAAAGAGTCAGAAGCGGAAGTTTATATTTTCGATAAGGCCAAGATCTCTGTTAATAATTTTTTTGAAACTGATATTACTTCGACGAATGCATTATCATTAACGATTGAAGAATTACGTAAAAAAAATATTAAACTAGATGCGATTGTCAATTGCAGTTATCCACGAACAAGTAGCTATGGAAAAAAATTAGAAGACGTGACGGCAGAATCCTTTAATGAAAATGTATCAATACATTTAGGTGGCTACTTCAATGTCATGAAACAATTCGGCTCTTATTTCAAAGAAATAGGAGGTGGATCTATAGTTTCTTTTTCTTCTGTTTATGGAGTGATTGCTCCTCGCTTTGACATTTATGAGGCTGAAAAATTCACAATGCCAGTTGAATATGCTGCGATTAAATCAGCTGTGATTCATCTAACAAAATACATGGCTACTTACTTTAAGGGAAGCGATGTTCGCTTCAACGTGCTTTCCCCTGGTGGTGTATTTGATGGTCATGGAGAATCTTTTTTGACTGCTTATGGGAAATATACATTAAGTTCACGAGGTGGGATGTTGGATCCAAAAGATTTAACAGGAGCTGTGAAGTTTCTTGTTTCAAATGAATCAAAATACGTGAATGGTCAAAATTTAATCGTAGATGATGGTTGGACTCTTTAAATCTCGATCTAGCAACTAAATTCCAAGCATTTCGCGTGTAATTATTTTCTTTTCAACTAAGAATTTGGCCCACTCGAGATCCATTGGAGTGTCTATTTCCAGACAAAATGGCTCCGGAACAATAAATGACATTGTATCATTATTATAAAATCTCTTTGTTTTTTTAAAATTTTCGATCGTAGAAATATAGAAGTTACCGCTTGGGGTAATCTGCTTTTTAAAACTCTGCCTATTTACATTTTCCATACTCATTACGGAGGCTGAAACTCTTTCTAAAACATCATCTTCATCTTGAATAAAAGCAGGGTGCGGTGAAGTGTATCGGCATGCAACAATACTAGAAGCATTTTTGGTAGACATTTTCTGTATTGCTTCTTCTACCCATTCGATCTTAGTAAAAGGCCCGGTTGGCTCCAAGAGGCAGAGGTATTTCCACTTCGCCCCCTCATTTTTTTCAAGCCACTCGATCGCATGCATACATACTTCAGCACTCTTCGCTGAATCCGCTGCGAGCTCAGGGGGACGCAAAAAAGGAGTTCTTGCTCCGTATTCATTGGCAATCTTGGCGTATTCAGTTGAGTCCGTTGATACAATAAGATCATATGACAGTTTAGAGTTTTTAGCTGTTAGAATACGATAGGCGATCATGGGTATGCCACCTAAAGGATAGATATTTTTTCCAGGAACACCTTTTGATCCTGAACGAGCGAGTACTAGATATAAAATGTCTTTCATTTTTTCCCTCATTTTTAGCCATATTGTAGCCAAGTAAGGAGCAATTTTGTAAAATTTTTTAATTAAAAAAAATGAAATTTAGCTAAGGGCAAAGAATGAAGCGAGTATTGGTTACAGGTGCAGATGGATTTATTGGATCACACTTAACAGAGTTATTAGTTCGCGAGGGTTATCAAGTTCGTGCTCTAGCCTTATATAACTCTTTTAATGATTGGGGCTGGCTAGAGTCTATCAAGGATTTAAAAAAAGTTGAGGTTGTAACTGGAGATATCCGCGACCCATTTTTTTGTAACGAAATCACAAAAGATATCGATATAGTTTTTCATCTCGCAGCTCTAATTGCCATTCCATTTTCTTACAAAGCCCCACAAAGTTATGTAGAAACCAACGTCACAGGAACGTTAAATATTTGTAAGGCAGCTCTCGACAACAAAGTGAAGAGAGTTATGCATACTTCAACCAGTGAAGTCTACGGAACAGCAAGATATGTTCCTATTGATGAGAAACATCCACTTCAACCTCAGTCGCCATATAGCGCTTCAAAGATTGGCGCAGATGCGATGGCTATGAGTTTTTATCTTTCGTTTGGATTACCTGTTACGATTGCTCGTCCATTTAATACTTTTGGGCCAAGACAATCAGCTCGAGCAGTAATTCCTACAATTATTTCTCAAATCGCTTCCGGAAAAAAAGCAATTGAACTTGGGGATTCAACTCCGACGAGGGATTTCAACTATGTTGAAGATACATGTCTTGGAATGTTAAAAGTCGCAACATCTGAAAATACAATTGGACAGACCGTTAATATAGGCTCTAACCGTGAACATTCGATTGAAGAAACATTCAATATCATTCGCAAGATCATGAATAAAGAAGATGTTAAATTGATTAAAGATGAAAAAAGAATTCGTCCCGAGAATTCAGAAGTTCACAGACTTTGGTGTGATAATACGCTTGTAAATAAATTAACAGGGTTTAACCCAAAGTATAGCTTTGAAGATGGTTTAAAAGAAACAGTTGAGTGGTTTTTAAACCCAGAAAACTTAAAACGATATAAGGTAGATATTTATAATGTATAAAGACATTGTTGAGTTTGTAAAAACTCTATACCCGAATGAAAAATTTATCCCACTTCATGCTCCCATTTTCAAAGGTAATGAAAAAAAATACGTTGATGATTGCATTGATTCGACATTTGTTTCTAGTGTTGGAGAATACGTAAATAAGTTCGAAGATGTGATCTGTTCGTACACGAAGGCTAAGTATGCCATCGCTACTACTAATGGTACATCTGCTCTTCATATGGCCTTAATATTAATAGGAGTAGAAAGAGAGACTGAGGTTCTATCCCAAGCCCTGACGTTCGTTGCAACGGCAAATGCCATTTCTTACATTGGTGCAAATCCAATTTTCATCGATAGCGCAAAAGATAATCTTGGAATGTGTCCAAAAAGCTTAGAAGAATTTTTGAATTCCAATGCAGAAGTTGTTGGAAATCATTCAATAAATAAAATTACAAAGAAGAGAATTTCTGCATGTGTTCCCATGCATGTATTTGGCCACCCCGTTGCAATTGATGAGATTCAAAAAATTTGCAAAAAATATAAGATCCCACTTGTTGAAGATGCTGCGGAATCACTTGGAAGTTTTTATAAATGTGAACACACCGGCCTGAAAGGGGATATTGGTATTCTCAGTTTTAATGGAAATAAAATTATTACCTGTGGTGGCGGTGGAATGATCATCACTAATAATGAGATGCTTGCCAAAAGAGCAAAACATTTAACAACTACAGCGAAACAACCTCACAGATGGGAATTTTACCATGATGAGGTCGGCTACAATTATCGACTTCCAAATTTAAACGCAGCACTTGCCTGTGCACAAATGGAATCATTGCCTTCGTTTGTGGAAAATAAAAGAAAAACGGCGAATGAGTACAAAAATTATTTTTTAAAAACCGATATTCGTTTTATAGACGAGCCTGCTGAAACAAAATCCAATTTTTGGTTAAACGCAATTCAATTCGGCACTAAAAAAGAAAGAGATGAATTTTTAGAGTTCTCAAATAGCAATGGTGTCATGACTAGACCAATCTGGAGACTAATGACTGAGCTTCCAGCCTTTTCAAATACTTTTAAAATGCCGATGAAAAATGCTGAACATTATGTGGACACAGTTGTGAACTTACCGAGCAGTGTGAGGGAGGGAAGATGTTAAAAGTTGGTTATTTTGCGGATGGGCCTTGGGGACACAATGCTTTTGAGAAAATTATTTCAGATAAGGGAATAGATGTAAAATTTATTTGTGTTCGATCAGACTCAACAGATGTTAAATTTCATGAATATTCCATAGCTCATCAAATTCCATTGATCCGCCATGAAAACATCAACTCTAAAGAGTTTATTGAGATTGTTAGGAATTTTGAATGTGACCTGTTGATTTCGATGTCTTTCAATCAAATATTTAAGAAGGATTTAATTGATTTAGCACCTATGAAAATTATTAATTGTCATGCAGGAAAATTACCTTCATATAGAGGACGAAATATTCTCAATTGGGCATTGATCAACGATGAGAAGGAGTTTGGAATTACTGTTCATTATGTTGATCGCGGGATTGATACAGGCGAAATTATTTTACAAAAGTGTTTTCCAATCACAGAAAGTGATAATTACAGGACGTTGTTGGAGATTGCTTATATAGAATGTGCAAATCTATTATATGAATCAGTTTGTTTGTTTAAAAACGGAAAAGCTTTATCTCATTCACAAAAAAATTTAGATACTCCTAGTTTTTATTGTGGCCGCAGGGGCGCAGGAGATGAGTTAATCAATTGGAACCAAACCTCTAGAGATGTATTTAATTTTATTCGCGCGATATGCTCACCTGGCCCAATGGCCACTTGTTTTTTAGATGGGATTGAGGTGAAGATAAATTCATCTAGATATTTTCCAGATCTAAGAGCTTATAAGGGAATTCCTGGACAAATACTCGAGAAAACCTCTGAAGGTTTTATTGTTAAGACCTTAGATACTTATATTGAAATTAAAGAAATTGTATCAATTAAAAAAATTCGAGTTGGAGATAGGTTAAAATGAAATCTCAGAAAGTTTTAATCATTGCTGAAGCCGGCGTAAACCATAATGGAGATATTGAATTAGCAAAAAAACTAGTAGATGCCGCGGTTGACGCTAAGGCAGATGTTGTTAAGTTTCAGACTTTCAAGGCATCTAGTTTGGTTACAAAAACTGCGCAAATGGCAAATTATCAAATAATCAACACAGAAAAAAATGAATCGCAATTTGCAATGCTAAAGCGACTTGAGTTGTCTGAGGCTATGCATATAGAGCTAACTGGATACTGCAAAGAGAAAGGCATATCTTTTTTATCCACGGCTTTTGACTTAGAAAGCATTCAGTTTTTAAAAAAATTTAAAATGGGGATTTGGAAAATTCCATCAGGCGAAATTACAAATCTTCCTTATCTGGAATATATTGGAAAATGTAATGAGCATGTTATTTTATCGACAGGCATGTCTACGGTAGAAGAAGTCGAAGACGCAATAAATGTATTAATTAAATCTGGAACGGAAAAAAATAAAATTACAGTTCTTCACTGTAATACGGATTATCCTACGCGCTTTGAAGACGTTCATTTAAATGCCATGAATACGATAAAAGAGCGACTTGGAGTCAAGATAGGATACTCAGATCATACTCCCGGGGTAGAAGTTTCAGTGGCAGCAGTAGCCCTTGGAGCTAAGGTTATTGAGAAACATTTTACTCTTGATAAAAATTTACCTGGTCCTGATCACAAAGCTTCTTTAGATCCAAGCGAATTAAAAATTCTTGTCACTCAAATAAGAAATATTGAAAAGTCTCTGGGCCGAATTGAAAAAATTCCAACTGAAAGAGAGGCTAAAAATATTCAAGTTGCAAGGAAATCAATTGTTGCAAAAACAAATATTAAGGCTGGAGAATTGTTCACTGTAGAGAACTTAACAACCAAGCGTCCAGGAACTGGTATTAATCCAATGAAGTGGTATGAAGTTCTTGGAACTGTTGCCAAGAAAGATTACCAAGAAGACGATCTCATATGAAAACAATTTGTGTTGTGACAGGAACAAGGGCTGATTATGGGCTTCTCTATTGGCCTATAAGAGAATTACAGAGCCTAAAAGATGTTCAAGTCAAGCTGGTTGCAACCGGATCACATTTAAGCCAAAAGCATGGATACACCGTTAATGCGATTAGGGCGGATGGCTTTACTCTTGATGCTGAAATTGATATTGAAATTAATGGCGACCGTCCTGGTGACATTCTTAGATCGATGGCAGTTGCCCTTAATAAATTTTCAAATTATTTTGAAAAAAATCATCCTGACTTGCTTCTTGTTTTAGGCGATAGATATGAGATCTTAGCTGTTGCTCAGGCAGCCCTGGTGCACAACATCCCAATCGCTCATATACATGGCGGAGAAGTCACTGAGGGGGCAATTGATGATTCAATTCGACATGCAATTACTAAAATGTCTCATTTGCATTTTACGTCTACTGAAGAATATCGAAATAGAGTCATTCAAATGGGGGAAGATTCCTCGAGAGTCTTTTGTGCTGGAGCTCCGGGGTTAGATAATATTAAAAAATTAAAGTTACTATCTAAGAATGAACTAGAAAAAGAACTTGATAGTTCTTTTAATGAGAGAAATATTCTTGTAACTTTTCACCCAGTTACAATAAGTGAGAAGCAAACCATCGAGGAGACGAAAAGTTTTTTTAAAGCTTTAAGTAAGTTTCCTGACAATGTTTCTTTCTTTGTGACTATGCCTAATGCTGATACATACTCTGGAAATATATTGCCTGTTATAGAAGCCTTTAAAAATGAAAACCCGACCAGGGTTTATCTTTTCACCAGTCTTGGACAGTTGAGATACCTAAGTCTAATGAAACAAGTAGATGTTGTAGCCGGAAATTCTTCAAGTGGAATTATCGAAGCTCCTTTTATGGGAAAAGCTGTGGTGAATGTGGGAGACCGACAAAAAGGGAGATCTTCGAGCCAGCATGTTGTTCATGTTTCAGGGGATGATAAAAAGATATTTGAGGCACTGACGCTGGCTTTGTCGGAAAGTTTTCAAGAGAAATTGAAGGGGGTTAAAAGCATCTATGGCGATGGTGAATCCGGTTCACGAATTGCGAAAATACTAAAACAAACCTTCTAAGATCCTGAGAACAATTTTTTGAGCTTAAGATTTTAAAGATACTCGAAATAATTTGTAAGCATCTGCTCCTTAAATTGCTCCAGATCTTTGAGAAAAATATTTTTATCAAAATACCTAATTCCTCTATTAAATGGAACAAGTTGAGCCCCCATTCCTTTTTTAAAAAAGGAAATGTTGATTTGTTTGTCGTCATTATAATCCATGAAGCTTTCTACTTTGCAAGAAGAAGCAGGAGAGCTCAGTTGAATATATTCAAATCCCATGTTTTTTAGACGCATAATGGAAGCCCACAAAGTTGCGTGGTAAAAAGGTGTTTTTGAGTTGGCATAATCGGGATCATCAGCTGCAGACATGTATATTGCTGTTTTTTGATGAAAAAGAAAATAATTGAAAGCAATGAAATTACCTTCGCGTTTTAAGGCGGTGATCATTCCATTTCCAGCTTTAACTAATTCAAATTGCAGGTCAAAAGTATCTTTTGATCGTGTCTCTCTACCTGCTGCCTTAATATGCATTGCTCTATATTCTTCATTGACAGAGTAATCCGCATTTTTTTCATCGTAAAAAAGGAGTTCATAATTTTTATCTTTATTATTAAGAATCCCATTTATTAGTGATCGATAGCTTCTTCTTCTATTCGTTCTCATGTCGGCTTCGTCAGCTTTTAAAGAGAGAATCATGTCGGTTGTGGATGTATCGATGTAGCCATATTTTCGGAGGGAGTTGTATTGACTAGAATAAACTTCAACGAGAGGTTCGGAGTAAAATTTCACTTGCGCTACTGATAAGTTTTTGGCGATTTCGTCGATTTTTAAAAATATAAATTTTTCAATTTTTTCATTCAAAGCAAGTGGGCCAACTGTGTAACTACCACCTAGCGTAATGGAGCTGACTCCCTTAAACTCTTCTATTGGAAGAAAAGCAATTCCGACTACTTTTTCATTTTCGAGCACCACAAAACTGGAATCAGAAATTAAATTTTTGCTGTAAGCCTTCATGTACTTTACATAAGTTTGTAGGTATCTAAAACTCGAAAGATGTTGAGAAATATAATTATTCCAGTGCAGCCAAAATGTTTCAGGGTTATCTATGTAAAAAATTGTTTCCAAGGTTTTTAACTTCCTTTAAATATCTTCAATTAGGTCTTTGATAGATGTGTAATATTTCAATTGCTGAAGCAATTCTATATTAATCATTTCTTTGCAGTATCCATTTTCAGGAGGTTCAAAAATAAATACTCTTTTCCCCAAAGTCATTGCTTCAAAGATTGCCGTACTGATTCCTGTTATAACTATTGTTGAATGAGGCATGACTTCAGTCGGAGAGCCTGTAAAAATATCTATTCCCTTAAATAAGGTTTTATCTAATTGAGAAGTATAATAGTCTTTGATCAATTCGCCCTTAAATTTTACAGCAATTTTCAGCTTTTTCTTTTGCAATGCTGTTATCGTCTCCTCAAGAATCTTAGGAAGTAAGTCGGGAAAGCAGTGAGGGTTATATTCATATGGAATCCATGTGAAGATGACAACGTCGTAAAGATTATTTTGTTGTATTTCTGAAACCTTCTTAATCATTGGGTGTAGATTATTTTCTTTGAAGATATCCTGCTCGGGGACTCCTGATCTTAATAGAGATCGATAGCTTAGATTATCGAATGTAATGTATTTATCAAAAAGCCATTGGTTATTTTGCTTTCTAAAAAATAGACTATTTTCAAAAGCACTGACTCCATCCAAAAGAAGAAATGTCTTGATCCCCATGCTGGTGGCAACCTCGGCACCAACACAATAGAATTCAATTTTTTCGCCAGGAAAATGTACTTCGGTTGGCTTAAATTTGTGAAAGATTTTTTTATAATAACAGATCCAATCCTGAATTTGATTGAGATTTTTTTCAGCATGAAGTACGAAAATTTCCGATAAAATATTCAGAAATTCATCTTCGAACGGGTGGCCATTTCTCAAATTGTATTCAGTTAAATTTTTGAAATAGAATTTTTGATCTAGAATCCAGTCAGGGGTGATCTTTTTGATAAGGTCTTGATTCCTGTTGTAATAGTAATAGAGACTTTTAGAAAAGAATTTAGTGTTTAAAAATAAGTAATTTTTTTTGTTTTTGTAATAATCAATGACATTCCCATCTGCGATCACTAATTTGACAGTTGGTCTTAATAAAGTGTTTATAAAAGAGAGTTTCGAAAGAAGCCAGAATTTCCAATTCTTTCTTGGGAATTGTAGATCTCTTTTAATTGTTGTATCAATGATTAATTTTTCTTGACTTCCGTCGTAGAATTTCAACTTCTCTTTGAATATATGTTCTGCAATTTTTATAAAGTAGATATCTTCTCGGTTCGAAATTACCAAAGTGTCAGGACGTAAATTTTTTAAAAAAATGTATTCTCTGTAGCTATATGCAGTTGCTTGAATTAAGCCACAGGCTAAAATGTTTCCCCATGAGATCGAGTTATGCAAAGTTAAATCATTTCCTTTGTCATTCTTGAACCAATTTAAAATTAGCTTCTCTGTTTTGAAATAATCGAGACTGCTAATGTGTGATTGATCAGTATAAAAATATTCTTTGTCATTTAAAAAAAAATGAGCAACCTTTTTAGAGTTCTCTTCGAACTTCTCAAAATCCGCAGGACTGCGAGCTAGATAAATTTTATCCTTCATTTTAAGAGACCGGTCTATATTTTTACAAATATGTAATTAGCGGTGGTCTTCGCCTCATTAAGGTAGTGCTTCTCGCTAATAATCAAGCCATATTTTTTTAGAATAAGAACGAGTTCGTTATTCTCATCATCGTCGATTTTTTCGACTTCCATTAAAACGGACTTCAGACTTGGTGAGCTGAGAACTTTATCTGCTCCGAGAAGGATATTTTTCTCATTCCCATCGACATCTATTTTTAGATAGTTTACGTCCAGCTTTAATTGATCAACCACTGTATCTAGAGTTTGGATGGCAATGCCTTGTTGGTGAGTATTTTCCTTTTGCAAATCTTTATCAATTTGGTGAAAAGAAGCACCAGAGATAAATTGTGAAGTGTAGATCTGTCCAAGCGTATTGGTGTTAGAAAGAGCTATATTGTAGCTCGTTACATGATTGCAAAGATTGTTGAAATTAATGTTTCTGTTTAGCGTGGCAAAATTCAATGAGTCGGGCTCAAAAGAAAAAACTTTTAACCCTAAGCTGCCAGCGTAAATAGAGTAAAGGCCAATGTTGGCACCAATATCAAGGATGACTCCATTATTCTCTAAAGAATCAATCCATTTTAGAGTTTGCGGTTCTTTGGTAAAAAAAGTCTCAATGCGATACTTAACAAGCGAGTTGGTTGAGGTGAATTTTAGTTTTTTACCATTTTTTAAAGCGACCGATCGTACTGGCATGATTCGCTCATATACTGATTCCATGTAAGGCATTTTAGATAGTGTGGTAATGATGGATGATTTTAAATTCATTTCGTTCTCGTTATATTTTTTTAGATGTGGTCCATATATTATGAAAAAAAAGTAGACTTAGCCTAGCTTTTTGAAGGAAAAAACGTGACAAGGTGCGCCTGCGAGAGAGTGGAGTGCTTCGGTCAAAAGTTATTATCTAGTCATTTTTCTCCTATTAATGCTAAGTTATTAGCAAATAATTTTTAGCAGAACTTAGTGAGGAAAAACTTTGAAAGTTGTAATTCTATGTGGTGGAAAAGGAACTCGTTTAGCAGAAGAAACTGTGGTTAAGCCAAAGCCAATGGTTGAAGTTGGCGGCACGCCTATTTTGATTCATATCATGAATATGTACGCCAAGCACGGCTTTACAGATTTTGTCTTAGCCCTAGGACATAAAGCAGATTACATCAAGGATTATTTCTCCTCATTCTATATTAAAAACTCAGACTATCAAATTGATCTTGCCACAGGTGAAATAAGATATTTGAAGAAATTTAATGCCAATTGGAAAGTGTCATTGATTGATACTGGAGCCGAATCAATGACAGGTGGGCGTCTTACGTTTTTGCGAGATTTTCTCTCAGATGAAGAAAATTTCATGCTTACTTACGGAGACGGAGTGTCAGACGTAGATATTACCAAACTGTACGAAGCACATTTGAAATCTGGAAAGCTTGCGACAGTTACAGCGGTTCGCCCTACAGCTCGTTTTGGTGAGATGGTACTTGAGGGATCTCGAGTGGGAAGTTTTGCTGAAAAACCACAAACTCAAGTCGGATGGATCAACGGTGGTTTTTTCGTCATGAATAAAAAAGTATTAAATTATATTGATGATGCACAAACAATTCTTGAGAAAGAACCACTCGAAAGATTGACTTCGGAAGGTCAATTAAATGCTTTCCAGCACACAGGCTTTTGGCAATGCATGGACACGCTGAGAGATAAAAATTACCTTGATTCATTAGTTGAAATGAAAAAGGCACCGTGGATTTAATATGCAAAGTTTTCAAGGCATTTTTAAGGGCAAAAAAGTTTTTATTACTGGACACACCGGGTTTAAAGGATCATGGATGTCAGCCTGGCTTCTAGAGTTAGGGGCTGAGGTAAAAGGTTTCTCAATCGATATTCCTACAACTCCATCGCATTTTGGCTCCTTAGAGCTGGAAGCGAAGATGATTGATTCTCGTGGAGATATTAGAAATTTAGAAGTTCTAAAGAAAGAGATGCAATCATTCTCTCCAGAATTCGTTTTTCACTTGGCTGCAATGCCTATTGTGAATGATTGTCTTGAAAGACCGCGCGACGCCTTTGAAACCAACTTGATGGGATCGGTAAATGTTCTTGAAGCAATAAGAGCAACACCTTCAGTAAAAGTCGCACTAATGATCACTAGTGATAAATGTTATGAAAATGTTGAGTGGGAGTATGGTTATCGAGAAACAGATAGGCTTGGGGGGAAAGATCCTTACAGTGCTTCAAAAGCTTGTGCGGAAATAGTAATTCATGCTTATTACGAAACATATTTAAAAAATTCAAATCTCAAAATTGCAAGTGTCAGAGCTGGAAATGTGATCGGTGGTGGTGATTGGGCCAGAGACCGAATTGTTCCAGATCTAGTTCGTGCCTGGTCAAAATCTGCTTCGCTTCAAATGAAAAATCCACATTCAACGCGTCCTTGGCAGCACGTGCTTGAACCATTGAGCGGGTATTTGAACTTGGCTATGCAAATGTCGTTAGGAACAGCGGAAGGACTACAAGGTGAAGCTTTTAACTTCGGCCCTGCTTCTGAAGTTATAAAATCGGTAGAAGAGCTTGTTCTAGAATCTATCAAAACATGGAAAGGTCAAGACTATAAAGCGACAGCAAGAGGAACTGCTCATGAATCGCGACTTTTAAAATTGAGTTGTGATAAGGCTCTCGCTCGTTTGAACTGGAAACCAGTGCTTGATTTTCCTGAGACGATCAACATGACAATTGAATGGTATAAGAACTTTTATCAAAATAATGAAAATGTTCAGCAAACACATTCCGATATACAGCGATACGTTCAGTTAGCCCGAGAAAGGGGTTTGCCTTGGGCAAAGTAAAATTTAAAATTGAAGGGATTGAGTTTTTTCCTCTTAACGTTTTTGAAAATGCGAATGGGAAATTATTTCATCATGTTCGTTCAGATTCCCCTTACTATGAAAAATTTGGTGAAATTTATTATTCTCTGACTTATCCAGGGATAGTTAAGGGCTGGAAACGTCATAAAGAAGTATCACAAATTTTCACTGTTCCCGTTGGCGAAATGAAGTTTGTCTTCTTTGATCAAAGACCGCAATCGAAAACATTTGGACAGGTTGATCAGATAGTGATTGGTGAAAAAAACTATGGAGCCTTAAAAATGGCACCAGGGATTTGGTACGCTTTCACTCCTGTCGGAAAAACACAAGCAATGATCGCGAACCAAATTTCTAAGCCCCATGATCCCAATGAGTCGGAGCAAAAGCCTCTGGATATCTTCCTAAAAGATCAGCAACCAAAAATCTGGGGAAATGAAAATGATTAGGTTATCAAAAACTTCTATATCAAACATCGAGAAAGAAAATGTTATTAGGGTGCTCCAAGAAGAGTATCTGGGAATGGGAAAAGAGGTAAAAAAATTCGAAGAAGAGTTGAGTGTTTTTTTTGGACGTTCTGCCGTTTGTGTAAACACGGGAACGTCTGCCTTGCATTTAGCATTTCAAGCGATAGGTTTAAAGGAAGGAGATGAGGTTTTAGTTCCAGCATTAACTTATTTAGCGACATTTCAAGCGGTGTGCGCGACAGGGGCAAAGCCAATTCCATGTGAAGTCCGGGAAATAGATTTGCTTCTTGATTTAGATGATGCAAAGGCTAAGACGAATAAGAATACGAAGGCTATTTGCCTCGTTCACTATACTGGAAATCCTGGGGATTTAGATTCTTACTATGAATACGCGAGAAAAATGAATTTACGTGTTGTTGAAGACGCAGCTCATGCCGTAGGTACAATCTATAAAAATAAATTAATCGGAAGTTTTGGTGACATTGTATGCTTCAGCTTTGATGGAATAAAGAATTTAACTTCTGGCGAAGGTGGAGCAATCGTTACCTCTGACGAAGCTGTTCTGAAAAAAGTTCGCGATGCTCGCTTATTAGGCGTCATGGGAGACACTGATAAAAGATTTAGTGGGCAACGTAGTTGGGTTTTTGACGTAGAAGAGCAAGGCTGGCGTTATCACATGTCTGATGTTATGGCCGCTATTGGAAGAGGACAATTGCAACGCTTTCCTGATTTCAAAAGTAAACGACAGAATCTTTCAAAGAATTATGTTCGACTTTTTAAAGAAGCGAAACTTCCGATTGAATTGATTGAAATGGACTATGATCAAGTTACTCCTCACATTTTTGTTGTTAAAGTCACTGATGGTAAAAGAGATCAGTTAAGAGATTTTCTTATCGATAATGAAATACAAACAGGAATGCATTATTACCCAAATCATAGATTAACTTTCTTCAAGAAAAAATCTGGTTCATATAATCTGCCTGTCACAGACAAGGTTTATGATATGATTTTGACCTTGCCTTTGCATTATGATTTGACCGAGCAGGATCAAGAGTTAATCATTAAAAAAATTACGGAATTTTCGAATGGACTTTAATTCAGAACCTTTAGTTAGTATCATTATGAATTGCTTCAATGGGGAAAAATATCTCCGAGAAGCAATCAATAGCGCACTTGCGCAAACTTACAAAAATATCGAAATCATCCTTTGGGATAATTGTTCGTCCGATAAATCTGCAGAAATCGTGAAAAGTTATTCAGATCCAAGAGTTAAATATTTTCTTGCTGATGAGTTTACTTCTTTAGGTGAAGCTCGCAATAGAGCGATAAAAAAATCGCACGGTGACTTTGTTGCTTTTTTAGATGTTGATGATATTTGGTTTCCCACCAAATTAGAAAAACAGATTCCTCTTTTTAAAAATCCTAAAATAGGAATTGTTATTTCAGATACGATTTTTTTCAACGAGAAGGGGGATTTCAAGCAACTCTATAAAACCACTAAGCCACCAGTTGGATATGTGTTTGCTGAATTATTGAGTTCATATTGTGTGTCTTTAGAAACTTTAGTCGTGAGAAAAAAATTTTTAGATCAAATGGATTATTGGTTTGATCCGAGATTTAGCATGATCGAGGAAATGGATTTTTTACTTAGACTGTCTAAAATAAGCGAGATGGATTTTGTAGATGAACCTTTGGCTAAGTGGCGGATGCATAATCAAAGTTGGACATTTGAAAAGCGTAGTCAGTTCCCGATCGAAAGAAAACAGATGATCGAAACTTATAGTTCCCTTTTTTCGAATTTTAAAATTGAGTATGACAAGAGTATCAAGTCGATACTCAAGTTAGTCGCCCTTGAAGAGTCTATTGTATCATTTCAAAGGGGAAATATTAAGGAATTGAGAACCAAGATTGAACCATTTATATGGAAAGATAAAAAATATCTACTTCTTTATCTGATCTCTTTTGCTCCCAAATCTTTCATGAGAAACGTTTTAGTTAAACGCGGTCTCATATGCTAATTTAGAACCTATTCTTTATCTTTCTTGCAGGGCATCCTCCCCAAATTTCATTGGGGGGAATTATTCCATTAACTACAGAGTTAGCTCCAATGATAGAACCGGAAGAGATGCGAGAGTTTCTTAGCACTGTCACATTAGCCCCCAGCCAGACATTGTCTTCAATGACAATTGTTCCTTGGGCCTCGCCTTGCTCCTTAATGAGTCGATGGGGATCAGAATAATTATGATTTGCAGTGTAGTATTTTACATTGTCGGCTGTAATGACATTTTTTCCAATGAGAATAGAGGAAGTGCAACTGAATATATTGTCATGACCAATTTCTGATCCCTCACCGATTGAGATGCTACCTCTTCCGCGAAATTCACATCGTTCATAGATAAGGACGTTGTCTGAAATGGATAAGCTTATAGGCGCTCCCTGGGTGCCCTTTACGAGGCATCTGCCGAGAATAAACGAATTGGATCCATAGTCTTTGATAAAAGGGGCATAGCGAAATACAAATGAAAGAGTGTGGTAGGTATATCGAAATTTGCGAAAAAAGTAGTAAAGCTTTAAGTGAAGAGATTTGAAGAGAGTTGGTTTTACTAGCATTAGAAGTAATGATACTGTTTTTTCTATAATTTTTTTCATATTGAGTTCTATGTTTTACCTTTTGGCTCGTATATTTAAGTTTAGCCCGACTAGGGCGATTTTGTTAACCTTTTTAACTATACTTTCTGGTGCACTGGAAGGATTAGGTGTAGCCCTAATTGTTCCCGTCATTGGTTTTCTTGTAGATGAAGGAAAAACGGCGCAAGCTTCAAACCTTCTAGAATATATCAAAGAGATATTGAATTTTTTCCATGCTCCTTTCTCAATGGAGTCAGTATTAGTACTCATGATTGTTTTGTTTGTTATTAAAGCATTGATAGCGATCTGGGCAAAATATATTTTGAGTAAAGTATCATCAGAATTTACTCATGATCTACAGCTAACACTCTTTCGAGCCATTCCCAATACGCGATATTCATCTTTTCAGTCAAAAAATGCTGGGGAATTAGTTTCGAGCATTATTAATGATCCGCAATCAGCTTCTTATGCTCTGACCTTAGCCACAACAGTAATTGCTAATATTTTTCTTGTTGGTATCTATGGTTATGTCCTAGTTCTTATTTCTTTTAAGTTGGCAATAATAACGGCGGTAGCGGGGGCAGCTCTAATTTTTCCATTCAGATTAGTGAATCGGTTAGCTAGTGACATGGGAAACCAAAGAGTAAAAGAGAGCGATTTTATCGCTGGAAGAATTATTGATTTTATCACAAAGATCAAATTTTATTTGGCTTCAAAAAAATTTTCGTTTCACGCGGAGTCCTTTGAAAATTCACTTATTAAGCTTAGAAACCTTTATTTTAAAAATACCTTTCTTGCAAACCTTTACGCTATCCTTTCACAGCCTTTCACGATTATCCTGGTTTCTCTTGTGCTGTTGCTTTCTAAGCGCTTCATGATTCCTTTTAATCTTTTGGTCCTCTTTATTGTGTCCTTCATACGGATTCCACCTATGGTATTTCAAATTCAGGCAGTGGGAGTTGATTTGAAAAACCTCTATCCATCATTTGAGAAAATTTTAAAACTATTGGATTTCTTTAAGGAGAATGCTCGTGACCTTGGAAGTTTTGAGCTCGAAATTTTGCCAGAGAAATTTAAAATTAGTTTGAGAGATTTGAATTATTTAATTGGCAATAGAAAAATTTTGAATCACGTAAGTGTTGAGCTTGAAAGTTGTAAGATTTATTTTATTATGGGTGAATCAGGGAGCGGGAAGTCAACCTTTGTCGATATTTTAATGGGACTCAGACCTGAATACGAAGGTGAGGTTTTATTCAATGGGACAGATTTAAAAACTGTTAAATTCAATTCATGGAAGAAAAACTTTTCTTATGTTACACAGGATCCCATCGTGTGGAATGATACTATCGAGAATAATATTTTGGAATATGGACCTCTTGAACAAAAAAGATATGATGAGATCATTCAAGCATTGGGGTGTGATCAATTTATTAAAAAGATGCCCGAACAAGATCATACAATTATTTCTGATACTGCTTTAAATATCTCTGGTGGGCAAAAGCAAAGGATAGCGCTCTCTCGAGCATTCTATTCTGATTCAAAAATATTGTTATTGGATGAAGTTACGAGCTCTTTAGATGCTCAAACTGAAAAGAACATTGCGGAGGGGGTAAGAAAGCTTGCAGAGCTTGAGAGCAAGACAGTTTTTTTTATTACACACCGATCAAGTTTTATCCGCAATGACGACCAGATCATTCATTTTGATAATGGTGTGATAAATTACATGGGTCCATTTGGAGACTGGCATTATGAAAAAAAGTAAGAAATTAAATCTTGGGGCTGGAACAGTCATCCTCGAGGATTTTATTAATTTGGATTGTACGCAAATACCAGGAATTGATCTAGTCCACGATTTGAATGTTTATCCCTGGCCCTTTGAAGACAATTCTTTTGAATATGTCATAGCAGAAGACTTAATTGAGCATCTTGATAATCCCATGAATGCATTAGAAGAAATTCATCGAATTACCTCGGTAGATGGAATTGTAGAAATTCAGGTTCCTTATTGGAATAGCTGGAGTGCTAATACTGATTTGTCCCATCGACATAGATTTACTGAGCACTCATTCGACTACTTCGATCCAAATCGTAAATTGGGTAAGCTTAGATATTATTACTCTAAGGCGAAGTATAATATTGTTTATGAAGAGATCGTGATCACGCCGATTCTACCTTGGTTGCCTTTGCCTAAATTTTCATATTTTAAAATTACAGATGCAGTCATGTTGAAATTTTTCTGCTTCTTGGCCGGGTTCTTCTGCAATGTCATTCAGGATTTTAGAGTGAAAATGAAAGTCGTTAAGGGCGCGTAATGAATATTTGTGTTTATTGGGAGCAGTATTCATGGGGCGGAGTTGATTCGTATCTCAAAACGCTACTTACACATTGGCCAGACAAAACACACAATATTCTTATTCTATCCAATAGATCCAATGTGGGACTGGAGAGAATTAAGAATGAATTATCTCAAATACCAAACTTATCAATTGAAACTGTTTCAATATATTCTCAAGCTTATTTTGTAGGGGTATATGGGACATCCCTAATTGCAAGGATGATTGCTTATATTTTGTTCCCACTATTTTTAATTCAAAATTTTTTTGTTTTGTGGAGAAGCATTCCAAGAAATATTGACATTCTAATTTCTCAAAATGGTTCATATCCAGGTGGGTGGTCATGCCAAATAGCTCTTTTTGTGTCTAGGTTAAAAAAAATCGCTGGAAGAGTATTGGTCATTCATCACAGTTCTACCCCAAAAAGGAGGGGGTGGTGGTTTCTTGAGTTTCTAATTGATAAATTTTTATTGCTTTGTGCGGATAGAATCATCACTGTTTCGAAGGCTAGTTTAAGTAGCTTTATAGAGCAACGAGGGCTGATTTTAGGCGAAGGTCAAGGAGTAGTTATTTATAATGGGGTGGAGTTGCCGCAAGATGTTTTTGCGAAACATTTATTTAAGGAAGGGGAATTTAAAATTGGTATTGTTGGTCGATGCGAAGCTCGCAAAGGGCATTTTGACTTACTGAATTCGCTAACTATTCTTTCACAAGATATTTTAACTCAGATTCATTTGTATTTTGTTGGTTATTACGATCAAGATTTTTATGATGAGGTAGAAGAATATTGCAAAAAAAATAATTTATTCTCTTATGTGACAATGACGGGGTATATGCCTCAATCTTCTGTCGAGGTTATAGGTAATCTTGATTTATTATGCTGTCTTACTCAGGATTATGAGGGTTTTGGTCTCACCGTAATAGAGGCAATGGCGGTTGGGGTGCCTGTGTTGTCTACAGATGTTGGCGCATTAAAGGAGTTTTTAATCGACGGGGTAAATTGCGTCATTGTGAGACCTAATTCTCCAGCTGATATCGCTGCCAAGATAGGATTCATGCTCGAAAATAGGGAAAAATGTAACCATTATGTGGAAAATGGGAAAGTCACCGCGAAATTTTTCACTGCTGATCGCATGAGCGATGAGTACTTAAAATGTATAATGAATGTAATAAAATAGAAGGCAAAGGTAGTCGTATATACAAGAGATAAATTTGAAGAAAATTGAAATTATACATTCTGATGGCACCAATAAAAAATCTTACTTTGGCGGTTTTAGCACAGAGTTAGTGTTTCATTTAAATGACAATGTAAAAAAAGATTCGTTGCCGCCGGATTTGCAAGTTAGGTTGGAAGCCATTCTGGAAACGTGCCTAGATGACCTTTGTATCTATTACAATGATATGTTGAAAGTTCTTGATCAAAGAATTAAAAAAAAATTTCCATTTCTTGAGATAACTAATCAAAAAATCTGGCTAATTTCAAAAATTTTTTCAAAAGATATTGAGTCAAGTGGATCTGTTGTAAGATTGGTTGCGTATTTAGATTTTTTACTGAGAATATCTTCTCAGTTTGAAGTTGTTGTTAAAACGGACAACAAATTATTTTATAAAATGCTGATAGCAAATCAGATAAAATGTGAATTCAGAGGAAAGAGAAAGGTAGATGTCTCGTTTTTTAAAGTTTTGATGACTAACTTTGTGATATCTAAAAAGTTTAAGAAAAAAAAATCTGCTCATCATATAATGTTTTTAAGCCTTTCTTCAAATTGGAATAAAGGAATAGGCGATCGACATTATGGACGACTTGCAAATTTAAAGACTGAGTTTGGCTACGTTCATTTTCTGACAACGACAAAACATTTTTTTAAGTATTCAAGTACGAGTGATGTTGTCTTAAACTCACATCTTAAATTTTTTGATTTTATACAAATTTCATATGAAGCAATACGCTTATATGTAAAGCTACGCTCAGCCTCTGAGTTAAGTTTTAATTTTAAGTCTATGTCATTGTCAGTATGGGTAAATACTCTCTTGAGAGAGATGTTTTTTAACGAGTTTCTTTCGAGTTCAATTTATAATCGGGCAATAGCAAATTATTTCAAAAGTACAAATAGGGACAATTTGATTTTGCTTACCTATGGGGAGCTGTTTTCTACAAATATTTTGTTATATTCAAGATTGAGACAGCTTGAAAAAATCCCCAGTATAATAGCTGTACAGCATGCTGTAAATTTTCAAAGGAAATTATCAAATCACGAAACCTTGAATCACGACAAAAGTAGTCTTCCTGATTTATATCTTATCCACGGTCAGCATTTTAATAATTTCCTTTCAAGCTACAATTTAAATATGAAAAGAAAGATAATTGGCTGCCTTAAATACGAAGGAATAAAGTTTGAGGATCAAGTTGATTACGGGGGAATAAAAAAAATACTCATTGCACCTTCTTTAAATGATTTTCATTCCATAATGAAGAATATCCATGAGCTTCCACGCACTTGCTATGAAAAATATGAGTTTTACATCTCAGTTCATCCCGCATTTGATTCTTCCGAATTGTTGCATGAGTTGAGCATGTTGGATTTTCCAGTACATGTTGTAAAAAATATCTCAACTTTAGAATTTGCAAAACAGTGCGATGCCATTCTGTTTTCTTATTCATCAATTGGGCTAGAAGCTTTGTTTTTTAAAAAGAAAATAATTAGAATATATTCTCGAAAGCTTCCAAAGTTATTTGATGAAGATTCTAGAATCCCCACTGTGTTTAGCGGAGCGCAGTTGGAAAAAGAGTTGGCTGCAGCTTCTGAAATACCTGCAAAAGAATTGATTGAGTATTATTTTGGCTTTTTAGATGGCAATGTGAATAATAGACTTGATTTAGTATTATCGAGTTTTAAGTGAGACAAGGATGAAAAATGAGCAATATACTTAAGTCATTTTTTTTAACACCGAAGAAAGTTCTATCGGACAACAAACGAATCGTGGGCATAGACTACTTAAGGGGGTGTGCGATTCTAATGGTCGTTTTGGGACATTACGGAGTTTTGTCGTTTGGTTGGTTAGGGGTAAATCTTTTTTTTGCAATTTCTGGATTTGTTGTAAGTCAGTCACTGGTCAAAGAGTTTTTAAAGTCAGATAAAGTCAACGTGAAGTCTTTTTTGATTCGAAGGGCGACTAAAATTTGGCCATCTTATTACTTTTTTGTTCTAGTAGCTCCCTTCTTTTGCAACATTGTTTACAGAAAAGTGAATGCTCACTTTTTGGAAATTGGTCACCCATCGCTACTGTTTAGGATTCAAGATTTACCCAATTACCTATTTTTTTATGTGAACTATGTTCGCCCTCAAGCATGGCCAATGGGTCACTTGTGGACAATTTCGGTAGAGGAGCATTTTTATTTAATTCTCGCTTTATTGTTTTTACTTCTTCCCGCGTTTCTTAAAAAAATCAAAAGGAACGTTAGGGTATTTGTTCCTGCTCTTTTTTTAATCCTAGTAGGAGTCCTAGGGAAGATTCTATCTTTCCCTTACCTCGGGCGGTATGAAGTAACACCAATGACTCACTTTAATATTGATGCATTAGCTTTTGGGGTGCTCGTTTATTGCTTATATGAATTGGGTTGGATTGAGAAATTTTTAAATGAATCGATTAAGGTCTTTATAATGATAGTCGGCGTTGCTTTAGCGATTATGGCTTATAGGTTATTTCCACAAAAAAATATTGTTCACTTTGTTTACGTGTTTGCTTTTACCTTGATATTGGTAGGGTCTTTATCTTTGAGGGATTATAAATGGTTATTTCCGTTAAGGATTATTTCATATTATTCTTATAATTGGTACTTGTGGCATCAACTATTGATGCATGCTGTTCGATTAAATGTTGGAAATAAGTATTTGGCTTTTATTGCATATATCTTAATTACTTTTTCTTGTGCAGTTCTTGCCACTAAGTTTATAGAAGAAAGATTTATGAAAATTAGAAAATTATTTCTGAGCTAACATCGTTGGTGAAAAATATCTATGATGAGATTTAAATTAAAATTTAGGACCGCGACTGCTCTCTCTCTACTACTCAATGGTATTGAAGAAGAGAGAAGTGGTTTTCATTGTTCCTTGATGTATCATTCGATTCTTAATAAGAAAGACAATATTTCAAGTATTTTTGAAGTTTCATTCGAGCAATTTGCAAACCAAATTTCAATATTAAAAGATAAAGAAATCATTTCGTTTTTAGACGACGGTGATGGAATAAGTTTAACATTTGATGATGGATATTTGGACAACTATACAATTGCAGCTCCATTTCTTTTTGAGAATAATATTCCATTCACAGTTTTTATGGTTACTGACTTCATAGATTCCTCTGAAAAAAACTATCTCAACAAAGAGCATCTCAAGGAATTAAGTTTAAATCCCCTGATGACTCTTGGGACACATGGAAAAACACACCGCCCTTTGGCTTCTTTGCCTCTTCTCGACGCAAAGGAAGAAATGAGAATAAGCAAGTTGGAGCTAGAGGATATTATTGGAAAAAAAGTATCAACCATGAGTTTTCCTCATGGAAGCTTTAATCAAGAGCTTTTAGATATTGCTCAAGAGCTGGGTTACGAAAAATGTGGTACGAGCATCCCCTGTACAAATAAAGTTCCAAATTCTGGCATACAGGTTAATCGACTATGTATTTATTCTTGTGAGACAAATCTTTCCTTTTCTCAAAAGATCAATGGGCAATGGGATTGGATTGCGAAACGATCAGTTTCCAAGTAACTTGCAATAGGATTCTATCAATAAAGTTGAGATCGCTTTCGTGTTAAATTCCTTTATTGCTCTTTCTTTAGCCTTAATTCCTAATTTTTGTCTGCACTTGGTGTCGTTACATAATAAAGTAATGGCATTTTTTAGAGCTTCCACATCTCGACTTGGAATAAGTAGTCCCGTCTCATTATTAATAATTGCATCCTTTAATCCACTTATATCAGTTCCAATTGTTGGCAACTCACAAGCAGCAGCTTCAATTACAACGGTTCCAAAACCTTCTCTGTAGCTCGGTAAGCACATAAGGTCACAAGCAGACATTATTTCAGCAGGATTTCTTTGAAACCCTAAAAAGTGGATATCTTGATGATTTTCAATTAATGTTTTGACATCACTATCAACTGGATCAAGCTGTTGCTCAAAACTTCCAACTAGTATGAGCGAGCAGGGTGAAGATTTATTAACATTATTGAACACTCGAACCAACTCATTAATACCCTTATCTTTTGTCAGTCTTCCAACAAATAAAATCCAAGAATGATCAATCTTTATATTGAATTTTTCAGCTAGTTCTTGGCGACTTGTGGGGTAAAGGGATCTGTCAAACTTTTCAAAATTAACCCCTCCGAACGAGCCCTTTCCTAAGCATAATATTTGATTTTTTTTTGCCACTTTTTCTTCGATTAAAAAATCGATTTGGCTAGGACTGTCGGCATAGCACTGAGTATTTAATTTAATTATAATTTTATCAAGTAACTTGAGGAATGACTTTTTCATTCCTGTTAGAGTAGCCCATCTTTGGCCAGTGAAAGTATGTAATCTAATTGGAGCTCCGGCCAGGAACGAAGCGATGGCGCTGATAAGACCAGCCTTAGGAGTTGCAGAATGGATAATGTCATAATTGCCTTTTTTGATGATAAAAAAAAGCTGAATGAGAGATTTTAAATCCTTTAGGGGAGAGATCTCTCGTTCGATGTTGCAATAAATGACATTGAAATTAAATTCTTTTTTTAGGTATTCACCATATTCGTCGTTGGAGCAAATTAAATCTACTTCAAAGCCATTTCTTTTTAGATCAATAAAATTATCGATCGAATGAACGAAAAAATGTGGAACGGAGACAATCCTAGCCACTCTGCTTTTTTTTAATGTATGATTTGAATTATGCATGAAAAATTAATCTCTATAATAATACCTGTCCATAATGGAGAAGAGTATATCGTTCAACTTATAGAACGTATTTTAAACAATCCTTATAAGAATGTAGAGATTTTAATTGGGGATGATGCTAGTTCTGATCGCACCCAATTACTCTTGAATCAATTTACGAACAATCCAAAAGTTCAGCTATTTTTTTCGAAAGAGAATATAGGTCCTGGAGCACTAAGAAATAAGCTCCTAAAAATTGCAAAGGGGGACTTCCTTGCGCTTCAAGATGCTGACGATTCTTTTCAAAATGAGCGTTTTCTAAAACAAATTGAATTTCTTAAAGAAAATTCAGATGTCGGAGCAGTGGGGACAGGGGCACAACTCATATCAATCAAAGATGGGGGGCAGTGGGGCAAAATCGAAAGAAAAGAAAGTCCAACACTTTTTGATTGGATTTCTCAATCTTCAGTTGTTCATGCTTCATTAATGTTGAGAAGGGAATTGAAATTACTGGCAACATACCGAGAAGACCTAGAAGTTGGTGAAGACTATTATTTTTTGACTGAATTATTTTGTAAAGGCGTTAAATTTAAAAATCTGAGGGAGCCACTGTATTGTTACTACGTTGAAGAAAAAGATTTGAGAACAAGGGCACATCGAAAATTTTTTAAAATTTTAAAATCAATTTTCAGCATTTCTAATCTTTTTCCATTTCATCTGAAAGTAATCTTTCTTTTTATAAATTTGGCGAAGTTATCAATTGGTTACTTAAGGGGTTTTTGGAGGGGGATGTGATTTTCATCACTGGCGCCACTGGTTTTGTTGGAAAGCACTTAATAAAAGAACTCAAATCAAAGCAGCTTAAGTTTGTTGCCGGAGGTCGATCGCTTTATGGAGATCTTGTCACACAGAAGAATTGGGAAAAACTTCTCGAGGGTTGCAATAGTGTAATTCACCTTGCCGCTCGTGTGCATGTAATGTTGGAAACGAGCAAGGATCCATTGGTTGAATTTCGTTTGAGTAATGTTGAAGCTACTATTAAATTGGCGAAGGCAGCTAAAAATTGCGGTGTTAGAAGATTTATCTATATAAGTTCTATTAAGGTAAATGGGGAAGAAACTGTAAATACTCCATTTAGTTCAATGGATGCTCCTGCTCCTCAAGATCCTTACGCTATTTCTAAAATGGAAGCGGAAGTGGAGCTATTAAAGTTACACGAATCCGGAATTTTTGAAGTGATTATTATCCGTCCCCCTTTGATTTATGGGCCAGGTGTTAAAGCCAATTTTGAAAGATTAATGAATATTTCTAGTCGTGGAATTCCACTCCCATTCGGCAAAGTAAAAAATAAAAGAAGTCTTGTTTCTGTTTATAATTTAATTGATTTGATTTTAGTTTGTTTAAATCATCCGAGAGCAGGAGGCAAGATTTTTTTGGTTTCAGATGATAATGATTTGAGTCTGACAGAACTCATAAAAAAAATGGCAAGCGTCCAAGGTAAAACTTCGAAGCTTATTCCGATTCCAGTTGCACTCATGAAGCTAGCTGCGAAATTGTTAGGAAAAAAAAGCTACGCAGACAGAATGTTCGGAAATTTACAGCTGGATATTTCCGATACTAAAAAAACTTTGAATTGGAACCCTCCTTATACTTTCGAAGAAACTTTCAAAAACTAATGAGAAACATTTTTTCTCGCGACCACTTTATAAGCCGTTAGAAATAATATTTTCAAATCAAACCAAAAACTTCTTTTGTCCAAATACTCTTTATCAAGTTTTACTTTCTCAGGAATAGAAATTTCATCGCGACCATTAATTTGTGCCCATCCAGTAACCCCCGGGGTTAATGAGTGAACACCAAGTTGAGTTCTTAATTCCTTCAAATCATCCTGATTAAAAAGCGCTGGGCGTGGTCCTACTAGATTCATATCGCCTACTAACACGGACCATATTTGCGGGAGCTCGTCTAAGCTAGTTTTTCGAAGAAAAGACCCTATCGGCGTGATATAATTTACACCCTGCCCCGTTGTTCCTAATAGGTGAGTAGCCACTTGCGGAGTATCTATTCTCATTGTTCTAAATTTAGGCATCAGGAAAATTACGTTGTTTTTACCGATTCTCTTAGACCAATGAATTGCAGGTCCATCACTTGTCAGCTTGATTATTAAACTTATTAACAATATTGGTAGGCTAAAAATAATGCATAAAAGAATTGCAACAAAAACGTTAAAAACGCGAATAGTCATACACGATAAACTCATCAGAAAATAATAAGAACTTAAGGCCAAATTATTACACATTTCACTCTAAAAATGTATTATTGTTTATCAAATTTTATTGAAGAGGATCCATGATTCATACTTTTCGTAATCCTAGAATTGTCTTTGCTTTTATATATGACGTTGTCATTGCTGGAATTTCTTTTTGGGCAGCATTGGGTCTCAGATATGAATCCTTCAATTATCATGCATACCCTATTAATGGACTTGAAAAATTCTTCTTTTTGTCTGTTGGTTTGATGACGTTGAGCTTTATTGTTAATGGGCTTTATCAAGGAGTATGGCGTTTTAGCAGTATGCACGATTTGATTAGAGTTGTGAAGGCTAGCTTTTTTGGACTTGTTCTTTCAGCGTTTGCTTGTTTTTTATTGAATAGAATGGAGGGAGTGCCTCGTTCAATGTTCTTAATTCAATTTCTATTGCTGGTGGTTGGTCTTGGAGGGGGAAGATTCGTGTATCGTTTCCTAAAAGATCAAACTGCTCTTCGTGAAAAACTTGGTGGAAGTGATGAAGAAATAAAAAACATTCTCATTGTTGGCGCCGGCCGAGCGGGTGAAAAATTAGTGCGTGACATTAATGCAACTCCAGCACTAAAGCTAAGAGTTGTCGGATTTATAGATGATGACCGCTACAAAAGAAACGCTCTTATTCATAACGTTAAAGTTTTCGGCAGCGTTGAGCTCATTCCATCACTAGTCGAAAAATTCGGCGTCGATAAAATCTTCATCGCCATCCCATCAGCCAACAGCGAAGACGTAAAAAAGATCGTAAAATTCTGCAAACAAACAAATGCAGAAATTAAAATCCTCCCTAAGATGGACCATCTCCTTTCAACCCAAGTAGAAATCTCACTTTTAAGAAATTTGAACATCGAAGATTTACTAGGCCGTGAACAAGTCCAGCTAGACATGGCTCACCTAAACACAATGATCAACGAAAAAACCATCCTAGTCACAGGCGCAGGCGGTTCTATCGGAAGCGAACTCTGCATGCAAATCGCAAAGTTCAAACCCAAAATGATCATCATGGCCGACTACTGCGAGCTTTTCATGTACGAACTCGAAATGAAATTCAAAGAAGCTCATCCAGATATCGCATTCTATCCAAAAATCCTCGACGTAAGAAACCAGGAAAAGGTAAACGCTGTTTTCGAGATGTATCACCCACAAATCGTTTTCCATGCAGCCGCCTACAAGCACGTTCCAATGATGGAATACAATCCAAACGAAGCGATCGAAACAAATATCAAAGGAACAAAAATCGTTGCTGAAGCAGCGATGAATTACAAAGCTGATAAATTTGTCATGATCTCAACTGACAAAGCGGTTAACCCGACAAATGTCATGGGAGCTTCAAAAAGAATCGCTGAAATGGTCGTGACTGATCTTTCAAAGAAAAGCACTCACACACAATTTATCTCAGTTCGTTTCGGAAACGTTCTGGGAAGTAACGGCTCAGTTATTCCATTGTTCAGAAAACAAATCGAAGAGCGCAAAGACATCACTGTTACTCACCCGGATATCATTCGCTACTTCATGTCTATCCCTGAAGCGTGTCAGCTCGTTTTACAAGCTGGCTCAATGGGCGAGGGAGGCGAGATCTTCGTTCTTGATATGGGGGAGCCTGTGAAAATTGTCGATCTCGCAAAAGAGATGATTCGACTTGCTGGACTTGTTCTAGATCGTGACATCAAAATTACATTCTCAGGTCTTCGTCCTGGTGAAAAACTTTATGAAGAGCTTTTCAGTGATAAAGAAGATTACGCCTTCACTCACCATGGAAAAATTCGCAAAGCTCTTTTCAGACCGCTTGAAAATTCATTTCATGAAAAGCTTGATCGTTTGGTGAATGTTCAAACTGACGAACCTGCTGCAATCGTTTATCTGATTAAAGATTTGGTTCCTGAGTTTACGCATTTTCGCCTTACCTCTGGCGAGACTGAGAACTCTATTTCCAATTAGTTGCTAAAGGTGCCACCAACCCTTTTGCTTAGGTACGCATTATGTTGCAAAGGTGCCCCTGCATTTTAAAACAGGCCCAAAAAACTGAATAAAAAAAAGGCAGCCTAACGGCTGCCTTTTTACATCTTCACCTTATTCAAAGAATAGCTTCGAACAACTTTCTTTTTATTGAAAAAAACCATTAGCGTAACCGACTTACTGCTAGATTCATCTTTTCTCACGCTTCCCCATGTATCGGCTAGCATACCGCCAGCAACAGGAACAAATCCTAATAGTCCTGCCCCGACTGTGCTGCCCGAAGATTCATGCTTCACCTGACTGTAAGTCCAAACATCTTCTTTGGAACTTGTCTCCGTCACCATGTCAGGAGCGCCAAAAGCCTGAAGCATTTGCGTCTGAGTCGTTTTGCCTTCGATTAGATTCTCTTTTAGCGTTAGTGCATCGAAAGGATTTTTCGTGTTCTTTTCAGTTTCAGTTGCGCATGAAGCCAGTAGAAGAAGAGTAGAGATAGAAAGAGTAGTTAGTAATTTTTTGATCATGATGCCTCCAAAAATTGATCGTTGGGGGACTTTTAGCTGAGGTTGATCAGAAAGTTCCTAATGAATAAGTTTTCATCGGTGGAGTTTTCATTTTTGAAGTTATGGCCAATTGTATGCTCGAATTAATCATTGCTTAGCCTGTGCACCTTTCTCCTGTTCTTGAAAATATAAAATGAACTTTAAAAGTATGTCATTTTGTAAAAAGTTGCCATTAGACTTTATATCCAGCTTAAAAATTGAAAAGCACATATCAAAAATTCTTTATAGAGGCTTGCCCTTGTAGTGATTCTGGTGGCTTGGTGGTTACCTTTTGCTTGCTCCGAAGCATAACTCCAGAAAACATTCCCTGGTTTCTTGACAAAAATGTCAAGAGTGCTAATCTGGAGACAAGTCTTGAAGAGATCGATTTATCACATCTCAATGATCTTTAATGGACAAAGAATTAGTGAGATTATCATTGATCAGCATTACATGATTAAACATCCTGAGATTAATGATGACTTGATAATTCGCCTGGTTTTGGAACTGAACGGCGAGAGGAGAATGCCGAACAAAGTGAACGATCCATTCTCTTATTTTGTTGAGGATCCTATTAGCTTAAATGGCAAACCTTATCGAATGATTTTTTTAACCGAGCGTAACCAAAACTTCATAGGCGTGATTAATACCTATAGAGTTAAAGAGAGGAAAAATGGGATTTCCGTCTGAAAAAGAACTTAAAAAAATTCGTAAGGAACTTGCAAAAGTTGAGGGGAGTCGTCACGTCGGCGAAGAAGGGACTCCTGTTGAAAAGTTGAAATTCGCCATTTGCCAAAAATTTGTAAGGTATTATCAAGACTCTGGGATAACTCAGAAAGAGCTTTCGATTCTCCTTGGAATCGATGAAGCGCTAGTGAGCAAGCTTCTGCGCAATAGAATTGAATCTTTCACATTAGATCGCTTGTTGCGCTTCTTGGGGATCATTTATCCTAATTATAAAATTGAGCTGGTTGCTTAGGATTTATCTGTAATTGCAAAGGTGCCACTAGACTTTAGTAATATAATGCTAAAGTCACTTTTTTTTGAAGTTTTAAACAATAGCTTGTTAATATTTACAGAGTGACTTAATCTCAAAAAATTTTAATTCTTACAGGGGTAAATATGATTTTCTCAACTTTCTTAATGGGAAGTGATTGGTTTCCTCAGCTTCAAGCTGAAGTTTCTTTGCCATATTTTAAAAATTTAGAAATCAAATTAGAACACGAATACGCCACCAAAACAATCTACCCCCCAAAAGACCAAATCTTCTCCGCCTTCAACCTAACCCCATTCGAAAAAATAAAAGTAGTCATCATAGGCCAAGACCCATACCACGGACCAAGCCAGGCCCACGGCCTCTGTTTCAGCGTCCAGCCAGGCATAAAAACCCCACCATCCCTCGCGAACATCTACAAAGAAGTAGAAAGCGATCTCAACATCAAAATGCCTCCACACGGCCATTTAAAAGCCTGGGCAGAGCAAGGCGTGCTCATGTTGAATTCAATCCTCACAGTTGAAGCGGGCAAACCTATGTCGCATAAAAATCTAGGGTGGGAGCAATTCACAGATAAAGTCATCGACCTCATCAACGAAAAAAAAGAAAACGTAGTGTTTATGTTATGGGGAAGCCCCGCGCACGCGAAAGCTAAAAACGTCGATCCAAAAAAACATTTAATTTTAAAATCTGTGCATCCGTCGCCACTCTCATCATACAGAGGATTCTTCGGATGCAAGCACTTCTCTCAATGCAATGATTATTTGATTTCAAAAGGGATCGAGCCGATTAACTGGCAGCTCTAAGAAAACAACATCTCAAAATCCTTCATACTCAACTTCCCAGAGAACACCTGGTCATCATCAGTAGAAAGTAAATCCGAGAACAACTGCTTCTTCTCTTCCTGCAGCTTCAAAACTTTTTCCTCAACCGATCCCTTAATCAAAGGACGATAAACCGTCAGCGTATTTTTTTGTCCAATACGATGAGCTCTATCGATCGCTTGCGATTCAACGGCAGGGTTCCACCATGGGTCCATGATGAAAACGTAAGACGCTGCTGTTAAGTTCAGACCCACACCACCGGCCTTGAGGGAAATTAAGAAAATGGGATTTTTTCCGGACTGGAAAAGCTCCACTTGTTCCTGGCGCTTATTGATACTCTGGCTTCCGTCGATGCGTGAATATTTCCAATGCTTCTCGCGGAAGTAGTGCTGAATAATATCGAGATATGTTGTGAACTGAGAAAAAATAATCGCCTGGTGGCCCTCTTCAAGAATGGCCTCAAGCGTTTCCATAAGAAATTCAATTTTTGTTGAATCGATATTCTTATAACTCTGATCCGCACCGCGGTTTTGCCACAAGCAGTTCTGTCGAAGCTGTAATAATCCGCGGAGGATTTCACCGTACTTCGCCTGCGAAGTCGAATTATTAATGCGCGACCTGATCGCCGCCATATTGTTGAGGTAATGCTTTTGCTCTTCCTCATTAAATTCAAGATAAACATTGTTTTCAATTTTAGGCGGAAGATCGTGAAGAACCTGAGCCTTCGTTCTACGCAAAATAAAAGGCGAAGCCGTTCTGCGGGCAATCCCTCTTGTTTTCGTATTCGAAACTGCGCGGACAAACTGCAAATCTCCCCAAATCCCTGGCATCGAAAGATCGAGAATATTATAAAATTCCGACAAGTCATTTTCGACCGGAGTACCCGTCAAACAGATTCTGAAATCCGCTTGAATCTTGCGGGCCGAAAAAGCTCCCAGCGATCGAACATTTTTCAAATGTTGAACCTCATCCAGAATCAAAATATCGAAATGCTGATTGGCAAATACAGCTTCCGATTCTTTCTTCATGACTCCGTAAGAAGTCAGGATGATTTTTTTATTCATCGGAAACTCGCGCGAGCCCCCGTGATAAATATGCATTTCCATTTCAGAAAATTTCTGGATTTCTTTTTCCCAGTTAAGAAGGATCGTCACCGGGCACACAATCAGCACGCGCTCAATTTTGTGATAAATACTTTGCAGGAACGTAATCGTCTGCAACGTCTTACCAAGACCCATATCATCGGCCAGACACGCCCCCAATCTGTGCTCATAAAGAAAACGAATCCAGTTATAACCAGTCACCTGGTAAGGGCGTAGTGTCCCTTTCAATTCCACCGGCAAATCGTAAGTCGGCATCTCAGTCATTGAAGCCAGCTTCTCACAAAGCTCAATCTCTTCCTGAGTCAACGCGCCTTCAATTCCTATTTTCTTAAGCTCGAACAATTCAAAAATTCTCGCGCGGTTAAACGGCAGAATAAATTTTTTAAATTGCTTACTTCCATCAATTTCAGTTTTCGTCTCTGTCGCTTCATACTTGGTGTACTTCTGCATGAAACGAATCAGGTCTTTTTGCTCTTTTGTTAAAAGAATAAGACCTTTTTTGGTTATAACCATTCCCGTTTCAAGATCTGCTTCCTGAATAACGGCTAAATCATCCGCATCAATATTTAATTCAAGGTCAAACCATTTCGTTGAAGACGAACGTCTTTCAAAACGAATGCGCGAATTCCACTTGGAAATTTCATTGCGATCGTAATAAATCTCAATCCCGTGAAGAGTCACAATGCGATGGAACTCGGTCAATCCCTGAAACACCACCACCGGTTGAACGTCATAACGAACAGCTTTCAATTCTTTTTCAGTGTGAGCATATCTGAAAAACTGATCGCCGAAATTGGCCATCATCTGCAGAAACAATTCCTTCATGATCGAATTGTCATAACGGCAGAGAAGTTTATTCGTCTGATCGTAAGTCAAAGTCTCTTCATTTTTCTGCAGCTCTGTAATCAACTGCTGCACGCGAACTTTTTTAGAAGAAGACACAATAAACTTTTTATAAACTTCAGTGCTGTTTTTTAAACTCTCGCCCACAGCGAGCATGAATTCATACGCATCTTGTTTCTTTTTGAAATGATTCAAAATGCCGTGATTGAAAGTGAGTTGAGTAAAAAATTCCGGAGGACTCACAAGCACTTCATTCTCATCAAAGAATTCCAGATTTACGTGCAGTAAACCTTTCTTCTCAGCAGGGGCCATCGTCACTCTACATTTCGGAACGATGGTTTTGATTTCATCAAGCGGAGTATTGTCGATCCACAGATCAACTTGTTCCAATAAGTTGAGTTCAAGCACATTGGAAATAACATCGTTGATTGTATAAGAATAAGGATTCAAGCGAATGCGCTGAATGAGAATCTTTAAATCACTCGGCAAATGAAAAACAAGTCCCGTTTTCCAGTTGAACAAATACAAGTTTTCAAACAGCGAAACTTCCGGATAAATTTTATATTCTTCGTTAGCTGTCCCTTTGTATTTAAAACGAATCTTTTCTTCCGAAGATAAAATAATCTGCAGCTTCCCTCTAAAAGGTTCTGGCATCGGAAACGGAACAATTTTTTTATTATGTAAAAGATATTGAAGAGCAGAGTAAGTTGGAGCCGCCGGAGCTCCAATCAATTGGTGAGGCCCACCGATAATCGTTCCATACTCAGCAACATTTACGCCGAGACTTGAATTGATAACAATAGGAGGCAGATCACTTTCACCACCCATCTCATCATGCTTTTCACCTTCAGCTTCTATATATTGCTGAACATGATAAGTAAGAAAAAGTGCCACGACATGTCCGCAATGATTTTTCTCTGTCCAATGATGACAATCACAATTAGAAGAGAGCGGCCCCTCGGGTGTATCTTCTAATCTTTTCTTGTAAACGATCTTCGTCTCATGCGCACGATCATCGCGCACAATTCCACTGACGATATAATAAGTTTCCGGAGATCCCTTTTTAAAAGAAATGGAAACACGCGACAGTTTAAAAAACTTCAGTCCAGTTTGAATTAATGCAGGAGTGAAGAATCTTTTGCATTCTTCGTTGATACTCTCGGGAATTGTCCATGTACGTTCGTTCATAGTGCTCTAATTTGAAGCCTGCTGGCGTTTGATCAAGAGACTATTATACGTTATTCATCGCTAAATTGAAGGTACTATATTTTCAGACAGTGCAGATATTGTTCTGGTCAAATGCTGAAATCTGTGAATGAAAAAAATGGAAAAGTCTTCCAATCAACTATTAATTTAGTCACAAGTTTGATACTTTTGTTTAATGGCTAGTTTTCACCCACGCATGACAGAATACGCAAAAGAAGTGAAGGCCCGTTATACGACGCCTTTCAGCTATGTTCTTGCCCTCATGGGGTTGGTGAATGCCTATATCTATTACAAGCTGAACGCTGGCATTCTCGTTTCGGCCTGTGCTTTAAGTGGTGTTCTTGCTCTACCTGTGCGCTTCTTCCGCCATAAAACCAAAAATCATATATTGCAGGCCAACTACATCATTGTCCTTTTTTGTATCAGCATTACTTTTATCGCTTTTTACACGGGCGCAGTTCATTCTAACGCCATCTGGTGGCTTGGAACTATTCCTTTGCTGGCCTCATTTCTTTTGAACGCCTTCTTCGGTGTCGTGTGGTTTATTATTATCATTGCTATTTTTTTCGCGGCTTTAGTGCTTGAAGCCAATGGAATGGTGCCAGTCAACGTTTTGTCGAACGCAGACATGACCGGAAGAATCATTATTTCTTTTTCTCTCAACGCCAGTTTGATTTTTATTCTCTGTATTTTAACCGAAGTCATTCGAGACAAAGCTTTCGAAGATAAAGAAGAGCTAAGCGCAAAAGCTTTTCAATTAAACCAGCTAGCTTCTTTGGGAAAACTCGCGTCGGGTGTGGCCCACGAAATTAACAATCCATTAACGGTCATCAGAGGAGCGCAGCTTCGCATTGCTCGACAGATTGAACGAGGAGATGTTGTTGATGCGAAGGCCATTGCCGATTATATAGAAAAAATTCAAAAGAACGTCGCTCGAATTCAGGAAGTCACTGGGCTCATGCGCTCCATTTCTTCCAACGCTGCCAATAGAACGATTGACGACATCAATATTAACAAGATCATCAGCGACGTCATTCAAATGTTCAGCGAAGAAATTCAGCAGGGGCATATTGAATTCATGACGGAACTTCCTAAAGATCATGTGATCTTCCGAGGCATTTACACCGAAATGTTTCAGGCGTTTTTTAACATTATTGAAAATGCCGTCTATGAATTGATGGAAACGAAGCAGGAAAGAAAAATCATCAAGCTCAGACTCGATCAAACCAGCGAGTCCATTGTGGTTATTGTCAAAGACAACGGTCGCGGAATTTCACCACTAGTTCGCGATCATATTTTCGATCCGTTTTTTACAACGAAAGCTGTTGGCCGCGGACGCGGACTGGGCCTCAGTTTTTCATTCAATGTCTTTAAGAGTAATGGCGGAACGCTAGAACTTGTCGAAACCGACAATGGTTCATTGTTCAAAATCACACTTCCCGTTCAGAATTAGACTTAAAGTCCCCAACGCTTGAAGAAATCAATAATCAAGGCAGTCGCATCCGGTCCTTTTGGATCATTGTATGGAACTGTTCCAAGTCCACCAGACCAAGCGTGCTCAAGATCATTGATCATGTAGCGCTCAATAAGAACATCGTGATTAGGATTCACGAGAGTGTATTTGTTGTAGCCGTAAGTTTTTCCTTCACCAGTAAAAAACTTCACGTCTTTAGAAAGAAAATAAGAAGTATCGCGAACACCGTTATCGAGAAGATCGTTGAAAATTTTAAATTCATTCTCGATAGCAAAAGCATGAGCTGGACTCATTAAAGGACTCTTCATTCCGTGGAAAATAATGATCGGCATTTGCTTTGGTCTACGTGAAACAAATGAAGAACAAGTATCACCAAGTGTCGCTGCCGTTGGAGCATCAACTGACGGTCCATAAAGAACAACGTCTGCGAAATCCAGCCCAGTGCGAGTCGAAGCGTATTGTGTTCCATCATGTGAAGCGAGCGCTTTGAAACGTTCAGGATAACAGTTCCCAAGAATATTGACCATTGAAGCACCAGAACTCATTCCGGCCGCGAAAACGTTATCTTTATCGCCGTTGTATTTTTTCAAAACAGCGTCGAGCATTTCAACAATAACTTGAGTTTCCCCAGTGCGCGCATTGTTTACCGGAAGAACCCAGTTCCAACACTTATAAGGATTGTAAGCAACATTTTGTTCAGGAAGAAGAACGATGAATTTTTCTTTGTCGGCCCATTTTACAATGCGTGTGCCTTCAGCAAAAAGGGCAGCGTTTTGTTCACAACCGTGAATCATAACAACGACTGGAGCCTTCTTCGTTTTATCGAGTCCTTTAGGAACGTAAACTTTGTAGTTTCTCATTCCAAAAATTCCGTTGTAGCTTCCCGTCTCGAAAATATCTGAAGCCATGGCCTGGGCCAGTGCCATTATAAAGAGAGCGCTTATCAAGGCTGAGATTCTTGTCTTCAAAAGTGTCTCCTAAAAGGATGAATAAAATTGGTGGCAGAATATTAGTTTAGTTTCCTCGTTTAGTCGAGGAATTGCCTTCTTACGAAATATTTACAGAGTAGTGGTGGCAACCCATATGAAAGATGATATCTCCTCACTAAACAACATCCCTCATAAAAATCTAGAGAGAGAATTATGCAATTTAAACAGTCTATGAGCTCATTACTTGTCGCGTCTTTTGTGTTCGCCGGAAGTGCGTATGCCGAAGTAGAAAAAATGACCATGAAATTGAGTAATGACCGTGTCGTTGCAGTCGAAATAGTTAAACCTAAAAACGCTAAGATGCCGACCTTCCTTTTTCTCCCGGGTGTTAATCGCGGCCTGATCGCCAACGATGACGCTTTGGAAAAACTCACTCAACAAGGCTTTGGCGTAGTGGCAATGAACTTCAGTGTTCAGCCTTTCTCAGTAGATGCACTTGAAAAGGGGATAAAGCCAGCTTTCCGTTCGAAGTCTTTTTCACTAACTGAGCTTGGCCAGGAAGCTGATACCCTCGCTGCTCAGGTGAAGAAAGCTTACGGCATTCAAAATATCGTGCCTGTTTCTATCTCTTATAGTTCAGCTGTTTCTTCGACACTTCAAAATTATCCATTGATCATTGATGTTGTTCCCATGACTTCTTCAGCTGCTGTTAACCCACAGCTCGAAACTTATCGCGCTACTTTAAAAGCAGGGGAGATCTGGAATCCAATTTTTGGACCAGGAATTACAAGATCAATGCTTGATCAAGCTTACTATTCACAATGGAATTCTCAAGTTGAAGCGATGATCGACACATTTAAATTAAATGCTTCTCGCAAATCAGATATGGTTGAAGGCTACACTGTTTTGAGCCGTGCTGCTGAAGGATTTGTTTGGGATACTTCTAAAACACCAAAGACAACAAAGAGAGTTTTCATGCTTGCTCATGATGATTCAGAAGGTCTTTTAAAAGATCAGCTTCAATTAGTTTCAAAACTTCTTTCTGCAAACGCGAACGTTCTCGCTTTTGTTGTGAATAAATCTGGGCACGTGATGCCGGCCGATCAACCGGAAGCTTACGCGACTATTATCGCTTCAGTGACAACTGGAACGATGAAGGATGCGACGGGAATTGTGGAATTTGATCCGGGTTCTGGAAAAGCGAAAGCTTTTAAAGGAGCTGAAGCTCAGAAGTATATTCAAGGTTTGATCAATACGCTTTAAGTTCAAAAAACAGATAAAAAAAGCCCTCTTTCGAGGGCTTTTTTGTTTTTTAGATTACTACGGCGTAGCCGCTAGGCTGAACTCCACTACGTGGTCAGGTTTATCCTGTTGTCGTTGCGGAGTAAAAACAGTCCACTGGACTGTTTTTTCAGCCTAGTTATCTACATAAGATTTTAGTAGTTTTGCGCGAGACGGATGTCTTAATTTACGAAGTGCCTTCGCCTCAATCTGACGAATACGTTCACGAGTAACGAAGAAATCCTGTCCAACTTCTTCCAAAGTGTGATCCGACTTCTCACCAATACCAAATCTCATACGAAGGACCTTTTCTTCTCTTGGAGTAAGAGTAGAAAGGACTGCACGAGTTTGTTCTGAAAGAGTGATCGACATGACAGCGTCAGCTGGAGAGATGATTTTCTTGTCTTCGATAAAGTCTCCAAGAGATGAATCTTCTTCTTCCCCGATTGGAGTTTCAAGAGAGATTGGCTCTTTAGAGATCTTTTGAACTTTCTTCACTTTATCAACCGGTAGTTCCATTTTCTCAGCGATTTCTTCCGGAGTAGGTTCGCGACCTAGCTCTTGAATCAATTGACGAGATGTACGGACCATCTTGTTGATTGTTTCGATCATGTGAACTGGGATACGGATTGTGCGGGCCTGGTCAGCAATCGCTCTTGTAATCGCCTGACGGATCCACCAAGTCGCGTATGTCGAGAATTTGTATCCACGACGGTACTCGAACTTATCAACCGCTTTCATTAGACCGATGTTTCCTTCCTGAATCAGATCCAGGAACTGAAGACCGCGGTTTGTATATTTCTTCGCGATAGAAACAACGAGACGAAGGTTGGCTTCAACAAGTTGAGCCTTCGCTTTATCCGCTTTTGTTTCACCGTGAACGATAATCTTATAAACTTTTTCGATCTCGTTGAATTCCATGCCTGCGTCGATTGTTAAACGACGAAGCTTTCTCATAACGTCTTCCTGATTTCTGATCAATTGCTCGATCTTCGCATCAGTTGTGAAGAGGTCTTTCGCGAGCTTTCTCTTGAACGCATCGTCTTCCATTACTTTGTCGTATAGAACTTTGTACGCTTCAGCTTCACCAACTTCGAGGAACTTGAAGATACGATCTTGTTGATCGAAAAGTTCTTTGAATTGAAGGTAATACTTCTTAACTGGCTCAACGAAAGAGTTGATGATCTTTCTGTTGAAAGTCAGGTCAGCAAGTTCTGCAGAAATTTCATCCATTAGTTTTTTCTGAGGAACATCAAGGGCCTTTAAAGTCCCGTCAGCTTTTTCAGTTTCAGCAAGGATGATCTGGATTTGATCGATAACGGCATAGATACGATCTTTTGTTTTCTTAATGTCTTGTGGAGTTGATTCATCATCGAGACCGCGAACAAGTTCTTTAACGAATTCTTGTGGGTTTTCTTGTGATTCAATTTTCTCACGAAGCTTCACAACTTCTTTCAAAGCGTGAGTTGAAGAAAGAGCAGAAAGGATAATTTCTCTTTCGCCTTCTTCGATTTCTTTTGCGATGACAACTTCGCCTTCGCGAGTAAGAAGGGCAACTGAACCCATTCTTTTTAAATAGAGTTTTACAGGATCTGTTGAAGCAGAACGAAGTTCAGCTTTTTCTTCGCGAGAAAGAGCTTCTTCGATAATTTCTGTTCCATCAAGACGAATGCCTTCTTCTTCTTCAACGTCTTCAGTTGAGATATCAGTGACATCGATTTTGAGTTCAAGAATTCTATTCATGATTTCATCGATGTCGCTTGCGAGGACTACGCCGGCAGGAAGAGCATCGTTGATTTCTTCAGCAGTAATGAAGCTCTGGTCTTTTCCTTTCGTCAAAAGACGGTTGAACTCTTTTGAGTTCAGGAAAGCAGCAACAGCTTGTGAAATAGGTGTGGTCATTTTTTAGTGTCTCCGTTAACGAGATATTTATCAAATACTAGAAAAAGGTTTAGCTTTCTTGAGTGCCTGCAGATTTTTTTCAATCTCGGAGAGTTGTTGAAGGATTTTCGTCATCTCTTCATCTGTCTCACAAATCTGCTGAAGTTTTTTTAGTTCTTCTTTTTTATGTTTCAACTGCTCCATTTGCAGTTTTGTTTTTAAGTCGGAAAGAATTCTCGATTTTGTTTTGGCATCGAGTTCTTTAATTCTGTAATTGAAAAGCGCTGATGAGGCCGCTGCTTTTAAGTCTGCGGAATAGTCCGGACCACTTGTTAAATTTAAAATTACTGAAGCGTATTCGCTCTCATCGATTTCCAAAATAATTTTCTTAATTTTAACAATATATTTTTTTACCTCATCAGAGGTGACTAAATCAAGCAAATCAGCTAGTGCGCTCTCTGAGAAAAGTGCAGGAAGTTGGACTAGTTCTTGCACAACCAGCTTTTCTGTCTTGGTGAGTTTTTGATGAGGCTCACTCGGCGAATGGCTTTGCAATTTATGTTCCGAAAATTCGACTAAAGCATTTTCACCTTCAATATTTTCGAAATTCTCCAATGAAGGTTCTTCAATTTCTATTTTCGGTTTAGGCTGAAAGCGCGCCTGATTTTTTTCTTTTGCCTCGATAGCAGTCAAAAAATCCTGATAATTTTTTACGATTTGCGAAGGTTCAGAGCGAAGTCCGAGACGTTTGGCAAAAGCTACAACACGCTCTGTCGCAGAGAGATGAGATTTGAGTGGAGCGATAACTTCGAAGGCCTTATTGAGCAATTCAAGTTTGCGATCGAGAACTTCCGGTAGTTTTTCAGGAAGAATTTTATTTAAAAGCACATCAAACGCCGGCACGGCATTATCGATTTTTTCTTGCATGGCCAGGACGCCCTGGGCCTTAACAAATTCATCGGGATCTTTTTGAGGAGAGAATTCAATGTATTTGGCAACAATACCTTTCTCGGCCAGCATGCTGTTGGCCCTTTCCATGGCCTTAAAGCCTGCTGCATCGGAATCGAGACCTAGATAAACATTTTTCGTCATCGAAGCCAGGCGCTCAATATGAAACATCGTAATAGCGGTCCCCATACAGGCAACCGTGTTGTGAAATCCATTATTGTAGAGGGCAATCTGGTCCATATTTCCTTCAACGAGGATGACAGCATCCTTCTCTCTGATGGCATTTTTAGCAAGATGAAAGCCATAGAGGAGTTCGTTCTTCTTAAAAAGGAAAGACTCGGCCGAATTCATATATTTGGCCTTCTGATCATCTCTTATAGCTCTGGATGTGAAGCCGATAACCTGGCCGAATTGATCCCAGATAGGAAAGATAATGCGGTCCCTGAAGGTGTCATAATGAGCCTCGCTATTGTGCTTATCGCGCTTAATGAGACCGAGTTCCTCGGCCGTCGCAATAGCAAAGGCGCGCTCTTTTTCGTCGGGAATACTTTTCAAATACTCGTAGAGTGAGCTTTTATTTTGGGCAAAGCCCAGCGTATAAGTCGCGGCGATTTCCTCATTGAGTCCGCGCTTTTTAATGAAATCATCATACGGCGCAAACTTATGTGTCGCAGCTGTTTTGCGATAGAGTTGAGCGGCCTTAGTTAAAATCTTTCTTCCCATGTCGAACTTCGGATTGCTCTTCTTCTGTTCCTGGTAGGATTCAAAATTGATTCCAGTTTTTTGACAGATTTCTTTAAGCGCTTCGACAAAATCAACATTGCTGATTTTTTGAACGAATGTAATGGCATCTCCGCCTGCACCACAGGCAAAGCATTTGAACATCTTACGGCTGTCATTGACGTTCATAGATGGCTTGGAGTCGTTATGAAAAGGACAAACTCCAAGCAACGCCGTACCAGAACGTTTTAAAGAAACGTAATGGCCAATGACGCTGGAAATGGGAATCTCTTCCTTAATTTTTAACTTTAGCTCATCTAATGACATATTTATTTTTTTGCTTGAAGAACAAACGCTTTAATTTTGATTCCCTGCTGAAGGAAAATTCGCTCAAAGCCGGTCGTGTATTTGCAAAGGAAATGATCGGGATGATCCACTCTCATATCTTTGCTTTCCAGCAGAATATCGAAGAGCCCGCAGGCCTTTATTTCGCGTTCCATCCATTCTGCGTAATCGTCGTGATCCGTTTTGATGTAGAAAATTGCCCCTGGCTTTAAAACCTTGTGAGCACCTTTTAAAAACGGCTCTTGAATTAATCTTTTTTTGTTATGGCGTGTTTTTGGCCACGGGTCAGGAAAGAAATAAAAAATCCCGTCGAGTTCATTTTCCGCGAATTGATATTCAATGCGTTCGCCTTTAGCACGAAGATAACGGAAGTTTTTATTTTCAAGTGATGCTAATTTCTTGGCCAAGGCGAAGCTGCGTTTAAATCTGTAATCAAGTCCCACAAAATTATGATCGGGATGATCCACGCAATAATCCACCATGAAGTGGCCTGCGCCAGATCCAATTTCCAAAAACAGTTTGCCGTCGCGTTTAAAAACGTCCTGATTCCAACGCCCTTTATGTTCTTCGGATTCGTTGTCTCTTAAAACGAATTCAGAGAATTGGGCCAAGCGATCATGATAGGGATTATCATGCTTGTACTTGAAATCTTCTTTAAAAGAATGATCCACCATATATGCCTTTTTGTTTAAAGGAGTTAGCTACCAAATTAAGTCCTGCCTAGCAATGACCGTCGCGTGTAAAGTTTTCAGCGTTCATTGTGGTTTTTGCCATGCGTGTCACAATCTCCTAAACACACTTTTTTGGAGACTTTATGAAAACGACGCTACTTGCAATGCTTGCTTTAACTTTTAGTATTCAAGCGTATGCACAGGCCCCTTCTCGTTCAGAAGAAAGTTTCTGTTCTGATCGTAAGGATGATCGATTTGTTAAAGACCTTACGCTCGATTCTTCAAATTTAATGGCGTTTAGAAATCACGGTGGGATCGCTAACAGCGGAGTTTGTTGGTGGCACTCGAGATTTCAACGGAATGCACTTTATTTAACCATCTATAAACCTAATTTACCTCGCCCGTCTGTTGATGAGGCCAAAGAACTCATTAAACAAATTCGTGAGGCAAAAGACGTCATTGTTATCCCAGGATTCCGCAATTTTTCTGAGTTTTCATCTGTTCATGAGGCACAAATCCAGCGCGAGCTTGAAAAGTGGCAAAAAGGGGACGGGGTTATTCGATTTGCATGGGTAAAGGGGCTTTCCGGGACATCTTCAGTAGATCGTGATGAATTAAAGAACATCATGGATGACATGTATTATGAAGTCGAAGTGAAAAAGAATATCGCTTACAACAAACTTCAATTTCCAGGTGTCGTGGCCCATGCGTGGTTAGTTGTTCATATGGAAAAAGTCTCAGGCGGTTACAATTTGGAAATTCTCGATTCCAATTATCCTAGAAGCACAGAGATTTACCGTTACCGTGAAGGCGACTCTGATTTAAATTACCAAGGTTACTACCGTTTTACTCCGTATCTTGAACGCACAACTGAAATGGATCGCATCCATGAAGTGATAAGCAAAAAATGTTCAGGTGGAATGAGTGAAAAATTAGCAAGACGATAAAAAAAAGGGCCCTTTAGGGGCCCTTTTTATTTTTAAGCTTTGAAATGATTTCTGACTGTCTGACAAACGTATTCTAATTCTTCTTTTGTAATGTAAGCAAAACATGGAAGGTTTAAAACTGCTTGCGAAATATAGTGAGCGTTTCCGTTGTCGATTTTACCAGCGAGATGTCCAGCTGCTCCTGATTGAAGGCTCATCGCTCCCGGATAAATAGTCCCGTAACCGATGTTGGCTTTCTTAAGTGTTTCAATCAAAGCAGGGCGAAGTGCCGGATCAATCATCCCTACAGCGCAATAGCCATTTTCTTTGACGTGAGAAGCGGCGAGAACAGGTTTAAACGGCAAACCTTGTAGAGCTTCTGCATAATATTTTACGGCGTTTCTTCTGCTTTCAAGTCTCGCTTCAATATGATCGAGAGAAAGTTTAAGGAAGAGAGATTCGTAAGCGCCGATGCGAGAGTTCCAACCAATCATACCGTGAGAGTAGTGATCAGTTCTTCCGTGGTTAATCAGAATTTTTGTTCTCTTGGCAAGTTCGTCGTCATTAGTGAAAACAGCACCTGCATCACCTGAAGCGCCGAGAACTTTTGCAGGGTAAAAACTTGTTGTCGAAATAAGTGCGCTTCCAAGAATAGATTCGCCTTTAATTTCAGTTCCAAAACATTGAGCCCCATCTTCGATCAAAAGAACATTGTTGTCTTTAGCGAATTTTCTGATTTCTAAAGTGTCTGGCGAAGCCCATCCATAGAGGTGAACCATGATCGCAGCTTTTGGTTTGAATTCATGAACAGCTTTCTTGAAAGTTTCAAGATCCCAGTGGCAAGTTTCGCGATGAACATCAACTGTCACAGGATTCGCTCCGACGTTGACGACAGCTTCGAAGGTTGCCCAAAAAGTCATATCGGGAATAAGAACGCGGTCATTTTTTTCAACGCCCACTGCTCTTAAAGCAATTTGAATAGCATCCGTGCCGTTGGCACAACCGATCGCGTATTTTGCTTTTGTCACTTTTGAAAGCTCAGCTTCCATTTCTCCGACGATGGGTCCGCCGACGAATTGTGTTTTTTCGAAAAGAGTAGCGACACCGCCAAGAAAATTTTCGCGGAATCCATTTTCGAATCGATTCAATGTAATGAATGGGACAGATGTAATAGACATATTAAAACTCTCTTGTTTTTCAGAAGAATAGAAAATGACTTAATGGCAACATTCTCGAACTATTGAGGGGAAAAAACAAGAATAAAAAAGGAGAGATTTAGCATCTCTCCCATTTATGAGTAGATCATTTTTTATTGAGCATTTCAGAAATAATCATGGCCGCTTTGCGTGCCAATTTGGGATCTTTAATTTTCTCACTGAGCAATTTCTTCATCCGGTCAATTTCAGCCTTATGAATCAAATTCTCAGTATTATCATTGGCAGGAGCGGGTTTTTTCGGCTCCGGCTTTGGAAGAGGATTCCAGTTTTGTTTTTTTTGTGCGCCCATAATTTGAATTAAGCAGCAACTTCAGGCTTACGGCTGTAGTGCTTAGAAACTTTTTCCATGTGTTCTTCGATAACTTCGAAGAGTTCAAGTTTTGTTGTATGTGGGTTCATTCCATCCGGAAGAGCAGAGTAAATCATGTCACCTTTCACTTCAGTGAAAACGTACCAAGTGCTACCTAGTTTTTGGAAAAGAACTTCTGATGATTGGTGTTGTGTGTTTGATGTTGCTTTCATAATCTCCTCCATGAAATTGTGAGAAAGTCTCGTGCCTGTCTTTTCGTGTGTGCCCGTTGAATCTTTAGACTATTTTTTTAAATCTTCCGGGGCGGCAATCTTTGCCTGTTTGTTTAGTACCTGACCTGAATACCAAAGAGAAAAGCGGCCTGTGGTTTAAATCCGCTTTTAATCTGATCAGGGGCTTCCGTGTTCCATATTTCAGGAATTGTAATCTGATCGCTGGTCTTTAATGTGTGGGCCATGTTGAAGTTGATATCAGCTCCGGCCAGCAAATCAGTATTGGGAAAAACGTCAGTCATTTGCGCAATCATGTTAGCAAAAGGTGACAGTGAAAATCCGGTGAACAAACGTTCTTCAGATCCTTGATCGGCCACCATTTTTACTGAGCGCTTGTGATAGTTATAAGTGAAACCCGTTCCTAAAGTCAGGCGGTACCGCTGCGTTTTATAAGCATCGTACGTGAGAATTGGTCCCGCTTTAATTAAGGCGCTCGTCTCTTTGGAATGAGAGCCGCTATCAAATTGAATCGTATTCCCGGAAGTATTGATCGATGTTGTTAAACCAAAATAATATCTGTCCCAACGATCAAAAGAGACTTTCTTTGTCACATTGAGCTTTAAGCCCATCTCAGAGGTAAAGCTCTGCTGGTGATAAGCAGAATTATACGCATAAGAGGAATTGATGTTCGGAGCAAATGAGGCAAAAAGACTGGCGCGTAGAAAACTCGTGTCGTCAAAAGGATAGGTTGAAGGAATAGGTTCTTCGAGACGATAATCTGTCGGGTCGTGAGGGAGAGAAACCGGAGTTTTGTATTCAGTGACATCGTTGGTGATCAGCTTAATATATTTTGAGGGAACATAGGCCACGTTGCCTACGCGGTCGTACGTCTGAACAAATGACGGTAAATCATTTCCCTGTCCGATTTCATTGGGCACATAGACCCGCGCCCCTTTGCGGAGAGTTTGTAGAACTGTCGAGTTCAGGCGAGGTTCTTTCAGAAGTGGAGCTTCGAGAACGATGACAATGGCATCGTAGGAGTAAGCGCTCTGGCACAAAAGAAATAACAAAAGTAAGGGAAAGCGAAGCAATTTCATTAAAGGCTCCATTCAATTTTGTATCCGATAGTTGCGCCAAAAGAATTTAAACCGTATTCCTTAGGAGGCAATTCAATCGTCTCGCGTGACGTCTTCTGTAGTTTTAATTCATGATGGCGGTAATGCCCGCCAAGCGAGAGAATTCCAATCGCTGTTTTCCATTCACTCTCAATTCCAATATCAAATAAAAGCGCAGAGTATTTGTCTTCATACCCTGAAGAAATGCCCGAATAGAGAGGAGCTGTTTCTGCACTGAAAAGACCTTTCACTTTCAATTCGTCATCATTCAAAATATTGTATTGGAAAATGGGCCCGAAACTGAGTATGGAAATCTTCACTTGCTCGACATCATTTTTCCAATAAGCACTTTGGTAATTGAGTGTCAGACCAAAATTAAAGGGGAGTTCGGAAATATAAAGGGTCCGCGCTTCATAGCGATTGGACATGACACTTTTTATTTCATCGTTATAAATTTCATTCAAACTAGAAAGGCCGAGGCTGTCGAAATGAACACTGAATTGTGAATCAAAAACGGCTTTTTTCGACTCAGTTTTAAAAACACTTTTTTGCGGATAGGTTTTCTCTGCATTCAAATTCGGGAGGAGTCTGGTGTCATCGGCAATTTCGACAAGTCCAACAGCATCCGTGAGATAAACAGGCTTCCCGGAATTGTCATAAACATAAAACTGGTCGCGCCTTTTTGGATCGAGCTCCAGAACCTTTACATAAATCCCCTTGGACAGAAAGGATTCTGATTTGTCTTTAAGACTGACGAGCCTTTTTCCCGGCTTAAAATAAACCGTGTAGGGAGTGAGTTCAGCAGCGGAAAGTTGGAAGGCGAAGACAGCAAACAACCAAAGCAGTACTTTTCTCATTTCACAAACTCCAGCGCTTTTTTAAAAGCATCGAAATTTGTGGGAAAGACATAATTCTCAACAGTGACATCATCAATCGGAATCCATTTGTAACTTTGATGTTCTTCCGAAAGCTTAATGATGGGTTTTTTTTGCGGGTTATAGAGAAAGACTTTTTCTTCTACATCGCTTCCCCAACGATCGTGAAAATGAAAAGACAAATCGATATCAATGACATTGTCAGTGATTCCGATTTCCTCAACCATTTCTCTGCGGGCCGCTTCTAAAAAACTTTCATCATACTCAACAGAACCGGTTATGTTTTGAAATCCCTGGTCGTGATATTTTGCAAATTGCAGAAGGAGCAATTGATTTTCCGCGATAGTCACGACTTGTACTTTTTGCTTGAGTTGTTTCATGGTCATAATTCGAAATTTTAACATAATCTGACATTTCTAGACTCGAGTCATAAAAAACTGCCTAATTCGTCAAATTCCATAGGACCAACGGGGGAGAATTCATTGCTACATGTTGATCGGAATGATATATTTTGCCCCTATGGAAGAATTTATCTATCGAATTGCTATTTCGCTGCCGGGATTTTTATTGGCGATCGTTTGCCATGAAGCTGCCCATGCGTGGATGGCGTACCGTTTTGGCGATCCAACTGCCAAGTACTTAGGACGTTTGAGCCTTAATCCAGTCGTTCACTACGATTTGGTGGGAACCGTTATCTTTCCTTTGATAGGGGCGATGATGGGGGGAGCAATGTTCGGATGGGCCAAGCCCGTTCCGGTTGATTCGCGCAGATTTAAAAATGTCCGCGCCGGAGTGTTCTGGGTAAGTTTTGCTGGTCCGCTGGCCAATATTATCCTGACTGTTCTGTCATCAATTCTGCTTGCAGTTCTTTTGACAAAAGTCGCACCGGATTTCGCTTACTACAAAATCTTCAGCGACATGCTTCAGCAGTCGATTTATATCAACGTGCTTCTCGCTGTTTTTAACTTGATTCCTTTTCCACCTCTTGATGGTTCGAAAATGGTTTCATCACTGCTTGACTACAACCAGGCCCGCAAATATGAAGAGCTTCAGCGTTTCAGCTTTGTCTTCATTTTTATTTTGATTTTAACCCCTGTGCTCGGCTACATCATGGCGCCGGCATTTTGGATGAGCAATGTGTTGATGAATTTTTTCATTCACCTCATGGCTTCATTCTAATTTTTTAGGACGAAAATGTTAGATACAACAATTCAGGTTAAAACAGATCACTTCGACGGCCCCTTGGGACTTCTGCTTCTTTTGATTGAAAAAGAAGAAATGAACATCCGCGATCTCGATCTGACAAAAATCACTAAGCAGTATCTCGACTATCTCGCACAGATGCGCGATCTGAACTTTGACGTAGCTGGAGATTACCTTTTCCTCGCTTCAACGTTGCTGCTTTTAAAATCTAAAGTCTGTATCACTGAAGAAGAAGCTAAGAACCTAGAGCTGGAATTCGGCGATGGGATTCATATTACATCTCAATCGGAACTTATCCGCCGTCTCGAAGAACTTCAGCTTTATCAGAAAATGTCCAAGAAACTTTGGGATCTTGAAAAGAAAGGTCACGAAATTTTTGTAAAGCCAAAAGTCGATCGCAAAGCGATTGTGAATTCTATTCTCACGCCAATGGATCTGAACTCTCTGACAATGACTATGGTTGATTTCCTTTTCCGTCAGAGAAGAAAATACACTGTCGTTAAACGCGACAGACTTTCGATCAAAGAAAAGTTGAAATTCCTTAAGTCTAACCTGAAGCTCGGAGAACAAACCACGTTTGATTATCTTCTTGAAGCTGACGGGAAAGCAGAAGAAGGAAAAGATCCGACAGATAATATCGTTATCACTTTTATTTCTCTTCTCGAACTTGCTCGTTTGAAGAGAATTAATGTTTTCCAAAATGAAGATCGCAGCACAATTTACGTCAACGTTGTTCGTTCACTCGAAGATTTTGATGTTGAACAAGCTAACGGCTTCGAAGATGAGCAGCCTACTCAACCAACAGCTGAAGGTGCAGTGGTTGATATTGCCGCGGCTCCAGCAGATGAAAAACTAGTGATCGAAGATTTAGGTGAATTCCAGGAACCCGCTCTAGAAGAAATTCAAGGCGAAGAGAAACCTGAAGCGAATTTATCTGAAGAAGAAATGCAAGAAAAGTTATTAGAAACTTATGGCGAACTTCTGACAACACCGGATAGTGTTGACGATGGCGCAAAATTAATTCAGTAGGAATTGAGAGGACACACACATGGATCAGAACAACGAACTAAACATCACTCATCCGGATGATATCGAGTTGGCCGATAGATTTCCTTCAGAGGAAGATCTTGAATTTCCAACTGAGTTGTCAGCGGCAGCGATTGCTCCAGTTGAAACATTAGAAGAAGTTCCCGCAACAGCAGAAGAAGCTGTGGCAGCTGAAGCTAATATGATTCCTGATGAACTTCTTTGGCAAGCTCGTACAGGATTGAATCCTGATACTCTTTGTGGCGCAATTGAGACCATCATTTTCATGAGTGATAAGCCGGTTTCAATTCAAAAGATTAAAGCTCTGATCGATGAAGATATGCCTTTAAAAGTAATTCACGAAGCGCTTCAACGTCTTCAAGCTGAATACGAACAAAAACACCACGGTCTTCGTCTACTCGAAGTAGCTGAAGGCTACCAATACAGAACAAAAGCGACGTACTCAAAATACGTTCAAGATATTTTCAAAATCAACTCTCTCGTTCTTTCTCCAACTGCACTGGAAGTTCTTGCGATTCTCGCTTACAAACAACCAGTTTCAAAAGTTGAAGTCGATAAGATCAGAGGTGTGGATAGTGGACACATCGTTCGCGCATTGATGGACAAGAGACTTGTCAAAGTTGTTGGCCGTTCAGATGAATTAGGACGTCCGGTTCTTTACGGAACTACTCCAGAGTTCCTGGAAGTGTTCAACCTTCCGGATCTTTCTGCTCTTCCTCCTGAACACGAACTTGATGAAATGTCCCGCGCTTCATCTGTTGGTAAAATTGCCGACATTAAAACGCTTGTTCACGATGGCGATAAAGCGCGCTTTAAATTTGATGAAATCGATGAGCTTGATGAGCTTTCAGAAGCGATCAAGAACATTGCTTCAGATACAGATTTTACAGCTTCACTTAAAGTTGAAGAGAAGAAACGTCTTTCAGCTGAAGGCGAAGAAATTAAATCTGCTTTCGATCTTCTTGAAGAGTTCGTTAATAAGAGACTTATTTCTGAACAAAATAAACAAGCGATCGAATCACTCCTTACAACTAACGTAATCGAACCAAAAGTTATCGACGATCTTGAAGCCGGTCCATTCAACGCACCTGAAGTTGATGATGAAAGCGAAGAGTTCCAGATGATCGATCTCGATACAGGTCTTCCGGTTGATCTGGCAGATTTCGCTGAAGAAGATGACGGTCTTGGATTTGATGACAGTCTGATTGCTGATGGCGAATACGATATTGTTGTAGATCTTGAATTCGACACTGAAGAAACTGAAGAGGAAGCTCTTTCTAAGGCACTCGATGCGGCTTTTGAAAACCTGACTGGCGAATCGCTTGATAGCCGTCTTTCTGATGAGGAATTCGCTTTCGGTGGCGTGCTTGATGAAAAGAATAAGGAGCTTGATGACCTGACTGAGACCGTGATTGAACGCGGCCAGGATCTGGATCTGGACCTTTCGTTCTTAAAAGACGAGCTAAACACTAAAGATCACGAATAGAAGAACTAAAATCTCTGCTTCTTGACATAGTATGGACCGTGTCATAAAACCGGTCCATACATATATATAAACCTTAAACCGCCGTGACGGCAGATTGGAGGACACTATGGCTGTAAAGTCATCGAAATCTAAAGCTAAAAAATCTCAAAACTCAGAAGACACAGACAAATTTGAAATTCGTCTTCAAAAATTTATCGCTGACTGCGGGATTACATCTCGTCGTAAAGCTGAGCAACTTATCACTCAAGGACGTGTCACTATCAATGGTGAAGTGGTCATGGAATTGGGAACTAAAGTTGATCCTAAAAACGATATCGTACTTGTCGACGGACACCTCGCTGATTTAGCGGCCGTTGATCAAGTGTATTTAATGCTTCATAAGCCACGCGGATTTGTAACGACATTAAACGATCCAGAAGGTCGTGAAACAGTTATGGATCTTGTAAAAGACGTTACAGAGAGAATTTATCCTGTTGGTCGCCTGGATTATTTATCAGAAGGTCTTCTCATCATGACGAATGATGGGGAAGTCGCCAACATGATCATGCACCCAAAATTTAATGTAACAAAAGTGTACGAAGTAAAAGTATTCGGTTCAGTTACTGAAACGATTCTTAATAAACTTCGCGCTGGTGTTTACCTTGAAGAAGGTTTCGTTAAGCCGACGTCTGTGCGAGTTATTAAGCAGCTCCCTACAAAAACGTGGCTTGAATTCAGATTGAATGAAGGCCGCAACAGAGAGATTCGTCGTCTGTGTGAAGCTGTTGGTTTGACTGTTGATAAACTTAAACGTCTTGCCGTTGGAAATCTTACGATTGAAGGTGTGGCGCCAGGAAAATACAGAGTGATGTCTAAATCACAAATGCTCAATGCAATTGGATTAAATGAAGACGGAACTCTGAAAAAAGTTCTCAATGCAGAAGGGTTTGTCTCTTCGAAGAAAACAATCGATCTTAAAAAGAAACGTCCTCAACCAGGGACTGTTGCTGATGATGAAGCGTTCAAGAAATTCAGAAGAGAAACTTACTTCGAATCATTGAAACAAATTCAGGAAAACAAAGCGAAAGTCAGTGATAAAATCACGAAACTTGAAGAGCAAGTTTATATTGAAGAACAAGCTTCATACATTGAAAGAAGAAAGAAAGTTGATAAAGTTAAAGCGACAATCAAAAATAATAATCTTCAGAGAACAAAGTTCAGATCATAAAAAAAGAAAGGCTCCGTAAGGAGCCTTTTTTATTTCTTCTTTTCGTCTTGTTTTGGATTTCCCAGCATCAACATTTGTTTTAACGTTCTATCCATCCCATCAGTCGAACCATCCAGCATAATCATGTTTCCTTTACCGTATTCAGCAAAGTGCTTAATGGCATCAGTCCACATTGAAAAAAGAATAACGTTTGCATCAAGACCTGCATCGCGGGCACTTTCAGCGGCCTTACTCATACCAACGGCGACTTCTTCGCGGAAGAGAGCGACACCTTGACCACGCAATTGAGATGCTTCTTTTTCCGCTTGAGCAGCAATTCTTATTGCGGCACCTTCTGCTTCGGCTTCTTTGGTTTTTCTGATTAAGAGTGCCTGCCCTTCGTTTTCAGCAGCGGCGCGAAGGTTTTGAGAAGCTACAACCTGGGCCATTGAGCGCATGATTTCGTCATCAAAAGTGATGTCGTTCATTTGCAGATCGATCAGGTGATAACCCCAAGATTCAAGTAAGCTGTCGACGTGCTCTTTAATCGTGTCGATCAATTCGCGACGAAGAAGCAAAATTTCATTTTGTTTTTTAGTCGCAACAAATGAGCGTACTGAGCCTTCAACAGTTCTGGTTAAAGCTTGCATCAAGCTCGCCTGATTGATGAATTTGAAAGCCACGTTTTTAATGGTTTCTTCTTCCTGATTCATAACAGAGTAGAGGAGCATTGCTTTGAAGTTTACGTTGGCCTGGTCAAAAGTAATCGCGGCGAATTGCATTTCGAGCGATTGGTTTTGAATAGAAATTCTTCTTGCAACCACTTCCAGCAGAGGAATTTTAAAGTTCAGACCAGGGAGCATGATTCTTCGGTATTTGCCGAACATTGTAACGACCCCGACGTAGCCCTGAGGAACAGTGACGAAGGAAAAGAAAACAGCAGCGCCTATAAGCACTAATACGGGTAACGTGAGTTCCATAGAACCTCCAATAAAAAAGCCCGACCAAGGTCGGGCTTTATTTAAATTAATTCTAGCTATTCTAATCTTTTTAAAGGCTCTGTAAAAACGATTTTAACGAAGAACCAGTTCGTCTTAAGCGAGGCTTAGAGACTAGTTATCGTATGTTACAACTTTAGAGTTGGTCACATATTCTTGAAGCACATCCATGGAGTACTCAAGAGCTTGTTGAGCATAAGGGATGTTGCTGGCGTCTTTCAGGTTTTCAGTGAAGCGGGCCTGCTTAATAAGGGCCGCACACATTCTCATGAATTCAGCACTTCCTTCAAAGTATTCGTCTTCGCTTTCCGTAAGCATGACGTGAGCAAGCATCGTATTGAGCGAGCGAATGAGCCTTACTTGATGGGGAGTGAGCTCGCTTCCATCAATTTCGATACGAATCATTCTATCTAAAAGTTTCGTTTGTGCTGACATAAGAATCTTCCTCTCTAATGAGTTGCAGGGGTTCATTAATTCTTTTATCGCCAGATTTTCAGAAGTATTTAGAATTTTATGTTGGAGCGAATAGTTCGATTTCTTAGTGGACAAAGGGATTCAAACATCTTAATATCCATTTATCAATGTCGCGGGATGGAGCAGTCTGGTAGCTCGTCGGGCTCATAACCCGAAGGTCGTAGGTTCAAATCCTGCTCCCGCAACCAAAATTTCTAGAATAAAATCCAATACATAGACCTAACTACCACGAACTACTTTTTAAGTTCATTTAGGATAATTGCGGCGACTTTCTCACCCCAAAGCTTTGAAAGCGATGGCGGATAATGGATCCCTTCTTTGCTATCTTTTGGGAATTCAGTCAACTGAAGGCTGTCGATGAATGTGCATCCATTGGCGTCTGCGAGATCTTTGATCAGGTTATTGACCACACCAAGTTTCTCCTTAGTCACCACTTTAGAGTTCGCATCAGGCGGTCCAATCCAGATACATTCCGCTCCGCTGGCCTTTGCCTCTTTCATCAGTTGATCGATGCTGCCTTTTGAATTGAGAGGCTTCTCAGCTGCGGCCATATTCGTTCCTAGCTGAATGATGATGACTCCAGGATTATACTTGGCGACTTCATCAGAAAACTTAGGCGTCTGATGCTCTGTTGTTCTGATTTCATCTGAACCATCTTTTTTCCAAAAGCCACAAACTGTTTTTTCGTATCCGGTTTTTCCGAGCCACGTGTAAGCAGAAGAACCGCAGCTTGATTCCATGATCACATGATCAGAGATAGTGGAGAGTTGTGATTCAACCGTCGTTCCCAACTTTCCATAGCTGTGTGAATCGCCAATATACAAAATAGTTGGATTGGTTAATTCAGCGTGAGCTGAAAGAGTCATAATCATTGAGGCTAAAAAGAATAAATTTTTCATAACCTCTCTATAGCATGGCCCTATATATCTAATGACAAAGGTTGAAATTTCTTCATAGACGCTCAGGCGTTTTCAGAGGGAGCATTGAACACTAGAGGTGCTTATGAATACTGAACAACTTGATAACCGCTTTTTTGGACGCAATAAAGAAGGAAAGATGGAATTAGCTCAGGCCGAGGGCTGCATTCTCACTTCAACCACGGGGAAGAAGTATATAGATTTTACAGGTGGCTATGGAGTGGGAAATCTTGGATGGAATAATCCTGTCATTCTTGATCGACTTCATCAATATGAAGGCCCTGATTATGTTTCTCCTCATTTTTATTACAAAGAATGGTCGGTTCTTGCCGAACTGCTTGCTGAAGTGACGCCCGGGAAATTGAAAAAAAGTTATCGCGCGACCGGAGGAACGGAAGCGGTCGACATTGCTCTTCAAGCTTCTATCTCACACACTAAAAGATTTAAATTCATTGCTGTGGATGATGCTTATCATGGCGACTCTATTGCCACGAAAGCGTTGGTAAAAAGTGAATTCGGAAAAACTAAACATGACTTTTTAGATGTTCATCGTTTCAAACCACCTTTCGATAAAAAAGCAGCAGAGCTAATAGAAAAATGGCTATCGAAAAAAGATGTGGCCGCTTTGATCATGGAGCCCATTGTCCTCAATCTAGGCGTCGAAGTTCCTGAGCGCGAGTTCATGCAAAAAATTGCAAAGGATTGTAAAAAATATGGAACGGTTTTAATTATGGACGAAGTCATGACGGGCTTTGGAAGAACTGGAAAATTATTTGCCACAGAGTATTTCGATATCGAGCCCGACATTCTCTGTTTAGCTAAATCTCTTTCCAGCGGCGCCGGCCCTATTGGCGCTGTTATTGTGACTGATGAAATTTCCAAATCTATGGAAAAGGATTCCGGCTACTACTCCACCTATGGCTGGCATCCTCTTTCCGTTGAAGCCTCTATTGCTACAGTGGAGTATTTTAAAAATAATGAAGAGGCAATATTCAGACACGTCGATCTTATGAGTGATTATTTTTACGATCGAATTTTTGAAATGCCTTTTGAATCAGAAGTGGAAATCAGAATCGCAGGTCTTGCGATAGCCATTCATTTTAAAGATGAAGAATTCGCCAAGAAGATAGTTGAAAGAGCTCTTCGTAGCGGATTAATTCTCGCTGGCGGAGAAGGAAAAATTCAAATGTACCCGGCCCTGACCATTGATAAGGCAACTGCAAAGCGAGGATTGGATATTCTGGAAAAATGCCTTTAAGCTGCGTTCTTTTCTTCTTTAGCTGCAGGAAAAGTCAGAGTGAAGCATGTATGACCTTCACTAACACCATATTTAATTTGACCAGAATGATCTTCAATAATTCCTTTTGAAATGGAAAGACCTAGACCTGTGCCTTTACCAACATCTTTTGTCGTGAAAAAAGGATTCATCATTTTTTCCGCAATGAAGGCAGGTATGCCTCTTCCGCTGTCTTTAACGGTGATAATAACATTCCCATTGCTCTCTTTTGCTTGTATGGAGACCCATTTTTCTTCTAGTGGGTCAACGGCATCAAAGGCATTCGTTAAGAGATTCATCAACACCTGGGTAATTTGATGAGGGCGACAATAAATCAAGCCTGTTGTTTGATTGTCGATTCGCAAGTCGATTGAATGATATTTAAATCTTTCTTTGCAAAGTTCCAGAGTATCATCAACTATTTGAGTCACCTTGGCGATTTCCATCGGATCGCCCTCTGTATTTCTAGAGAAAGAGCGAAGACCGCGAATAATTTTTGCAATTCGATTCGAAGTTTCTTCTATTTTAAAAAGATCTTTTTTAATTTTTTCAAAGTCTGGATTTTCCTGGGCAATCATTCTTCTCAAAATAACTGCTTTGGAATTAATAATAGTCAACGGATTGTTGATTTCATGAGCTATCCCTCCGGCCATTTCTCCCAGAGAAGACATTTTAGCGGAGAGAGTAAGCTTCGCTTGTTGTTCCTTCAATAATTCTTCAGCTTCTTTTCTTTCGGTAATATCCAGGATAGTTCCAACATAGAGTTCTTCTGCTGAGTTTGATTTAACTGCAACAATCGTAAAGATGCAGTGTTTGATTCCCGTTGGGTAATGATTAGTGACTTCCCATTGAACAGGCTTCCCTGTTAGTTTGGCTTCGTCGTAGAATGCAAGATTTTTAAGATAAACATCAGCCGGCAAAAATTCATCGAGTGTTTTACCAAGAAAATTTTCTTTTGAAATACCAGTCATTTCCTCGTGAGTGTTGTTCACAGAAATGCAGTGGAGCTTCCCATCGTCACCCCTTGAGACAAGAAATAGAACGTGGTGAGCACTTTCGAAAATAATTTTTAATTTTTCTTCGTTGTATTTGAGTTTTTGAGTCATCTTGTCAGCGAGGAGCTGAGCTTTTTGGCCAATCATTTTAGAATTTACAATGAAAGCGCCGAATCCAAGAGTTAACAAAGCTGCCACTGCCGCTACCCAAAAAGGAAGTGTGTGTCCAGCGACGAGGTATCCTGGAACCTTACCGACAGTGAGTTTATACGTTTGATTAAATAATTTTATATTTTTTTCTTTGAAATGTTCTTTCTTGGCATCATTAAAATCATTTGATTGGACCAAAGGAACATTTTTATTTAAAGGAGTAAGGGAGTAAGTCAAAAATTTAAAATCATTTTGTTCAAACACTGAAGCAAAAAAATCTTTCATAATCACCGGAGCATAAATCCAACCTTTAATTTTTTGCCGTCTTTCTTCTAATGTACTTGGTCTTGGACCTTTTTGATAAAATGGATAGAAAAGTAAAAAACCGGGTTCGCTATTTTTACTTTGTACTAAAGCTATTGGACGTGAAATGGCCGGCTCGCCAGTATCTCTGGAAAGCTCAGCAGCTTCTCTTCGCGTTTGCTCAGAAGCAACATCAAGACCAATGGCCTTAGTGTTAATGGTTGAAGGTTCAACGTGTTCAATGATGAAATGTTCATTGAGCATGTTAGTACCTAATGAACGAATTTTGAATTTAGCTCCCTTGGACTGCAAAAAGGCGTTTGCGTGAGCTTTAGGAACGTTGGTGATTTCACCTAAACCGAGTAATCCATTTAGATTTGTATCCAGGTTGAGATGATCAAAAAAGATTTTCCAATCTTCGTCGCTCACATTATTAGATCCTGCAAAAAAACCAGCGCCACTTTGAAGAGCTGTAACGTTTTTTTCCATTTTAGCTTTTAAGCTCGCCTCTACTTTTTCTACAGCATTCGTGAATTCGGATTCAGTGAGTTGTTGATTCTGATTATAAAAAGCAGCAAATACGAATCCTGAGAGAATCCATCCAAATAACAAAATAGTGGCAGGTGCTTTAAAATAACCAGCGCGTTTGAAGTCGCATAAAAAGAGCGCCGTTACCGCGAGCGTAAGCTGAAAGAGTTGGAGATTAACCAAGTGAGCCTGTGTTTCACCTGCATGAAAGGCACCGTGCTGAGCTTTCATAGAAAAAAATGAAAAGCTTATTATGGTAATGAGTGCAACGCTTGCACCTTTATCTCCCGCACGTGCAATCGCAAAAAAGAGAAATGGGAAAAATACAAATAAGTAATTCATCCCTTGTGGTTCGATTAAAATTTTCCAACTAATAAAGCTTCCCGCAGCAGCGATAAGAAAATAATTTGCAAGATTAATTTTTATTTTCTCTTTATGAAATAAACTCAACATAAGAGGAAAAAAAATAGTTCCTCCCAGAGCATCGCCCGACCACCAAGTCAGTAGAGTCGGAGCAAAAGATTCCCAAGGAATAACTCCATAAACAGCTAAAGATGTGGTTCCGATTAAAGCAGAGATACACGCAGCAAGCGCAGAGCTTGCAATGAAGCCAAATGAGCGCGAATGAATTCCAAATTGGTCTTCTTGCTTACGAAGATTTTGAAAAATCCAAACTCCTGCAACAATGACAAGTGTATTTCCCACTGCAATGGGTACAGCAGTGTTGAGAGAGCTCCCTATCGTAAGGTTGGCCAGAAAAGCTCCCAAGGCGACGCTTACCCAATATCTTCTTCCAAATAAAAAGAGAAAACCAAAAGCAATTCCAGTGGGCGGCCAAATAGGAGTGACATTGTTATTGATGGTTGAAAGAAGAAGTCCCAGCTTTGCAGCAAGTACATAGATCGCGGCAAAGAGTACTGTTTTTAAAAAGTACTGAACTTTGTTTTCAGGAATGTCTAAAAAGTCGAAGTTCACACCTACCTCTGATAACTTCATATCGACTTTATTAAGACTACCTTGAGGTTTATTAAAAATTATTAACTCGAGCAAAAAAGGCATTTTTTGCTCGGCCATTCACTCTGTGAAGGAATGGCCGGGATGTTTATCGACGTTTTCTATTTGATGTCTGCTTCGAAGAATCGACATTACCTTTTCCTTTGTATGCCGAACCTTTGAAGCTCGAAACTCCAGTGTGGTCGAGCATAGAACGCTCTTTTCTTGCAGTCGTTGGGGTTTTCTTTTTTACGGCGGTCTTCTGTGGACTATTTTGACGAGGTCTATTTGGTTCCTGGATTTTTGTAGGCTGACTAGAGCTAGGTTTTTTTTCTGGAACTTGCGCCGCTAAAAAAGCTCTCAAATCATTAAAGACGTTCTCAAATTTGTTTAAAAGATAAGTTTTCATCAATCCTCCGAATAGAAATGCACACTATCGGAGGACTAGAGCAGGATTAATGCCAAATAAAATCTGCTTCGATTTCATTAACTTAAATTTCCACAATTTTCACAGTGGGGCATTTCGTCTGACTTAGGCGACACTTTTTCTTTTAATGGTTTGAAAATCAGTCTTGGATAAACGATCTACTTTGGCCATTTCCACAGTAAAAAAACGCTCCAGACTTTTGAGTTCTTCTTTCTTTAAAATGCATTGGCAAATCTTGTCCATGTTATCTACACAATCCATCATCATGCGAATGGCCTTCTTTTGACCAACTTCATGATCACATTGAGAGCTCATATACGAGACTTCCTTGATGGCGAGAAAGTATTTTCCAACCGACGTATATCCTAAAGTCATGGCCGTTCCATAGATCCTGTCCACCAATTGACCAAATTTCTCAAATAAAACCTTATCTAGTTTTGTACTTTTCAGTTGTGTCTCAACGATAGATTTCAATTCAGAATGAATAGTCTTCATTTCGGTTACAAAGTCATCAACTAGCTCTTTTTGGATCACGGTCTTTCTCCAGTCAGAAAATAATATGTCCTATCGACAATTAATAAATGAAATGAAGTTAAAAATTATATTTCTATATAAGAGGGACAAGGTTCAGACCAAAAATAATTTTAGTCACGAAAGTTTCAAGAGTCAGAATGATTTTATTCGAACTGTGTTGTCTCATTTGATGCCATTCTTGGCTTCCAAACACTGTAGATTTTTTTTCAAGATCATCAATATACTGTTTGAGCGCCATTAAATTTTTGGAATCAGCAGGTAAATTTTCAACGGCTACTCCGATCTCAGAATTGAGATGCCGTGAAATAGGGTCGAGGTTGGATGTTGAAACTGTCATGTGCTTGCCGTCGACTAAGGCCACTTTAGCATGAAGGAAACCATACTTTTCTTTCCCTCCAAATGCTTCGTCGTCAAAGCGACCGTAAGAGTAAACTTGGAACTGATCTTCCAATGGTGTCCCTTTAATTTTTTTGATGATTTTCAAACGCAAAGTTTCGTCCACCATTGCCTGAGCGATGACGTTATCTGAAGTAGTCAAAGAGTTGGTAAAAATGCGGATTTTTCGTGCGGGGTCTTCTTCAAGCCATTTAATCATAAAATCGACTTCTTCATCTGGGATCCAAAAGTAGGGTGAAGCGATATCGATACTTTTATCTGCCTTGGAAATCAGCTGATGCAATTTATTCACGAAAGAATTTCCATTCTCTTTATTGTGGGCCCCTTTAGGGTTCAGGAAAATTTTAGTTCTACTGAGGTTTTGAATTTCGTTTAAGACTGAAACCAAACCATCTTCAAAACCATCTTCCAGAAAATTGTTTTTTTCCATCTCTTCTAGTTGCTTAGCCAGAGGAGCGGCTTCATCGAGATACAGTCGTCTCGCACTTGCTCGCATTCCTTTAAATTCTTTTTTAACTATGTCTCTGTTCGTTTTAAAAAGAAAGTTCTCAAAATTTTTATTCGCAAGATAATAGAATAATTTGTTGTAATGATTCTCAAGATGATTTTGAACATCGTCGTTATTGTTTTTCTGTGCAAAACCTTTTATTAAAATTTCTGCATCTAGTACTGGATGCTCAAGTCCATCGTTAACAGCGTAATAATGATCAGCAATATTTCTCCCACCTATAATCGCCATAGAGTCGGTTTCTGATTGAGCATCAACAAGAAGAATTTTATCATGCGACCTTCTGTTGATCGTAAATGTAGCAAGTGGAACTTCCTGGCCTTCCTCAACAAATAAATTTCTGATTCGTTTAAACCAGTTGCTGACGTGAGCGCGAATGTTGAAAAGTGGATTAAATAAAACAGCTTCTGCGCTCGCCATTTGTCCTGTTGGATTTCCCTCAGCATCGAGAATAGGTCTACCACTCAAAGCAACGAGTGCTTTAATATCATCGTAAAATGGAGCTTTAGAAATAGAACCCGACGAATCGACCAGAATTCTCACTTTAACACCACGTTTGATAGCGAGTCGCAATTCATGCAGAATCGCTTTCCCTGTATCATCGTTGCGAAAAATATAATAACTCAAATCAATTGTCGTCTTTGCGTTTCTGATCATCATTATTTTTGCCAGATAACCTTCGCGTGGATCGAGCAAGAGTTTTGCTTTTCCGTTTGTGGGTAAATCCGAATGCAATTCAAAATCTCTGATGGATTCCGAAATTTTTTCATATTTTTTGCTGAGTTCGGCGCGCTTGTTGAGAGTTTTAAGTAAAGAAAATCTTTCATCTGCTTTTTTAATGAACTGAAAACTTGTGGGCTTTTCTTCCGCAGTGAGAATTTCATTAACTAGACTTTTACAATCCTTAGGAGCAATGGCCGCGGGAATTCGATCGCTATAAGTTACAGGCGCAATTGATGTGCACGATGAAAGAAAACAAAGAATGAATAAAATCGAGAAAAGACTTTTCATTGTAAGGACTTATCGTCCTTGCAGGAAATAAGTTTATTTATTGTACGGATGTCCAACTTTGATTGTTTGAGCGCGATAAATCTGCTCAACGAAAAGTAATCTTGCGAGTTTGTGAGGATAAGTTAATTCCGAGAGAGAAAGTCGGAATTGCGCTCTGTCGATGACTTCTTGTCCATGGCCAGAAGCTCCTCCGATAACAAAAATCATTCTTTGTGTTTCACAAATATTGAACAGCCATTTAGAAAAATTGACGCTGGTAAATTGCTTTCCATTTTCGGCAAGCAAAACAACATAAGGATTTTCATCTTTGGAAAGTTCATTAATTTTAGCGGTAACTTCTTTGGCTTCTTTAGCGAGATTTTCAGAATGGGTGCGAACTTCGTGAATCAAAAGTTTTGGAGAGGTTAATCTTTTAAAATAGTCCCTCTCCAATTCTTCAATATTTTTGTCGCCGAGTTTACCGACGACGATTAAATGCAGGTCTTTCATCTAGAAGTAATTTCTTCCATCGTCTCCACCGCCACGTCTTTCAGACTCAGGAGTAGAGAAGTAGTATGACTCTGGAATTTCGATAGTGATTGCATTTTTGTAAAGTGAATCGAGATCGTAAACCATACGTGCTGGCTCGTGGAAAACGTGAATGATCACATCACCGTAATCAAGAAGAATCCAGTCAGTGCTTGCTTTCAAGCCTTCTTTTGAAATTGCTTCCATTCCAAGTAGTCTGAATTGGTGAGAAATTTCTTCTGCCATCGCAGCTGCCTGAGTCGGGTTGCCAGCGGAACCGAGCACGAAATAGTCGGCAATGCTTGAGCTCTTTCTCAGGTCCATAACTTTCAAATTAATCCCTTTAAAATTTCCCATGATCCAGGCTGCAGCCATCGCCATGTTAAGGGGCGCTTCAAGATTTTTATCATTGAATATTTCTGTAATTTCTTTTGTAACGTACTCGCGACTCATTTTTTATTTCCTTCTTTATCTGCATCGATACATTTGATCATCAATGCTTTCAAATTATCTATGTTTCTTCCAGACACACCTGAAATCGGAAGAACTTTTCTATCAAGTTGTTCTTCAAAGAATGTTTGGAATTTTTGAATTTCTTCGTCTGTCATCGCATCGATTTTTGTTAAACAAACAATCTCGCGCTTATTGTTTAAATTCTCACTGTATTTTTCAAGTTCAGTGCGAACAACAACGTATTGTTCAAAGGCTTCGTATTCATCAAGGCACCACGAAACGTCGACCAGATGGACGAGAGCTTTTGTTCTTTCAATATGCTTAAGGAATTTGATCCCTAAACCTTTTCCTTCGCTGGCATCTTCAATCAGCCCCGGGATATCAGCGACAACGAATGAGCGCTCGCCCAAAGTAACAACCCCAAGGTTTGGTTCAAGAGTCGTAAATGGATAATCGGCAATCTTAGGTCTCGCTGCCGAGATCGAAGAAATGAGAGTCGACTTGCCGGCGTTCGGCAATCCTATCAAAGCAAGATCGGCCAGCAACTTCAATTCAAGATCAATATTCATCTCAACACCAGGAAGACCTGGCTGAGCAATTCTTGGAGCTTGATTGGTTGATGATTTGAAGTTTACGTTTCCGCGACCACCGTTACCGCCTTCAGCGACGATGACACTTTGGTCATGTTCACTTAAATCAGCAATGATAGCCCCTGTATCTGCATTTTTAATGATCGTCCCAACTGGAACTCTTAAAACCTGGTCTTCGCCGTCTTTACCATTGAGCTGTCTTCCAGCACCTGGCTCACCATCTTCGGCCTTAAAAACTTTTTTTCCACGGAAACCAATGAGGGTGTTAATTCCTTCATCAGCAATAAAGACAACGGAGCCGCCTGTGCCGCCATCGCCACCATCTGGACCACCGAATGGAACTGATTTTTCTCTTCTGAATGTCACTGCACCTGGACCGCCGTGACCTGAACTAACTGTAATGCGAACTTCGTCGATAAATTTCATAACTTCCTAAGTAAACCATCAAGGCTTTCTTCTAAAAATTTCCCAAAAAAAAGGGAATCCAATTACGGATTCCCTCATTTATAACACTTGTAGTCTGATGACTAGTGAAAACTAAGCTGGAACAACAGAAACCATTTTTTTGTCTTTGTTGTACATGAAGAATTTCACTTGTCCTGGGATTAGAGCGTAAAGAGTGAAATCTCTACCCATTCCAACACCTGCACCAGCGAAGATCTTAGTTCCTTTTTGTCTTACGATGATGTTACCTGGGATAACTGCTTCTCCACCGTATTTTTTAGTTCCACGCATTTTCGGATTTGAATCACGGCCGTTAGCTGTGGACCCGGCGGCTTTTTTGTGTGCCATTGTATAACTCCTTAAACCTTATCTTTTAATTATTTTAAAAACTTTGTAGCGTTTTTAGATGCTTTATCGATCTTAGCAACATTTCCGTTTCCGTCATTGATCTCAGTGATCAATAGAGCTGTGAAGTGTTGTCTGTGACCATTTTTTCTTTTGTAAGCACCTGGCTTTCTCTTGAAAACGATAACTTTTCTAGAGCGATCGTGCATGATTACTTTTGCAGTAACTTTAGCACCGCCGATTACTGGAGAACCAACAAGTGGCTTATCTCCGCCAATGAAAAGAACTTGGTCTAGTTCGATCATTGATCCTGCGTCTTTGTTCAATTTTTCTACGTCAATAAGATCACCTGCTTGAACTTTGTACTGGTGACCACCGATTTCTACAACTGAGTACATGAAAACTCCTGGTAAATAGACAAAATCCAGGGGTTAGATTCCGTGCTTTTCAGTCGGTTTCTAATCTTGTTAGCCCTAATTTTAGTCGCTATTTATGAACCTTGGATTTTTATGCAAAACCCGGCTTAATGTCAAGGGAATAGTCTTCCGATACGTGGTTTAGGACCAATGAAACGGGAGACGAGGCCATGAGTAAAAAAACAATTTTTCAATATCAGAAGGAACTCAATCTTCCCATTTATGTTTCGGCCGACATTACAAACTTCGACCCTAGCTTCGTCGATTTTCTCACAAAGCTTAAATTCACGAAGTTATCAGACAAAGACGAGACTGAGGCGCTGAGTCAGGTTCAAAAAAACCCGCTCACTCGCATTCTTCATATGACAGAAGCCTCGCCTTTAGTGGCCAAACAAATTCACAGTAGCATGGAAAGTGATCGTTACGGTGCAGAGAGCATTATTCCCAAAAATGGTTATAGGGTATACCGCTTTAAAGATGTTGGGCTCATGGTTTATTCATTTAGTGCGCGCGAATGGCAGTTGGGTTGTTACAAAACTTTTGGTTCTGGTGTCGATCTATTTGGCTCTCGCATGATGATCAATCGATTTTTAACGTGGGCATTTGTTCCTCACGGAATTCTTGGACTCTGGGGTGTGACTGTCGACGATGGAATGGTGGCGCAGAAACCGGCCGATTCAAAGGGAGAAGCTGTGTTTGTTGATGTCGTAGGCCATCGAATGATTTCCGTTGATGGTGTAAAAAAAATGCGTGCGCATTTCAAAGTTCTGCGTCTCGATCCAACTTTGAAAGGGCGAAATATAAAAATGACGAACGAAGAGCTGTTAACATTTCTTTCTGCTCATTGCTCTTATCTCGATCCAGCAGGGCTTTCTGTTCCTGTGAGACAAATGGTTCAGTCCCTGTCGAAACTAACTGATGGTCTTTATCATCCACAAGAAAGTTTTAGACCGAGAACTGATTTGTCGCTATAATCTTTTTTAAATTCATTTTTTAAAAAAGAGACCAATATGGACAATCACTATGTTCACCAATTAAATCCTGTGCTGATTGATTTCGGCGCCGTTCAAGTGCGCTGGTACGGACTTATGTACGTAGTGGGTTTTGTCATTGCTGGAATATTGCTGAAGCTTCTCGTAAAACAAAATTTTTTCAAAGTCAGTGTCGAGAAAATTGATACGTTGGTCACGACAATGATTATCTGTATGTTTATCGGGGCTCGAGCAGCTTATGTTTTCATTTATAACTGGGATTATTATTCTCAAAATCTAACTGACCTGCTTGCAGTATGGAAAGGCGGACTCAGCTTTCATGGCGCCCTTGTCGGTCTCATTGCTGGCGGCGTGATTTTTGCCAGACAAAATAAAATATCGTGGATGGAAGTCATGGACTCGGTCGCTCTAGCAGGGACGCAAGGATTGTTTTTTGGTCGACTCGGAAACTTTATCAACGGCGAGTTATACGGAAGAATTACCAATTCTTCTGTGGGCATTATCTTTCCTCAAGGCGGACCTTTTCCACGTCACGCTTCGCAGTTGTATGAAGCTTTTCTCGAAGGGATCTTGCTTTGTCTCATTCTCTGGTTTGTAAAATCGCGAGTGAAAGTTTACGGCATAATTGGAGCTTGTTTCGTCGGCTTCTATGGCGTTTTCAGATTCATTGTCGAATTTTTCAGAGAACCGGATTCACAGCTCGGCTATTATTTTGGCTTCATCACTATGGGACAGATTCTTTGTTTTCTAATGATCTTTGCAGGCGTGGGATTATATATTCATGCTAAAAAGAAAAACATTACCATTTAGGCAAAGCTTCATTCAATTTCACATACATCGGCACAACTGATTTATCTGTGCTCACAATTTCAATAAACATAGGAAAGCAGGTTATTGAACAAGAGCCGTGATAAATGATGTTGGTATTGTCACGGTTAAGCCACACGTAAATGGCACTTCGGTCGTGACGAACATAGCGATCCTGTTTCTTATACTTCTTTTGCAGATCAGCTAAAAAAATATCGTGAAGAAAGAATTGCGGAAGTCGGACAAAAACATCGGTGATAATGTCCTTTTTTACCTGAGTATAAACGTCCAGCACATAATTTGTTCGTTTGATTTTAAATCTCAAAATTTTTTGTGAACCTTCATCTGAAAAGACATCGTATTTAGGATTGTCTTTTTTGACTGCTTCAATCTGTTTACCTGGAGTAAAGTTTTCAATAGTTTTCAGTGTGAAATCGTAATTTGGCGGAGTAATTTCGGCGTGTATTGACGAAATAATTGTAAAAAAAATGTGAAACATGAATGACATAAATTCATGATAGTTCAGGGGAATTACAGAATCTACATGAGGAAAAAACTTTTTTTTATTGCGTTTCCCTGTTACACTTTGGATGAGCCAGGCGCATGCAAGCTTATCGGGGCTTAAGTCCAAAAGGATTGTTGGGCTACTCATAATAAGGACTATTATTCATGATTAAATCTACCCAAAAACTTATCTTTCCAATGCTATTAGGTTCGCTTGGTTTTCTTGCGTCTTGCGCGAGTACGTCGAACCAAGTGGATGTTTCAAAGAAAGAGCAAAAAGTAGCTGATGGCTTTGCTTCCGAAAGTGTTCGCGAAGCTTATCTCAGGCTAAAGAAAAAAGATTACACTGAACAAGATCGTAAAAAAGATGAGCAAGAGAGTGAGCGAGTCGCTAAAACTCTTTCTAAATCTATGATCAACGGTGCAGCGACAGTGGATGGCGCCGGTCAATACAAAGGTAAAACTTATTTTCTTCAAGGAGCTGAAGAGCTGAACCTTGAGAATAATTACTTTGATATTCCTGTTGTCTATAATGACCAGGTTAAAAAGTGGATGGATTATTTCCTTAACCGCGGACGCGGATTCTTTGAACGCTATACTGAAAGAGCAGGGAGATATGCTCCGATTCTTGGTGCTATTCTCGAAGAGCACGGTCTACCACGCGATTTAATTTTCCTTGCTATGGCGGAGTCTGGTTTTAATACATCAGCTAAATCCTGGGCAGCAGCAGTTGGTCCTTGGCAGTTCATGCCTGCAACGGGAAGAACTTACGGTCTCGAGCAAGACTGGTATAGAGACGAAAGAAGAGATCCGATCAAAGCCACAGTGGCAGCAGCAAGATATCTTACAAAACTTTATGGTGATTTTGGTTCATGGGAAGTGGCCGCAGCTGCTTACAACGCCGGAGAAGGTAAACTTTCTAAAGCGATCGTGAAATACAAATCGGAAGATTTCTGGGATATTTCTAAAGGCCGTTACTTAAAAGATGAAACAAAGAATTATGTTCCGAAAATTATGGCCCTTGCGATTATCGGAAAAAACTTAAAGTCATTTGGTTTTGACGATGTCGAATTCCATGAGCCTCTGGACTTTGATGAAGTGACCGTGAGGCCTGCGACGGACTTAATGAAACTTTCTGAAGTTCTGGGTGTTGAGTTTGAAGAAATTCAACGTTTGAATCCTGAAGTTCTCAGATGGTTTACTCCTCCAAATCTAGACAACTATAAACTTCGTATTCCGCCGAGCACTGCTGAAAAATTTGCTCAATGTTGTGCAAAGATGGATTTAGTAGCGAAAGATTTCCAGGAATTCATCGTTACAAAGAAAAGCATGTCAGTGGCTGAAATTGCTAAACGATTCAAGATCAAAAAGAGCTACGTTCTTACGGCTCTTAACAATGTTTCAGAAAATGCAGTTTTTGGAAAAGGCGAAAGCGTGAAGCTTCCGTTCAGAATGGGCGAGCTCGTCAGTCCTTCCAATAACCTTTACGCAGATCTTTTCGAGAAACCAAGAAAAGAAATTCTTCGTAAGAATCATAGAAACAGACCACGTCTAGCGAGATCTTCGGGAAAAAAGCCCGTTCGCTATTATACCGTAAAAAAAGGCGAGTCACTCTTTACCGTAGCTCAAAAGCACGGAATTAGCGTTAAGCGGTTAATAGCGTCGAATGAATTGAAAAAGAAAAAAATTAGCGCTGGTGACAAACTCGTAATCAAGTAAAATAAATAAAAAAGGCTCCTTCGGGGAGCCTTTTTTTTGTTTTTCCATAATACCTTAGTCTTTTAGTTCAATTTTTCACTTGAGAGGCCGTTTCTCCTTAAGTACACTTTTGTTCACACACAAAACACAGTACTCCAAAGGAAAAATCCAAATGGCTTTCAAAGATCTTCATAAACTCAAAAAAGTCGTTGTTGTTGAAAAAGAATATATTGAAGTTCCACACCTCGTTGTAGGTAAAGATATTTTTGCAGTCACTACTTATAAGGCCCTCCAGGAAAAATACGGCAAGGAGAAGGTGCGCCTTCTTTCTGAAGATGCCATTTTAAAATCCGATTTGATGCCAAAGGGACCGGGGACTATTCGAGGAGAATCCAATCAAGCTGTCATGAAACAAATCTTTCCTGAAGCTGTGGTGTATGAAGGAAAAGAGATGGCGATGTTCTATAAGGATATGGCCTGGAAAAGTTTCGGTGGAAGAAGTAAGTCTGAAGCGTTGAAATTTAATGAAGAGTTTTACACAACTCCACGTCTTGATATTGATCCAGAAAAAGTTTTTCCTGAGCTTGCGAATGCAGAACAATTCCTTGAAGAGATCAACCAGGAAGCTTATCAGATCAGATTAAAATCAATTAAGAGAGTGGAGAGCGGTTTTTCGGTTGAGTGTTTGAATGGAACTGAATTCAAGTGCGAAAAATTGTATTTTGATCTCTCGCCTTCGCATTATTTGAATTTCTACACTAATAAGAATGAACTCTCAGATACATTTATTCAGTTTTGTGAAAGCACACATACGCCTTCGGCGTTGTTTGTGAAGTTTGTTTTTGAGAAACCGATCACTGAAATGAAGGAAACACTCTTTATACCTTTGAGCTACACGCATGAGTGGGGGCACTTTGTTGGAGAGTTTAATATTGTTTCCGATGAAACAAATGTTAGTCAGGAGATAGAGTTCATTCATTATATAGATGAAGATTCGTCGTCCGAAGAAGATATTTCGAGAATAATTCGCTTATTAAAGAAGAATATGGAGAAGATTTTCGAAAAATTTTCAAAAACTAAGGCCACCGAATATATTGTTTTAGAGCAAGATATCGGGTGTCTGAAAATTGACGACCAACTTTTTTCTCGTGTGGATGAAGCTCAGAAAAATGAAACCAATAATCTGTTCTTCCTAGGGATGAATGCCCCTATTGTTGATACACAGAGCGCAGATAGCATGTTCGAATATTCAAAAGAGGGTGTTAACATGCTTACTCGTGCACTCCTTGTCCACTCAATTCTTCTCAAAAAAATCTAAGTTGGGTGTGTTGACAAATACACTGACTGAAATCAACATTTAAAAAAGATATGATTTTTTACGGACAAGTATTCTGAAATACTTTGTTTAACTTCAAGGAGAAGATTGAATGAAAAAGACATTAGTAATTGCATCACTTGCAGTACTATCAACGAGCGCTTTCGCTTCTAAAGCTAGAATGGAAGCTCTAGGCCAAGGTCAAGTATCACGTTACATCATGGATACAAGATCTGTATTCCTTAACCCAGCTATGGTTAACGAGCAAAAAAACTACATCATCACTGAATGGGGTACATCAGCAGTAACTACTGACAATGCAACTACTCCAAGAGCTGAAGGTGGATTCTTCCGCGAAATGGGAACTTTCACTTACGGTCTATATCTTGGAAACGATGATTCAAGAATGGCTCACGGAACAGGTTTCATGACTCAATCAAATGGTCTTGACCTTTTCCTAGGTGGCGACATGGGTGTTAAGTGGGGAGCAAGAGTTCACTACGCTAACGCAAAAGATGAAACTACTGCAGTTGCTAGAAAGCACAATGCATTCGGACTTGGTCTTGGTGCAGAAATGGGTGACGCTGAAGCTTACGCAAACATTGACCTTGCTGATAAATCATCAGGTAAAACTGCTGGTCTAGCTGGTGACGAAAGCAAGCAAAAGCCATCTTTCACAGTTGGTGGTTCTTATAAATTTGCTGGCTGGTCATTCTTTGCTGAATACGAAGCTAACAAACTAGAAGAAAAAGTTACTACAACAACTACTACTTCTAAAGACACTCAAATCCTAGTTGGTACTGGCCGTGTACACGAAATCAACCCAACAGCTAGATTGATCACTGATCTTACTCTAAGCATGGCTTCTACTGATGCTGGTGCTGGTAAAACAAAAACTAACAAATTGCCAGCTACTCTTGGTATGGAAGTTGATGCAACTTCTTGGCTAGTTCTTCGCGGATCAGTAGCTCAAAACATCATTCTTGGTGAAGAAAAGAACCCAGCTGGTAAGAAGAAAACTCTTGCTAACTCTACAAGTGTAAATGCTGGTGCAACTCTTAACTTTGGTAAACTTAAAGTTGACGGTATGATCGGTAACACTGGTAACTCTAGAGCAGGTACAGTTGGTAGCAACCAAGGTGCTCTAACAACAGACAACCTTCTTACAAGAGTTGCTGTTTCTTACTGGTTCTAATTCTTAAATTGAATTCCAAAAGGCCCTCGAAAGAGGGCTTTTTTTTACCTGTTTTAAAAGATGACTATTTTATTTAGGAGACATCCAATGAAGAACTTTTTAATGATCGGAAGCGCCCTGCTGGTGCTTACGTCTTCAGCATACGCTTCACAAGCAAGATTACTTGCACTAGGAATGAACGAAACGGACAATGAGGGGATGTATCACATCTCTGATGAAAGAAATATTTTCTTGAACCCTGCTTACATCAATATCTATAACAACATGGCAATTGCTGAATGGGGTGATTTAGGAGCTTACGCTAGAGTTTCTGTTGCTTCTGGTTTAGGTCAAGCTGGTACCTCAACAGCTACTTTGAACGATCCAGCTAGTCCAAAAGCTCAAGGTGGAGTTTTCAAAAAATATGGTGATTATGTTTACGGTATTTACTTTGGAAACGAATCAAATACATCTTCTCTTTTGAGAGTTGCTGGTACTTCAGCTGCTTCTACGTTTGACAAATTTAACGGTGCTGGCACTGTTCAATCAAAAATGTTATCAACAGCGGATAATCAAATTGATCTATTTTTTGGTGGCGACAATGGTTTAAAATGGGCCATTAATCCTGTTTTGACATTCGGTAAAGATGAAACAAGAGGAGCAAAGGATTCTGGTTATTCAGTAAGAGGTGGTGTTATTGCTTCTAATTGGGATGCTCACTTGAATCTTTCTCTTGGAAGTAAGTCTGAAGCAAATGAAGGAATTACAATTCCTGCGGCTGCTTTGTCTCAGCAAGTAAATGATGAATTCAAAGGTAGTATTGGTTTCCACATTGGTGGATCATATGTCCTTTCTGGAAAAAACAGAGTTTTTGGTTATGTAAAACACTATGGTTGGGAGCAAACTGATAACTTTGCAAGCTATACGACAACTAATGGTATTAACTTAGGCGCTTCAGCTGGTACAGGTATCGGTGGTCAACAAGGAACTGTGAAAGGTGACTTTACTTCTTATTACCTAGGTTGGGGTTCAGAGTATGATGTGAATACTACTGATAGACTTTTCTATTCATTGGCAGCTAAGAAAACTGATATCAACTTAGAATTTTCTAATAAATCAGAAGTTCGAAATCTTATTCTTCCTCTAACAATTGGTTACGAAGCACAAGCACTAGAGTGGTTGACTCTTCGCGGATCTGTTGTTCAAAACCTTTGGGGAACTAGAGATAATAAGAACATTAACAACTATACAGGCGCAACTGGAACACGTTTAAATAGAGTTGCTAGTGGATTGATCACTGGAATTTACGGTGGATCTGGTAAAACAACAATTACAAACTCTACTAAAATTAATGCTGGTGCAACTTTGAAGTTTGGACAATTCTCTGTTGATGGCTTAATTGGCGCAACTTCAGGATCTAGAAGTGGCACAGTAGGATCTAACACTAATAGCGGAGCTCTAGCTTTCGACAACCTAGAAACTTCAGTAGCTATGACTTACAAGTTCTAATCTTCCGAGACTCAGAAATCCATGATTTTTTCATGACATAGGCCAGGGTTTTCCCTGGCTTTTTTTATTTAATCTTACATTTTTACAAATGTTATTAATTGTTAGCCCTTTTAGTTTTAAAAGGAGATCCAAAGTCATATGATAGTCGACTAAAGTTCTTCCAAGGATGGTCAATATGAAATTCATCGCACTCGTTTTTTCGCTCTCGCTGGCAGCCTCTGCATATGCAATTCCGAAAGCTCCGTTCGATGCTCTTAAAGTAAATCGCAAAATTGAATTCAATGCTAATACCAACTACGATTTCGAGGGGATTGTTAAACTTTCGAATTGTTCAGGGTCATTGATTCGTCTTTCTGGTCAGCCAATGACTTCTAAGGCGCTCGTTCTAACAAACGGTCACTGTTTTTCAACTGGTCCATTCGGTGGAATGCTGAAGCCAGGTGAAGTTGTTTCAAACAAAGCTTCTAGCCGTACGATGAAAATTTACGACAAGAACATGAAACTTTTCCCGATTACAGCTTCGAAAGTTGTTTTCGCTGCAATGACTGACACTGATGTGACTTTGTACGAACTCAACCAAACATTTGATGAAATTCAAAAGAAATATAAAATCTCTCCATTCGATCTAGATACTGTTCGCCCAATGGAAGGAACAAACATCGATATCGTTTCAGGTTACTGGGACCGCGGCTACACGTGTGCGATCGATTCATTCATTTTCCAACTCAAAGAAGGGGACTGGTTGATGAAGGATTCTATCCGCTACACAGATGGCTGTAACACAATCGGTGGGACTTCTGGATCACCAATCATCGCGAAAGGCACGCGCACAGTTATCGCTGTCAACAACACAGCTAACGAAGATGGACAACGTTGCACTGTTAACAATCCATGTGAAGTTTCTGAAAATGGAACAATCACTGTTCTAAAAAACAAAAAATATGGTCAGCAGACTTTCAACGTTTACTCTTGTCTGACTCCTGACTTCCAGGTTGATTTGAATACTCCTGGATGTGTTCTTCCAAAATCATCAAGATAATTTTAGCCACTAGCTAATATTTGAAGGGCCGCTTTTGCGGCCCTTTTTTATTTTAAGCAGTTATATTCTCACATTTAGAAGTTGCCTTGCCCTTTAAAAAAGTAAGGAGCTCTTCATGCAAACGCAACCTCATTGGAATTATTTTTGTCTTCTTCTCGATGATGTCATCGAATTTTCAGAAAACCGTTTTTTACAAATCTCCTATGCCCATCCAGAAATGGTGACTAGATTAATGGATGATCTGGAAGCCACTATCGTTTACCCAGACTATGTCTTGTTAAAAGAAAGAAAATATAAACTTATAAAAAAAATTTTCATTGAAGAATGTCCCAGATGGATTGTTGTCGTTGTTCATTTTGACAATGCTCAGGAAAGATTGTGGATTGCCAATGCCTACGCTTCTTTAACTCCTTTAGAAGGCGAGGTGATTTATGGATAAAAAAAATATTCTCATCTCAATCGATAATGAAGGAGACATTCTTCTCATTGGAAAATGCGTTTCCTATCCTGAACAACTCTGTGAAGACTTAAAAGATGATATTGTCGTCAGAATGCATCCCCTCACGAGAGAAATTGAATTGATTCAGATAATGAATTTCTCTGAACGGTTCGCTTCAAACGATGTCTTCGAACTGCCTATTGTCGCCAGCTTTATGTCTAGGAGTGAAGTCCTATGAAGTCTATGTTCAGCTAAGCAAGGGAAAGGCTTCTTAATTTCTTAAGAAGATCTTATGATTTATTCACAAGAGCTCTCTAGTGCCGACTTTTTTTGTGCCAGCGATGGCATCGCGATTTATCACAAAATTCTTGTCAAAAACTTGATTCTATTAATTTACCACTGTGCCGATACTTTGATGTTCAGACAAATGAGGTATCAGTGAAACAATTACTGCTTATAGAATCCGATTCTTCGCTTAGTAAACTAATTAGATTGAATGTCATGAAGTCTTTCGACTTGAACGTTATTGAAAAAGATTCTGTCGAAGAGGCCATCGATTTGCTCGAAATTCTCCCGGACATTGAATTAGTTATTTTGAGAGAAAGTGAAAAGCACAATACTTTGTTTGATTATATACAAAAGAACAATCCAGAACTGCCAGTGTTGCTCAACGGAAAAACTGTTCACAGTCATAAAAAAATTACCCAATTAAGTTCTGAAAACTCGTGGTCTGCGATTGTCGAATGGACCGGAAAAATTTTAGGGCTTCAACCTCTTGCCAGTTTTTCGCAATCAAATTCAGAATTTGTTCCGGTACCAATCAGTTATTTTCTCAACATCCATGAAACCAGCATGGGATGTGACGTTTATATAAGAGTGAAAAAAGGCGATGATTATCAATATATCAAGCGATTAAACTCTACGGATTTTTTTGAAAGAGTGGATATTGAAAAATACGCGAGCGCTGGTCTTCAAGAGTTTTATATCAAAAAAGATCACTTTGATTCTTTTGTTAATTTTGTCACCGATAAACTGATTCTTCAGTTAGGCGATAAAACCTCAACAGTGAAAGATAAAATTCAGCTTGGTTCTGAAGTTTATGATGTAATCGCTGATCGTATTCAGGTGCTGGGAATTGATGAACGAACTGTTGAAATTGTCACGGAAAGTGTGAATGCCATGCAGTCGACTCTCGGACAAGGAAATGCATTAGCAGATTTTTTAAAATTAATGATGCAAAATAAACTCGGCCACGGCTATGCTCATTCTTTTTTGAATTGTCTTTTATTAAATACAATTCTCAAAAGCTTTGATTGGAACTCGCATCTCACAAAAGAAAAAATAACTTTTCTAAGTTACTTCCACGATATTTCATTGAAGCTGGATGAGAGTGAAAAGTTTCACAATCGCGCTGATCTCAGCAAGGAAGAAAATCACACTTTACAACATCACGCACTCAAGTCCGCGGAGATTGTAGAAAAATTTCCTCAATCACCCATTGGGATCGGGCCACTCATCAGGGAACATCATGGATCAAAAACAGGTGTAGGACTCAATGAAGGTCTCAGTATAGCGATTTCTCCTATTTCAATGGCCTTTATCGTCGTTGAAGATTTTGCAGGAGAATTTATGCAGATTAATGGCGTTCCTACGCTATCTCAAGTGGACAAAATTTTTGAGAGGATCCTGAAGGTGTATACCAAGGGAACGTATCTACAGGCAGCACAGGCCTTACAGCAGGCCATTGTGAAAAAACCTGCTTAGTGATGAAAAGAAATCTGTCTCAAAGCTTCGTAGGCAGCAGCAGTTGCACAGTTTGAAAGATTTAATGAACGAATGTGTTCGCTGTACATTGGGAGAGTCACTAGCTGATCAACATATTCATTTTTAATATTTTCTGGAAGACCTTTGGTCTCAGAACCAAATATTAAATAACAATTAGATTTGATCTTCACATCGAAAAGAGGTCTGGTTGCAAATCGCGAGAATAAAAACATCTGATCGTGCACAGGATTTTCTTTCTCAATAAACTCTTCCCAAGTTTCGTATACAGTCAGCTTTACATGCTTCCAGTAATCGAGACCTGCACGTCTTACAGCTTTCTCTGAAATATCGAAGGCGAGAGGTTTAATGAGGATAAGTTCGAGATCAAGAGCGACGCAAGTGCGCCCGATGCTCCCGGTGTTACCCGGGATTTCAGGCGCGACTAATACGATTTTAAACTTAGACATTTGCCTTAGACGTTTTTCAGGTAATCAACAAGAGTTCTGATGATCAGACCAGAAGCCCCTTTTGGTGGACAGTATGGAAGGTGTCCGCCTTGAGAATCGCCAACACCAGCGATGTCAAGGTGGGCCCATGCAATTCCTGGCTCAACGAAGTTTTCGATGAATGCAGCACCTTTTGCTGAACCGCCGTTTCCGCTTGAGCCGATGTTTTTAAGATCAGCCACAACCGCCTTCATATCGTTTTTGTGTTCGTCGATGATTGGTAATTGCCACATATACTCATCAGAGTTTTTAGCTGACTTTAAAAGGTCATTAGCAAGCTTCTGATCGTTTGAGAACAGACCGCAGACTTCTGAACCAAGAGAAACAAGAATCGCACCAGTTAACGTTGCAGCATCGATAAGAGCGTCTGGCTTTGAATCACAAGCGTAGTTAACAACGTCACCAAGAACAAGACGGCCTTCAGCGTCTGTGTTCAGGATTTCAACTGTCTTTCCGTTTCTTGCAGTCACGATTGAATCAGGCATAGTTGCAAGAGAAGAAACAGCGTTGTCTGTAATTCCAAGGTAGCAAGAAACTTTTACCGGAAGCTGAAGAAGAACAGCTGCTCTGAAAGCGGCGTACATAGTTGCAGATCCCGCCATATCAAATTTCATGTTCATCATTGAAGCGCCTGGCTTTAATGAATATCCACCTGTATCGAAAGTTAATCCTTTACCAACAAGTGCGATGTGTTTTGTTTTTGAAGTTGCTTTTGCCGGAGTATAAGTCAGGTGGACCAGCTTTGCTTCATAAGCTGAACCAGCGTTTACCGAAAGGAACATTCCCATTCCTTCTTTTTTCATTTCAGCACGGCCAAGAATTTTTACTTTTACGTTTTTAAGATTTTTAACGTCTTTTTCAATTTCTTTTGCGTATGTTTCAGAGTTCAAAAGATTTGGAGCTTCATTTACGAAATTTCTAGCGACAGTGATACATTCGCCAACTTTATTTCCTTCTTCAATTGCCGCTTCGAATTTTTTCGCAGAAGTTTTTCTTTCTTCTGTAGCGAGAACAATTGTTTCTAGTTTTGCTTTTTTCTTAACAGCAAGGTGACGATCGAAAACATAAGAGGTCATGTGAAGTGATTCAACGATAGCTGTGATTGTTTCTTCAGCTTCGCCTTTTACCATAAAGCCATCGATGTAAATCGTAGCGTCTGTAAATTTATTGTGAGCTGCTTTCCATGCGTGAGCGATTTGACGACGAACAATTTCTTTTGTGAGTTTATTCTTGTCACCAAGACCTACGATCATTGCTGAAGAACCATTCACAAGAGTAAGGTTAAAAAGTTCGCCAACTTCGCCTTTGTAATGGCGAGAAGCAACAGCGTGATCGAATGCTTCAGCTAGATCATCGCTCCAGTGTGAACGAGAAAGAACTTTTTCTGCTTTAGGTGCTTCTTTCGCAGAAGTTTTTTTAGAAGTTTTAGATGCTTTTGCTTCCTGCACTTTGTTGAAACAAGAGAAAATATGAAGCTCAGTAGTTGAGGATTTTGCTTCAAATGATAAATTAATTTTCATGAGACTCCCGAGGTTGGTTTACTGTATTAAAAAAAAGGAATTGGGGCTAATATAGCAGAGTCTATGATAAAAGTAACTACTAGGTATTTAGCATCCAACTTCATTCCTCCCTTTATTATGGGCTTTGTTTTCTTCGTGGCCTTTTTAATCACCTTTTACATGTTTCGTATTATTGGGCTCATCGTTAACAAGGGTGTTGATTTAGTCACAGTTCTTACAATGGTCATGAACCTCTCTGTGTCATTCTTTCCTCTGGCCGCGCCTCTCGCTGCGTTCTTTGCGACAATTTATACGTTGAATAAACTCAGTGAAGATTCAGAAATCATTGCGATGAGATCTTTTGGTCTCACTAAAATTAAAATTTATTTTCCCTTTTTAATCTGCAGTTTGATGATTGCTCTTACAGTTCATTTCCTTTCAGGGGTCTTTATTCCAAAGGCCAATGCTGCTTTTAAAAATACGGTGATTCGTCTTGGTTCGGCCGGGATGATCGACAGTATTAAATCGGGACAGTTTTTTACCGACATTCCAAACGCAACTCTTTTTGCAGAAGAAGTGACGGATGATGGAAATAATTTCAAGGAAGTGTTCCTGCATCTGACTAATAAAGAGCAGTCTGAGCAGAGAATTATCTTTGCAAAGACGGGATCGCTGATAAAGATTTATGCCGATGAATGGCATGCACCGAGCCTTCGCCTGCATTTAAATGACGGGAACATCGTGAAGCTCAATCCTACAGGTGAGCAAGTCGAAAAGGTTTTATTCGAAGAATATGACTTTCCGGTTTTCAGCTCAGATATCGCGACGACCATGCTTGATAAAGACAGCATGAAGTCTAATCGCGAATTAACTAGTCTCATCAATAAACGAAAAAGTGATTACGAAAATGCTGTCGCTGAAAAGAAATTACAACCGGATGAAATTAAAAACCTGAAGTTGATCTTTTACCGCACAAAGGTTGAACTCTTGTCCCGCTACGCGGCCGTCGCCCAAATTATTCTTTTCATTTTTCTGGCCTTTTCATTAGGAATTAAAAAAGGAAGAGGAAGTGGAGGACATGGAACGGCAAAGGCGTTACTTGTTTTAATTGGCTATTATGCCACTTATTTTTTTCTTATCAGTCTTGCTCAGAAAGCGACTTTAGATCCGATAGTGGCCAACTTCGCTCCGAGTATTCTCTTTGCTTTCATTGGCCTTTATTTTTATCGTAAATTAGATTGGGCAGGTTGATTGGCCGCAGGAGCTGGCGCTTTTGTTTGAGGCTGGGCCGGTGTCGTCTGAGCAGGCTGAGTCTTTTTAGCCGCTTCATCACTTGTTTCAGCTGAACCGTCTTTATTGAAAATAAATAACGGAATCATGTATTTTGTTTTAGCCTCTTCAGGTAAAACTAAATTTTTCGTCGTTCCTTTCAACGTCACTAGTTTATTGTTGTAGAAAACTTTAACTGACTTTGTATTTCCAATAAAAAGACGAATTAAACCACCACGCATGAAAACTGTGCGTCCCTGGCGAAGAACATATTTTTTAATTTCTTTATCATCAATTTTGTAAGTGATCCATGAATCCCCGTCGACTGCATTAATGAAAACAGTCTCTATGCCTTTCGTTGGTTGAACGCGATAGCGCGAAGGAAGATATTCATCGTATTGCTCTTTTGTCAGCGAATTATCTTCAGCGAATTGTTTCTCACCAATAGAAATATTTTTTAACTTTACGTCATTTACAACGACTTCAGTATTTTGGTGAGCGAGTTTCTGATCTTGAATAATATTAACTTGAATTGGTTCCGCTGGAGTTGCAGTGGCTTCTGTTTTTGGTTGAGGAGCAACTTTTGGTTTTGGAGCAGACTTCGTTCTCTGATGAATTGTACTCAATACTTGAGGAAGCTTCATTTTATCTTCAGCAGAGCGATCCATAAGATTTTTTACGTTGAAACCTACCACTCCCACGATCAAAACAACTACAGCGGCCTTTGCAAGAAAAGCTGTTGAAGAAGCGGTCACACTTTTTACAGTGTCCAGTGGAGTTGAAGTCATTGGTGTCAGCGTATTGCGAACAGCTTCGTTTTTGATTTCAACGTTATTGTTTTCTTTTTTGACTGATTTCGAACCGCTGTTATAGGTCGCTTCCAATACTTCTAGAGCTTCTTCCTGTTTGATACCAAGAATTTTTGCAGCCGATTTAACAAAACCTCTGACGTAAGTTTTACTTGGAAGTTTTGCAAGATCATCATTTTCCAGATGCTCAAGCAGGCCCATGTGAATTTTAGTCTGTTGAGAAATTGTTTTGAGATTTAAGCCACGCTCTTCGCGTTTACTTTTTAAAAGTTGTCCAATCGTGACGTTAGCCTTGGCCGGTACACTTTCGGTGATCTGATCAGCGTTGGGATCGAGAACAGGTCCATGAGGAACGCTCTCTGTTTCGTTAATTAAATCCTGGTCGTTTGTGTTTGTTTCTTCAGTCATAATTTATTAAAAGTTTGGTGATTCGATTGTTTGTGATTCTTTAATAATTTCCGTCTGGAAATTTCTATTATTTGCACTTTGTTCTCTGATTTCAGAACTAATTTTTTTCAACTGTTGATTAGAGAGTGCAACAAATTTTGTCTTTGGAAATTTGTCGATAACAAGTTTCAGTTTGCTTCTTGCCTCTTCAAAACGACCAAGGTTCATGAGAACAAGCGCCTGTTGATAATGGGGAGCAGGCTCATTCACACAAGTTCCTTTCGAAGATTCGCGGAACGATTCCAAGGCTTGTTTGAATTTATATTCTTCTGTGTAAAGTTCACCCAATTTAAAATGGGCCTGGCAATAATCGTCTTTTTCTTTGATTGATTTAAAGAGAAATTCAAAAGCTTCAGCGCGGTCACCTTCTCTCAAAGCGAGTATTGCAAGGTTGTAATAATTGCGAAATTGGTTTGAGTAAGTAAGGTCTTGTGCCGCCTGATCGAACATTGAACGAGCTTCTTTCAAGCGGTTCTTTTCCATGTAGACAGTGCCGAGGTTCGCCTTTGCATCAGTATTTTTTGAATCGAGACTGATGGCTTCCTTCAATTCCTTTTCAGCAAGCTCAGGTTGCTCGCGAAAGTAATAGGCCATCCCAAGATTGTTGCGAATAAGCGAATCTTTTGCATCAAATTCGCGGGCCTTGAGAAGATTCACCAGGGCCTGAGAATAATTTTTTCTCACGAGATCGTTAGTCCCTTGAGAATAGTAAATTTCTGCTTTTTTCTGTTCGACCGTTTTCTCTGCGAACTCTGCGCTTTGGTTATTGGCGCAAGAAGCAGCGAAAACAGCTGTGAAAAGAAGTGATCCTATTATTCCATGGTACTTCATTTAGAACCTCTTATTCTAAAGATGATGATTTAGACTATAGTTTACAAGCTTTATTTTCTTCTTGTAAATATCCCGACCGTTTCAAATCCTTTAGTTGCAGGAAATAAGTCGAACAATTCAGCGCTCGCAAGTTCATAGTTGGCAAGAGCGCCCACTGTGTCTCTGGCAAAACTAGTCGGTTCGCAGGCAATATAGATGAATCCGTCAGGCTTGAATTCTGTTAAGAATTCTTCCAGATTTTTGAGTCCTGAACGAGGAGGATCTATAACGAGCCAGTTTGGTCTCGGATGTCCCTCTTTGCCGAGGTTGATCAGCGCTTTAATAGCGTTCTTTTCATAAAGATCAATTGAGAAAAACTTCTGATGATTTTGAGCATCGGGCGTTTTTCTATATTTATCCACAACCAGAGTTGTATTCATGAATTTTTTGGAAATATTTCCATTTCCCCCGAACAAATCGTATACGACAGCTTTTGGGGGAATGATTTCGATGGCCTTTTTCTGAATCCAGTTGCGAAGAACTTCGTTCATTTCAAAATTCACCTGAGTAAATCCGCCGTCAGCATAGGGCTTGTTGACCGAAATCTGGACGTTGTGGCCAGGTTTGTCCTGATCTTTGGCGTAGATTTCAATATGCCCTTGAGGCGGTTGGTTTTTAACCAGGTTTAACCAGGTATCGTTTTCATAAATACGGCGCAGTTCAAAGGCGACACTTGGATCGATGATTTTGCATTTAGGCACAGGAAGAATATTGTTTTTTTCATCCATCATTCCCAGAAGTCTTTTCTTTCTATCGTAGTGAAGCTGAATGCGGTTTCTATAATTGAAACGACGTTTTGCTCCGTGCGCGTTGATGACGGGATTGCTGAATTTGAACAAATGGCGAGCAAGGGCTGCCTTTTTGTATTCGAGCTCTTTCTCGTAAACTGTGTGCTGGTAATCGCAGCCGTTGCAATTTGCATAGTGCTCACATTCTGCTGCAATCCTATCCGGAGAAGGAACAGCGACGTCGTTTAATTTGGCGAAACGAACGCCCTTTTTCTCAGAGAAAACCATGGCCTCACCAGTTTCACCTGGAAGCGTCTTCTTGATAAAAGTAATTGAGCCGTCTGATTTATCGACGCCTTGGCCTAGAGGGTCGACATTTTCGATGCGAAAGTTTATTTTCATTTGATTATCTGCTTAAATATTTCCTGAATTGATTGTCTAATGATATGCTCTTCTGTCTTTTAATACAATTTAAATGGTACAACCAGAACGCAGGCTTAAATGGACCAGAAGTTTATTCGAAATTTTTCTATCATCGCTCACATTGACCACGGGAAATCGACTCTCGCAGACAGGATTATGGAAGCTACGGCTGCTGTTTCACAAAGAGAGAAAAAAGATCGATTACTCGACAATATGGATCTTGAGCGCGAACGCGGGATTACAATTAAGGCACAGGCCGTCCGCATTCCCTATAAAGCAAAAGATGGTAATACCTATTATTTCAACCTGATCGATACTCCGGGCCACGTCGATTTTTCATACGAAGTTTCTCGGTCACTCGCTTCTTGTGACGGAGCCTTGCTCGTTGTCGATGCCTCTCAAGGTGTTGAAGCTCAGACTCTCGCTAACGTTTACATGGCCATTGATAACAATCTTGAGATTCTGCCAGTCATAAATAAAATCGATCTTCCACACGCCGATCCGGAACGCGTAAAAAAAGAAGTTGAAGATATTATTGGGATTGATACAAGCGATGCTTGTTTAGTATCGGCCAAATCTGGTCTCGGGATCGAAGATCTCCTAGAGCAAATTGTGGCGAAAATTCCGCCACCGGTGGGAAAACCAGATAATGATCTTCAGGCCCTCATTTTTGACTCTTGGTTTGATAATTACCAAGGCGTTGTTATTCTTGTTCGCGTTGTCGAAGGAACACTTCGTAAAAAAGATAAAGTCTTTTTGAAAAATGCAGGAATGGAATATGAAGTTTTAAAACTGGCGGTCAATTCGCCGTTTTTTACTGAACTTGATTCGCTGACAGCGGGTGAAGTAGGAATGGTGATCTGTGGTATTAAAACTATTCGTGACGTCAGTGTTGGTGATACTATTGTTCATGCCAACAAAAAAGAGACTCCAAATGTTCCGGGATACATGGAAGTCAAACCCATGGTATTTTGTGGGATTTTCCCTGTTGAGTCTACTGATTATGAAAATCTTAAAGATGCACTAGAAAAGCTTGCTCTAAACGACGCTTCTTTTTCTTATGAACCGGAGAGTTCTGCAGCTCTGGGCTTTGGTTTCCGCTGCGGGTTCTTAGGTCTTCTTCACATGAACATTATTCAAGAAAGACTTGAGCGCGAGTTCAATCTTCTTCTTATTTCAACAGCTCCTTCTGTGAGTTATAAAGTCACCCAAACGGACGGGACTGAACTCACCATTTCCAATCCAAGTGAAATGCCGGAAGCCGGAAAAATTGAAACGATTGAAGAGCCAATGGTCGCTCTGTCGATTCACTGCCCGAACGAATATGTCGGCCGCATGATCACCCTGTGTGAAGAGCGCCGGGGAATTCAAAATCAGATTAAATATATTACCGCTGATCGCGTACAAGTTATGTACGATTTGCCTTTGTCGGAAATGGTTTTTGACTTCTACGATAAACTAAAGGGGATGACCAAAGGTTATGCTTCGATGGATTATGAATTCAAGGGGTACGCTGCTTCGGATATGGTGAAAGTCGACGTTTTATTAAATGGAGACAACGTAGATGCGTTATCCATCATCTGTCATCGTGACAATGCGTTCTATAAAGGTCGTGACCTTGTGCAGAAGTTGCAAAAATTAATCGACAGGCAACAATTTGATATTGCAGTACAGGCCGCCATCGGTGCTAAAATAGTTGCACGCGAAACTGTTAAAGCTCTTCGTAAAAACGTTTTGGCGAAATGTTACGGTGGTGACGTTTCTAGAAAGCGTAAACTTCTTGAAAAACAAAAAGAAGGGAAGAAGCGCATGAAGATGGTTGGTTCAGTAGAGGTTCCGCAAGAAGCGTTCCTCGCTGTTTTGAGTACTGACGAATAGAAAGCGAATAGCAAGATTGGAACACGCAAAATAAAGGATTATATGCACCCGTCGCTGAAGGAACATTTTTTAAAAGCTCTCGATATCTACACTCAAGGCAATCATTACGAAACATTGCTTGAAGCAAAGAAAGAATATTTCACCATCACAGGCCAGGCCAATGATGATGACGATGACTTTGAAGCTCGAATGAACTCATTCAACGAATGGTATGTTCTGCAGTTTATTTCAAAGCGCGGGACTAGAACTGTTATCAGTGACTATCTCATCAATAATCAAGTAGATGATTTTCTGGCAAAAGCACTGACGGGTGTAAATTACTCGCTCTTTGAATATGTTGGAAAAAACTTCAGAGGATTTGATGTCCTCTACGATATGCTTCACGACAAAAAAATTGCCCTTCCTAAAGGCGAATCTCTTCCTTCAATCATTAAAGATGATATTTTTGTTGGACGCGTTCTGACTTATGAAGATAAAAATTATCTTATGAGCGGTCTCTGCGTTATTCCAAAGGAAGTTCGCGCCATTCTGAAAAAAGAATGTAAAAAAGTCCGCAAACTTAAAAATCCCGGCGAAGAATTGAAATTTCTGTTGAAGATTGAATCTTACAAAACGAAATGGATTCGCTACGGTCACGTCGACGCGACTAAGATTTTTAAATTCGATTAAGCTTTTTCATTTTCTAAGATGATATTATCTTTGCTGATGAGCAGATAGGGAATAACTCCGACTGCGTTGTTAATCAGCGCGCATAGGTAATAGAGATTGAAGAGCGAAGCTCCATTGCTGATTCCGGCAAGTAAAAACAAATTCGCAAAAAGCACGTGACCAACACCCAATCCTCCCGGAGATAGCGGAATCGCTGTCGTGATCAAACCGATAGGGATAAAGGTGAAGGCGAATTGGAAAGGGAGTGGTTTATCTAAAAACGGTGAAGCCACGATCCAAAAAGTTGAAATGGAAATGAATTGCGCAACCACGCTAATACCAAAACTCTTGAGCACATCTAATCTGTTCTCTCTTAAAGCAAAAACTTGAGCAAAAATACTTTCAATCTTTTTTCCAATAAAAGGAATAAGTCTAAAAAGATGCAGCAAGTTTAACTGTATTTTGCGCGGGCTTATCAGCATTCCCAGAAAAAAAGCCGCACCGGCAAAAAGAATCAGGTTGATGAAAATAACATGTCCCAATTTCGGTGAAAGAGCTGTGACTTCATTGTAGTAAACCAAACTCGTCGTACCGGCGAGAAACAATAAACCCGTCACGCCCATGATTCTGTCGAGAAGAGTGATTGTAATGAGAAATGTCTTTGAAAAATCGGGATTGAGTTTTTTGATATAGCCAAGCTTGATCAAATCTCCGGTCACGGCGCCAGGAAGAACACTCGAAAAAAAGAGACCGATGTAGTTCAGGCGAAGAATGTCAAAGAAGCGCAGGGACTTCTTCGCTTTCGTTTCCAGCAATAATTTGTAGCGGTAAGCGCAGATCAAAATTTGAACGAACAAAAGGGAAAGGCCGATCCACATTTGAGGCCCCGCAGTCAGTGATTTTTTAACCAGTGAAAAATCCAGTTTTCCGCTCGAGACAAGCCAGTAAATCAGACCAATGGCCAGCAAAAATTTCAGAAGAGTTTTGATCATGAGTTATTCTAACATGAGAATTATGATCACTCTATTATTTAGAGTTTAATTATAGTGAGTTCAGCTGTATTTAAGCCGGCGGTAATGTTAGCCGTTGCTGAGTTAAATGTATAATTAGCTTCAGATCTTAAATAAACAACCTGTCCGGCCTTAAGATAAAATTTTTTACTTTCAGGAGCCGAGCCAGGGTAAACGGTTTGGGGTTCGAAAGTCCCATCGGTGTTGTTGTCGCGCACATCTCTGCTCGACCAGTTCCCGTTTAAATACATTGAGCCATTTCCTGAAGAAGAGGCAATGCTTGTCGAATCAGCAACTAGCACATTGACCCCAATTCCCACATTCACTGTACAATTGGAAATCTGGCAGGTTTCATTCGTTATTCCTGTAGTTGCAGAAGAAATTAATCTGATTTCATACCAACCATTCGCTGGGATCTGATAGTAATGATAGCTCGTATTGTAAGTGCTGTAACTTGAGTCCAGATCAGTAGTCGTTTTTAAATTGGCATCACTGATGGCCACAGAATTAAGAGTTAGTTTTTTACGATAAACATTACATGTTCCGCAATCAGGCGGATTAATAAAGCTTGTTTCCGTCACAGAAAAGCCTGTTGAATAAGTAGCCTGTAATACAATACTTCCCGCGAGTTTTTCAAAGTTTGTATTGATTTCACTGGAAGAAATAGGAGTTCCTGCAGAGAAAATAAAAAAACCAGGAATATTAGTCGCTGCAATGGAAATTAAAGAAGAGAAGCAGACTGTCAGGGCCACGCCTTGAAAAAAAGTGAGCTTCTTGTATTTTTCATAAACCCAATTCTTCATTATGTTCCCCAATGTGATTGATCCCAGCGGTCAGTATCCCACTTGGGAGTAATTCCTTTTTTTAATTCAAGCACTGCAGCCGAAAAAATAGGTTGAGTGCAATTGGCTTCGCTTACATTAACTGTAATGGTGACTTCACTCGAAACAGAAATCCCCGGCACTGACCCGCACATCATTGTCCCGGTGTTTGCATCCGGGCCGGCAAACGTCACGAAGAGCATATCGTAAGTGCTGTTAGGAACACTGAAGCTGTTGACTGAATCGAGCTTGATCATCGTCTTTTGCAGGGTGTTTTTATCGATGGCCTGGACGAAAGCTCCGCCCGCAGTTCCCACTTCTAAGGCGAGATGGCCCATGACAAATCTAGTTGTCCCTTTGCTCGTTGGTCTGGCCGAACAAGCAGCAAGAAAAAAAACAATGAATGTCAGCCCGATAGTTTTCATACCAACCTTATCGACGCTGAACGGAAAAACTGAGGATCGAAACAATAATTATTTTTTAAGATTCTTCCGAGTGAAAAAGTCAGTTAAGAGTCAAAATCTTAGCTAATTGGGGTCTCAAATGTTATTATTTTGTTGTTTAAAACTATAGGAGTATTCAATGAAAGTTTCAGTGATCGGAACAGGGTACGTGGGCCTTGTAAGCGGGACGTGTTTTGCAGAAATCGGCCACGATGTCACTTGTATCGATATTGATCCAAGAAAGATCGACATGCTTAAGGCCGGCAAATCACCGATCTATGAACCAGGTTTAACTGATCTTCTGGAAAGAAATATTAAAGCGGGAAGAATGCACTTCTCACTAAACTACGATTCTGTAAAAGACGCCAAAGCTATTTTTCTTGCGGTTGGAACTCCCTCTGCTGATGATGGGCGCGCTGATTTAAAATATCTAAGAGCAGCTGCAATCGAAGTGGCAAAAAATCTTTCTGACGATGCCATCGTTGTTATCAAATCAACTGTGCCCGTTGGAACAAATGTCGAAATTAAAAAATTGATCACTGAAAATACAAAGAAAAAATTTCACCTGGTCAACAATCCTGAATTTTTAAAAGAAGGTTCGGCCGTAGAAGATTTCATGAGACCAGATCGAGTCATCATTGGTCATCAAGATGAATATGCTATGAGTATTATGGAAGAATTGTATGCTCCGCTTGTGAGACAAGGAAATCCAATTTATGGCATGAGTAATTTGTCTGCTGAAATGAGTAAGTACGCAGCGAACTGTTTTCTTGCTACAAAGATTTCATTCATCAACGAAATTGCCCGTCTGTGTGATGCCACAAATGCTGACATTGAAGAAGTTCGCAAAGGAATTTCTTCTGATAAAAGAATTGGTGGGCACTTTCTTTATCCTGGTCCGGGGTACGGAGGATCGTGTTTTCCAAAAGATGTGAAGGCGCTCATTGCGACTGCAGAAGACCACGGAATGGAATTAAAAATTGTGAACGCGACTGAAGAAGTCAACGATGAGCAAAAAGCTTACGTGTTCCAAAAAGTAAAAAAATATTACGGCGAAAATCTCAAAGGAAAAGTTTTTACATTCTGGGGAGTGGCTTTCAAAGCCAATACGGATGATGTAAGAGAAACAGCAGCGATTGCCATGGCGAGAAAGCTTATTGGCGCCGGTGCAACGGTTAATATTTTTGATCCGGTTGCAACTGAAAATTATCTGCACGTCATGAAAGAGTACAAAGAATGCGAAGGCAAAATTACTTCTTTCGACAATAAGTACGACGCTCTCAATGGCTCGGATGCATTGATCACTGTTACGGAATGGAGAGAATTTAATTCTCCAGATTTTATCGAGATCAAAAAGAGGTTGAATAAACCGGTTATTTTCGATGGAAGAAACTTATACGATACAAAGAAAATGCTTGCTGAAGGTTTTGACTATTTTGCTATAGGGAAATTTATCAAATGAAAATTGCAGTAGTTCAGCTCACATCAGTTCTCGATTACAAAGTTAACGTAGAAAAAATCCGCGGCTTTTTAGCCGAAGCCAAAGCTCAAGGAGCTGAAGCCGCTTTTTTGCCGGAAGTTTTTTATTCGATGAGTGATGGAGTTACTCCCACACCTTACCTGGTGGAAGAGGGAAATGAGCACTACAATAACATCAAAAAGCTCGCGACAGATTTCAACATGGCCTTAATCGGTGGCTCCGCTGCCACTTTAAAGGACGGCAAAGTCGTCAATCGCGCTTACAATTTTGATAAGCATGGAAACGATCTCGGTCATTACGACAAGATCAATCTCTTCGCCTGTGATCTTCCGAATAAGAAAATTTCTGAGGCCAATAATTATACTGCCGGTTCGGATTATAAAATGGTCGAGTTCAACAATACTAAAGTTGGTCTCGGCATTTGCTTTGATATGCGTTTTTCTGAGCTCGCTCTTCATTACCGAATGAATGGAGCAAAGATTCTCACTTTTCCTGCCGCTTTCACAGTTCCTACCGGTAAAGCGCACTGGCATACGCTTCTTCGCGCACGGGCTATCGAAAATCAATGTTACGTAGTGGCCGCTGCTCAATGGGGACACCACAATGAGAAGATGCAAACTTACGGACATTCTTTAGTCGTTGATCCTTGGGGTGATATAGTTCTCGATCTTCAGGAAGGAGAAAAGGTCGGAGTCGTCAGTCTCGATTTTCCAAAAATCGAATTGATTCGACAATCTGTCCTGATGAAACGCGAATGAAAAAAACATTAATTCTATTTCTCTTACTTTCTAGGTCTGCGTTTGCTGATCTGTATATCCAAACAGATTACAGGGCCGGTTCAAAGCCAAACGTCGTAACCAAGCATCACATCTTTTTAGAAAAACCTTATACGGTTAAGTACGAACTGAAGCGCTATATTCTCATCTTGAAAAAGATCAATGCAAAAGAAGCGACCATTGAAATGGAATCTTACGATGTAGACGAAAAAGGGAATCCGGCGATGACCGGTGGATCGTATGGCAATTATGCCATTGGGAAAACTAAAACATTTGTTGAAGAGAGCAAAGGCAACAGACCGAAGTTTGTCTTTAAAATCCTTCTTGAGAAATATGCCCCGGTAAAGAATGAAAAATAAAATTCAGAAGAATTACGTTCTCTTTTTTGTCATCTCCTGTATCGCCATTTTCTTTATAAAAGTATTTCATCAGCGCGTGGACTTTCCCTGCTTTTATCTTGCAGGAGATCGGTTTATTCACGGTCAGAATCTTTACGTGATCAGTGATCCCTGGCCGTATAAATATCTTCCGACGGCTTCGATTTTTTTTATTCCATTCGCCCTTTTTCCATACGATCTTTCGCTTATTCTTTTTTACTTAGTTTCCTTTGGAACAATGGCCCTGACTTATCTGTTTTTTATCAATTGGATGAAAAAAGAAGGAAAAGAGATTCCTTTCTGGATGTTCATTCTGGTTTTTGCCATCAATGTGAAGGCCCATTTCTACGATTATGCTAATTTGCAGGTCAACCACATCCTGGTTTACTTGCTTGTTCTCTCTTACGCTTTATTACAGAAGAAAAAAGAATGGGCAGCAGCTTTGCTTTTTGCTGTCGCTGGTGTTTTCAAAATCATTCCACTTTTTATTGCGCTTTTTTTTCTTCTCAAAAAATCTTATCGTTTTGTCGGAAAAATTGCGGTCTGGACGATTGCGCTATTGCTGGCGCCGGCCTTGAGATTTGGAGTTGATGGATTAGTTCAGCAGTACCGCAACTACGGCGCTCTGATGAAAAATTATCATCAATTGTTTGCACCGGACAGATTATATCAATCGATCCCGTCCATGATCGCTAGAGCAGGCGAGCCCGTGCTTTGGTCTGAGACAACAATGAAAATGGTCTTGCTTGTCTTCCTGGCCGTTTTGGGAAGTGTCGTTTTAAAAATGATTTATGAACAGGCGAAGTCGGAAAATTCAAATCCTTTTTTAGGAATGCTCCAGTATTCTGCGTGTTTGATTTTTTATCCTTTGGTTAATCCCGTCGGATGGAAGCACGGTTATGTTTTTCTCCTCCCAATGACTTTTTTATTAATTCAAGTTATTCGCGAACAAAAGCTCTATCAAAAACTTTATTTCAAAGTGGAGATGGGCGTCTTTGTTATTCTTTATTGTTTGAGCTCTCAGCTTTTTTTGGGAAAGAAAATCAGCGACAACAAAGACCTAATGTCTTTTAACGTCTGGGCGGCCATTTTACTTCTCGTGATGGGTTATCAGGCCCACAGTGCTCTTTTAAAAAGGAAGTAAGTCTTCTGCTCTTTGATTAAATTGCCATGTTGGATTAACTGAATTCAGTTCGACACCATTTATGATTTTTTCATAAAGAGCAAGATAGCTGACAGCGTGTTTGTTGATTCCAAAATTGTCCTCAACATATTTTCTGATTTCTTTCGGATCAAAAGTGCGGCCAGGTTTTTTTACTTTTTCCATCAGTTCTTCATGCGAAGAAACAACGAACCCAGTTTGAGGTTGAATGAGTTCTGGGAGACTTCCATAATGAGAACCAATGACTGGTAAACCTTGAGACATCGCTTCGATAACGGCAATTCCAAAAGGTTCATGCCATCTGACCGGGAAAAGGAGAGCATCACACTCGCGAATGATCTGCATTTTCTTTTCGCCGCCGATAATGCCGTGATTATGGATATAACGGGAGAGTCCCCACCATTTGCCACCGATGACATTTAAATGTTTACCTGCGGCCCTGCAGGCCTTCACAGAATGTTTCAAATTTTTCACTTTCCATGAAGCTTTCGCCAGGAAGAGAAAATTCTCCCATTTTTTTTCAGAGTTGTGGAAAGGGTATTCTGCCAGATCAATGCAGTTATAAACGTATTGGTTTGAGCCATGAATTTCTGCATGCTTTTTAGAAACGAAAACTGAATTTTTGGGAAAAACTTCTCCCACTTTTCCGTTGCCATGAATGGTATTAATCGTCGGAATGCTTCCCGGTACAGTGTGATTGTAGCTCAAATGAATAATGTCGGCGTCCTTTGGAATTAAGGCCTGCCAGACAGAATGAGTTTCATCAAGACAAGGAATCAATTCGATTCCATATGGTTGAACTTTTGATTCAGGATGACCTATGAGGACGACTTTATGGCCCAGGCGAGCGAGCTCCACCATGTGCCAAAAAAGAATTCTTTCTATTCCACCGTAGCCAATAACGGGGAGCAAGGCCGTATGTTGAAAAACAATTTTCATATTTTTTTGCCAATTTGCAGATCGTAGAGCTTGGAGTATTTCAACAGCGCTGAAAGAGAGTTGATACAGCAGATAATAAAACCATAACGGCCATCGAGAAATCCAAGCTTGAAAAAATAATCGCGCAGGAATTTGAAAACGGGTCTTGTAACAATTTTAAATCTGCTTGAGCGAACGCCATCGCTGAAAGCCGCTCTCGCCGCTATAGTCGTAAACTTGTCTGTCTGTTGAATGTGAGAAGAAATAGATTCGTACGAATAGTGAAGTAAATCGCCTCGTAAAAAACCAATGCGTTCATCGTTCTTCATTTTCAAAATATCATGTGGGTTTTTCCCGCGCCATTCAGCTCTTTCTTTTTTCACCAGGCGCAGTTTCGTATCCGGATACCAGCCGCAATGACGGACCCAGAATCCATTGTAATTTGTCAGACGGTGAAATTCATAGCCGTCGTATTGCCAGTCGGCCTTCACTCTTTTTATTTCTTCCAAAAGTTCCGGTGATAGGGCCTCGTCAGCATCAAGAGAAAGGACATAATCGTGGGTCGCACATTGAAGTGCAAAGTTCTTTTGCTCGATATGACCCTTGAATGGATTTTTCAAAAAGCGTGCATTGAATTCGCGACAGATGTCTTCTGTCTTATCTGTAGAAAAAGAATCGACGACAAGGATTTCATCAGCAATAGGAAGGACAGAGCTGATGCATCGACCTATGTTCTTCTCTTCGTTGTAAGTTATGATAGCGACAGTTAAATTAATCAATTTTACCACTGCATTTTAATTAGGGTTTTCACCTTGAAAGTATATTTAGACTGCTCTCCTTTGACAAATCCTCATTTATCCGGAATTGGCGTTTATAACCGAAATCTCTTTCTGGAAATGCATAAATTGGCCGGAGAACAGATCGATCCGGTCCTTAAGTTAAATCGTTACAGTAAAAAGCATTTTGTCGAAGAGCACCTAAGGCACTCGGTTCGCTTGCTTCCTCCCTTCATTCTCAATAAAAAAATTATTTATCATGGAACCGATCACAAACTGAATGTTCATTCCAGAGGTCCACGCATTGTCACTATTCACGACATGCAGCCATTCGTCGATCAATGGCTCGACCCGGAGTTTGCCAGAAAGCGCAGGGACGTTTTAACCAAAACTTTTAAATCCTCACCTGATAAAATTATCGCAGTTTCTCATTTTACAAAAAATGAAATCATAAAATATTTTCCTTCAATGGAATCGAGAATTGAAGTCGTTTACCACGGTGCCGATCTGGAAAAAAAAGTTTTAAAAGTGGAAACCAACAATCTCGAAAAGAAAATAAGTGGAAAACCTTTTCTGCTTTTTATCGGCAATATTGAAGAAAGAAAAAATTTGATCAATCAGCTGAAAGCTTTTGCTCTTTTAAAGAGAGAGAATTCAGAGTTATTGTTTGTGATGGCAGGGAAACCAGGTTTCAATTATCAAAGCGTGGAAGATTTCTTGAGCGGTTTTGAATTTAAGAACGATGTTCTTCTTACAGGCTATTTGAATGAAACCGAAAAAGACTTCGCATTGAAAGAGACGAGTTGCTTGATGTTTGCCACATGGTATGAGGGATTTGGAATTCCGGTGATAGAAGCTCTGGCGGCCGGAGCGCCGGTGTTAATCTCTCGCGCAGGAGCTTTGCAGGAGATCGCCGGAACTTATTGCGAAAGTGCCGATCCTGCTTCGCCGGAAGAGATGGCACTTAAAATTAAAAAGATCATGAATGAAAACAGTGTCTCAAAAATAGCCAGTATGAGCGAATGGAAAAAAAACTGGAGCTGGGAAAAAACGGCGAGTGAAACCTTAAAGATTTATTCACAGTTTGCTTAATTTACATGTATGGATTTTCACCAGCTATGTGATCAGTTAAATCTATAACTTCAGTAATCATCGGAAAGTTTTGTTTCACCAATGTTTGTATGCCGTCTTTCAATGTTGCTTTTGAACTTGAACAACCCTGGCAGCCGCCACTGAGACGCACAAATAATTTATCGTTATCCAAATCGATAATTTCAACATTCCCCCCGTGAGCAGCGAGAGCAGGTCGAACTTGTTCATCGAATAATGTTTCAAGTTTTTTCATCATAAAAAATCCTTATGGCTTAATATTTTCTTCTTAATAATTCTAACTGAGAAATGGCCGAATAGACAGCGTGTTCGACTCTCAGGATGCTCGACGATACTTTCACACTCGTGAATCCAGCAGCATGAAAACGCTCAACATCTTCTGCTATCCAGCCGCGCTCGGGCCCTATGGCCAAGGTAACGGGCTTCGTAAAATCTACTTCAATATCTAAAAAACTTTTGTCAGTTTTAATATCTAGGATAAATTTTTGAGTCCGATCATTGTATTGTTCAGCTGGATTGTACTTGTCCAGCTTGAATTCCGGTAAATCAGAATAAATCGCACTTTGCGAAAGACCGTTTAACAGAAATTCCTCATAAGCTTTGTCTTCAAAAATTTTTGAATCGAGATAACTTTTTTCAGAAAGCGCCGCTTTGAAAAAATGAATTCTCTTCGCTCCAAAAGTTGTGGCGTGTTCTAAAATCTTTTTGCTTGTTTGAGGTCTTGATAAACCAACAACCAATTCAAACCATTGGGGCTGTCCTGGTCTCAAAGGTTGCAAATCGAGAATGCAATGGTTTTCTGAAAGTTCAATCACAGTTCCTTTCGTGAGCCCTTGATTCAAAACTGTGCACTTCACTTCATCGCCCTGTCCAAGTTTCAGAGTTGAATGAATATGTCCGAGAATCGCCTTGTCGGTGATTTTACCCGAGTTATCTTTGAGGATGAGTGAATTCATGAAGGCTTTGTCTCACTGGCTGATTTCATCGTCAAGTTTACTGCAATAATTATCTGCACTTCGCTTCTGTAAGTCAGTTATCCCCTTGAAAAACACAGAGCATGAAATTAATAAACGAATTATTTTTGCCTTCGCAATTTACTCTTTTGACCGCTCCGGTGGCCGCAGGCAAAACCCGGCTGGTGGTCGAATTTTACAGGGAGGAGCAATACAAGGTTATCTTTGTGTCACCACTAAGGGCCCTCGCCAATGAAGTTCATCAGAAGCTTTCAGCCACTGACAAAAAAGTTTTTCTGGCCGGAAGAGGCAACTCGCTCGAAGAAACGTATACCGACTTTCTCCAGGCGCGAAAAGCTTTCCTGGTTACGACCATGGAGCTATTAAATGAAGATTTTCTGGAAGCGTGTTCTGAGCAACATGAGAAAATCCTCTTTATCTTGGATGAGTTTCATCTCTTTTACCATTGGGGAGCGGACTTTAGGCCCATTCTGCACGATCGATTTTTAGCTATTCTGGATACACATGCTCCGGTGATGGGAATCACGGCCACCATGAGTGCGGAATTGATGGAGCGTATGCAAAGCGATCTCGCTTATCACTCCGATCATTGGATTCATCTTGATTACGGCAATCATAAACTTCATCGCGAGCCAAAAAAAATTCATTATTACCATCCTATGAAACCGGCTCTTTTCAATCGCGTTTTCTGGAGAGAGCTGAGAGTGAAAGAAGATAATGACGTTTATCTTCTCTTTTGTTCTTACCGCTCAGAAGTGGATGAACTGGTGGCCAGAGCGCACAGAATGGGGTTGCGTGCGCTTGGTTGTGTCGGGGGAGAAGTGGAAATTTTTCTCAAAGATTTAGAAAAGTGCCAGGGAAAAGTGGATGTCATTATTTCAACCACGACTCTCAGTCACGGAGTCAATTTACCGGAAATAAAAAAAGTTTTTATCAACTATGAAGTCAAAAATTACGATTTCTGGCTGCAGATGATCGGGCGAGGGGGAAGGCAAGGAAGTCCTTATGAAGTTTTTACTTATGATTTATTTCATGCAGAAAAAAAGGACAGGTTTAAAAGTTACGCTGTCAATTTAATGAACGATTGGACATGTACACTGTTTTAGTGTACAAAAGGGGTAAGAGAATGAAATCTCTTGTAACGGTGACAGCTAGAGCTGAAAAATCTCTTCGTAAAATTCCAGTACATATTCTGGATCTCTTTGATGCCTGGGGAAAATTAATTGAAGACTCTGGTTATTTAGAGATGAAAAAAGTTCCTGGATATTAATTGAATCTGAAATCTGGATAGTTGAAATAATTGAGGTTAATAAGCATGACTATAAAATATGATCCAACTGAAAAAACGAGACCTCTCAGAGAAGTTTTGGATGAAATTTTAGGGGAAAGAACTTTTAATGATTTATTGAAGTCTATTCGGCTGGGGTTAGAAATTACCCAGGTCGAGATGGCTAAAAAACTTAAAATCAGCAGGCAAGAACTTTGCGACATCGAAAAAGGGAGAAAATCCGTTTCGGTAGATCGAGCCGTTTATTTTGCCAAGCGATTAAAGCATTCTCAAAAACTGTTTGCCCTTTATGTAATTGAGGATCAATTAAGAAAATCAGGGCTGAAAGTTAAAGTCCGCCTTGAGGATGCTGCGTAACTGATGCAAACAAAAATCGAAGGTCTGGTCCTCTCCAAAGTTCCGTATGACGAGCGACACATCATTGCTCATCTCCTGCTCAGGTCAGGACGGAAAATTTCTGTCGTTTTTTACGGCGGTCGCGGAGGAGGTAAAAAGCAGAAATCTTCAGTTATAGAATTGGGATTTATGTTGTCCGTAGAACTTCAACAGGCCAAAACCAACACAGAAGTCTATCACGCCAAAGAATGGAACCTCGTCTGGCATCATGACAAGATTAGGCTTCAGCATCAGGCTTTTTATCTCATGTGCTTTTTTCTCGAAGTCATCAACAAGATTGCCCCGAACGAAAATCTGCACGATGTCCATGAAGAGAATACTGAAATGGTCGGTTTGTTTACCTCATTAAGCAACGCCCTCGTTCATCTGGAAAGATGTCTGATTCAAGATTCTTTCTTTTCACATTCTCATGCTGTGATATTCTTAACTAAGACACTTCTTCATCTGGGCGTTTTTCCAGAAAGAGAACATTGCACTTTATGTGGTGAAGGGCTCGCCGGATTCAACGATATGTTTTTGATCGCTGAAGAAGGAGGCTTTGCATGTCCACCATGTATGAACTTGCGAAAGACTTACACTGTGCAATCGGGGAGAGAGTTGTGGGAGCTTGTCGGACACATTGCTCACACAAAATATGGAGAGCTTGGACTCATTAAGCTCGAATACAAATCTCTTCCTCGAATGTTGTTTCACTATTTCTGCTTTCAGTTTCATTTTGAAGAAAAGGATTTTAAAACGGCTTCAATGATATTTTAGTGAGATGGTTTATGGCATTTTTTCTAGCAACCAATGGACAGCTTCACCCTTACAGTTTTAGATATCTCGATGGCGATTTCGAAAAAGCCCGTCTCGAAAGGACGGAAGTTCACTCAGCGACCAAGCTCAATGAATCCAAGTCCAAATCCTTGCCGGATCATCAAAAAGAATTTTACGCGATTGATGTTATGACAAAGCCGATTCACACCATGGCCGTTGATTCGCTTCTTAAAGACGTCAAAAATCTAATGAAGACTCACGACATTCGCCACGTTCCGATTGTCAAAGACAGGCACATTGTCGGAATGATTTCTGACCGAGATTTGCTAAAAGTAGGCATGAGCGGGACATTTCCTTTTTTGAAAGCCTCTAATATCATGTCGACAGTTTTAATTGTCGCCCTGGATGAGACACCTCTGGCCCATATCGCCAGAGTCCTGATGGAAGAAAAAATCAGTTGCTTACCAGTTATCGATAGCAATCAGTTGCTGGTCGGAATCATTTCGCGAACGGATATTTTAAGGGCCGTCGTTTATAACCGTCTCGTCTTAAAATAATGGTCATTGTGAAGGCAGGCATGCTAGACTAACGCCTATCATGTATTCCAAACTCACTAAACAATTGTTTCCTTATCTGAAGCCTTATAAAAACATGGCGCTCGGATCATTTCTTCTTTCTTTTGTCCTGGCTGCTCTTTCAGGAGCTCAGGTCAAATTAATCAAACCTATTTTTGATAAAGGTCTGACTGGAAGTGCAACCTGGAATGAGTTTTTGTTTCTTGCTGGGGGGCTACTGCTCTTAGGGATACTGAACTTTCCCGCAAGATTTTATCATTTCTATTGGATGAGATTCGTTGGTGAAAAAATCAACAATGATGTCCGCGATGAAATCTTTGCAAAACTTCAGAAGCTACCAACTTCATTTTATAATCAGAATAAACAAGGGCGCATGCTTTCAACTTTGTTAAACGACGCTGAGATTTTCGCTCAGTCGTTTAAGGCCATGATCGACGTTGTTCGTGAACCGGTCAAAGCTTTGGTTTATCTCGGTCTAGCTTTTTGGAGTGACTGGCAACTTGCTCTGGTGATCATTTTGGTTGGGCCTCTTTTTGTTCTGATTTTTCAAGTCAGCGGTAAAAAAATTAAAGCGAACCAGAAAGAAGTTCAGGAAGGTCGCGCAGAATTTACTCACAATTTAAGTGAGGGCTTGTCAGCTCACAAAGTGACGAAAGCTTTTAACCTGCAAAAGTTCGTGATGGATCGCTTTAAGCGTTCACAAGATTATCATTTTAAATTTCAAATGAAGACGAGCAAAGTGGAAGAGCTCGCTCATCCATTTGTCGAATTTGTCGGAGCGATTGCGTTTTCCGGTGTCATCATGTTTGCGTACTTTCGAATTAAATATCATGGCATGACTGTCGGTGATTTTATTCAATTCGTCACTGCCTTGGCGCTTTTGATGGATCCAATCAGAAAATTTTCTCAAGCAAATGTAAAAGTGGGCCAGGGTGTGGCCGCCCTAGATCGCATTAATGATATTCTTCACCTTGAAGAAGAAGTGGATAAAGGGACTATTATCCCACAGCACTTTATCAACGAAATTGTCGTTGAAGATGTGTCTTTTGCTTATGGCGACCATAACGTAATTAACAATCTCAGTATGAGAATTAAAAAAGGGCAGAAGGTCGCACTAGTCGGACTTTCAGGTTCTGGAAAATCCACTCTGATAAATTTATTACTTGGTCTTTATCCTATTGGTCAGGGCCAGATTTATATCGATGGTCATGCAATCAATACGATCAAGCTTAAGGAATTAAGAAAGCTTTTCGGTCTGGTCTCTCAGGATATTTTTCTTTTCCACGATACTATTCGCGCGAACCTTTCTATTGGTGGAAATTTTACCGATGAGCAAATTCAAAGAGCGCTCGAGGTCTCGTACGCTTCGGAATTCGTTAATCGCTTACCTGACGGACTAGATACAATCATTGGCGATAGAGGAGCGAAACTCTCTGGTGGACAACAACAACGGCTCACAATTGCGAGAGCCTTTTTGCAAAACACAGACATTCTTCTTTTTGATGAAGCTACTTCTGCTCTCGATAATGAATCTGAAAAAGTTGTTCAGCGTGCTTTGGAAGCCATCGCTGGTAATAAAACTGTAATCGCTGTCGCACATAGGCTCTCTACTATTCAGGATTACGATCAGATTTTTGTCATGAAAGAAGGAAGCTTAGTTGAACAGGGAACTCATGCTGAATTGATGAGCGCTTCAGGTGAGTATAAAAAACTCTATGAGCTATCTATTAAGTCATAATCTAAACAAGCAAATAATTCCTTTTATCATTTAATGTGTTTCTTATGGTCCTTGTTATACTGCGACTGTGAAGAAATATTTTCTACTCATTCTTTTTTTTATTTTTAACTCGGCATCAGCATGGGATTTAACTAATTTTAAATCGGAATTTGCATCTCCATGGACGACGAGTGCACGCAATGTTTTATTTGTCGGAGGCGGACTTACATTAACTGTACTCGCGTTTGAAGATAAGCTGGTCGATCCTACTCAACACGAAATGGCGAATAAAAAACCTCTTGGCATTTTTTCCAAATTTGGTGATCTCTCGGGACAGGTCGTTCCCAATATTCTGTATATCCTCGCTCAAACATCACTTGGTCTGAATGGAGATCAAGCAGCAAACAACCGCGCGATTGGAATGATGAAGGCTACTCTTTATGCTTCTGGTGTAACGACGATGTTAAAATATTCTGTCCGTGAACCGCGACCTACGAGCCACGATAAAAACTCCTTTCCTTCAGGTCACACTACGACTGCGTTTGCTTTTTCAGGTTATATTTATGAAGAACATGGCCTGCATTGGGGAATTCCAGCCTTTCTCTTATCGTCTTTTGTGGGAGCGAGCCGAATCAATGACAATCGCCATTTTCTTCACGATGTTCTTGCTGGCGCCACTATTGGATTATCCTATGGAGTAGGTATTTCCAAGCTCGCTCAAATGAAACATGAAGCTACTGTGCAGACAGGGGAGATGTTTATAGTTCCGTTGTTTGATGAAAAGACAAAAGGCATTGCCTTGATCAAAGAATTCTAATCAACCCGTTTTTAATATTTTCAGGGCCCCTCTGAACTTGGTAATAAACTCATAAGGTGTTTTGGTTTTCATCGCGCTTCTCATAATATATTTCGGACGGAAATAAAATTTACGATAGGCGAGTTTGTGCAATTTAACCAGTTTCGCCATGGGAACAAATTCTTCCCAATGATCAACTGTAAAATCTTTTGTGGGATTTAAAGCGAAAGCTTGCCAGCGTCCATCTTGAATTAATCCTTTTGCTACGGCCTGATTGTAAGCTTCAGTATGAGGGTACAAGGTCATGATATTGAATTGGGCATAGTCGGGATCGAGATCGATCAAGAACTGGATGTTCTTTAAAATATCTTCTTCAGATCTTTCGTGAGGAAGACCGATCATAAAATCGGCCACAGAAATAATGCCGAGTTCGCGGCACCACTTGAATGCATTCTCAACTTTCTCAATGGTGCAGCCTTTCTTCAAAACTTTCATTCCCTCGTCACTGCCAGTCTCAACTCCGAATGAAATTAAACGACACCCATTTTTCTTCGCAATGGCCAAGGCTTCTTTGGTGAGAGAGTTGACACGTCCTCTGAAATCCCATGTGATTTTTAGATTTCTTCTTTCGAATTCCTCACAAATTTCAATCAATCTTTTAGGTGTGATGTTAAAAAGGTCGTCATAAAAATGAAATTCGTCATAGCCGAGTTTTAAACATTCTTCGATTTCATCCGCAATTAGCCGTGGTGAGCGCGAGCGGTATTTTTTGTAGGGAACATTACAAAAAGTACAAAGATAAGGGCAACCACGGCTGCTGATAATCGTAGCTAAGTTTGCACTGATGCCGAGAATACTGCTGTAACGGATATGTTTAATATATTTTCTGTTGGGTATCGGAAGCTCGTCGATGTTTTCAATATAGGCAGGATTCACAATGACTGAATTTAAAAATCGATTGTCTTTTTTTGGCTCTTCAGCTCCCGCAATGGATTTTTTTGTATAAACACCCAGGATATCTTCAATTGTTTCATTCACAGAAAGACGTTGAATCATTTCGGTAAATGCTTTTTCTCCTTCACCAACAATAATGGAATCGATGTTGGGAAGAGCAATGGCTTCATGGGGATAGGAAATTGAGTGATGCCCGCCGAGGCAAATGTGGATATGTGGAAAAGTTCGTTTAATATTTTCTGCCGCAATTTTGATGTCGACTAAAGAGATTGTAAAACTAGTCATGCCTACAACATCCGGAGCAATCTTTTGAAGTCTTTCAATTAACTCGTCGTGATCAACCTGCTCAGCTACGCAATCGATAAAATGATAACTGTGTTCGGGCGCATGTTTTTCTGCATAGGAGAGGACGTAAAGTGCACCCAGGGGAGGGAAATAGCCATAGTCATCAGCCTCAAGGAAACTGTCTCCTTTTTCATCGGGAAACTCCGCGATGGTATTGCGATCGGGCGGATTGATAATAACTATATTCATCAAATTGATCATAACATATACTTTTATTGAGTAAAAAAAAATTGAGGTTTACAAGTAGTTATGATTTCTTTGGGAATTATCTGTTATCAGGGACACTCATCGGCCGCAGCCCTTATCTGTGAAGGTGAAGTTGTCGCAGCGGTGGCGGAGGAACGTTTTAACCGGATAAAAGGCAGTGATGCGTTTCCTGAAAATTCAATAAAGTGGTTGTTAAAGCATCGTGGAATAACTGTAGAGCAAATTGATCACGTGGCCGTGGGATGGTGTCCTAAGAAAACACTACTGGGACAATTACCTCAACTGCATCAAAAATCCCTTCGTTTTCTCTTAGAAAAACGCTCGGGTTCGTCGCAAAGATCCAGACTGGAAAAATTTTATTTGATTGCTTCCTTAAAATCTGAATTGAAAAAACGATTCGGCTACGAAGGGAAATTTAGTTTCATCGATCATCACTTGAGTCATGCCATTTCTGCTTTCATTCAATCTGATCAGAAAGATTGCATTGTCATGGTAGCCGATGGAATGGGTGAAATTTCATCCACGACTATTTACGAATTTAAAAATCACTCTTACAAAATACTTTATAGCGATCCTTTTCCTCATTCGTTGGGAATTTTTTATTCAGCTGCCACTCAGTTTTTAGGTTTTATTCCGGACAGTGACGAGTACAAAGTGATGGGGTTGGCCGCTTACTCACAAAGTGAAAAATATCACGAATTTTTTTCGCGATTATATTCATTTGAGAGAGGGCATTTGAGATTGAACCTGTCCTTTTTCGATATTCATAAAAAAGGCAATCAATTCTTTTCTGATGAATATAAAAACTTATTTGGTGAAGTGGTCAACGAGGCGGATAAAGCGGCTTTTGCTTTTTCTTTGCAGTTTCATTTATATAAAATTGTCCGGTTTATCTTAAAAACAGTGACTACTGAATCAACATCTCGTCATTTCGCTGCAAGTGGCGGAGTCTTTTTAAATTGTCTGCTCAATCAGGAATTGCGCTTATCAGAACTCTTTGACAGCTATACTTTTTTTCCCGTTGCAGATGATAATGGTACGGCAATAGGAGCTGCTCAATACGTTCAATGGATCCATCCCGAAATCGAGATGAAACCTTTAACACATCTCTTTCTAGGGCCAGAGAAAGAAGAATTGTCAGAAAGTTTACTCGCCAATAAAAAATGGAAGAAAATCCGTGGCGTTGATGAGATCGCCGGATTGCTTGCAGATGGAAAAGTTATCGCTTGGGTTCAGGGACGAATGGAGTTTGGTCATCGCTCACTCGGAAACAGAAGCATTTTGGCTTCTGCTCAAGACAGGCATATGAAAGATATTATCAATGAAAAAATAAAAATGAGAGAAAGTTTTAGGCCATTTGCTCCGAGTATTCTTGAAGAAAAGGCCTTAGATTATTTTGAATTGCCCCAAGATTCATTGAAGTCTTTCCCTTTTATGATTGAGACTTTTAATGCTCGCGCTTTGGCAAAAGAAAAAACGCCGGCAATCGTACACAAAGACGGCACTTCACGGATACAAACTGTGTCGCGTGAAACAAATCCAAAATTTTATGAATTGTTGAAATCGTTCTGTCAGCTTACCGGCAGCCCGCTTTTGCTTAATACTTCTTTTAACATTAATGGAATGCCGATCGTTTTATCTATCCGTGATGCCATTGACTGCTTCGATAAAACTCAGCTTGATTATCTTGTCATTGATGACTATTTGATATGGAAAGAATAAACGAAAGACATTATTCGCGCATCGTGCTTCTTCTCACTATTCTCTTTTTTGTGGGAGTTGTTTCTATTCAGTATTGGTTAGAACCACTCAGTGATTTTCCCCGCAAAGATGAATATCAATCTCTGCTAAGTGCTTTAAATCTTCCTGTATATACACCCAATTTATACGTCTGGTTTTTAAAGTTATGGACCGGTATGTTTCCTGATTTTTTCTCGCTTTGGCGTTTCAATTTTTTTGCTTCTCACCTCAGCCTCGCGATTATTTTTTTTCTGTACCATTTTAAGAAAGGCATCGCTTTTTCGACCAATTTTTTTGTCACGGCCTTGCTTGTGCTTTCTACAATTAATATCGCCCTGACGAGAAAAATGCATTTTTGGGCAGCTGCTTTTTTCTTTTTACTGATTTTCTTAGCTGATTTTATCAATCCTAAAAAACGTCTTTTCTTTTTTACAATAGCTTTATTGTTGCTGGGCTTTTTTAGAGTTGAATTTTTTTTTTCCGCGATTGTTGCGGCAGCGATGATGGCGCATGAATGGTTGAAGACGAAATTTTCTTCCAAAAATTCTAAAGTCATTCTCACCGGTTTACTCTTACTGCTCTTTTTCTTAGTGCTGAGTGGAATTTTACTCTTTGGATACGGAATGAGAGCTTTACTCATTGAATCGCTGCAGCTGAATCAAAAAGGGATTTTTTTTGCACCTGTTTCCTTCATGCAGCTCCTATTTCAAAATGTCATTTATCACTCTTATTATTCACTTTACGCCTTGATCGTTCCCTTAAGAATTTACTTTCCTGGCCTTGCTTTGAGCTTTGGTGTCCTCCTTTTTTTAAAAAGAAGTTTTAAAAATAACTGGATTTCATTGAAACAGAATTTAAGAAAGGATTTCCTGACATTTTATGTCCCAGCGCTTATGGCGCTCTATTCAATACGCTTTACTGACTTTTATCTCATCATGACTTTTGTTTTTATTCTTAGCGCCCTGAGTTTTATGTTGAATACTGAAGACAAACTAAAGGCCAACCTCATTGTCTCAGTTTTGATCTTGCCCGCTTTTTTTATTTTTCGTCCCGCGCTTAATGGAAGTGCATATATTAATTTTCCTACTTTTAAGCGAGAAGTAAGAATTCATCGTCACATGTTTGATTTGATCCAGCACTTGAAGGTTGCAGGCGTTCACCCTCCGTATAAAATTCTTATCGATCAATACGTCACCGGCGTTTTGCCTGACGAAGGGCGCGAGTATTTCATGTTTTCGGATCTTTCGCGTCTCTGTCAGGGGGGCCCCGTGACTTTTGACTTAGTGCTTATACCTGGAAATTGGACTTTGCCCCCTGAGCAACCATGGATTGAAAAGTGCGTTTGGCCTCGATTATCTATGTCACGACATGAGAAACCTTCACCTGGTTATGATCTCTATATCGGCCCTCGTATTTTAAAGGAAACCAGCGCAGAGAAAATGCCGGTTAAATAAAAAAATCTAATTACAAATCCCCAATGAAAAAGTACTCTTCTAGAGTAAAAATCTAGCATGGAGTATCAGCGTGACAAACGAATCGAATCTTAAATCAATGAGTGATTTAGTAGCTCTCTGTAAACAAAGAGGCTTTATCTTCCAATCGTCAGAAGTGTACGGTGGTTTGAATTCTTGTTGGGACATGGGTCCTTACGGAGTAGAGCTTAAAAACAATTTGAAAAATCGCTGGTGGCGTTCAATGACTCTTCGTCAGGACGTAGTTGGTGTTGATGCTTCTATTTTCATGCATCCAATGGTGTGGAAAGCTTCAGGACACGTCGATGGATTTTCTGATCCGATGGTCGACTGTAAAGTTTGTAAGGAGAGATTCCGCGCAGACAATATCGACATGACAAAACCATGTCCAAAGTGTGGATCAAAAGATTCATACACTGACGTTCGTCAGTTTAACCTCATGTTCAAAACACAAATGGGTGCGATGGAAGATACAGCTTCGATGGTTTACCTAAGACCAGAAACAGCTCAAGGGATCTTCGTCAACTTTCTTAACGTTCAAACGACAATGAGAAAGAAACTTCCATTCGGTATCGCTCAAATCGGTAAAGCTTTCCGTAATGAGATTACACCAGGAAACTTTATTTTCAGAACTCGCGAATTCGAGCAAATGGAAATGCAATATTTCGTAAAGCCAGGCGCGCAGAAAGAAGCGATGGAAGCTTGGAAAGAAGTTCGTTGGAAATGGCATCTTGAAAATGGTCTTCGTCCTGACAGATTGAAGTGGGCACCACACGGACCAGATTCACTTGCACACTACGCTGACGCTGCAACTGATATCGAATATCTTTTCCCACATGGATGGGGTGAGATGGAAGGGATTCACTCTCGTACCGATTTCGATTTAAAACAACACCAGGAATATTCTGGAAAGAAATTAGAATACGTCGATCAAGTCAACAACGAACGCTACATCCCTTACGTTATTGAAACGTCAGTTGGTGCAGACAGATGTCTTCTTGCGATTATGTGTGATGCTTATAGATTAGAAAACGAAGGCGACGCAGATAAAGAAAGATCAGTGATGAAATTTCATCCGGCCCTGGCTCCTGTCAAAACAGCCATTCTTCCTCTAGCGAAAAAACCTGAGCTTGAAGAAGTCGCGAACAAACTATTTGATGATGTCTCTACGAATTATAAAGCTGAGTATGATACTTCTGGATCCATTGGAAAACGTTATAGACGTCAGGATGAAATCGGAACTCCTTACTGCATCACAGTCGATTTTGATACGTTGACAGATCATGCTGTCACAGTACGCGATAGAGATTCGATGACTCAAGAGAGAATTGCGATTTCGCAGGTTCAATCGTACTTGAAAGACAAGTTTAAATTTTAAGATTAATGATTATAAAATTTCTCTAACCACAACCTCAATTCACCGAGGTACTAGGAGTAGAAGCTATGACGACAAAAAAATGGGTGTATCTCTTCAGCAGAGAGCTTACTGAAGGGAACAAGGACATGAAGGATCTGTTGGGTGGAAAGGGCGCCAATCTCGCTGAGATGTGCTCACTGAAACTCCATGTTCCTCCAGGGTTCACCGTTACCACGGAAGCTTGCCTTGATTACGAAAAGGTGGGCAAACAGATCAACGCTGAAGTTCGCGAACAAGTTTTGAAAGCGATCGTCGAAGCGGAGAGACTGACAGAAAAGAAATTTGGAGATCCATCAAATCCACTTCTTTTCTCGGTTCGTTCGGGAGCGAGAGCTTCTATGCCAGGGATGATGGACACTGTTCTCAACCTTGGGATGAATGATCAGACAGTTCTCGGTCTGGCTAAACTAACTAACAACGAAAGATTTGCATGGGACTCTTACAGACGTTTCATTCAAATGTACGCAAACGTTGTTATGGATTTCAATGTTTCACTTCTTGAATCAACACTCGAAGATCTAAAAGAAGCTCGCGGTGTTCATGAAGATACAAAATTATCGGCCAGCGACTTAAGAGAGCTTGTCGGTGTTTATAAAAAAATTATCCTTGAAGAAACTGGGGAATCTTTCCCGACTGAACCAATGGAGCAGTTGTGGAGAGCGATCGCAGCGGTTTTCAATTCATGGAATAATCCTCGCGCGATCAAGTACCGTCAGATTTATGATATCCCTCACACTTGGGGAACGGCGGTTAACGTTCAATCGATGGTCTTTGGAAACATGGGCGATGATTGTGCAACTGGTGTTTGTTTTACTCGCGACCCTTCAACAGGTGAAAAGAAATTCTTCGGTGAATATCTTATCAATGCTCAAGGCGAAGACGTTGTAGCAGGTATCAGAACTCCACAACCAATCAATGATTTTTCAAAGAATGAATCTAATAAAAATTTCCCGACTCTTCATGAATCAATGCCTGAAGCGTTTGATGAACTTTGTGAAGTTTATCAAAAACTTGAAAGCCACTACAAAGACATGCAGGATATTGAGTTCACTATAGAGAATAAAAAACTTTATATTCTTCAAACTAGAAATGGAAAAAGAACAGCAGCGGCCGGAATTAAGATTGCCGTTGATCTTGTTAAAGAAGGCATTCTGACAAAAGCAGAGGCCCTTCTGCGCGTGAACCCTGAAGATTTAAACCAACTTCTTCACCCACGTCTCGACCCGAAAGCGACAAAAAACGTGATTGCTAAAGGTCTTCCAGCTTCACCTGGAGCAGGGGCAGGAACTATTGCTTTCACGAGTGAACGAGCGCACACGCTGGCCGAAGCAGGCAAGAAAGTTATTCTTGTTCGTCAGGAAACATCACCTGAAGATATTTCAGGAATGGTTGCGTCTCAGGGGATTTTGACAGCTCGTGGAGGGATGACTTCTCACGCAGCCGTAGTTGCTCGCGGAATGGGAAAACCTTGCGTGGCCGGATGTTCAGCTCTTTTCATCGACAGCTCAGCTGGTGTGATGATCTGTGATGGAAAAAAATACCGTGAAGGTGATGAACTCACAATTGATGGAGCAACAGGTGAAGTTATTTCGGGAATTGTTCCGACAATTGAAGCCGCCATTACAGATGATTTTGCAACTTTCATGTTGTGGTCTGATGAATTCAGACGCCTAGGTGTTAGAACAAATGCTGATACTCCAGACGATTCAAAAGTGGCAGTGAAGTTTGGTGCACAAGGTATTGGTCTTTGTCGTACAGAACACATGTTCTTCGAAAAAGATCGTATTCTCGCTGTACGCGAAATGATTTTCGCCAATTCAACTAAAGAAAGAGAGACGGCACTGGCAAAAATCCTTCCTTTCCAAAGAGAAGATTTCGTTGGCATCTTTACAGTGCTCAACGGATTGCCGGTCAATATTCGTCTTCTTGATCCGCCTCTACATGAATTCCTTCCGCATACAGCTGAAGAGAAAAAAGAACTGGCCGACAGTCTTCACCTCGACATTAAAACGATTGAAGCGCGCGGTGAGCACTTACATGAATTCAATCCTATGCTTGGTCATAGAGGTTGTCGTCTTGGTGTCACTTTCCCAGAAATTTACCGCATGCAGGTTCAGGCCATTATTGAGGCCGCTTTAATTTGTGCTGATAAAGGTGTCACTGTTATTCCTGAAATCATGATTCCTCTTGTTGCTCTTGAAGGAGAGCTTACAATGCTAAAAGATGAGGCGATTAAAGAAATCGAAAGAATCTTTAAGCAAAAAGGAAAAACGATTAAGTACAAAATCGGTACAATGATTGAGCTTCCTCGTGCTGCGATTATGGCAGGGCAGATTGGAAAGCATGCTGAGTTCTTCTCATTTGGAACAAATGATTTAACTCAAACAACTTTCGGTCTTTCTCGCGATGACGCTGGAAAATTTCTTCCAGAATACGTGTCAAAAACTCTTGTTCCTTATGATCCATTCGTTTCAATTGATCAGGAAGGAGTTGGTTTTCTGATTAAGCACGCGGTTGCAGAAGGAAGAAAGGCGAATCCAAATATGCATTTTGGTATTTGTGGTGAGCATGGTGGTGAGCCGAAATCAATTGAGTTCTGTCACAAGGTTGGACTTGATTATGTTTCTTGTTCTCCGTACCGCGTCCCAATTGCACGATTGGCAGCTGCACAAGCGGCAATTAAAAACGCAAAATAATTTACAAGGGGCCTATCAGGGCCCCTTTTATTTTCAAAAGAGTAAATGTGAATCAAGGGCATTTTCTTTATAGCAGCAAAGATAAATACGCTAAACGCGTAACTATAATAGCTATTTTCGTTTCGATTTTTGGTCTGGCTGGTATCGTCGGAAGTGTTCTGACTTATGTTCATCAGAATAATAGTAATACCAAAGTTAATATCGCCGGTAGACAGCGCTTTTTGTCAGCGATGATTCTGCTCGATCTCCAAAAACTTTCAACTGATAATACGAATAGGGAAGTGATCGATTCCATCAATAATCGCCGCTATCTTTTTAAGGAAGGGATGAACATTCTGGGCATTTCAGGTCCCTCAGTTGTTCAAGGTTTGCAGGAATCCAGATTTGCCAATGAAAAAACGCCCGACAGTGTAGATCTTTTTTCAGAATCCATGTCTTTTTTTAATATGACGTCCCCAGATTTGAATGATCTTGAACATCGTTTACCTGTCATCAGAGAAAAACAGAGGCAGACCATAGGTGCATCGTGGGACATTTATACTGGAAACCTGGCCCGTCATTTTGATAATGTTTCATTCAAGATCATGTTGTTCGTTGTGTTTTGTTTTAGTTTGGTGTTTGGTCTTGCAGCTTACGCTATTTTCTTAATTGTCAGTGTGAATAGCGAAAATAAAAGAAACAAATTTATATTAAAAAATTCGTCTAAGTTTGTGTCACTAGGTGAGCAGACGGTCAACATTAATCACGACATGAATAATATTCTTGCAGTTATCAGCACATTCGTGAGCTCGTTTAAAAACCTCATTAAAGATCGTTCTGATTTGCTTCAAAAATTTACTGTGCTCGAGAAATCAGTAGATCGACTGACCGCTCTTACTTCAGCTTTAAGAAGAAGTGTCGTTGGGCAAACGAATGACGAGATAGTTGAAGAAGTAAAAGTTTATGATGTTGTTGAAGATTGCCGTACCATTTTAAGTGATAAACTTAAAAGTCATGGAGTCACATTTATTTCGGAAGTTAAAGAAGACTTTACGATTCAATTTAGAAAGGATTTTCTCTATCAACTTTTGTTGAATTTAATTTCTAATTCAGTGGATGCTGTTTCAGAAAAAGAAAACCGATGGATAAAAGTCCTGGCAGAAGAAGAAGACCATCACATCAAAATCAGTGTCGTCGATTCCGGAGAAGGCCTTCCTCTGGACGTCAGGGAAAAACTTTTTATGCCCTTTTTTACAACAAAAACTAGCGGCTCAGGGCTAGGCCTTAGTTATCTAAAAAGAATGGCCGAGGAAATGAATGGTCAGCTTCTCTATGATGACGGGGCCATTAATACATGTTTTGTTTTTACCTTTTTACAGGCTGAATCCTTTAAGTCCGAAAGAAACAACTAGAGCGCGAAACAAAAAATCTTTGTAAGAATGCCCCAACTCATGAACTTTGCAGATATCAAAAATAAGTTGATAGTATTGCTCCAATATTTTGATTTTTCTTTGATGTTAAATGTTTTAAGTTCCGTATTTGCTACGCCGAAACTCCAATAGGTTCGCTTGAATTGAGGAGTTTTGGTCATGATCTTATTAAGAAGTTTTCTTATCGCAGGGATCATGCTTTCGGCCCTCGTTTCATGTAAACCAAAGTCGGGTGGTTCTTCTACGACTACTTCGCCATCATCTTCAGTTGTCGTCACTTTGCAATCTCCCGTTTCAAATCCAGGGAACAGCTCTACTCCTGTTATTGCATTTTCCGGTTTAAAAAACGCAGCTACAGTGAATCTTTATTCAGATTCAGCTTGTACGTCTTCTTTGGGAAGTGCGACAGTCGCAAATTCCTCAGCAACCATCACTACAACTCCGCTAAGTCTTGGAACCGTGACTTTTTACTACAAAACGATTCCAACTACCGGCGCGAGCAGCGCCTGTTTAACGACTGCTCTTAGCTATTCTTACGCCAATATAATCGACGTCACTTTTACCTATGATTTTGTCCCTGCCAATTCTTTGAAGCTCGATTACGCCAATAAAACACAGAATCCATTGCGAAACGTTTACGTTGAAATGAAGAAGCGCTCAGATGGATCTGTTTTACAGACATTAACTACGGATGAACAAGGAAAAGTAAAAGCTTATCTCTATAGCAATGATACCGTGTATTTTGATATCAGTGCTGAAATAAAAAATCCTTCAGTCGTCATTCAAGACAACGTTAACGGCAAAGTAAAATACGTAACAGCATCCAATGATTACGTAATCAATGGCGACACCAATATAACGATTAACTTGCCATGTGGCTGGACTGGGACCAATGCAGGCGGAAGTTACACAGGGACAAGATATGCAGCTCCTTATGCCATTTTAGATTCTATTTATTCAGCGATTAAAAAATTCAAAGCAGTACGCCCCAATGTGAATTTTCCTTCTTTAAAAGTAAATTGGAGTACTGAAAATATTGCGGTTGATGGAGATCCGACGATTGGCCAAATTGGAACAAGCTATTATGATCCAGGTCAAAATGAACTTTTTATTTTAGGAAAGGCCGATAACGATACAGATGAATTCGATAATCATGTCATTGTCCACGAATGGGGCCACTATTTTGAAGCAAAGTTGTCTCGAAGCGACAGTGCAGGCGGGAGTCATTCCACAGGTGACAAGAAAGATATTTCCCTCGCTTTTGGAGAAGGTTGGGGTAATGCGCTTTCTGCAATCGTGTTCGATCCGGATTTTTTATATGCAGACACTTACGGATCAAAGCAACAGTCTGGTTTTTCTCTGAATATGAAAGCATCCACAGATCCCAATCCAGGATGGTTTTCAGAAGCATCGATTCAGATGTTGCTTTATGGATTTTACGATAGCGTCTCAACAGCTAACGATACAGTCGCTCTAGGGCTAGGGCCTATTTATGACGTTATGGTTGGAGCACAAAAAACGACGAGTGCACAGACGTCACTCTTTTCTTTTGTCAGTGCTTTAAAATCCAGTAATCCTACTTCAGCTTCCAAGATTGATACTTTTGTAACTTCAAAAGGAATTACAGCTATTGCCGACGCGTTCGGCACAGGTGAAACGCATGATGGGGGATTCACTTATAATTTGCCACTCTATAATTCATTGACCATCGGAGGCGGTGCTGTTTCTACTCGATTGAAAGGGTACACTGACGGAAATGCTGTGAGCATTGATAACTTTGCCTCTAATGTTAAATATTACAAATTCCGCGCCTCAAGTTCTACAACTCGAATAACAGTTTCTTCTACCGACACGTTTTACGTTTATGTCTATTCTCAAGGTAATTATCTGGGAGGAGACTATAATAACAGAACTTCTAGTGCGAGCTTTGGACCTTTTATTTACAATCTTCCTACTACCGCGGGAAAGGATTATGTCTTAAAGTTTTCAACAGTAAAAAATGATTTATATTATAAGGATACTTCAAACACAACGTTGAGTGTCTCGGTGACAGGATTATAAAGGAAGCTCTATGAAATTATCATTGGCCTTAGTGACTCTTTTTTTTACGCTTTCTGCTTATTCTGCGCCTGGGAAAATCAGCGAAAATCGTCATTTTAAAGGGAAGATTAAAAAAACCTCCATTCTTTGTAAGCAAAAAGAAATTCCGGTTAAGGCCGTAGTTGAATACAGTCAGAATATGCTTACAATATATCTATCTCCCGAAAAAAATTTGAAGCACTTTTCGATCGTCACTATTCGAGAAATCGATCAAGTGAAAATTGGAAGGTATCAGGAAATTAGCGATATCGATTTGAACGTCAATGAAGAAGTTGAAACGCAGGTAGAAATCTCTTCACTAACCGGACAGGCGTATTTATCACTAGACATGAAATATGAGCTCAACGGTGCCACTCAAATGAAGAGTTTAGCTGTTCCGGTAGGGACAGTGACTGCTGAGCAAAAGAAAAATTGGCAAAAAAATGTCAAAACGATTCAGAAAAAAGTTGAGCAAACTCCTAATGGAATGTCTATTAAAACTGAAAATGTCCATTACATGCAATTGCCGAAGTAACTGAATCGCCTCTATAATGAGTGAATGGAAAATTTAAAATCAATTACTCAAGACCTCATGGCCGATCAACACTTCGATTCTATCGCAGTAGGTGTGATCGATTTCAAAACAAAAAGTTTCGACTCTTTTGAGTGGCAAGCGGGCATATTTAGTACAAAGCCTTACCTATACTTCGATCTCGCCAGCGTAACAAAAGTACTGACAAATTCAGCGATTCGTTTGAAACATCCCGAAATTTTTGATGAAAAAATGATGCTTCTTTTGAATCACAAGGCGGGGCTTCCTATGGGGGGACTCGTGAGTAAGCATAAATGGCGCGAAGAAATACTTGCTTATGAGATTGTCGAATCGCCGACACTTTATTCTGATTATTCATCTTTGAGATGTATGCTTGAAATTGAAAAAAAATCTGGCAAAAAACTTGAAGATCTTTGCTCATTTTATTTTGATAAAGAGTTAGTCCATTGGATGAAATTGCCGGAAGATTCTTTTTCACCAGAAACTGGATGGCGTAATAAGAAAATTATCTGCGGTGAAGTCCATGACAACAACTGCTTTAATATTGCCGAATTTATTTCTCATGCCGGTTTGTTTGCCACTGTCGGAGGACTCTGCCGTTCACTACTCAATCTCGATAAAGAAGTTGAGATGATCAAGAAAGTGAACGCTGCTTATGACACACAAAAAGCAGACGATCGTTATATTCTGGGCTTTGATCGCGTTCAGGATCAGCAAAATACGCTGGCAGGGCATGGCGCTTCAATGAAAACATTCGGTCACACTGGATTTACCGGAACATCTTTTTGGATCGACATTGAAAAAATGAAGGGTGCTGTGATCCTTACAAATGCGACTCAATCTTATTGGTATGAACGAACAGGACTTACTGCTCTTAGAAAAACACTAGGCGCTGCTATTTGGAAGACTTCTTAAGAAGTTCATCCAAATCATGCTTTCTCGTTGGTATCCGTTCGACTTCTTTGGTTAAACGTAATTGTTCAAGAAGTTTCGATTTTTCATTTTTCTTAATTTTTAATTTTTTAAAAATCATTTTTCCCTCTTTAAAGACAATGCTACCTTTGTCATCAAGAAGAGGGATAACTTTAATATATTCACCATTTTCCTGTATAAAGAATGGTTTTCCGGCCATTTTTTCTGCCATTGAAATCAAATCACTTTCTTTAGGATTGGATAGAACGGAGGTATTCTCTGTTAATTCATCAGCCAACTTCTTGTTCAGAAGCATATTGTTGCTTTCAGCTGAGTGAGACTTAGCAGGTGCGTTTTCAGCGTTGTTTTTTGATGGAACGGAGTCTTGAGAGGGACCATTAAAAGCTCTTTGCGATTGACTCTCGTTAACAGAGCGATCAGCTTTTGAAGTCGATTCGCTTTTATCCGAAATCAGAGGGCCATGATTAGAGCGTTTATTTTCTGAAACGAGGTCCTGTGTTTCCTTATCGGCCGATGGCGCAGCAATAGTTTCTGTTTTTTTTAATTTCTCTATTTCATCTTTTAGAGAATTAATCACGCCTTCGTTACTGTCATCGTTTTTTATTTTTTTCGCAGGCTTGCGAATTTCTTTTCTGCCTTCCTCATCATCTTTAATCAGTCTGGATGATCCGACGGTTGGCTGGGCAGTTTCGATTTTAACTGGAGCATTTGTATTGTTGCTGGATGCAAAGTTAGCAAAAGGTTGAGTGAAATTGCTATGCTGCTGAGCTGTTGAGCTAGAAATTTTCTCTGCTATTTTATTCGCGGTATACCCTTTCTGAGTTGAAGAGACTTCAGACTTTGATGAATTGAGCGAAGAACTGTCTTTAGATTTTTTCACATTATTTAAAATGTCCGAAGCATTTAGTGACACGCCAGAATGTTTTTCAAAAGCTTTATTAATTTTTTCGCCAACAGAATCGTAATTCTCTTTAGATTTTTTGCTGAAGTTTTTAGCCACTTTCATCCAGTCTTCTGGGTTCGTTTTATGTTTCTCCGCATTGTTGATAGTGGAAGGGGCTATGTGAGAACAGAGCCAGAGTGACATGTTTTTATTAAAGGCATTCTTTGTCTCTTCAAAATATTTCTGATCACTCAAAAGTGTTTTTTCTTCTTCTGGGTGCATTTGGAGATACTCTTCCAATGAGAAGAGATGTTTATTGGTTGCAGGAACGGATTCAAGAATTTTACAGAGGCCACCTTTAGAATTAATGTCTCTATGTCTCTTCAAAGAAGCTTCGTTGCAGGCTTCCTTGGCGACATCTATGGCCATTTGAAAGCGAACCTTATCCACGAGCTTTTTTATTTCTGCGGCCGGAGTTTTGGGCGTTAGTTTATTTTCCTGAAGTAAATTTTCAAGTGCCTTTTTTTGGGGGCTTTCTTCAGAACCGTCAAAGCGGCTCCACCATGAATTGAGGACTTTGTCTTTTACATACTCGAGGTTCCCATCGACAAAAAATCGTGAATCATTTCTGAAATTGAAAATGGAAAGATATATCTCGCTTTGATCTCTTTCTGTAACGATCTCGCGGATTTTCTCACTAAGAGAATCGTAATTGGAATAATTTTCTGTAATGTATCCATTTTGAAATTTTGCATTCTGGATACGACTGACTAGTTCAAGAATGTCTTTATCGGACTTGGCAATTTCAGCTTTCTTCGCAGGTATGTCTTTAGGTTCAGCTTTTAATAATTCATCATCCAGCTTTGCTCTTGCCAACGTTTTTTCTATATAAGTCAAAGCAAGCTTATCATTTTCTGCGGTATAGAGAAAATGCTGAGCTTCAATGAGTGCAGGCTTTGGAATTTCCTTCATGCTTGGGCAAGTATCAAGAAGCTGTGACTTAATGGTGTCTGAACATTGAGGGATCTTTTTTAATTGTTCTTCAGAATAGTTTTGTTTTAAAGAATCGAAAAATTCAAGATCAGCGATTTCTCGGTTGTAGTCTTCATCTAGAGCTTTTAACTGCGAAGCTAATTTAAATTCTGTTAATTTTAACTGAAATTTTTTTGATTCATCTTCTTTATCGACAGCGCATGGTTCGACTAGATTTTTACAAGTGTCCTTGTCTAGTTCTTCTGGCTCATAAGAATTTTTGTAATAATAGCTGCAGAGTTTATCTGTTGTTTCTGAAAGTGGTTTGTTATTAAGAATTTGAATTAATGAACTGACTGAACAACCGTTCTCAGCATTCTCAGCCGAGGCACAGGTAATGTAAAAGAGACTAAATAGAAAAGCAGATGCTTTTTTCATAATGTCGTTATCGGTACATTATACAGTTGTATCAAGAATTCTTTGCTGTTTTATTTCTGATAAATCGCAGAGAAAGAGGAAGTAGATCGATAAGATCTATTGGACGAAAACTAAGATGATCATAAGATTTCTTGTTCCAGATTTGAGAACAGAGCCCGTGAGTATAGGATCCAACAATGGCAGCATCAAGAGGAGACAGATTTTGCGCATACATGGCCGCAACGATCCCAAGGAGTGCGTCTCCTGTTCCTGCTTTCGCCAATGCAGGTGTTCCTTCTTTTATGCTATAAATTTTTTTTACTGAATTTGTGATTAATGTTTCATGACCTTTAAGTAAAATAGTGCAGCCATATTTTTTTTCAGCAGCCTCAAGTGAAGATAATCTGTTTGCTTTGATATAGGCTGATGTCTTGCCAAGAAGTCTGGCAAGTTCTCCTTCGTGGGGAGTTAAAATCCAAGATTCTGGCAGCTTTTTAACTTTCATTTTTGAGAGAAGAGTTAAAGCATCTGCATCCAAAATAACTTTTTGATATTTTTTTTTCAAAAGAAATTCGATTAATTTTTTTTTCTTGTCTTCAGTTCCAAGTCCGGGCCCTATGGCAATCACAAAGGTTTCTTTGTTTTTTAATTCGGAAATTTTAATTGGATGTAAAATAAAATCCGGAAATTTTAACCAAGGAAAAAGAGTCAAGTCAGTCATGAGATGGGTGTAGCCAGCTCCGGATCTCGTTGCTGCAAGAGCTGTTAAAATCCCTGCACCGTAAAGTCCTTTACCACCGCCGACGACGAGGACTTTTCCTCCGTCGTTTTTATTTGAAGCCTTTGTCCTTGAAGGTAAAAGATTTCGGACTTTTGATTTTGTAATTCTAAGCGGCGAATTCAATGACTGCCTCACAAAATTCTGATGGATGAGTTTTATGAATATTGTGCCATGATTTGTGAATCATTTTGAATTGGGCCCTTGGCACAAACTCTTTGATATGAGCAATACACTTATCTGTCATCGCTGAACCAACTTCTGGATCGGCAACAATAAAAAGAACCGGAAAATGAGTACTCGTCAGGGCACTGGTAAGATCGGTAAAGTTGCCTTGATATCCATACAAAACAGAAACGTCTGGCCAGAATTTAAGCTCAAACTTATCAGGGGCATGTTCGATCACTTTAGTCTTAAGGAGATCATTGGCGTAAGAGTAGAGAGGCGAGATGACTTTATAAATATCGTCTTTGCTTTTGAAAAAAAGAGAGGGAACTTGAGCCTTTTGAGCGACTAGTCTTTTTTCTTCATCACGCTCAGGACTTCTTGGCTGTCTTTGATGAATTCCCATATCTTCAACAATGAGTTTATCAACGGTCTCTGGAAAAAGTTCAGCAAAGCGAAGAACGGTTCGTCCACCCATTGAATGACCCAACAGGGTGACTTTTTTCAGCTGAAGAGTATCGAGAAGTACTTTTAAATCGCGCGCCATCTGATCAGCAGTGTAGTCTAATCCTTCCGGTGGAGATTTGCCATGTCCGCGTTGATCTACCAACAGAACATCGAAATGTTTTTGTAATTCAGGAACAAGAGGTTCAAAAGTTTCGAGTGAACTTAAAAGACCATGCACCATCACCAGCACAGGTTTTCCGCTTTGATAGAATTTATAATGGAGATTCATGTTTAATCCCTATCTAAAAAAGGCCTTGATAAAACCAAGACAGCCCGTTTTAGGGGATTCTATAGGAGCAAACTTGAAAACGGAAAGCATATTGTGGTTGGCCTTATAATCTTCCAACTCATCTTTGGTAAATAGGGCAACACCTACAATTTTTTTATTCGATACTTCGTAAAGCCCATGATCAGTTAGATAATACTCAGATTTTCCTTTCGCTTGCGCTAATTCTACCCATTCGCTTCTTGCTTTCTTTTTTTCAATGAAAGAATTGAGCGCAGCATGATCATGAATTTCTTTTTTAGCTGTATTGCTGTCAAACTCAGTTGCATTAATAACCATTTTTTCGATGGCTTGATAATTAGACATGTTTGGTGCTTCTTTTAAAGAAAGTCCAAGATAAGAATTGAGCAGCTTTGTGTATTGTTTATCAACAGTGTCTTTAAGTTTTTGAACTTTTTCTGAGGTTAAAGATGAATCATATTTGGCCACTTCCGCAAGCATCATATCGAAGACTTGTCGCTTGTAAAAGAAAACATAGCTACTGATATAATTGCCACGTCCGCCGCGCAATTTGTATTTAGCTGCATTGGCCGCTTCCATGTAAACTTCCACCGGACCGCCATTCTTTGCCATGGTAACTATGTCCGGCCACACACCTCCGAAATCACGGAGAACCCATTTTCCTGTCGGTGCCAAGTCATTGGTCGTTTCAAAGACAAGGTTTTGCGAGTGCGGTTCGAAGTTCATTCCTGACTTTAAAGAAATATCTTCAAACATTTTGAGATAGCCGTTGATCATGTACTGATCAAAAAAATCGTATGATGAAAGGCTACTTTTACTAATGACATCCATGATGAGCGGATTGCCTTTACGGTTAGGGCTCATCAAAGCAGAAAAGCTCAACCATTTTTTTTCACCGTCAACGACTTCATCTGGAATTTCCCTGATGAGCTGTCCGCCTAATTTTTCCGGCGCTCCTTCATGTTCCTTGATAATAGTCAGCCCCGCAGTTTCAGGAAAAAGTTTAAGATTTGATTTCTCAAGTTTCTCCTTTCCCATGCGATCGAAGACTTTTTGATTTGCTACCGACCGTTCAACTTCATTGACACTAACAAGACGATCAATGCTTCCGATGACATTTTTATCAAGACTCACTTTTGCAATAAAAGGTTTTCTGGTGTCACTATTTTTATTCCACACTACAAGTGAACGGTAGCTTGACGTTGGAGAGGCCATAAATTCGGTTTTATCAGGACCGATGTAATTGTAGCTGTTTCGTAAGAAGTCGTAGTGTGCCTCTGACTCAGGATGGACAAAGAGCTTATAATGTTTTTTTCCGCTAATTCTCATGATGAGTTGATCGGCCACTCTAGGATCCAATGAGTCCGCTTTAAGAAATTTTGCATCTTCTACTGGAATTAAATAATAGGGAAGTGGAAATTTGGGATTTTTTTCCGGTACATAATCCGGATTGATATTAGAAGCAAAAGCTCCTGCACCCCAAAGATCTTTGTTGTGAAGGTTTTGCTCTTCATTGAGAAGTTCTTTTACTCCTGCCGGTAGATTTTCTTTACCGTTGAGTTTTTGAAGATGCTCGCTTGCAATGAAACGACTCGCCTTTGGAGATAATGTAACATTGTTCTCGCACCCTATGAGTGCAAGCGCTGTTAAGATCCCAAGAATTAAAAAGTTTCGTTTCATCTGCTATCCTGTTAGAACATCATCATCAATGCTTTCATAGCATCGAGACACGTTCCTCCACCCAGCTCCTTTTTAGCTGCGGCGGGAGCCACACCTTGATAGAAAGCTTCAAGTGGTTGTTCTGCTTTTGATATTGGAAGCAAATCCAGTGTTAAATTTCCGTTGTAGGTTACTTTATGGTAAAGCCCTGCATTTTTTAATCCAGAAAGAGTGTAAACTTTTACAAGAAAATCTGGATCAGTTTTTTCCGGTATTTTCATCCATACAACATCAGGAGAATCAACGGCCATGCTGGCTGAAATTTCTGCAAAGCCCTTGATCTTGGCAAGGAAATCTCCTTGCGCAGCGAGAGCTTCCTTCAGCATTTTTTCTGAAGCAGGATTTTTTGCTTTGAGCACGACATTTAATTTTTCAGTTTTCGGATTCCAGGTTCCCTGAACGAGACTCTTTGAAAAAGCGACGTCGAATTCAGCTTTGCCTTTAAATTTTTTATTCATTTCATGAACGAGTTCACTCACCTTGACGAGACGATCGAGAATAAAGCTGTCCGTAAAAGCGGGTTTCTCTTCAGCGAATTTGAGAACTTCTTTTTCTGTTAGTTCTTTTGAGTTCTTTAAATGAGAGAAAGCATAGTATCTATAAGAGAGAGCTTTTTTGGCGAGGACTTCGAAAACAAGCGCTCTGTTTTTTTCAAGCGAGTTCATTGCCGCTGCTTTTAACGGTTGCGGAATACCTTTAGCATCTCTTTCAAAAAGTTTTGCTAAAAGCCTGTTTTGTGCATTTTTTCTTTTCGCACTTGTTGCATGAGCAAGTGTTTCCGTTTCACTTCCTAGAATATCAGAAATCAATAAATACATTTCCACGTTATCAGTTGGAGCTGTAAAGATTTTTCTCAAATAAGAGGTTTCGACTTCGACCAGTTCTGAGCGAGCTCTTGCTTTGGCAAGCCATTCAACACTTTCTTCGAAAGGAGAACCAACGTGCTCAACACTACCACCGTATTTTGCACCTTCGATCTTCATCGGATTATTTTTTACGGCAATCTTCTGATCGGCATCGACAACAGCATTGGGAATAACGAGATCACCGACTTTGTAGCCTTTGTCGGCGAAGGCGCCCGCTGTACCCATGTAAACGACATTTGTGTGACCAGAATTTTTGAACGCCTGAGCTATCGGAACAATTTCATCGCCCCAGCTATTGGAGACTACGCGCCAGCGCACATCTTTCCCATCAGCACTTTTGAAAACGTAATCGCACATTTCAATTGTAAAGTTATCGTAATTGTAAACTTTAAACTTCTCAGGCAGCAGAGAAGGAGTACTTTCAAATTCTTTTTCAAAAGTGGCAAATGCATCTTCTACAATTTTTTTATCTTTAAAAATAGTTTCCAGGGGAGCTTTTTCCAGAGCAAGAAATTTCTCTCTTGTTTTGGCGTCCAGCTTTTTAGTGAATAAGTCGGGATCGTCATCGTAGAGATTTTTCAGAGCGCGAATCTTCCAGAAAATCTGGAATTTACCATCGATCGATTCTTTCTGGCCGATAATAACTCGTTCGGCTTTTGGAAGAAGTTTTAATTGAAGTGTGTGTTCTTCAACTTTTGCAGCATGGAATTTTTTCAAATCGCCTTTGACGATAACTTTATTTGTGAGTTTTTTCCCATCAATATTAGACAGTGAAAGCTGGTGAACAAGGTGATCCAATCTGTCCTTACCACCAATGTTAGTGATGGCGTATCGATAAGAGTTTTCACCTGGATACTTAACTATGAAAATCTTGTTATAGTTTTTTGCGAGAGGTTTTACTTCATACAGAATTTCTCCGCCTTGCTCTTTGAGTCCCTTTAGAAATTCGCGGCTGTCACCAAGGTGAAATTCAATTGTTCTGTTGTTCTGAATGGCTTCCCAATAGATCGCTCTAGTCGTTCTGTTGGAAATGTAATGTCCGGAATCAAGAGTCATATCTTCCGGATTTAAAATTTCAGGATTAATCAACGTATCGTTAACCAGCGATTTTTCACCGGAATTTAAGCTTAGGTCGATATCGTACTTACTCTGTGAAAGTGTAAAAGCTTCATTCAGTTTTGTACGGAAGAAATTATAATTCCACTTGAGATCTTCCTTTTTTACACCTTTAACAAGATTTTTTGATTCCAGGTAATCGTAAATGAGTCCGTCATAGTTGTCAGCGTCCGATAGCATGCCTGGATCGAGATGCATATTGATGAGATCTTCAACTGTAATTTTTCTAATTTCAGTAATAATCTCGTCTGGAACTTTTCCTTCTAAAGCGACAGAATATTCATTCAAATAATATTTGAATTTATCAATAGAAAGGAAATAATTGATTTCATCAGTTGATGAAGCGGGTAGGCGTGCTCGATCCGGAAAGGTCGCGCACCCGGCAAGAAGAGAGAGAGTTAAAACAAGGCTTAAAAATTTATTAATCATATTCAATTCCGTTATTTCCAGAAGCTAGTAATAATATCAACGCATGCAGCGCCTTTCTTCGGTGGTTCAACCGGAATTGGCGGAGCAACAGGTTTCTTGTTAAACATTTTGTTGAAAAACTTCACCATGAAGTTTGGTTCTTTATTGACGGGAACAGCAGCTGTTACTTTCCCTTCATATCTATTAAGTGCAGAGTCGAAGTATTCTTTTGAGTTCGCCATGACTTTTGAATAGATTTCATCAGCTTTTCCTTCGCCATGTTTTTTGATTAGTTTTTCTTTGAAAAGTTTTTTCATGAACTCTTCTGAGTTCACACCTTCGGTATGAATTTTTGCATCGTAAAATCCCATCACATCTTCAGGGAAAGCCATTAAAGGAAGGAGGAATTCAACTTCGTTTTTAAATTTAGAAGCAAAGTTGAAAGACACAAGTCTTGGATCGAGAGCATAGGCCGTCATTTTCTGCTGACCAAACTGATGAGCGACGCTGAACTTTGGGGTAAAAGAAAGAAAGGGGCTTCCTTTTGGATCTTTTGAGTGATTCACAAACATTGTGACGACGCGAGCACTTTTTGTGTATTCACTTTCAAGGGCCGCGTTTGTCCCAATAAATTTTTCATACATGGCAGTTAAAGAGCGGAGTCTTCTGTTCCATGTTCCTTGGTTTTTTGTGATGATTGTAGACATGACGAAAATATCGCCTTCTTTCTGAGCGACTTCCTTTTCAATTTCCTTTCCACCTTTGTAAGCAGAGTAGATGACGTCGTCGTTTACTCCGCGGTAGATAAAAATTCTTTGATCCATCGGCAATGGGTTGGCCATTGCATCCAGATAGGTTTCCCAGTAACGTTGCTCGAATGGAGCCATTTGCTCCCATGGCAGATATTTTTTCAAAAGGTCAGCTGCTCCTTTGCGATCATTTTTTGCAACGAGGTTTTTGAACTGCATATCATCGCTTGCTTTATCAAGCGCTTCAATAACTGCTCTTCTTTCAGCATCTTTTTTCTTGATGGACTTCATAGCTTGTTCGTAGGCAGGGGTATAATCTTCTTTTTCTTTTGCCCATTCAGCTGCGCGGGTTTTGAGAGCTTCTCTCGTCTCGACCTCAGCAAAGTCCTGAGTTGGTTCATAATTAGCAGCTACTTCTCTGATCTTTGCCCATGTTTGAGCTGTGATCGGGTCTTGTTCAAGGGCATTGTAGTACATTTCAAAGGCCGCAAAATGGCTCATGAAATATTTCTCATCTCTTAGCACTCGAAGAAAGTTCATGAGTTCTGCAGAGGCAACTGGATCTGAAACAGCTTCTTTTGAATGCAGAACGATGACTTTATAGACATTGTCTTTTACCTGAAATTCCGGAAAATAGGCTACGCCTTTTGGAAGTGAAGCATCTTCAATAAACTCCAATGCAATCTCATTTCCTGTTCCGTATGTTCCTCTGAAAAGAGTTGTTTTTTGAACGAAGTCAGTGATGACTTTTTTATAATCGCGGTTAGTGACTTTGTTTGAGGACTTGAATTCAAAAACTTCAAGAATTTCATCCTGAGTTTGAACAACTCCCGCGGTGGCGGGATAGCGTGGAGCATCTTCAAAAGGCTTAAAATAAGCACAGCTGGAGAGCAAGAACGAAAGGACTATAAAAAGTGATAACGATTTAGTCATGGTACCGCCCAGAATAATTTAAGTAAGTCTTTGCAAGCTATATTTCCATCAGATGTAAATGCTGGTTTGAAGTCTTTTGGTTTTGCAAATTTTTTGTAAAAGGAGGCCATTGTTCCGCCCTTTACTCCCTGTATAGGGGCCCCGCCGTCTTTAAAGACTGGAGAGAAAAAATCTTGCGTATTCTTCTTAATTCTTTTGATGATGTTTTCGGATTTACCTTTTCCGTATTCATTTTCAATTAGTATTTTTAGTCTTTCTTCAAGGTGCGCATTGCGGTCGATAGCTGCGTGGTGGTCCATATGCCAAAAACCCGCCATCTCATCGGGAAACGTTGCGAGTGGAAGAAGAAATTCCACTTCACTTGGATAGCGAGAAACATAATTGAATTGCAATAATCGTGGATCAATTAATCCCAGCATCATTTTTCCGGAACCAAAGCTTTGAGCTGTTTGAAATCTGGGAGTGAAAGAAAGAAAAGGACTTCCTTTGGGATCGGACGAGTGTTGCAGAAACATAGTGGAGATACGTGCGCTTTGAGAAAATTCATTGCTATTGTTAATGGTCGCTATAAATTTGTCGTTCATTGATTCGAGAGAGCGTAGTCTTCTATTCCACGAGCCTTGGTTTTTAACAAGCACCGTAGACATGACAAAGGTTTTACCTTCTTTTAAAGCTTCATCTTTATCTGCTTCTTTGGCTCCGTCATAAGCAATGTGAATAAAGTCATCTGCAAGACCTCGATAAATTAATACCCGTTGATCGAGCGGAACAGGATTTCTGATGACCTCTAGATATGTTTCCCAAAATCGTTTTTCGAACGGGGCCATTTCTTCAAAAGGTAAATATTTCTGAAGTAAATCAGCAACACCTTTTCGATCCCCTTTTGCCACTAGTGTTTTAAATTGTTTTGAGTCCGGAGCCTTATCGAGTTTATCCATTAAGGCTTTGCGTTTTTCCGTGAGAATTTTTCTTTGTCTTTTGATTTCTTTTATATCAGAAGAAAGTTCTTTGCGTAGTTCAGAATAGGGAGTGAGTCTCTGTTGGTAATCCGATGGTTGATTTAAAAAACCCGCATAGTAGGCATTTGCATTTTCTCTGATTTTTAGAAAATTATCGAGAGCGATGGCATCGCCTTCGTGAGCGTTGTAGTACATCTCGAACAAAGACACCGGATCCTGCAGTCCTCCGCCAGTAGAGAACTTGCTCAGGAAATGACTGAGTTCAAATGTCGCATCGTTATCTTTAAAAGCATTTTTTGAATGAAGAATTTTGAAAACATATTTGTCTTCTATGACATCAAGCTCAACCTTGAAAGCGACGTCATCGGGTAAATCGCTTGTGACCTCCGCTACGTAAGAAACTTTTGTCCCTTTATACATGAGCGATTGGAAAAACTGTTCTTTAAAATCGACCGTACCTTTTTGAGTCCCTGATTTGATTGAGAAAACATCATCAACAGTGATGGATTGAATTTCTTTTTTTGCAGCTGGATCGCGCACGCCAATCCAGCTGCAACTGAATTGCAACAGCATTGCCAGAGATAAAATAATCTTAATTAAAATCGCACTCGAATTTTTCATTCAGGTTTTCCTCATCGATTCTTCATCGGAAATTTTGGTTAACCTTTTAGGAATTAATGTGCTAAACTTCACTGTACGCCCACTATTATCTGACAGGAATACTCAATGAATTTAGCTAACAAACAAGACTTCAACGGCCTTAAGAAAATTCAAAAAGACATTAAGAAGATTTTCTTCTATCGCGTTTGTGGAACGGGGATGGGAGCAGCTGCTTGTTTATTGAAGGAAAAGGGTTACGACGTTCAAGGTGGAGACGCAAATTTTTATCCGCCGATGAGTACTTATCTTGAATCAACTGGGATCCCTCTCTTCAAGCTTGATCAAATCAATCAGGAATTTTTAAAGACTTTTGATCTGATTGTTGTTGGGAACGTTATTCCAAACGGCGGTCCAGATGCGAAGATGATCGAAGAGCTTGGAGTTAAGTTTTGTTCATTCCCGACAGCGATCGGGGCGTTGGTTTTAAGTGATGTGAATGTTATCGGTATTGCCGGCACACACGGTAAGACGACGACTACATTTCTGGCCACACAAGTTTTTGAAAAATTAAATACGAATCCAGGCTACCTAATTGGTGGAGTTATGGAAGAACGTCCGTCTTCTAAGTTGGGAAGTGGAAAATATTTTTTCATTGAATCAGATGAATACGACAGCGCCTATTTTGAAAAGATATCGAAGTTTAGATCTTACTCTCTTGATAATCTTATCCTCACATCGCTTGAATTCGATCACGCCGATATTTTTAATTCTGTTGAAGATATTAAAGCGCAGTTTAGAGCAGCAATCCCTCATATCAGCAAAACGTTCATTATTTCTGCAGATTATATTTCGGCATTGGAACTCTATAATGAGTTCGTTGACGATGATAATAAATCGCGCTGGATTAGATACGGTGAAAAATCGGATGTAGGTCCTCGTATTTCAGAAGCGAATGCCAACGGTACTACATTCAGTCTTACATACAATAAAGAAGAATATAAATTTGAAACAAATTTAATCGGTCGTCACAATATTTTAAATCTCTCGGCCGTCATCCTTTATGCTCTGACAGAAGGATTTAAAAAAGATCAAATTTCAGAAGCGATTAAAGATCTGAAGATGGTTAAGAGACGTCAGGAAGTAAGAGGAGTTTACAAAGGCTCGTTGATCATTGACGACTTTGCTCATCACCCGCGCGCCGTTGAACTCACTCTCGATGGGATTATTACAAAATATCCCGGAAAAAATATTCACGTTGTGATGGAGCCTAATTCGGCAACTGCCAGAAGTGCTATTTTTCAGAAAGAATTTTCTGAGTCACTCAATCGCGCAGCATCGGTTATTTTTACTAAGCCGACTCGACCTACAAGTGTAAAGAATGTCGGGGATCTCGACATTTATAAAATTATTGAAGAAGTAAAAGCCTCAGGCAGACCGGGAAGTGTTGTCGGTACTCTGCAGGAGCTCATGGTAGAAATTGAAAAAATTGCGAAACCTGAAAACGTTATCCTAGTTCTTTCAAACGGAACTTGTCTTGGTCTTTGGGAATCTGATTTTGTTAAGAATTTGAAGAAAGAATGAAGTTAAGGCCGCTGTGTGTATTATTATTGCTAGTTAGTTCTCTCAATGGAGTTCAGGCAAAAGAGCGGCTTAATGACAGAATTATCGATGAATATCTCAAGCTACAAAGTGAATTCAGCACTGAATCCTGCAAAGCAGGTACAGAAGAAGCTTTTCAAAAACTCGACCGTAATTATCGCGGTGACGGAAATTTCATTCCAGTTTTACTGGACGAAAAAGTAGATCTTAAAACAATTAAAAGTCTTATTCCTTTAATGAAAGAAAAAGGACAATGGATTCAATCGCAGATTGATACTCTTTCGCGTGTACAGGATTTAAAAGCGGCGAGAGCCCAGATCGATGAAGTTGAAAAAGAAGTTTACCTGCTTCAAGAAATGAAAAAGGAACATTACTTTTCAAAAGACAAGGCCAAGAAAGAAGAACTGGTAAAAAAAGCTTCGGCTCAATTCTCTCAACTTCTCAAAGACGTAGTGGCCCTTAAGGAACAGGTTCCTTTTCTTTTGAGTTTTAAGTTTCCCGTCAATCACCTCGCCCTAAGAGCTGAATACGAAAAATTTAAAACTCAAAACACGAAAGAGGGAAGAGCTCGTTCAAATTCCATTTATCTTTTCCGCAAGATTGTTCAAGACGGATCTTATGATGAAGAAATCGTGAAAAACGATGCCGTTATTAGATCGGCCTTCGATACTCTTTATCTTTCTTTGACTAAAGAACCTGGACGTACTTTCTTAACTGATGCTGAACGAGTCGATTTGAAATTTATCCTCAGAAATTTTGACAAGCTTTTGTCTTATAAAGCGCCGGCATTAATTAACCGATTCACTGAATGGAAAAGTCGAAACGAACGAGCTCTTCAGTTCTATGAAGATCTCGTCGACAGCAAGAAAATAAAATTATCTGAAGATAGTCAGATTAAAGACGTCACATCCGTTTTAGAAGAGCGTGCGCGTTCATTGTATACACTTAAAGAATTTGTCCTCTCTAGAGAGGCAAGTGTTTATGAGTTTTGGTCAAAGCGTTCGGAATTAATGCAGGCCCTGTACGCTATCGAAACTATTCTTTATAGCGAAGTTGGACGAATGGATGCTCCGGATGCTCTGGAAAGAAAAGATGTCGCTCAAGTCGTTATCAATCGTTATGATCATCCTTCTTATAATACGATCGGTGAGCGAGACGCCCTCACAAAATTTCTCTCTCCTTCTATAAAGATCAACGAAAATAAATGGCTCAACGTTCTTTTTAAAGAAGGTGAATTTTCTTTTACCTATTTTTATATTCCAGGCAACTTTCATATTTACTGCCCAGATATGAGTCGAATGGGGCAGTATTTAAGAAGAGAAAATGTCCGCATAGCCCTCGAATTGCTAAATAAGCCGAAGCCTGCGACAGCGGCCCTTCGTTACTTTTCCAGAACCAGTATGTTTGGCAGAATTGAAATGGATTCCTTATGGAACGACTTTCGGCCTTTGCCCGAAGTTCCTGGAACGCCGGTTCCCAATGCTAAAAAGATTTATAATCTCTTTCAAAAGGACCGCTATACATTCCTCTATGACTTCAGCAACGAAGAACAAAAGAAGAAATATCTCGTAGTTGAACTAAAAGGAAAAACTTATGTCGTTGATTCGTCGGAACCGAATCACGTTTTCCACTACAGAAACCCTCATCAGTTTAAATATTTTTCCCGCTAATTTTTTAGCTAAAAAAGCCCCAAAAATTGTTGCCCCCAACTTCGATCAAGTGTATATTGGCCCGAAGCCCAATTAGTGTATTATTTATTTAGATGGTTTTTGTTTACCATCTTTTTTGTTGTGGAGAACCTATATGTTAAAAGATTACATCTTTACATCTGAGTCTGTGACTGAAGGTCACCCGGATAAAATTGCTGACCAAATTTCTGATGCGGTCCTTGATGCAATGCTTGCGCAAGACGCTAAGTCGCGCGTAGCTTGTGAAACATTAATTACAACTGGTCTCGTTGTTCTTGCCGGAGAAATCACTTCAAACGCAAACGTCGACTTCCAGAAAATCGTCCGCAGCACAATCGCGAACATCGGATACGATGATTCAAGAAAAGGCTTCGACGCTCACACTTGTGGTGTAACAGTTGCTCTTGGGAAACAATCTCAGGATATCGCAATGGGTGTTAACGAAAACGAAGGAACATACCTAGAGCAAGGTGCTGGCGACCAAGGACTTATGTTCGGTTACGCTATCAACGAAACAGCGAGCTTCATGCCGCTTACTATCGACCTTTCTCACAATCTAGCTCGTCGTCTTTCAGAAGTTAGAAAGAATGGAACTCTTCCACTTCTTCGCGCTGACGGTAAAACGCAAGTTTCTGCTCAGTACGTAGACGGAAAAGTAAAACGTATCGACGCTATCGTTGTTTCTACTCAACACGCAGAAGAAATGACTCTTAAACAAATTGAAGAAGGCGTTCGCGCTGAAGTTATCAATAAAGTTGTTCCAGCAAACCTGATCGACAACAATACTAAAATCTTCATCAACCCAACTGGCCGTTTCGTTATCGGTGGACCAATGGGTGACTGTGGTCTTACAGGAAGAAAAATCATCGTAGATACTTACGGTGGCCACGGCGCTCACGGCGGCGGTGCTTTCTCTGGTAAAGATCCTTCAAAAGTTGATAGATCAGCGGCGTACGCTGCTCGTCACGTAGCTAAGCACATCGTAGCAGCTGGTCTTGCAGACAGAGCGCTTGTTCAAGTTGCTTACGCAATCGGTGTAGCAAAACCAGTTTCTTTCCTTGTTGAAACATACGGTACAGAAAAAGTTGATATCAAAAAATTAACGACTGTGATCAATGAAATGTTCGACATGAGACCAAAAGCTATCATCCAGTCTCTAGATCTATTAAGACCGATCTACTCTCAGACTGCAGCTTACGGTCACTTCGGTAGAGATATTTTCCCTTGGGAAAAATTAAACCGTCTCGAAGAACTTAAATCTCACTTCTAAAAAACGAAAGGCCCTGAAAAGGGCCTTTTTTATTTCCTTATTAAAATCATCTTTTTTTTTCATTAAGCGATTCCGATATGTGCTTCATGAAAAAAATAAATCCTCTTCTCACGGCCTCTACATTACTTATAACTATCAGCTGTTCAACTGTTCAGCCTATCTATGAAAGAGCCCCTGCTGGCGTCATAGATAGCTGTAAAAATGCGATAACGAGTTTCTTCGGTGGTGGAGAAACAACGAAGCCTGCCAAGGCTGCGGAGAAAACAGCAGCAGATGCAGATCGCAGCTACGTCATCAACAATCACAAAAATAATACATTCACGACAGGAAGAAGCCTTGGGCAATACATGATTGCATTTAACCGACCAGGATATGCATCACTCGCGCTTCAAAAAGATCTGGAAAAAATAAAAATGAATCCTCATGCGCATTGGCTCGATGCAGGTGGTGGAATGGGGTTTGCGACAGAGCAAGCCACTAAAGAAGGTGGATCTAAATTTAAGTCAACGCTGGTGTCAGTAGAAACGGGGGCAGAAGACATCGTCGACGATCAAACGGGAGTTGTGAGAAGAAAAGTTATCAAAGGAAAATTCATTGAAGACATTGCTGATGAAGAGATGCAAAAAAGCGATCTCATCACAGATCTTTATGGACCGCTTGCTTATTCTTCAAGACCCGATCAAGTTCTTCGCAAATACTTAGACAACTTAAAACAAAACGGTGTCGCTTATATTTATCTCGGAGAAGATCTTGATACTTTCGGATTGTTTGATCAGATTGTGACTAGAGATGGAAAACTTTTAACACTCACGGAGTGGCTTGAAGCAGTGGAAGGAATTAAAGTCGAAGTCGTTAAAGTCAATACTGTTTTTCCCGACACCAATATTGTTAAAGGCGAAAGAAGTCGAGTGGCAAAAATTTCATTGATCAAAGATGCAAAAGAAATTCAGATTCCTGAACTTGAAAGATTAAGCTTTCAAGAGGGAGGAACGATGGATGGATGGATTGTTCCGCGAATGGTTTTTAAAGAAACCAAAACTGGAAAGCAACCGGCCCTTCCTGACAATAAAGCAGTTCCCAATTCACTCAGAAAATTCATTACAAATTTTAGGACAGGAGAACTGGATCATCCGGTTCTCGATAGCCTCAATGAAGTGAATGCAGATCAGTGGGCGCATTTTTCAAATGAAGAGTTGAATTGGTCTTCGCTTTCTTCAGTGAAGATTAAAGACGACAATTATTTTGATATGAGTTCTACAAGACTACTTGGGCGTTTTAAAGCTGTGGCAGACAAAGGCATCCTTCCTAAGGTGACTAATGTGAACTCGCTTTCAGGCAAGCAGAACCTGAAATTGATCAGTGATCACAATGGCTCAATCGTAGCTTCAGACACGCCTGATAAAATGCTTAAACTTTATTTAGATTCAATTGCTGACGATGGAAAGATTGTCATCAACATGGGCGATGATAATCAGGGATTGTCGAAAATAAAAATTCTCGATAACAACGGCTCGCATACAACGTTAAAGCAGTGGTTGCTGAAAATTCCCGGCATCAATGTAAGTACCAAACGGGCCAAAGAATACGAGCCCGTCAGCAGAAAAGAAATTCTCAATGACGGAACGTTGAAAGACTTTATAGTCTCAGAAAATTCCTTCTCTGAAGTTTTTGTCATCAGTATAAAGAACAGAGAGCAAATTCAGATTCCTTCTTTAAATTATATGGGGAAGGCTAAAAAGAATGACCGAGGATTTGAGTTGCCTATTTATTCTCAGTAATTTTTTTTAAAATGCATTATCATTGAAGGAATGAATCTCACTGATATTTTTATTTTCATCGTAAAGTTCATTCCTTTTTGGGCCGTGCCCATGATTCTCATTAGTATTCATTTTGCTTATCTCTATTGGTTGAAAGATTTTCGCGAAATGACTTATGTATGGGGAGCAATAACCTTATTTTGTCTTACATCGATTGTTCTTTATTTCGCTTTGGGTGGCCCAGATCAGATTGTTGTCACTTTGCTCAAAATTATTCACTAGTTAGTCGGCATTTCTTAAAAACGGCAGATCTTGCCTTACCAACCCTTACCCTGTTGAGAAATTGACACTGTACCAGTTTCATTGTTAGCATTTTTCTAATGGTTATAAGGATTGACCAAATTTAACGGGTATTAGCTTTTTCAAGGACGCAAAGAGTGAACGATTTTCAATTTCTTCATACATCGTTTGAGCAGGAAGGGACAACCAACCTGAATCAACGAACGCAAGGAACCAGGCTTCCAGAAGTTTACCTGGTTGAAGATGATCGCGTTCTCGGCACTACCATCAAAAAGTATCTCGAAAAAAAATTAGCTCTTACTGTCCACTTCTTCCTTACTCCCACTGAATGTCTTCTCGAACTCGATAAAAAAATAAAATCCGAAACTGTCGTAAATCAAATCCCATTCTGCTTAGTCACTGATATTTCCTTTGAAGTCGGCGGCTCAGATGGCCTTCTTTTAATCGATTTATTAAAAGAGCGCGGACATCAATTTGTTCCGATTGTTATGACAGGATTTGCTTCCATTGAAACGGCAATCAACGCTACCAAAAAAGGCGTTTTTCATTATCTAACGAAACCCTTTGAACTGGATGTTCTTTGTGATCTCGTTACTAAAGCTTTCACTAAGAAATTAAATGTCCCAGAATCTTTTTTCACTGCAAGTGAAGCAGCTGCTCAAAAAGCAGTTGTACAATCATCAGCTCCAACTTCTCATCTTTTTCAGAGCAAATTTAAAATAGAAGCTCCAGGACCAGATGATATTTTCTGCGGAATGGTTGGTCGCTCAAAGCAGATGAAGCAAGTTTTTGAACGAATCAAAAAAGTAGCAGCAAGTGATTCGACAGTTTTCATTTCAGGTCCGTCTGGAACAGGAAAAGAACTTGTCGCCAATGCACTTCACAACCTCTCTTCACGCAAGTCTCACAACATGGTTTCTGTAAACTGTGGTGCAATTCCCTCTGAACTTTTGGAGAGTGAATTATTTGGTCATGAGAAAGGAGCTTTCACCGGCGCTATCTCATCACGCAAAGGTCGTTTCGAGCTCGCTCATCGCGGGACAATTTTCCTGGATGAAATCGGCGACATGCCTCTTCTTCTTCAGGTAAAAATTCTTCGTGTTCTTCAAAATAGAGTCATTGAGAGAGTGGGAAGTACTGAAACGACAGAGATTGATGTACGTATTATTACAGCGACACACAGAAATCTGGAAGATGCTGTTGCTGAAGGAAACTTCCGCGAAGATTTATATTATCGTCTCAATGTTATTCCAATTAAAATTCCGGCACTCAAAGAACGTCGTGAAGATATTCCTCTGATGATTTCTTATTTTCTCTCTAAGTTTGTCAGTGCAGACTTAAGAAACAATATTGAGTTTGATGATGAAGCGCTGGAGTTGCTAATTTCTTATGACTGGCCAGGAAACGTTCGCGAATTAGAAAACTTAATCGAAAGACTAGTTATTCTTAAAGGCGGAAGCTTGATCCGCGTTTCTGATTTACCTGCGAAGTTTTTAAAGACAAATCCTACACACGTTGAATCTTATAAGAGCCTCATTACCTTACCGGATGACGGGGTTGACTTAAAGCAACTGCTATCTGATATTGAAGACTCTTTGATCAACCAGGCACTTGAAGTAACTGGTGGAAATAAGAATCAAGCCTCAAAGCTTTTATCTATGAATCGCACAACGTTGATTGAAAAGATGAAGAAAAAAGGCTTTTTGCAGCTGAACTAAGCGAAAGTACACTCATAGAGAATATCTATCGTCCCATAAAATCAATCAATTTCAATTAATTCTCCTCCTGAGCGATACTCTTCTTGTGTTGATTTTCAACAATCAATTTATTCATTCACAAGGAGAAAGCGAAATGGCTTCAATTATCAATTCAAAAGTTCCAGAGTTCAAAGTTCAGGCTTACCACAACAATGCCTTTAAGACTGTGACAGACAAAGATCTTAATGGAAAATGGTCTATCTTCTTTTTCTATCCAGCAGACTTCACATTCGTTTGTCCTACAGAGTTGGGAGACATGGCAGACAAATATGCTGAATTCCAAAAAATGGGAGTAGAAATTTACTCAGTATCTACTGACACACATTTTACTCACAAAGCATGGCATGACACTTCTGAGACAATTAAGAAAATCAATTACCCGATGCTCGCGGATCCAACTGGTCATCTCGCTAGATCTTTTGGCGTTATGATTGAAGAAGAAGGTCTCGCTTACCGCGGAACTTTCGTTGTAAACCCAGAAGGGAAAATTAAAGTTGCTGAAATCCACGACAATGGAATCGGTAGAAATGCTGAAGAGCTATTGAGAAAAGTTCAAGCGGCTCAATTCGTAGCAAGCCACCCGAACGAAGTATGTCCAGCTAAGTGGAAACCAGGAAGTGAAACACTTAAACCTGGCCTTGATCTCGTTGGTAAAATCTAAAATTTATTTCATTGGGCCGGTTTTGCCGGCCCTGCTTTTACGTACATCAAGAGGATACAACTATGTTAGATACAAATATCATTGAGCAATTGAAAACAGTTTTCTCCAAACTGGAAAACAAGGTGGAGCTTGTCTATGATCTGAGTGAACATTCAGATCAGACTAATCTTGTGGAAATGTTGGGCGAAGTGGGATCAACTTCTCAATATATAGAAGTCTCAGCTTCTAAGGAAAAATCTGACATTCCTCAATTTCATATTGAATACAAAGGTCAAAGAAATGGAATTAACTTTAAAGGCATTCCAAGCGGACATGAATTTACGTCGCTAATTCTTGCGATTTTAAATTCTGATAACAAAGGTAAATTTCCCGATGAAATGATCGCGGAGAGAATTAAAAAACTCAAAGGTCCTGTTGAAATCAAAACATACGTTTCACTTACATGTGAAAACTGTCCTGATGTTGTTCAGACACTCAATCAAATGGCCGTGATACACGGCAATTTCAAGCATACAATGATTGACGGGCAATACACTCAGGAAGAAATTGCTAAATTAGGCATTCAAGGTGTTCCTAGTGTTATTCACAATGGAAAACTTTTATATACAGGTCGTTTAAATTTGATCGACCTACTAACGGCCCTAGAAAAAGAATTGGGAGTGGAAGAGACCATCAAGTCCGCGGCCGATCTGAACTTGGGGGACTTTGATGTTGTTGTTGTCGGAGGTGGGCCAGCTGGTGCTTCGGCAGCCATTTATAGCGCGAGAAAAGGATTAAAGACGGCGATTCTGGCCGAGAAAATTGGTGGCCAAGTCCAGGAGACGAAAGGGATCGAAAACCTCATTGGGGTAACGTATACTGAAGGACCTCAGCTTGCTGCTCAATTGAATCAACACATGTCCGAGTATCCAATTAAAAAACTCGAACACAGAAGAGTGAGTGCAATTAACAATCACGATGTGAAAAAAATTGAACTTGAAGGTGGAGAGTTTTTAACAGCGAAATCTCTCATTGTTGCTACTGGAGCGAAATGGAGAGAACTCGGCATTCCTGGTGAAAAAGAATATATCGGTCGCGGTGTTGCCTTCTGCCCACACTGTGACGGTCCTTATTACAAAGGAAAAAAGATTGCGGTCGTCGGTGGAGGAAACTCTGGAGTTGAAGCGGCAATCGATCTTGCAGGGATTGTTAAAGAAGTTATTCTTTTTGAATTTATGGATCAGTTGAAAGCTGATCAAGTTCTCGTGAATAAACTAAAATCACTTCCGAATGTTTCAATTGTTACGAACGCACGCACTGCCGAGATCATCGGTGATGGACAAAAGGTTCATGCATTGAAATATGAAGACAGAAACACCGGTGAAATGGTCCGCATTGATCTGGACGGTATCTTTGTTCAGATAGGGCTCCTCCCTAATTCTGGATTTATTAAAGACGTCGTTGAAACAACTAGATTCGGCGAGATTGTTGTCGATAACAAAAACAGAACGACCGTAAAAGGTATTTACGCTGCCGGCGACGTTACCACTGTTCCGTATAAACAGATCGTCATCGCAATGGGGGAAGGTGCTAAAGCGGCCCTTGCAGCGTTTGAAGATCAAATGATTGCTCACTAACAAAGTTAAGCTGATTCACCTCTGATTAGCTTGTTGAGCAATTCGCTGGTATGGCGTAGGTTTTCAACCTGGGCCTTTAGTTGATCAGCGTATTCTGCCGTTTGTTGTGAGAGCGTCGAATTTTCCTGTCCCGCCTGGTCGAGTTCAGAGACTGCTGAATTAATTTCTTTTATCCCTGATGCTTGATCATGGCTGGCGGCGGATATTTCACTGATCATTTCATTTACGCTGTTGACGTTGGCCACGATTTCATCAAATTCTTTTCCGCATTTCTCAGCAATAGTGGCCCCAAGGGCGACTTTTCTTTCGCCTTCGCTGACTAATTTTTCAATGCGATGTTTGGATTGCTCAATTGTCTCAGTAACCGTCTTGATACTTGTACCAAGTAAATCAGAAATTTCTTTTGCTGAATTACCGCTCATGTGAGCAAGATTACCGACTTCTTCAGCAACAACAGCAAAGCCTTTTCCATGTTCGCCAGCTCTTGCCGCTTCAACCGAAGCATTGAACGAGAGTAATTTCGTTTGGAAAACAATCTCATTTATCACTTTCGTTTTATCGCCGATTTCATTGATGACTTTCACAATTTCGGCAATTTCTTTGTTGCTTTCATCGATCTGCTGAACCATCTCGCTATTGCTTCTGGCAATGTCTTTAATTGATTGAACAAGGTCAACAATCATTCGTTTTCCATTGTCGACTGATTCGCGGCTCTTCGCCGAAACCTCAAGTGATGTTTTTGCATTTTCTGCATTTCTGCTGATCATCGCGGATGTTTCTTCAACAGATGCCGAGGTTTCCTGTAGTGCCGACGCTTGCTCGGTCGTGCTGGATGATAGTTTTTCACTGGCCTTGCTTATTTCAACAGCAACGTCAGAAACTTTATCAGCTTCATTGTGTAGCTGCGATGAAATCGTGTTGATCCGGTTGCAAATAGATTGAGCATATCTCCAGCAGATGGTTATTGTAATAAGAGAGAGTAACAAGAGACCCAAACTCACTTTTGTTTTAACTTCATTGACATGATCTTCAATGACGTCGAGATATAATCCAGACCCCACCATCCAATCGAGTGGCGCGTAGTATTTTACATAGGAAACTTTAGGAACTGGTTTTTCACCTTTTTTCTTTTCAAATTTATATGGAACAAATCCACCGTCGGGATTGCCGACAAGCTTGATGAAATCTTTTACGTAAGCTTTCCCGTCAGGATCTTTCGAGTCGCTTCTGTCAGTGTTGATAAATTCGGGTTTGGTTCCATGGGCCGCACCGAAACCGCGAGAATCATATGCAAAGAAATAATCGGTGTTGTTATATCTTACTGTGGTAAAAAGTTTTTGAATGTCTTCTTTGACTTTCGAGCGCTCATTTTTTTTAAGATCAGACTCTTTAACCATGTTGTCTATGACACCAACCATGATGTCGACGCTACTTTTAACTTCTTCTTTTCTTAAGTTCAGCATGTAGCTTTCAAAAACGGGAAAGACATAAAGAAAGATCATGAGTATGAGTGGAAGTATTCCAATGAATACCAATGAAAGAAGTTTGAAATTCAAGCTCTTGAAATTAATTTTCATTTTATTTACCTGATTATCCGGAGTCTAAATTAGAGAGATAAAAAATTTTTCGGTAAACGTAGAGGAGACTTTAGATTGTTTAAAGAATCTTAAGAAAAATTAAAGGTAATAGAGAAAATTTATAGGAGAGCGTGAGTGAATGATTTCACTCACACTTTATTCTGATTTGATATATGCATCTTGCAGTTCTGAAGAGTTAAGTAGATCAGCTAGTTCTTTTAGTAGTGCTTTTTTGGAAACCTGATCGGCCTTTTTCCAGAGTTCATATTTATCTGCTATTTGATTTAGCTTTTCCTTTTCCGTTTGAATCTGTTTATCAAAGTCATCGTTTTCTGTTTTTAATTCTTCTTTTTGTTGTGCAATTTCCTTTTTTGCCTTATCAAAATCTTTTTCAAGATTTGCTTTTATAGATGGATTAAAAGAAAGTCGAGCGGGGCTATTTTTTAAATTGGCGACATCATTTTTAAAATGTTCTGACATGAATTCACAATCTCTCATTCCACTTTGCAGACATGTCTCATCTTTTGCGATCATGTCAGCTTCTTGATCAATAACTTTAAGTTTATCTTCAAGCTGTTTCTGCTTCTGAGGTTTCTGCTGGCGAAGTGTTTCCAGTTCACCTTGAGCTTTATTGATAGCATTCTCGATGAATACGGCAAGATCAATTTTCTCTCTTCTCACAACCGGCGCTGAAAAAGCACCGTAGTTTTCTGAACTTTCCATATCCCAGTTCGGATTGTATTTACTCACTTCGATGGGAATTAATTCGTTTGCTAGTCTTGCTTCAAATCCGTAGCCGGCCTCAGCAAATTCAGGCTTGCCCTTGTTGGAGACGACTTCAACTTTTCCTTCCTGAACAAGAAGAACTGATTTTTCATCCGAGGCTTGAACGATAAAAGTTGTTCCACGGATTCCCATAGACATTGTAGGAGTTTTGACGTTGAGAATTTTATTTTTCGCAGGATTGTGAATTTTAAAATAAACCGTTCCCTGATTGAGTAGAAATTCAAGTTTATCATTAGGAATTGTTTTCAAAGCTTTAATGTCAGTTACATCAACGAGGGAGTTGGCACTGATTTTAATTTTAGAAGCAAAATTTTCACCGAATCCGACGATAACAAAAGAATCTTTTCCAGTAGAAACCATTCCCGGCTTAGTGATAATAAATTTTTCTCGTAGAGGCTTTCCTTCGAATGTGACTTTTCCCTTAACCTTTAATGCAGTCAACGAAATAGCGGTGACTTCCTTGCCAACCGTGTATGCTGGAACTAGATTTGGAAATTTGTTAAAGAGAAGCGACTTCCACACGAAAATCATTGCGATGAGAGCAATGACGGAAAGAGGAAAGCGAAATTTCATCAACATTTCACACTCCCGAGTATTTACTCACCCTTTTTAATGGATTCACGGATGAAGTATTTAAGAACTTTATTTCGGTTTGCTCCTCCTACGAGAGAGCGAAGATCTTCGTGTAGTCCTTGATCATAAATGAGAGCATGCATGGTTCCTGGACCTTGCTCGATTTGCTTAGTCACTTTAGAAAGCGATTCGCTGGATGATTTGAAATTAGCGATTGATTGCGACAGATTTTTGTCATTGAGGTTGCTCATAACTCTGTTTGTATTGGCTGTCAGACTTTCCAAGTTTTGAAGAATTTTTTCAAGACGATTTGACTCCACTGACGAGATCATCTTATCAAACTTTGTCAAAATGCTTCCTGCTGCGACCATGAGGTCTTCACTCTTCGTAATGATGTGCTCAATTTGGTTAGACTCATTTGTGACTAGGAAGTCACCGTCTGCAACAGAAGGGGAGCCGTCAGTTCCGCCGGTAATTTCGAGAAATTTATCTCCGAGAACACCTTGAGTTTTAAACGAGAGAGACGCATTTTTTTTAATCCATTCCTGATAGTCAGCGTTCACTCCAATCGTAATGATGAGAGTATCAACTGTTTTGAATTTAATTGATGAGACGCTACCAACTTTTACGCCTCTCAGTTGAACAGCTGCACCGTCTTTAAGATTTTGTGCGCTTTTGACCTCAGTCTTAATATAGACCTTTGTAGAGAAAATAGCGTTTTCTTTATTGAGCATAAAGATTGTTGTCATTAAAATCACGGCAAGGATGGAGACAAAAATTCCTGAGATCAGGTAATGTTTTTTATCGTTTGGCTTAATCATAATTCATCCTTGGAACTCAATATAAATTTCCGAACAAGTGGGTCTTCAGAGTTCTGAAAGTTGTGTGGAGTATCGTTGAAAATAATTTTTCCTTCATGGAGAACGATGATGCGATCGCAGAGCATGATCGCCGAAGGAATATCATGGGTAACAAAAATAGAAGCTAGCCCTTTTTCTTTTAATTTTTGCATGAGTGAGACAACGTTTAATGTATTGGATGGATCAAGGCCTGCAGTTGGTTCATCGTAAAGAACGACCTCGGGGTTCAATATCATGGCTCGTGCCATTCCAACACGTTTCTGCATACCACCTGATAAGTCAGAAGGCATGAGCTCTTCCTTACCTTGAAGATCGATTAGCTTAAGCATCTCGCTGACTTTATCTCTTATCTGGGCATAGCTGAATTTTGTATGTTCAAAAAGCGGGTAGGCGATATTTTCAAAAACATTGATGGAGTCAAATAGGGCGCCACTTTGAAATGAATAAGAGATTCTTATTCGATAGGGAGTCAGTTTGTTTTCAGGTAACTGATCAATACGTTCACCTTTAAAAACAATTTCACCGTCATCTATTCTTTCCAATCCGATGATTGAACGAAGAAGAACTGATTTACCAGTTCCTGATCCTCCAAGAAGACCAAGGCTTTCACCTTTATGTAAAGTAAAGCTCACTCCACGGTGAACTTTGTTCTGACCGAATGCTTTGTGAATGTTTTTGACTTCCAGTAAGACTTCTTTTTCCATCGGCTTCACCAAATGACCAGAAAGATTTTACTGATAAAAAAATCTGTAACGAGGATCAAGATAGAAGCAGTGACGACAACCCATGTGGTTGTGACTCCAACTCCCTTGGTTCCGTCTTTTGTATTTAATCCTTTATAGCAAGCAAAGATGGTTATGATTCCTGCAAAAATAGCAGACTTCACAAGGCCTGACATATAGTCATGAAATTTGACTGTAGAAAAAACCTTATACAGATAGAAGCCAGGTACGATGTCGAATTCCATTCGACAGACAACCATGCCGCCAAGAATACCTACAGCAAATGAGAGGGCCGATAAAAGGGGAAGAGAGATGACCAATGCCCAAAAACGTGGAATGACCAGGACGCGCACGGGCGAAGTGCCCAAGGCCCTGATTGCATCCACTTGTTGAGTCACATTCATAGCGCCGATTTCAGCAGCGATACCGGATCCCACTCGTCCAGCGACAAGCAGAGAAGTGAAAAGCGGGGCCATCTCGCGGGCCAGTGACAATGAAACAACGGCGGGAACATAAAGTGTTCCACCAAATTTTGCTAAACCGTAGCCGAAGTTTAGAGTCATAACGAGACCCATCGTCAAACCAATGACGACAGTAATTGAAGTTGAGCCATATCCAATGTGATTAATTTGTTCCATTAGGCGCGAAAAATAAAATGGTCTGCTGAATGAGCATTTTATGGTCTCGACGAAAAGACTAGTGATCTCACCGACAAAAATAAAAAATTGTCGGGTTCTTTCTCCCGTTTTAATGAATCGGTTCAGAACTTCATCTATCACTTGAGAATAATCCTTTCTAAAAAGTTATGAAGCGCCGGAGTATCACTGACTAGATTCTTTTGATTGGTTGAGATCAATACATAATCATAAATGCAGTTGTTCTTGTGGATCGTGATTATTTTAAAATGGCGTTGAATGCCGTCCAGTGTGCCATTAGCGGTGACTTCTGCAGCTTCACGTTCCTGGTAGAACACATTCGTTCGGTCAGTAATGTTGAGGTTTTCTATGCCCGATAAAATTGAAGAAGTCAGTGCATTGAGATTGCTCGATTCATATTTTCTACAGGCGCTATTGAGTATGAAAATTGATTTTGTCTGTGAGTTTTCTAAAGCGTAGTCGGAGGCTTCAGCATTAATTTCTTTCCAAGGTTTAGGAATATTGCTTTTTAGATTGTTGATAATCTCGCCGCTTTTTTTATAGTTGGTTGGTTCACTACTCGAGCAACTATATAAGAGGATAAAAAATAGAATTAAAAATACGTGTCTCATAGGCTCATCTAAAGTAGTTGATCAAACTTGTCTTTTCTACACTTTTATTAAACGTTTATCTTTATTAGAAAGTCGTTCTAAATTATTGTAAACAGTGAAAAGTTTCCACCTGTCAAAACCCTGACAAGAAAATCTTGCCGCCGAGAAAAATTTTCCTTTAAAAAAGTTAAAAAAAAGGTAAGCTTAGTAGTGAGTCACAAAGGCATTCAGGATGAATGACACTTTAGTTAACAGACTCCCGTAAGGACAAATTTGATGCGAACAGGATGTTTCGTGAAAATGTGCCCAGTAAAAAAATTCTTCAAATTTTTGACGATTTTTTTTCTATCTATTTTCATTCTGGAAAATATTTCCTTCGCACAATCATTATTAGATCAGGAAAAGGCAACGACCTATCTTCGTTGGAATTTTTTCACCGGTCGCGATCAACTTCAATTCAATAAAAAAGGTAATAAAGTCGTCATTAAGACGCTTAACTCTGAGCTTTACAATAATTTGAAAGCAGAGCTTTCTTCTTTAAAGACAGATCCTTCTTATATTAAGGGCGTCTCTTATAAAGAATCTGATACGGATAATGCAAGTGTCAATGCACTGGCCATTGAAATCGAACTTAAGAATGACAACGTGGAAATGTTCAGCTTTTATCGCGAGCGCGATAAAAAATACGTTGTTGATTTCTGGATGGATGGTGACACTGTCAGCTTAAATAAAGCTTCTGTGAAAAAAGCTGAGCCTGAAAATACGGAAGAAGTTCAATCAGAAGCTCCAGAAACTAAAGTCGCGCCAGTGGCCCCTGTAGCCGTGGCCGCTCCTGTTGCAGTAGCAAAAGCAAAAGTGAAGAAAGCAAAAGCGGCTGCTAAAAAAGAACCCAAAGAAGTCGCAGCTGAAGTTATCGAGAAAGTAAAAGAAGATAAGCTTTTAGCTAATATCATTATAGATCCAAATAAACCTGCCGCAAAAACTGAGCAAGAGCTTGCTGCAGAAGAAGAAGATTCTAAGAAGCCGTTCAGAGATTTCCGCTACGGTGCAACTTTTATCTGGGATTACGATCCAATCGCTCCTGCTTATAAAGAAGTGGTGAATTTAAAGACTAAGATTCCAGAAATCTTTTTTCCCATTGCCAACAGACAGTTCAAGAAGAGTGAAAAAGAAGCTCATCTTCAATTGACGATCAATCTCTACAGAAAAAGAAAATGGGGATTGATGTATAAGTCGATTAAGTTGTTCCAAGAAAAATACGGACAACTGGCCGAGTGGGAATTAATTGAGTTCATTAAGGCCAATGCTATTCTTCGCGAAAATATCGACACTCCTAATCCGGAGCTCTTTAAGAATGCGATGAATATGCTGATCACTCTCTCTGAAAAGAGTGATAACTATGAAATGAAGAAGGCCATTTACAAATACCTTCTTACTTATTACATGGAAAGAGGCGAGCATCTGAAGACTCTTCAGACTGCTAAAAATTACTACGCGGGTACAAGAGATAATTTTGATTTTGAAGAATCAGTTATTCCTGCTGAAGCAATGTTGAACTCTCTTGCAAAACTGGGTCAGATTGAAAAGATTCAGGAATTGGCGACAGAGAAGACAATGAAAAAAGTACTTCCTGCGCAATTGATCCTCGCTTATCAGACATTTTCTTATTTGCGTGTTGGTGAACTGGCAAACATTATTTCTCTTTATGAGAAAAACAAAGCTAGCCTCGCAAAACCAATTGATCCGGTTATTATGTACAACACGGCAGAAGCTTATTTTAGAAGTGGCCGTTATCCAGAAGCCATGGCCCTTTACCAGGATTTTGTAAAAAATTACTCACATGAATTTGTGGCGAGTAATGCAAACCTGAGAATTGCTCTTTGTTCAGATCTACTAGACAGAAGCTACAACGACACGTTGGAACTTTATAAAAAGGCTATTGATCAATCAGTAGATAGTAATGTGAGCTATGAATCACGCATTCGTTACGTTGCTTTTAGAAGCGTAAGAAAAAGAGAATTGGATGACCGCGATCGCGAGATCAGAATTTTCCTTGAGACTGATAAGAATTCAAAAGCGACTCCAGATAAGAATCTGACAAAGCTTCTTCAACAAGTACGTCTCAGAACTCTTATCGTCGATGAAAAATATAAAGAAGCTCTCTCATATCTTTCATTGCTTCCACTTGTCTCTATGCCGAGAATAGATGCACGCGTGTTCGAAGGCGACGGTGCTGAAATTGTTTTCGGAATTATCGCGGACTTCTACAAAAAATCTGAATACTCACAAGTCATCAAAGCTTGGCAGACGTACAAAGATAAATATGTTGATAAAGTGGCTCAAGACCCGTTCATCAATTTTGTTGTTGGATCAAGCTATGTGAAGTTGGGCCTCTATAAAGGGTTTGATGACGTGTACGCGGCCTTTGAAAAGCTTAAAGACACTCCTAATAGAACATTCCCTCTATGGGTAAAGAGAGCCAACCAACAAAAGGCTAGTGACTTACTTGCTGAATTAGTACTGATTAAAGACATTAAGTTGCAAAACTGGGATCTGGTTCAAAAGAACCTCGCTTCTCTAGAGAAGAAGATGCCAAATAACAACAAGATGAATTACTACAAAGGACTTGTGGCCTTTAATCAAAAAAATTATGTAGAGGCTGTCACACAATTTGAGAATTTTTTCTCTAAACAAGATCAAAGAATCATATATGATCCTTCTGACGTCGCGGATATGATCCGGGCCTATACTGACTCCATTTACGAACAAGGACAGTCGGATAAATTCGTGAAAGTTAGTGAAGCGATTCTGAATGACACCAATAGCTTTGGCACGGACAATGCTTATATTCAGAATGTCCGGGAACGAATTGCCTATCTCGGTATCGAAATTTCCTCTGGCAAAAAGAGTGAAAACTACATGCTTTTCGAGAAGAAAATTAATGATTTTAAAAAGGCTAACCCAAAGTCAATTTACACAGGAAGGGTAAATTACTTGCTAGGGCAGGCGATGATAAAGAACCAGAAAATTAAAGAAGGCAGAGAAGTTTTTACAAACCTGATGAATGACAAGGAAACGTCTGAGTACATCAAGGAACTTGCTAAGAGCGAACTAAGTTTACTGAATTTGAAAGAAAAAACATTATAAATAGCTTCATAGGATGGAGGCGATTCGTATGACAGGAGGTCAGATGGAAACGGAAACGATTAGAGTAGAACTTTTTGGATCAGATGCAAGAGTAGAGAAGGCTATTGGACAAGCAAGAAACCTTTCAGTAAGCAAAGCTGCAGTACTGATCGTTGGTGAAAATGGTGTAGGTAAAAGAACTCTTGGTCGATTCATCCACGAAAACTCAGGACGCGCTCACCAGCCGTTTGAACTAGTAGACTGCTCACTTCCAGCACAGGAAGTAGAAAACAGAATCCTTGGTCATAGAGACAATGCTACAGGTAGATTCAATAAAGGGATCCTTGAAGCGGCTAACAAGGGAACTGTGGTCTTCGCTAACATCGATTGTTTAGACGAAGAATTCCAGAAAAGACTCCACAAAATCATCAATGAACTTGAAGACTACGATATCGACGTTCGTCTTGTTGCAACAACAACAAAAAATCTTTCTAAACTAGTGGGTGCAGGAAGATTCTATAGAGGCCTTTATTCAATCTTCGCTAACAACGCTGTTACCATCCCGGCGCTTAGAGAAAGACAAGAAGACCTTCAAAGACTTGCTCGTCACTTCATGGCAGAAGCTACAGGTGCTGAAACGGAAGTGGAAATCGATACAATCGCTATGGACAGAATCACATCTCACTACTGGGCAAACAATATCCATGAACTAAAACAAGTGATCTCAAGCTCAGTAAACAATAACTCATCTCTTTTAGACGAATCAGCTTACGAAGTAAGCACACAAAAAACTGTGAACTTCATGGGTGAAGACGATTCTGACGGTGTAAGACTTATGTCGCTTAAAGATGCTGAAAAGCTTCTTATCAAAAAAGCACTTATTCACACTTCAGAAAACAGAACTCAGGCTGCAAAAATTCTTGGTGTTTCTATCAGAACTCTTAGAAACAAAATCAACGAATACAGAACTGAAGGATCTTCTTACTTCGTAAATTTACGTTAAGAAGAAAGAGCGAAGGAGGTTAGAGATGAACATCGACGATAAAACAACAAAAGCATTGGCCGCTTCACTGAAGTACCGTCAAATGAGACAGGAGTTAATCGCTTCGAATATCGCTAACGCTGAAACTCCTGGGTACAAGGCAAAGAAGATAGATTTTGAAGATGCTTTGGCCCGTGCGCTTGATACTGATGAACAACAAACTTTAAAGACCACCGACTCTAAACATTTCAATGTTGGAGGCGGTGGCTTTAATAATTTACAACCTGAGATTTACGAAGAATCAAACGGGATTGTAAGTCCTGACGGCAACACGGTTGATCGCGATCAGGAAATGGCCGATATGGCCGAAAACAAAATCATGTACGATGCTTCAGTTCAGCTTCTGAATAAGAAACTTGGACTTATGAAGTACGTTGTGGGCTCGGATCGTTAATTAGGAGAGATGTATGGATTTGCTAACAAGTTTGAAAATTAGTTCTTCCGGATTAACTGCCAACAAAAAAAGAATGGCAGCGATCTCTTCGAACATCGCGAATGCTCAGACGACGAGAACAGCTGAAGGCGGACCTTATCAGCCGAAAGAAGTGGTTTTCGGAAGTGAACCAGCCAAAGAAAATTTTTCTGAAATTCTCGCTGGAGAAATGGGAGAGAATGCTCAGACGGTTATTGCCAAAGAAGTTTCAAACAGCAAGAAACCGCCGGTTTTAAAATATGAACCAAACCACCCTGATGCAAATGCAGAAGGGTATGTGGCGTATCCAAACATCAACACGATGGAAGAGATGGCCAATATGATTGAAGCCTCACGCGCTTATGAAGCCAACATCAATGCGATGAATACGGCAAAAAGTATGGCGATGAAAGACCTAGAGATTGGAAAGAACTAATTTAGCAAACTAAGAGGAATATATGGCAATTGAAAACGTAGGCAACATGAACAAACTTCTCTCAAGTTACAACACTCAGGATTGGATGAAGAGTGCCTCGATTGATCAGGCGACACTTCCTCAATTTAATGAGCTTGCGACAAATCCTTCGATTGGAGCAAAACCTCCTCAAAGCTTCAGCGAAATGCTGGCGACATCTTTGACTGATGTAAACAACATGCAAGTCGAAGCGAACAAAGCAATTGAAAAACTGGCCTCAGGTCAGACTAAAAATATTCATGAGACGATGCTCGCAGTTGAGAATGCTGAACTTGCGTTCAAGACTATGAACCAGGTCAGAATGAAAGTGATTGAAGCGTATAAAGAAATTATGAGAATGCAAATGTAATTTGATTTGATCTCGAGTGGATGATGTTTGATTTCATAGGATGTGAAATTAAAGAATCAGGAGGATGGCCTTGCAAGATATATTAGAGAAAATTTTTAGAAACTTTAAAGAGTTCTTCAATGGACTCGATACAACCAAAAAAATTGGTTTTATCATCGTTTCTTGTATGATTTTGGCGGCCATGACCGGAATCGTCGTTTGGGCATCAAAGACCCGTTACGATGTTCTTTACACTGACCTCAACAAAGAAGACGCAAGAAAGATCGCCATTCTTTTAGAAGAAAAGAAAATTCCTTACCAAACGGCAAACGACGGTAAGACTATTTCTATTCCTGAAGATCTTGTCGGAGTCTGGAGACTTGAAATCGCTAAACTGGGCACATCCTTCTCTGGAACAGTCGGTTACGAAGTTTTCGATAAACAATCTTTCGGTACAACGAGTTTCGTTCAAAAAGTTAATAAGCAAAGAGCTCTCGAAGGAGAGCTTGTTAAAACTATTATGTACATTCAAGGTGTGAAACGCGCCCGCGTTCACATTTCAATTCCTGAATCTTCTCCTTTTGTGGCAGAAAAGAAAGCTCCTTCGGCTTCAGTCGTTCTTGAATTAAACCCTGGTGTTTCGTTAACTCCGGCAGAGATTAAAGGGATTGGCTCTCTCGTTGCTTCATCGGTTGAAGAAATGAGAGCTGAAAATGTTGTCATCCTTGACGATAGAGGAAAGAAGCTCTCAGAAAATATTGGTGATTCAATGACGGCACTTACGGCAAACCGTATGGCCCTTGAAGCTCAATTAAATCAAAAATACGAAAAACAAATTGAAGAGATTTTAACGAAAGTTGTCGGTGACGGAAAAGTTGTAGCAAAAGTAACAGTAGATCTGGATTTTACAGAAGCTGTTTCAACAGAAACAAAATACGACAACGAAAACGCCGCCGTTGTTTCAGAAGTGAAGAACACTCAGAATGTTCAGGGATCTCGTCCTTCTCCGCAAGGAATTGCCGGAGCACAGTCGAATCTTCCTGGAGAAGTTCCACAACCGGGTGTTGCTGAAACCAAGAACAATGTTACAAAAGAACTTACGACAAGAAACTTAAATGTTCCGACGACAGTGACTCAATCGAGAAAACCTTCTGCAACAGTGAAGGCGATTTCTGCTGCGGTAATGATCGACGGGAAGCGCATTCCAGTTCTTGGCGAAGATGGAACTGCTCAACTTGATAAAAACGGCAACGCGATTATGAAGTATGAGAAGTGGAGTGAAGCTGATCTTCAGAACTTCTCTCAGATCGTTGCTTCAACACTTGGTACAAGTGAAAAACGCGGTGACAAACTTGTCATCAAGAATATGGAATTTGCTCGCGAAGATATGAGTGTGGCAGATGCAATGTTGAAAGAGCAAGCAAACCGCGAGCTCATCAGAAACATCGTGAAGTACCTCGCAGTCGGTTTGACGATTTCATTGTTCTTCTTCCTGGTTGTTCGTCCGTTCATCCAGTGGGTTACAGACAACACGATCGAAACGGTGGAAGACTTTCTTCCTCGTACACTTGAAGAACTTGAAAAAGTACAGGCAAACCAACGTCTGCCTGGTTTAGAGGATGCGCTTCCACAAATTGAAGAGAAGTTGAATCCTGAGAAGATTGAAGGAAATATGTTGCGTGAAAAGATTATTGCTCTGGTTGAAAACAACCCTGGCAAGGCCGCACAGATTATCCACGAGATGATTCACTCGAGTGAATCGGATAAACAGATCGCGTAAATTAATTAAGAGGATAGAGTTATGGCAGCAGCAGACAACGTTTTAGATCCGGACACAGAGTATAGTTTACTCTCTGGCCAGGACAAGGCGGGTTTACTCTTGAGTTCACTCGGGATGAACATTACACAACTTATTTTTCAGAACATGAAAGATAACGATGTAAAGCGAATGATCAATGCCATGTCGAACGTTAAGCGTGCACCAATCTGGATGGTGAAACGTGTCCTTGAAGATTTCTACAAGCAACTAAACGAAGAAAACGATTTACTCTTTGCTGAAAACCGCGGCCGCGACTTCATCATTAATACTCTCGGTGAAGACAGAGCGAAACAACTTCTTGGTCAGATTGTTGAAGTCGGCCAGACAAATACACTTGAATCTCTTGAACTAGTAGATACGAGAACTCTTTCGAACTTCTTAATCAACGAGCACCCTCAGACGATTGCTCTTATTGTTGCTCACTTGGCACCTGATAGAAAAGTGGATGTCTTGAGACGTCTACCAGAAGGATTACAGGCAGAGGTTGTTCTGCGTGTAGCGAACCTCGACTACGTATCTCCAGAACTTATTTCTCAATTGGATGACGTTCTTAAAACTGAACTTTCGACTCTTGGGTCTATCGATACGAACCAGCTTGGTGGTGTCGAGCCGATCGCAGATATGCTCAACCTTATGGATAAAAACACTGAGAAGAACATCATGTCTCGTGTTGAAGAAAAAGATCCAGAACTTGCAGAAGAGATCAGAAAACTCATGTTTACTTTCGAAGACCTTATGTACGTCGACGACAAAGGTATTCAGAACCTTCTTCGCGAAGTGGACAACGGAAAACTTGTTATTGCAATGAAGACTGCTCCGGACGAAATCAAGCAGAAACTTTTCAAGAACATGTCGAACCGTGCAGCTACGCTTCTTAAAGAAGATCTTGAGGCCCTTGGACCTACTAAGCTTTCTGATGTTGAAAAAGCTCAAGCTGAAATGGTTCAAAAAGTTAAAGAACTTGAAGCTCAAGGTAAAGCGTTTATTGCCCGCGGCTCTGACGGTGATTCACTCGTTTAATAGTGGTGTAGAGGATTTTTTAAATGGTAAAACAATTTTCAGAAGTTCAGGAATACAAGTTTCATAACTTCACCGATGCGGAAGTAGATCCGAATGAAGTTAAGGTTTTTGAATTTAAACCATTGCTCTCTAATGCCCAGACTATTGCGAAGAGTGAATTCCAAAAAGTTATCAAAGAAGAGAGAACTCACGCTAAAAATTCTCAATTCAAAGTTAATCCTATTGTTGAAAAATTCCGCGGTCTAAAAGACCAGGAAGAGTTGGAATATCAACAAGCCGTTGAAAAAGAAGTAGCGAGAAGAATTGCTGAAATTCAAGATGAAGCTTATAAAGTTGGATTCGACGAAGGCGTCAATCAAGGACGTGAAGAAATTTTTGATGAAATGAGAAGCGTTGTTGATCAAAAGCTTGAGAATTTCTCAGAGATGATTACTGATGTTCTCAAAACTCAGGAAGAAATTCTCTCAAATCAGAAAAAAGAAATTTATCATCTCATGAGAAACCTTTCTAAGTGGATCATTCTTCGCGAATTAAAAGAAGATGGCACTTATATCGAAAGACTTCTGGAGAAATTGCTGCTTGAAACGCAAGCACGTCAAAACCTACTCATTCAGGTTAATGCAAATGACTTTGCAGCTATGCCTGAAGTTCTGACCCACATTCAAACACGCCTAGGCGAATTGAAAAACGTGAGAGTTGAAATCGATTCACAGATAACGACTCGTGGAATGATTGTTGAATCAGATAACGGCATCATCAATGCCACAATGGAAGAGCAGTTCAAAAGCTTAGATAAATTATTTGAAGACGTTTTAGTTGATACTTAACGGAAAAGGTGAATAGCACTATGGATAAATCTCTCGATCTTGTTTCTATTCACAAAAACTACGAATACTCTTCTCCTTATCAGAAAATCGGAAAAGTTTTTGCCAATAAAGGGATGGTTTTTGAAATCAACCTTTCCCGCGCTCCCATTGGATCAAACGTTGAATTCGTAACAGAGTTCGGCGATAAATCACTTGGCGAAGTCGTAGGGATCAACGGCACAAGATGTATGGCGATGCCCTACGATGAACTTTCAGGGATCAATTCTGAAACGCGCGTTTATCTAAAAGACCTGACAACAACTGTAAAAATTTCTGAAGCGATGCTCGGAAGGGTCATCGACTTTCAGGGAAATCCTATCGATGGGAAAGGCCCGATTGAACCGGTGAACGTCGAAGCGCGCTCTATTTATGGACAAGCTTTAAATCCACTTGATCGTCCACCGATCCGCGAACCACTTGATACAGGCATTCACGCCATCAATTGTTTTATGACGGCGGGTAAAGGTCAGCGTTTTGCGATCATGGCCGGTTCGGGTGTTGGTAAGTCAGTCACTCTCGGTATGATTGCCGAAAACTCTTCTGCCGACATTAACGTCATCGCCCTCATCGGAGAGCGTGGTCGTGAGGTTTTAGAATTCATTGAATCTGATTTAGGCCCGGAAGGTCTGAAGCGCTCCGTTGTTATCGTTGCAACTTCTGACACCTCTGCCTTAATTAGAATGAAAGCTGCATACGTGGCGACCACAATTGCAGAATATTTCAGAGATAAAAACCAAGACGTTCTTTTGATGATGGATTCAATCACACGTTTTGCGATGGCCAACCGTGAAATCTCCCTTTCTGCTGGAGAACCACCGGGACAAAAAGGGTATACGCCTTCTGTTTTTGCACGTCTGCCGAAATTAATGGAACGAGCAGGAACAAAAGCAGGCGCAGGATCAATTACCGGAGTTTATACCGTTCTCGTTGAAGGGGGCGATATGGATGAGCCGATTGCCGATGCGGTAAGAGCGATTGCCGACGGACACATTGTCTTGTCTCGTGAACTTGCTTCCCGAAACCAGTTTCCTGCAATTGATGTTCTGGCTTCACTTTCAAGGGTTATGGGGAAGGTTGCTTCCCGTGAACATAAAATCGTTGCGAGTCACTTGCGTGACTTGATGGCAGCTTACAAAGCGAACGAAGATCTTATTAACGTCGGTGCTTATGCCCGCGGTTCAAACCCAAAAGTTGATAAGGCCCTCTTGATTTATGATGACCTGATGAGTTTATTAAAACAAAGCCAGGGGATGACTGAGTTTCTCACTATTGAAACTCTTTACGACAGAATGGTCGACATCGCCCGCAAGGCCGAAAACATAAAATGATGATTAAATAATGCAAAAATTTAAATTCAAACTCGACGCAGTTTTAAAAATGCGTGAGTTTAAAGAAAAGAAAATCAAAATCGAACTCGGGGAAATCCTGAAGGAGATTAGCGAAGTTGAAGAGAAAATCGCTGCTGCCAATAAGGCCATTGATGAAACGTACGCTGCCCAAGAGACATTTATGTCAGATCCTGCAGCTGGGCGAATGATTCAGTTTTTTCCCTATTTTATTCAGGGAAAAAAAGAAGAAATTAAAAATAAAGAAAATCTACTTTGGTCTCTTCGTAAAAAATACGACGGTAAAATAAAGGAACTCGCTGAAGCCCGCGGTGAAGTTAAAGTTATGGAAAACTTCAAAGATAAAAAGAAAGGCGAGTGGACAAAAGAGTATAATAAAAAACAACAAGAGAATATCGACGAATTGTTGATGATCAGAAGACACGGGCAAAGTGAAGTGGTGGGCGAATAAAATGAAAACTCTATTCTATGTTTCAATATTAATTATAGGTGCTGTTGCTGTTGCGGCTAACACGCCTGCTTCTAAAAAAGGGGCGGCACCAGCGGGGCCGGAAAAAAGACTTTATACTGAAGATGAATTTAAAAAAGCAGTTATGGGTGAGGCAGAAAAACTCATGAAAAAAGCTGGAAGCGGTCACCTTGTTGATTTTTCCAAAGAGCTTTTAGAAAAAGAAGAAGCAATCAAAGTTAAAGAGCTCAATTTGCAGAAGCAAGAAGAGCAGTTAAAAGTAAATACGGCAGACTTTCAAAAGAAATTAATAGAATTTCAGGAAGAGCAAAAACGCTTCTTGGGTTGTATCGATTCTCAAAATGAGAAATCTGAAAAACGAGTCTCTCAAATGGTCGAAGTTATCTCTGGAATGAAACCGCAATCAGCTGCTGATGTTCTTGCGGTTCAGGATCCTGATCTATCAGTGAGAATTCTTGGGCAATTGGAGCCAGTCAAAGCATCGAAGATCTTTAACCTGATGGATAAAGAAGTTTCAGCTAAATTGCAGCGTCAATTCCTTCAAATGAAAAAGTAGTTTTAGACAAAGTAGAGTGCCGGATAAAAAATCCGGCACGGATCCAATAATCGAATCAGTTCAAAATTCATCTCAACCTTTTCTTTCACAAACAACCTGAATTTCTTCTCTGCCTGAATCGAATTGTAACCGCTGACAATAGTTTTGCTTGTTCCATGCTTCACACCGTTTTTAAATATATAGTTCATGACGTTTTTAAGCTGTTTCGCTGACGTAATTTTACGGAAGTGATACCGATGCTTATAAACTTGCCCTGAAACGTTTCTATGGCGGTTAATTGCTTTTGAAAATGTTACGCCGAAAGACTGCATACCTTTGCCTAAAATGATGTTGTTCTCTGCCTCAATTAAGAGATGAACGTGATCGAACTCCAGGGAATAATGAATGATTTTCAGATTGAATCTTCTTGCATTCAAAATAGCTTTTTTCAGAATTTTTAAAATAAACTTGTTTTTCAAATTTGCTTTTTCTTTTTCAATTTTCACTGTCAGGTGAAGAGAGCTCGGGCGCTCGAGTTCAGGTCTGGCGGTATGTCTTATGCCCGCATCAGTTTTAGGTTTTCGCCCTGCTTTTTTATAATTGATCAGCGTTGTTTGTCTCATATTGCCCCCTGAAGAAACGTGGCAATTTAATTTCGGCAGAGAACAAATCAACCTCTCGATTTTCATCGATGATATAAGATGCAGAAATCAATTTTCGATGGCCTTGGGCTTGCACTTTGAACAGAAAGGAGTGTTTATGAAGTATACTAAAATTTTTAGCTTAGTTTTTCTGCTTTCTGGATTTCATGCCTATGCTGATTCTACGACAGCAGGTAGTGCCGTCGGTGGGACATCGATTACGGGAAGCATGATGCCTAGTACGCTGCCAGAAAATCAAACTCAGGGCAAAACCCAGTTTCCTTCCGAAACGCCCGTGCAGGATCAAACTACTTTTAATTCGGACACAGCGACTCTAGATAGTTCACCTGATACTTCTACCGATGAAATTTCAACTCAGGATTCATCAACTTCAACAATCACTTGCGTGACAAATGAGAGCAATGATTCTGTTTGCGGATCCAATGCGGAAAAATTCTGCAATAGTCACCCGGATTCCGACCAATGTTCTACGCAGGAAATAACATTTGAGTAGGCAAATTTTTCCTACCGGATAACTAAAACGGGAACAAACTTCCAAACTAAAAGAGCATTTTGGGCAATCACAAAAATAGGCTACACTGAGAAGAGCACGCTAAGCGTTGTAAGAACTTTTAAGGAACGTATGCAAGGATTGCCAATACATCAACTTCAGAAATCAGCTCAGGGCCAAGTGAAAACTGGCGCTGCGGATTCTGCTAAAGCGTCTTCCGCTGCTAAAGGGGAAAGTGCTCAGGTTGAAAATGAAGAGGGTAATTTCGCTTCTCTTTTTGCAGGTCTTGCAGGAAATACTTCACAAGTGAAAGCCTCTCAAGTTGAAACTCAGACAGGCGAAACTCTCAAAAATCTTCTGGCCGAAAAAAAGGCAGAGAACAAATCAGAAAATGGTGAAACAGCAAAAGCGCAACAGGTTAACGTTGAGCAGTTGATGTCTAAACTTGCTGAAGGCAAAACGGAAGTTAAACCTGAGGTTCTGAATCTTAAAACAAATGGAAAAGTAGAGCAGCAGATTGCTAAAACAAATAGCGGTCTTGACCAGCTCCTCAATAATTTAAAAGGCACTCAGGATTATGTTCCGGTTGATGAAGCGGAAGGTGAGAATGAAATGCCGGCGCTTCGCCACAAGAACGGCGAACCAGCTAAAGCAGAATCAAAAAATGAATCACCTCTTGATTTCCTCGTCAAAGGCGCGAAGACAAAAGGTGTGACAGAGAATACAGAAGGCAAAGTAGAATCAGCTCCTGTTCAAAAGAAAGTTGTGACAGGTGAAGATTTCATTAAGAATATGCAGGCGGCAGACAAGAAACCTGCTCTTGCAGTTATTAATGGCCAGAAGGGAGAAGAACTTCCGGTCGCGAAGATGATGAATCAAAATGCGAAGGCGTATGGCCAGGGCATGAGTATGATGAATGATTCATTAATCAGAAATACAAAAGATTTTGCCAATAAAGATGTGAAGAAAGGAAAGCAAAACCTGATGGGGATTGATGAGCTTCACACAAAAGATACAAAAGCTGGTGCTGAGCTTGCCTCAATCAGACAAGAAGCTATTCCGACTCTTCAAAACAATAAAGAGAATCATGGCCAATCTCAATTGAACGCTAATGCGAATCAAAAAGTTTTAGATCTTTCAAATATCAATACAACAAATACATCAGAAATTATTAAAAAGATTTCTGACTACGTTGAGCAAAGCAACGTTGCTAATAAGCAGAGCCTTGACCTGACTGTAAAGCATGAATCATTGGGCGAATTCAAAATTCAGGTGACGAAAGTTCCTGATTCAATGAATGGCGGTCTGAACCAGATCGATATGCAAATCACAACATCGAGCAAAGAAGGACATGATTTCTTTGTTAAGAATGAAGTGAGCTTGATGAAAAATTTAAACCAGTCTGGAATTAATCTTTCTGATTTGAGAATTGTAGCAAGTTCAAGTGAGTCGAGTGCTTTTGGTCAAACTGATTCAAGACAATCGAGCTCTTTCTCTCAAAATTCAGACGGATCAAAACAATTCTCTAGTTTTGAATCTAGCAGCTTCAGTTCCGGCAACGGTGCTGAAAGAAGAAAAGCGTTGTGGGAAGAAGCTCAACAACGTTATGGAGCTTAATCCATGCCAATGATTGGAAAGCCAACCAGCGCATCAAATAATTTTTCAGATATTGCCATCAAACGACCTGAAATTGTCGACGGCGAAGCAGTTGATCCGAAAGTCGGGGACAAGCTGAATAAACTTTCTGGTGTTAAACCTGAAACTCGTTTCGTTGATAAAAAAGCGCACGAAACTCTTGGCCCTGATGGATTCATGAAACTTCTTGCACATCAATTGAAAAATCAGGATCCGATGAAACCGATGGATCAAAAAGATTTTTCATCGAACCTTGCTCAGTTCTCGCAATTAGAGCAATTGACAGCAATGAATAAAAAATTCGATGGAATGACTGCCAATAACAATAATGAAAAAAGATTCCAAGGCGCAAGCTTCTTAGGAAAAAAAGTTGTAACAGCAGGGACGACGATTGATTACGAAGGAAACGGTAAAGATGCTGAACTTCCTTTCTACCTGGACAAAGCTGCTAAGAATGTCGTGATTCACATTTACGACAACAAGAACCAAATGATCGGTAAAATCGAAAGAGAAGATATCGGCAAAGGTCAACAAGCTGTTGTGTGGGATGGAGTTGGTTTGGATGGAGAAATTGCTCCGAAAGAAACTTACCATTTTGACGTTGTGGCTTTCGATGACAAAAATGAAAAATTCTTCGGCTCGACAAGAGCGGAAGGTGTTGTGACTGGCGTCCGTTTTGAGAATGGCGAAACTATTCTTGATGTAGCTGGCGGCAAAAAAGTTTTCTTGAAAGATGTTGAAAGTTTTGCATTGGCAGATAAAGAGCTGTCTGGAACAGCAAAAGCAGCGGCAAAAAATAATGAAGGAAAAAATGTTCCTGCATTGCAAAAGCAAGCAACGAATGCGTATAATCAAATAGAGAACTCGATTAATAATTAACGAAAGAGTTAAGTTTAAAAAATGGCTAACCAGAAGATTAACAACATCCTCATTCCTAACGTCTCGACGATTCCGTCGAAGAAGAATGTTGATGTCAACAAGCTGAACCAAGGCGAGACGAGTGAGTTTAAGTCACTTCTCGATACGACGCTTGATCAATCTGAACAATCCGAAATAAGCCAGCAGCCGAAAGGCCTTCATCTTTCTACACATGCCATGAGACGTCTTCAGGAGAGAAATCTTTCTCTCGATAAAGAAGAGTATGCAAAGCTTCAGGCCGCAATCGATAAATTAAAAACGAAAGGTGGGCAAGACTCACTTGTGATCACTGGTAAAGCTGCGTACATCGTAGACGTACCAAAAAATACAATCGTGACAGCAATTGATAAAGATAGCATAGGGGAAAATGTTTTTACGAAAATAGATTCGACAATATTAATGAATTAAAAATTTAAAAAATTCTCAATCGAAACAGGTTGGTCCTTTCCGGAAACCCAAGTTTTTAGTCTGTAGTACTTTAAACATCGATTGAAGAAAAATTTGGTCTAGGAGGGACAAAATGGGTATTCTTCGTTCATTCACAATTGGTGTTTCAGGTCTAAACGCATCAGGACAGGGTATGGGAGTTATCGGTGATAACATCGCCAACGCCGGCACCAACGGGTTCAAATCATCTAGAGCAGAATTTCAAGACGTACTCGCAGTTTCTCTTAAAGGTATCGAAGGCGGAGATCAATTCGGTGCCGGTACAAAACTAGGCCACATCAAACCTCTTATGACCCAAGGGGATATCACAAGAACAGATTCAGTAACAGACCTAGCCCTTTCAGGTGACGGTATGTTCACAATCGATGCACCAGCAGGAAGAACATTTACTCGTGACGGATCTTTCCACTTCGATAAAGACGGACAATTGACGACGATGGACGGCTACAAGGTCATGGGATTTGGTTATGATGAAAAAGGTGGAGTTATTAACAAGCTTGATCCAATTAAGCTTGGTAGAACGACAATTCCTGCCAGAGCAACTAAGGACATGAATCTTTCAATGAACCTTGATTCTCGTGCTAATAAAATGGAATTCAACATTGAGAAGCCAGAACAAACTTCAAACTTCTCTAACTCAATGACGATTTACGATAACGTTGGTACAGCAAGAACAGTGACTGTGTACTACAACAAGACAGATAACAATCAATGGGAATACCACGTTGCTGCTGACGGAAAAGATGTTGAAGGTGGAAAACCAGATACAATGTACGAAATGGCAAACGGTAAACTTATCTTCAATGATAAGGGCCAGCTTGAAGAGAAGAAAGAAGGGAAGAACTCTTTCAACTTCAACAAAGGTGCAGCGAAAGATCAGAAAATCAACATTTCTTGGGGACAAACTCTTAAAGAAGGTGGTTCAGGTCTTGATGCTTCTTCACAATACGGTTCTGAATCAGCGATCGCTCGCGGAACTCAGGATGGTTCAACAGCTGCTACATTAACTTCTCTTTCATTCAACGATAAAGGGATTTTGACAGCGGTTTACAACAACGGTGAATCAAAAGATATCGCGCAAATCGCGATTGCTAAATTCGAGAACAACGAAGGTCTTTTCAAAATTGGTAAGAACCTTTTCAAAGAATCGAAGACGTCTGGTCAGCCGACATTTGGTAAACCAGGTGAAGCAGGTCGCGGTGAAGTTCTTTCGAAGTCGATCGAGCTTTCAAACGTTGATATTGCAAACGAATTCGTTAACTTGATGACGGCTCAACGTAACTTCCAGGCAAATGCGAAGACGTTAACAACTGCTGATCAGATGTTACAAGAAGTTCTACAAATTAAGAGATAATGTTCTTAATCTAATAAGAAGGGCCCTCGTGGCCCTTTTTTTTTGACCTAAGGGATGAATGAAATGAAAAAGCTTTTTCTATTGCCGTTGTGTTTGCTGGTAATTTCGTCCAGCTGTACGAATGTAAAACCGAAAAGAGGAATTTCCCAGGCAGAGCAGGGAAACCTTGATCTCTTATCGGAAGCCCGATCTATTGTGGATATGGTTTCGACTAGAGAATTAAATGCTGATACATGCGAAAGAGAATTAAGCAGTCTCATGAGTGATTATCAGCTAGTGACACCTCAAAATATTGAGCTTGATTCTATCAAGCGCGACGGCCAGAAAATACTTGATGAGAGTTTTAATGCGAGACTTTCACTACATTCAGTTTTGAGCGTTCTGCCTCCCAATTGTCGACTAAAAATTAAAGAACTGAATCTGCTTATTCGCGCAAGCGAAGACTTTGTAGGCGTTCATTACTACGATGATAAGCAAATTGCAGCTGAATCGATTAAATTCCCCGAGCAGCCTATTCCCGTTTACGAAGCATCGGCGTACAGACCTTATCATGTGGGCGCTGACATTGATCCAAAAGCAAAATTTGAATTTAAAAACGGTGATATTATGATCACCAAAGGCGTGAGCTTCGTTTCCAGTACTATTTCTGAAATCGGCAAACCACGTTCTCTTTTTTCACACATTGTCTTTGTTCATGTTGATCAAAAAACAAAAGAAGTAACGACGATGGAATCGTACGTAGGAAAAGGCGTAGGCATTTACTCTATTGAGGATGCTTTAAAAAATGAAAATGCTCGCATTTTGGTTTTGAGAGCTAAAGATAGTGCGCTTGCTTCTAAAGCTGCAGACTATATGTACAACAAAGTCGTTGAGCTAAAGAAGAAGAAAAAATTTATTCCTTACGACTACACACTCGATTTCGAGGATAACAGCAAGCTTTCTTGTGAAGAAGTCGCTTTTGATTCATTCAAGCAAGTTTCTGACGGAAAATTCATTATTCCCGAAATAATGTCTAATATCACGATGGAAGATGAATCTTTCTTGAAGAGAATTGGAATCAAAAAAGGTCATATAATGGTTCCGGCAGATATGGAAACAGACACTCGTTTCGAAATTGCATTAGACTGGACTGACTACAGACTTATGCGAGATTCATGGAGAAAAGATGCTGTCCTGGGGGAAATGTTCAGATGGATCACAGACAATAATTACAAAATCCGCGAAAATTTGACTTCAATTGCCGCTAAGGCGATCTGGTCAACAAGATATGTTCCAGGTTTATGGTCAATGATGTCCCGTCTTTCGGGAATCCCAAAAGACTTCACCAAAGATGTTCCTTCCGTGACTATTTCCACAATGGCCAGTCTGAAGACGATTGGTAACATTCTGTTGCCAATAGTTGCCAAGGCCGATCAGGAATATTTCGAAAAAAATGGCAAATGGATGAGTACTGATATGCTTCGCGAGTCGCTGGAAAAATTTCGTCAGTCGGACCCGAAGAATTTACATAAAGTATTCAGAGCGCGCCAGTAATTTTTTACTGGCACTTCAAGGCCTGGAAAAAATCTTCACCATAAGACCAGGCCATATCGTATTCACCATCAAAATCTCTTCTTCCCAAAACAAGGCTGGCAAAAACTTCAGCAGCCTTGTTTTTATTTTTCATAAATTCATCCAAGGTAAGATTCATAATAAGAATTGTAGAAATCTCCTTCCCAGCTAACTTCCAGTCTCCAAGATTGCGATAACTGCGGTAACTTTCATTGGCCAATGTAACCAGAACATCCTGACCTTTCTGCTCAGCCCGGGAAAGATATTTTTGTGAAATGCCTTCGCATGAATCGAAAGCAAACGACGATAAAGCACAAAGCAGAGAAGCGATGAAAACAAACGACCTCATATTAACTCCTTTTGTTTTTTTAGAGGTCATACCAGCTTCGCTATAAGGCGAAAAATAGATAAAAGTTATGGAAATTGCTCAATAGTCTTTCTCTATTAACTCATAAAAACAGAAGATTCTCTTTATATTCGATTTTCATCGATACTGATAAAGGAGGATTTAGTATGAATAATCTTTTGAAATTTACAGTCTGTTCCTGTTACGTGATCTTGGCCGCTTTCAAGCTCTCGCACATGTTTTAGTAGGTATACTTGGCAATGATTTGATGAATGCGACCGTTTTTTTGTAACTGCTCAATAGACTTATTTATAAGAGGTAAAAACTGCGAATTGGTTTTGCTGAAGGCAATGGTCACAGGAGTTCCAAACACCTTGTCGTCGTAGACACTAACTTTGAAAGCAAGCTTGGTCGACATGTAATGCCCAACTTCTAAGGGAGCAATGACACCTTCAACGGATCTTTCTTTTAATTTCTTAAAGGACTCTTCCTTTGATTTTGTTTCCATAATTCTGATGTGATCGCGATCACTTCCCAAATATTTTTCAAAAGAAGAATGTTTATCACCGGTAATAACCTTGCCGAAAATTTGCGAAATTTTTGCAATTTTATTTTCTTTTAAAGTGAAGAGAACAATTTTACGGTAGTTAAAAGGCGTGCTGAAGTTAAAATATTTTGTTCTTTCAGGACTTATTTCAACACCACAAAGGGCATCCACTTCGTTATTGTGAAGTCCTTTAGCGTAAATTTCATTCCATTCTCTCTGAAGGAATTTGATCTTAAAGCCTGCGTTTTCAAAAACCAATTTTGCAATTTCAACATCTATACCCGCTGGTTTGTTTTTGGCATTGATGAATTGATAAGGAGGATAACCCAAGGCTACGCCGCAAGTAATTTCTTTTTTTTGAATGGCCGTTGAAGCAAAAGCAGATTTAAATATCACCATGGCGATGAATGAAAAATAAGAAAGTTTTTTCACTGAGAAGCTGATCTGCATGGATAAAACTTACCAAGCAGAAAATTATTTTTCTATTTGAGAAAACCTTAATTTAAATTAGTGAGTCAAAGAAATTAAGAATCCCCATCGCTCCCGATAGCTTCCACTGGGCAAGCTTCGAGAGCCGACAGGCATTCTTGAATATCGCGAGAATTTTTTGGTTGAGCTTTGACGTAGGCATGGCCGTCTTTATCGTTCATGGCGAAGAATGAAGGCGCTTCTACAACGCAAGCATCGCAAGCGATACATTGGTCATCAACATAAAATTGTCCTTCAGCATTCATTGTCCATTTCGAGTTCTTATCGGCCATTTTAAAACTATTCCCCAATCATGTTTGAGTAGATTTTAACTTTTGTATCTTCCTCAAGCTTCTTTAAAATTTGCTCCATCATTTTACGAGAAAGAGCATTCTTCAATCCAGCATTGTCTTGAGCCACTTTGGCTTGTTCGTTAAGGTCTGCTTTTCCTGCAGTTGCCGGAGACGTCTTGATCATAACAATATTTGCACCGTCGTCAAAGAGGTGAACAGAAGTTTTCGTCAGATCGCCCGAGAAAATTTCTTTCATATTTTCAGCAGTCAGGTTTGCTCCTGTCGATAGTCCATCAAGTCTATTTACAGTTCCAGTTGAGTGCTGAAGTTTGTATTTATCGGCTAAAGCTTTCACTTCTTTTTCATTGCCCGCATCAAGAGCTTTTTTCATGTTGTTTGAAATATCAACAGTCAACTTCTTGATGTCTTCAACTTTGTCTTTTTGGATAAGTTCTTTTGCAAATTTTTCTTTGTAGTCTTCAAGCTTAGCTACTTGTGCTGGCGTTTTAGATTCTACAAGGAGAAGGTGGTAGCCAAATTGAGTTTTAATCGGAGCTGAGATTGTCCCAGGCTTTTGCTCGAAAGCAACTTTATCGAATTCTGGGACCATTCTTCCGCGGCCAAAAGACCCGAGGTCTCCGCCTTTTCCTTTTCCAGATGGATCTTCAGTATATTTGTCAGCTAGTTTCGCGAAGTTCCCAGGAGTCACTTCTTTTGCAATTTTTTCAATTTCAGCTTTAACTTTTGCTTCGTCTTTTCCTTCAGTCGTTAAAAGGATGTGACGGGCCTTAACTTCTTCTTGTTTATCGAGAGAAGGTTTTCTGTCGTTAAACATTGATTGAAGACGTTTTTGGTTTGTGTCACTTGAAAGGAACTTAGAAAGTTCTGCAGGAGAGACTTCAATAAAGTTTCTCAAGCTGTTTTTTGAAATCTGAACGACTTCAGCATTGAGTTTTTCTTCACGAATCTTCTGCATATCGGCCATGTAACCTTTTGAAAGAGGAAAGTTCGTTACCAAAGACTGTGTGCTTTTCATTTTTAGTTGATTAACAACGTCAGCTTCAAATTCCGCTGGTGTCAGACGGTTGGCAGCGAGAAGACCTTTATAGCGATTGATGTCGAATTGGCCGTTAGTAAGAAAGTAAGGAAGAGACTTAATTTCATTTTTCACTTCTTCTTCAGAAGGATAAGCGCCCATGTCTCCTGCAAACTTCACCATCAACTTTCTTTGAACAATATTTCTGATAACAGATTGCTTGATTCCCATGGCCTCGATTTGCTTAGCGCTGATTTCTCCCCCCATCATCTGTTTGTAGAATTCGATTTGTCGGTTGTATTCTTGTTGGTATTCTTCAGGTTTGATCGGCAGATCGCCTACTTTTCCAATGGCATTCGGAGAACCCGCTTGCATCGACTGGTAGCCTGTAAACATAAATGAGAGAACGATAATTCCAATCAAGATAGTGACGAAAACGCTCGCCGTTTTGTTTTTGGTAAATTCCGACATAGTTGCATTCCTTCGTTGCTAGTAAAAAATTTAAAATATTGTATCGAGAAAGGTGTTAGTGTGCAAAGATTATTGGCAAATTAGGTTAGTTTGCATAAGCTTTTATGTGAATACCATTTCAAAACTTTTACGGAGTAGAAAGCTTGAGGCTGTCTGACACAGAAGAGAGACGTACCAAGATCGTGATCAACAGCATAATCCTTGTGATAGCCCTGTATGGGATGTCGCAGCGAGATTATGTTTTTCAGAAAACATCCATTGCAGAAAGAGTCATCATCGATTTGATGGCGCCGGTTCAGAATGTGGTGACTTCTTTTCAAAGAGGAGTGTCGTCTTACGTAGAACATTACGTAGCGAACCTCAATGCCTCTAAGGAAAATGTGAATCTGAAAGGGAAGATTGCCGATCTTCAAAACCAAATGTTTAGTTATCAGGAAGCCATTAAGGAGTCTGACCGACTTCGCGAACTGATCAAATATGGAGAACAGATCGACCGCAAAAAAATTGTGGCGAGAGTTGTTTCATGGGATTCGGCCGATGATTATAAAGTTGTGCGTATTAACCGCGGTTTAAAAGACGGGGTGAAACTGCAATCTGTTGTCACCAGCGCCGAAGGTCTTGTCGGTTACGTTTACCGTCTGACGGATCACTTTGCTGACGTTATTACCATTCTGGATGCCAATAACCGCGTCGACGGTGTTGTTGAAAGACTTCGTTCGCACGGTATCGTTGAAGGGTACAGCCGCGGCCGTTGTATTATGAAATACGTCAACAGAACTGAACCTATTATATTGAACGATCTCGTATTGACCGCTGGTCTCGGGAACGTTTATCCAAAAGGTCTCAAAATTGGTTATATCTCGCGCATTGAACGCGAATCTTACGGTATCACTCAGCACGTAGAAATTACTCCGCTGGTAAACTTCTCAAAACTCGAAGAAGTTCTCGTTCTCGTTTTTGAACAGGAAGAACATAAGCAACTCGAGTGGAAAGCTCTGGAAGAGCAGTTAAACAACAATGAGGTTAAACGATGAAAACAAACTTAAAAGACATCGTCTTTCCTTTGATCAAAACGCTCATTTTGCTTTTTGTTCTGGAAATCATCACGACAGCTATTTTTCCAATGATTGGACTTCTGAATTTCCGCGTTCCGTTTAACATCCTTCTGGTGTTATTTCTGGGGCTCAGACTTGAAACTCCATACCTCGCGATTCTCATTATGATCGTTCAATATTTCCATTCATTCTTCTCAGTTGAAGGATGGGAAATGGGAACGGTTACGGGGATTGTGATTTGTATCGTCGTTTCTTACGTCAGAGAAATGATCCACTTCTCGTCTTGGGGAATGACTATTTTGATCACGCAGTTATTTCAACTGTTGTGGTTTTTTGTTCAATCTGTGTTGATCTATATTCAACTTGGAAATCTCGACTATATTTTTGATAAAGGATGGCGATTCCTGCCTCAGTCAGTGATCATCGCTCTTCTTTCACCGATCTTTTTCTTTATCTTAAACAAGATCTGGAATATCGATGATCGCGGAATGCTAGGAGATAAGATCTAATGTTTGGTGAAGACGACCTCGTCAAATCCCACCAGGAACGAGCAGATATTATTCTCAATATCATCGTTGTCTGTTTCGCCATTCTTCTGGCGAGATTGTGGTATTTGCAGATTTATCACGGGAAAATGTTTTTTAATTACTCACTCGAAAACCGTTTGAGAAAAGACGTCGTCCGCGCTCCGAGAGGTATGATCTTCTCGCGCAATAACGTGCTTCTGACTCACAACGTGCCTCGTTTCGATGCCGTCATTACTCCTCAATATCTTGAAGGGGACGATGAGACTATTCCTTATTTGGCAAAAATTCTTGAAATGCCGCCGGAATCGATTACAAAAACACTGAAAAAATTCCAAGGGCAGGCAAAGTATATTCCGGTTATTGTGAAGAAAAACATTTCACGCCGCGAAGTTGCTATTATTGAAACTGAATCGTCAAAGCTTCCTGGTGTTTCTGTTGAAACTTTTATTTCTCGTGAATACACAGATAAAGATACCGGGGCCCATTTACTGGGATACATTTCTGAAATTTCGCAAGAAAAACTTCCTCGCCTTCGCGAACGCGACAAATATGATTACAAACTCGGCGATTTCATCGGTCAATCTGGTATTGAACAACAGTATGATCTGGATATTCGCGGAGCTGACGGTTACCAATTTATGGAAGTCGATGCCCGTGGACGAGCGCGAAGACACGTAACGAGCGACGATCTCTACTCGGGAATCGACAATAAGCCAGCAGAGCCGGGAAAAAATATCCGTCTGACTATTGACCGCGATGTTCAGCTTGCTGCGTACAATGCAATGGAAGGAAAAGATGGTGCAGCAGTTGCCATTGATATTGATACCGGTGAAGTTATCGCCATGGTGTCTCGTCCTGCTTTTGACCCCGCAAACTTTTCGACAGGTCTGACTTCAAATTATTGGGGTCAACTCGTCATGGATGAAAAACGTCCTTTAAGAGACCGTGTTATTCAAGAACATTACAACCCGGGATCAACGTTCAAACCTCTTACCGCGATTGCCGCTCTTGAAGAAGGCATCGTTGATGAAAACACTAAAGTCGTCTGTACTGGTGGTTTCAGAATGGGGGGACGCGTTTTCCACTGCTGGAAAAAAGAAGGTCACGGTGTCGTTGATGTCGTCAGGGCGGTAAGAGAATCGTGTGACGTATACTTCTATTCAATTGCCATGAAAATGGATATCGACGTTCTTTACAAGTACGCAACGTTGTTCGGTATGGGGCAGCGTTCAGGAATTATTCTTCCGCGTGAAACCAGCGGTCTTATTCCGAATAAAGAGTGGAAGAAAAAACGTACAGGAATCGAATGGCAGAAAGGGGAGACTCTTTCATGTGTTATCGGGCAGTCATTTGTTGAAATTACTCCGCTTCAGCTCGCTATGTTTTATGCAACTATGGCGAACGAAGGAAAACTGTGGAAGCCACACGTTGTGAAGGAAGTTTTCTCGAATCAGGGACAAGTTTTAAAACGTGTTGAACCAGAGCTTATTCACCAGTTTAAAATTTCACGCAAAACAATGGATATTATCAAGCAAGGTCTTTATGACGTAGTTAACGCCCAAGGGGGAACGGCTACTTCACTAAAAGGATCTGGGTTACAGATGGCCGCTAAAACCGGGACCGCTCAGGTTATTGGTATGTCGGCAGATAAAATTTTCAGCAAGTGTGAAAATCAGGAATACAAATACAGAAACAATGGTCTCTTTGCAGCGTACGCTCCGGCAGGCAATCCAAAAATTGCTGTTGGTATCGTTGTTGAGCACGGCTGTCACGGTGGTTCTGCAGCTGGTCCTGTCGCCAAGCAAATGATCGCGGCGTACATGAACAAATATTATCCTCAGTATCAGAAGAAAATCGTCGCCCAGGAACAAGCTAAAATGACCTGGCCACAAATTCTTGAAGATAATCGCGTGAATCCGATTCCAATGGTTCCGGAAGTGAATCCTGTGGATTACTACGATGAAACTGGAAAGCAGGTTCGACCGTTTCTTCTTGAGAAAAGTACTGGTAAAGAGTTAGGGCCTATTGATTAAGTTGCATAGGTGATTAGGAAAAAAAATGTTTAACTTTAGAGAAGAACTTAAAAGATACGACTATTCCTTTTTCGGGATTTGTACCGCGATTTTTATCATTGGTATTTTAAATCTTTATTCTGCGACACACTCACAGGGTGTAGGGCCTGAAGAAGGTTTGTATAAGACTCAGCTTATTTGGTTTTTTCTTTCGTGGCTTATTGGGATTGTTGTCAGTTTCATTCAACCGAAAAACTTTTTTCGACTGGCCTATCCTGGTTATATTGCAGTTCTCGTCTTACTCGCAATGGTTCTTGTCGTTGGGCACTCGGCCCTTGGTGGTCAGCGCTGGATCGGATTTGGTCCGGTAAAATTTCAGCCTTCTGAAGTGACGAAGATCGCCATGGTGCTCGTTCTCGCACGTTGGTATTCGAAAGCCTCGCCGGAACAAGAAATTGGCTTCAGAGAACTCATTGTTCCATTTGTAATGACTTTTATTCCAGCGATCATGATTATCATTCAACCGGATCTTGGAACGGGAATGCTGGTTTTAATTATTTTCTTTATCATTACTTTTTATCGAAAACTAAAATGGAAAACGATTGGTATTATCGCCATTATCGGAATGATAGGGGCCACCGTCGTCTACAACTTCGGTCTTCGCGAATACCAAAAGAAACGTATTACGACTTTCATTGATCCGGAATTTGATGCCAAAGGATCGGGATACAATGCGATCCAATCTAAAATTGCGATCGGTTCAGGACAGTTTTTTGGAAAAGGTTTCAGACGTTCTTCACAAGGGGCCCTGAACTATCTTCCGGAAAATCACACCGACTTTATTTTTGCGATCTTCAATGAAGAACACGGCTTCGTCGGATCTGTTTTCCTCATTGCGCTTTATATTGCTCTTTTCTATCGGCTACTGTGGCTCGCCTCCAACGTGAACAAGATCTTCGACTCCGTTGTCGTCGTGGGGGTGCTCGGCATTTTCTTTGCCCATACCATGATCAACATGAGTATGGTGTCGGGGTTAATGCCGATTGTTGGGGTTCCACTCCCACTGATGTCTTACGGAGGATCAAACCTTCTGACGTTTGGGATTTGTTGTGGAATCGTAACGTCGATATCCAATGCACGAAATCTTTTTTAGCATTTCTTACAATTGCTCACATTGACGCTTTGGTGGTCTTGGTACGACTTTGAGACTTGACGGCAAGAATCTCTTCATGGGACACTATTTTAGTCTTACATAAGGACTATGAAGGTCCGGGAGTGTTTTCATGAAGAAAGTATCCAGTATCGGCTCTCTCGTAAAAAAAATCTACCGCACATATTCAGCTGAATTGCTCACGCTTCTCCAGGTGAGAGGCTTCACTGATTTGCGTCCATCCTTCCTCGAAGTTCTTTTGTTCATCTGTGAACACGAAGGCGCGACGATTAAAGAAATCGGTTCGGGCTGCGGATTGAAAAAGCAAACTATGACATCGCATTTGAATGAGCTTGAAAAGCGTGGCTACATCGAACGCAGAATGAATGCGAGCGACAAACGTGAGCAAAATATCTTTCTCACAGAATACGGTCTTAAATTCAAATTAAATCTTTTTGAATGCATCAACGAAATTGAAAAGAAATACACCAACCTTATAGGTGATCTCGAACTTAATAGAGTTGAGCTGATTCTTAAAAACTTTCATTCTAAGCTTCTCGTTCAACCTGGCCTCTTTGAACATTTAGTGGATTAATTCTCATGAACAAAATTCTTTGCGCAGTATTGTTTCTTACTTCAACTTCATTGTGGGCAAGAAGCGAAAGCGATAATTTAAAAATCACACCGATCATCGGTTTTGAAAGAGTTCAGCGTTTCACGCCAACTCCTCATATGAAAACGAGAGGAATTATTGGCATCGGTGCCGTTTATAAATTGCCAGTGGGAGCAGCAGAAGCTGAGTACACTCACGGACAAGATACATCAAGCGATGCAACGACGAGTACGAGTTACAAAGAATCTGATGACAAGGTGAAATTGGGCTTGAGAGGAACAGCGGATTTAGGCTCATTTCTTTCCACTTATCTGCGCGGTGGAGCTCAGGCAAAAAAATCAGAAACGACGACAACGACCTCTTCTGGAACTTCGACAAAAACTTCAGTGACGAAAGTAAATCCTTACGTAGGAACAGGTCTTGGCTTTCATCTTCTGCAATTTTTAACATTGAATGCTGATGTCACAGCGGTCTACGTACCGACATCGACACCAGGCCTTTCTGATTACGAAATTCAGCCAAGCCTGGGTCTTTCGATTAGATTCTAAACTTCCGGAGTCGGTTCTTCTTCTTTCTTTGGTTCAACAGCTTTCCCTGGCCAGAATTCATAGCCACCGGAAACGTTATTAATGTTGAAAAAACCTTTTTTCACTAGAACTTCACAGGCTTGAATAGAGCGGAGTCCATTTTCGGAAATCACCATCACAGGAACTGTTTTACTCGGCACTTCAACGAAGCGGATATTTAATTCTTCAAGGGGAATGTGAACGGCGCCATCGAGACGAGTTCCCGTCCATGATTTTGCTGTGACATCGAGTACGATAAAATCAATATTGGGATTGCCGTAAATTGAATAAGCTTTTTGTGGTGAAAGATCGTTGTAAGGACGACCCATCAGAATCATAGTGTCGTCAATCTCTTCGCCATTTTTTACGCGAACGAGATGATTGCGTTGTAACATGATGGAGAAATCCAATTTCTCATCCATGCGGGCAATATTTTTTTCGATGTTGCTAAGGCGGGAATTGATAAACTCCAGCATTTGAAAAATTTTTAAATCCATTCCCTGACTCCTTCCTAGAATCCCAGTTCTCATGTCCTTTTTCATTGTAGAACGAGAGTGGAGTTAGGAGGAGCCCGGGCAAAATAGGTCGAAGCTTGAGTGAATTGCTCAACCGCACTTAGCGGATCAATTCACCAATTTTCTTCTTCTGAAGATCAGTCAATAAATCATACTCACAGTGAAGTCTGTTGACCGCGTGAGATTTAGAAAACTTTGTAAACAAATCTGTCGCTTCACTGATGTTGAACATGACTTTTTCAGGATTATTGAAAAGTTTGCGGACAACTTTCATCGGAAATTTTCCGTGCGTGGCCGATTCATCTACATAATATTTAGAAAGACGACCACTTGAGCTGGAACGAATAAATTCAATTTTTTCAGCTTCGAGATAGTCTTGAATATTTTGAAGAACTTTTTCCTGATCATCATTGAATGATTCGAAAATTTTCTGCGGAACTTGATTTCTGATAACAGCTTCAGCGTATTTATTTTTCGAGCGGCGTAGAATCTTCATTAAGTGCTGATCATCGTGCTCAATATATTCTTCGATGCTCGCTGGAATGACGTATTCATTCGGCGAAGTTTTAAAATATTTAAAGAGCAATTGTTCGAGACAAACAGCGCGATAATGGAAGTAAACCATGATGAACATGTGATAACGAGAAAGAAGAAAATCATCGAAGGTCACAACGGCGCGCTCATTAATTCCCAAGTAAGCAGAGTTATTTTCCACACACACTTCAAGGTTATCCAGAAGCCAGTCGAGGTCGTAAGAACCATAGCTGACTCCACAGAAATAAGAATCGCGGAGTAGATAGTCCATACGGTCGCAATCTAGTTCAGAAGAAACCAACTGGTGAAGAATAGGAAAATAGTTCACTCCTTCGATGGTGAAGTAAGACGGATCAGAAGTGTGCCCGGTGATTAAATCAGCAATATATTTTTTTTGTACGCCAAAAGACTTTTCGACGAGGTTGAAAGATTCGGCAAATTTCGAATCAACAATCGCTTTAATTGTATAATCTTCATGAGTCGCCTGACGATCGCGCGACAAATCCTTTTTTGAAAGAAAATCTTTTGGAATGTTTAATTCAGAAAGTTGTGGCATCACCGTTTCAGTTGAATGTGAAAGGGGAGCGTGGCCGACATCGTGAAGAAGACAAGCGAGCTTAAAAGTCTCTTTTAATCTACGGAAATTTTTGTCACCCAGGCGAGCTTTGAATAAACGATCAAAAGCCTGAGAGGCAATATTCATTACACCTATTGAGTGAATAAAACGCGTATGAGTTGCACCTGGAAAAACATATTCTGAAAAACCAAGTTGTTTGATATTTCTTAAACGTTGAAAAAAATCATCACGAATAATGGGTATTTCTTCATCCAGAATGTGGATAGAGCCGTGAACGGGATCGCGAATTTCCATGGATACTCTCTCTCAAAAAATTAAACAGTCTTTTCCAGCTTGCTTTCGTTAACTCTCAACCATTCCATAATATCTGAAGACTCATGCATCGGGTTTCCATCAATGAAAAGACAAGGAACAGTTTTTCTGCCGGTAATGGCAATCAGCTTCTGCATGTTATTTAAATCATCATAAATATCTTTATAGATTACTTTGATTTTCAATTCATCAATCACTCGCAAAACGCGCTGACAGTAAGGACATGAATCAAAATAATATAACTCAAGTTGATGTTTCATAAAAACCTCAAATAAAAAAAGGGCTTCATTGCTGAAGCCCTTTCGGTTTTATCTTTTAAGTTTAGTAATCGTCGTCATCATCGTAACCGTCATCGTCTCCGGCCTTACGATTGCCCATAGCATATTGCTCATCTTCGTCGTCTGGATTGCTTTCTACGTCGACATCTTCAGGCTTGTCGAAAGCATCGTTATAACCCCATCCATAAGAGTAAGAACCTTCTGTTTTAAGTTCATCATCATCTTCAGGATCAAATTCTTCAGCACCGAATCTGGGATCTCTTCCTTCGTCTCCATCTTCATCTTCAAAATCAGCATCACCCATTGCTTCATCAACGGTTTCAGCATCATCATCTTCTTCAAGAAGATCAACTTCAAGATCGAAATCTTCATCTTCGTCATCAGCTACCAAAGTCGGAACTTTTGTTTTCGCCTTTACTGGTGGAGCTACGTGCTCACTTTTATATTTTTTAATCGCTTCTTCACGTGAAAGAAGTCCAGATTTTTTTGAAGTTTCTTTTTTAGCAGGAGCTGCTTTCTTAGCAGGAGCTGCTTTTTTAGCAGGTGCTGCTTTTTTAGCAGGGGCCGCTTTTTTAGCAGGTGCTGCTTTCTTAGCAGGAGCTGCTTTTTTAGCAGGAGTTGCTTTTTTAGCAGGAGCCGCTTTTTTAGCAGGGGCCGCTTTTTTAGCAGGGGCCGCTTTTTTAGCAGGAGCTGCTTTTTTAGCAGGAGCTGCTTTTTTAGCAGGAGCTGCTTTCTTCACATTTTTTTGGGCAGGAGCCGCTTTTTTAGCAGGAGCTGCTTTTTTTACAGGAGCTTTTTTTGCTGTTTTCTTCGCCACTTTGATACCCTCTTTAGACTAGAACTTTGAAATCTGCTGGGAAGAGTATATAGGGAAAAGTCGGTTATTTTCAAGGCTAAAAATCGAGGTAGTACTGATTATTAATCCCTGTGGAAGCATCATATTTGAGGTGGTTTATAATTTCCGGGTTCTCCCCAACAAGGTCATCCGGCGCCTTCGTCAAACTCTCTCGTAGCGCAGGTTCTTGAAGGTAATCGCGGCGTCCGGCCGTTGAGCTATTTTGCATAGGTGGGCTATCGATGATTTTGGCCATCTGGAAAAATTTTGTTGAATAAAAGTTTCGTTTAGTAGAATAGGTTTCATTGGAACGAAGGCTTAATTTTAAAGGGTGTTCTGACAGCGCAACGGTGTCTGCAGATACGCCAAGTCTTGGTGAAGGGTAATAGGCCGTCATGAGCTTGTCGGGATCAAGTGAAAGTCGGGCCGGATTAGTCGGCTCGTTATAGTAGTAAGCTATGTAATACAGGCCACGATCAACGCCGCCTTCGTTACGAGAGTGCGCATCAATATAATCCACCATCATTTTTTGCAGAGGAACGATTCCGCATCCGGTGTAAGAGGCTTTAAAGAAATGGTTAAATTTTGAGGCCATATCCAGGTGACAACTAGGATCTGTTTCCGGAACAGCTGGTAGAAGACCAGGATTTTCATTTGTTCCTGCAGGAAGACCTGAGTTGATATGGATTGTTTTTGCGGCTTCGATAAAGCTTGAGGCGCTCTGTCCTGGTGTTGCCGCAATGCTGTTCCCGACATTAAGCAGTGCTTTCAAAAAGGTATTGATAGCATCTTTGTTCATATCCATATACTGACCGACAACGGTCCCTACTGCGTTGTTCGTTTTATAAAGTAAGTTTGGACCAACCAGCGGAGCAAAGAGAGCGTATGTGGTGCCGACATTTAAAACGTCCTGCAGCTTTTGCACCATGGGAAGAGCATTATTATTTTCGCGAACAGTTCTGAAATCGGGAACGAGATAGTTGATGGTGTCATATTTCGTTGCTCGTCGCGCACGAATAATCGATCGAAGAACGTCATCGCCACTCATTGTGGTACCAGGAGTAGGATTAGGTAAACTTTTTTTCAACGCTTTTAATTGTGGAGAGTGATAAAGACCCAGGGTTGGCCCGCCAAGTGCGCTCGACGGACATGAGCTGGCAGGATTTCCACCAAAGTTAATCATACTTCCACTGGCATTGATAACTTGAACTGTTGAACCTGAACTACTTCTTTGAGTAAAGAGATCACTTTCATCATCAAAGTCGTAAATCATATTGGGGATACCAAAGAAAACAGGGGTTCCTGTTCCCGGTACTCCACCAACTGTTGTATTGATATTGTTAATCCAAAAATCTCTCCCCGGAGGAATCGGCATACCAGGTTTAAATTCATTGTCGAGAGCACTGATATCAAGACCACTCACGTAAGAACTACTTCTTGTATTGATATCCGCTCTGGCCTTCACTTCAACTTCGTCTTTGAAAGAAAAAAGTTTCGGACCTATACGTCCGCCAAACGGCTTGGCCGCAGCGTAGGCCGTAAGTTTTATTCCATCGCTGTTCAACATTGGAAAAAAGAGACCAATAAATTTTCCTTCACCTTTGACTGCATAGTAAGTGAGAACTTTTGGATTTTTATTATAGCCTAAGATGTAACCAGGAACGGGAAGGGCCGTTTTCGAAACTCCGCAAGTCGCTTCGGAAGCAACACCGCCAAGAGAAACGTTATTGTTGGCGGTATCAACAAAAGTAGAAAACATTGTCGCGAGATTAACCGGCATCAATTGAAGATCGAGGTATTGTTTATCTGTCACTTTTCCTGAACCAGAAGGATAAGTAGAGCCTGATGGAATCAAGAAGGACGAAACTGATTCTCCTCTCTGTAAAGCATTGTATGATTGAGGTGGAAGTTCGGTCAGACTGAATGAATCTGCTAACTCATCTTTAACTTTAGAACAATCAACGCCGCTGACTTTTTCACCGGAAATACAATCTTTGTAAACGCCTCCGCCGAGATTTCTATAGGCAGACCAGAAGGCTTTCAATGGTCTTTCATTAAAACCAATTTCTCTTCCCGCACCCATTTGAAGATTTGAGATATTTCTTCTTGTGATATCTGCTTCTGCGGGACGATTCACAATCATTTCCAGATTGCGGATTCTCATTGCGAGTTCAAGAGCTTCCGGCCATGCGCCAGGACGATTGGTAACGACTAGTGGAGCCTCAGGCATATCGCCGATACCAGAGCCGTAAGCCCAAGTTAGCGCCGTAAGAAAATTCGCCTTACTTCTTCGCGAACAATCCTTTCCTTTTTCTTCTACCAGTTTTGTAACAAACGCTTCGTGAATTTCAGCAATACCTGCAACGGCTACAGCAGGAAAGCGCGGGATCCCGGGTAAGGCAAACATCGGACAAATATTTGTTTTTGAATTGTTGTGAATACAGATGGAAGGAATATTGTATTTATCAAACGGAGTAAAACCAGAAATGGGAGGAGTCGGCAATCGAAAGTCGACAACATTTTTCCCAGCGAGACAAGTTTCTTTCAGGTTGTACGGCATCTGCCCCAGTTGGCCGAGCACGTAGTATTTAAACATCCATTCTTTATAAGTATTTCGAAGTTCCCAATTGGCGTAAGCGATGTTGGTCAATTGTCTCGCCTGAACAGCAGCGCCGGAAAAGGCAGCTGCATCGACAGAGTTTTGGAGATTGATCTTCGCTTTAACGAATAAACCGACGTTGATGATGAATGCAAGCATGCTCATCACCAGTATCAAAGTGATTCCCATGAAGATCGATAATTGGCCGCGGTTTCCTTTAATCACTAGAAAAATTTTCCTAAAAAAAGAGAGAGGTGTCTCAATGCTACCGAAGGAAAAAATTGTGGTCAAACAATTCATTGAAATCTGGTCCTACGGGGGAAGGAGAGTGGTCCTACGGTTTTGGTACGTTACTTGAAATTGATCAAAGTAGTTCTAGAGAGTCGAGTCTAGATTAGCGGAACGTTCGTTGTATCTCGGCAGTCCCATCACTACCACCCTCAAAGTGTTAAGAGCACACCAGACTGAACTTCTTACCACCAGGGACCGCGGGGTTCCTGGCTCGCCTTTTTTTGGTAAATCTTTCCTTCTCAAAAAGCGCGGCGGAAATAGGGTAGAATGAATCGTGGAGATCTTGTAAAAAATGAAACCGTTAGAAACCAGAGTTTATAAAGTAAAAAATAAAAATCGCGTGTTCTTTTGCCCGCTCTGCCGAACTGAGCGCGGGATAACGATTTCACCCAAGCTCACTAAGAAAAATTACCTTCAAATCCTTCTGACTTCTATCGTGTTGGGAAGTGCTCTTTTCCCTTTCACTGGCGTAAAATGCTTTTTTGTTTTCTTTGTCGTCTGGGCCATTTTTGAACTCGCCGTTCGCTCCGATTACAAAAAGCAGGTTCCTTGCCCTCACTGCGGTTTCGATGCGACTTGGTATAAAAAAGATGTGAAGGTTGCTCGTCAACTGGTTAAGGATTTCTGGGCGCAGAAACAGACAGTTACTCCTCAAAATTCGCAGCCTGCGGCGAAGCAATCCTAAATAAATTCTTGGTGTAAGCCACTGCTAGAAAATATCTCTTTTGCTCATCCGATTTTAAGTTTAAAGTTGCAACATTAGACAAAATTAATCAGGTAACAGTAAGTTTGAAACGTTGTACTTGCTGTAATCCACAACACAATTAGGAGTTCGAGATGAGCGTAAACAAAGTCATCATCCTAGGTCGCCTAGGACAAGATCCAGAATTGAAGTACACACCAGGCGGAATGGCCGTTTGTAACTTCACAGTCGCAACAAGTGAATCATGGGCAGACAAAGCAGGTCAGAAACAAGAAAGAACTGAATGGCACAGAGTTGTCGTTTGGGGAAAACTAGCTGAGCTTTGCAACCAATACTTAACGAAAGGAAGACAAGCTTTCATCGAAGGCTCTCTTCAAACTCGTTCATGGGATGATAAGAGCGGTCAAAAACGTTACACGACAGAAGTTGTAGCGAAAACTGTTCAATTCATCGGTGGAACAGCAAACGCTGGTGCTGAAAGAACTCAAGCTCCAGGAGCAGGAGCGCCGTCTTACGATTCAAGCATGGTGAATCAAGAGTACGACATTTCTACAGATACAAATTTTACTGCGGACGATATTCCGTTTTAGTAGATAAAAAAAGAAGGGCCGCTTTTGCGGCCCTTTTTTTTGCTCAATTATGAGTGTCTTTTTTTCTTGTGGTGTTTTTTCTTCGCTTTCGAAACATGTTTCTTTGCATGTTTCTTCATCTTCTTAGTCTTAGCAGGTTTTTCAACGGCCATTGAAGTTTCACCAGCAGCAGGTGTTCCCATAGAATCCTGAGCAGGTGTAGCTGCAGGTGCCGGCTGAGTTGTTGTCGTTGTAGTTGTTCCAGTTTGAGCAAAAGCTGCAAACGAAATCATAAGTGCAAAAGTAATTAGCAATTTCATTAAACCCTCCCTATCGGTCTAAATGCTTAAGATGAAAAAGATTAACAGAATAAAATTTTTTTGTCGGCTTTTTTAAATAAAATGCTCAACTTTTAAAAATTAATCCCGACTAGGTTGGTAATCAAACACCACGGGGATTATATGAAAAAGGCGATCTTTTTACTCGGACTTTCACTCGCATTTGCAGTGCAGGCTGAAACTATAGAAAGAAATTCAATGCAAGATTACAAACCCGTTGCACACATGGATTTTGCCTTTGAAATTAAAACGTCACGTTATTCAAGAATAGTTTTAGACTGCCAGAGTTTTGTTACCGGCATGACTTTCTATCAGGATAAAAAAGTTATCCGCAGTATCTACCTTGATGCATACGGCGACTGCCAGAACATGCACGATTTTTTACAGCAATCACATAATGATAAGAAACCAGTCTGTCTTGAAGTCGAAACGGAAAATAATACGCTTACCGTTTCAAATGAGGCGGAAGACTATTGCCAATAATCTCCAGAAGAACCGTATTCTTTTGCATTTCTTCGAATAAATCCGGCAGATCGTTGTCTGACAACACTTCATTAATTGATTCAAAAATTTTGTATTGAACTTCCGACGAGTCTTCCATTTTTGAATGGAGTTCAGAGCGAAGTTCGTTAACGACTTCAGTGTAATCCGTGTTGCGTGCAACATTCGGATCACCATGTAGAAAAGGAACAACGCCTTCGCCGAAGAAGTTGAGATTTCGTTTTACGTTCATGGGAATGATAGAGTGGTTCATCCCCACAGAATCTATGCTCACAAGCAAATCAATAGAGCGAAAACCATTTTTGACATTGTTGAGAGAGTTCGCAATTTCAACAGCGGTGTCACCGCCGAAACTGTGACCGACGAGAACGACTGGCTGATCGGGAGCGTGTTTTTTTATTTCATCCACGATGCGGTCTTGCTCATTCCATGAAAATCTCTTTGCTCCCGGAAAATTGTCCGCCATGTCTTTAATGCCATCGCCATTACTGATGCCAAAAGCAGAAAAGCCTTCAATAAAAATAACTGCAGGCTTTTTTAGGAAGCTTAGTTTTCTCGAATGAGAATCCGAAATTTTCTCTTCCAGTTTTTTGACGTCTTTAGATTCTTTCGGGACGACGATAGGAAGGATCGGAGCTTTTGCAATCGCCGTGGCCACTGTCTTTGCTGTTGATTCAATACTGCTTTTCGAAGAGGCGTCACTGGAACTTTCTACAGGAGAGTTTTCAGGAGTGGGGGCTTTTTCATTGAGTGCTTTTGCATTCTCGGAAATATCAGTCGCAGGTGCACTTTTAAGATCTTTGGCCGCAGGAGCGGAATGACCTTTGGATCCTTTCGGTTGAAAAGGCTTCAGGTCTTTTAAGTTTTCATTCACGACAGGTTTTTGCACTGACTTCATAAAGTCTATTATAGGAGTAGTGAACTCAACTCAAAAGAGAGGCATAAACGTTCCAGGAGACTTTTGTCTCCTGGAACCTAATTGGAACCTAACCGGAACCTGACTAAATTGATTGATCAATAAATTTTGGTTTTAAATCAGAATTTTTTTTTAGAATGATGCCAGTACCACGAGGAGATTCGATCATGAATTCTTCTTTTGGCAGCTTATTTCGCAAATTGGTCAAATGGGTATTCACCGTGCGATCGAGAACGTTTTCAGAATTCCACGCCTTTTTCACCATTGTTTCACGGGAAATTTTTTCCGGAAAGTTTTTGATAAGGGCCGCAAGAATTTTGAATTCGATTGGAGTGAGATTCAAGTTTTTTGAATTGTGGAAAGCTTCAAGTGTTTCTAGATTGAGGCTGAGTGTTCCAAGAGCAAGATGTCTTTCTTCGCCATTTCTTTTTGAAAAAAGATTGAGCTTATTTTCGATACGGAGTTTGATTTCTTCATCTGAAAGTGTGCGATAAATAATATCGCAAGCTGGAGAAGAAAGGGCCTGGTAACGAATGGCCTGCAATTCATCTGATGTGTACATCAAAACTGGAATTGAAGAAAAACGCGATTCACTAACTTCTTTCAAAACCTGAAAGCCATCGCGCTCAGGCATGTGAATATCGAGCAGAATCACATCAAATTTCTGTGCTTCCAAAAGATTAAAAATGCTCAATGGATCATTGGAAACTGTGATGTCGAAAAATTCAGAAAATTTTTCTTCGAAAATGTTGAGGTTCGTTACATTGTCATCGATATAAAGTATGTGTTTCATAATTTAATAGCTTAAACAATTGTATAAAAATGTGAAGTGGAAAACTTCATTATCAAGAAATCTTGTCATTAATTTTCCAACAAGTTTTTAGTCTTCAACTTTAAAGTCTTTAAGCAGATTTCCAAGTGCTGTTTTTTTAGATGTTTCCGTTGCACGTTGATTTTTATTTTCCACCTGCTGGGACGAGGATTCTTCCATGTAATGTTTAAAAGAGGGAAGTTCTGTCTTATAAACAATGCGATCCAGGTGTTTGATAAAGTTAGACCAATGTCCAGTTGTCGCATCAGCTTTCTTTACCTGTTCAAATGAACTCATCTTAGAATCCATAAGATCTATCAAATGAACGAGATAGGCTTCGCTTGTGTGAGGAATCTTTGGAGAACCGTATTCGTATTCGCCATGATGCGCGAGAAGAATATGTTTCAGATGCATCTTTACCTGATAAGGAAAATTTTTCATTTTGCTGCTGAAGTGATCGATAATTTCCAGACCTTTCACCAGATGGCCGATGAGTTTGCCTTCTTCGGTGTAATCGACAACTGGGCCTTCTGTCAGTTCATAAATTTTACAAAGATCGTGAAGCACACACCCCGCCACAACATACGATGTGTTGACTTTGTAATGTTTCGACAAAGTCACGGCGAGCGTCGTGCAAGATAAAATATGTTCAAGGAGTCCTGATTGATAAGCGTGGTGAATCGACTTGCCGGCCTGCCAGATTTTTAAACGTCGAGCAATTTCAAAATCGCTTAAAACCAAAAGCAGCAGATCGCGAATGTAAACTTCATCGAGATCTTTTATGATATCTGTCAGATCGTTGAACATTTTCTCCGGAGCAGAAGACGCTTTTTGAATATAATCTTCCGGAACAAACTGACCTTGGTCGAGCTTACTCATTTCGGAAATAATCAACTGAATGCGGTTTTGAAACTGATTCACTTTGCCATTGACGATAACGACATCGCCGCTATTGATGCGCGAAAGAGCTAGCTCGGCGCCCTGCCATTTACGCGCTTCAATTTCTCCTGTGCTGTCTGCCAAAATAACATTCAGATAGCTCTTTCCATCTTTGCCTACCGCTGCTCCGATGTATTTGACCAGAAAGGGCGAAAGAACATCGTCTTTGGCATTGAGCTGCGAAACAAACTGCGTTTTATTCAAGAGAAACTCCTAGGATTTAAGCTATTCAATTCTTCGCCAATATGGCATATTAAGGCAATTAAAAAACGAACAATTTGCAACGTAATAGAGTTTTGCCTTGGAGGCTTCAATGACTAAAGTAAAAGTCGGTATCAACGGTATGGGAAGAATCGGACGCACAGTTCTTCGCGAGTATTTTAATCGTAGCGAAAAAGAGATGGAAATCGTCGCTGTGAACAACCCGGGCAATCCGCAAGAATACGTTCACCTTTTGAAATACGATTCAGTTCACGGACCTTTCCAAGGGGAAGTGAAGTTTGAAGGTGATACACTTAACATTAACGGCAAGGCGATTAAGTTTTATAATCAAAAAGACCCTTCTGAGATTCCTTGGGGTGATCTTGGTGTTCAAGTCGTTATCGACGCTACTGGAAAATTCAAAGATAAAGAAGGTCTGGGCAAACACATGCACGGAACTGTGAAGAAAGTCATTATGTGTGCTCCAGGTAAAGGCCTTGACGCTACATTCGTTATGGGTGTTAACAACAATATCTACGACTCTTCAAAACATCACATTATGTCGAACGCAAGCTGTACAACAAACTGTCTGGCTCCGATCGTAAAAGTTCTGAATGAAAAATTCGGCATTGAAAACGGATTCATGACAACTGTTCACTCATATACATCTGATCAAATGCTTCTCGATGGATCTCACTCAGATCCAAGAAGAGCAAGAGCAGCAGCGATGTCAATCATCCCGACAACAACTGGGGCCGCGAAAACTGTTGGCGAAATCATTCCTGAACTCAAAGGAAAATTGGATGGGTACTCATTCCGCGTTCCAACTCCAAACGTTTCACTTACAGACTTCGTTGCAACTCTAAAAAAACCTGCGACGAAAGAAGAAATCAATGCTGCTCTTAAAGAAGCATCTGAAACATCGCTAAAAGGTATTTTACGTTTTGAAACTGAAGAACTAGTTTCTGTGGACTTTATGGGGATGAGACACTCTTCGTGTGTTGATGCTTCTTTAACAAACGTGATTGGCAACACGATTAAAGTTGTTTCTTGGTACGACAACGAAGCGGGATTCTCAAACAGAGTTCTCGATCTCGTGAACTACATTGCAAGCAAAGGACTGTAATCGATGGCCTTAAAATACATCACTGATGAAAGCTTCGCTCCACTGGCTAAAGACAAACGCGTTCTTGCGCGTTTTGATTTCAATGTGCCGATGGATAAAAACGATCCGACGAAAATTGCGGACACCACAAGAGTGGATGAAGCTCTTGAAACAATCAATGCCATCTTAGCGCTTAAGCCAAAGAAGCTTATTCTCATGAGCCATTTTGGGAGACCAAAAGGGACAGTTGATCCAAAGTATTCACTTGAGCCGGTAGCTAAATATCTTGCAGAGAAATTGGGTCAGGAAGTTCTTTTGACTGAAACAGCTCTTGATAGAGGAATTAAAACCCTTCTTGGATTGAATGAAGCAAAAATCATTCTTCTACAAAATCTTCGTTACCACGCTGAAGAGGAAGCCAATGACAGAGACTTCGCAAGAACTCTGGCTTCGTACGGTGATGTTTTTGTCTTCGACGCTTTTGGGGCCGCTCACAGAAAGCATGCGTCTACTTATGAAGTGAACGCGTTCTTCAAAAATAAAGCTTTCGGTGGATTACTTCTTAAGCGCGAAGTTGAAGCTCTCGATAAAGTTTGCAACAATCCAACGAAGCCATTCATTGGAATTGTCGGAGGCGCTAAAGTTTCAGATAAGATTAAAATTATTGAAAGCCTTCTCATCAACGTTGATAAACTTCTTATCGGCGGAGCGATGGCTTACCCGTTCTTAAAAGCTCAAGGGCACACTGTTGGAAATTCTCTTTGTTCGGATGAAGATGTTTCACTCGCCAGAAGAATTCTTGGTATGCCTTCAAAAAATAAAATCGTTCTTCCAAGCGATCATATCGTTTCAGCAGAGTTCGGTGGCTCGCCTGAAGACGTTGGACAAACAAATATCCCGGACGGAAAAATCGGTCTAGATATAGGTCCTTCAACGCTTCAGAATTACACTGACTACATTCGCAACGCAAAGACTGTTCTGTGGAATGGACCAATGGGATTGTTTGAAAATTCAAATTATGCGAAAGGAACTTTGGGAATTGCCAAAGCGCTCGCTTCGCTTGAATCGCAAGCTTTCACTCTTGTTGGTGGCGGTGATTCAGTGAGTGCTGTAAAAATGTCGGGACTTTCTTCAAAAATGTCTCACATCTCTACAGGTGGCGGTGCTTCGCTTGAGTATATCGAAAACGGAACTCTTCCAGGCATTCAGGCCTTGAAATTCGGAATTGATTAATATGAAAACAAGACCTGTTCATATTGTCGGCAATTGGAAAATGAATATGACTTTGCATGAGATCAGCAATTTCTTCATCGAAATGTCGAAGATGAAATTTGAACTCAAGTGCAAAGCATGGGTTGCACCTCAAGCGCTTCATATTCCGATTCTCAAAGAAATTGCTTTCACGACAGGATCAATTCAGATTGGTGCTCAAAATTGTTCGGAACACGATTCGGGAGCCTTTACGGGAGAAATTTCTCCGCTTGCTCTTGCTGATATTGGGGCCGAGTTTGTCATCATTGGTCACTCAGAGAGAAGAACACTTTATAAGGAGAACAATGCTCTCCTCAATAAAAAAGTTTTGAACGCTCTCAAGCATAATTTAAAAGTCATTTACTGCGTCGGCGAAACTCTGGAAGAGCGCGAACAAAATAAAACGTTTTCTGTTTTAGAAGAACAAATCCGTGAAGGATTGAAGGATTTTCCCGCGGATAAAGCTTCGCAACTTCTTGTCGCTTACGAGCCCGTCTGGGCCATCGGAACGGGCAAAGTCGCAACGGCAGAGCAGGCCGAAGAAGCCCACGCGTTTATTCGTTCGAAACTAGCACATGCTGCAGAACAAGCGGTCATCTTATACGGCGGATCCGTAAAGCCAGACAACATTGACTCGTTGCTAGCAAAAGAGAATATCGACGGGGCCCTGGTGGGAGGCGCAAGCCTTAAGGCCTCAGATTTCCGGGCGCTTTGCTCTAGTGGCAGTATTGCTAGATAAGGCGAACTCTGTTATTTAAATAGAACGAATTTTTTTTAAGGAATACGAAATGACTACAGCCCTCATGGTACTTCAAGCGATCACATCAGTTCTACTCATCATCACGGTTCTTCTTCAGTTCGGTAAAGGAGCAGAGGCGGGATTAATGACAGCTGCTGGTTCTGAATCAATCATGTCGAGCTCAACTCGCGGTAATATCATGACAAAGATTACTGCCATTTTGGCCATCGTTTTCCTAGGGAACTCCATTCTTCTTGCTCGTCTTCAAGATTCAAAATATCAAAAATCGATTCTAGATACAGAAAAGCCAGTTTCTCGTCCGCTTAATTCGGATGCGCAACAAGCTCCAGCAAATACAGCTGCACCTGCTGCTCCGACAGCTCCAACAACAACAACTCCGTCGACGACACCAGCGCCGACAACCACCAAGTAATTCACGGTATGGATTCAGCTACGGAAAGTTTAATCCAAAAAGAGTTCTCCTCATTAAGTTCAATATACTTTAATGCGGCTTATTTTGGTCCAAGCCCACTTCGCGCCAAAGAAACTATTCAGGCCGCGATGAACCGCGAACTCGATCCTTCGTTTTATGCATATGACGATTGGATGAGCATTTCAGAAAAACTTCGCGTGAAGTTTGCAGCTCTACTTGGTGTGAGTGCTGATACGATCACCCATTCAACTTCCTCTTCAGATGTCGTCAATATTGTTGCCAACGGTTTTATTTTTAAGCCAGGTGACAGAGTGGCCGCTGTGAATAAAGACTACCCTTCAAACGTCCTTCCTTGGATGCTTGCTGAAAGACACGGTAAATTTAAATTTGATAAACTCGATCTCGGCACTCAGCTCATACCGACTGTCGAATGGTTGGAAAAAAACCTTCATCCCCAAACCAGAATTTTCAATATCTCTCACGTAGCTTTTGATACGGGAAAGAGAGTCGATATTTTGAACATTGGTAAATTTCTTAAATCTAGAGATATTTTTTTCGTCGTTGATGCAACTCAATCAATGGGTGGAGTTGAGATTACTGCGGAAGAGTTATCATATATTGATGTCCTCACAGTTTCTTCTTATAAGTGGATGCTTGGTCCTTATGGGCATGCCTTTGCTTATTTCTCGCAAAGAGCTCAGGACAGTATTTACCATTTGAATGCAAACTGGATTTTAAGCCCTAACTCAAAACAAGTTTATAATCTTCTCGACTACACAACGGAAACATTGCCGGGTGCTCGTCAATACGATCGCGGACAAGCGGCCAATCTACTTTGTTCAGGATGTCTTGAGGGGAGTTTAAGTTTCCTATCGGAAATCGGACTTGTGAACATTAGAAAGCACAATGAAGAAGTGCGAGATTATTTCCTCACTCACTATCCGAAACAAAAATACAATCTCATCACACCACTTGAACATATGGCCAATATTGTTTGCTTGAAATCAGTTTCAGGAGACAGTATCGCTCTTGAGGCGGAATTAAAAAAACGCAATGTCGATGTGTCTGTTCGTCAGGGGAACGTGCGATTGTCATTTCATATTTTCAATACGAAAACGCAAGTAGATGAGCTGATCAAAGCTTTGGATTCTTAAAATTTAAGGCAATTTAGAAAGCGCTAAAATATCGTCCAGAAAAAAAGCACTCAATTCCATTCGACCACCGAGAGAACTTTTTTTATAAATGAGGCTGGATTGCTGTCTCACCGTATTTTCCGCTGAGCCTCTAATGTCCGCAATTTCTTTCATTGATAAGCCTTTAATCAAAAGCAGAGCAATTTCTTTTTCACTGCGAGTGAAACCCCATTTATTGAATTGTTGATCAATGTGGACGAGAAACTCATTGGAAAGGTGTGAGACTTGTTTTTGAAATTCTTCTCTTTCTGCTTTTAATGATTCATTGAGACGGTCAAGTTCTTGAACACGTTCTTTGTAGGTCACTATTTCTTGGCCCTGCCATCTAATGATTCGAAGCTGGTAAATGGCGCCGATAAAAGAAAAAAGGGCGAGCGCAATTTCGTGAACGAGGTGCGAGAATTTTAAGCCGTCAATTATGTCGCCATAAATATCGATAGCTGCAAAAAGACTGATACCAACAAGTGTTATGAAGGTAACTATCTTAATTCTATTCTCTAGGACATTTGTCATAAGGCCTGCTTTAAACAACTGGATTCACTAAAACTCACACATATGTGCGATCGAGATTTTCATCGTTTCAGTTATTATTGCTGAGAGGAGAATAAATGTCAGTGCAGATTTTTAATACAAAAAGATTAAATGTGGGAATTGTTGGTGCAGGACCATCCGGCTCACTATTGGCGTACCTTTTAAGTAAGCAAGGTCACAATATTTATCTCTTTGAACGCAGGTTGCAAACTGAGCGAAAAGTTTGTGGAGAGTATCTCTGTCCGAAAGGAGTTGAGTTGCTTGAGCAATTAGATCTTTTTAAAACAGTCGGCGCAACTTTTGAACCACTCTATGGCATGGTGCTGGTGTCTCCCAAGGATATTGCTATCCCGGCCTATTTTCCAAGGCCCGTTGGTACAGAGCGTGGGCTTTCGGTAAATCGCCAACTGTTCGATCAGAAACTTCTCAACCTGGCCCTCTCTTCAGGTGTCGATTTTTTAAATGATACGACAGTGACTAAAACATTTCAGTTAGAGAATGGAGATTGGCAGGTTGAAACGGACGGGGGAATTTTTAAATTTGATCTATTAATAGCTGCCGATGGACGTCAGTCACGCATCGGTCATCAACTTGGTCATATCAAAGAAATCAATACCAAAAGAGCGGCCCTTCACTGTTTTCTTCCTCGTAAAACAGAACGGGGAAACAGAATGGGAGAGATGCATATTTTCAGCAATGAAAGTTATTGCGGTCTTGATCCCATCAATGACGATGAAGTTAATTTCTCAGTCGTCTGCAATTCAGAAAAATTGAAACGAGAGAAGCCTCTGCAAATTATTAATGAAACGATAAAAAACTCAAAACGACTTAGTGCCATGTTTGAACTCGCTGATGAAACTACAGAAATCCGCATTGTCACTTGCCTGAAAAATAAGAATGACTTTGTTGCCGGCGACAATCTTGCGTATATCGGCGACGCTGCAGGATTCATCGATCCACTTACTGGCGAAGGAATTTATAATGCTCTTTTATCGAGCAAGTTGCTGGCAGACTGTCTCGAAAAAGAATCGACTATTGAGGCAGCACTCACTCTTTATAAAAAGACAAAAAGAAAACTTAGCTTTCAAAAAACTCTTCTGAATAATTTTTTCCAATTTCTCATTAGAAGAACAACTCTGGTCAATCTCACCGCTGCGTTTTTAAAAAAGTCGCAACAACGTGCCAACAATTTTATTGGAATCATCGGCAATATACATTCTCCTGCCAGAGGACTTTGTAAAATGCTTTTTAACTATGAAGGTAATAAATGAGTGCAATTCATTCAGTTTCTACAAATTTTCCCAAGCTCTATGTCTCGCAAGAAGAAATTACAAAAGAGATCAGCGGAATCTGGCCGGACAAGCAGAAGCATGTTGAGCAATTCCAAAAATCGTCGCAAGTAAATGGCAGACATTTATCAATTCCACTTGAAGATTATAAGAATCTTGGAGACATTGGCGACCGCAGCCGCAAGTGGCTTGAAGTGGCAATGGAACTCCAAGAAAAAAATATCAACGATCTTCTTAATCAGGCTGAGCTTCATCCAAAAGATATCAGCTTGATTGTGAGCACGACAGTTACAGGGCTCGCCATTCCGACACTGGAAGCGAGATTGATGAACAAAATCGGATTCGATCAAAAGACAAAACGCATTCCTATTTTTGGACTCGGGTGTCTCGGCGGAATTGCCGGCATCAATCGCGTGAATGATTATTTGAAAGGACATCCAACTGAAGCGGCCCTCTTACTTGCAACAGAGTTATGTACGCTTACATTTCAATTTAATGATAAAAGCGTTGCGAATCTTGTGGGAACGAGTTTATTTGCAGACGGCTCAGCTGCCGTCTTGATGGTAGGGGACGAACATCCTCTCTATAAAAAGTCTCAATTCAAAATATTAAATGGCAGCAGCTTCTTTTATGGCGACACTGAAAGAATCATGGGATGGGATATTGTTTCCTCGGGGTTCCAGATCGTTCTTTCTGGTGATGTTCCAAAAATTGTTGTCGAAGAAGTTGCACCAAACATAAAAGAATTCCTGTCGCATAATAAAATGGCCTCGAGTGATATAAGCTTTATGGTTTCGCATCCCGGAGGTCCAAAGGTTCTTGATAAATTAAGTGAAGTCACTGAAAGAACCGCGGAAGAGTTTAGACATAGCTGGCAGAGTCTTCGCGACAAAGGCAACATGTCTTCAGTCTCGGTTTTGCACGTTTTACAAAAGACAATTGCAGACAACAGAGCTCAAAATGAAATCGGGTTAATGCTTGCGATGGGGCCGGCCTTTTGTTCCGAATTGAGTCTCATTCAAAAGTTGTAGGTCGGAATGGATAAGCACATTATAGTTTTAAACGGTATTATTTTATTTTACATTCTTCAACGAATTGCTGAGTTAATCATCAGCAATGAAAATGAAAAATGGCTCATTCGAGAAAATGAGGCCCGTGAAGTCGATCCAAAGGAAACGATGAGGATGAGAATTTTCCATTCACTTTGGTTTGTGAGCTTATTGGTTGAGGCCAATGTCAAAAGAGAATTTCAAACACCGGCCATATCACTAGGTCTTTACTTTGTTCTGGCAATGGGAATGTTGATTCGCTTTCACACAATGGAGAAGCTTAAGCAATTTTGGACTGTGAAAGTTCTGTCGATGAAAAATCAAACCATCTCCAGTACGGGGCTGTATCAATATTATCGACATCCAAATTACGCAGTCGTAGTTGTTGAACTGCTTTGCCTGCCACTGCTCTTTAAAGCTTATGTGACTATGATTCTTTTTTCATTGATTAATTTGTACATACTCTCAAAAAGAATTGAACTCGAGGAGCAAACTCTTATGAAGCAATCAAACTATCATGATCTATTTTTTGTTAAGAAAATCGCCATCGCGACACTTTTGTTTTTCGGAAGCGTGCAGGCCTTTGCAGAAGATATTCATCTCAATTTTAAAAATTATGATGAAGCTAAAAAGTCTGCAGCTTACATTAAATTTAAAAGCGAAAGTACTAAGCTCGGATTACTGACGACGTCCTTTGACGGCTTTATTAAGAATATAAAAATGCATTACATTTTAGAAGGGCAGGTCGTTAAAAATGTTGAAGCTGTTCTCGCTGGAAACAGTCTGGACACAGACGTCAATGCCCGCGACCAAAAGCTCTATAACGAAATTCTTGAAGTAAGCAAATATCCAAACATCAACGTCTTCATTGTTGGTCCTGTTCAGTTAAAAGAAGGTGAACAATTGGCAGAAATGATTTTTCAAATTAAAGATAAAAAAATCAGTAAAAATGTCATTTTTTCGCTCACTAAGAATGATAAGCATTTTCTCGTTAAGGGACATACCGTTCTTGGGCTGAAAGAAATGGGATTGCCCGATCCAAGCATCGCCATCGCTAAAGTTCGCGATGATTTCGATTTTGATTTCGCCTTTATTTTATAGATTACTGGATCTCTTCGTAGCTCTCGCGATGTTTGCTTGAGTTATAAAGTAACGTTGGCAATACGAAGAGATCAACAATCGTTCCAAGGCACAAAATGATTGCTAAAATTCCACCGAACTGACGGATCGGAATAAAGCTATTGAACACAAACATTCCAAAGCAAGTGCAAAGAAGTAAGCCTGAACCGATGACCGGAGAAAGGACGCCTCGATTGTATTCATCAAAATTTTTAAACCGGATTTTCTTTGCATAAATGATGTGGAAACTTGAATCGCCCACAAGCCCGAGTGAGATCGAGAAAGTCATCACTGTGGCAATATTGATTGTAAATCCCAGAAAATAAATAACACCAAAAGTGAGAGCGACAGGCAGTAAACTGACAAACATGAAAATCAAATTAGTTTTCAACGATTTTAAAAAGAAAGCAGAAAAAATAAAAATGACCAGAGCACTAGATAGAAAACTTTCTGTAAGAACCGAAATCATTGCACTCTGTGAAACCATAAGATTATGGTGAATGCCATTTATCTGGAACTTTACATTTTTAGTTTTGAGAAAAGTTTCAACGACTTTCAAATCCTTTAAGTATTCCCGGACATTTAATGGTTCGCCAAGCACTGTGATTCGATACTTTGATTCAATGGGATATCCTTCCTGCAGCGATAAGGGCAGCTGACTTCTCAAAAGAAGGTAGGCATTGATATCGGCCGGCACTTCGTCGTTTTTGGAATACTCTAAATTAACTTTTTTAATGAGCGAATTATTGGCGAGCAAACGATAAGGTTGAGTAAAATTTAATTTTGATAATTCTCCTTCCAGCGAGCTCATAACTGGAATGTCGGGCGTAGAAAAATCGTGGCCTAGGTCAATTACAATTTCCATTACAGGCATACCGGAAACGGTCCGCGTATTTTCAACGATGCGCTCTCTGATTTTTTTATCTTTAGGAAAATACAAAGTCGCATCTGTGACGACATTTAAACGAGTTGGTACGAGTAAGATACTAAAAACTCCAAGAAGAGCGAGAAGGACTACCGTTGATTTAGAAAATGATTTATTGAAAATATTTTTTAACATCAACAGTTGTTTTCGCTCCTGTCTGATATGAGAAGCAATGGGTTTTTCCCAGAGATAGTACCATCCAAGTATGTAGATGGTGCAGCCGAGAACAAGTTGAGCGGCCACTAGACCGAACTGACGGATCACCAGGATTTCAGCCCACCCCAGGCTGAGAAAGCCGATGTAAGTGGTAAAGGTCATTAAAAATAACGGCGCCCATTTATATTTAAAGAAAGTTTTCAATGTTTTGAGTTCTACCAGTGAAAAATACAAATGAAAGGAAAGCGAAAGGCAAACAGTGAAAACCACCAGTGGAATAATCGATGTCACCATATTCATTTGGCCATACATCAATTTTAAAACGGTGAGAGAGAAGCCCGCAGAAAAGAGACAAGGTAAATAAACGATAAGGGCATTCTTGAATTGACCAATGAAAAGGATTGCGATTATTAGTCCCATGGAAAACATCATAGGAAAAAGCTGTTCTTGTATGGCGAGAGAATATTTATCAAGAAGATAGTTAGTGTAGGGAATGCCTGCAAAAGAAGTTGTAGCCTCACTCCAGTATGGCGCAGTTTCAAGATGCTTGAGAATTTTTTTTTGAACTTGATCTTTGTCACTCATGACAAGGGCCGATAAAAAAGTATCTGTTTCAAATTTTATCAGGTCATCATCAGCAGAATTCTGTGCAATACCTTTTTTAACACGTGCAGGATTTTTAATCACTTCACATTCATCTGCACACATTTCTTCAATGGCCTTTAGCTGGCGATAAAATTGCTCTTTATCCTGAGTGTTTTTCTTGATGACGAGAGACTGTTTTTCAACAACATCTTTTTGAAAAAGCTTATATTGGGAAAGAGATTTCTCTGTTAGGAATATTGTTTCCGGATTGCGCTGAGGAAGATCCTTAGCAAAGATTAAAGCAAAAACGCCCATAAGCGCCAACGCCAAAACTGCCGCTTTTTTCCAGGTTGTCATTCTTCAGCTCCTTATACTTTGTCTTTTCTGAAGGTAAGTGGAGATTCTTTAGTATGCGTTCTGAAAAAGCGTGAAAAATAATTCGGATCTTCAAAGCCGAGCTCAAATCCTATTTCAGAAACACTCAGTTCAGAATAGGCGAGATACCTTTTGGCCTCAAGTAAAATTCTTTCCTGAATTAAATGGCTCGGAGACTTTCCGATTGCCCTCGTGATGGCCATCGTGAGATTTTTGGCGTTTGTGCCCATTTCCTTTGCGTAAAAATTGACTGAGTGTTCAGTTTTAAAATGTTGTTCAATAAGTTTTTTTAGTTCTTCAACTTGATGAAGCTTTGGCTTGGATTTACTTTCAACAACACTCATTTTTAGATCAACATTGCGTCCAAGAAAAATCAAAAGGGCTTCTAATATATTTTTGTTGGCAATTTCATACTGTGTATTTTTAGCATTGAATTCATTCAGCATGAGTTCTGCAAGATTGAGCATAGTTTGAAATTCTTTTTCTGTTTTCAGGCTCAGGCAATCTGGCATGATCTCAATGAAGGCTGAGATATCGAGGCCCAGAGCTTCTCGGCTGAATTCAATCATAATTCCTTTAATGTCTTTACTGAGACTCCAAGAGTGAACCTGGGCCGGTTTCATAAAAAAGAAAATGCCTTTAGAGACGTTGTAGCGGGAAAAATCAATTTCGTGCCAGCCCTTACCGTTAGTGATTAAAATTAATTGATAGAAATCGTGTTTATGGGGAAAGGGGATGCGGGGCTGAACACGATGCTCCAGCTTCTCAACTCGAATTCCTCCATGCGAGATTTCCCGAGTACCCAATGAATTAATTTGATATAGACGTTTAATATTCATTCATTGAGCATAATACTTTTGTGGCAAATGTGCTAATTTAAGTGAATTGATCCCCATCCAAATTCTGGATTTACCGTCTATAATCTGAGAGTATAAGCTTTTAAAGTGAGGAGGCATTATGTTCAAGGCAGCATTAATTATGCTAGTGAGTGGAATCGTTTTTTCTGCTTCGGCCAAAGATTTTGTCATTGTGAGAGAGCACTCAAAAATATCTTTTGATATTGATTATATGACTATGACTAAAGTTGACGGAAAATTTAAAACTTTTTATGGAGATTTTAAATTCGACGAGGCGAAGAAAGAAATTTCTAACGTTAATGTTGATATCGTCGCAAAGAGTATTGATACAGGTGATGAGAAACGCGACTTTCATTTGCGCGGTCAGGAATTCTTTTTAGTTGAAAGCAATCCCACTGTAAATTTTAAAAGCAGTGGAAAGGTTCAGCTGAAAGCGGACAACTCCTTCACACTTTCAGGGACAATAACGATTCGTGGAATGGCAAAGCCTTTTGTATTGGAAGGGCTTTATAAAGGAAAAATGAAAGATGCTTGGGGTAAGGAAAGCTATTTCTTTAGTCTGAATGGAAAACTGAATCGTAAAGATTTCAATATGCACTGGAATAAGATGCTCGACAGTGGCGGTTATCTGATTGGTGATATTGTTGGTGTTAATATTCTGATTCAGGCACAGGTACAGGGAGAAGTGACAGCTTTTTCAACACACATGATTCCCAGTACAAAAGGAATTGTGGAGAGAGATCTTTTGAAAAAAGGGAAGATCAAGAAACTGACGACTTCGACTGATCCTCGCGACCACGAGAAAACCGAAGCTAAAAAATAAAATTTATCCCACTTTCTTTTTTATTTTACCAAATCCAGCAGGTTTATCTTTTTCTGCGAATCCTTCTATTTTATAGGATGGCTTAGGCGCGCGGAAAGGAAGAATATTTTGAGGCTGACATGGATCGAAGTCTTCAGGTAATTCGCGGTTAATCTTCCCATTGAGAACGAGTTGTTTCACACTGGTTGTGAAGAGAGTGAAGAGTTCCGGATCAAGTTTCTTTCCCACACTTTTTGCCATTACCGCAATGGCATCTTCAGTTGGAAGAACTTCATGATAGGAGCGTTTTGTCGTCAGAGCATCAAAGAAATCGGCAATCGCAGTGATTCTCGCCAGCAAGTGAATATCTATACCAGTAAGTTTTTGCGGATAACCTGTTCCATTGAAATTTTCATGATGTTCGTGAACAATGCGTTTGATAATTTCGAAATCGACACCTTCGCAATCGCATCCATTTTCATCCAGAAGATGAAAGCCGTAATCCGGATGTTTTTTGATGACATCAAATTCCTCATCAGTCAACTTGTCTGGATTATTGATAATGTCTGTAGGAATCTTGATTTTTCCGATATCGTGAAGAAGACCACCGAGCCCGGCCATTATGACTTCTTCTTTAGGAGCATTAGGTTTTAGAGCAGTATAGAGAGCGATACAATACATCGAAACGTTTATCGAATGATCGTAAGTATAAAAATCGTGAAAGGATAAGCTTGCAATCAAGCCTTGCAGTTTGGAAACGTCGTAATCTTTGATAACGTCTACCATTGACTCAACAGTTGTTTTACAACCCTGAATCGTTTCAGAAAGAATTTCTGTCGTAAATTCTTTATCCGGCTCAAAAAGTTTATCAAGATAATGAATGGCAGAGTCTTTAATGATTTCTGTTTTTTGTTCATCTGAAACGGTCTGGCAGTGAATAAGACTTTTTAAATAGGCTTCACGTTGCGATTCATGCACATAAAGCTGAAAATATTTTTTCTTAAAAACTTTCAGATCTTCGAGAGTAAGGGTTTCGTTTTTAGGATAAATGCGAACATATTTTTCTTTGCTTTCACTCGCTGATGAATTGACATACAAATCGTACGGAACAGTGCGATTCACGACAATCAAGTCGAACGAGACTGAGAAAAAGTTGTTACCCATTTTGGTCATAGCTTTTTATCGGCATTTTTGTGAGCCTAATTAACATCAAACTCAAGCTTTTTACTCTAATAAGTGTATCTTAACATAGTTCACGATCGTTATGGTCAATGCTTCCATAGACAGCTACAATACGGCGTATGAATATAGATCCAATCAAAGCTAAACACCCAAAATTAGACCCCTATATTGCCCTCAGGTTTCCTGATTTCCGCTTCTTCGTGACGGTTAAAATTCTGATGACAATGGCACTCCAATTTCAGTCAGTCATAGTCGGATGGCATATCTACTCGATAACTCATGACCCACTTTCCCTAGGGCTTATCGGCCTGGTAGAAATTATTCCCAACTTTTCAGTAACTTTGTTTGCGGGCCATTTCGCTGACTTATACGATCGCAAGAAAATCGTCTTTTCTTGTTTGATGGTTCTTTTCCTTTGCAGCCTTGGACTCTTTTATACTTCGGCCTTCGTTAACATCCAGAAACAAGTTCTGCTTCTTTACTGCATCATTGCCGTGAGTGGCTTTGCCCGCGGTATTGTCGCGCCCTCTATGTTTTCTATTCTGACCGAATGTGTGCCTAAGGAACATTATGTGAACTCGACGTCGTGGCATTCGACGCTTTGGCAGATTGCCTTCATGTTGGGAGCAGGGGGAAGCGGTTTTCTTTTTAGCGCCATTTCTTATCACACCTATCTCGTCATCACCGTTTTCATGGTGCTTGCAATGGTTGCCTTTTATTTTATTTCTCCCAAGCCGCATTTAATAAAGGGTGATGAAAAAGCACCGATGATGGAGTCCATAAAATCAGGTGTGAAGTTCGTTTTTAGCAGCCAGATTTTTCTCGGCGCAATTTCACTCGATCTCTTCGCTGTTTTATTTGGTGGAGCCGTTGCCTTACTTCCGATTTACGCGAACGATATTTTAAAAGTTGGGCCACAAGGTCTGGGCTTTTTAAAAGCTGCTCCCAGCCTGGGTTCTTTCATCATGGCCGCTATCGTAGTGCACTGGCCGCCGGTAAAAGACACAGGTAAAAAGCTTCTCGCGGCCGTTTTCGGCTTCGGGATCTGCATGATTATCTTCGGTATCTCTAAAAATTATTACCTTTCTCTTTTCATCCTCGCGCTTTCAGGTGCGTTTGATAACATCTCGGTTGTCGTTAGAGGAACCATTATGCAATCACTTGTACCGCCGGACATGAAGGGCAAAGTGTATTCGGTGAATTCCATTTTTATTGGCTCGAGCAACGAGATTGGGGCCTTTGAATCAGGACTAGCCGCGAAACTGATGGGGGTGGTTCCTTCAGTTGTTTTTGGTGGCACTATGACACTCTTCGTGGTTCTTTTTACAGCCTTGAAGGCCCCAAAACTTAAAAACTTAAACTTTTTAGACAAAGATCACGCAAACCTTTGACTCAATATTTTTCCCTGTTATAGTCACCCGTCCAAAGAAAATGGGGAGACAGGCAATGAAAAATATCTCAGTTTTAACTCTTACGTTGGCACTCGCAGTATCGTGTGCGCCTAAGAATCAATCAGGCAAAAGCGGATTCATTCTAAGTGATTATTTCAGCATGCGCCAGCAGACACCTACAACCTATGTAGGTTTGGTTCAGCTCCAACTTCCAGCACTACTTGCGAATGCAAAAATGGAAAACGGTAAAGCTGTAATTGACGAAGAAATGAAGAAAGCAGTTCTTGCTGAACAAGAAGACGTGATCTCAAGACTTCAAGAACTTTCACCAGACGTAAAAGTAATCGCTTCATATAAGTTAGTTTTGAATGCAGTGGCCTTTGTTGCTCCATCTGAACTTGCAGATAAAATTTCAAAAATCGAAGGCGTTACTCGCGTTATTGAAAATACAAATTTCGACAGACCTAAAACGGCATCTGTTGAGAAAAAACTTTCTGAGCTTGGCGGTGTTTTAGCAAACACTGATCTTAACGCTCACAATACAGTCACATTCATCGGTGCAGACAAAGTTCACAAAGCGGGAGTTTCTGGACAAGGAATGAGAGTAGGGATCATCGATACAGGTATCGATTACACTCACTCAATGCTTGGTGGTCCAGGTAAAAAAGAAGTTTACGAATCAATTGACGCTACAGCAGATGCACCAAAAGAACTTTTTCCAAATGATAAAGTTGTTGGTGGTGTCGACTTCGTAGGAACAGAATACTCTTCTGGTTCATCAGACATTGAAAAAACAATTCCTAAAAGAGATGCGAACCCTCTTGATGAAGGTGGGCACGGCTCTCACGTAGCGGGAACTGTTGCAGGTATTGGTGACGGTAAAAAATCTTATTCAGGTGTTGCTCCTGAAGCAAAACTTTATGCACTAAAAGTTTTTGGTAAAGAAGGCTCAACGTCTGACATTGCCGTTATTCAGGCTTTAGAATTTGCTGCTGACCCAAGCGAAAAACTTGATCCGCAAGATCGTCTCGATGTCGTTAACCTTTCATTAGGTGGCGGTTACGGTAAACCAAAAATTCTATACACTGAAGCAGTGAAAAACCTCACGAGAGCGGGAACAGTTGTTGTCGCGAGTGCTGGTAACTCTGGAGACAATCCTTATATCGTAGGCGCTCCCTCAACTGCAGATGATGCTATCTCTGTTGCCGCAGGCATCGATGATATGCCACAAAATATCGCTATTCCTGCTGTAGAATTAAAGATTGCAGGAAAAGAAAAACTTCTTGAATCAATCGAAGGAACAATTGGAACACCGGCAAATGAAAGCAAAGTAAGCGGCACATTTGTGTACATCGGCAATGGCGCTGATCCAATCGCTGAAGAAATTCAAGTTGCGGTAAAAGGCCATATCGCCCTAATCGATCGCGGTGGTATTTCATTTGTTGATAAACTTGCTGTCGCAGTAAAACTTGGAGCTACTGGAGTTGTCGTTGCCAACAACCAGGAAGGAAATCCGATCCAGATGGGCGGGGACAAGCATTTTGATATTCCGGCCGTCATGGTTAATAAAGCTGTAGGAACTGAAATCAAAGAAGCGCTGAAAGCGGGAACTGCAGTCGAATTCAATTTCTCACCCGGTAAAATCATTACTCGCGATGACTTGATTGATACAATTACAGATTTCTCATCACGTGGTCCGCGTTCAATCGATTCACTTATTAAACCGGAAATTACAGGTCCGGGCGCAAACGTTATTTCTGCAGCAATGGGCTCTGGATCTGAAAGTGTTCAATTCTCAGGAACATCAATGTCTGGTCCGCACATCGCTGGTGTCATGACTCTTTTAAGACAAGCTTTCCCAACTCTGACGGTTGCTGAACTTAAAGCGAAAGTTTTAAATACTTCAAAAATTATGATGAAAGGAAACGTTCATATTCCAGTTTCGCTACAAGGAGCTGGACGAGTTCAGGTAGAACAAGCTTTCAAATCAAAAGCTCTGGCCATGCCTGCAACTCTTTCTCTTGGCGAAGTTTCTGTTTCAAGCAACAAAACTGTAGCCAAAGTTGTGACTGTAAAAAACACTTCTGACAAAGATATGATTTTCACAACAAGATCTCTTGCTGGAAAAAATGTTAAAGTAAGTCTTCCTGGATCTTTCAAAGTAAAAGCGAACAGCTCTATGAAAGTTACTGTAAGCTTCACACTTTTAAGAGCCACTGAAGACCAATCAAGCATTGAAACTGACGGTTTCGTTATTATGCGCTCTCAGGATGGGGCTGAGGTTATCAACCTTCCATTCCTAGCTATCGTTAATAAAGTGACTGATATCTCTGCTACAGACTTTGTCACAATGACAAATTCTGAAGTTGATAAACTAGGTGCTCAGGTTAACCTGAAACTGATCAATAAAGGCGCAAATGATGGTGATGCTCTTGTCTTCAACCTTCTTGGAACAGACGAAAGAAAAGTCATCGCACCTCCAATGAATCTTTCAAAAGGCAATACTTGTGACCTTGAAGCTGCCGGTATCCGTATCGTAGATAAAGAAGTAGAAGGCGCAACGAAGAAAGTTCTTCAAGTTGGTGTAAAACTCTACGACTCATTAACTATGTGGCAACCATGTGACATTTCACTTCAGATTGACTCTGATGCTGATGGTGTTGCAGACCTTGAACTTCTAGGGATCAAAGCAAACTACATCTCTGGTATTACCGCAGACGTCTTTGCTTCTATTCTTCTTGATGCAAAACTTGCTCGCGAATTGAGAAAGAACTTCGAACTAGATCCAACAACTAAAGAAGACTACAAAGAAGCTCTTCTAGATGCTGGTGATATGAAATTCTACGATCACTCAGATGTTGCCGTGATTGAAACGGACATCACAAAAATCGCGACTGACAAAAAGGGTGTCATCGGAATCAAGCTTGCTGTAACGAATCTTGAAGCAGACGCTGATGATGATTTCCTCGCTAATCACGGTGAAAAATGGCAAAAAATCAATATCGCTGAAAATGCTTTTGCTTTCTACGATATGCCTGAAGCTGTTACTGTAAAAGCAAATGACCAGGAAACTCTAGCGCTAAAACGCGGAGCAGGTTCATCGAGACTTCTTGTTCTTTATCCGAACAATGCAACAGCGGTAAACTCACAGTCAAAGGATAAGCAATCGCAAATCTTGGCTGAGAAATTTCAAAAGTAATTTTTATCTAAATTTAAATTTAAGAGCGCAGCCTTCGGGCTGCGTTTTTATTTCTAGCGCTTGCGTAAGCCTTCTATTTGCGGGGTTTGTTTTTTTTACAAAACAATCTTTGTAGAAGAAAAATATGTTAAGGTGAGGCATGAAAAAATCGGGCTTTGGACTCATTCTGCTTCTCCTAGGGGTTGTAACGACTGCCCAATCAGAGTGCGTTTTACAAAGTGATTCGTCCGATCGAATGACTCATTGTAAGTTGCAGCTCGATGTTTATCCTAAACCCATTCATGTGTATTTCTCTCCCAACCATAATCAAAAATATCTTGTGCATTTTCATGGTCATAACCTCGAAGGTTATTCTCATTTTGATAAACGGTGGGGAGATTATGGACAATATCTACTTCACTCAAAATCGGAAGCCGTCCTGTTTGTTCCAGAAAGTGAAGGGAAGTGCGCTACTTATGATTCTTTTTTTTCGGATGCTATAAGAACTAAAAAGTTTTTTATGGCCATTGAAAATGAACTCAAGGTCAACGAGCTTTCTGCCCTCAGTGGACACAGTGGCGCCTATCGTGTGCTCAATCGACTCAGCGACTACGCCAATAATAATTTGATTTCCTTTTCTTCCATTGGGCTTTTCGATGCCACTTATTCAGACATCCCTAGGATAAGAACTTACGTCAGAGCGAAAGACATTTTATTCTTTGATGCATTTGTCACTGGTCCTAAAGCGACGACTGAAGACCTAAGCAGATCTTTGATGAAGGAATTGAAAGGGGATAAAATCTTTTTTGTTCCGGTGAAAGGCGAGAGTGAGGAAAGTTTATTGGATCAGCACTTTATGGTTTTAAAACGCGGAAGCCTTGAAGAGTTTTTCTCCAAAGCTTCCGAGAATTAAATTATTTTGCGAAATGGTTTTTGTAGTCTTCGATTCCGGCCTGAACAACTTTATAAGCTTCTTCAGCACCGTACACAGATTCAATCTGCATTTTAATCGGCTCTCCTGGAATTGTTTTGTATGAAAGGAAATAATGTCTCATACGATCAATGATCACAGGATTGATTTGAGAAATATCGTTTACACCTTTGTAGAATGGATCGCCGTTTAGAACAGCAATAATTTTATCATCCACTTCACCAGAATCGATCAAACGGATCCCGCCGATAACTCTTACGTCCATGATGATGTCTGCACGGTGAATTGGAAGTTCTGAAAGAACACAGATGTCATGCGGATCACCGTCACCGTTAGTTGCCATTTTTGAAAAGGCAGCTGTTTTTTCTGCTGAGTATGTTTGGGGAATAAGTCCGTAAAGAACTGGCGGTAGAGAAGAAAATTTTTGTGGACGATCAACCATAATGAAACCAGTTTCTTTATCGATTTCATACTTGATGACGTCGTTCGCAATAATTTCAATATATGCTTTGACTACCTTAGGAGCTTCTGCGCCAATGTTAATTCCGTGCCATGGGTGTGGGCGGTTTACCATAAAATTCGACTTAGATTTTGTGGACATTGTGTACCTCATCTTAAAAAATTGTGCGTCAAAGATATCATGTTATACTTAGAAAATCCATGGAAAGCGAATTTAACAAACAGTTCAAAAAGCAGTCTCAACGTCAATTAAGTAGAATTAAGGCCAGTCTAGTCATCGTTCCTTTAGTGATGATCGCCTTTTCGTTTGGAAAATGGCGCGGCCGCTGGAAAGAGTGGACGGTGCCTGAGTTGAAACGGGAGGTCCTTAGCAAAAGCACATTGAGTTTTGAAGAACAAAAGAAACTCGTGCTTGAATTCGATTATTTGGTTTGCAAGGGAGTTATTCCTTGTGGAAACGCGACGAACTCAGGAAATCCCGAGTTCATTCAAAAAACGTGTTTGGAAGGGCTGAACCAGTTGAAGAACATTGTTATTCCTCAAGTGCTTCCAATGGCCGTTCAAAAAAATATGGAGCTGTATCTGCAATCATCCATGAACAGTAACCAGTTGATGATGGATGCTTGGGAAATTCAGAAGGATAAAGTGAAAGGGGCTAGCCTTCTTTCAACAATGAGGAATTGGGAAATTGATACTTGCACAGCTAAAAGTATTCCTCAGAAAATGCGCAGACTTTATCAACTAAACGGATCTGATTCACAGGGACTCATCACTTGCAAAGAGATTGAACAATTGCATTCAGCTAACGTAGAATAATTGCATCAATCTTTAGCGTGAGAAATTCATGAATAAAATGACAGCGGTTTTACTAGTTATGTTTGTTACTGCGGTATCTGCAGACGAAAATTTTCCAAAAGGTTTTTCAAAACATCAGGTCAGTCTGGGGATATCCGGATTCAATATAAAAGAAGAGTCACTTCTATCAAGAGGAGCTGCCACTTTTCTAGAAGGGGATTTTCTTTATGGCGTCGATTCCGATCTTCAATTGCGCCTCACTCCTGTGGCGAGTTTTATCAGCGGTCAACAAACTTCAAGAGATCCACTCAGTCCACTAACGAATTCCATTTATCTGAAAGAAGCATCTGTTGAGAAAAAACTAGGCTACGATCTTTCGATCAAGGCCGGAGTTCTTTATCAAAAAGAATTTTTACCTGCGATCGCGGGTTATACCAAAGCGTTTCCGGGAGTAGGACTTCTCGCTCCATTTAAAATGCAGAATCATATTTTTGAAATCCGCGCTCAGGGGGCCGTTCCTGCGAGTTCAGGTCTAGCTTCAACTTCATCAGAGCTTGAATCTAGTGCGTCTCTTTATTCAGGGACTGCCTTTTTAAAATCCCAATGGACTGAGACTTTAGCCACGACGCTTTCTGTTTCGCATTTCGGATTTAATAAGCTTTCTTCTTCTGCTGCGACAGAATCTATCAATCGCGGAAATACGGTGGCGAGTCCCACTGCTGGTACAAAAGTTTTTGTCTACAAGTATGATGGAAATGAAGTGACGTTTGGCTCTGATTATCGAGAAGAAAATGCGGTTTTTGGAATTCTTGGCAGTTATATAAAAAATGATTCTGCTCCAAAAAATTTGAATCAGGGATATTTCTTTTCGATCAGCCCTGGCCTTGTACTCGCTTCAAAAAGTGTTGTTCGTCCACTAATCGAACACTATCATGTTGAAGCAGATGCCATGGTTGCTGCGTACTCAGATACGACCTATGGACGTACAAACAGAGATGGTTACCGTTACGGAATCGCCTACGAGAGCAATCGCTACAGAGCGAGTTTTGTTTATGCTGATTCTAAACTTATTAAGGCCACTCCGTTTCAGAGTGCTGATAAAACCTTTTTTGTGAATCTCAATATCGATAATCTTTTCTAGAACTTTTTTCCAGCGTGTTTAAGCTTTAGACGGCCTTTACTGGGCCGTCTAAAGATTTGTCATCCCACATCCTACAATATCCCGAATTCGAAGAGTTAAGACTAAGGCATAAGAATTGCTTCAGTACTCAGTAAACTACCTTTTATAAGCGGGAAATTGAAATGTTATCACATTCAAAATCTGTTTACTCTCAACTCATGCTTCTTCTTTTGGCGGCATTTTTAAATGCTTGTTCAAACAAAGTAGAAAATGCAGACGCAGGAAAGCTTGCTACTTTCTTTGTCGACAGCATTGAAGGTTCGAGCGAAGTTTCTAAAGTTGATGCTGTCTATGCTCTTCCAAAAGAGCGCTTGTATAATTTCAAGGCCTGTGTGAAAGATATCATGCAATCGAAAGCTATCCAGGGACAGTCCTTTAAAATTTCAGGTGGGGATGAAGATAAAATCGTCGATTCAGATGAACAAGGTTGTTTGAACTGGAATGAATCTGTTGAATTTAATTTTCTTGCTCAATCGAATTACATAAAAATTACCCGCACCATCGTTGCCAACGGACTTCACAAAGGTGCAACGGATGTTCAATTTGCGATCAACCCTTGGGCCCATGGTGATGAAGCCGGCACAGTCGTCGATCCAAAGAAAAAAGCTGTAGCAGCGCTTTCTACTGAGAAAGAAGGCTCTTCGGCTTTTCTGGCTGATACGTCACGTTCTCCTCTCTGGTCGATCTCTCCACGTGTATCAGTTGTTGAACAAGAGTTCTCAGCTGCCGGCGTGAAAATGGTTTTAAAGTATCAAACAAAACTTTCCCTTGTTCTGAAGAATGCAGCTCAACAGAACGTTCAATATCCAATCACCACAGGTGCCTTCGATGTTGAAATGATTCTCTATAATGCTGTCGTTGAAAATGGAAAAGAAACACTTCTACCCATTGCTTCAGCTGTTGAGAATAATGTTTCTTTCTCACAAGATACTTTGATTGCAGAATTTCCTTTTACATTGAGTTCACTTCCCAACAAGGGACAAATCTTTTTGGGAATCAGAATCAATGCGTCTTCAAACGATATCGGTCTTGATCCATTTGAAGGTGTTTATATGATTTCCAGCGGTCCTTCTGTGAAGACTGATGGAATTCCTGTTCCTGCAAAAGGAAAAACATTTGGTGAACTTAAAGTTCAATTTTCTGGAACTTCTTCTGATAAAAAGGAAGATAAAAAAGAAGACGTGAAACCTGGGCTTGAAATTGAAAAGCTAGATCTTCGCTTTTTTAAAATTGGTTCTGAAACGACTACCGATAGACAAGTATTCTTCAACATAAAAGCCTGTGTAAAAAGCAATCTTGATAAAAGACCTATCAGAGACGAGGAATTCTCTGTTCAAACCATCTCTGGAAAAGCTCCAGTAAATTTAAAATCAAATCAGGAAGGCTGTATCAGTTGGGATGATTCCATCTGGCATAAAGTTTTTGCTAAAGAAAGATTCATAAAAAAAGCGGTTTCCATTGCTCACAAAGGTTTCAATTTGAATAAAAAAATTGAAGTCGTCATCAATCCTTGGGATGAAGGATCGAACTTCGGACGCGACCAGCGCTTTGTTGAAGATTTCAACTCTCTAAATATCAATCCTTCGTCAGAAAACGCAAAGATCATGATTGATAACTACAATTTCTCAGTCGTGAATTATAAGTACGAAATTAATAAGAATCTTGATCTGACTATTGTGAAAAATGGAATTCTCGCTCTCAGTGCAAAAGTTGTAAACCATTCGTCACTTTCATATGGCCGTGGTGGATATGAGCCTTTGAGAGACGGAAACTATCTTTTAAAATGGTCTGTGGTAACCCTTGACGAAAATGACAGAGCTGAATCTGTTGTCAGCACCGGTGAAAAGAAAGTGACAACCTTCGGTGGTGATTTAAAAACTGACGTGAGTTTCAAAGTTTCTGCTTTTGAGAAATTGAATACTCGTTCGAGACTAGTTGTTGCACTTTATACAATTAAAGAATCAAAAACCAAAAATGCTAAAGTAGAAATCGACAGAAATAGCGGATTGGAAGCCACTCCCTATGTAGGAACAATTGTTTTAAACCGAGATGAAGATGGCCAGAAAATGATGAGAGCTGAAGACAATCTTGGTCTTGGAAAAGGCGATCTTTTCGACAGATTAGCGTCTCTTGGAAATGGAGTCTCTAATTCTGCGGCGGCAATGGATAAAGTTCTTCGCGCACAGAATCTTCAAAAAATTAACATCGCCAATGAAAAAGAATCTCTTTTTATAAGAGACGGTCTGGCGAACCCGCTCAAATATTACACATTAACTAAAAAACCAGCTTACTATCACGAAGCGGAGCAGAAGCCAGCTCTATCTTCAACTGTCCTAGCTAACTTTGCCAAGACTGGAAAGATAAATTCAGATCTCGCCGTTCAGATGTGTTCGTTCTGGTTTAATGATTATTTCAGACGTCTTTCTGTCGCAAATAAAACGGTCTCTCTTGATGAAATGGCAACTCAGCGTCTGGTTCAATCGTGTGTGATGGCCGTGAGAAAAGATCCATCACGTTTCTTTAAAACAGATAAGAAGCTGGTTGTGAAAAAAGTGGGCGCAATTAAATACGCTTCAGGAACGACAACCAACTTCAGCGTAGGAAATTCTTTTAGCGTCGCCAAGTCGGAATCGAATACAAAAACTCAGACTTGGTCTTGGACGAATTCAGTAGGCTTGTCTTTCGAGCTCTTCGACATTTTTAAAATTAATTCAACTGGTAGCTATGCGATTGCCTCTGCGCACGCAAAATCAGATACGACAAGTAGTACTGCTGTCGTCAATGCTTCTACTTATATGTTCATGCAAACCAGCACATTTAATGTTGAACTTACTAGCTACGAAGAATGTTCATCTATCAGATTGTCTCCTGAACTTTTTGCTGGCCCTAGAGCCTCGCTCAACTTTGTTTTTAACAGCGCAATGAAGGCTCAGGAAATTGCCAAAGTGGCCACTTCAGGGTTCTTCATTTGTACGGGAATCGATAATACAACTCCTGTCGTGAAAAAAGAAAATTACTATCTCGTTTCGCAGGATATGGGATCAAAAGGTGGCGAGCAGGATAGTTACTCGAGAGAAAATCAACAACTCTTTATGACTTTCAGAGGTCAAAAAGATCTGACAAGTTTTCTTTCGATTATCCAAGGTTCTGTTAAAGGCCCGGCTTCATCGGGATCGCTTGACAATTCTTCAAGTGCAAACGTGACGGGAGCAGCGAAAATGCTCGGCGGTTTACCTTCATGGCCTGGAGTGTTCTCTGACGGAGAATGATTTAATTAAAATGAAACAAGGCCGTGCTGTTTTGATAGGCTTGCTTTAAAACTGTTTCCAATGGAACGTTTTTAACTTCTGCAATTTTTTCGGCAACAAACGGAAGATAGTAAGGCGCGTTCTCAACACCTCGGTAGGGATCTGGAGTCAGAAAAGGCGAGTCCGTTTCTAATAAGATCCTTTCAAGCGGTGTGATTCTTAAAGCATCGCGGACATTTTCCGCATTTTTGAAAGTAATGATGCCATTAAAGCCGAGATAAAAACCTTCTTCCAAAGCAAACTTTGCCAATTCAAGCCCAGATGTAAAACTATGAACCACGCCCTTCCGCTTAAGACGTGGGCTAAAGTTTTTCAATATTGATTTTGTATCTTCATCTGCATCGCGAGTATGGATAACCACAGGCAGATCGAAATCAATGGCGATCTGGAGTTGCTCCTCAAAAGCTTTGATCTGTTCTTCGCGCGGAGACTTCGAATAATAGTAATCGAGTCCGATTTCACCAACCGCGACGATTTTCTTCTTTCTTTCAGTCAGATTTTTTACCACATGTTTTTTGACTTCGTCGTTCCACTCTTTACCATCATGTGGATGTAGACCTTGAGTGCAGTAAATTTGGGGAAAAGTTTCAGCAATTAAAATCACTTCGTCCAGATTCTCAGGAGAAGTCGATATCGTTACCATTTTCTCAATATTGTGTTGTTCTGTTTTTTCCACAATTTCTTCACGCGACATGGCCTTCAACATATCCAGGTGGAAATGTGTTTCAATAATCGGAATTTCAAGAACAGGAATGTCGCGTCTTTTTTTGCTCATGAGTATGACTATACATCAAATTAAGTCTTGAGTGTAAAATTCAAAATCACAGAACCGCATAAAATAAAGGCCAGGCCTATTGCTTGAGTGAGGTTAAATCTTTCAAAAAAATAATAATGATCGAGACAAAGCGAACCTATGATTCCCACCGCTGACCACAAAGCATAGACTGTGCCTAAAGGTAAATTTTTAACGACAAGAGAAAGGAGGTAAGTAGCGATAGCGTATCCAACGACAACTCCCAAACTAGGGAGAAGTTTCTGAAATCCGTTTGAATGCTTCATGGCAAATGTACCGAAAATTTCGGCGGCCACTGCGAAGAATAGATAAAGCCAGTTCATGGTTGACAAGCTTAACTGCTTCTGGTTTGATACGTCAAACTTTAATACTATATTTTAAACATTCTACTTTTATCCAATGAAAAATCAAATTGAACCTCAAAGTACTTCTACAGATCGCCGCGATTTTATAAAAATGTCTGCCTTTTCTTTTTTTTCGCTAGGCCTTCCGAAGCATTCCGAAAAAATACTCAACACGATCATTCAAAAATCTCTTCCACTCAATATAGGACCCATTCAACGTCTCACTAATTCAGAATTTCAAAGCCTCGATTTCAACGGCGATAATATTAATCGTCCTCACGACATTCTTTGGAATATTAATGGCTATCTTGCCAAGAAGGGAGGAGTGCCTGCCCCATCGGAAAAAAGAAAAGTTGTTATTGTTGGTGGAGGAATGTCTGGTTTAATCAGCGCGTGGAAACTGCGATCGATGAACCCACTTCTACTCGAGCAGGATAATTTTCTCGGAGGAAACTCGAAAGGAGAAATCATTAATAATTCTCTTTTCTCTATAGGTGCAGCTTATATTACTGTTCCAGACAGTGGTTCTGAAATTGAAAAGTTTTTACAGGAACTCAATCTGATGGGGGAGTTAAAACTGGAAAGTGCAGAAGAGACAAAAATATCTTTTCAAAAAAAGCTCATGACTGATTTCTGGAAAGGCGCGAGTGACCCTGCCAGAGCTTCAGAATTTATTCGCGTCGATGAAGAGTTGAAACGAATTTACAACGAGTCTTTTCCAGATATTCCATGGACGAAGGAATCGGCAATTTCATTGGAAGAATTCAAGAAATGGGATTCAATGACGTTTGAGAAATGGCTCGCGCTTACTTTTGGAAACGTCCATCCGCACGTGATGGAATATTTTCAATTGTATTGTTGGTCTTCATTCAATGCCTCAATAGATGAAATTTCAGCGGCCCAGGCGTTGAATTTTTTAGCTGCAGAAGTAGCTGGTGTCCTTGCTCTTCCAGGGGGAAATGCTGCCATTACTCAACGAATTTATGAACGCCTTAATAAAATGCTCAGTGCCGATTCTCTTCGTGCGGGAGCAATGGTGTTACGAGTTGAAGCAAAAAAAGAAAACGAAGTATGGATTACCTATGAGAATTTACAAGGAGAAATTAAAACAATCTCTGCTGAAAATTGCATTGTAGCTTCACCGAAGTTTGTCGCCAAACATATCGTGCAGGATTTACCTGCAGAGCAATCCGCCCTATTTGATAAAATCTCGTATCGAGCATACATCGTGGCCAACGCTATCTTTGAAGGAAATTTTGAATCGCCGGCCTATGATGTTTATTGTCTCGACGGATTGAAACCGAATTCTCCAACGCCCTTGAATCCACCTAAGCGTGCCTTCAGTGATGTGTGCTTTGGAACCTGGGCCGCGAATGATCTCACCAAAAACGGAGTCCTTACCATCTACAAGGCCCTACCTTATGATGGAGCGAGACAATTTCTCTTCAGTCCAATGGCACACGATAAACATAAATCACTTATCCTTAAAGATCTGCCCGAATTCTTAAATGCAACTGGAGTAGACCAATCTATGATGAAAGGTTTACGAATGACCCGATGGGGACATTCTATTCCTGTAGCGCAAGTGAATTTACTGGCAAGTGGACAGCTGGAAAAAATGAATCGCCCAGTGAAAAACAGTATTTTCTTTGCGAATCAGGACAATTGGGCGAATCCGGCCTTTGAATGTGCACACGATGTCGCTCACCAGGCTGCGCTGGAAATAAGCCGTCGATAACCGTTCTTTTTAATCAGAAATAAAAAATCAATTTCAGGCATCGCTTTCCGATAAGAATGCTTATGAAATTAACTTTTTTATTATTGTTCTTCTCTTATTTATCTCAATGCTTTGCCTATGATGTCCCATCCGAGTGTAAAGAGATTAAGGTCAAAGACTGTTCTGTTTGCACGGTTACGACAGCAACCTCACCAGAAAGTAATGTCAAAAAAATTTCTGATTCAATGAATGTCCTTGCTTCATTTTCATTTATTGAAAGCGAAGTTGAAAAACTTTCTAAAGTGAACAACACTCTCAAAAAAAATCTGGCTCCGCTTTTCCGAACATTGCGTGACGGTGAGAAAGAACCGACCTTTAAAGAATCGCGATCAAGAATTGCTGAGATCAAAAAAGATTTTGAAAAACTGACAGTCCTTTCAAGAGAAGGGCTTCGCCTCCAGAAAAAATTCGATATTTGCATTACCAGTTGTTCTGCTTCTAGAAAATTAGAAATCTCAGATGAGATAAGTCGAATACAGAAAATGAAAATTGCCCTTTTTATGGGACAGCCCCTTTTAGGGAATAAAGCTTTTGAAGAGCGAATGAATTCAATGGATGAAAAAATGATTTCCGAAGATTCATTTTTCTCCAATGATTTTTTTGAACATGATTTGAAAGAAGCCTTGTTTGCAAATATCAACAAGCTTGCGGACCGCGATACGGAGTTCTTTCATTTTCAAAACGATGGCAAAAAACCTTATCGCCCTGAAGCGAATCAAGACTACGTGAAGTCTTATATCGACGATGCTTCGTCACGCTTTCCGGGAATTATGGAAGATCTTGTAAAAAGTTCTTACTACGAAGGAGCCTATTCTGATCCGGCTACAAAACATTCGGCCTGTCTTTTTTCAAAACAGTTTAAAACCTACAGCGATCGAAAAGAATATAAAGAAATGGCCGTCGATGCAGGTCTTTTCATTCTTCCTTTAATGACAGGTCCCATAGGCAGAGGAGGAGCTCTCGGAGTGGAATTGATGTTCGGTGAACGCCTTGCACTTTGGGGATTGAGATCGGAAGAAGCCCGCAAAACAATCAATGCTGCTTCATTGGTTTTTCAGGCCGGAGCAGTGGCTTCTGATCTCGAGAGACTGCAAGCGCTTTCTGAAGAGTGTAAGTTAAGTGAGGTTCGTTTTTTAAATAAAAGCAGTGAAGATCAATTGCAGGAATTCAGAGGCTGTCAGAAAAAACTTTCTGACAAAATTTTCATGACTGAGTTGAGTTTGATCCCCGCCGCGACAACAAATATTTCAGCGGCGGCCTTAAAGTATTTTAATAAGGCCGCAGTCGCGAAGCGACCTCTTGCAGCTGTTTTCAGGCAAGAAGTAAAAAATGCAGATGAAATGGCACGCAAGATTCAGATGAATGGTTTGAAGCTGGAAAAAAATCAGGTTGGACTTGAATTTAAAACGGCAGATTCAGGTGTCTTTTCTGTAATGGATCTTAATGCTGTTTCCAAATCGACTGATGCAAGTGTTAAAAAAATTCCGGAAGAGTATTGGCGCTACGTTGGCAATATTTACAATGAAAGATTAAATCTCTCTCCGGCCGAAGTGGAAGGCTTTATTAAATCCAGTGTGGAAATGAGTCCGAGGACAAAGTTAATTTTAAATACGGCGAAATCACCTTTAGATGGTGAAATGAAAATCAACGGTGGGGTAGGTATTGTTGAGGCCGCAAAGAAAGGTGAACTTCTACCGCTGGAAAAGGCGACGGGAGTGCGCATCGACAGAAAGCCAGAAGAGAAAATCGTCGAGATCGTTCGTCTCACAGTGGGAAAAGATGTCGAAGCGGAAAAAATGTCTAAAGCTCTTGTGGGTAATGCGGTCAGTTTAATAACTCAAGATAAATCGATTTCAAGGGTTTTCATTTTTACATCGAAAATTCATGCGAGACTTTATAAGAGAATGGGGATTCCTGCAGATAAAATTAAAGACATTGATAAACGAGATGTTTTGATTGAAATGACCCGCTCTGAATTAGAGCGGGTCATGAAAGAAAAATCAATTCTGGAAAATGCGGGAGCCTATTTGCCGGCCCTTCTCAAGATCTCATCCATGATGGCAAACATCTGGTCTGGAGGAAGTACGCCTTCAATTTTAACTCCGTTAATGAGGTAACTTGGAGTTGAGCGAACATTGAATGGATCTGCTGCTCTGATAAGTTCAACAACTTTTTCTTTTGTTTTAGGATCAGCTACACAGGCCTCAAGCTTGTGGTCTTTAATATATTGATCAACGTAACCAGCTTCGAATTTTTCCTGATTAGCGAAGATTTCATCATGAGCTTTAGCAAAATCTTCTTTCGGCATACAGCTGGCAGCAAAAGCAGCTTTACAAGCGTACATGTGCAGCGGTCTTTCCATGCTCGGGTTACAGCTGTTATCAAGAGGGTAAAAGAAATATTGAATATCAATTTTTCCTTCGTAGCGAGCAGCTACCAGTGGAATCACTTGAGATAGCGCTTTACAAGCAGGACATTCAAAATCAGAGAAGATGACCATCTTAATGGGTGCATTGGCAGCCGTCGCAATTTTGAATTCTGAAGCCACTTTCGGACTTCCCAAATCTGGTAAAGAATAAAATTGCTTAATTAAATCACCGGCCACTGCCGTTTGCGCTTTTGATTTATTGTCTACGTTGATTTTAACGAGAGCGCTGATTGCAATCACAATAACGGCGAACGCGACTAAGTATCCAGGTGCCGGTTTCCAGTGGCGACTTTTTCTGAAAAACAATAGAAACGCCAGGCCTGAAACAATGTAGTAAAGAGTACAGAACGGGCAAAGTCCTTTCAAAATAAGAAGCGAAAATAAGAAGAGGACAATACATCCAGCGAAGTTTACGGCAAGAGTGAAGTACATTGTTCTTTCGAAATCTTCATTTTTAATGATGAGACCCACCATCATTAATGCACCAACGATGGCTCCAAAAACGGATATAGGAATTCCAGCAATGTTTCCAGCTACCGATAAAGTCGTCTTGTCACAGTTAAAGAAACTGTTAACGTTGCAAAGTGATTTGCTCTCTAGACCAGTAGGAAATTTTAAATCAAAGTAATGCTGAGTGAGATACAGTGAGAAGCCAACCATCATAGCTCCGAGAAGAAGCACGATAATTGTCGTGTTGACTTTTTTGTCCTGGTAGACTGACGAATGATACATTTTTAACTCCGTTTAAGGGATATACATATTCCAGTTGCGTTCTGTTGTTTTATTACGTCGGTAGCTGAATAATTGTGACTCTTCAAAAGTACAAAGATCAGAAATTTCTATTTTGATTCCCGGATAAAGTTTTTTCAGTTGTTCTGACACAACGACATTCATATCAAAAAAGATTTTACCTTCTTTTTCGACAAACGATTTTGGATACTCCGAAAAGTTCGCCTTGAAATCCGCTTGAACTTCATAGTGGCGAACACTGATGTGAGGTCCCACAAATGCGTAAAATGGTTTCAAAGAAGCGATCTTCTCATGACCAAGGATTTTATTATGAAGGCCTCTCCAGCCTGCATGAACAAAGGCGTGCCCGCTTTCACCCAATAAAACAACCGGAAGACAATCTGCCGTAAGAATGGCCATGGGCATTTGATTTTTTCCAACCATGCCGTCGCCTTCAATTTCATTGCAATTGGTTTCATCGAGAACAATATCAGAATGAGTTTGCAAAACGCGCAGAAAGGCGAATGTAGGCCGGGATTGATAAGTACAAAACTTACCTCTCGGAAGTTGTTTTTCAAAAACAGAATGGGCATCGGCCATGATGTTACACCGGAGTTTCTAATTTCCTTGATAGCTCGAGGACGTCTTGAAATAGTTTAGGCGGTGGAACTTCAAAACGCAATTTTTCGCCGGTAATTGGATGCACAAGTCCGAGGACTTTTGCATGGAGAAACGGATGTGGATAATCGCCTATCAATTCTTTAAGGGGAGCTCCCAATTTCATGAATTGTTCATTAGGCGAGCCATAGGTTGAATCGCAGATAATAGGCATCTTCAGAAGGTCTGAAGTATGGACGCGGATTTGATGTGTGCGGCCTGTTTCGAGAGTAAACTCCATATGCAAATGGCGGTTAAACATTTCGAGAACTTTGTAATGAGTAATGGCCTTTTTCCCGCGAGTCGAGCTCGCTTTCATCTTCAATCGATTGTGGGGATCGCGACCAATCATGCTTTCAAGAGTGCCGTAAGTTTGGCATCTGCCTCTCATGACAAGGGCTTCGTATCTTCTTTCGATATCGTGAGTCGAGAAAAGAAGAACTAATCCTTCGTGGCAAGCCTGAGTTTTGGCAATAACCATGACACCGCTTGTACCTTTATCCAGACGGTGAACAATACCTGGACGCTTTTCATTGCCGATACCTTTGATATCTTTGCAGTGATAAAGAATCGCATTGACCAATGTGCCAGTGTAATTTCCTGGAGCTGGATGAGTTACAAGGCCAGCCGGTTTGTTAACGAAAACCAAATGCTCATCTTCGTAAAGAATTTCCAAAGGAATATTTTCAGGCTCTGCTGAAGAGGCAAGTGGTGGAGGTACAAGTATTTCAACGACAGTTCCGGCAGGCGGCATTTTTTTTAATTCAAGTTTCGGCTGCACTGGAGAATCTTCACTGACGACAATTTGCTCTTCAAGAAACAAATTTTTTAAGAATGTGCGCGAGTGACCGCCACCTTTCTCGGCCAGATACTGGTCAAAACGTTTATAAGCGGCACGGTCTTCTTCAGTAATTGTCAGCTTGACGGAATCACTGTCGAGTTCAGCGGAGTTTGTTTCAGAAATGTCGTTCACGATTGTCCCGTTTTTTAAGTTAAATGATTAAGGCTTTAACTTCTTCATGCGGGCAACATACGAATTTGCCACGACTTCTGGCTTTAGCTTTAAACATTTTGCGTACTGGAAAACAAATCCGCGCACGTAAACTGAAGCTGGAAGCTTGTCGTAGTCCTCACTCTCGATGGCCTGAAGGTAAAGTCTTGAGACCTTAGTCATATCACTTAAGCGTTCAAGGTCAACACTTTTGTATTCGCGTATTTTGCGAAGGAAGTCGCCTGTAAATTCAGTCGCATCTTCAATCTCTTTTTCGAATTCAGCGTTGATCACATAGTCGAGAGCAAATCTCTTTTGAGTCACAAGTTTTGTGACGTTGGTAGTAGTGTTAGATAAAGTCTGTTCTTGTTTAGGAGAAAGACCGCTCATTGGAGCCGTGTTGGCATTTGTCCCGAGAGTAAACTCGTCGCGAAGCATAGAGCTGACCGAAGACGAAGGGGAGCTCGAAGGGAAGATTTCAGTTCTTTCTGTTCGAACTTCACTTCTCATCTCATTTCTAATTTCGCTTCTTTGAGGAACTCTGTCTGCCAGCGCATTGTAATTCATTGTATTGAATTCACGGTTGATGCCGCGAGCTTCGTCATATCTTTTTCTTTTCGTAGGATCCGAAAGAATTGAGTAAGCTTCCTCAACCATTTCAAGAACATTTCTGCATTCTTCAGGGCTCATGAGAGAGTAAAGCGCTAATGAGTCAGAAGAGTATGCTGACTTAGCTCTTTGATAGCTGTGATAAATTTCTTCTGACCTAGCTGTCGAAGGAATTTCTAAAACTTCATAGTAATTTTTTAAATCGCTCATAAATCTCTCTGCCGCTTTTATAATCTTCTCTCGTTTTAATTAATGTTTAACAGTCGATGGATAATTCTATCGAAGTTATTCACAAGAGTTGAATTTGGGAATTCCATCAAAAGTGGCTTTCTCTTTTTGACCGACTGCCAGACAGTCGCATCGTAATCGAGGTAGCCAACGTAATCGAGATTAATTCCAAAATACTTCTTGCTGATTAACTTCATGGAGAAACCAATATCAATATCGGCTTGTGTGCGAACTTGATTAATGATTAATCGCGGGTGAAGTTTATTAATTTCAGAGCGAAGTTTTTGACCGACTACTGGATTAATTTCGATCACTCGGTTAATCAGATCAGCAGGAGTAGAGTTCTGAGAAATCTTTGCGTTCATCGCCTGATCAATTAGTGGACCAATCTCTAAAAGTTCTTCGGCCATTTTTAATTTACGGTGATAAACGGATTTAATAAAACGGTATGAGTTTTCAATAGATGTCGGTTCAGGAAGTGTCGTAATAATTCCTTGATCCGCAGAAATGAAAAAGTCGATTGTGTTAAATGTTGTACCAGCACCAAGATCCAGCAGAACATAATCAACCGGAAGTTCCCCAAGTTGATTTAAAAGTTTTGCTTTGTGCATTTGTTTTAAGTTGGCGATCCCAAGATCATCCTGGGCACCAGAAATAATAAACAAATTATTGATCGCCGTTGGAGTCAGAAGTTCGTTAAGGCTCCTAACTTTTTTTGATAAATAATCGGAAAGAGTTTTTTCCGGAATAGGCACGCCCAGGCACGTATGGAGGTTCGCGCCTCCCAAGTCGAGGTCGATGGCAGCAACTTTGTGTCCCATAAGGGCAAGACAGATAGCGAGGTTGGCCGTTACGAGCGATTTTCCAACGCCCCCTTTACCGCCACCAATGGCCCAGATTTGTTGCTGTCTCTGAGGCGTCAAATGTGACTGAAAATCACTACTTAAACCACTATTTGGGCCCGATTGATCGTTTAAAATAGACACAAGATTCCATCCTTTGCCAAAAGCTTCGATCCATAATCTTAGCAGATGTTTTAAAATATTATAGGAAGAAAAATCTAGGAATGTAACGCAAAAATTTATCAAAGTCCTTGGAACCACTAAACTTGTAAATAATGCAGAGAGATTTACAGAAATCCAGGAAGTCTGTAAGCTAATTCACAAATTAGATACTTGTAAAAAAATAGGTGACCATCTCACTTGGTCAGCCTGGAATCTTAGGAGCCTTCTAATGGGACAAGCCCTTTTATCGCAAGTCAGAGTATCGTCGCCGTTTCGTCTTCGTTCTGATTTGCACCTAGCTCGGAAGCTATGGCACATGGCCACGGGCCTTATCGGACTTGCTGCTTACTACAAATCTCATCTGACAATTGAATCTGTTGCAGCTATTTTACTTATCGTTTCTGCCAGCGCGTTTCTCGTCGAATACTTTCGTCTGAGAAATGAAAAAATGAACCAACTGGTCATGTTTATCTTGAAGCCAGTTATGCGTGAATCAGAAAAAAACTCTGTGAGCGGACTTCCGTTCTATGCTTTAGGAGTTTCACTTTCGCTTTTCTTCTTTCCAGAAAGAATTGCGATCCTTTCGGTTCTCTTTCTGATCTTTGCTGACCCGATTGCTTCTTTCTGCGGAATTCTTTACGGACGCGATAAAATCCTTCCGAACAAGTCTCTTCAGGGAACAATTGCAGCTTTTTCAGTTTGCTACATCGTGACTCTTGTTTATGGATTGATTTACGCAAGCCCAAGCATGAGCCTTTTGATGTTTGCTATCGTGGCAGGGGTGATTGGAGCGATTTCAGAACTTTGTTCTCAATTCGTTGACGACAACCTTTGTATTCCAGTGATCTCAGGACTCGGTCTTTTCCTCCTGAACATGGTTGTCACAGTTTTTTAAGAAGCCGTTTTATACTGATCGATTTCGAGGCGTTCAAAATTTTTGATCGCCTCGCACATTTCATGATCTTCTGCCTCCGGTGTGTCACCAACAAGCAAAGCATTCATCATTCGCACGCGGTCTAAAAGCGACGTGCTTTCCAGAAAAATTTGTTTCAATTCAATATCCTTTATGACCAACATGCAAAGATTGTTGATCAACTTCGCCGGGGAACTAATATCCTTCATAAAACGGTCTCGCTCCACTTTAGAGTGAACGTGGCGGGTGAGCCATCTCTCAAGAACGAGGTGGAGACGTTCGAGTGGGGAATCTCGCAGAGTCTGATCTTTCTCTTCGTGATCATGATAGTCGCCGACAAGATAAAGCGGATAAGGTTCCTGCTGAACAAGGTTCTGCAGTTTCACTCGCATTATCCCCTGGACTATAACACTTAAACTGCCGTCGCTATTGGTGTCCATCATGAGAATTTTTCCCAATGTTGCCACACCTTTTGAACGGGCATGAGGATAATAGAGCACAAGCTCAGAGTTCTGTTCGAAGCATTTTAAAAGCATCTTCTGAGACGTCTCATCGTTCACTGAAAGCGGAATCATCGTCTGTGGATAGAAGATATTGTTAAATAAATAGAGGGCAGGAATAGGCTTTCTCATAACTTTATTTTAATGGGAAAAGCCAATGGCCGGGGCAGAGGAGATAGAGCCTTGAAAGTTCGATCAGAGCTTGAGAGAATACTGCCAACTCTATAAGGAAATTAACGTTTGTATGATTAAAGTTCATAAGCCATCAATAGTTCGAAAAATCTGGGGCGGAAAAAAACTGGAAAGCTGGAAACAGCTGTCTCGAGAGGAATCGCTCGTTCCCGTTGGTGAAACTTTGGAAATTTGCGAAGAGTCTTTGCCGTATCTCGCAAAATTGATCGATACTTCTGATGAGCTCTCTATCCAGGTTCATCCCGACGATGAATACGCTCGCATTCATGAAAACTCTTCGGGAAAAACTGAATGTTGGATTATCCTTGAATCTGATCCAGGGGCAGGTCTCTTTCTCGGCTTAAAAGAAGGCGTAGAGAGAAATACGCTTGAACAAGCTCTGAAAGAAAAAAAACCGGTTAATGATTTATTGAATTTCTACGAAGTCAAACCAGGCGATTTTTTCTACGTTCCCGCTGGAAGCATTCACGCGATCGGAAAGAATATTACTCTTGCTGAAGTTCAACAAAATTCAGGAATCACTTATCGTGTTTGGGATTGGAACCGCGTCGATGAAAAAGGACAACCCCGAGACCTTCACGTGGAAAAATCTTTAGACGTTATTAATTTTGCTCCGGAAAAAAACAAGCTGACTTTTTTCCAACATAAAAAAAACTTATTCCAGAAACATGGAAGAGTAGATATCTGCACTCACCGCGATTTCGATCTTACGTTATTAAATCAAAACAATAATGAAAAATATTTCACCGCCATCACGCTGAAGCGACCTTGTTCAATTTTAAATCTTAAAGGAAAAATTGCAGTCAACGGTGTGCCCTTAGATTCTTACCAGGCGATGACTCTCGAAGGTGAAACATCATTAAACATCGAAGCTTTCGAAGAAGGAAACTGTCTCCTCATCTTCTAACATAGAAAAGGCCCAGTCTTTTAGGGGATAAAGACAAGGCCTTGCACTAAGTCCAATGTGGGGGGAACACCGGACAATTTCTTTTTTTTTTATTTTTGTTCGCAAGAAATCGGGTACGTTACTTCGTGACCAGATTTTGCCTTGATAATGATATAGTCATCTACATCCGAAAAATGAGCAGCGTCTGCGATGTGAATCGTATGTTTCTGATTTTCAAATTCTACGACTTTAGTAAGACCTTTATCGTTCGATCTGTTTCTCGAAACAACAGAAGCTAATTCTCTATGGGCAGTTGTATCGAACTCATTAAAGAAAGTAACTTTTGCATCTTTAATTTCAAAAATTTTATTTGATCTTGGTGTATGACAAAGAATACTCGCCTGAGCATTTACAGTGATCATAGTAAGAATAAAGATAAATAATGCTTTCATAATGAACTCTCTTTTTTAAAGACTCTTGTGGATTGTAAGAGCAAGGAGAGTGCCAGAACTAATGAGCATGGAAGTGACAATCTAACAGAGGGTTAGAAGGCCTGGACCGGTTGTTGGCCGTTAGTCTTTTAACCCCTGTCGAAACTTTAGACAGTTTTTGAAAAGTGAAGGCTAAATTTTACTCACATTTATGGAGGACCTTTTTTACGCTCTTTTTATCGGATCCGGTGAAGGTAGCCTGGACTTCATAACCACTTAGCTTTGAAGCTTCAGAAACGGCATAATCGCCGTTTTTAAAGAGGCCAGCATTGATCTTATCGGTAAGGCCTTGAGCACTCCCTACAAAGCAAATGTCGGATTCTTTGAAACCGGATAAATTAATCTGTGAGGCGTGATTGTGACCGCAGAAAAATTCGCCATCCTGATTAGGTAAAGTGACTTTAATGCAGGTATCGTCAGCAAGAGTTAAAGTGGATAAAAGAGAGAACATTAAAAAGAAGGTCGATTTCATAGAAGCTCCTCTTTTGAATAAGGAGCTTCTGATTACGATTGGACAGTGTCTTTGTCAAAATTTATTTAGGGTAGAATTTCGAAAGCTAAAAATTGTGTGCGTTGATTCTTTTTAAAATTATTGTCGCTCACGAGAATAATCGTTTCATGGCCGTTAGAAAGCGTCGGGCCGAAACAAATGCCTTCAATATTATCCAGATTTTGAAAATTAGAGCTCATCTGATTCTTAAAATCTTCAAGATCTGCGATCATTTCTTTATCTACGCGTTTAAGTTCCTTTAAACTTTTATTAAGGGAATCCATTTTGGAAACATCGGTCGTTTTATCAGAGACTGTGTTGTAAAAAAGCCTGATGACTGCTTTCTTTGCAAGCGGAAGATAGCTTCGCTCGATAGAATAAAAATGATTTTCATCCACCGCCAAAATATCTGAAAGGCCTGTTTCTCCCACTGTGAGGCCCGCCACTTTAATGCTAGGGACTTTTTCTAATTTATACGCCACCTGCTTAACCGGCCTTAACTCTTTATATTGAATTAAACGCAGCGTGCTTTCGTAAGACGGAGTAGAAGTTCTGTCGTCCTGAACGAGGGCCTCTTCTGCGCCCACCCAGAGTGTTTTTCCGTCTTTTGCCGCTGAGAGCGCTTCAAAGACAAGATTGTCACGTGGACCGTACTTAACAGTATCTTTCTGTGTCAGGAATTGTTCTGGAACTTCAAGGTTGGCCTTGTAATCACCATTTCTACTGAACTGGATAATTTCTGGATCGACTGATGGCTCCTTATTGATCCAACCTTCAGAGCTGATAATGACATCATCGCCCCACAAAGTAATACCTTCAAAATCGGCCATTCCTTTTTTAAAAGGTTTTCCGTCTTTTGTTTTTAACGTGATAACGTTTTCAGGTGTGACTTTAAAATTTTTTTCATCAAGTTTTAAATCAAATTCATAAAATCTGGCATCGTTGATCATACTTCTGTCATCGCTGACAGCGAGCAGTTTATTTTTAGTTTTGTCGTAAGTCAGACCAGAGAGACCGCCCAATTCTGTCTCTTTAAATTTTTCACCGGTAGCAATATTTTGATCGCCGATAAATTTCAATTTAGGTGCAGCAAAAACATTTTTAGATATAAAAACGAAGGCCATTACAATTGTATATTGGGCGAAAGACATTTTCACATTATCTCCTTGTGAAAGATTTGAAACTGAAGCTAAAATATTAATCTAAAATCCCTCTGTAAACCAAGAGATTTCTATGAAAATATTGTCGATCATTTTTCTTGTAACCAACATGCAATTTTCATTTGCAGATGACTTGAGCGCACGTTTAAAGAGTGTCATCAAAAAACATCATTTCAATGAACAAAGCCTTGGCCTTTTCGTCGAAGATGAGGGCAAAGAAATTTTTAATTTGAATGGCGCCCGTTCAATGGTTCCTGCTTCCTTGACTAAAATTGTTACAGGGGCGGCTGTGCTAAATACGTTTCCGATGAATAAGAAGTTCGAAACCAAATTGCTTGCTAAAAAAGAAATTCAAAATGGGCTCCTTAAAGGGGATCTTTGCTTGAAGGGTGGAGGCGATCCATCTTTTGTTTCAGAAAAAATGTGGTACTTGGTTAATGAATTAAAAAGAACTGGTCTCACTGTTATTGAGGGTGATCTGCGCGTTGATTCCACTCAATTTGATGACGAACTTTTTGATAGCGGTAGAGACTCCGTGAGAGTTGACCGTGCTTTTGATGCTCCAATCTCTGCTTCTTCTTTTAACTGGAACAGTGTCAATATATTTGTCAGACCTGGCGATGCGGGGTCTCCTGCCAAAATTTTTCTCGATCCAGAGAATGACTACCTCGAACTGGAAAACAAAACCAAAACTGTCAGCAAGAGTGGAGTTAAATCTATTGAAGCTTCGCGTGTGAAAGTTGGTGACCACGATAAGATTATTGTCAGCGGTTCTCTCTCGGCTGATGCACAGGAAGTTGTGATCTACAAAAGTATCTCGAATCCCAATCTATGGATCGGTATGCATTTGAAAGAATTTTTAAAGCAAAGAGGTGTCTCTTTTAAAGGCAAAGTCAAAGTAGAATCCTGTGAAGCAGACTCTTCCGTATTGGCCGTTTCTCCTTCAAAGAATCTGAATGAAATTCTTTCTGATATGTTGAAATTTTCCAATAACTTTGTTGCAGAAATGCTGGCAAAAAATTTAGCTGCAGAAAATTCTCCGGGCCCTGCCAAAATGAAAGATGGCATCGAAGAGATTAAAAAATATCTTGATGGGCTTGGATTCAGCAGAAAAGATTACGTCCTTGAAAATGTCTCAGGCTTAACACGGGACAATCGTTTCACTGCAAAGCAACTCGCATTGGTTCTCAATACAATTAAAAATGATTTTTTGATTTTTCCAGAATTTCTCTCAGGACTTCCTATTGCTGGAGTTGACGGTACTTTGAAAAACCGCATGAAAAAAGGCGAGCAATCCATGGTTCGCGCCAAAACTGGTTATTTAGACGGGGTCGTTGGACTTGCAGGTTACATTGGAAGAAAAAATAATTCGCCGCTCGTTTTCGTTTTCATGTATAACGGGGACTATCAACAAGGGCTCGCAGCGAGACCATTATTTGATGACTTGATCAACCAATTAAAATAAAGAACGGAGCGACATATGTCACTGGCGCATAAGAGAACACAGACTTTAACTCGAGATGAATTACAGAAATGCTTGGCCATAGCACGAGGCGATGCTCCGTCCGATGTATTGATTAAAAATGTGAAAATTCTCGACCTCGTCAATGGAGAAGTCATTGATTCAGCGATCGTTCTCTCGGGCAAAACTATCGCAGGTATTGGCCTTGAATATAGCGACGCCAAGGCCGTAAAAGTTGTCGATGCGCAAGGGCTTACGGCCGTTCCAGGTTTCATAGACGGGCATCTCCATATCGAATCATCAATGATGAATCCTTTTGAATTTGAAAGGATGACTTTGCCCCTTGGGACAACAACTGCGATTTGCGATCCACATGAAATTACCAATGTCATGGGCGACACGGGCTATTCATGGTTTCTTCGTTCATCAGAACTCATGCATCAAAACCTTTTCGTGCAAACCTCTTCTTGCGTGCCTGCGCTTCCAGGGTTTGAAAGTAACGGCGGAGAATTCAAGCTAAGCGAGATGAAAAAATATAAAGCTCATCCAAACGTTTTGGGGCTCGCTGAAATGATGAACTTTCCTGGAGTCATTAATGGCGACGCGAATGTCTTAGATAAAATTGAAGAATATTCAGATTTGAATCTCGATGGGCATTGCCCTATGTTGCGCGGAAAAGCGCTAAATGCTTATATCGCAGCCGGCGTTCAAAATTGCCATGAAACAGTTTCGGCCGAAGAAGGAAAAGAAAAATTACAGAAAGGCATGTCGCTTATTATTCGTGAAGGATCTGTAGCAAAAAATTTGAAAACACTTGCACCGATCGTTACTGAATTTAATTCACCACAATGTTTTCTTTGTACGGATGACAGAAATCCTTATGAAATTTTAAAAGAAGGGCACATCAATTATTTGATTAAGAAAATGATCAACGAATTGAAAATGCCAGTTCACATGGCGTATCGACTTTCGTCTTTCTCTGCCGCTAAACATTTTGGTTTGAAGAAATTAGGATTGATTGCTCCTGGTAAACAAGCTGATATTGTTTTACTAAAAGATCTAAAGTCCGTTGAGATCGCTGATGTTTATATTGCAGGGGTGAGAGTTAGTGAGCTCAACCTAAAAGAATCTCTCAATGAAAAATTGAAAGAATCAGCACCACCTTTGCAAAATACAATCAAGCGATCGCCTCTTGTTGCAGAAGATTTTAAATATAATTTAAAACCAGGTGCCTATAATGTTATTGAAATCGTCAAAGATGAGATCATTACAAAACACTTGAAAGCCGTGTTTAATGGTGAGTCTTTTGACCATGATGATGTTCTCTATATGGTAAATATCGAGCGCTATGGTAATAATTTACCTCCAGCTCTCGGCCTCGTTAAAGGTATAGGCTTGAAGAAAGGAGCTATTGCAGCGAGTGTTGCTCACGATTCCCACAATCTCATGGTCGTAGGAAAAACAATTCCTGAAATAGTTGTCGCTGCGAATGCCTTGATAAAATCAGGAGGAGGTCTGTGTGTCGTTGAAGGTGAAGAGGTAAAGGCCCTCCTGGAACTTCCTCTGGCCGGGCTTCTCAGTTTAAAAACCGGAGAAGAAATTTTCGAAGATATTAAAAAATTAAAAATAGAATATCACAAACTCGGAATCACTCTCGAAGAACCTTTTATTCAAATGGCCTTTCTTGCGCTTCCGGTAATTCCTCAATTGAAGTTAACAGACCGTGGCCTCTTTGATGTGAGCACATTCTCGTACATTGGACTTGAAGCCTGATGAGTGAGAGTTCGTGGTTCGTCTACATTATCCAAACTGTTAAAAATCGTTTATACACCGGTATTACAACCGACGTGGAGAGGCGCTTTCAAGAACATAAAGGAGATTTACCCCGCGGTGCTAAGTTTTTTAGAAGTGATAAACCTGAAAAAGTTGTGTATCTTGAACCCTGTAGAACACGAAGTGATGCATTGATCAGAGAGGCGCAAATAAAACGTCTTTCCCGAGTGCAAAAAGAGAACTTTATCAAGGCTCAGCAAAATGGTTAGTACAAAATTTACTGAAGAAGGCAAAAGCAAAGCGAATACGTGGCAAGAAGCTCTCGAGCTTCTTAAAAAAGGAAATGAAGATTTCGCCAGCGGTAATACGACTCATCCTGAACGCGGTCGCGAAACTTTATTCGCTCAATATTTGAAGCAATATCCTTTCGCCGGCATTTTGAGCTGTGCTGATTCTCGCGTTGTGCCTGAACTTGTTTTCGATGTTGGTATCGGGGATTTGTTCACTTGTCGAATAGCCGGAACTGTTATGTCCGATGCGGTTATCGGTTCAATGGAGTTTGCAGTTGAAGTCTTAGGTGTTCCTCTTATTATCGTTATGGGACACGAAAATTGCGGTGCTTTTCGCGCTTGCATGAATCCGGAAAATATTCCTAGTGTAAAAGGAATTTCATGGCAGATCATTCCTGTCATTGAAGCTTGTCGAAAACTTCCAGGAGATCTTCTTTATAATTCAATCGTCACTAACGCGAGAAAAGTGGCCACTCAATTAAGCACGAGTGGACCAATCATTCACCAGCGCATTCAATCGGGTGATTTGAAAATCCTTGCAGCATACCATTCGCTTTCGACTGGTATCGTGACTTTCTTTGATCCGTTTTAAACTAGTGAAACAAATTGAAAAACTTTTAGAGCAAAAAATTGCGAGTGTCCTTGGCACTCAGGATCCAGCTCACGATCTTTTACACGTTAAAAGAGTAGTGGCGACCGCTAAAATGCTAGCCTTGGAAGAAAAAGCAGATTTAGAAGTCATTGTTCCAGCAGCTTGGCTGCATGATCTCGTCAATCTTCCCAAAGATCATTTTGAACGAAAGCTGGCTTCAACAATGGCAGCGAAAGAAGCCATCTTTTTTCTTAAATCGATTCATTATCCGACAGATAAATTCGATGCGATTGCTCATGCCATCGCAGCCCATAGTTTCAGTAGCGGTATTGTTCCGGAAACATTAGAAGCAAAAATTGTTCAGGATGCAGATCGTCTGGATGGTTTAGGGGCCATCGGGCTCGCCCGATTATTTTCAATTTCCACGCAATTAAAAAGACCTTTTTATCATTCGATTGATCCGTTTGCTGTAGAACGCAGCTACGACGACCAAGACAATGCCATCGACCATATATTTATTAAACTGCAAAAAGTTGTCGGTTTGATGAACACCCATGCAGCCAAAGAAGAAGCGCAGAGAAGATTTAGTTTCATTGAAAAGTTTCTTGAAGAATTAAAGAGCGAAATTTAATTATTTTGCTTTTTGTTGCGGATCTTGAGGGCAATGGGACAAGGGACGAGTTTTATGTTCACGATCCCTGAATCGGTCAATTTATTTACAGATCTTCCTCATCTTCAAAATTGATTTCGTAATCAGAGTCATCTTCCCACGAATCATTAAATTCAGCAGGAATCATTGGATCGACTTTGTCGCTATAACCGTAAGGACAATTCGTACAACCGCTTGTACAGCAATGTCCGCGCTTTAAAAGATAGGATTTAGTGAAGACGAGATTGCCTTCTTCATTGATGGTGTAATCGATTTCGGGAATAAGATTTGTTGTCATTAACATTCAGTCTGAAAACAAAAACGGCTCCCGAAGGAGCCGTCTTTTTATATTTTTGTGTAAGCTTAAAGATTAGTATCTTCCGCCACGGTCACCACCGCGGTTTCCACCACGATCACCGCCACGGCCTCCACCGAATCCACCACCTGAACGTCCGCCACCGAATCCACCGCCACCGCCGCGAGATTCTCTCTCTGGTTGTGGTTTAGCTTCAGAAACTCTTAGAGAACGACCTTCGAACTCTTGACCGTCCAACTGAGATACAGCTGATTGAGCACCATCATCTGATTCCATTTCAACAAAACCGAAGCCTTTGCTTCTTCCTGTTTCGCGATCAATGATGATTTTCACTGATGCAACTGAACCAGCAGATGAGAAATGCTCTTTTAGCGATTCTTCTTTAGCAGAGTAAGGAAGATTGCCAACGTACAACTTAGTAGCCATAAAAAAAACTCCAAAAAAAGGTCAAAAGTGGGTAAACGCTTAGGACCAAGTAACTATTAGACTCAAGATATAACACAGGTCAATGTCTCTTCCAAATATAAAATTACATAAATATTATGACATCTCTTTGCGTTAAAATCACTCGTCCGCTACACTATAAGAAATCATTTTTGAGGGTAAAACATGGAAAAGGTTTGGCTTAAACATTATCAAGCGGGAGTGCCTGCAAATATTGAAGATCAGATGGAAAAATACCATTCGATCCCCCAAATTCTGGAAGAAAGTTTTAACCAATATTCACAATTGCCGGCCTATCATTGCATGGGCAAAACGCTTTCTTACAAAGAAATAGATCGCCTGAGTTTGAAGTTTGCCAGCTATTTACAAAATCAGTTAAAGCTGAAGAAAGGGGACCGAGTGGCCCTGATGATGCCTAATATTCTTCAATACCCAGTGGCCTTATTTGGCATTCTTCGCGCCGGCATGGTCGCAGTCAACGTCAATCCGCTTTATACTCCACGCGAGCTTGAGCATCAATTGAAGGACAGTGGAACAACGGCCATCGTGATTTTTGAGAATGCATGTCACACACTTGAGCATGTTTTACCTAAAACTGAGGTGAAACATATTTTGGTTACTTCAATCGGCGACATGCTTGGCTTTCCAAAAGCTATGATCGTGAATTTTGTCATCCGCAAAGTGAAGAAGATGGTTCCTGCTTACAATATCCCGTCGGCCCTGAATTTTGTAGATGAACTTGAAAAAGGTGATGAAACAAAATTTGTGAAACCTGATTTGAAAAATGAAGACATTGCTTTTCTTCAATACACCGGAGGAACGACCGGGGTGGCGAAAGGAGCGATTCTCACTCATAAAAATATTATCGCAAACATTACTCAAGCGCGCGCTTGGATTTCTCCGCTCATTCAAAAAGGGCAGGAGATTATCATTACTCCACTGCCGCTCTATCACATTTTTTCTTTGACGGCGAACTGCTTCGTGTTTGGATCTATTGGTGGATTAAATATTCTTATTACGAATCCTCGCGATCTTCCGGGCTTCATTAAAGAATTAAAGAAGTGGAAGTTTACAGCGTTTACGGGAGTTAACACTCTCTTCAATGGTCTTCTCAATAATCCCGAATTTAAAACTGTCGATTTTTCTTCTTTGAGACTTACTCTCGGTGGAGGAATGGCCGTGCAAAAAGCTGTCGCTGAAAAATGGAAGGCAACAACTGGCAAAGCGCTGATTGAAGCTTACGGTTTAACTGAAACATCTCCTGCTGCTTGTATCAATCCGATGGATTTAAAAGAGTATAATGGTTTTATCGGTCTGCCGATTTCTTCCACTGAAATTGTAATTAAAGATGATCAGGAAAAAACACTGGCCATTGGTGAAACAGGTGAAATTTGCATTAAAGGTCCACAGGTAATGCCAGGATACTGGAAGCGCGATGATGAAACTGCAAAAGTCATGACGGCTGACGGTTATTTTAAAACCGGTGATATCGGCATAATGAATGACGATGGTTTTATTAAAATCGTAGATCGTAAAAAAGATATGATTCTCGTTTCAGGTTTCAATGTGTATCCAAATGAGATTGAAGATGTTGTCTCTCAACATCCGAAAGTTTTTGAAGTAGCGGCCATCGGTGTTCCTGATGAGAAAACGACTGAAGCCATTAAGCTCTTCATCGTAAAGAAAGATCCAACGCTGACAGCAGATGAAATAATTCATTTCTGTCGTGAGAATTTAACGAATTATAAAATTCCACGTCATATTGAATTCAGAACTGAATTGCCGAAAACAAATGTTGGAAAAATTTTGCGAAAAGATTTGCGCGGTCAATAATTAGTTAGTGAGCTCTTGCACACTTACTTCAATGACCTGTGAATGACCTTCGTGTTTTTCAGTTTCAACTTTTTCAGTATTCTCTAATTGTTGTTCATGGGCCTGGTCATCCGGGCCTATTTCAACAGCAGTAGAATGATCCACTTCTTCTGTTGTACTCTTTTTTCCAAACCAAAAATAGCGTTCCGCTCCCAAGCCTGCCACTGCAACAGTTCCGCCTCCGATAGCTGCTTGTTTAGGTGTTATGCTCGTAATTTTTGCATACATTCTCTTAAAGATTCCCACTTTTTCCTGATCAGTTCCCGCTTTGCGGTTTTTGAAGTAATCCGTGACAATTGTTTTTAATCTGTTCAGTGGATCTTTAATTTTTTTGTAAAGGACATCTAGCTTCGATGCAGCCAGTAGTTCGCGAATGAAGACCTTGTCTTGGATCTTATAAACTCCAAAAGTCACCGGACTGAATTCAGTTTGCTTCATTAAAGCCGCGATTTCTTCCATCTCTTTAGTCAGGGCCGCGCCTTCAAAACCATTTTTTGAAGCATACTCCATTTCTCTTTGAAGAATCGTGAGCATATCCTGAAGCATTGCCTGTCTAATGATTCGATCTTTGATTTTTCCGTTCTTTAATAACGTGCCGTCCAGATCTTTCATCTCTTGCTTGAGTTTATTTATGGTGTGAGCGAGATTTTTATCTTCCTTGCGGAGAGTGATGATTTCACTCTTAAGCTGGCCAGCTCGCTTGATGGTTAACTGTACATCTCTAGGTTCGCTGTCGAGTTTCAATTTTTTAAGAAGACTGACATTATATTGGAGAGAGATTCTCTCTTCGATAAGCTGGTCCATATCTACGTTATAATTTTTGTAAGCTTTCAACCATTCGCTGACTGCTACAAAAGCTTTTGTTGTTTCTTCATCATCTGCCGGCACTTGATTAGTCGCAATCTTTTCTAAATTCTCAGCATAGCGTTTTGCCATCGGAACAATTTCCTCTTCACTAAAAAGATAAAAAGAAGGATAGCGATTATTGTTCCAGTTTCTTAGTGATTGATTGAAAGATTTTTTAACTTTATTGATCCATTCGAGGCGCGGATGCTGAACGATCATAAATTTTTCTTTGAACGTGATCAGTTTCTTATCGGCCAAAGCTTTTTCAAGATTCTTATCGTAGTTTTCACTCAAGAAGATGTTTTTAGCGATCTCATTACATGTCGTTGGAGCAGCGTCAGCAGGCCCTCTGTCCGAGAGGAGCGTTGGTGAAGTTGAACATGACGCCAGAAAAAATCCAGCACAAAGGATGAACAGTAATTTCATACCGATTTTATCGGATAATTCCTAACGGGCTTTAGCCTTTTCTTCTTGATTAAAGAAATTCCCGACTGTTCCGATAAGGTTTAACGGATAGTCACGACCTTAGGAGTCCCCATGGCCACGAAGTATTTGCTGATCCTCTGTCTATTGCTCGAAGCTTGCAGTTTCAGATTGCCTGGCTCGAGGGGACCGTCATCAACGGCGAACTTTACCGAAATAAAGGTGAGGATGAATGCTTTCAAGGCAAAGGCCTTAGGAAGCGAGCGCGACTCCAATTGTTCGAAAGAACAACTCGACGAAGATTTTAAAAGATTGATGGCTTCATTGAAGCAAGATTCTTGTTCAACAAATAATTTCACTCTCGATAAAGAAGAATTTGTTCAGAAGAATTGTCCCAAGGTTAAAGTCGAAGGTTTGTTCGATAAAATCGTAAAGAAAACAATTGAGGAAGAGAAGGCCAAAAAACCGCTGACCTATTTTCAGAATAAAGTAGACCCTGCTTTTCTCGCGCTCGTCCGTGAAGCTCAGACTCATTTAAGAACTCTCAATGCCATCACGATGGAAGGGAACTATTCTGATGATGATAAAATTGATCTGATCTCTACATATGTTGAAAACGTATTAATGCCAATTCGCGATCTTGTGGTTATTAAACGTTCATATCAACCGCGCGAAAATGACGGGAGTGAATATTTTAAGAACTTACTTCCAGCTATTCCAGAATCTTTCACCAGTGGACTGAGCAATGAGCAGTTGGGGCTTCTGACAATGGGGCCAAATGCGGCTACGTCTCCTTTTTATATGGAGATTACAGCAGTAGGGGGAAGAAACTATGTACTTTCTTTTTCTCCGTCAGACATTATCAGACATGACGTCGTGACTTTGTTGAAAGCTCCTACTTCAAGAAACTATGTCATCGCTTTAAAGTGGATGACGTTGCATATGATGCTTTCGCAAGTTTATTTATACGATACGATTTTAGGAACACGTTCTCCACTTCATATTCCCAATTCATGCCAAAATCAATTTAATGGAAATCTTCCCTCTGAATTTAAATTTAAATTTGAAGATGGGGTAGGAGATAAATTTCTTGAATCGATTCTTGCTGGTCACGGTTTAACTTTTAAACAGGATGACACCGCTTATCTGGATTATTACATTGATAACGTCAATAAAGATCCAACGAAAGAAGGTTATAGTGGAATGGTTCCATTCGAGAACTACAAAAACGCAAAAATGAACTTCCGCACTCAAAGTAGCAATGCAGGTACTATGAAGCCGCAGTTTGATGACGTTGCTCATTTCCAAACGGTCATGTCATTCAAAGCAAACGAAGCAATGGGCGTTTTCAGAGATACAAGAGAAAAGAGATCGCGTGCAGCTGTAAGCAAACACAATATTACTTATGCGGGAGCTGATACTTTTCAAAATATGCTCGGTTCATTTCCTCCTGATGAAGTGGCGGAAATCAAAACGCCTGATGGAACTGTTCAGCAGATTTATCCCGGGAAGCAAAATCTTTCTCCTTATTTACTGGAGCTGATGCAAAAGAATGGCTTCAATGATTACACTCAACTTATTACTGCTCGAATGAAGAAAAAGTTTGAAGGACGAAAAGTCACAATAGATTTTCCTTCTATGTATTCTTCTCCCGTCTGGAGAGACTGGAGCTTAAAAGTTCTGGCAGATTTGTTTTATCAGTATAGATCTCTTCCGCTCGACTCAGAATTGCAGAGAATTGTGATGGGATCTTGCCAGCGCATGAACGTCTTTATGAGTTCAAGAGAATCGAAAGCGCTATGTGAAGGAAATAGAGTTCAAAATCTTTCAAATTTTCTCGCGGAATTTCGTTCTGGAGATAAATACATCCCAACAAGAAGATTGGAGGAAAGAGAATTTCAGCAAGTTTATCCGTTGTTGTCTCAAGTTTGGATGACATTGAGAAATTACACAGAACTATTGCCGGAAGCCAAACCTTTTGAGTTGAATTTTCTTCTTGATCAGATGTCTGCAGGAAATCCATGGGCACGTTTAAAGTTTGGTTACATGGTGGCCATTGATCAACTGGAATATCAAAAAGAAGGGATCCCGCCTGTTTATGAGCGTTCGGGGTTGTGGTTTACAACCAATGAAAAAGCTCTTTGTGACAAACAGAATGTGGATCTGCAGCTTTCCAAAATTCAGAAGGCCGGGATGATCCTCGGTCTGCATTTGCCTTTGAGTTACGATCACGCTGATCGAATTCTTACGACGTCCGAAAAGAATTTTATCTGGCGAAACATTATAGAAGACATTGATCATAGGAATGCGCAACTCTTCAGTGTGACAAGTGGAAGTAAAAATTTCTATAATATCGCTGAAGATCTTTCTTACAAAACAATTTTGAATCAGGATTCAGCTCTCAGAACTGGAATTAATATTTCGGATAAAACCAGAACTGAAATCGCTCAGGTTTCAAAATCTACAGAGGCACAGATTGGGGACTTCTTTCTCAAATTATATAAAGTCCGCAATGATATCCCGAGACAGCAAAAACTTTTTGAAGAATTTTCAAAGTTAAACGGCATCGACAATACCTTCAATTTGAAGCTGAACTTTTTGGCTCTTGATGATTCGTATAAAAAGCCTATTTATAAAGATATTCTTCGTCAGGCGGCCATGGCAAGAAAGCTTCAGATACTTGGTCACCTTGATACATTCTGTAAAATGGATATCAATGATCATGAGGAATTTAAAAATATTTTTTATTCAACCTCGAAAGCTCAAAACGAACTCAATCAAATGGCCGGATTGCCAGCTGTTCCAGAAGACGTTCTGAAAAAGATTAATGAAATGTCTCCTGGTGAATTCCGCGATATGTGGTGGGGGATCGGTTCTGGTGTTGCCGGAATGGCCGCCATCATTGTTGGTGGAGCTTGTACGGTCGCTTCGGGAGGGATCTGTGCTCCACTTGGAGGCGCGATGGCCGTTGCCGGGATGGCCTCTCTGGGAATTCAAGTGAAGCTCACTGCTAATGAGCTCGAGCGAAAAGGCGAAGCTGATATTTCCGAGAAAAAAGTAAAAGTGATGGAAGATCTTGGCTTTGCCAATGCCGGCAGTGCGGATGAAGTCCATCGCAGTTATGCATGGACTGCTTTTGAGGCCATCAGTATTTTTCCATTGATTGGTGTTGCAACGAGATCTATGACTCTTGGACCAAAGCTCGTTGCCGTTTCAGCTAAATCGATGATGAAGCAAACAGGGAAAACAGCTTTCCGAGCTGCTGCCAAGGGGGCGGCAGCTGAAGAGGAAGTACGGGCCGCTCGTTACTTACTTGGTGTTGACAGTGTTTCAAAAAATCTCGGTTTGGATAAAAAAGCCATTGATGCTGCTAGAACGAAAATCGATATGATTAAAAAACTCTACACAGCTGGAGAAATCGATCTTGAGACTATGCTTTCAAAAATCGGAAAAGTTTTAGACCCTATTAAACGTGCTAAGTTAGCTGCCGCGAAAACAGTAAGAGGGGAAATCGGAAAAGTTGTCGTGAAGGAATCCAAAGATCAAATTGATCGTCAGACAGCGCGAGTGGTTTCAAATTATTTTGCAGATAATCCCAAAGACATGCTTCGCTTAATTAAGAGTTACTCTGGAGAAAGATTAAATAAAGCAGTCCGAATAATGAACGAAATAAATGCCAAGGACAGAATCGGACGTCGTATTCCTGTTTACAGTGGCGTGCGGGATTGGTTTTTGAGAATGAGAAATGAATCGCTGGCTAAAAATGCAGCGAAGATTTTAAAAGTTGAAAAAGATTTGGCGACATTAAGTTCCAAACCTGGGGCATTGGAAAATTACATCCATAAAAATGTAGAAGACCTCACTGATATCTTTATGGATATTCCAATGAAAAAAAGAGAAATTCCTTACATCGTTCAGATCCAAGGGATGCCGGAATTTAATTTCTTTGGTGGTAGAAGAATTCCTGTACTCAGCATGATGTCGGAAGGGCAGACCTTAAAAAAGGTGTTCACCGCAAGGGCGAGACTCGTTTACGAATCTTATAAGTCTGAAGCACGAACAGCTCTCCGTTTGAAGAAATTTGTGCAAGCTGAAACCACTTTAGGTGCGTTCCAATCATTCCAATTTTCTGTCGCTGAAATGGTCAGTAAGAAAACTGAACAGGAAGCTTCAAAAATTATGGCCGACTATCATGGCATAGAAGAAAAGTTCACTCAAAAATTATTTGCCCAATATTCGAAGAGTGGACAGAAGATGGATTACAAAGCCTTCAAAACAATGGTCACTGCTCCTGCGAATCTAAAAGATAAAGCGACAGCTGAAGCCATTTGGGAATCACTGCCTGCCGATGAATTGATGGGAATGAAAGAAGTAGGCGAATTGGCCCATAAAGCCGTTCAGGAACTTGCAGGCTACAACGATGTCGATTCATTCCAACGCTACCTGAATGCCATGAGAATTCTGGTGATCAATCGCAATCCGGCTGTGTTAGAAATTATGTAAGGATGGCCCATGCTTTATGAACTTCTAAAAATTGCTTTTCCAGAGGAGCGCCGTCCTCCTCTGGATATGGAAGTTTACAGAAAGATCAGATTGATCGGGAAAGTGCTTCTCTTTGTGTTTATTCTAAGCATGGTGCTTTATAAGTTTTTTCTGCAAAAAAATTTTCTCTTTCTTTTTTCCTGGGCAACTTCAACTTTCGGTTTTCCCATGTATTTTATTTCAGTTCTGGATATGTTTTATCTTTCAAGGGGAATGGAAGTTTCGTACGGTAGGTGGGATGCTTCTACTCTTCCCAAATTTTTGAATCTTTTTTTTGGAATACTTGCTCTTTTGTCTGGAGTCTTTTTACCAATTCTCATTAAGCTATATCTATAATAGACAAAAAAAAAAGCCCTCTTAAGAGGGCTTTTTTTTTATTTGAAGAAACAACGTTTAGATTTAAGTGTCTCATACTGTTTCATCAGATAATCATTTCCTTGAGCTTTCTCCTTAAGAGTTCTGTAGAAAGCTTCTTCTGTCGAAACGTTATCTTTTTCTGCGCGTGCAGCAACTTCATTTAATGTTTTAGTCCAGCCATTCATATCCTGAGCAGACATATCATCAGCGACAATCTTCCAGAATTTTTGAGGATTTTTTGGATCAATAATATTTGTCTTACCATTTCTTGTAGAGACTTTTTTAATCGCAGAGATTAAAGCTTTTTGATCAGCAGATCCACCTTCAGCAAGACCTAGGAAAAGCGCCAATGATTTTTCTTCAGAGGGAGCAACAACATCTGGAGTCACTCGAGAATAATCACCCATTCCTAATCTTCTCATGCGTGAAGAAATGAATGTGTTCAGTTCAGCTGGATTCTTTGGAAGAACTTCATTCATAATTTTTACCGTAGAAGAATTTTTGATTGTTTCCACTGTAAACTTAAATCCATCTTTTGCGAGTTGCTCATTCACACATTCAGCACATGTAATGATGACTGATTTACCGTGTCTGTTGGCAAGGTAGATGATGTTGTTAACTGCCTTTACGACATCTTCTTTTTTAATTTCGCCTTCTGATTTATCCAGAAGAATCTGAAGCTCTTTTCTGACGTTTGCATCAGCTCCTGAAACAGGAAGCTTCGAAAGAGCGTCGGCCAGCTCTTGTTTTGTTAAAGATTTCTTTGATCCCAAGGCAGCGAGAGCTGAGCCTACATAGGATTCTACTTGTTTTGCATCAGAGCCTTTCACTCCATATTTTCCCAGAATTTCCACTAGGCCACTTCCGGAAACCATATAGTCCACAAGCTTCGTCGTTCCCGAGGCAAAGGCCGGCAAAGACAAATTCATGGTAAGAGTGAGAATGACAAAATACTTAAACATAGATAATCCCTCGCTTTCATTGGATATTTTCGCTACTTATAGTGGTTTTCGGTTTTTTAATTATTTTCTTTAGATGATGTCTTTTTTACCTGAGTTCTTTTATTTTATGACAAATTCCTGTATTCAATATCTTAGCGTCCTTGTTTAGGCGCGGCGATAGTTGATCTAATCAGTTTTTAGTGCTTAAACTAATAGCCGTTATTAGATTGAACTAATCGTTCAGGAGAAGCACGTGAAGATCTTTTTGAGCTTACTTTTACTGCTGTCATTGTCTGCTCGTGCTCAAAGCATGCTCGAACCTAAATCGCCAGAAGACGATCAGGCAAAGATCAATGAATACAATCAAGCCTGTCAGATTCTCGATCAACTTATTGTTCGCAAATCTTTTAAAGTTGAATGCTATAGCAATTACAATTTTTTTGGTCCAAGTGGAAAAGTCGCTACTAAAATAACGGGCGATGTGAAAATTGCTGAATATAATCTTCTTCACCCTGGAACTTCAAAAGCTCTCTTCAAAGATTATAATCTCGTCGCAAAGATCATGAATCAATACGACATAGTCTCCGGCCTCGAATTGCTCGGGACAGTTGGACACGATGAAGCCAGCAATAAATCTGTTCTCGATTTCTTAAGAGCAAGTCCAAAGCTTCTTTCCGATCTTCAAGCCTTGAGAGCAAAAACGACTGCGCAGGATAAATTAAAAGATCTTGATGATAAAATTGAGAAACTGAAAAAAGATACGGAAAAAGCTTACTCACTTTACCGGGTGCCAGGTTATTTTAAAGTTTTGATGGCCTTAAAAAAGCTCGATCCAAGTTGGTCGCTGATTCTTTCACCACGAGGGGATTCAGCTCTTCAAGGTTCTGTTGAAGAAATGGTTGGATACTTTTTTAGAGCAACGGCAGTCAGTCCTGCGCTCAATCCTCACTGTAGTGAAATTAAAGATGAGAATGGTGGAGTGCCTGTCGCTTGTATCGTCAATCTTACCGAAAAATATCTCGATAAAGATTATACCCGTTACTATGCTCGCAGACCTTTTCTGGTCTCATTCAAAAAAGGCTCAAATAGATTTTCTCTTCTCAGCAATCACGTTGTCTTTACTTTTTCCGGCGATGAAGAAGCAGCGAAGCGATTAATGAAAGATGTTTTCAATGTGGAAACTCCGGCCGAGCTAGGCGGTGGAATAAACATGTCTAACTTCGCCCGATTTGCTGAAGTCAAAATCGCGTTGAAGTTTATGGATAAGTTTCGTAAAAAATATAATGATCAAAGAATTATGTACGTTGCTGATACTAATCTTCCCTTCAGCAATATGTACTGGCCTGAAATTCTGAAAAGCTTCAGTGGATCAAGCTTGCTGGTTGATCAGCCGACAACGGTTTCTCCTCAGAGGTTTTCTTCTGACGGTAAAGAAACAAATGGTGTCGCCAATGCTTATGATCATTTCGTTCTCGATAAAAATGTTTTCAATTCTTGTAGCAATGGTGAAGTTTATAATTATTATAATTCTGAGATCGACAAAGATATTCAACGAATCTATGGCATGCGCGCGAACGATGCTTTTAATCCAGGCATCAGAGTAAAAGGTTTTTTGCCTGTTGATGAAGGCGGACAGGGTGGCGACGTCCCTCCTGAAGATCAGCCCCTTCCAACAAAACTAGATTACCCTCTATCAACTTCTGCTCAAAACAAAATGACGAAGATGGTGAATAGTTATGTCGAATCGATGAAGACAAATTTCACAGTAAAAAAGAATGAAGTTGTGATAGATGATTTTGCAGTCACAGAGCGCACTGAAGGTTATCAAAGACGAGTATTCCTGAATCAATTAACGAATGCTTTTTATTATCGCTTTTATCAGGAAATCTTGAGTGACCATTTTCCGGTCTCGATTACATGTAAATTTTAAAATAAAAAAAGCCCCGTTTAAAACGGGGCTTTTTTATTAGCCTAAAGCGGCCTTTACTAATTCATTGGCGCGTTTGCTGTCGAATTGTCCTTTAATTTTTGGACTCAATTCTTTCATCACAAGTCCGGCATTAATTCCAGGAGTTGCAGAGATAATAGCAGTAATCATTCCCTTAACTTCTTCTTCTCCAAGTTGTTGCGGTAGATACTCAGAAAGTGCAGCGATTTCTTTTTCGGTTTTGATTCGTAATTCATTTCCTTCAGGAAAATTTTCAAGAGAATCTTTCAGTTTCTTCACATGTTTAATTAAAACATCCATTTCAGCAATTGGTGCTTTTGACGTTTTATTTTCGATAAACATTGCTTTTAAATAGCGAAGAGCATCCAGACGATCTTTATCTTTTGCGATCATCGCTTTCTTAATATCTTCAGTAATTTTATCCATCATAAAGGAGTGCCTCCAAGTTTATTGATTCGCAAAAAACTCTAATACAAAAGAGAAAGATTTACATCAATAAAACTTGGATGAATATTATGCGTGATAGCGAATGATACGATCTTCGAAATCAGTGACTTCCCATCCGGCCCCTTTACCTCCATCAATGACCGGTACAATATCTTTGATATCACCTTTTACGGCAACTGCGAGAGCGACTTTGCGGATAGCTAACTTTGCATCCTGAGCGGCCTTCAAACGATCGAGGTCACCTGGATTCAAGTTGCGCTTCCACTTCTTAATTAATTGGTTGAGGCCTTCCTCAACTAATGCCAATTGTTCTTCGTCCATCTATTCTACCGCTTCTTCCGTTAAGGTTTGTTTCGTGTGGATCTATTCTAAGGCCACTTCGCTTGATGCTCATCGGAGAATGTGCGCGCTCAATTAAAAGCTGTGAGGTTCTGCCACCTTAGGCGCAGCAGAGTAAAGGTACTTTCAAGGTCAAATAAACGAAAAATGGCGTTAAAAAAGATGAAAATGTGACTACTTTTTAAGGCTCCCCCTGGGTTACAGGGGGAGAAGTTCATTAGGCCTTAGGTAGATCAATCTTGGGGAAAAGCGGAGTCGGTTCAGACAACTCATAAGTCGTCGTTCCAAACTTTACTGAATCATAGTGAGAGACTTTCATGCCTAGAGGCTGAAGCGCTTTCTCAGCAGTGTCCGGAAGGAAAGGAGAAAGGAGAACTGAGATGGCATGAATCGAGTAAACGCAGTTATAGACAACTTGCTTCAGCGCCACTTTGTCTTCTTTAAGTTTCCATGGCTCTTTTGTATTCACGTATTGGTTCATGCTGTTCACACCTTCCCAAAGAGCTTCGAGCGCTTTGTTGTGTTCACGTTTCTCCATATACTCTTTCATTTTCTTGAAGCAATCATCAAAGAAAACTTCCTGAGTGACACCATTGCCATCAAGAGTGGGAGCATTGTCTTTCAAGTACAATTTCAAAACTCTCATGATGAGATTTCCGTAACTGTTTCCAAGTTCAGCATTATGTTTTTCAATCAATTCTTTTTCAGAGAAACGACCATCACTCTGAGCTGGGATGGCGCGAAGAAGATAATAGCGGAAAGTATCAAGAGGATATTTTGCCAGCATGTCGTTCGGGTCAACAACGTTACCCAATGACTTACTCATTTTCTTACCATCTTCAGCGAGAATCATTCCGTGAACATAAACTTGTTTCGGTAGAGCAAGTCCTGCAGCATGAAGCATGATCGGCCAGATGATGGTGTGAAACCACGCGATGTCTTTACCGATGACGTGCATGTCTGCAGGCCAGAATTTTTCATTCGGCGTGTGCGCAACCGCTGCGTAGTAATTGATGAGAGCATCAAACCAAGTATACATAACAAATTTTTCATTTCCTGGTACAGGAATACCCCAGCCTTCATTAGGGCGAGAAATCGGAAGATCGCGAAGTTTGTCCCCTTCAATTCGAGAAAGCATTTCGTTAAATGAAGATGATGGAACAATGAAGTTCGGGTGAGTTTTGATATGAGCAATAACCCAGTCCTGATAAGAACTCATTTTGAAAAAGTAGCCTTCTTCTTCTTTGAGCGTCAGCGGTTTTCCGTGAGCAGGACAGATATTATCCGGAGCTTGTGTTTCAGTGTAAAAAGACTCACACGCCAGACAGTATTGGCCGGAGTACACGCCGAAATAAATATCGCCTTTCGTTTCAAGTTTTTTCCAGAGTTCGTTACAAACGTGGTGATGTCTTTCTTCAGTTGTTCTGATGAAGTCATTGTTTGAAACGTTCAGATCTTTACAAAGTTTTCTGAACTTCGCTGAGTTTAAATCAACGTATTCTTTTGTCGACATGCCTTCAGCTTTTGCAGACTCAAGAAGCTTCTGGCCGTTTTCATCTGTTCCAGTCAGAAAGTACGAGTTGTAGCCAAGAAATTTATACCAGCGCGCATAAGCATCACTGGCGATTTTTTCAAGCGCGTGGCCCATGTGTGGATTTCCGTTGGGATAATCGATGGCCGTCGTAATATAAAAATTTTGTGACATAAAATCCTCTTTTCTTAATTAAGCTTTCACTACGAAGTTAACAATTTTTCCTGGAACATAAATTTCTTTAACGATTGTTCCTACCATATGCTTCGCTACTGATTCATCCGCTTTTGCCATCGCCAGAATTTCTGCTTGAGAAATCGCTGGTTCAACTTCAAGAGTTGCGCGAAGCTTTCCGTTAACCTGAACCGCTACTGTAATCATATCGTCTTTAGCAAGAGCTTCGTCGTATTTTGGCCAAGTTTCGTAAGTCAGAGTTTTCGTATGGCCAAGGTTTGCCCAAAGTTCTTCAGAGATATGTGGGGCCATTGGTGCGAGAAGAAGCGCAAAAGTTTCTGCAGTTTCTTTTGTGACTTTACCAGCTTTGTAGCAGTGGTTTGTGAAAATCATCAGAGCAGAAATGGCCGTATTGAAACGTAGGTTTTCGTAATCGCCAGTCACTTTCTTAATCGTTTTATGAAGCATTTTCACTGTTTCTTCATTCTCAGCTCCACCCACAATGTGAGAAGGTTCCGCGAAGAATCTGTAAACGCGGTTAAGGAAGTTGAAAACACCTTTTACACCGTCTTCTTTCCATGGTTTTACTTTTTCAAGCGGACCCATGAACATTTCGTAAAGGCGAAGAGAGTCGCCGCCAAATTCTTTTACGACGTGATCAGGATTCACTACGTTTCCGCGAGACTTCGACATTTTTTCGCCATCGCTTGCGAGAATAAGACCCTGGTTGACTAGTTTTTTGAATGGTTCTTTCGTTGAAACAAATCCTAGATCAAAAAGAACTTTATGCCAGAAGCGAGCGTACAATAAGTGAAGAACAGCGTGTTCAGCTCCACCGATGTAAAGGTCGACCGGCATCCAATATTTTTCTATATCTTTATTCCATGGTTCTTTTTCATTCTTTGGATCGCAGAAACGAAGATAGTACCAACATGAGCCTGCCCAGTTAGGCATTGTGTTTGTTTCGCGTTTTGCTTTTTTTCCTGTTTTTGGATCTGTAATCCACAACCAGTCAGTCGCGTTCGCAAGTGGAGACTCACCGTTACCTGATGGTTTGAATTCTTTTAACTCTGGAAGCGGAAGTGGAAGCTCGTCAGCGTCGAGGCAACGAATGGTCCCGTCTTCAAATTTTAAAATAGGGAAGGGTTCACCCCAATATCTTTGACGTGAGAAAATCCAGTCGCGGAGTTTGTAATTGATTTTGCCAGCGCCAAGATTATTTTTTTCAAGCCACTCAATCACTTTCTTTTTTGAGTCAGCAACGTTCAGGCCGTTGATAAAATCAGAGTTGATGTGCTTGCCATCGCCAGTGTACGCAGCTTCGTCAATATCTCCACCTTCGATAACTCTAACCATTGGGAGAGAGTATTTTTTGGCAAACTCATGATCGCGTTCATCGTGAGCCGGAACTGCCATAACAGCACCTGTTCCGTAAGTAGCAAGAACGTAATCCGCAATCCAAACCGGAACTTTTTTTCCAGTGACTGGATTCGTGGCAAAGGCACCGGTGAAAACACCCGTTTTATCTTTGTTGAGTTCAGTTCTTTCAAGATCGTTTTTAAGTTTGCAGGCTTCAATATATTTTTCAACATCAAAGCTTTGAGCTTCCGTCGCAATTTCTCTGACGAGAGCGTGTTCAGGAGCAAGAACCATGTAAGTCGCCCCAAAAAGCGTATCAGGTCTTGTCGTGAAAACGTCGACATCGTGCTTGTGACCTTCGATTTTAAATTTAATCGTCGCGCCTTCAGATTTACCGATCCAGTTTCTTTGCATTTCCTTGATCGACTCAGGCCAGTCGAGTTCTTCAACATCGTTTAAAAGTCTTTCTGCGTATTCAGTTATACGAAGAACCCATTGTTTCATTTTCTGTTGAATGACCGGATGTCCACCGACTTCAGATTTTCCGTCGATGACTTCTTCGTTCGCAAGAACCGTTCCGAGCGCCGGACACCAGTTTACGTTCATTTCAGATTCGTAAGCGAGGCCTTTGTTATAAAGCTGAACGAAAATCCATTGAGTCCATTTATAATAATCGACATTCGATGTAGCTATTTCTCTATCCCAATCATATGAGAAACCAAGAGACTTTAGCTGTCTCGTGAATGTCGCGATATTTTTCTTGGTTGTGATGTCCGGATGCGTTCCAGTTTTCATCGCATAGTTTTCAGCTGGCAAGCCGAACGAATCCCACCCCATTGGGTGAAGAACGTTGAATCCCTGCATTCTTTTGTAGCGAGACATAATGTCTGTTGCCGTATAACCTTCAGGGTGACCTACGTGCAGACCGTCTCCAGAAGGAAACGGGAACATATCGAGGGCGTAGTATTTTGGTTTTTTTGAATTGTTGTCAGCTTTGAACGTTTTGTTTTCGTCCCAATACTTTTGCCACTTGGCTTCGATTTCGGAGAAATTGTACTCGATTTCAGACATGGAATTTCCTTGGTAAATGAACCGGTGATTTGAAGTCAAAAGTCTAACACTAGGAATTCTTTTTATAAAGTGTATAATATTGGTGTTAACGCATAATTTGAGAGACGTTTATGAGTGAAAAAATTGTAGTTTATCCAATCTCGGCAAACCCACCGACATGGGGGCACGCCGATATTATGATGAGAGCAGCGAAGCACTTCGATAAGGTCATTTGGGTAGCCGCTACGAATCCAAAAAAGACTTATATGTTTACGGTAGATGAGCGTCTGGAGATGATGCAAGCCTACGTTGATTACTATAAATTAAAAAATGTGGAAGTTTGCGAATTTCAGGGCACCGTTGCGCGGTTTGCAGAAGCAAAAGGGGCAGAGTTTTTGCTGCGCGGGCTTAGAAACTCATCTGATTATCAAATGGAACTCGAACTCTCTGTCGGTAACCGCGGTATCAGCAAAGAAATTGAGACGATCTGCCTTTTTGCCAAGCCGCACTTTGCAACAATTTCTTCAACTCTCATCAGAGAACTCGCCGTTCTTAATGAGCGTATCGATCAATACGTCATGCCTTCAATTGCCAAAAAGATTCTTCACAAACTTCATGGAGACAAAGCGATTCTATGAGAACTCTGATTATTCTCGGGCATCCTGATAAAAAATCATTCTGTGGTTCATTGGCAGATTCATATGAAAAAGGAGCGAAGGAAAAAGGGGGAGAAGTCGCAAGACTTAATCTCGGCGATTTGAAATTTGATCCCATTCTTCGCCACGGTTACAACAAAATTCAAACTCTCGAACCTGATTTGGTTGAGGCTCAGCGGCTTCTCAAGTGGGCCAATAATATCGTATTTGTTTTTCCCGTTTGGTGGTCGGCCCCGCCGGCAATCATGAAAGGTTTTATCGACCGCGTTTTCTTACCAGGCTTCGCCTTCAAGTATCGTGAAAATTCTAATAACTGGGATAAACTTCTTACAGGGAAAAGATCCCGTTTGGTGATCACTAGTGATGCTCCAGTTGCCTGGCTTTACCTTATGTATTTTCATCCCGCTGTTAACATGATGAAAAAAGCGACTTTGGAATTTTGCGGGATCAGTCCTGTTTCACTTTCAAGCTTTGGATCTATTAAAAATGCCAGTGAAAAAAAACGCGAAGGCATTCTCTACAAAGTTTACAGAGCAGGTCTCGATGACAACTGAAGAGTTAATTATTCAACTCGAGCAGGAACTGCACAGCTCGCTCACCAGATCAAATTATGCCCGATTGAATGAACTTTTGTCTGATGATTTTTATGAGTTTGGATCTTCGGGAAATGTCTGGTCGAAGAATGACATACTCACCAGGTTACCGGCCGAAAATAAAAATGCTCCTCAAATCGAATCTCGAGATTTTAGTCTTCGAAAAATTTCCACGGATACTTTTTTTGTCACTTATATTTCTTTTAGAATTATTGATGGAAAAGAAGAACGAACCGCACTCAGAAGCTCTTTATGGAAAAATTCGGGTTCAGGCTGGAGGATGTTTTTTCATCAAGGAACTTTCAAAACAATCTGACCAATAACATGAGACGCGGCCATAAAACCAAATGTACCGGTAATATGAGTGATCGATCCCATCCCTGTTTCGCAATCAAGCTTGATGCTTGTATCAGCTTCTTTCATTTCACAAACTGAACCATCACTTTTGGGATACCAAGGCTCTTCCGGGGAATAGACACAGGCAATTTCAAACCGCTGTTTTTTACTGCGAGTAAATCCAGCTCCCGAAGGAAAAGCAAATTCCTGGCGCAGTCTTTTTCTGAGAGTAAAAAGAAGAGAATCGTTGCAAGCAAGTCCAAGGTCGTCGATTTTAATTAAAGAGGGATTTCGTTTCCCAGCAGCGCCACCGGTGATAATCAACGGGAGATTTTTTTCTTTGCAGGCGGCGGCCAATACGCATTTGCTTTGAAGACTGTCGATAGCATCAATGACGTAATCATATTTTTTATCGAGGATCATTTCACTGGTCTTGGCCGTAAAAAAATCTTCAATTGCATGAACACTGCACTGAGGATTGATGGCGAGAATCCGCTCGCGAATAGCGTGAACTTTCATTTTGCCAATGAAGCCGTTCATGGCGTGAATTTGTCTATTCGTATTAGTAATACAAATGTCGTCGAGATCAACTAATGTAATTGAACCGACTCCCGATCTCGCCAAAGCTTCTGCTGCCCAGGTTCCGACTCCGCCAAGACCAACTACGAGCACGTGTGATTGCAGGAGATTTTTTAATCCCTCGACTCCGTATAAACGGGCAATCCCACCAAAGCGCTGGTTGTAATCCTGATAGTCAAATTCAGTCATGAAGTGAATATACAATTACCCCTTTTCATTTGGAAGGCGCAGGGGAATAATTATAAACATGTTCAAAGACACCGACTCACTGTATGACCCACGAAATATGTTTATCTGGTTTCTCCTGGCCTTTCAGGGGGGGACGATCAATACCGGAGGCTTTCTCACGGTTCATCGTTTCGTCTCTCACGTGACGGGTTTTGCGACGCTTGCAGGCTCCGCTGGCGCTCAGGCGCACTGGAATGAAATGCTCGGTATGCTTCTCGTACCGGTTTCTTATATCACCGGAGCTATGTTCTCAGCATGGTGTGTGGAAAGAAGACGTATTCATAATCAGACGCCACTTTATTCGCTCGTTTTTTCATTCATGTTGATCAGCTTAAGTTTCATTGCCATTGGTGGCTCTATGGGGTTGTTTGGCGGCTTTGGAGAGCCTCTTAATTTAACTCGAGATTATCTTCTTCTTTTTATTCTTTCTTTTACCTGCGGTCTCCAAAACGCGGTTATTTCCAGTGCCTCAGGAGCTGTTATCCGCACCACGCATTTGACGGGACTGGTGACCGACCTTGGAATCGGAATCGTTCGCATTTTATCGTTGGAAAAAGGACAGAAGCATGAAGTCTTTGCAAATTGGACTCGTCTGGGGATTTTCACTTCTTTCTTTCTAGGATCGCTTATTAGCGCAGTTATCTATACAAAAGTGCACTTTTTTGGATTTTATTTACCCGTATGCATCTGCCTCTTTGTCGCTTTGAGACTGAGAGCTATCAAAAAGATGTAAAAAATACGGCCTCCCTTTAATGTTTTTCAGGAGCGCCTATAATCCTTCTATCACATTTCAAAGAGGATTTTATGGCATTAGAAAAGTTTCAAATCGTTTCACCAAAAGATGGGCAATCAGTTGATAATGTCTTCGAAACTCTTTTGATTAATCTCGATCATATCGTAAGTATCAAACCAATCAGAATGGTTGTGGAAGAAAAGCTTGTGAAAGGCTATTGGATCAGAACGACGAACGGAAAAAAATATCGCGCGGTTCAGGTGCCTGCAAATCTTAGACAGATGCTTGAGGAAGAAGAGATTGTTGGAGCAAAAATAGCGCTGAATGTATTAAATGAGGATCTGACTCAAGCTGAACTTTTAAATTAAGGTCAGAGAGTTTACGTTCAATTAATTCTCCGGCACCACCAGTAATAAAAATCTTTGAAGGCATCGTCAATTGAACGATGCCTTTTAGTATTGAATCCAGATAAATTTCTTTGGCCCCTAAAATCGCTTCATCGGTTGTGTGAGGAAGATCTTTTTTTATCTGCTCTCTGTTGTTTAAAACCGGCAGATTCGCTCCTTTTCCATAAGCAGATAAAAAGGTTTTTAAACCAGGAAAAATAAATCCGCCTTCAAAACCTCGAGACGTAATCACGTCCATCGTTATAAAAGTTCCGGCATCAATCAGAAGAATTTTTTCATTTTCTTGAAGATGTTTTTTAAAAACATAATAAGCACTAAAGAGTCTGTCATCGCCTAAGGTTTCAGCATAGTGAACTGGCATGTCGAGAAAGTATGGATTGGACTGAGTATGTCGCTTCGTTTTTAGGTCAATACTCAAAGGCAAATGGTGAGGAGTTCCTACATCAGAAGCGATGAGAATATCATTTTCCTTGGGCACGAAAGATTTAAGCGGAACTACAGCAGTGAGCTTTTTATCTACAAAAATCCCCACGTGAGGATTGGTATTTCCGTTATCGATCGTAATAACTCTCATATTATTTAAGGTAATCCTCAATGAGTTTTTTCTTTGTCTCGTAAAGATTAGCTACAGATTTACAAAACTTTGGCGGATCATTTTTGCCAATGTGTAGAAGATCGTTGATGACCAGAACTTGTCCGTCTGTCTCCTGACCTGAACCGATGCCGATCGTTGGAATGTGAAGTTTATCTGTTATTTTTTTAGCAAGCTTCTCTTCTACGCATTCAAGAACGATAGAAAAACAACCAGCATCTTCTAATGCCAGCGCTTCTTTTAATAATTTTTCTTGTTCAGTTTCACTTTTTCCATGAGTGTAATAGCCGCCTTGCTCGTGAACCGATTGCGGTGTAAGTCCAATATGACCCATAACAGGGATTCCCACCTGAGTCAGTCTTTTGATGAGTTCAAGCTGGAAAGGAAAAGCGCCTTCAAGTTTTAAGGCTTCAACACCACTTTGTTGAAAAAGTTTGATCGCATTCTCAAGCCCAGTTTCCATAGACCAGTAAGAACCAAACGGCATATCAGCAACAACAAACTTCTGAGGAGCACCTTTTTTAACGGCCTTTGAAAATAAAACCATCGTGTCGACAGTTACTTCGATTGTCGTTTCGTATCCAAGAATGACATTGCCAAGACTGTCACCGATGAGGAGCATATCAAGCGCAGTTTCATTGAGCATTTGCGCTGTCTGGTAATCGTAGCAAGTCAACATGTGCAGAGTTCTTCCGGCAGTCGTTTTCTTGAAAACACGCAATTGGCGCGTGTTCATTTTGGAATTTGTTTTAGCAGCTAAATAAGTCATGAAATCAGCTCTTGTTTTAATTTTTCGAAAGTCTTGGAAAGCTCTTCATTCTTCCATTCATTGACCACCTGGGCCCTGATCTGGTCGGCGTCAGCTTCCACCTCTTTATAAAACTCTTTATTTTTTATATCAATGAGAATCTGTTCCATCGCCTGATCAAAAGCCTTATCCATAAGCAATTTTCGGCCTTTCTGTGAGCCTATAAGAGCATTGGGAGAGATGAGGTTAAAAAACGCTTCTGGACCCAATGTCACAAAGGCTTGAGAGATGGATTTCAATTCAAGATAACATTCCATGAAGGCTACTTCCGCAGAGACACCATTCTTGCGAAGTAAATTATAGGACTTCAAAGCACCATAGGGAAGTAGTGAGCAAAGAAGCGACTGCTCAGAAAATAAATCGGCGAGGCACTCTTCTTCAAAATGACTTTTATATAAAGCAGTGAAGCCGACATCCTTAGCGATAGATTTTAATTTTTCTTCACAGAGAGAATCTGGAGCGTAATAAGCGGCGCCGATTTTGCCTTTAGATTCATATTGAAAACGGACTTCACTGGCAATGGCCTTTGGCGCTAGAAGTGAGTGTAAATGTTCTTTATATTTTTCGTGCAATCTTTCTTTTGAAAGGCTGAACCCATGCGCATAAATAAAATGAGATCCGGCCTGAAGATGAGCTGCATTCTTGTGAAAGAAATCGGAATGCTTGTCATCTGGAATGAGCATGACGAATTCGCGATAGTGTTTTAAATCTTCTGATTCTAGTTCAATAGTTTCAAACCCAAGTGAACGCGCCCTCGTCAATGACTGACTCTGAGGCTTCAACGCGATGACAATTGATCTTTTTGAATCGCGCAGGTTGAAGGCCCAGGCTCTCGCTTGTGAACCAAATCCTACAATGACAACAGCATTTTGATTTTTCATAAACTATCCTAAAATTTCTGGCAATGCTTGTGCCTTAAAGCTACACTTATAAGCAGAAAGGGGCCAGTCGAAAGGCATGAAAATTTTAACACGCGAAGAAGCACTACCATATCAAAATACGTCGTTAAAACGAGGGCATGTCGTCTTCACTTCTCTCATTCAATTCAATTCCAAAATTCTCTTTCTTGAGTCACATCTTGAAAGGCTCTTGCGGGGAGCTGATTTTCTTTATCCGGAAGCAAACTGGAAAAGCAGAAAGAAAGACATTGAAGAAGCTGTAAAGATCGAATTGAAAGAAAAAAAAGATCACTATTTAAGACTTACAATTTTTGATAACAAACTCGTTCTTGAATCACATTTGCGTGAGAATAGCCCTATGACTTTGAAGCTTGTTGAAGCTTCTTCTATCAAAGCTCCGGATCTCAAGCCTTCATTTTTAAAGCAATCCAATTATCTATCTGCTGATTTGGAAGTGAAAAAAGCTAAAGAGGCGGGATATGATGACGTTCTTTTTTTCGATCACAATAATGAATTGACGGAAGCGAGTAGTTCAAATGTATTTGTTGTGACCGAAGAAATGATTGTTAAGACTCCAAGAGCAAGCTCAATGGTTTTAGAAGGAATTACCAGAGAAAAACTGTCTGAGTGTTTGCGTCGTAATCATTTTTCAGTGTCTGAGGAAGTTCTCACGCGAAGTGATCTTGAGAAGGCCCGTGAAATCTGGTTAACTAATGCAGTGAAAGGGCTGCGCTTTGTTTCGCAGTTTCAGAATAAGAATTTTTCTGCCAGTGGAAGTGCTTATGAAAAGGCATCAGCGCTCTTTGGCCGATACGGTGAAAAATATGAATAAAATTTTGAGGGTAAAATGCCCACAATGTGCGACAATATTTTCTTATTACGACAGTGAGTTCAGACCGTTTTGTTCTGAACGTTGCAAGCTGATCGATTTAGGACATTGGTTTGAAGAAAGCTATCGTGTTCCTGAAAAACCGAATAAGAAAGAAATCGAGACTGAAGATTATGAGCAAGATGAAGAAAACTACGAGCAAAGCTATATCGAAGACGACGACGAAAGCGAATACTAAAAGCGAAGTCAAATTGGATGAAGCCCTCAAGCTCTCGTTTAAACTTGCCGGTGCTGCCGGGACATTATTATTAAAAAAACAAACGAAGATTTCATCTCTTAAAATCAAAACAAAGATAGCGCAAGGGATTGCCTCTAACGCAGACACTGAATCTGAAAAAATCATCATTGATGGAATCAGAAAAAAATATCCAACTCACTTTATTCTGGCAGAAGAAAGTGCTTATACTGAATTTAAAGGGGAGATGTCCCGCTATCAATTTTTAAAAGAAAAAGAATGGGTCTGGATTATTGATCCACTGGATGGAACGAATAATTTTTTAAATGGCCTCGATTATTTTGGCGTTTGCATTTCACTTGTTCACTTTGGTCAGCCGGTCGTGGGAGTCGTTCTCAGACCAACCTCAGGGGAATGTTTCTTTGCCGTTAAAGGAAAAGGGACTAAATTGATCAATCTTTGGAAAAAGAATTCAAAACCCGTAACAATCAAACAAACAAGCAATAAGAAAACATTAAAAAATTCTTTAATGGTGACTGGATTTACCACTGAAAAAGGGCCCGTTTTTGAAGAAGAATTCACTCTTTTTAAAAATATGGTCGGCACTTCTCGTGGAATCAGAAGAATGGGAAGTGCCGCACTCGATTTATGCTACGTCAGCAAAGGAATCTTTGATTGTTTTTGGGAAAGAGGCCTCGCAGCCTGGGATGTTTCCGCGGCCGGGCTCATCTGTTTAGAGTCCGGAGTAAAGGTAACCGATTACAGTGGTCAGAAATTCCATCCTTTTCAAGAGACGATAGTGGCGGCAAGGGCTCCTCTTCATAGCGAGATCTTGTCAAAATTCTCTAATAGCTTATAATTTTTAATGTTAGTTATCCGTTATCCTAGGAAGGGACCGTGTCTGAAACATTACGTTTAATTCTTACAAAATTTACTGATGAAACAATAACTGTTTTCAGTATGCTGCTCCTTCTCACGATGGCAGCTATTGTGGTCTATTGGTTTTACAATAGAAAAAAATTTCATCAACTCTCACACGAAATTCCCGCGAGTGTTGTAAAAAACTATCTCGATTCAATTATTCAAAATTCAACTGCGCTTAAATCTTCTCTTTTTCGTGGCGGCGGGCTCGATATCGGAAACGGTATTCCTTCAGTTGTCCCGGTCGGAGACCTTCCGAGTTCAATGAATATTTCCGTTGGTTCCGGCTCAGAAGAAGTGAATCAGAAAAACGCAGAGATTGCTTCACTGACTTTGAAATTAAATGATCGCAATAAGCAAATTACAGATCTTGAAAAAAGAATGCAGGAACTCGCTGCTGGCTCAGGTAAGGGCGGAGCAGAAGTAGATATTCTAAAAAAAGAAATTGCTTCTCTTCAATCTCAACTGTCTGATGCCCGCGCTTCAAGTGGGGGCGATGCCAATCTCAGTCGCGATCTTCAAGCCGTAACAAATGAACGCAATGATCTTCGTGAAAGATTAAAAGAATACGAGATCATCGAAGAAGACCTGGCGAACTTAAAAAGACTTCAACAAGAAAATGATCAATTGAAAGCTGAACTTGCGGCCTTAAAGCGTGGGGCTCCGGCACCAGCTGCACCAGCGCCAAAAGCAGCTGAACCAACACCTGCAATGATGGAACCTGAAATTGATCTCGAAGCGGAAATGGCTAAGGCCATTGCTGATTCTCAACCAGCTCCGAAAGCAGCACCTCCTGTTATGGAAGTTCCAGAAGTGCCGGTTGTTGAAGGTGAACAAAAATCTGCAGAAGAATTACTTTCTGAATTTGAGAAAATGCTCGGATAAAACTTTAGGAGAAATTTATTATGTTCAACACTCAACTTAAATTTCTCCAGAGATGCTCTGTCCTTGCAGCCTTAACCGTCAGTTTTTCAGTAAATGCTTCAATCAATGCGACCGAAGTGAAGGAAGGCCTTCTTCAGAAGTACATGATGGAGTATTCAGATAAAAATCAAATGGCAGCGCTCAAAGCTGAAACTTTAAAGCATGGCGGTCAGTCAGTCGAAGCCCTTATAGAAGTTATGAAGAATGGAAAATACCCGGATAAAAACCGCTGGGTCGCAACGTTTCTTCTTGGTCAGATCATGGGGGAGAAGTCAGCTCCGTTTCTTTCTAAATTCTTGAAGCATCCTCATTGGGTGATGCGAATGGCGAGTTTAAAAACGCTTCTCGCATTAAAGCAAGAAAGTTATGGATCTCACTATGCGATGCTACTTAACGATGATTCATTTATTGTTCGCTCTCAGGCGCTTGAGAATATCAGAGCGCTTAAAATAAAAAATTCTGCTCCTCAGGTCTGGGCAATGCTTTATGATAAGAAAAATTATTATCAGCCAACCTTAAATGGAAAAGCATTGAAAACAAAGCGTTCGAATATTATTAAATCAGTCATTCTCACAGTGGGAGAATTGCAATTTGAAAAGGCGAAAGAGCCTCTTTTAAAGATGGCGCAAAAAGATAAGTACAACGATATTTTTAATGAAGTAGATACGGCTTTATCGAAAATTACCGGTAAAAAATCTCCAGACAGTGATATCAAATCAAAACGAGTCTTCTGGCAAAGAATGGCACTCAATACGACTATTGAATAATGTTCTAATTAAAAATTCTTTTCAGCTTCTTTAGATTTCTTTTCTTCTATTTCTTGAAGTTTAGATTCGATAGCGAGAGCACGTTCAAGGCGATAAAGAATGGCGCGTTCAAGAATTCCGTCACTGCGAATGACTTTCCAGCCTTGAAGAAAGTCCTGTTCAACTCTCTGTCGTTTGAAGACAGTCACTTTACAGACTTCTTTATTTCCTCGGTAACCTTTGACTACGTTAATGATTAATTTAAATTGAGCAGATTTGACGGCATCGTTGGATCCAAATGAATCGGCAAAGTTCAGTTCAAGCGTGTTGTCGATCCATCTTGTTTTGACCACCCCAGCTTCCTGGTTGTAAACTTCACGGTCGTATTTGTTTGTGATCTTTAAAACTTCTTGCCAGACTTTATTGTAATCAGCGCGATAAACCTGGCTTGGGATTTCCAGTTCTTCGCTGACCTGCTTAAAATTCTCATATGAAGAGCAACCGGACAGAAGGAAACAGGCCGTCATCCCCACTAAAGAAATCTTTATTACTTGTAAAAAGCTTTTTATCATCTTACAAACATTGTATCTAATATTAAAAAATAGAGAAAGCTAAAAGAAGGCCACCAGGAAGTTCATAATGACTCATACAAAGACAATGGCGGATGTTTTGAGACTTGAAGCAAAGGCACTCGAAAGGGCGGCTATGCTCATGGAAAGTTCAGGAAAAGAGCAAGTTGAAAAACTAGTTAAACTTTTTCATGAGCTACAAAATACGGAATCTGCTTTGATTTTTTGTGGAGTAGGCAAGTCCGGCATTATTGCTCAAAAACTGGCCTCCACTTTTACTTCATTAGGTCTGCCCTCATTTTATCTCCATCCGACCGAAGCTCTACATGGGGACCTCGGCCGTGTGAGAAAATCAGATGCTTTAGTCTTTCTAAGTAAATCTGGAACCACAGAAGAAATTCTCAAACTACTACCTTTTCTCACGACAAAAAAAGAACACAGAGTCGCTCTCGTAGGAGCAGTTACTTCGCCGATAGCAGATGAATGCGGAATCGTTCTCGACTGTTCAGTTGAAAAAGAAGCCTGTTTAAATAATCAGGCACCGACGACAAGTTCAACGCTTGCTTTAGCGATGGGTGACGCGATGGCCGTGCTCTATGAAGCGCTTACTGGCATTTCTAAAGAAGGCTTTGCTGTTAATCATCCAGGCGGCATTCTTGGAAAATCTCTTCGCATGAAAGTGAAGGATTTAATGATCAGAGAATCGCAATGCCCAGTTGTCGAATCATCTCATACTCTTCAGGAAGTTATTCTTCTAATGACTAAATATCCAGTTGGCGGATGCGCTGTAGTCGACAATGGAAAGTTTAAAGGCATTCTTGTTGAAGGCGATATCAGAAGAACTTTTACCAAAGACAATGCTGGCCTAAAAACGGCAGTGGCCGAAATCATGAATAAAAAACCGACAAGCATCGGACCTGAAAGTCTCGCTTATGAAGCTCTTGAATTGATGGAAGGGAAATCGCATTCCTTTCAGGTTCTTCCAGTTTTAGAAGAGAAGAAATTTTTGGGCTTTATCCGATTACATGATCTACTCAAAGAAGGCTTTTCGCTTAAGTCTTAATTTTTTTACTGAGCCTTTCAATTCCGTAGAAAACGGCAGCGAGAATCAATGTTAGCCAAAGACCAAAGGTCTGATAAACAGTACTTTGTCTTGTGAACATTTTCATTTCAAAATCCAATATAGTCTTTTGATTCAAACCAAGTCTTGGCGATTCAGAGCCATCAGGCATGATGATCGTCGTAATTCCCGTGTTGGTGGAACGAATGAGCGGAATATTAAATTCAAGCGCACGCCATTTTGCGAGAAAAAGGTGTTGAAGAGGCTCAGCTGTGTCTCCGTACCAAGAATCGTTAGTGAGGTTTATCAAAAATTGCGGGGGAGTTGTTTGGTTATTCAAAAACTCACGAAGAAAATTTGAAAAAAGAATTTCGTAACAGATAACGCTTATGAATGAAATATCGTTATGAGTTTTAAATAATGGAAAAGTTTTTCCTTCCGCAAAATAGGAAACATTGGTGAGAACTTTACTTAATGGTTCGTTTAGAGGACCAAAAGGTAATCCTTCCCCAAAAGGAATGAGATGAATTTTGCGATAAACTTCTTTGAGTTTTTGATCTGTGCCGAAAAGAAAAGCAGAGTTGTACTGACTCTGAGAATCACCAGGTCCTTCACTTGGCTTTAAGTCGTAGCCGCCAATAAAAAGTTCGGACTGAGTTTTCTCAATTATCTGAGAGAGCGTTCCAGGAATTCGCAAGTCATTACTGCTTTTCATGAGATCACTTGAAATCAAAGTTGGAAAAGCAGTTTCGGGCCACACAATTAAGTCGAGAGGTTTAGCAGAAGGCTTAGTACTCAATTCATAATAACTGTCGAAGACGCTTTTTAGTGAATTGAATTCTCCACGCTCTGAAGTGATTTTCAAAAAATTTCCGATATTGGGCTGAACAACTCTCACGTTAAGAGGTGCTAGTTCTGGACCTTTGTAGGGAGCAGGCAAAAGAAAATTCAACGCGACCATGACCGCGATGAGTCCATATGAAAGGTTTGGACTTTTTTTGTGTCTGATATGATCAACAATCGTCAGTGCTGTGAAAGCTGCCAGGAAAGAATAGACCGGCACTCCAAAAATGGGGGCCAATCTAAGCGGCAACTCTGGCGCTAGAGATAAAAAACAATGCCCTAAATGCGCTGGAAACTGTTGAGGAACAAATTGTTCAAGAACGACATATAAAATGGCCAGAGCGGCGGGGCTTTTGAGTTTTCTTTGAACTGCAGTGTAGATGTAAACTTGGGGAATAATAACCAGCGAGAACAGCAGACCAAGCAGATGATTTATGGGAAATTGCAATCCGCCAAATTCCTTCAATGTGTAAGGTATCCAGTAAAAGCCCAAGAGGTAAAACCCAAGCGAAAATGTCAAAGCAATCAACATCTGTTTTTTGACAGTGTTTTCTTTAAGCAAGGCAAAGTTGAAGAGAAAGAAACCGACAACTGAACCAAGAAAGAATGAATGACCTGAATGAAACGGAAACCCACTGGCGTAAAAGAGTCCGCCAATGAAAGAGATGAATACGTCTTGATGTCTTGGTAAATTGAGTTTCGAAATCATACTAGATCGTAAATAATTTGGGATTATTTGCCAATGAGAGAGTTTTCACTTTAAACTTTTCATTATGAATTACGATTTCAATTCAAGTGAAGAGTCACTCCATATTCCGCAAACGGCGTACAAACCTGTTAAGCGGTGCCCTTCATGCCATTCAGTTTATCTCACAGATCGTCTTTGTGAAGCTTGTGGACGTTCACTGCTTTATCATCCGATAGGTGAACCGTTCGGGCCGAAAAGTTTTTACGGCATTAAAGAGCGTTATATCGAAGGACAGCACGCTTTTTATCGCTTTTTTCCGCAGTTCGAAGATAAGACCTCTAAATACGCTGGCAGTTATAAAAGAAATCTATCTAAACGTTTCACAGATCTTCTCGAAGCATTCCATTCTGATGAAGAAACAGTCAAAGAGAATCGTAAGCTTTTTTATGCTGAAAGCATGGAGATTATCGATGAACTATTGCGCTACGATATGTCTGCACTTTTGATTCAATCTGTTCTTGAAGAAAATGATGCAAGCCTTGTGGGACGTGAATTGTTATTTTATCTCCAGAACGCTCAGGCGAACATTCAAGCAGAAAAGAAATGGCAGCAGTCGTTTTTGGATTTCAAGTTATGGGGTGTTTTGAGAGTAGAGTTTGCAATGAAGGTCGTTTTGATAACGGCCACGATTTTATTCATGGCCGTTTATTTAAGAGATATTATTAGTTCGCAACTCGGTAAATGATCTTTCCTTCTTTCGGTTCCGTGGCATTGGCCAGCTGTCTTCTTTGTTCAGGTTCACCCGCCAATTGAGCAGCAAGGCTTAGAGCTGAACCAGCATCTAGACGTCCGCCTGTCGCACATTTTCCTTCCATCGTCGGTTCTCTTTTTGCTGAAGCTTTGATGATTTCTTTAATCTTTTCTGTTGAAAGTTGCGGGTACTCAGACTTAATCAGTGCCGCTACGCCTGTAACGAATGCTGTTGCCTGGCTCGTTCCCGTCAAATACCCCGTACGACCGTTTTGTAGAGATGATTTAATTCTGTAACCTGGAGCAAAGATATCAACTCTTGAACGTCCATAGTTTGATGAATTCAAAATCTTCAGGTCTTCATCATGAGCCGTTACGGTGATGATGTTTTTAAGACCGTAGCTTGCCGGAAAGTAAGCTTTCTTGTTGTCATCGATATTTGATTCTTCGTTACCAGCTGCTGCGACAACGAGAATCCCTTTTCTTTCTGCTTCTTTTAAAACGCGAAGTTCTTCAGCTGCTGCTTCAGGACCACCGCCAGAGTAATTGATAACGTCAACGTTGTGATCAACAGCGTAGCGAAGAGCTTCAACCGTTGAATTCAAGTTATCTACGCCTGATGCGTTTGGATTGTAATATTTAAGAGCAAGAATTTTTACTTCAGGGAAAATCGATTTGATAATTCCTGAAACGTGAGTGCCGTGACCGTGATTATCGATCGGCATTCCTTTTCCTTTTCTATCTTTTGAAAAATCGACACCAAAGTTCGATGGATCAACTTTACCACTTTCTACAAAGATGTTCTTTTCTAGAAATGGATGTTCGCGATCGATACCTGTATCAACAACAGCTACGACGATTTCTTTTTTCTTTTTAAATTTCTTCCAAGCTTCAAGAAGATTGATGCTTGCAGGATTAGATGGATTCACGCCCCAGCTTACGTAGTTTGAGCTAAGATCTTTTTCATCAAAATAAGGCTTTTCTTCAGTCTTAGTGATGATCGTGCGAGGAGCGGGAAGAGATTGAGACATTGCCTGGAATGACATTGTCGCAATGACATGAGCGAAGATGATCTTTTTGAGTGTCAGCTTGTTCATAATAATCCTTTAATGAGTCCGCGAAATGGTCTTTCGCTTAATCTGTTCTTCCCCTAAAAGAGCAAGCTTTGGGCCAAGAGAAGAGTCAGTCAAATTAACGGTTTAAGAGAGCTGTCTAAAAATCAATCGAACAAACCTTGGTGAGCTGTCTAAAAAGTAGACGCTCACCAGGCATCCATAAAAATTAGCTATAAATACTTTTATTTAACCGGATTGCAACAACCGTAGAGAAGTTCGCCGTTTGCTTCAACCAGCACGTTGTAGTCGTACAGTGTGTCCGACATGCCGTCATTGCACTCCGCTTTTACTACGCTCATCTTAATGGTCTTATTTCCGATATCGCGAGATTCAATTTGAAATGCATAGCCTGGACCTGTTCCGGCCGCTTCTTGAATCGAGCTATAGGGATAAAAAGATCGTCCTTCCATTGCAGGAGAGTCAAAAGCGACGACACCTTTTGCAAAAGTCGTTACTCCCCAGAAAGGTTCAGTGCCTACACAGTGAAGAACAGGAAGAGTGGCTGCTGAAACGGAACCAGCAATCATAGTGAACAGGGCAAATGTCATTAATGTTTTCATGCGTACTCCTTAGTTATGAGATAGCTCTTTATAGAGCAAATTTGGGCCCTGGTGGGAAAACAGTGAAAAAATGACACTAATTCATTGGCCTCTCAATTGCTTAGCTTAGAAGTAGGTGCCAAGAACGGTGCCGCCTAGGGAATGGGCGTGCGAGGTATAGCATGAAAAACGGACTTTTTAGATTTTATTTTTTGTTTATTCTTCTTTCGATGGGACTCTTCTCATGTGAGAACCGGGTCATCGGTCACGACGGTAAAATGCTGCGAAAAGTATTGGAAGAGGAGCAGATGAAAAAGGAAATGACCAAACCAAAGCGACCTTTTAAACATTACTCACGATCAGCAAACTTGTGCTGATCAAAATAAAAAAGCCACCTCGAAAGGTGGCTTTTTTAATATGTCGGTGTTGTTGTGCTTAGAGATTAATTAAACGGCCTTGATGAACTTCTGGTTTTCTCTTTCTTGCTCTTCAGCGTGAGTAATACAAAGAGTCGTCCATGGCTGATTTTCCAGGCGCTTTTCACCAATAGCTTCGTCGCACTCTTCACAGTGCCCATAAGTGCCCTGCTCAATTCTATAAAGAGCATCATCGATCGCTTTAAGCTTTCCGAGCTCTCTTTGTCTCATATTGAAAGTGACTTGTTGATTAATAACACTCGTTGCTAGATCTGCCTCATCAGCAAGGTCATCCGGAGATACAGTCAAGTCTTCAGTCGAACGAAGAATACCGCCGTTCATGATTCTTACTTTAGCCTGCAGGAGTAGTGTTTTAAACTTTTCCATTTTTGCCTTCTCCACACATTCCTCCTTGAATTAGAGCTCCCTTCCTATTAATTTGCGAGCTCAGTAGTAGTGTCATGCAAGTTATAAACTAACGCATGGGACGCAACAGAATAAATTGTACACTGGATTTTATTTTTGACACAAGGGAAAAAACTACCATTTCCTTTCAGTAATACGACGCGAATTCGTCTAAGATATGGACAATTTGAGAGGACAAAAGTGTCAAAAAAGTTTACAAGAAATCACCTCATGATTAACATAGGTTTTGCTTAAATCAGTTATACGTTTTTGGAGAAGAGTAATGCACGCTGAAGAATATCTTGCCCTGGTTCGCGAATGCAGAGATGAAGAGAAAATGTTTCAATTCCTGAAGGAAGATAAGCCAGGTGTTGCTCTCGAGCTTGCGAAATCAAAAAACGTCACTCCAAGAATTCTTGATATCCTTACTCGTCACGTTTCAATCACAGTTCGCCACGAAGTTGCGAAGAACCCTTTAACTTCTATTGATACGCTCAAGAGACTTTCTAGCGACAAAGACATGCTCGTCAGAGATTACGCCAGAAGAACTCTTAAAGCGGTCGAAGCTCACCTTTAAGTTTTTAAAGTCTATTGGGCTTTATGATCGCGCCAGCTTCTGCCTTCGCGGTTTTTAGCCGTTCTTTGCCATTTCTGAACAGCAGCTTCATGTTGCTCATACGTTTCCGAGAAAACATGCGTGCCATCATTCATACTGACGAAGTAGAGATAGTGGTGCATTTCTGGACGTAAAACGGCCTTGATAGCATCAATTCCCGGATTGCAGATGGGGCCAATTGGGAGAGCGGAAAGAGTATAGGTGTTGTAGTCTGTAGGTGCGAGCAGGTCTTTCTTTGTCAGGTTCCCTTTATAGTTTTCATACACACCGTAAATGGTTGTAGGGTCCGATTGAAGTCTCATCTTCTTTTGAAGTCTGTTCAAGAAAACGCCGGCAATCATCGGTCTTTCTTTTTTATCTCCAGTTTCTTTTTCAACCATCGAAGCAAGAATCAAGACTTGTTTGGGAGTGAGATGACCAATGGTCATATCGATATCAGCCGTTTTCTTTCTGAACTGATGAACCATCGTTTTAATCACTGTTTTGGCCGGAAGATTAGGACTGAAGTCATAAGTTTCAGGATAGAGATAACCTTCGACAGAATCAGCATCGTTGATGCCTAACTCTTTTAAGAACTGCTTGTCCCTCGCTAGAGCGATAAAATCCGAATAGGAAGTAATTTTATTCTCTTCGAGCATCTTTCCGATCTCGAACATATTTCTTCCTTCAGGCACGGTAAAAAGCATTGCTGCACTTCTTTCATTGACCAAAGTGTTGAAAACGTCGAGCAAGTTCGAATTGTGTCTGATGATGTAATGACCTGCTCTAAATTTTGTCATCACTCCTTTAAACTGCGAGTAGCGATGAAAGAGTCGAGGTGATTTGATGAGCTGTTGCTTTGAAAGACGCGAATTGATCGATGAAAAATTCTCGCTTGGACTAATGAGAAAATCTGCATCCGGTCCTGGATATCTCCAGACAACTGCTGTGTAATAAACCCTGAGTGCCACTAAAAGGAGGGCTAGCACAGGGGCTCCGATTAAAAAGAGGGTGTGTTTTTTTGTCATAATATCTATAGGTTAATAGAGGTAACCAGCCTTTCCTATAAGTGGATATAAATTCCTAGTTATTCTTAAAGGAGTCTAACCTAGAATGGAGCGATGGAGATTTAAAAATGAAATTTCTTTCTCTCATTATAATACTTTTTGTGTTTATACCGGCCTCATTTGCTCAACAATGCAAATCTCCCAATCAATCTCTAAGTACCATCGCCAATCTCGCCAAGAGCGGATTTTCTTCTGCGTGTATGCTTCAGCGTGAAGAATATAAATGCGCCGAACTGGAAGCTGACTTAGAAGGTGAAGAGAAAAAGAAAATTATTCAGTGTGATTCAAAATCAATCGAAGAAAATAAATTAACAAATATGAGCGTCACTTCCTGTGTATGGAATGGGCTTAAATTATCCGGTGATCAACTGGTGGATTTGGTTAAACTACCAGGTCAGCTTGCTGAAGCGGTGGCGAAAGGCTTTCACGATTCACAATTGTGTAACTCCAGCCTAGATAAAAAAAGAGAGTTGCTCACGGCTTTCAATCTTTCTATTCAGGATTCTCGTTTTAAATTGAGTGAACAATTTTTGGGACGCTGGCTTGAAGAAGCGAGCTGCGCTGAAGTTGATAAACTTTTATGGGCGCGCTATCAAAATTATCAGAACGTCTTAATGAACGAACGAATCGCCGCCATTAATACTGGCAAAAAACCCGCCGAGCTGGCTGCTGCAAAAAAAGATCAGGGACCAGGTATCGCCGAGCTTTTAAAATCGGCCATTGCTGCTGCTCAAGTTCGCTATGAATGTTATACGCCAAAAGTAAAAGCAGAAATGGTTTGCGCTGGAGTCACTTCACTTGTCGCTGATACGCTTATGGGAATGGGGATGAAATCCGCTGTGACCAAAATTACTGCTGTCGTGAAATCCAAAAAATCACTCGGCAATATTAATCGAGCCGTCGCTGCTGGAGAGAAAGTTAACCTGACGGACGCAGCGAGACTGACAAACGCCGACAGAAAAAAAGCAGCAGCAATGATTCTTAGTGAAAATGGATCCAAAAGAGTTCTTTCGGAAGCGGAAGAGAAGGCCTTGATTCGTGCTCATGAAATAGGAAAACCGGACCGTGGTTACTTTACTTACACTCAGGATGATCTCGCTCAAAAAACTCGCATTTTAAAGGAAGCTGGTTTTTCTGCAGAAGAAAGAAGGGCCCTGATGGAAGCAGGAATAGCGGGAGAAATTAAAGATCCATGGTATATCAATGCGATTACGACTCACTTTAAAAAAGTTTTGGGTGTTGACGCTTTTAGCGCCGAGAAAACATCCGCCATATTAAAAGTGCAGACATTACCGGCCACGACGTCTGAAGCTTTTGCAAAAGCTAATCCGCGAGCTCTTCTTGAAGCCGCGGGATTCAGCAGAGCGGAGATTGATGCGATTATTGCCGCGAAAAAAGCAGAAGAAGTGAGACTAGCAAAAGGTCTTCCTTATAAAGAACCGGTAGCAGCTGTCACGAAAGTGGCCGCTAAAACCAATGCAGCTTCCAAAACTTCATCAACGACAGCGACTGAAGTTGTTGCTCCCGTCGTCGCAAGTCCAGCTGATAAAGCTGCCAAGCTCGGCCTAAAAGAAGCCATGGCCGAAGCAGAAAAACTTCGCCTTCCTAGAGACTCAAAGGGAATGCGACTTAAAGTAAACGGTAAAGATGTTATCGCTGGTCCAGGCGAGCTAGAAGCTGCCAGTGAATATTATTTACGAGCAGCGAAGCTTGAAAGAGAAGCCGCAGAAGAAGCCTATAGAAAAAAGAACAGAACTTATAAAGCAGACGTCAGCATTATCAATCAGCCTTTAAAAAATGCCATTGAAGCCAGTGTGAAAGGTGACGGAACTGTGGCCAAAAAAATTGTGAGCGACGCTCTTGATTCAAATTCAAATCAAGTCAGAAACATCAATGAACTTGTTTATCACATCTACAATGAAATTTATCTTGCACCGGCCGGAACTGAAGCTGCAGCTCAATTGAAAAAAGCAAACCTGAAAAAAGTTCTGGAAGAAATTAAAGCGCAAAAAGGCGAACAGTTTCTTACCAATGGAAACAATGGTGTCTTTCGGTCAATGTCTAGTTGGGCGAATTCTAATTAAGAACGGATAAAATCTTCGAGAATGATCGTGGCAGAAACACAATCGATCATGGTGAAATCAATTTTGAAATTAAACTGAGCAGAATTTTTCATGCGCTCTTCTGCCGCTTTAGTCGTGAGAGTTTCATCTTGCTCAAAAAACAAAAGATCTGGAAAAGCAGCTTGAAGAAGAACTCCAAAATTTTTAATCATTTTTGTTGTTTCGCTTTCCTTGCCGTCCACGAAATAGGGAACGCCAAGGACTAAAACTTCGATAACTTCTTCATCAATGATTTTTCTTAGCTGTTCAATCGTTTCTGTTTGGGATTTAAAAATGATCTTCTCGCCAACGTAAGGAAAGGGGTCGCGACCGGGACAGAAAAAAGCAGTGCCAACTACTTTGGTTCCAAAATCGATGGCCATTATCTTTTTATTAACAAGGGCCTTAAAACGTTCATACGATGCAAAATCTAGCATATAGCGCGCTTATATCGCATTAAATAGGGGTGCACAAGCCGTATTTTAAGGTCTTATTTCTTGACAGAAAAACGTCAAAGGTTAATATAGAAGTATCAAAATCGTCCCCCAAACCATTCACCGAAAAAATCATTAAATAAGAGGTTTCAACAAATTCGGTTTTTTTCAATTAATTCTTTTTTGTTATTTCCAAAATATTTTACACGCTAAACAGGAGTCACCTTCAAATGCATCTCAACGATCTCAGAGAAAAAGACATCGCCGAACTCACAACGATGGCCGAAGAGTTACAAATCGAAAACCCAAGTAATTTAAAAAAGCACGAGCTGATTTTCGCTATTCTTAAAGCGACAGCAAAAGAGGACAAAGGGATTTTCGGAAACGGCGTTCTCGAGATTCTTCCGGATGGTTTCGGTTTCCTCCGTTCACCACTTTATAACTACCTCCCAGGTGCAGATGATATTTACGTATCTCCATCACAAATCAGAAAATTCGGTTTGAGAAAAGGGGATTCAGTTGAAGGTGAAATCAGACCACCAAAAGAAGGCGAGCGTTACTTTGCACTCGTTAAAGTTAACGAGATCAACTCTCAATCACCAGAAAAACATAAGAAGACAGTTCTCTTCGATAACTTGACTCCGCTTTACCCTGAGAAAAAAATCAATCTTGAATATTCACCGACAAATTATTCAACTCGTCTGATCGATTTGTTTGTTCCTCAAGGTTTCGGTCAACGTTGTTTGATCGTTGCACCACCAAAAGCTGGTAAGACAGTTCTTCTTCAAGACATCGCAAACGCAATTACAACAAACCACCCTGACTCTGTATTGATCGTTCTTCTTATCGATGAACGTCCAGAGGAAGTTACAGACATGAGAAGAAACGTAAATGCTGAAGTTGTTTCATCTACATTTGATGAGCCTGCTTCTCGCCACGTTCAGGTAGCTGAGATGGTTATTGAAAAAGCAAAACGTCTGACTGAAGCAGGAAAAGACGTTATCATTCTTCTCGACTCAATCACGCGTCTTGCCCGCGCATACAACACAGTTGTTCCACCGTCTGGTAAAATCCTTTCTGGTGGTGTGGACTCAAACGCTCTTCACAAACCAAAAAGATTCTTCGGTTCAGCTCGTAACATTGAAGGCGGCGGATCGCTTACTATCATCGCTACTTCTCTTATCGATACAGGTTCGAGAATGGATGAAGTTATCTTTGAAGAATTCAAAGGAACTGGTAACTCGGAAATTCAACTCGACAGAAAACTTCTTGAGAAGAGAATTTTCCCTGCTCTCGACATCAACAAATCATCTACTCGTAAAGAAGACCTTCTTATGGCACCGGCCGATCTTCAAAGATCTTACCTGCTCAGAAAAGTTCTTCACGCGATGGCGCCAATCGATGCAATGGAATTTGTTCTTTCAAAAATTACAAAGGCAAAAACCAATGCAGAGTTTTTGGATTCAATGAATTCATAATATGAAAAAAAGTACGCTTAAAAAGATCATTCTACTCATTACTCAGCAATACGCTTCGATTGGCGGCCAGGCCGTCATCGAAGGTGTAATGATGAGATCACCCAATGCCTTTGTCGTGGCGGTGAGAAAACCTGACGGAGCGATCCGTTTAAGACGCGACCAATGGTATGGGCTTTCTAATAAACTGGCCCTTTTGAAAAAACCATTTCTCCGCGGCGTTCTCGTTCTTATTGAAACGATGGCCAACGGAGTGGTGTCTCTTAATTATTCGGCAAACATCGCTATGGATGAAGAGAATAAGAAAGAAGCGTTGAAGAAAGGAATGAGTGAAGCGGATTACGAAAAACAAAAAAAATCAAAAGAGAAAGTAGGGTTTGCGACTTTTGTTTCAATTGCCTTCTCATTCGCTTTTGGGATTGGTTTATTCGTTTTTCTTCCACACGCTCTTACTGCGCTAATTGAAAAATTCAGCGGGGCTAAGTGGGATCTTCAAAGCTGGCAGTTCCATGCCATAGACGGAACGATTAAAGCGTTTATCTTTTTAACGTATATCTGGTTGATTAGTTTTCTTCCAGACATTAAAAAAGTGTTTCAGTACCACGGTGCTGAACATAAATCGATTTCAACATTTGAAGCGGGCGAAGAACTCACTATTGAAAATGCGAGAAAGCACCCGACGTTTCACCCTCGTTGTGGAACGACGTTTATTTTCTTTTTAATGTTTGTTTCAATTATTCTTTTTGCCGTTATCTTCGCGATCGTTCCGATCGGTGTAAACGCTCCGGTCGTTGTTAAGCATCTCTATGCCATGCTTTTCAAAGTCGCCTTGACTCTTCCGATTGCCGGAATTTCTTATGAGCTCATCAAGTTTGTTGGAAAAGATCCCAATTCAACTTTGGGGAAAGTGCTGAGTTACCCGGGAAAATTGCTTCAGAAACTGACGACAAGAGAACCGGATGACCGACAACTTGAAATCGCCTTGGCGAGCATTAAAGCGGTTTTATTTCTTGAAGAGAAATACAACCTGAAAGAAGCGAAAGAAAAAACCATCACGGTTGATGAAATTGATTTCTCTCTTCTTTCGGATATTGAAAACAGTAATTTTAAACTTAAAGATTTTTTAGAAGGCTAATTTCCCATGTCGATGTTTGATAAGTTAGAAAATGTAGTTAACCGTTACGAGCAATTAACAGAAAAGCTCGCGGACCCTTCCATTTATGATCGCCAAAAAGAGTTCAAAGAAATTTCTTCTGAACGCGCGAACATTGAAGAAGTTGTTATTGCCTACAAAGAATACAAAAAAATGAAAGCGGACCTCGAAGGTTCAAAAGAAATTCTTCGCAATGAAAAAGACGAAGATCTTCGCGAGATGGCAAAAGCTGAGCTTTCAGAGTTGGAAGCGCAAATTGCACCTATGGAAGACAAGCTTAAACTTCTTCTTCTTCCTAAAGATCCTCTTGATGACCGCAACGTTATCATGGAAATGAGAGCAGGAGCAGGCGGGGACGAAGCCTCAATTTTTGTTGCCGATATGTTCCGTCTCTACCAAAACTATTTCCGTTCACTTGGCTATAAAGTTGAAGTGGATTCTATGTCAGAAGGCGATCAAGGCTTAAAAGAAATCATCTTCACTGTTACAGGTGACAAAGTTTATTCAAAATTAAAATGGGAAGCTGGCGTTCACCGCGTTCAGCGCGTGCCTAAAACAGAAACGATGGGACGTGTTCATACTTCGACTATTACAATTGCAGTTATGCCTGAAGTTGATGAAGTTGAATTTGAACTGAATCCGAATGATTTACGTATCGACGTTTACCGTTCTGGTGGTTCAGGCGGGCAGTCAGTTAACACGACTGACTCTGCGGTTCGTATTACCCACCTTCCAACAGGAATGTCTGTAGCCAACCAGGACCAAAAGTCCCAGCTTAAAAACAAAGAAAAAGCGATGAAGATTCTTCGTTCGCGTATCTATGAGCAAATGGTTAAAGCTCAAAAAGACGAAATCGACAGTGAACGCCGCGGCCAGATTGGCGAAGGCGATCGTTCCGAAAAAATCAGAACTTATAACTATCCTCAAAACAGAATTTCTGATCACCGAATTGGTCTGACAGTTCACAACCTTGACGGAGTAATGAACGGCGATCTCGGCGGTATAACAGATGCGCTGATTGCTCACCACCAGGCTGAACTCATGAAAGGACAAGAGGAATAACAGAACAATGACGATTAAGAGATTAGGCGATTATCTACAAGCGCTTTACAACGAAGAAAAAAAATCTCTTCTCTCTCATTATCCTGGACTCACTCTTCACAGATTAAAAAATGATATAAAGCTTCACGCCTTTTTAAACGGCGTTGATTCGGAAGAACTGTTCGACTTTCCTTATCTGCCGAGCAGAACAAATCCCATCACAATTTTCTTTGAAAAATTAAAAGAGGGTGTACCTCTCGAATACATCACGGGCTATGCGTATTTTTACCGCTCGCTTTTTAAAGTGTCGCCGGATGTCCTTATCCCGAGAAGCGAAACTGAAATCCTGGTCGAACTGGCCACTCAGGAAATTGCCAAAAATTACAAAAAGAAGAAATGCAAAGTCATTGATGTTGGAACTGGCTCAGGCATTATTGCTCTGACTCTCATGATGGAAGATGCGGCCGAGCTGGATGTCGTCGCCACGGATATTTCCGAAAAGGCCCTGACATTGGCAAAGGAAAACTTTTTTAACCTTCGTTTTGCCATTTCTGCCAAGCACAACATTACCTTTCACCAAAGCGATCGCCTCGTTAACGTCGAGGGGAATTTTGATCTAATCTTATCCAATCCGCCCTATATTAAATCGCGAACAGATCACGATTCTGTTCATCATCAAGTACTTAGTTATGAGCCTGCCATGGCACTCTTTTTGGATGACGGGGTCTACGATCTTTGGTTCGAAGACTTCTTCCGAAGCATTTTCAAGAAATTGAATGACAGCGGGATGAGTTTGATTGAAGGCCACGAAAATCACCTTGAAGGCCTGGCACACATCGCAAGTAAAGTAGGATTTGCAAAAGTCGAAGTGATCAAAGATTATACCGGCAGAAATCGCTTTTTAAGAATGAGAAAACAACCCTAGAAGAAATCACCAATACGAAGAGGATCAGCAATGGACAAATTAATTATCAGCGGACCTTGCACACTTTCTGGAAATGTACGCATCTCTCGCGCGAAAAATGCTTATTTGCCTATTCTCGCAGCTGTTCTTCTTTCTGATAAACCTATTCATTTAAAAAATATTCCTGAACTTCAGGATATTAAAACAATGATCAAACTTCTCTCCAATCTTGGAGTGCAGGTGACAAAAAATGGGAACGTGACAACGTTTGATGCTTCAACATTGAACTCACATGAGGCCACGTACGATCTTGTAAAAACCATGCGCGCTTCAATTTTCGTACTAGGTCCTCTTCTTGCTCGTCTTGGAAAAGCAAAAGTTTCGCTTCCAGGCGGATGTGCCATTGGAACGAGACCTATCGATCTACACTTGTCCAATCTTGAAAAAATGGGTTGTGAAATTCATTTGAACGCTGGTTACGTTGAATCACACGTTAAAAAAATGCAGCCGACGCATTTGCGTCTGGATTTTCCTTCAGTTGGGGCGACTGAAAACCTTATGATGGCCGCAGTCTTTGCGGAAGGAACAACAACAATCGAAAACGCTGCTCTTGAGCCGGAAATCGATGACCTTGCAAACTTCCTCAATGCGATGGGTGCCAATGTAAAAGGAATTGGAACTCAGAAACTTGAAGTCACAGGCGTAAAAAGCTTGAAAGAAGTGACGTACGAAGCTATCGGCGATCGTATTGAAGCTTCAACATATCTCATGGCCGCATTAGCTACAGGATCAAACATCACAATTGAAGGAATGAATCCAGCTCATCTTCAATACGTAATCGATGTCCTACGCAAAATGGGCGCAAAAATCGAAACGACAGATGACAAGATCATGGTTTACAAGAGTGAGCTGAGAGGTTGTCAGGTTGATACGGCTCCATTCCCTGGATTCCCAACTGATGCTCAAGCGCAATTGATTGCTCTTTGTACTCAGGTGAAAGGTATTTCAGTTGTCACAGAAAATATTTTTGAAAATAGATTTATGCACGTACCGGAACTTATCCGTCTCGGTGCTAATATCACATTGAGAGGAAAAATCGCCGTTATCGAAGGCGGAACTCAGCTTACAGCTGCTCCGATTATGTGTACTGACTTAAGAGCTTCAGCAGCGCTTATTATTGCGGCCCTGGCCACAAAAGGTGACACTGAACTTCAACGCGTTTATCACCTCGATCGCGGGTATGAAAAACTGGAAGAAAAATTTGCTCAGCTCGGTGCTAAAATCAAGCGAGTGAAGGAATCAAAGGAATAAGAAATGAGCGGAGACTGTTTATTTTGTAAGATTATCAACGGGGCCATTCCTTCAAAAAAAGTTTTTGAGAATGACCACGTTTACGCTTTCGAAGATATTTATCCTCAGGCGAAAGTTCATTTACTGTTTTTGCACAAGCAACATACCGCCAATGTTATCGAGATGGCAGAAAACCCTCAGCATATTGCTGAAGTCTTCAAGGGCATTTCAGAATACACGGCCACTCTTCCTCTGTCTAAAAGCGGCTTCAGAGTTGTGACGAACCTTGGTCCGGATGCCGGTCAGACCGTTTTCCACACCCATTTCCACGTTGTAGGCGGGGAACCTCTAGGTCACTTCGGAAGACGATCTTAAGCGTTTCATTTTTGAAAAATTATCCTAATAAGGCCGCGCTTAACAGGCGCGGCCTTTTCTTTTTTGTTAAAGCTCTTTCATCAAGGAGTTTTTATGAAAATTATTTTACTTGTTCTCACTGTCCTTACACTGGCTTCATGCAAAGGAGCAAAGAATCAAACATCAGATGTTCAAGTCGTTTCCAGTTACGGGCAAAAAGCTTTTCTCGTCATTCCTCACAATGATGATTCATCTATTCTTCGTGAAAAACTTCTTCAGCTGAAGCTCAATCAACAACTAAAAATCAATTCCGATATCAAACCAGAACCACTTGATGAATTTAAGATGTCTTCAGAAAAATTTGAAACCAATAGAAGTGAACAGATTGAATTTGAAAAATTACTAAGTTCATCCGCAGAGGTGGTCGTTTCTTACTCAGATCGAACTGAAGTCTTTTTTGTTCCGACTGGTATCCTTAAAGATCAGGCGTTGATGGATTTAAAACTGAAAGCGGAAGAGGGAAGAGTTCTCGATTGGGCCCCCGGCACACCGGGAGTTCTTTCAAAGGGAGTAGCCTATTATATTCTTTCATCCTCAAAAGAAGATATGCTGGCCAATGACCGCCTATTGTCAGTGGAAAAAATGCAGCCCTCAACAGATACTTCGAAGTCATTCCAATTTGTTCCTTCACAAAAAATAAGCATTAAGTATTCATTCGACTATTTTATTAAAGAAACAAGTGTCGTTGCCCTCACTTCAAAGATACGAGTGACTTGTAAATCTGATATGAGAGAGGCGGGTCTTTGCGATCCTTGCTCCGCTCAAATTGAAAAAACAACTGGTCGTCTCAATCAGTCTCCATGGTCATTGCAAAATTTTGGTCTGGCACTTTTAATCAACGGCAAAGAATACGCACTTTCGGAATTTTCTCCGGTGATGTCAGAAACAAAAGATTCAGTGACGATTACAATCGATCTCTCAAAATTGAAGATTGCACAGGATATAGAAGTAAAAATTCTTGAACCTCGAGTCGCTCCTCAAAGTCGGGTAGCAGCTGCATTTAATTATGAAGGAAATTGTCCGGTCGCATTTTCTTCAGCCGTGCTGGATCTCACGCCGGTTGCGAAGATGACTTATCAAATGAATGTTTATGGAAGAAAAATAAGATTATAAAAAAAGGCCTCGTTCGAGGCCTTTTTTTTTTATAAATTTAATCCCTCGAAGAGAGATGAGAGCAGGGCCTTTTGCAATCGGGTAAGCTGATAAACGTTTGCCATGATTAAGACAGGGCTCTTTTTAATCGAGCCGCAAATAACCAGCTGACCTTTGTCTTTGTTGTAATCAGTAATTTCAAAAAGGTTTCCGAATTCTTTTTCGTAGCTTTTCAGAACCATTTCATCCATTTCATCACAAGACGTGATTTCAGGGTAGCGGTCGCCTTGAACTTTCACTTTTACAAGTTTGTTTTTTTCGTTTTCGTTTTTTGATTTGATCAGATCATTGTAGATCAGTTTCAAATTAGTTGCGCCCAGATTTGATTTTAATAAAAACCAAAGTTCTTCAAAGAAGCCTGAACGGTCATTTGGCCAGAGACCTAAAAGGTGGTTGCGAACTTTGAAGACTTCTTCAATCAAAGAAATATTGTTCTGAAGAATCCAGTTGTCTCTCATGCGATCAAAGATTTTTTTTCCATCTTCGTAGTTCAGTTTTTCAAATTGTTCGACATTGAGACCGAATTCTGAATTGGAACGAATTGGGTAAAATTTGATTTCGCTTTCAAGCGCGGCCATGAAATCGTCACTTTTAAGCTCTTCAGTGAAAATATAACCTTGAAGGGCAAAGTTTTTTGCCTCAATCAGATCCACAATTTTGCTGGTAGGTGTTTCGCCAGGTTTGAAGGTCTTAACGACGCCTTGGTCCTGGTTTTTCGTAAACAACAGAGTAAATTCCATTTTTTTATCTTCTATTTAAGAGGGGCCATCTTTGGCCGAGAGTTTAAGTTAGGTAATAGTCTAGCTGAATCCTTTTTGGATGGGAATAACTCCCTAGGTAAAAAAGTGCGAATTCGCCCATTTTTTAAAGGTCGTATACACTGGAATTAATGGGAAAATTCATCCTTTTACTATTCTTGTTCTTAGTGCCATGGAAAGGGAGTCCTCAGGACGAACGCTATTTCCGTCAGATCTTCTCAGGAGAGCTTTCCAAGGATAAGGCCGGAGCGGATGATAAAAAATATTCTTATTATATTCATACGCCCTATTATGAAATCGACTTGAATCGCGACAAAACCCCCGAAGAGCTCATCTTTGTCAAAAAAGACAGCGAAGACTGGATTGAGATTTTTGAAAAAAAAGCGGGTGAGCGAAAGAAAATTTTTAGTTATCGGTTTGAGACAAAGGGGTACGATTCCGAACTGTATCGAATCGAATTGAAGAAGCTTTCTCCTTCAACTTCTGTGCTCATTCTTTATTACTATGAGGGCGTGAGCAAATATACAGAGATGCAAAGCACTTCACGTGTTTATGCGATAACCATTGATCATAATGATCTGACAACTCTCACTGGCTTTAAAGGCCCGTCTTTTTTTGAGGAATACCGTTCTCTCAAAGGTCATTACCATTTAAGAAATTATCAGGTTTATCTACAGGATTTGAACAATGACGACGTGAAAGAACTCATTGTGAAATTTCATCTCACAAGCCAGGTTTTCCTGTACGAAGGCAATGGTAAATGGAAAACGTTCGCTAACTAAGACGCTTTTGGATAATCTTCATCTTCTTCAACGTCCCGGCTGCTGTTATCAGCTTTATAAGGTTTGAATTGATGAGTTTTTGGGAAGTAATCAACTTTCGCTGATGATTCACCGTTTTTCATTTTCTTGCTGACGATAATCCAGAGGGCCGCGGGAAGCGCCAATAGAAAGATCATCGGTCCGATGTATGAATATGGAGTCGATGGAGTAGTCGTTTTAGTGGCGATATTAGCAGGGACTCTTTTAGCCTCTGTTTTATGAACGGCCACGTCGTGCTTATGAAAATCAAATCCAGCGTTGTCTTTTTTAGGAATGCTGTCTTCCAATGAGACTTCTGTAAGAGGTTCAACTGAAGGAGCTCGTTCTGCAAAAGCCTGATGAATTGTCAGACCTGCTGTGGCTAGAGTGAAAAAATAAACTGCAGAAAAAAGTGGCTTCTTCATGAGACAACTCCTAATGCAATCTTATCGTGCTTTCTGAAAAAAATTTAAGATGAAAAATTATGCCTAGGCCAATTGGTCAGGTATTTCGCGATTCCAGATCTTCCAGTTCTTCGTAAAGAGCGAGAAGTCTTTCATCTAAAACGGCTTGAGCATCGGTGAGGATTTTAAGTTCCTGGTTTTTGGGATCGGCAAGTTTGGTATAGTCGAGGCCAGCGATTTTTTCTTCTATGATTTGAACTTTTTTTTCTGTCGATTCAATTTCTTCATAAATAGTTTCCAGGCGCTTTTTCTCTTTATTAGAAAGCTTTGGCTGAGGGGTTTTAGTTTCCTCTGATACGGGAGCAACCTGGGGCTGATCGGCCTTGGCAGACTCTTCGGCCAGCTCTCTTTCAACTTCGACCAGGTCGAGATAAGGCGCGACTTGATCATAGCCGCCTTCAAAATTTTGAAGATTCTTATTTTCAAGCAGCCAGACTTTGTTGGTCACTGTGCTGAGAAACGCGCGGTCGTGGGATATGAGAATGACAGCACCCTGGAATTCAGCGAGTTTTTCCTCGAGAATATTAATCGTTTCAAGATCTAGATCGTTGGTTGGTTCATCGAAAATAAGAATGTCACCAGTCTTTGTCAGATTGAGAGCGAGCTGCAATCGGCTTTTCTCTCCTCCGGAAAAAGTTTTAAGCGGACGGTGAATATCATCGCGATGGAAAAGAAAATTTTCAAAATAAGATATTACGTGGCGCTTTGATCCGTCTGGCAAAGTCACAAAATCTGAACCATCACCCAGTAACTCATAAGGTGATTGGTCGATTTCAAGTTCATCTCTTTTTTGCGAAAAATATTGGATTTGAAGATTTTCTGCCGTCTTCATTATCCCGCTGTTGGGAAGTAGTTCGTTTCTTATCAATTTTAACAAAGTCGTTTTACCGACACCATTTTTTCCAAGAAGGCCGATTTTGTTGCCTTTATGAATTTCTCCGCTGATGTGTTCAAAAAGGGGAGTTTGTTCCGGATAGGCGAAGGTCATGTCGTCAAATGCGACAAGAACTTTTGTCTGGCGGTTTGATTTCTGCAATGAAAGGTCGAGCGTCTTTTTAGCTTCACTTTTGATTGTAGAAACTTTTTGCTTTAGATCCAGGAAATTTTCTACGCGCTTTTTACTTCTGGTTCCGCGCGCTTTAATCCCTTGTCTCATCCAGGCTTGCTCGCGCTCTAAATTGTTTTTTAATTTATTCAGGAGGCTGAGTTTAGATTGCTCTGAGCGCTGAAGAAAATCGAGGTAGTCCGTATAAGAACCGCTGAAACTTTCTATTCGCCCGTGCTGGATATGAAAGATTTTTCGCGTCAGTTTCGAGAGGAGAAAGCGATCATGCGTAATCAGCATAAATGCTTTTGAAGTGGCATTGAGCTCATCTTCAAACAACTTGATGGTATCGATATCGAGATGGTTTGTTGGCTCATCCCAAAGGATGAGATTCGCCCGGCTGGAAAGCCCAAGACTTAGGAGAATCTTTTTTTGTTCACCACCACTTAGGTCGCGCACTTTTTTATTGAGATCTTCGAGTCCGAAATATTTCAGATAGGATTCATAATTATGAACGAGATCCCATCCGTGCTTTTCTTCAAAGTCATGAAGAGATGTTTCAAAAACTTTTTTTAATTCAGGATAAAAGACAAAGAAATAATCCTTTAAAGTGAGTTCAGAATTGTTATCTAAAGGCAGTTCCTGAGGAACATAAAAGAGTGAAAATCTTTTTGCTTCATCGCCATCGCCTTTCGCTTTATTAAACTCAAAAGGAGGGGATGTATGGTCAGGCACCAGATCGCCCGTGAGGATCTTGAATAGGGTCGATTTACCTTTTCCGTTAAGTCCTAAAAGACCGATTCGATCACCAACCGAGACGGAAATCTGGGCGTTGTCGAAAATGACTTTGGGGCCAAAGCTTAGGTGAATATTCTTTAAAGTGCAGAGCAAACTCATGGATGGATTATAGAGAGAGGAAGGGAATCAGGCAAATAATTCCCCCTTCACAAGCGAGACTTCGTATATGTGTTAAAATCTATTTAATAAAGGCCCTGCAGAGGACCCTATGAACTTACCGGCGATTGCCAAACAAACCTATGATCAGTTGAAAGAACAAGCTTCTTTCTCTAAAATCACAGATTTTGTTGTCCACCATTTAAAGAAAATCGCTTCTCCTTTGGAGAGAGCAAGGTTCGTTCACCACGTCGTTGACGATTATAATCGTTCTGTGTTCTCTCATCCCCTTGTGAAGCAATATTCTCCTTGTAAAGCAGGCTGCGCAGGTTGTTGCCATACTCAGGTTAGTATTACTGAAGACGAGGCCAATTTACTTGCTTCGTTGGTAGAAAATGGATTGAAGATTGATCACGCTCGTTTGCAAAAACAAATGAAGGCGGGAAATGACAGTGCAGAATTTTATAAATTATCTTACGCTGACAGAAAATGTCTTTTTCTAGGTAGCGACAATCTTTGCCAAGCTTATAATGACAGACCTTCCGTGTGCCGCACGAATGCCGTTTTGGGCGAGGCGAGCCAGTGTTCGACGGAAAAAGGTCTAAACGAAAACCAACAATTGAGATTGATCAAAACTTCAGAAGCTGACATGGCCATCATGGGGTCATTTATGGCCTCGAAATCTAATGGCGCCCTGGCCTTTATGCTGGGTAAAATTCTTCAATCACCTTCTAAAACCAAAGCAAAGAAAAAATCCTTTTCCAACAACGCGGAACTATAGTATCACCATTGGGTGAATTGCTTATTATGTTCCCATCATGCTGAAGATTTCCACGGCGTTGCTTTCAAATGTCCGCGATGTTTTCTCGTCTTTAAAAATCCCTCTCAGCATTTGAGTGTCACAGACGAAAATGAACGTTACTCATTTCACAATAATAATATTGAAGATGAAGGATATAAAAAATTTTTAAATAAATTGATAATCCCTTTGAGCCGTTTTCTCCCTGATCATTTCTCGGCAATTGATTTTGGTTGCGGCCCGGGCCCAGGTGTCAGCGTGTTGCTTGAACAGCTGGGCGGGACAGTTTTTAATTACGATCCGGCGTTTAGAGACGATAAGAGTCTTCTGGAAAGAAAATACGATGTCGTGACTTCCACTGAAGTTGTCGAGCATTTCAAAAATCCTGCCGAGGATTGGAAAGTGCTAGCGGGGTTGGTGAATAACGGTGGATTGCTCGCTATTATGACTCAGTTTTTGAAAGAAGAAATTGATTACAAAAACTGGTGGTATAAAAATGATCCGACCCATGTGGTGTTTTACAATCAAGGGACTTTTCGTTTTTTAGAAGAAACGTTTGGTTTGGAAAAACTTTATGACGATAATAACTCAGTCATTATTTTCAGGAAAAACTTATGATTACCATGTATGCGATTCCTAACTGCGATACTGTGAAAAAAGCACGAACTTTTCTCGATAAGAAAAAAGTAAACTACGATTTCGTCGATTTTAAAAAGACACCGCCAACGGCAGAGCAGATAAAACGATGGGCGGATTTTTTTGGAGAGTTGCCGGCCAATAAAAAAGGGACGACTTACAAGAAATATAAAGAAGAGTTTGAGACGCTTTCTGAGGCTGCCAAGATAAAGTTTTTGATTGAAAATTCATCAATGATCAAAAGGCCTGTCCTGGAAAAAAACGGGAAAACCGTGGCAATGGGTTTTGATGAAGAAATGTATGGAGCTCTGAAGTTATAGTATGGACAAGGCTGCCTATTTAAAACGCAAAGAAGACTTGCAAAACAATATTCCCAAATTCAAGCGCGAAGTATTTTGCTTCAAATGTCATCGCATTCAATCTCATTGTCTGTGTCATCTGATTCATCCATTTGAGACATCGGTTCATTTTGTGTTGTTAATGCATCCGATGGAAGCCAAAAAAGAGAAAATGGGGACGGGAAGAATATCTTTGGCGTGTTTAAAAAATTCTGAATTAATCATCGGAATCGATTTCACAAATGATCCCGTTGTGAACAGCATTCTTAATGATCCGGCCAATTATTGCATGGTTCTTTATCCCGGAGAAAAGGCCATCAATATTTCTACTGACGATGTGGCACCTCTGAAAAATCTTGGCGGAAAAAGGCTGGTTGTGTTTCTCATTGATGGAACATGGCCTTGTGCCAAGAAAATGATGAAGCTTTCAAAAAATATTCATTCACTTCCAAGAGTTTCTTTCACAGCGACTCATCAATCTTTATTTGCGATTAAAGAGCAGCCCGCGGAATATTGCTTGTCGACGCTTGAGTCGATTCATTTCTTCCTTTCCGAGCTGGAGAGAAGAGGAATGGAGTCGCTCGAACATAGGCACGATAATATGCTGGATGTTTTTAAATCGATGGTTGATTTTCAAATCAAGTGCGCTTCGGATCCAACACTCCCTTCGTATCGAAATGCGAAGGGAGGATATTCGGATAAGTCAGAAAGAAAGAAGTCGAAAAAATACAATTCTAATCGGATTGTCTTTAAAGGTTAGGCTTCTTTCAAATCGTATTTCAAAGAAAGGAAAATGGAGATTAATCCTCCGACGAGAAACACTCCGCCCATATAACCGAAGATGGCGAATGCTTCTTTGGCTTCGCTACGGCCCATTTCAGGTCCGTACATGCCAGCAAAGAGCCAAACGAACGGGTACAGAAAGCCACCAACGGCAACCATGTAAGAAGCAATAGTGATTAGGTTTTTAGGAGCCTGAAGTCGAGCAAGAAAAAGAAGAATGCCGATCATCATCGCGCCAATTCCAGTTGCGTGGAAGTGATAGCGTTGATAATAGCGCCAGTTCTTTTCTGATTCAGATTTAATTTTTGCGGCCTTCTCAGTTGGGTCAACGATCTTTTGAATTTTTTCATTCTTTTCAAGACCAGCTGCAATTTTGCTTTGAAACTTATCTTCCTGAGTAGCGAAGAGAATGGCTATAAAAACGCCGCCAATCATGGCAAGAAGGGATAGAAAGAATGGGATTCTTTTGATCATAATTTGTCTCCTTAAAGGAATATCTTTTCACAATTATCAATCATGCCAACTAAATGAGCAAGCCTTGAGCTCGCAAGTGTGCTTTAGCATCTGAATTTTGGGGAATGCTTAGAGCCTTGTATCATTTGGAGATGAAGCCACTTGATCTTGAAAAATACAAATTCAAATTGCGGAGCTTGCCGAATTACAAAACGATGCCTAGGTATTTTGATAGTGCTGTTAAATTTCTTGCCATCCTGGGCGTCTATAATTTTATTTCGATCTGTCTTTTTTACGATGATTTTATACCGAGAATGCCAGCTCCATTTGTCATTGCGATTCCCGTTCTTTTTATTCATATCTATTCGAGTCTCGAAAGCGAATATAAAAATGTGAATCGTGAAACTTTAAAAGAAGTGGTGATCCATATCAGGCTAAAACGTATTCAATCATTGAAAGAAATGCTCGAAGAAAATCCCGAAATTCTCAACGAAAAATACCACCAGAAAAGTCTGCTTTATTGGGCCAAACATCATAACAATGTTCAGGCACATTCACTCATCATCAGCGAATTGAAGAAACTGCGTGAGAAAGAGAAGAAAGTGGCCTGAGTGGTGAAAAGCCTGTTTTGGCAATAATTCGAGGCAGACATTCACGTCAATGAATCCCTAATATCTGACCGAAATCCTTAGAATAGGTCATTCTTTCCATCCATCTTTTAAGCCTTTAACCATCTATAATGTAAAATATCTTTATAACATTATGGCAGGTAGTTCTATGTTGAGACATTTGTATAAAACATTAATCATCTCTATCATGTGTGGCTCTTTATCCATCATGGATATGGCGGCGTTTGCGCAAACAAGGGAGAACAATGCTCCTGCTTCAACGCCAAAATCAACATCTACCATGTCCGCTGCTACTCCTACTACTCCGGTAACTCGTGATGCGAATGGGGTTTATAAGAAAACGGAAAATTATCACTTTGAAGGCACAAAGGGGAAAGATGATAATATTCTTCATTCTATAACGATGTTTGCTGTCGCATTTATTGGGGTAAAACTTTTATTTTATAAAAAATGGACAATGGATATGACAATGGTTGCAGCAGGTGCCGCTGCTTATATTGCTGCTGAAATTGTCAACATTATGAATTTGAAGAAACAAATTTCAGATATGGAAGTTTCCGTTACTAAAAGTAGCGATGGAAAAATTGATCAAACACAAATTGAAACCCTAGAAAAATTAAAAAAATCATATCAAGCCGTTCAGAAATCTTTAGAAACTAGAAAAATGCTTCAAAAGGCAGCAGCTGCAGTATTTGCTGGTGCCGCATTAGTTGCCGCTTATCAAAGATGGTCGGAAGATGGTAAATTTGCCAGCTGTGAAGCCGGTATTACAAGTGCTCTAACAGCATTGACAACTGCTAAAGCGACAGCAGCAAGCACTCCCGCAACTGCTTCTACGGTTCCTGAGTTTGAAGCATGTATTGCTCAAATCACTTTACTACAAACAGAAATCACAAAATATAAAACAGCATGCGAAGCTGCAAAAAGTAAATCAATACTTTCTTTTATGGCCACTAACCCAGATTATGTTGCTTCATCTGGAACTGTTGTTCAGCCATGTATCGGAACAGGTGCAGCGGCTTCCATAAAAGCAACTTTCGTTACTCCGTCTTGTTCTACTTATCTTACAGAAGCAGCTTTTAATAAAGCTTATGGGCAAAATGAAGTTGTCAACATTACTAATTTTAGCCGTGTACTTGAAAATAAAGTTGCATCAGCTTCAGTGAATAAAAATTTTAATAAAGAAGCGACGATTATTCCTCCCAAAAGTTTATCGAAATTTCTAGAGAGTTCTGTAGGGATTCTCTTTCCCAAGGCCGAGGCGGGAACAATGTCAATGCTAGGGCTAGCTGGTGGAGCTGTCACTGCTCTTGTTGTTGCATATAAAGGTACATCTCAAACGATCGATACTTGGATGTATACGCCTGGTGCAAGAATTATTGCCTGGGGAATTTTCACTGCTGCCGCCATGGCGGGGGCAAGCGCCTCTCAAAAGGAAATTGATAAAATTAAAGATCGAATTTCTGATATTGATAGAATTCTGAACGATATGTACAAGCTTCAGGCTGGTATTAAAGCCAATAACGTTCAAGAGCAACAAATTAGAATGGCTGCGTTTCAAAATAATCAAAGCTCGGATCTGGCCCTTAGTTCAAATGCTGCAGTTAAAACTGATTGTTTAACTTCAAATTCGAATAACGGCTGTGCTCCATTGGAAGGCCAATTGGCTGCGATGCCAGGCTTTGCAAATCTTCCTGATTCTTTCAAGTCGATTGCATCACAAGCAGCGCGATTAGGGGACGGACTAAGCAGTACGGGCACAATTTCAGGTTCGACTCTTACTACCGCTGGAAATCTTGCAAACAATGCAAACGCAATTTCTAAGATGTTAAATAAAATGAAATCAAAAATAAATGATGATTTGTCTAAATCGGGAAAAGCAAAAGTTGATTATGAGAAAGAAGAATCAAAGTTGCTTGGTCAGCTTAAGAAAGACACTTTAAAAGGAATTGAATCGAAAGGTTTTTCACCAGCTAGCTTTATGAGCAGCGTAGGAATTTCAGAAATTTCAGCCAATGCAAAACCATCACTAGCGGATAAATCTTCGGATAAAAAAACTGGACTGGGTACAGCCGCTGTAGCGGGTCCGCAAGGATCTAAAAAAGATAAATCCTTTGACCTTGACTTCAAAGAAGCCGGAGGCGACCTCGCTCTTGAAGGAGTCGCTGGAGCTGGAGCTGCAGGATCAGGTGCCGAAGAAAAATACGACATCGGTCAAAACGATATCAACACCAACAGCAACGAATCAATCTTTGAGATGATCTCAAACAGATATATTAAATCAGGATACCCAAAACTTCTTGAAGAAGAAGCGGTAAAAAAATAGTTTGCGATAATGGCAAACATTGAGGCACGTATGTTGAAACTTTTTTATAAAACATTTCTCGTATCGATTCTGTGTGGATCGCTTCTGTTGCTGGACTTTGGATATAAAGGCCAGCTTCTCAATTCGTCACAAGCAGAAACATTAAAAACTGATGGAGTCGGCGGCGATAATATGATGGCCACACTTACGATGGTTGGTGTTGGGTTATTAGCGTCGCGCTTGTATAGATATAAAATGACAACTGATATAATTGTAGCAGCTGCCGGGGGAGTTGCCTTCATAGCTGGAGATATTATTGCTGTTGCAAAAAATAAATCAGTCATGAAAGATCTCGAAACCGAAATCAAACGTGATGACAAAGGAAAGATTGATCAGAAACAAATTGAAACCTTAGAGAAACTTAGAAAATCTTATGAAGCAGCGAAGAGTACTGCAAACACTAAAAAAATGCTTCAGATGGCTTCCGCAGCAGCTTTTGCAGCAGCAGGTATTCTTGCTTATACCATGACAGCAACTGAAGAAGCTCAACAGGCGCAATGCTTACTAGCCCTTCAAAATGCTGGCACAACAGCTTATGCAACTGACAAAGCGAAATGTACTTTACTGCACACTCAATTTGCAGAATGTACTCCAACATGTACTGGTCCTCAAGCAGCCGTATGTCTTGCGGGTTGTACTGCTACTTTTGAAACACCAGCTCTGGCATGCGATGCTGTGACAACAGCTTGTAAGGCTAAAGTTGCAGCTGATATCACTGCGATGAAAGAGTACATTATTACACGTGAAACGGTTCAGCCTTCTGCTACTGGTTACTCAGCGATGTCGGCTTCGGGAAGTGCAGTGACTGCAACTCTTGGGGCATCAGCAGCGACTTGTACTGCTCCGTATGGCTCTGCTGAGCTTGCAATGGAACTTAGTGGTGCATGTCCTGGTAAAATTATGGTTGATAATGTTGATGCTTCTTTTGGTACGCAGTCGACATTGCTAGCACTAAAAAAAGATCCAATTCTGAGACAAATATTATTTCCAACAAAGCAGTTATATGTAGAAGCTCCACCAAAGCATACTATGTTCGAAGAAGCGATGAGATTTTTTATTCCTACTGCTCGCGCTGATCTTTTTAGCCCACTAGGAATTGCTTCAAGCCTAGCGATTAAGGCCATACTTGCCAGTAACGTTGCGCTTGCAACTGAGCTAGATTTAAATTTATTGATTCCTAAAAGAAGAGCTATTGCATGGGGGATTTTGGCGGGACTTGCGATGGCTGCATCAATGGCCACAGGATCAGAAGTTCAAAAAATTGAATCTAATATTCAGAAAATTGATGCCATCTTAAATCAAATGTATTCATTCCAAAATGGAGTTGCGCAGACGAAAACACCTTCTGTGCAAAATGGAAAAATTGATAAAGTTCTCAATCCAAACAAAGCTCTCAATTTTAATGATGCTAATCTAGAGGACGTTGATTTAAAAGCAAACGGTAAAAGCATGCCATGTTTGACTGGGGATCACGCTGAGAAATGTTCAACTTTTGGTGAGAATTTAAAAAATTCGGCATCATTTAGTTCCATCCCTGATACGGTTCAAGGTCAAATTACGAGTGCAATGAAATTAGCAGACGGTATAAGTAACTCTTCGAAAATTTCATCTGCAACATTGCAGGAGGCTCAAGCTCTTGCCAATCGAGCCAATGCCTTGAATGCAGAATTTGCAAAGAAACAAAAAGAAATGCAGGAAAGACTGAAAGCTTCTGGAAGCAATCAAGACCTTGCCAAAGAAGGCGCTCAATTCGAAGCCAATTTGAAATCGGCGATTCAGAAAGAATTGGATAAAAATAAAATGACTCCTTCACAGATGTTGGCTGAATATGGATCTGGACGAGGTATGTTTGGTTCCGGCGGGGCCAATGTAAATTCAGATGCTCTTGCCAAAGATAGCAAAGCAAAAGATGGAAAAGGAAAAAAAGGAGCCGCTGGGTTTGCATTACCGGTAGTCGCTGTACCTGCTGTCACAATTCCAAAATTGAATGATAAATCACTATCTGAAGGCTTAAAATCTGAAGAGGACAAATCCGCAGAACTCGCTTCAGCTGCAGACGGAAAAACAGGTGACTCAATCGACGACTTCGATTTGAAAAATGACATCACAAAAGAAAAAGACACTTCGATTTTTGATCTCATCTCCAATCGCTATCAGAAATCCGGTTACCCACGATTATTCAAACGAATCAAATAATAAATTTCTTCACAATGCGCCCGGTTGATCCGGGCGCTTTTTTTGTCTGGCCTTTGATCATCAACATATCCATACCCATTTTTCAGCAGCTGTACTATCTTTGTATTCATGCAAAAGAGAAAAATCATTTTGTTCGTTCCCGGCTATTACGGTTCAACGTTAGTCACAAAAGACACGAAAGAGCTTCGTTGGGTTCGCTTTTCTGATTTTTTTCTGCATAAAAAAAATCTTCTCACAACTGTTCCCGGCACGAGCTTGAAGGCCGTAGAAGAACTCATCCCGGGAGAAGTTCTCACCCACGTCAATGTGATCCCTCTGCTTTTTAAAATTGATTCCTATGGGAAAACTCTTAATCAGCTGAAAGAGTTTGCAAAAACGGAAGGCGCTGTTGTCGAGACGGCGATTTATGATTGGCGCGATGATTTCATCGAAAGTTTAAAACGCATTGATCAAAAAATAAAAAGCCTCGCTCTTTCTGAAAGTGATGAACTTCAGATCGTCGCTCACAGCACCGGCGCGCTTCTCATGTCCTATTATCTTCGCTATGGCGCTCAAGATGTGGAGACTGCAAAAGAAAACTGGGAAGGCGCACGCCTGATAAAAAAAGCTGTTCTGGCGGCTGCGCCTTTTCATGGTTTGATGGTTCTTCTCCGTGATACCGAACACGGAACTTCACAGGGATTAAATCGCGAGCTTTTATCAGCGAGAGATTATTCCAGTTTCAGGTCGTCTTACATGTTTCTTCCTCCGCAAGGCGAAGACATTGGATATTCGCTGCAAGAAAAAAAAGAAGTCCCATTGAAACTTCACAACACTGAAACGTGGGAAAAAAACCGTTGGGGAGTTTTCAAATTTATTTCGGAAAAAGAATTTCCTGCCGGAAGACAATTCGTACAGAGCTCAATGGATCGCTCACAAAAATTTCACAACCTTCTCAGAGCTCCCGTTGTCACAAAAATTCCAAAAACTTTCTCGCTTCTATATCTTTGGGGTAAAGGACACAAGACGGTGCAAGTGGCCCTCGTTAACGAGATCGGTGAGGGCACTCAAAGAAGAAAAACCGTTTCATTCAATCGCGAAGAAACGTATGTCGACGGCGATGGCACCGTCACCGCAGAGTCGGGTCGACCCCTGGTCTTTTTTAAACACCTCTCGCATCACTTAATTGAACTCAACGATTCCCATCTCAACGTGGTCGCTTCCAGGGCCAACCAGCGCAAAATACAGGACTTCTTAAAAAGCTAAGAAATATCACTTTTATTTTGTCAGTTACTTTTGTATACTTAATGCACAATAGAGATCTTAACGAGGTAATATATGACAACTGCTGAATTTTTAAGCAAATGCGATACAAAATCTGAAGAGACAACTGTATGTCCCCTGAGAGAGCTTTTAACCCGCCTGGGAGACAAATGGAGCGTCCTTCTCATCCTGACCCTCGCCAGAATGCCTGAAAAGCGCGGACGCTTCTCAGAGCTTAAAAAGAACATCCCTGGCATTTCTCAAAGAATGCTCACGGCGACTCTGAGAAATCTCGAGCGCGACGGAATTCTAAAGCGTGAGATGTTTGCTGAGGTTCCACCAAGAGTTGAATACGAACTCACTGAACTCGGAACGAGCATTTTGAATCCGATGAAAGAAATCGTTGTATGGATTGAAGGCAACTGGGGTACAATTAAATCTTCACGCGCTCATTTCGACAACCGAGAGACTCAGAAGAATGCTCAATAAGAAACTTATCTTAGATTTGCTAATCGAAAATTTAAAAAAAGAATTAAGCGAGGTGGAATCCGCCGCGAATTCCACCCGCGATCTTGCAACAGCTGATGATTTAAAATCTGAAGGCAAGTATGACACTCGAGCAATCGAAGCTTCGTATCTCGCCGGAGCTCAGGCCAAAAGAGTTGAAGAAATTAAACTTGATATTCAGATGCTGGAAGAAACAGAGTTGCAAAATACTCCCAAACTTCAAATGGGATCTCTCGCGCTCATCGAACACAACGGACAAAAGCGCTTCTACTTCCTGACATCAACATCAGGAGGAACAATGCTCACAATTGATGGTCAACCTGTTCTGGTCATTTCTGTTTTCTCTCCATTGGGATCTGAAGCTCTTGGGCTTACCAAAGGTGAAAGTTTTGAAGTCGAAACTCCAAAAGAAACCAGAAACTATACCGTTCTTGAAGTGTACTGATTATTTCAATTTTTGCTGATCAGTCGTCGTTTCAAACATCTTGGCGTATTCAATTTCATTTTTATCTGAAATACAAATCTGTTCGAACAAGTAGACTTTTCTATTGAGTTGATTGATTAAAAAATTAAATTCAGCGTTCTCGGCCGAGATGATGGCTTTCTTTTCAGTTAATGGTTTATTCAATCCAAATACAACGTTGATTTGCGGCTGAACAAGTACTTCGCGGTTCGTGAAATCAATTTCCATATCAGTGATTGAAAGACCGTAGGCATCTTTCTGATTGATGATAATTTCACCCTGCGAAACTTTCAACTTACCGTTGGCATCCGGTGAGATGACTTTATAAAGAGTACATCCGTGTTCTACGTCACGTTTTTTTACTGTCGCTGCAAATGATGCCTGAGTTAAAAGGGCCATAAGCGCAACAACTAAAGTCTTCTTCATAAATTCTCACATCGGTTAGGGGTTATATAACTAGTGTAACAGCTTCAGTAAGACCCTCAAGCCAACTGTAAAATTTACAATCAGAGTTCCAGCTTTGTCTGAAAAAGAAACACTTCATCGCTCTTTTTTATTTCATCAATATAAACGAAAGAATCATAAACATGCATGTGAAATTCAGGATGCTTTTTAATAACTTCTGCGCGGATGTCGGAGAGGGTTTTCTTTTCTTGATCTAATTTTACCTTTTGTCCCTGGTTTTCTGAAAGCATAGTTTTTTCCTCCATATCAAATACCTATGAGTTGTTGTGAATGGGAGAGAACCTCCCGCGTGGGTGTTACAACTAAAGCAAAACAGATGCCGCTCGCATGTCCTTTTAAACTAGTCCGGACAGGATTTGGCCGTTGCATTTTGACCGGGAGAAATCGGGCAGAGATACTTTTTTTATGAAAACGAAAAATATCACCACATTTCTTTCTTTTCTCACGATCATCTTTTTCGCGTCCTGCGCTTCCCACATGAGGCCCCAGCTTTACCCCAATGAAATCTTAAAGCAACGCGGGCAAGAGCAGGCCAAGCAGGATATTGATCTCTGTCTGAAAGAAGCTGAAGACTATTTTAAAACACCTGAGGGCAAAGAAGCCGCAAAAGGAAGCCCTGGCTACGGAACAATGGTCGGAACTTCAGTTGGCTTTGGAATGGGAAATACCGGCGTGGGGATCGGAGTTGGGATGGGCGGAGGAGAGCGCGGGGTAAGTCCCAGCGATGTCCGCAAAGCTTACGTCAATCAGTGTCTGATGAATAAGGGCTATCAGGTTTTATCCTGGAAATAGACTAATTAGACTGGGCCACGCGGTTGTCGACCTTTGGGGCTTCTCCAGGATTGTTCAGGAGCGGTGAAGAGGCCAGCATCTTCAAGCGAATTTCCAGCTTATGAAGATACTCTGTTTTATATTGTCTCGTACCGGAATGATAACGGGCGTACCATTTTCTATCTTTGTACTCGAAACGTTTCTTTAAAATCTTCAGGATCTCGGCCATTTTGGTCATGGCATAGACTTGATCCTTTTTTAATTTTTCAGTGTGAATGGGCTCTCTTCCTAATCGGACAAATTCTCTGTTCCAAACATCACAGTTAATTTGGGCCATTGAAAGATCGCCCGTCGTGGAAACTAGATCATTTCGAAAATTACTTTCAGTATCAATGATGGCGACCATAATTTGTGGTTCAACTTTATGTTTAGTAAGGGCCTTGCTCATGCTTGTCGCAATCGCTTCTCTTTCTTCGCTTTCTAATTCTGGCTGAACAATCGAAATCATATTCGAGATAACAATGGCATCGTTGGGAAAAGTCTTGCGGTCAAAATTCGCAAGACGAGAAGAAGATTTGCGGCCCTTCTTTTGAGTGACTTTCTTTTTCGGACTCAATGTCGAGCAGCTTTGAATAAAGATCATCGATACGACGATAAACACAATTTTTAGAGTGCTTTTTAACCTGAAATTTTCCATGGATGGATTATAACGTGAGAAAGTTAAGCTTCTCTGAGTCAGGACTTTTTTACAGCTTTAAAGTGAAAAGTTCATGTATGACCGCAAACATAGCTCTCTAAATAAAAGAAAAAAATCAAAGAAATTCATCGATCAAAAACTTTAAAATGCGGCTTCGATTATGGCCACGGCCGGGCTTAGTCCTTGATGTTTCGTTGAGCTTTTTCAAATTTCCTCTACTTGCAAGTTTCAGGGCAGCCCCTGGGCCTGACATTATTTCAAATTTACAGTCAGGGTTTTCCATTCCTCATCTTTTTTTGTATACACCCTTATAAACTAGAGTTTTTCAGGCGGGAGATTTATGAAAAAATTATTAATCGCACTTTCACTAATGGTGTCTCTTTCAAGCGTAGCCAACGCTTTTTACATCCAAGCTCAATGTCAGTTTAATGCTTCTGTTGGAACATGTGCTGTTTTCAATCAATGGGCAACACCAATCGTTTGTTCACTTCAGGCAGAAGGACAAGTAGCTTCAGGAGTCTGGGGATCGTCTTGGGAAAATGCTTATATTTATCCGGGACAATATGGATATGTTTACGTGAACGCGAATAATCCATGGATTGATCCTCTTATTTTCGTCAGAGGTTTTGCGAACTGTTCTTTTTAGTTTTATTTTATGTGTGTTGAGTTCATCTGCTTTTGCAAACGGTGAACTCGCACTTTTTTTGTTTCAAAAATGAAATAACCCCGGCCGTAATTCATCTGATTCATTCCAAACTGTCTTTCATCAATTACTTTGCCTTCACCAAAACTCAAAATCTGGAGGCATGAGTGAAAAATTTGATGACTTTAATTGTACTGGTTTCTTTAGCAAGCTGCGGTCGCGCATCTAAGACAACAACTGAGGAAAAAGCTGCGGTCTCTTCAATGGAAGAGACTACATTTGTTAAGCCGGTGATCGGCTTTCACCGCTCAATCACAGTTGATACATCTCTCGCGTCCATCTATGAAAACCTGACGGTGAACCCTGAAAAGAACGGTGATGTCCTTGGCGATCGGCCTTTTTTCGTCCTGGTTTCAGAGTATGTAAATCCTTCCTATGCTGAGTATCAGCTTCAATTTTACAGCGGTACAAAAATCAACAGTGTGGTAGCTTTTGATTCAAAAGCTGTGGCGAATATGTCAGCGCTCACAATGACCCAGATTCAATCGCAGAAGATGTCGAGCGTGAATGATTTTTATCGTAACGATTTTGCATGGGGTAAAAAGAATATTGATAATCCTTCGCAGGACATGCTGAACAAGGCTTACATTTTTAATCTTGAGACGATGGAGAAGTCAGGAAGCAAAACGTTTAAAGTTCAATCTTCTTATCTCGTTTGGTTTGAGTGTGACAGCAAGGTTGAGATGGTCAGAGATCTCGGCTACACATGCGGGACTTACGGATTAAAGTTTCACTACAAGTTGATGGATTATAAAATGGGAAAAGTTGAGTAGTTTTTTATCAGGGCGCTTTCACAGCGCCCTTTTTTTAATCAAATGGGCCAGTCTTCTCAATGACCCAAAATTAATCAATGTAGACCATTGAGCGGGCAATGTTGTTATCTTCATTAATTTCTTTTATACGATTGTAGGGATCTACCTCTGATTCAATCCAATATTCGCCTGGGGGGACATCAGTAATATCTATCCATTGCCCAAATAAATTTTTTCCATAAAAATCGGCATACCCAACTCCAATTCCCTGAACGTCACTTCTGCATTTTTTGAACTCTGATTTTGGATTGAAACCTGGAAGATTTCGATTATAAACAACACTGTTTCTGACGCAAAAACTTATTTTCTCGCTGCTGGCCACGATATCACCCACTCCGGAATCAGGAGTCATATTTCGCAAGCGGTAAGCAGCATAGTCTTTAAAATGAATATGATTATGCTCAGGATGATATTCAAAAATCCCGGCCAGTCTGCTGACAAAACTTCCATCACTCAAATAAATTCGCTGAAAAACCTCTCGTTTTCCATCTCCTAAAATTTTTCCGCCGCGCAGTTCGAGTTTACCCTTTCCAATATTGGGAGAGGAATTGGATAAACGTAAAAGCTTTCTTCCGGGTATTGTTTCATAATCAATTCTAGTATCGTTCAAGGCGGAAGGTGATGTTATCAGGTCGGGCAACAATTGAGTGGGCCCTGCAAAGGCTTTAGTTGATATCAAACAGAAAACAGAGAATGAGATAAGTGCATTTCTAGACATTCTTATTCCTTGGTTGAATGACAAGCAAACTCACTTTTAAATGAAATAGCTTTTAAGTCAAAATGCGATGAGTTTTGAGATTTTAAATGGCGCACCCGGCTTGATGACTTTCGGAACTTTCTAAGTTTTATAAAGGTTCTCATTATGGAAATGTTAATTGAAATTGCTCTTTCACTAGTTAAATCACTTCAGAGCATGACGATGCCAGGCTCTGTGAAAACAAGGGGGAGCTTTTGCCTTCCGCCACGTCCTTTTTTGATATGCCATTTTGGCATATCAAAGAGTGGAATTCGCCTTGGGTGAGTTCAAACATAAAATCTGATGGAAAGCGAACAGCTCTTCAGGGTTCAAGCTCGAGGGCAAATTGTGGTGAAATACTTCTCTTGCCATTTACAATTTCATTAATTTTTTTTGGCAAGCATCCAAGTAGCTCGGCAAGTTGAGTTTGGTTGAGGTTCATGTCTTTCTTATAAACTTCATTAAGAATAATTCCAGGATGAAGAGGTTTTGGATTTTTAATCATAATTTCTATTTGTGAAAGTTGTAGATCTGACATGGGTTCCTCCGGTTTTTGGAGGAGGATTAGCGCCTATAAAAATACCTGAAAATAATTTGATAAATACTTTGTAATTAATTTTTAAAATTGAACTTAATTTATTTTAAAGCTTCTCGTTTCGGAGTAGAAGACCTCTCCAGAGGCCATAATGGCCTTGACTCGCCAAAAGTAGTTTTTTTCAATCATCAGCGATTGAGGAAGAAAACTTTCCTTACTTTGGGGCCGTGTAAAAGATGTAAAGCAACTGGATTGACCGGAAGTTGAGGTCGGAGCCACTCCTCCTTTGCCACAAGAGGAGATCAAAAATGCCATTCCAATAAGAGAAAGATATTTTCTTTTGCCTGGACAAAAAAGACCAAAAAGAGCGGGAAGAGCGAGAAGATTAAAAAAATCATTTGATGAGTTTTTCTTTTTACCAGCTTGAGTGAGAAATGAATTATTTAAATAATCACAATTTTTAAAGTCACTTCGATCGCAAAATTCAACAAGGTAAACGTTATCAGGGCCATGGTTTGAAATTTCAAAGTGTAATTTTTCGTTATAATTTAGAGTGCTGTTATTTACAGGGTAAAGTAACTTAATGCTCGCATTAAAAGCACAGAGTACTGTAAGGTGAAGGGTGGATTCTTTTTGAATATTGTAATCGGCTAGAGTCCTGCCATCTTCTAAAAATTTTCCTGCAAAAGTCAGTTGTTGTTGACTGGGAGGAATACCTTCTTTGTCTTGAATTTTTGCTTTTACATTTTCAATAGTGTCATTTGCTTCAACTTCTAGAGCGATGGTTTTCCCCGTTTGAGTCTTGACGAAAATTTGCATTGAAAAAACTGAGAATGAAAGCACAAGAAAAAAAGCAGCAATTATAAATTTCACCACGACCTCTTAAAAAAAGATTCCATAAAGAAGTGAATATGTTTTTATCTCCAACTTCTGAGCATCAGATAATGTCAACTCGCTCTCACCTTGTTTGACATTTTTAAATTTCAAACTTTGATACTCAATTCCCCAAAAGGTATGGGATTTGGAAGAGTTTGTATTGTTCACATAGGGCAGAATTAAAAAACTCGTCGACGGTGTCCATTGTAGTTGAATGGCCATGGAATCAGCATTGTTGTAAGAAACTTTACCACCTGTTGCATTGGTTTTTGCAAGAGTATAATCTCCGGTAAAGATAGAGGGAAGTTTTCCAATGACTCGTATTGCCCCAAAATTTAAACCGATCATAGGTGATAGAGCAGTCAGAGTTCCTTGAGTGTTAATATTGGAAATTTGTGCTGGATCAGTAAGTTGTTGGCGAAAAGAGTATTCACCACTAACTCCGAAAAGAAATATCTTCAACTGAAGGCCCGCACTTCCTTCAGCTGAGTAGGTTGCCATTTTAGAGGATGGAACTGTGCTCATATCTGTAGTTGAGTTTGTGCCATATCCGATCTTCAGCGCACCAGAAGCGTAAAAGAGACTTGCGTTTGCTTGATTTGATAAAATGGTCAGAAAGCCTAATAATAATGTGAATCTTTTCCAATAATTCATTTAAGTCCAAGAAGGTAAAAGGATATATTTTAAGATTTTCAGAGAAGATAAGTAAAGTGTGAAAAAATAATGAATTGATGTTCGAGACATCCATTTGGGGTGTCTTGCAAGTGTTTTTAATTGTAGTGATTTTTTAAATGGCGCTCCCGCCTTGATGACTTTCGGAACTCGTGCCTTAATCCTTAACCTTAATGCCTATTTTCTTGCGGTTAGGCTTCAAAGACGGAGTGGCATCCTCAATTGCATCCAATCTTTCAAATACTACTTTAAATAGTTTATTTGTACCCTGCTCAAGTTTGTTTACTTTTTCAGTAAGAGTTCCTTCTAGTGCCATAAAACTTCTAAGTTTTATAAAGGTTCTCATTATTGAAATGTAGATTGAAATTGCTCTTTCACTAGTTAAAACACTCGAGAGCATGGCAATACCTGGTTCTGTAAAAACAAGTGGGAGCTTTTGCCTTCCTCCACGTCCTTTTTTTGATGTGCCATTTTGGCACATCAAAGATTGGAACTCATCCTGGGTTAGTTCGAACATGAAATCTGAGGGAAAGCGATTTAAGTTTCTTCTGACTTGGCGGTTTAATTGCCTTGTATCTACTTCGTAAAGTTTTGCGAGATCCGAATCGAGCATGACTTTATTACCCTCTGATTAGATAAATCATATTTTCAATTTGTGAAAGTTATAGATCTGGCATAATTTTTCTCCAGTTTAAAGTGGAGAATTATCTTGATCTTGTTGAACTGAAAATGAAGCTTGGAAATCTTAAATGTAAAATTTCAGAATCGAAGTCGATCCTAACTGCAATTGATTAAGTAGATTTGAGAAATCCTAAGTACCTTGCGTACCGGACAAAAAGCGAAAGTTGATTCATTGTATACAAAGAAGCAATTAATAAAAATATAGGGCCATAAAAAATAAGAGCAGGGGAGAGGTCTAAAATTTGAATATGTTCAATATAGGGAACAACAAATATCACACTTAAAGAAATGGATAATGAAATAAAAATAACGAGAACGAGATTAATAAAGAAACGGGTCCAGAACTCCTTCGCATTAAGAGTTCCACTTAGAGTAAAAAAGTGATCCCATGTTTTTTTGAACAACATACTTTTTCCGCTTCAATTCAAGGTCAACGCTATTGTTCGTTGTACATTAAAAATAATTCGTTTAAAAGGATAAGTTCGAGAGAGTCTGAGAGTCAGAGTCGCCATTTTTAAAATGGCGCACCCGTCTTGACGACTTTCGGAATTCCATTTTCTAAGTCATTAGTTTTTATAGACTGAACGGGAAAAGTCATAATTAATAACCTCCTTTTTCTTTAAATCTAGAGAGTCCTCATTGACCTCAAAAATGTAAGCGTCACATTGGTCGACTTTTTGGCCACCATGCCAGACTGCAATTGCAATTTCTTCTTTGCCGTTAAGGTCATGATCATGTGCAAACTTGCTAGGAACTACGGGTAAAAAATGAGCACTTTGCCAAATGAAATCTCCATCTTCTGTATTAAATGTTCTATCCCAAAGAATCTTTTTTCCTTTTCTCATGAAGACTCTTTTTTTTACAAGATCTTCATTTCTAGAACCGGGTTGAGAAATAATGATTTCTTTACCATCCGAAAGTTTCAAATATGTTTTTGATTGGAGTTTTTCCACATAAGGATCGGGATCAAGTGCTTTCGCCGAATTATTTACTAATAGAAGCGCGATAAAGGGCCAAGACTTTCTCAGCGTAGGGAGTGCCTTTTTGCCAATCATAATAACCTCGGAGCATATTGAATAAATTTTTTTCTGCTTTTTTTGGAATTCGCGTATATTTGTAACTCAACCAGAGAATACCTGTAGCAATATTGATAACTGGATCTTCTAAATCGGATCTTTCAAGATCAATAACGGCATCATTAAGATTTTTTATATCGGCTCGGGTTTTATTTGTTATTTGCATTAGTCCATAGGCCGAACTTTTTTTTGATTTAGGGCCGGCTTTTAGTTTAAAACTAGATTCAATAGCAATAATAACCTTTACAATAAATGGATCAAAGTTTTCTGGAAATCTTAATCCCACTTCTTGCCAATAGTTTAGCCAAAACTGGATCACAGAATCTAATTCTGCATAATCAGGAAAACCTTTGACTGTGCCGAGAGAGGGATATTCTTGATCACCATGCCAGAAAAGAAATAGAATATTCTCAGGCAATAAAACAATTTTCTTTCCACGATTTGTTCGAATGTGGGCCTTGACGTAATAAGTGATTCCATCCTTTGTAATTCTTGCATGTCTTTTTACGACATGAAACCCAGGAGGAGCCATTTTTAAAAGTGGTGGGCGTTTTAAGAGCGACATCTTAAGCGGCTTTTTCTCTTGTGACCCAGAGATCGTATTCAGCTTGCATTCTTACCCACATTTCTGCACTGGAGCCAATTGCACTTTCAAGCTCTAGGGCAAATTGGGGAGAAATACTTCTCTTGCCATTTACGATTTCATTTATTTTCTTTGGTAAACATCCAAGCAGCTCAGCTAGTTGAGTTTGGTTGAGATTCATTTCTTTCATATAAACTTCATTAAGAATGATTCCTGGATGAAGTGGTTTGGGATTTTTAATCATATTCTTATCCTCTGTGATAGTTTTCAATAATGACTTCTGAAAACTCACCATTTTTATATTTAAAAGTAATACACCAAGGAAGTTCAATAGTGACGCTCCAATATTCTTTTCTGTCACCTTTTAATTTGTGTAGCCTGATATTTGGTGGCTGTCCTTTTATTTTTAAATCATCTAACGTTGAAGTGTGATGCATGATGGTTAGTAATGCCTTAGCTCGTATCCATAATCCTTTCGGAAGATTCTTAGAGCTATTCGTTTCCCATATTTCTTTTGCTAATTTATTTCCAAAGTTAACAACCATAATCCCACTATACCACCAAGTGGGATAGTGGGGCAATTGAAAATGAGTACATGTGTAAAGTTCGAGACGTTGAAATCGGGTCGTTTTGCAATGCTGTGAATTTAAAAGGATTTTTGAATGGCGCACCCGTGTGGATTCGAACCACAGACCTACCGCTTAGAAGGCGGTTGCTCTATCCAGCTGAGCTACGGGTGCTTGAAATTGATAGAAAAGAAAAGTAATGGCTTAAGGGCTTAATGTCAAGCGAAACATTAGCTTTTAGCGCGGGTAAGCCCCCGAAATTTTAAATAATCTTTGCCCGAAACCTTCGCTTCGCCTAGACTAGAGGGATGACTCGAGAAATATCCAAAAGTTTTTACAGCTTTGATGAGGTGAAGGCCCACTTAAAGAGTGGAGTGCCCACGCTTTATCACTCTTCTCAAACTTCTACTGTTATCCCCTTTGAAAAAATTCAAGGCTTGTTGAACTCTTCAACAGTGCTGGGAAATTTATCTACCATCAAAGGACACATGGAGCTTACGCCCGAAAAAAATATTTCTGTTTCGGGATTTGTGACATGGAAAGAAGCCAAAGAATTTTGTCGCGCTCACGGACGAGAGATCATGACTTCGCCGACAGAAGAACTGGCTGGCGTTCTTTCGGGAATTGCTACCAGCTGCACGGGCGAGCGCTCATTTGGTTTTAAAAATCTTCGTTCGCAAATCGTTGAGCTTGCTTATCTCGACTACGCAGGTGTTGAGCATAAACTTCAGGCCGATAAAAAATTAAATCTTCCTTTCGATCTTTCTTCTTATCAGAAAGATTTTTCTCCTTATAAAAATTTTAAGAATGCTCCTTATCCTCGTCTTGAATTCGAAACGGATTTGATGACGGGAACAGAAGGACAGTTAGGCGTGATCACTTCCGCAGTGTTGAAAACGATTCCCTATGAAGAAGAAACTTATCTGTTTATTCTTCTTCCACGCTGGGAAGAAAATTACGAACCGCATTTGGAAATCTACAATGCTGTTCAGAGTTTTCGCGATGAAATCCGCGCGGTGGAATTTATTGATTCAAATTCTCTTTCTTATCTTCCTGCCGAGAAAAATCCTGGCAAAAACCAAGACGCTATCTTTCTTGAAATCAGAAAAAAAGATTTTGAAAAAGTTTATGAAGAACTTCTTTCTAAGCTTACACATTCCGACGAAGAAACTATTTTTGAAATGAATCCTTCCAAGTGTCGCGATCTTCGCATGAGCGTACCGCGTGCCATTTTCGAAGTTAATACACGCATGGGCGTTACGAAGAAGGGGACAGATGTTCAGGTCTCTTCAGAGCGTTTTAAAGACCTCATGGACTTCTATCGCAGCTATACTAAGCTCGGCGTTGCTTACAATCTCTTCGGCCACTTCGGCGACGCTCACTTGCATTTTAATTTTATGCCGACGCCAGATAAAAACGATTTCTGTAATGAGCAGCTCGAGCGGCTTTATCATCAAGTGCTTTCATGGCACGGCTCTCCTTTCGCTGAACACGGCATTGGGCTCTTGAAGAAAAAATTTATCGCTCCTTTCTTTTCTGAAACTGAGAAACAAGTTTTCAGACAACTCAAAAAACAGTTTGATCCGAAAGGACAATTTTTCCCTGAAGGATTCATGTCATGCTAAAAGCGCGAGTCAACAAATCTGCCAAACGCGAATTTGAATGCAGGATTCTTGATTCAGGTGAACTCGTTACTGCAACAGCTTTGGGAAATCTGCTCAAAGGCGATGAGAACACAATCGTCGTCGGCGATTACGTGATGATCGACGATAAAAAAATTGTCGAAGTTCTTCCGCGCACCAATGAGATTTACCGTCTCATTATCCGCGAACAAAAGAAAAAAGTGACCGCAAGCAATTGCGATCTACTCGTCATAGTGAGTTCCATTTCAAAGCCAGAGTATAAACGCGGCATCGTCGATCGCTTTCTGGTGCGCGCACACCAATGGGGAATTCGTCCGCTGATGGTCTTCAACAAAATGGATGAATACGAAAGCTTCAAAGACGAAGTCGATATCAAATTTGAATTCGACCGCATGGATAAATTAGGGATCGAATGTTTTGAATTGTCTGCAGCTGATCCGACTTATAAACCCCGCTATCTTGCTCTTGGTTTAGATGATCTCAAAGAGCGTCTTCACCACAAAACATCTATTTTCCTGGGTCAATCAGGAGTGGGGAAGAGTCGTTTAATCTCTCAGGTTTCAAATGGAAAGATTACTCTGCTTTCCAATGAAGTAGGTAAAGTTGGAAAGGGAAAACATACGACGACCTGGAGTGAAATTGTTGACTGTGAAACTATGTCTCTTATTGATTCTCCCGGCATTCGTTCTTTCGGAGTAGAAGATTTATTGGAAGAAGAATTAATAACGTACTTTCCGGATATCGAAGAAGGTGCAGTTCACTGCAAATTCTCCAATTGTGATCACAATGAAAATTCCAAAGGGTGTTATTTTTACTCTAAACTTGACCAAAACGCTTATGAAACTAAGCTGGTGATGTCTCGTCTTGAATCCTATTTGCGAATGAAAGAAGAAATTTCCCAGACCCCAAGTTATCTCAAAAAGTAGTCAAATAATTTTATCAGCAGACGATAAGCCCGGAAGTAAACCTTATGGGAGTTTGAAATATGTCTGATTTTAAAGTTCTCGATTTCAACAAGAAGAAAGCTGAAACTATCGAAATGAAGAGAAGAGCATTCAATCGTATTGTCTTCCAGAATTTCCTTGGTGCTTATTCTGTAATCGATGACAACGGATCAATCTATCCAGTGACAATGGTCGACATTGCCGGTGACGGTTGTTCTTTCCAGGTTCCGTGGAATCCAAAGAAAGATAAAAAGCTAGCGGCCGATACTGAAGTGTCAATGAGAATGTACTTCACCAATGCGTCTTACATTCCGGTTATCATGAACGTGCGTCACGCAAAAGAAGTCATTGGAGATGATGGAATGACCTATCTTCAATACGGGTGCGAATTCGATAAGAGCGTTCCTACATTTGAAGCTATGCAAAGCTTCATAGATTTTCTTTATAAATTCGCTGAGCACTCCGCCATTGATAAGGGCGACACGAAAGTCTATTTCAAATAGTTCATACTTTATGATAGCTTTGTACTCCACGAACTTGGAGTACAAAGCTTATGAAACTGGCCATTATCGGCTCCGGACCCTTAGCCATTTTGAGCGCTCAACATTTCGACCAGCTTGGGGCAGAGGTTGTGCTTTTTCAAAAAAGTCCGCTAGGTGGAAACGTTCGTTTTCTTCTCAACCATTTTCCTGACTTGAAGATTCCCGTTATTGGCGGCGAAAAAAAGCTGTCTGAATTTTGGGAACAAGATCTCGTGCCTGCCATTGAACACATTGAACAAAGACAACTGACAAAGGCCGGAGAAGTTCTTCGCGTCCACAAACGTTTTCTTCATAAAGAAGAAATGATTTATGGCAAGTCGAGACTTCACGATCTCTTTCGAGTGGTTTTTTCTGTTAATCCTAAAGAAGCTATTTTGAAACAACTTGAGGAAAATCCGGAAATGTTCAAGCAGCTCGGTGATCAAGTCGTCGATTCTTTGCATATGCCAGTTGAAAGTTTTGAAGACTTCGATATTGTTATCGATGCTCGAGGACTGGGGCGCGAGCCTATGCCAATGGGCGCTGCAAATGCTTGCGCTTTAAATGAAAAAAACATTCGAGGAACGGCAGCGATTCATTACGAAAAAAGCATTCTCGATTGTTCTCTAGAAAATAAAAAATCAATTGTGCTTGTTGGTAATTCAGAGTCAGCAGCACTCGCACTCTTAAAGTGCAAAGAGTGGTTGTTTGCAAAACCTGAACACACGCTTAGCTGGGTTACGCATACAGAATATACTCATCCTTTTCACAATGAGTGGTTGAACGAAGAAGTTAAAAAGCTGGTTCAAGAAGTAAAAAATCACTTTGAAAAAGAAAAGGCCATTTTCGAAAAGAAAATTCGCGAATGGCGCGATCTTGAAGATTACGTAAAAGTAAAAATTCCAAAACCGCTAGAACCTGAAGCCAAATTAAAAATCTTCCAGGGATATGACGTCACTTCTGTAGACAGACTGCTGGATCGCGAAGGTGTCTTTACTACAATTGAATCACCGGACTTTAGAGACTTCGCTCCCGTGAATGACCTTAAAACGCTTCCCGCGGATGCGATTTTTGTCGGCTGTGGTGTTATTGACTCTTCTTTGTTTGAAGCTGGGGAAAAAGCAGATGAGCCCGGACATTATATTTTGAAGGGAGTGACTCTCGCCTCAGGCCTTCATCAGATAAAAGCCATTGAAGAAAATATTCTTTCCTTTTTCTCGAGGGCAGAATGAAAATAGTTTGTATTCTTTTTACGATTCTCTTCATTTCTGCCTGCTCAAGTTTTTCTCAGCAGGGAATGAAACCTAGAACAGTTGAGGATTACTACACGTCAACCGGCGTAGAAAAATATTTTCTGACAGAAATTCCTGCCTGGGCCAACTTTGATCAGACGGCTTCTTGTTACCGTCCAACGAGCATCCGTTATTTCGATATCAATGCTCTTATGAAAAGTTATGGATTGGAATACGCCAAAGCTCTACAAGTTCAAGCCTCTTATAATGAAGAAATGGTAACGTTTAAAGGCGGAGCTGAAAAACGAATTCCTTCTTTAAAAGAAGAAGAACTTCTTTTTTATAAAGTGAGCGAAAAAGTATCCAGCAAAATTATTTTTTTTGACCCGCCAGCATTTAAAAGAATCAATATTGTTCTCATCGATGAAGTTCTTGACGATGTAAAAAAAGAAAAAAAATTAAAGGCCTTTCTGAATTCTCCAGTGATGGACGAAGGTGTTCCTGTGATTTTTAGCTTTTGTTTAACCAGAGCAGAAGTTGAAAAACGATTTCCTGATATCAACACAAAAATGATTACGGCCGAAATGCTCTCGGTTTATAGTTCTAATGGAGAGAAGGCGCCACGTTTTCAGATTGATTTATCTCAATTCTTCAAGGCAACTCAGAAACTTTATTTTTACTCACAAAAAACACAATTAAATAACGATCAAATAAAAGGTTTATTTAAAATACAAAACTATTAAGGAGTTTTTATGTTCGGATTTGGAACTGTTAAGAAAAGCGAATACAAAGAAGCAGTAGATAGATTAAAAGCCGTTTTTAAGACAAGTGAAGGCGAGTTTGAAGTTGAGCTTTATGCAAAAGAGTGTCCTGAAACTGTCTGGAACTTTGTTAACCTTGCAGAAGGAAGACAAGAAACAAGCAAGACAGGTCCTTTCTACGATGGATTGGTTTTCCACAGAGTCATTGACAACTTTATGATCCAGGGTGGTTGTCCTGAAGGTTCAGGAAGAGGCGGCCCAGGATACAGATTTAAGGATGAGTTCAATCCATCTCTTCGCCACAGCAGCGCTGGAATTCTTTCAATGGCAAACGCAGGTCCGGGAACAAATGGTTCTCAATTCTTCATCACACTCGTTCCAACTCCACATCTGGATGGCAGACATACTGTTTTTGGAAAAGTGGTTAGCGGAATGGATGTAGTATCGAAAATCGGTAAAACACAGACTGGTCCGATGGATCGTCCCGTTAAAGATATTGTGATCGAAAAAATTACTATCGTTAGATAATTTTTCCATTAAGATTTAATTGTTAAAATAAGTTACATGCTATATGTTTGAGTTGTCAAACTTTTATTTTAAACAATTAACTTTTAAGGAGAGAGAATGAAGAAGTTAACGACAGTAGCAATGATCGCTACAATGGCCGCTGCTAGTGCATTTGCTGGTGACAACACTATTAATGTGGTTGGACGCGCTGGATGGAGTTGGAAAGATAACGACGTTAAGAAAACTGGTACACCTAACACGAGTTCTTTTGACATTGATTATCTAAGAACAACTTTCGCTGGAGCGATCACTCCAACTGTAAAGTATTTTGCGACGGCCGATTTTCTTGGTGATTCATCGTCAGCTGATTCTGTGGATAATACATCTTCTTATATTGATGAAGCTTTCATCACAAAAACGTTTGCAACTGGAACAGGTGTAACGGTAGGGAAGAAGACCGTATTCATTGGCGGCAGAGAATACGATTACAACAACACTGATCGCTACTCAGCTTCGTATTTTTATAATGCGACTCCGGCCAATCAGGTTGGACTCACACTCACTCAAGAAGTTGCTGGGCAGACTTTAGTTGCTCAGTATTTCAATGGGAATAAAGACAACGGCACTGCTGATACAAACAACCAATCTAAATACGGTTATTCTGTTGGATGGTATGGTGATCTATTCGGTGGATGGGTTAAGCCAATCGTTTCATATACAGTTATTCCGGAAGCTGCTGGCGTCTCAAGTGGTGGTTCACATACGGCAGGGGGAACGACTGCAACTGGAGCAGATAGAGCGAACAAAGGTGACGATCAATACATTGGTGCTGGTCTACAACTAAACACTCCTCATAACGTAGTTCTTGAAGCTGATTACAACATTCTCACTGAAAAAGAGGCCGCTACTGGTAGCAAGGATCTTAAAACAAGATCAATCGTTGGGCTTGTTCGTTATACAGCTGAAAGATTTTCTCCATTCGTGAAAGTCATTTCAGATGAAAGAAAAACAGATTCAGTGAAAACAAATAAGCGCTTTGCTTATGATGCAGGAATTGAGTTCAAAGAAAACAGTGCTGACGCCATCAGGTACCATGTCGTGTATTCAGGTGCGACAGTGAAAGACAATATCAATACGACAGAAGTTAAATCTTCTCCAAAGTCGATTCTTATTGGTCTGAAATTTGATGCTGCTGTTTTAAAATAATTTTCTAAAATCAGATCGCCTAGAATCCAAATTCTAGGCGGTCTACCATCAACTGAATAGATTCATTGCCGTTAAAACGGTTCAATCCCAAAGTGAAATACACTGAGAGATCTTCCTTCTTCAGGTTTTGAGTTGAAAAAATAGATTCAGGCGCCGGAGCTTCATACTTGCCGATGTAATTGAAGCTTATCCCTTTTAACTTGGTTTTCTCTTTTGAAAGGCTCCATCTGACGTGAGCTTCTTTCATGATATCGTAAGAATCAAGTTGAACGCCTTTCATTTTGAAAACGGGTTTTTCATTTCCCATTCCAAATGGTTCAAGTAAATCGAGATCTCTCATCAATTTTGGATTGATTTCGCTGGCCTCAATTTCAAGATCATAAAAATCCATGCGAGTTCTTTCAATTGCAGGAACATTTTTCAACATTTCATTCATATTCTTAATGAATTCCTGCAAGTTTTCTTTTGGCATCGAAAGACCTGCGGCTGCTTTATGACCACCAAATTTAATAAACAGATGCTCATTTTGTTTCAGAAGGTTGAAAATATCGAGAGTGCCAGCACTTCTACAAGAAGCTTTGATAATGCCCTCGTGTTCACTATTGGTGAAAACAATTGCAGGCGCTTTAAAAGTCTCTACCAATTTCGAAGCTACAATTCCAATAACACCTTCGTGCCAGTGCGGTTGATAGACGATGGTAATTAAATGTTCGCTGTCAGTTCCGACACTTTTTCTTTCGCGCAAAACCTGATCGCGCGCTTCTTTATAAACTTCGCTTTGAATAAATTTTCTTTCCTGATTACAAGAAACGAGATGATTGTAACATTCGCGAGCTTTATCAGCGTTATCTGCAATCAGCAATTGAAGAGCGAGTTCAGGGTGATCGAGTCGTCCCTTGGAATTGATTAAGGGGCCTACGTGAAAAGCAAGCTTTTCAGAAGGAATCGTTTTGGCCTGTAATTCATCTGCAGTGAAGAACGCTCTGAGACCGGGATATTGTGTGTCCTTCATCAGCTTGAGTCCGTGGCGGACGAGCTTCAGATTAACCGGACTCAGATGAGCGAGATCGCAAATCGTTCCGATGGCCACAAATTGTAGAAGAGAATAAATCGATGGAATTTTTTGTCCCTGAGCAATCAAATCATTTCTAATTTGAACAGCAAGAGCAAAGGCCACGGCCACACCGGCCAGAGTTTTTAATTCAGCATCAGTTTCATCACGTCTGTTTGGATTGATGACCGCAAAAGCATTTGGCATGGTTTCGCGCGCATCTTTATGGTGATCCGTAATAATTAAGTCGAGCCCTCTTTCTTTTGCTAGATCGGCGGCTTCATTATTTGTAATCCCGCAATCTACAGTAATAAGAACTTTGATTTTCTTTTCAACGGCTTCTTCAATAGAGGAAAGATGAAGTCCATAACCTTCAATAAAGCGTGAAGGCTGAACAAGATCTGTTTCCACTCCAAGCATTTTAAAAAAATGATAAAGAAGAGCACATGAAGTTGTTCCATCGACATCGTAATCGCCATAGACCCCGATTTTTTCTTCGCGGTCTATAGCTTCTATAAGTCGTTGTGAGGCTTTTTTGATGTCTTTGAGAGAGGAGAGATCTGGAATAGTTTTCAGATCCCAGGAAAGGAAATTTTCAATTTGTTTTCTATCAAAACCCTTTTTCTCAAAGAGTCTTTGGATAACCGGATGTAAATCTTGCATCCTTTAAACATAGCATTTTTGTCTCTTATTGCCACGCTTACCAGAGAACTGTAAGACCTTTTATGAGTTCTTCTTCGTGAAGTTCGTAACTGGCCGCGAAAAGTTGGTCATATTCCTTTTGGGATTTTGAATGAACCTTCGCGAAGTAGTTGACAGGCAGGAAGGATTTTTTACATCCACCGCATTTTTGAACTTCCTGAGCAGACTCCATAATGTGACCGCACACATGGCATTTTTTGATAAGAAGTTTACCGCTCGTTTCTTTTTTTGTTTGTTCTACCTTCATTGATATATCCTATGTTCATTGAAGTAGCGTCCGTTGCACTTAAGGACAGCATTCCATCTACCGTCCAGATGTTTTGCTTTACGGACAATCAATAAAAAAGCTGAGAGAAAAAAGGAAAATTTTTCCGCTTTTTAGCTGGAGTGATTTAGTCGGGAAGGCAAAAAAAGGGGAACATTTTCATGTTCCCCTTTGCTTTTTTAGATGTTGTAAACGCGAGGAGAAGGTTGCGATTCCTGCTGCTGTTGCATTGGCACTTCAACTCTTTTCATCTGAGGAAGAAGTGGATCAACCGGTGCCATATTAAAATCAAAGCCTCTCATATTGTTTGCTTGTGGAATGCCACCAAATGAAAAACCATCCATTTGTTGTTGCGCTGGCTGTCTCAAAAGTTCCGGCATAGCAGGGTATGGTGATGAGTATGGATTTGAAATACCATTCATCCTTCCGTTGGCAGAGATGCCAATTCCTTGTCCGCTCAACCAGTTTTCATGAATTCCATAAGGACTGTATCTTTGAGACATGTCCCAAGTGTATTGTGGAGAAGAGTTAAATTGCATTTGTGAGAACATGCTCATCATCTGCATTTGCATGTCCATTTGGGATTGCATTTGAGTGGTGAAGAGTGAAGTCAGCGCCACCATCATTCCTACAGTGTCATCGTGAGCGACTTCTTCGAGTTTATCTTGTTTCGATTTCTTGGCAGAAACTTTTTCTTTCAGATCTTTATTTTCTTTTTTAAGTTCTTCAATTTCTTTTAAGACAGTTTCTATGTCTTGAGTTTGTGACTTAATTTCTTTTTCAAGCTTTTCGCCTTTGGATTCAGACTTACACTGAACATTGTCTTTTTTGACTTCTGCTTGTTTGTCATCACTTGGTTTGACTTCATCCGCACTGGCCGGAAGGCGTCCTTTTTGTTCTTTATTTTGTTTCAAAAATTCGGATGGCGACATTGTATACGCTGAGATTAAAGTCACAGCGAGTGCACTGAATAGAATGTGATTAGCTTTCATTTTGATTCCCCTTTTTTCCCCTATGGTCTACTGGGTTTAATACAAGGGACGTGCCAATAGGTAATGGGGGGATATTATTGAAAAGGAGAGGGAGTGACTGACTAAAGTTTCGACAGATAAAAAATACCTGTCGAAACTTTAAACACAAAATTTCTTTGAATTAGTTTTTGATATTGTCGATTGCTTTAAGAGTCTGGTTCATAGATTGTTCAAGCTTGCGGGCAAGAGCAACTTCTTGTTGATAACGGATTTGTTCCATTTTCTTTTCAACCATGATTCTGTTTCTTTCTTCCAGTTTTTCTCTGTAGAGTTTCAGTCTTTCAGATTGAGAAAGTCTTTTTTCTTTTACTGGGGCCACAGCAACTTTTTCTTCCTTCACAGGTGCTACTGGAGCTTTTGGTTCTTCTTTAACGTGGTATTGGCCTTCAATATCCATTACTGGAGTATGAAGAGCTTCGTCTGCCATAGTGAGATCGTCATCAGACATAACTTCTGCCTGAGCAGAGACAGCAAACAATAAGCTTAAAAGCATTAGATATTTCATTGGTTCCTCCCGAAAATTACCCCTTTTTAGAATAGAGGGTAGGGAAGGTCTAGAAGGCGTGTAATTTTTGCTCTTAAAATTAAAAAGGCTCCTTTCGGAGCCTTCTATTATTAAAGCTTTAGAGCTGCTTTTAAATTCGTATCAAGAGCATCGAGGAACTTTTCAGTTGTGAGGTACTGATCAGCTGTCACTTTGTCGCCGTAAATACAAACAGCAAGGTCTTTTGTCATTTTGCCAGATTCAACAGTTTCAACACATACTCTTTCCAGAGTTTCACAGAAATGGATCAACTCAGCGTTGTTATCCAATTTTCCTCTGTGCCCAAGACCGCGAGTCCATGCAAAGATAGAAGCGATTGGGTTCGTTGAAGTTGGTTTACCTTGTTGGTGCATTCTGTAGTGACGAGTGACAGTTCCGTGAGCAGCTTCAGCTTCCATTGTCTTTCCATCTGGAGTGACAAGAACTGAAGTCATAAGACCGAGTGAACCGAAACCTTGAGCAACTGTATCTGACTGAACGTCGCCGTCGTAGTTTTTACATGCCCAAACGAAGTTACCATTCCACTTAAGAGCAGAGGCAACCATATCATCGATTAGTCTGTGTTCGTATGTGATTCCTAGAGATTCGAATTTTTTCTTGTAATCAGCTTGGTAGATTTCTTCGAAGATATCTTTGAAGCGACCATCGTATTTTTTAAGAATTGTGTTTTTAGAAGAGAAGTAGAGCGGCCATTTTTTTGAAAGGGCCATGTTGAAACACGAGTGAGCAAAACCTCTGATTGAGTCGTCTGTGTTGTACATAGAAAGCGCAACACCCGGGCCTTTATAGTTATAAACTTCTTTCTCAATTTTTTCGCCATTTTCGCCAACGAAAGTGATTGTGAGTTTTCCTTTTCCAGGAACGACGAAATCAGTTGCACGGTATTGGTCACCGAAAGCGTGACGACCAATCATAATCGGCGCTGTCCAGTTTGGAACTAATCTTGGAACGTTTTTACAGATAATAGGTTCACGGAAAACAGTTCCATCGAGAATATTTCTGATTGTCCCGTTCGGAGACTTCCACATTTCTTTTAAGTTAAATTCTTTTACGCGAGCTTCGTCAGGAGTAATCGTCGCGCACTTGATACCAACATTGTATTTTTTGATCGCTTCAGCAGCGTCTACAGTCACTTGATCATTTGTCTGATCACGGTATTCCATTCCAAGGTCGTAGTACTTGATGTCCAGATCAAGGTACGGAAGAATCAATTTATCTTTAATGAACTTCCAGATAATTCTGGTCATTTCATCGCCGTCTAGCTCAACCACTGGATTGGCCACTTTAATCTTTGTCATACGCATATTCCTTTCGTTGGTGTTGTTTTAAATTAAGACAGAATCATAGGAAGAATGGTGGTCTTCGTCGATATGCAGTGCCGTTTATTTTAAGAATTTTTAAGAAGAGTGAAGTATTTCTGGGCGCGGTCGACAATAGGCTGAGGATTTTTCGGTTGAACGATATATTCATTGGCCCCATTGAGGACCATTTCGCAAATTTCTTCCTCGCTGGCAGTCGCCGAAATAAATAAAATTGGTAGCTCTGCCTTTGTCTTGTGAATGCGCACCAACTGAATCATTTCTTCGGCTGGCATATCATCCATATTTTCGTGCATGATGATCAGGTGAAAATCCCAGTGCTTTTCCAGAGTGTGAAGAAGGTGAAAGCCGCCTGAAGCAAATTCGACATGAAAGCCCATCATTCTTAAACGGCTGGCAAGCACGTTACGAAACTGGACGTTTTCATCAACGATCATGATTTTAAAATATTTTTCTTCGTATGCGAGCATGTTTTATTCTTCGTATTTTTTTACTGCGGACTCAACTAGTTTTTCTGCTTCTTTCATAATTTTATCTTCTTCACTTCGACTGAGCGGTGTACCGGAAAACTTCGGCATTAAATATTTCTCACGAATAAAATCTTCTGCCGCTTTACCATTTGGAGTTGCCCGGACTTTTTCCCAATTCATTGAGTTCGAACCATAAACCATTTTCGCCATAAATTTAGTGAAACCGGATTTATTATTAATCTTGCCTTGAATACTATTTTTAATCAGAAGGTCGCCAAAATTTGGAGAGTAGACCAAAAGCTTCGTGACTTTCCCCTGTACGGTATCCATTCCGGCCTTAATCAATGGAGACTCCATGCTTGCTTGCTCCATGAGCATCGGCTTAAGCATTTTCTCCATCACAACATCCTTAATCTGCTGCCCTTCAGGAGTTGCAAAAATGGTGTCGAAATTCGCTTTTGATAAAAGCGATTCTTTCAATTCTCTTGGCACTTCAGAATCAGGAGTCTGATCAAAAGCCTCTTTCACTTTTCCTCTAACCATAGACTTGAGGAATTGATCGAGAGCACCGTTCTGGTAAAGATAATCAATCAATTCTTTGCGCGATTTCGGATTGCTTGCAACATCTTTCAGATCTCCTGAAAGTTTTTTGATAATTTCATCAAGAGTTTTCTTGGCATCCTCAGGAGAATAATCAATGTATTGAGCGAGTAGAGAAGCAACTGGCTTCATGACAGATTGAACATTTTGATCAAGGCGCTGACTGTAAGGAGCAGATGGCATCAGAGCGCCAAGACATGGGACGAAATTGGCAAATTCATTTTTTACCATGATCGTGGCCGCATCTTTTTGTTCACTCGACATCCAGTTGTTAACTGTACTCGTGACAAAATTTACACCGCGTTTTTGAAGAGAATCTGTACAAACAGTCAGTTTGTCGAGAAGTTCATCTCCCATTTTAACTTTTTGAAGATCGTCGAGACAGCTATTGTATTTCCCCAAAATTTCATCGATATTCTTTTTCTGTGAATTGTATTCTTCCGTCCCGAGAACAGAGCGGAGGAGAGTTGTCAGTTTTAATTCTCCAAGAGTTTTTGCGAAGCCGATCGAGAATTGTTTTGTACATTCATCAAGCTCAGCAGAAGTTTTCTCAGGTTTTCTCTCTTTATCCACGCAGGCAACAAAAGAATCTTCCACCGGTTTGACTTTGGAAGGTGTTTTATCGGCATTCAATTGCTCTTTAATCTGCTTCTTGCTGTAGCCAAGAACGATTGCTTTAGTTGCAGACTTTGTCAGGTCGGCGACACATTTATCAAGCTGAGCGTCTGAGGGATTACTTCCGATACAGCCGCTGAATTTTTGATTCACAAGAGTGCTGACCAAAGTGTCGGTTTCAGCTGGAGAAATTTTTCCTTCAGCATTGGATCGAATTTGCTTAGTCGCTAGTGTGACCGCTACATTTTTTGTGAGCTCACCTTTACACTTTTCAATTTTGTCATCCGTTGGGTTTGAACCGATACAGCTGGTGAATTTTTGATCTACGGCCGAAACGAGCAAAGCTTCTGTTTCTTTCGGGCCAAGGTTGCTTTCACGTGCTTTCATTTTAACTGTTTCGCGTGCAACAGCTCTTGCCACGTTTTGAGTCAAGCTCCCTGAGCAGGCATCTGTAATGGCACTCAAGTTAGAGGCTTCCGAAATATTATCGGGAAGCTTTTTATCCATACATCTTTGAAGATCTTTGAGTGAGCCTTTGACGACTTCATCTTTGATCGACAAATTATCTGGGATTGCCTTGTCTAGTTTTATTGCGGCCACTGAATTAGAAAAAGAAAGGATTGTTTTTCTCAAGCAACCTTCACGTTGAGTATTGCTCTGGTTATTATCCCAACATTTATCAAGCAAGGTTTTACCTTCTTTACTTAACTTTGCGGCGATATCGGAAGAATCTTTGAAAGAATCATAAGCTGATTTGGACAATGTTTTAACGACGACTTTATAAGTAACGTCATTGGTAATCTGTCCTTCGCATTTATCGGTGTTCAGCATTCCATTTTTGCGTACATCTTTTGCTTTTTGTTCATCCACACAGGCCTTGAATGAATTCATCTTATCAAGAACAAGTTTGTTCATTTCTTCTTTTGTGAAATTGCCAGTGATGGCCGAAGTGTGAGTCAGTTTATCCTGAACTAAAAGTGTTCCTGTCGATTTTACAAGATCATCAATGCAATTCATGAACTGATCGCTAAGCGGCTCAGAAGATGATTTGTTTGTTCCGACTTTAGAGGTACAGGAAGTAAATCCCGGCCAAACATTTGTTTTAATCGTTTTTCCTGCAGCATTCGACGACGCCGCTTTATTAATTGTCATCGACAACTGCGTATCAGTGACTTTCTGAACGCCACTTCTCATCGCAACGAGCGCGCAGCTTTTGACATCGGAAGCTTGTCCTGCGCTTTTTCTCATACAATCTTTATAGAGAGTGACTTGTTCACCGTAGAAAGCAGTTTTGTGACTATCCGGTATAGATGAGCCCAGGTTAGAGCGTGAGAGCTCGTAGACAATTCCAATTCCCGCGCTCGGAACAAGTGAACTTGTTAAAGCATCGAGACAGTGGCTGGCATCGTACATTGAATTTGAAGAGCGATTGATACAAAGATTGAAAGGGGTGAGCATTTTTGCAACCCAAAGTTTTCTTCGCTCAACATCTTTAACACCTTCGTTGGAAAGAATTCTCGAAGCAATTCCGCCGATGAGTTGATTGCCCAGGTGTTTATAAAATTGAATCAATCCAGCATCGGTAAGATCATTTCCGAGATAGCTGTTTTTTCCTTCAGTGGCGACTTTAGCGACGAAAGCATCAAGTTCGGCCTGATTTGTAAAATAGCTCGCGAGATCTCTTTTATAGGGTTCAATTTTCTTTTTAACTTCAGCGACAACATCTGTATTAACCCAATCACCCAAAGTGACTTTGATCTTGGACTTAATATTCTGTGAACTTGATGAAGGTCTGTCATAAGACATAGGTGTAATGAGAGAAATGTTATCAATTTCACCGGAGACTGCTGGCAAACTCACACACAGCAGTAAAACGACTGTTAATAATTGTTTCATTCTCATCCCATTTATAGCTTTAAAATTAGCTACTCTTAGCTTTAACGGCATTTTCAGGAAGCTCCTTTAAACAAAATGGAGTCAAAAAGAGACTAAATTTCTTTCAGATATTCAAAAACACTTACACTTGAGTGATTTGGTCGACTTTATAAACACAAAACGCTATATCCCTTTTTAGAAACTGTCGGATTTCGACAAAAAAAGAGAGGGGAAAATGTTAAGAACTCTATTACTAAAACTAGCTATGCTTTCTGCGCTTTTAACTCTTGCCAGCTGTGGTGGCGGCGGCGGCGGTGGCGGTTCATCTTACGGACCTCATACTTCACCAAGTATTCTTGCTTCAGAATTCGTTTCTGCACTTAACAGTGTTGACGGAACTTACTCATCTCAAATCATGCTTTACACGAACGAAACAGCTCGTTCTTATCAGCCAGGTCAAGAACAATGGTTCGTTATCTGGGATGCTAAATACGGCGAATACAAAGCTGTGAGCTTAAACTATGTTCGCTCAATCGTTTACTACGATTACTATTCTAATAACCGCGCAGTGGCTTCTGAGTTCAGATCAATTGAAAGAAGTGATATTCTTTCTGGTCGCGTGAATGGAGACTACTACGGTAACGATTACGAAGTTGTTGATTACAACTACGGAACTGGTTACTACGAAGGTAGAAACTCAGGTTACCTCTACGAAGACGAAGCTGGTTCAACAGACGTTTCTCTTCTTGCTAAAGAACAAGAACGTCAAAAATTCTACGAAAAAGCTGCAAAAGTTTCTTTCGTGTATAACGTAAGCCTTGAAACATCTATGTCGATGGTCACTCTCGGTTCAAAAATTGAGAAAATGCTTTCACACGGAAACGGAGAACTTACAGAACAAGATCAATCAGCACTTCTTTCTGACCTTAAAACTCTTACTGGTGTAAGTGTTCAGGAAATCCAGGACGCAGCAGGCAATTCAAAAGCTAAAGCTGACGTTCTTGCAAAAGTTGCAGCTAAAATTGGAACTAGCGCTCAAAATCTTGAGCAGAAATTCCTACCGGAAGTTTTCGGAATCACTCTGTAATTACCAAAATGAGAATCTCAAAAGGGCCGCTGCAAAGCGGCCTTTTTTTTTTGGCAATCTCATCGTGTAAAAAATATCTTGTTTGTTCTATTTCCACATGCCCCCCTGTATTCTCCCGGCAATTTAAACATCCTGTTTTTAATATCCAAAGAGGACCCTTATGCTGAAAAAAGTTACGACACTTCTTTTGTGCCTTCTCACTTTCAAATCTCACGCTTTTCTCGTTACAGCTTTAAACACAGACAAGCTTGATCCTAACAAGCCGACTCACATTCTGGTTGCCGGAGCGGGCGATGACCTTGGAACTCAATTTCAACAAGTCGCAAGAGCAAAGGCCCTTAAATACAGCCAGCTTTATCCGGGTGATCAAATCGTCATGATTTCTCATGATGAACCGGAAATGGATAACAAGGCCCTACTCAATGCCTGGGGTTTTCAATTAATTAAAAAAGATCGTTCAACTTTTAATGGTAAAAGTTTTATTGAAGAAGCGGCTAAGTTTAATCAGATCGCTTCAATGGACATCTTCAGCCACAGTTCGGCTCAATATGGAATCCACTTAGATGGTAAGGCTCATCGCTTAACTCTGAACACGAAAGGGCTTGAAGAGCTAAAAGGTCATTTTGCTAAAGACGCCTACGTTTATCTTCACGGATGCAATAGCGGATTTAATCTGGCCCCGTTTCTTTCTGAAGCCTGGGAAATCCCTGTCGCAGGCTCTATGACTTCTACTAACTTTCAAAAACTTCACAGCGATGGAAATTTTTATCTGACTGAAGAAGGTTTTTACCCCAACAGTGAATGGGCGCAGACAAATGCAAAATCATTCAATGAAGCTGTTCCTTGTAACAAAGCGGGAATGTGTCTTCGCTTAAAACCAGATAACAATCCTTATGTTGGTTTCTGGGGGGAATACCACGATGGCGGATTGCCGTTTTATAAATTCTTCTGTGTAAAAAATCAGTCTACAGATTGCAAAAGAGTTATGGCGAAATCACTTTTAAGTTTCAATGCGAATACAAATATTAATAAAAATTCTTCACTTGAAGAGTACAAAGCCGTTCTTTTTGATTTCCTTTGTCCTGTGAGCGCGACAAAGAATTTAAGAGGAGAGTGTATTGCCGCTCTTGAGAAGTCTCTCACAGGTGTGAACTTAACTTACAATCCATTTTCGCAGGAACAAGTTGATTGTGACTTTAAATCATGTAAAGTCGAAATTTCTTGTGACAAAGTTCCTCTGACTGGCGTGTTTAAACCAGGAACTTGTACGCTTGTTAATCTTGCCGGCCACGGTTCAACTACTTTAACAACTGAATTCAAAGCTTACATCGAAGGCTTTGCTGAACTTAAAAAATAAGAGAAGCCTATGAAGTCGAAATTGTTTATTGGATTCTTTGCTGTCATCGCTGCCTTTTCGGTAGTCGCCTCTGAAACCGATGGTTATACCAATCGCCAATCGTCGTTAGAAGATAGCTCTGGCATCATCAATGAGCGGGCCAACAGTTATGTGGCAAAATCCCTGAACGATTTAAATCAGGCTGAAGCCTCATGTGACGAAGAAGCGCTTTATATCGAACTGAGAAAATATTTTGCCAATCACATGAAGGGGCAGCTCGTAAAAGATATTCTCACTAATGTTGAAATTCCCAAAAGAAAAGTCGTGATGGCCGATTCTGTTTACTCTGACTGGTCAGCTTGGGATGGTCTAGGAATGGGAATGACTTTTATTGCACGCTCCGGAATTACAATGTCTCCAATCCTGAATTTCAATAATGTCATCATTGGTGCTGATAAATTTGAACATTTTTTCGGCCAGGGGTTTGCGTATTTCACTTCCAATTACCTGAAGGAAAAAGGAACGAACAAAGCGATCAAGGGCGGAGTTTTCAGAGAGAAAATTTTCCTAGGCGGCAATAAAATCGGGAATGGCGTTTTCAGCTACGGCGATTTATCAGCTAACTTTAATGGAATGCGATTCTGGAATCATATTCTTCAAAAACACGACGACGTTATGGGGGCTGAACACAATCTCGGACCTTATATCGAGTGCGAGAAGAATAAGTGGGTTCAAGTGAAAAAAATCGACTTCACGGACTATATGGATTCTTCAATGGACGAGTCGATTAATTGCTCGAAATTTCCTTCAGGATCTACTGTTGAAAAATTCAAAAAAACAGTAGCAGACATGGGCTTAACTTGCCCGGTAGATAAATCGAAACTGGACGAAATGGTCGTGAAATACGGGCCGTTATCTAAGTGGATCATCAATCAAAACGGCAACGATGTTGTTCGTTATTTCGGCGAATTTAAAACCAAAAAATAATCTGATTACCAAATAAGCAGCTGTCTAAAGTTTAGACAGCTCGCTTTTTCTAGCCCCCCAATACAACTGAAAACAAAAACTGGACTGTGAATTGCATAGTTTGGTCGTATGAAAACATTAATAAGTGCAATTTTATTGTTCTCGTCGATTTTTAGCGCCCAGATTTTCGCGGGTGAATCCTTTGTACCTTTGCAAAAAGGCGTAAGGATGGCCAGTGACGATCTTCTGTTTGGAGGCAATCAGCTGACGGCGAGGGAAGCTCAGGATCTTTCACAGCTTCGAAATATCGATTTATCTCAGCTTCAGCCTAAGGAAAATGAAATCTGGTCAAGCGAAGCCAGCTCATTGAATGATCAGGAGGCCATTGCTCTTGATGATAATCAAATAGTCTCTTTTGAAGGTTCACTGACATCCAATTCAGGTCTCTATCGATTTAACGTTATTCCTGAAAATGGCGGCGGCATTTATACGATCCATCTCGATAAAACATTGCACTCAATGCTTTTAAGAAAAAACTTACTGAGAAAGCTTGGCTATAAGATTCCGGCCATTAAATACTTAAGAAAGATTCTTGTTCGCTTCAGATCTCTTGAAGAGCGCGAACAATTTCTGAAAAAAGATATTCCGGAAAATACTCTGGGCGCTTCTGAAAGATGGGTTAAAAAAGTAGATGATCTTCTTCTTGAAGTGCAGGACGTGGCCGTAACAGAACCAAGTGAAACAGATTTTTATAACGTTGCACTCGGTGTGCCTACTCAAACAATCAACAGCAGAACACTGCGCTCACTTGTCATTCCGTATTCTCTTTCTGATCTTTATGAAAGTATCAATAAGTTCAGCTGGGTCAGCGGAAAGATAGACAACAAAGCGGTTGTTCTTTCGCATTTCACCGGCAATGAATTTGCGACAACGCTTGAAGATGCACAATGGATGTTGAGACGTTTGAATAAACTTTCACGCGAAGATTTCAAGCAAATCCTCGACGGCGCTTATTTTCCTGCAGACGTGTCTGCGGTTTTAGTTGAAAAATTAATCTCCAGAAGAAACTCTTTAAATAAACTGTTCAGCGAAAAAACTGCGGCCCTGTCCTTCAATCACAAAATTAGTATTGGCGATTCAGTGAAGGAAGGAAAACTGTTGGAAAAAGATTTCGCGGGATACGCTTCGCGATTCGCCTATGGCGATGCAGAATCACCGTTTGAACAGCTACGTTTTTACTTATATGCAAAGATCCAAAGCAATGTCATTGATAATGCCATTGCTAAATTCAATACCTATCTTGAAGGTTACGATTTACAAAAAACCAGAAGTAAATTTTTCCAGAAACAATTTGAAGATGGATTAAATCATTTTATCCAAACTGGTGAATTGCTTCCAATTGGTATTGATACTTGGCACAGTCCGATTGCCAGCGGGCAGTTGATTCTTTCCAGAGATATTGTTCTTGGAAATTATCTTGGAACGGATAACCTTGTACAGCTTGCGGATACTTTCGGTGCGAGCGTTGATCTGGGCGCTTTCCTCGGTGTCGAAGGGCTGGGCAATGGTCTTTCAGCAAGCGTGAAAGCAACTACGTCTCTCGTCCGTACTTTTTCACATGTTAAGCCAGTTAAAAATCTTCGCGAAAGTTTGAAAGAACCGTATAAGAATATGTTCGTCAATTTGCTTAAGCGCTCTTTGAGAGAAAGATATTTTTCACTTTCAGAACTTAAAAACTCGACTGAATCTAATGATGAAAAAGCTAAAAAGATTCAGCAGCTTCTGAAAGAAATTGATCAGTATCTTGATACGGGTGAATCGCTCATTATGACCGACAGATTGATGCCGACAGCAGAGGTGAAATTGAATTTCTCTACAGGCTTAATCGGCGCTGGCATCGGTGCGGGCGCAGGTGTGACGGCTATCAAAAGAATTCACATTTACAAGAAAAGTCCTAAAGTTCTTCAGATCTACGATGACAAAGGATTTGTGAAAAATATCAATCTTAGTTTTTCTATCACGGAATTCATTTCACTCTTGAGAGTTTCAGGGCAGTACGATGCCGGACACTACAGAATGAAGTCGTACATGGTCAACCTGTCGAGCGACCTGGAAGAGAATCCGAACTTCTACGCCAACGCTCTAGGTGTATATAACGTTCTTAAGGACAAAGATTTTGAAATCCTAAACAGCAATATGAAGCCTGTTCAGATGGAAGCAAACTTTAAAGATCGCAGTGCTAATTTCTCACTACTTTTCTGGAAAATGAAATCGATTAAAGGAAAAACTTACTTTGACATCACTGCAAAGGATGGAATCAAAGGTCGCTATTTCAGCGTGAATAAGGATTTCATGTCTGGAGTTAATGCAGAAGCATTTTCAAAGAAGATGGCCAATTATTATCTGTCTCAGCAGACAGATGGAAATATCTCTATTTCGGAAGATGGCGACGCCAATCCGGGCGATACTTTCTTTGGTCGATCGTATACGCAAAGTATTCGCTATGAATCTGAAGTGGGTGAGGATCAAAAGTTTGGTCACAAATTTATGTCGCTTTCAGATTCTAAACAGGGCTGGTCGCTTTCTCCAAAAAGTTTAAAGAAAATGATGAGCAAAGTGAATGATAAATTCGAATCATCATTGTTTGATGTCGATCAGGTTGATTTTGAAAAACTTCGACTCTTCCGCATTGGATTTCATATTAATTTATACGATCGTGGAATTGAGCGCCTCAATACAATTAAATCAAGTGAGGTTGAGGCCATTGAATCTCGCTATAAACAAGAGCGCGGGTGCCAGAATCTCGAAGAACAGGATCGCCATACGGCAGCTTGCGGAGATCTCTCAGCAGTAAAATTCACGTTAAGAAAATGTCAAAAATCTAAAACAGAAGAGGATCTCGCGTCGTGCGATGTCGAGTTACTGGACGACCTTTTCACGTATCTCGAGTTTAAAGATTTTAAGTCAATGATTGGCGAAAATAATCTTTATATTTATGGAACAATGGATGGTTTCCGTCAGCACTCTGAAATTCTGAACGATACAATTTATTCGAATACTGTCGGTAAGATCGGAAGCAAACAATGGAATGGACCATTGGATGTTGTCAGAGATCTGTTGGGGCTTTCCGGTGGCGAGTTCTCAGGTGCATGGTTGAGGGTAGGTCTATGAAAAAATCAATGTTGTTAACACTCGCAGCGCTTTCAAGTTTATCTGCAGTTGCCACAGAAAAAAGTTTTACTGATCCATTGGCTTCCAAGCAATGGGCCTTAAAAAATTCCGGTCAGATTATTCTTAAAAATATTTCTGATCTCGATCGAATTAAAGTACAGGGCATTCCTGGAACGGATATTAATTGGATCGATACAAGCTCACTGCCAACAATCAAAAAAGATTTAATAGTTGCCGTTCTCGATAGCGGTGTCGATATTGATCATCCCGATCTTAAAGGAAGAATCTGGTTCAATGAAAAGCTTTGTACCAATGCACCCAATGCTAAAAATCTTCCCTGTTACGGATACAATTATCTGGATGGAAATACGAATTTAGCGGACGATGTCGGGCACGGGACTCACGTGGCCGGAATCATTGCGGCCAATAGAAATGCTATTGGTATTGCAGGTGCTGCTGATCCACGTATAAAAATAATGCCGCTAAAAGTTTTAAACTCGCAGGTGAGTGGCTTTGTTTACAACACGAAATTAATTACTGACGTGATTGCAGACGCCATGATCTTTGCAATTAAAAACGGAGCCGAAGTCATCAATCTTTCTCTCGGATGGCCAAAGTTAATTGATACTCAGAAAGTTCGCCAGGCTTTTCAACTTGCCGAAGAAAACAATGTCACTGTTATTGCCGCCTCAGGGAATAACACTAAAGATTTGCCGACATTTCCTTGTTCTTATGAAAACGTCGTCTGTGTCGGTGCGATCGACAATAGAGGTGAACTGACAGATTTTACCAATTACGGTTCCAAAGTCGATATCGTTGCCCCTGGGGAATACATCGTCAGTTCGATTCCGCGCAATCTTGAATCGCGTTCTCTGCGAATCGCCAATTACGATGTGAAACGCGGATCAAGTCAGGCCGCTCCTTACGTCACGGCTGCAGTGGCCACTTTAAAATTACTGAATCCGGGACTGTCGAATGATAAAGTGAGATCACTTCTTTTCAGAAGTTCAAAACAAGTGACATCAGCGAAAAATCATTCGGTGAAATTCGGCTCACTTGATATGAGCAAACTTCTTACTCTGGCGCAGACGAGTGAAGAATCTGCTTTTATCAATCCGCAGTTAAAGGCCATTACAGAAATCAAATTTAAAAACAGCGATAGGGGCTTTGCATTTAATCTTCCACTCAAAAATCTTTCGGACATTTCTTATAGTGGAACGGTCTGTGTAAAAGCTGAATCCGTCGCCATTGCTCTCGAACAAGAATGCTTTGAATTAAAAGAAGTGGCTCCTCATACATCAACTGTGCTCAAAATTTCTGGTTCAGTTGTCGATGTGACCAAAGATTCACATATAAAATTTAAAATTCTGATTGATCAGAATGTGTATGAAGCAAGTCTTGTTTTCAGCCGCGATCTCAATGGAGATGCAGAACTAAAATCTTCTGTCGTGACAGGGGGAACGTTCGAAGATATGGCCGCTATTACGGCCGATCGAAAACTTTCCCGCATGATTCGAGTGATGGATAAATTCCACCGATTGAATTATCCGGAATATTTTTTCCTCGAAAGAGCGAAGCAAGATCCTTCAAAGACAGTGGTTTCGTTGCTGACTAACGACAACGGCAATTTCCTCGTGAAGACGATTGATCTTCCTAAAATGGGAAGAATGCTCTCGATTCACCGTCAGGATCTCAATATGGATGGAGAACTTGATTATTTTATCTATGCTCTTTCTCCAGAATTAAAAGACAAAAAATTTGAGCTCTATTTTTTCTGTCTCGACAAAAATCTGAAGCCGCTTTTTGGCCAATATTCAAAATGGATTTTTCCGCTTTCAACTTTTGAAGGATTGCCGATCGACGGTGGACAGGAAAAATTCGAATGGCTCCAGGTGACGAATCCAAAACTAGGGAAGATTCTCGTTCCTTCTGTCTTTAAAGCGTATGCTATGCCTGAAGTGGATAACTCAAAAAATATTCTCGATCGCGTAGTCAATGCAGACAACCACCATTTTTATCTGAACCCAGTGGTGCAGAAAGATGAATCGGTGCAGGTGGATTTAAGAGTCGTGGACAGTGTATCGGCGATGAAAAAAATGCGTAAAGATTTTAAACTTTATGAAGATCAGACCATCGCTATTTTAAAACCAATTCCTCAAACGGAAGCTCAATCGCGCCAAGGTGAAGTTCACTCACTGGCCGTTTTAAATGATGGCATCCAAAACTCTTTCATGGAACTTGTGATTAAACCTGAGGGGATCCAGACTCAACCTCTCTCCAGTGCAAGTTCTTTGGAAACGGCCCTGATTTATCCAATGACTAATGCCAATGGAAAAATCAGTGAAGACATTCTTTTCACTTCTTTACTTAATCGCTCAAGCGCAGAATTTATTGTGAAGTCTGGTGACACGGTTCAACCTCCACTGGTCATCAAACAAGAATGGGAAAATCCAGTTATCGGAATGATCGGGGCGTTTAGTTCCGCAGGTTCATCAAATGAAAAAAGTTTTCTAGTGGAAAATCGCTCGAGCATTAGTTTTGTGAAAGAAAATGGGGAGCGCTCGGACCTTCCGGTCTACCGAGATTCAAGTTTCCCAGGCCAGAATTTCTCGGAAACGCTGATGCCGGTTCTTTCTTCGGGCCGTCCTGGAGTCTTTATCAACTCGACTTTGATCTACGGTGAACGTCTTTACAGTATGATAGGGACTGATTCGGGGCTGGTTAGACCGCTTTATTTGAGCATCAATATTCCCCAGGGATGCGTCCCCCTTTCACCGGAAACTTTAGAGGATTCTCGCTCTCATAACTATGGTTTTTTGTGCATTGACCAAAAGAGGGAAATCTCTGTGAAATTCCTTCCAATGACAGCTAACTAGTGTTATCTTCCCCTGATTAAAACCAAGATTACTCGCTCTGTCCCATAGGGGGACAGAGCCTAATTTTACATTAGTCCAGGGGGATTTATGATTTACGAGTTGTCAGTAGTGACAAAACCAGAGCTCGGTTCAGAAGCTCATGCACAGATCGTTGAGATCGTGAAAGATGCATTAAAAGGGTTCGACGGCGAACTTCTACTTGCTGATGATTGGGGAAAACTACGTTTTGCTCAACCTTACGCAAACGGTGCTAAGCACGGCCATTTCCATTACTTCATCTACAGATCTAACACTCAAGCAAACACTGAGTTAACAAGAAGATTTGGTATCAATGAAGGTGTTCTTCGTTCACTAGTTTTCAACATTGGTGGAGATGCAGAACAAGAAAACATCGTTAAAAACTTCAAATCACCATTCTCAAAAACTCACCGTGGTTCAGTTCTTGATAACAAGAAAGAAGACGATGAAGAAGGATTTGAGGACATGGAAGACGATCGTCGCAAATTCGCGAAGAGAAAGTCTTGCTGGTTCACAGCTAAGAAAATTAAAGCAGACTGGAAAGATCCTCAAACTTGGAACTGGTTAGTTTCTGAGTTCGGAAAAATTTCTCCAGCTCGCGTTTCTGGTATCTCAATGAAACACCAAAGATTCTCTAACTCTGCTATTAAGCATGCTAGACAACTTGGGATTTCAAGCTACCTGTCTAATGCTACTGCTGAAAGAGCATAATTTTAGGCAAGCTAAATGACTAAACCAGAAGTTCAACCAGGAAAAGTTTTTGGAAAAGTTTTCGATCAGAAAGCTTCCTTCGGGAAACTTGTATTTCTTGCGGTCATTTCGATCGCTCTGTGTTCTTTTGGGCCCTTGTCAGTTTTTGCTCCGGTACCTTTGATCCTGGCCTTCCTTCTTTACGGGCGTCTTACTACGCTTGCTATCGGAGGAGTGACAACCACGGCTCTTTGGTTTCTTTCAGCAAAGTATCCTGTGCCTTTCGTGATCGGTGGAATGTACTTAACTGCACTTCTCTATGCGATCTTGATTGCGGAAATTATCCTTCGAAATATCAATCCTGTGAAAGGTTTGATTACTTCAGGGCTTATTCTCGTGACGTTAGTTGGGGGATCATTGGTTGCGGCGAATCTTTCCGGAAAAGTTTCTGTGAAAGAAGAACTTTCGAAATCAGTGACGAAGCTTCTAACGATGGTTAAGGAACAAAATAAAGATAACGAAGCGATGAATGCCAGCGGAGATGAGGCGAGAGCGTTTCAGGATTTGCTTTCAAAACCTGACGAAATGGCCAATGAAATCTTCTCGATTCTTCCTTCAATTATTTTTGTCTTCGCATTTTTTGGTTTGTGGGTAAGTCTTTATATGACACTCAGAAATTCAATGATCTGGAGATATAAACATCTTTATAATTATTCGCTCAAGGATTTGATTAATTTCAAAGCTCCTGAATTTTTCGTCTTTCCTTTGATTATTTCATTGGTTTGCGTTGTCGGAGCAGATTACGGTCTTCCTAAGCAGGCTGAAATTATCGGAAACAATTTGCTGTACTGTCTGGGTGTGTTTTATCTTTTTCAGGGATTCGGCGTGTACAATGCATTCTTGCAATATTTGCGCATTGGCGGATTCTTAAAAACGATGTTTGTCGTTTTCACTCTTGTGATGGCGTACAAATTTTTAGCGATCCTCGGAATGTTCGACCTATGGTTTGATTTTAGAAAATTTTTTACTAATAAGAAAAAAGATGAAGGAGATATATTATGAAAGTTATTTTAACTGAAAAAGTTCCTACACTTGGGAACATCGGTGAAATCGTTAACGTATCAAATGGTCACGCTAGAAACTTTCTAGTGCCAAACGGCCTAGCAATGGTAGCTGACGAAGGAAATACAAGACTACTAGCTGCTCAACAAAAAAGCCTAGCGAAAAAAATCCAGGCTCAAAAAGATGCAGCACTTGCTCTTAAGAAACAAATCGAAGGTACAACTCTTGAACTAATCAAGAAAGTTGGTGCTTCTGGAAAACTTTTCGGAACTGTTACAAACGCTGAACTTTCTAAAGAACTAGAAAGCAAAGGTTTCCACGTAGAAAGAAGACTAATTCACCTTGAATCACCAATTAAAGGTCTTGGAACTTTCAACGCAAAAGCAAAACTTTTCGCAGACGTTGAAGCGACTTTCAAAGTTAAAGTTGCTATCGATCCAAAACAAGCTGAAGAACTTAAAAAAGCTCAAGAAGAAGCTCTAAAAGCTTCTGAAGCTCGTAAGAAAGCTGCTGCAGAAGCAAAAGCTGCAGGTGAAACTGCAACTCCAGCTGCTGAAATGACAGAAGAGCAAAGATTAAAAGCTGAAGTTGATAAACTTCTTCGTTCTTAATCTTCACAAAATTTGCTACGATGAAGGGACCTTCGGGTCCCTTTTTTTTTGTCCAAAAACAGTTTGCAGTAGGTGAATATGGCCGCCCATCAAGTCAATGAATTACCTCATGATCTTCTCGCTGAAAAAGCGTTGGTTGGATGTTTAATCATCGACGGTTCCGTCTTTGATGAAGTCTCCAATTTGAAGCTGGAGCCTTCTCATTTTTACGATCCACGCTATGGAATGATTTACGATGTGATTCGCGATCTTGCTCTCGGTAACCGCGCAATCGATTATGTTACTGTTTGTTCAAAACTGCAGGAAAAAGGAAAGCTTGAAGAAATCGGAGGACAATCGTTTGTCCTTTCTCTTGTTGAAGATCAAGCTTCTTCGGCCAACGTTTATGAGTACGGAAAGATCGTTCACGATAAACATTCGATGAGAGAAATCCTGAGAACAGCGATGAGAGTTGTTCAGATGGGAATGTCTTTTACCGGTGAAGCGGACGACTTCATTCAAGAGGTTGAATCGAGCTTTTTTAAATTAACCAACGAAGCTAAAACAGGCGGAATGGTTAAGCTCAATACAACGTTGAAGCAAAACCTTAAAGAACTTGAAGATACTTCGAGAGTTATGGGAGAGATCGCTGGTCTTTCATCTGGCTATCCTCGTCTCGATGAACTTTTACTAGGGATGCAACCTGGTCAATTGATCGTTCTCGCTGCTCGTCCCGCCATGGGGAAGACATCTCTTGCTCTCAATATCGCCGTGAGCTCTTGTCTTCAATCTGGTCTGCCAATTGCCATTTTCTCTCTCGAGATGTTGGCGACAGAACTTTCAATGCGTCTTCTGACTGGACGAGCGAAAGTAGATTCAAAGAGGGTACGTAAAAAAGCGTTTCTCGATACTGATTTAAGAAGTATCGCTAAGGCCACTCAAGAATTATCGTCGTTACCGATTTATATTAACGATTCGGGGAATACGACAATTCTAGATATTCAATCTCAATGCAGAAAAATCAAAGCAGAGCAGGGGCTTGGTCTAATCGTCATCGACTACTTACAGCTCATGGGCTCAACAAATAAATCACTTCAACGTGAACAGCAGATTGCGGAAATTTCGAGAGGATTGAAGACGATGGCCAAGGAACTTGGTTGTCCGGTCATTGCTCTTTCGCAGCTTAACCGCGGTGTTGAATCTCGTCCGAATAAACGTCCAACTACTGCCGATCTCCGTGAATCTGGAGCAATTGAGCAGGATGCGGATATCGTTATGTTCGTTTATAGAGATGAAGTTTATTATCCTGATACAAAAGAGCCGGGCATTGCCGAAATTATCGTCGGTAAAAACCGTGCTGGTGAAATCGGGACTGCAAAACTTGCTTGGGTTGGTGCTTACACAAGCTTTGAAAATTTAGCTCACCGTGAAGGACCATAAACTATTCACAGTTATTCCCTATAAAGACAAACTCATTCAGCTGGAAAATCCAGTTGTGGCGATTGCTTATTACAAAGATCATGCGCTCGATTTGCTCACTGGCATAAAAATAGATCTCAGCTTGGAAGATTTTTTAGCTGAATGCCGGGGAATAAAAATCAACGATCAATTCAATCGTCCGCGACTTATGCATTTGTTTTATGAACTTGGTTTTTTTATGGAGAAACAGCATGAGGCGCTTTCCTCTGATTCGCTTCTCGCTATTGATCTCTGTTATGAAAACTTTCGCCCATTAAATGTGGGCCCATTCAAAAAGATCCATTTAAAAAAATTAGTTTCACCGAATGAAGATGATTATCAAACTTCTTTTAGCGAAGGTTACGAAGAATTGCTTAAAGGAAACTGTTACCAGTTTAATCTTACCTATCCATTTCTTTATGAATTTGAAGAAGGACTCTCTCCTTACGATTTTATTTTTTCACTTTGGCGAAAGCAATCCGTTCGCGGTGCTTTTGGATCGGCCACCTATCTTCCGTCATTGAAGAAAATGTTTTTTTCCAATTCTCCTGAGTGTTTGTTTCAGTTGAAGAATCAAATTCTCTCTTCAATGCCTATTAAAGGCACTTTAAAGCGTTCCGAAGGTGAGGACTGGAGATTGTTATGGAAAAAACTAACAAACGACAAGAAAAGCCAGGCAGAGCTTTTTATGATCAGTGATCTTCTTCGCAATGATTTGTCCAAAATAGAAAAACCAAGAGCGCAGATTGTGAAAGCAAAATTTCCAAAACTTGTTCCTGGATTAATACATCAGTATTCGCAGATTGATGTTCACTTAAGTGAAGAGGTGACACTGCTAAAAATTTTAGAATCGCTGTTTCCAGGCGGAAGTGTTACTGGTGCGCCGAAAGTTCGCGTGATGAAAATTCTCCGTCGATTGGAAAAACGAGAGAGAAATTTTTACTGTGGATCGACTGTGCTTTTGTTCGGAAAAATGAAGAGTGCCTCGATCAATATTCGTTCGGCTGAAATAGATTTTCACAATGATCGCCGAACCTTGTGCTACCAAGCTGGCGGAGGAATTACTCTGCTTAGTCGCTCCGAAGAGGAGTTTCTTGAGATGACTTACAAACATAACAGCTTTATAGATGCTCTAACCCTCTAAATTTGTTTGTTTTCTAATAAAATCTTACATCTAGTGATAAAATGTCACCAATCGTTGACATGCAATTTCCTAACTCGATATGATTTTTTTGCGTCATAGTAATTGACTATTTGGCCAGGATAAAAGGTTCTGGATCTCCGACTAAGGATAGGTTGGGTATCACGGATTAGGCCAAAGGATTTTAGACAAAGGAGTGTTGCATGGGTGCTATCGGGCTAGAAGGCTTACACGATGTATCTAAGCCAGTGTCAACGGAGGACGTTGTTTCACTGGGAACCCTGGCTGAATTAACTGGCTTTCCAGTTGATTACATTAAAAGGGAATTGCTTTCAGGAGACGAAGAAGTCACTGAGATGACAATGACGGAATTGAGAAAAAGAGTACTCGCTTACCTCGATTCAAATTTCTAATTTAGTGCTGTTTACAAGACCTTTTGTCAGTAGGACTTTTGGTTTTTGTTATCAAAAAGCCTAGCCTATGCTAGGCTTTCTTTTTAATGACTCAAAAAAATTTCACGCAATTTTGTCTGCTCGAATCTACTTCTTCTGTCGAAGATTTTCTTAAGCAAACTTTTCATTGTTCTGCCTCTCGATTGAAAAAATTTTTCGATAAGGCTTTTTTAAATAAATCCATGCTCGCTCAACAGACGTTGAATCTGCCTCTGGATTTTATTAATTATGGCGAAATTAATCCGGTTTACGAAGGACCCTTCATTGAGACTCTTTTTGAGAATGAATTATTTTTGGTTTTAAAAAAACCATCTAATCTTTTTGTCCATCCTCTTTCTTATGATGAAAAAAATAATGTTCTCAGTTTTCTGAGACAAGTTCGGCCAGAGTTACTTTCAGTGAATAAGGAGGAGTATGACCGAGGCTTGCTTTATAGACTGGATTTTGAGACTTCGGGAGTTTTGATTTACGTAAAAGTTGAAGAAGCTTATCGTTTTCTTCGCGACCATTTTAAAACGACAGCGAAGAAAAAAATTTATCACTGCCTGGTTGAAGGTGAGTGTAAATTGAGCGGAGAATTCACTCACTATTTTTCTTCCGGTGAAGAGAAAGGAAAAAGAGTGCTTGTGAAGAATGAAGGAATGAATCCAGGTACGCTTACATTAAAACCAATCAGCTATAATAAAGAGGCAGACGTCACTTTAATGGAAGTCGAACTGTATCATGGGCTACGCCATCAGATCCGCGCTCAGCTTTCTCATTTAGGTTTTCCCATCCGAGGCGATAAATTTTATGGAGGCCGAGAGGCGTCCAGGCTCTATCTAAATGCCAGCAATTACGAAATCACGTTCCACGGGACGGATTTTTCTTTTCACTGTGACCCCATAGATTTTCACGGGTTATAGAGAAAGACCGACTTTTTTTATAAACCATCTCAAGATGCGCGCACGAATAACCGACAAGATCAGTAAGATTTAACAACTCTCACATTAGGAAATTCGATGTCTGAGCAGCAAATGATTTTGAATGATACGTTTTGGAAGTTCCTCGTATCGCTGGAAGAAATGAAAGAGAAGAAGGATAAAGCGATTTTCTGCTCTACCTTGAATATCGACGAAGAGATGCTTACTGAGTTCGTTAACTTTTTAAATCGCATGGATGTCATGTGTACGAGTGATGAACAATTCATTTATCCCTTAAAAGATAAATGCAGAATAAAAATGGAATTCTCTTTAGTCGAATGGCTTGCTCTTCAAGCGAACTTCGGAGCGGTCGAAAATAGTCATTACTATCAGAAGATTATTCAGAACAAGGTATCGGCAGCACAAAAGGCTTTTGAGCATTTCAATCTTTTTAAGAAGCCGGACAATATCAAAGTTCATCTGAGTGACTTTGAAAATTTAAAGAAAAGAATTGATTACGATATATGCTATCAAAAAGCGATCAAGCTTCATTTTTTCAATACTAAAGAATGTGTGATTTTTCCACACCGGCTGGTTTTTCTGGATGGAGTTCTTTGTGTTGTTGGCGAGAGTATAAACGACAAAGTCCTGCTTTATTTCGGTGTTGAAGACATCAAATCGATTGATGAATTCACAGTTGATTACAAGCCCAATTTAAGTCAGATTGAAGTGAATGAGTTTATCTGTCACTTGAGATTGATTAATGGAAAAGAAGAGCGTCTCGTTTTGAAAGTCTATAGCCAGTACGAAACTGATCTTCTTCCGAGTCACCACTTTCTAGGCAATCCTTTTGTGACTTCAAATACGGAAGGGGACATGATCTGGGCGGCCACACTTGAAATGTGTGACGATATTTTTCAATGGCTTTACGCCATGAAAGACCGAGTTGAAATTTTGGATCCAGGACATATTCGCAAGGAATTTTCTCATTATTGCGAGCTTAAAAAAGAAAGCTCAATGAAAAAAGTTTCCTAGTAAATATAACGAAAGGTGAGATTGAGACGGGGATGAGTTATTTTCGTGCTCTTTGAGATCCGATGAACCCAATGCTCCTGAAGCTCTCCTTTCATCACTAGCAAAGATTGCGAAGGCAGATCAATTATTAAAGGCTGAATGTTTTCGTCGTGGCGGTGTTTTAATGTAAACCGTCTCGTTGCACCGAAACTCAATGAAGCAATCACCGGATTTTTTCCAAGTTCCTTTTCATTATCTGTATGCCACGACATGTGATCATTGCCGTCCCGATAGTAATTCACCAGAACGGAATTAAACTTGGCGTTGAGGTCAGTTTCAAGTTTTTCTTTTAACCGCAAAAGTGCTGGTGTCCAGCCTGGTGAAATCATTTTAATTTTGGAGTATGTGTAAGCAAGATCTTTCTCTCCGTGCCAGGCCGTCATGCGAGGTTGCGGATGAGTTTTTCCAAACATCTTGATGGAATCGTTTCTCCAGACGACGTCTGCAAGCAGATCGTCCATGCTCTCTTCAGTGTAGTTTTCCTGATAAAGAACTTGGCCGTCGTGGTTGAGAATCATTTTCATTTTTTAGATTTTTCAAAAAGCTCTGATTGAAGTTTTACAGATTGCTCGTGGATAGAATCGAAAATCTCTTTAATAAAATTTTCTTCAAGACCAAGTTTTTTACCGGCCTCAATTCTTTCATTCATGAGCGCTTCAAATCGTTTTAACTGAAGGGCAGTAATGTTTTGCTTAATCTTCGCCAGAGCAATTTTTTCTACAACTTTAGATCTTAGTTGAAGCGTGTGAATCAATTCATTGTCGAGGCGATCAATTTGCGCGCGAAGATTGTTGAGCTCAATGCTGTAATCTACATCTGTTGAATTTTCATGTTTCAATGAAAGTTCTGAAAGAATGCTTTTTAATTTTTCCGGCGTCACTTGTTGAGCAGCGTCCGACCAGGCCTTATTCGGATCTGGATGCGTTTCGATAATGAGACCATTCATATCGAGGTCCATCGCTTTTTGACAGACTTTTTGAACGAGTTCGCGCTCTCCAGTAATGTGAGAAGGATCGCAGAGAAGAGGCAGCTCAGGAAATTTAACCTTGAGCTCCATTGGAATTCTCCACAGTGGATCATTTCGGAATTCAAGTTTATCCGCGACTGAAAAACCGCGGTGGATAGCAATTAATTTTGTAATGCCTGCGTGGCTGATTCGTTCCAAAGCGCCAATCCATAATTGCAGGTCGGCATTGATCGGATTTTTCACCATGACAGGAATATTGACCCCTTTTAAGGCATCAGCGATCTCTTGAACGGAGAATGGATTGGCCGTCGTGCGGGCCCCAATCCATAGCACATCAATTCCATGTTTCAGGCAGAGCTCAACATGTTTTGCTGTTGCTACTTCAGTCGTCGTAAGAAGTCCTGTTTCTCTTTTGACTTCAGCGAGCCAAGGCAAAGCAATTTCACCAAGACCTTCAAAGTTATTCGGTCTGGTTCTCGGTTTCCAGATGCCAGCGCGAAACATTTTGACTTCAGGAATGGACTTGAGCGCGCGCGCTGTCGAGAGAACTTGCTCTTGAGATTCAGCCGAGCAAGGCCCTGCTATAACGAGTGGCGAAGTTCCTTCTTTGTAACCGGGAATCCAGGAGCTGAGTGAGTCTATTTTCATGCCTATACCTTACTCTCTTTTTGAGCTATTGTTAAGGGGGTCTAACCGTTGTCATTTCTCTCTAACACTAAGGAATCCTTATGGGCTTCATTGACAAAAAAATTGAAGATTATTGTATCGCTAAAAGTAATTTACCTTCTCCTGATTGCGACAGGATTGAATCGTATACCAGAGCAAATGTTCATGGAGCTCAAATGCTCATTGGGAAAATGGAAGCTTCTTTTATGGGATTTCTTTTGCGATCCATTGTAGCCAAAAGAGTTCTTGAGCTGGGAACCTTTACCGGCTATTCAGCACTGACAATGGCCGAGAATCTTCCTGAAGATGGCGAAGTGATTACTGTCGATGTAAATGCGGAAACAGTGGCACTGGCGAAAGAATTTTGGGGCCAATCAAAACATGGTCACAAGATCCAGAGCAAACTGGGAAGTGGTCTCGATATCATTCCAACTCTTGGTGGAACATTTGATTTTGTTTTTATCGATGCTGACAAAAAAAATTATATTCAATATCTGCAGATGACTGTTCCAATGCTTTCCTCAAAAGGCATGATTGTTCTCGACAACACATTGTGGAGTGGCCGAGTTGTTCCGGATTCGACAGAGGAAGGACATAAGCTGATCGACAGCAACACTGAATTCATTCGCAAAGTGAATGACTATATTGCCGCGAATGATGAATTGTATGGAACGTTGTTGCCCGTGAGAGATGGAATGTTTTTAGTGAGAAGGAAATAATTATGAGTGAAGATAAAAAACCGATTGCTCTCGAAGCTTACGAGAAATTGGCAGAAGCCTTTTCAAAACTAGCTCCTTCCAAAGCTGAGAATGCATACATCGAACAACCTGCGATGAGAAAAGCTGTTGGGGATGTTCGCGGGTTGAAAATTTTTGAAGCTGGATGTGGCCCTGGAATTCTTGCTGAATATCTTGTTCATGAAGGAGCGAAAGTCGTTGCCTTTGACGTGAGTCCTAAAATGATTGAACTCGCCAAAGAACGCAATCCAAAAAATGCGACTTTTTTTGTTGCTGATGGCGCTCAACCGCTGCCTCTTTCACAGGAATACAACGGACAATTTGACATGGTCGTGGCTTCTCTTGCGATTGATTACATCAGAGACTGGTCAGTTCCTCTGGCAGAGTTTCACCGTCTGCTAAAACCTAAAGGGAAATTTATCTTTACGATTCAACATCCATTGGGATCATGGAATTGGTATAAGCCTGAAAGTGCTTTTGGGGTTCAATATGTTGAAGCGAGCTGGAAAGGTTTTGTCGATGAACCTGTCACAATGCCTGACTACTATCGCTCATTCGAAGAAGTCATTAATCCACTGATCCAGGCTGGTTTCAAAATTTTGAAAGTAGAAGATTTAAAACCAATTGATGCTCTTCGCACTCTTGATCCATACAAATTTGGAAAGTTTTCCAAATTGGCCTCATTTATGTGTGTAATAGTAGAAAAAGAATAAATTTCTTCTATCCTTTGCAGTGTTTTTTTCTTTGGAAAAAAGGCGATGCTTTGTTGTTCTTAAACAGTAAAATCGACAGAGACTGAACGATTGTGAGGAGAACATCTTATGACATTTGAAGAATATCTTAATGATGCCTGGTCAAGACACGGTTCCGAATCCTCAGAGCTCCTCGCTCAATTTAAAAATCAATTTTCTCTTATCAACTCAACTGATGAAATAAATCAAATGGGCCATCTCATCGCTCACGTGAGTGGTGAACATATGGGAGAGTGGGGCAAAGGGATTCAGCTTTTAAATGATCTGCGCGAACATCCCAAGGCAGTGGATAAAAGCGGACTCAATCGTTTCATTGCCGCTCTTGCTTTAGGCGATGACAAAAATTTTTCAGTTGAAGAATTTTCAGATTCTGACAAAGTCCGAATTTACGCAATGACGGCATCAGCGCTCGCAGCTCAAAACGATCTCGCTCGTGCGGGATTGTATTTGGAGAAAGCTGAAAAATTGTGCCATTCAAGCCTTGATAAAAAAGATCCTGCTCATAGAAATCTCGCGATTGCGGGAAATAATCTGGCCAGCGCATTGGAGGAAAAGCCTAAATTGTCTCATGATGAAATCAAATTAATGATCCACGCAGCCTTTGTGGGAAGAAAATTTTGGGAGATTGCCGGCACCTGGTTGGAAATTGAAAGAGCAGAATACAGACTCGCTAAATCTTTTTTGAAGGCCGATATCTTGGACAAGGCCTATGACCATGCTGAACGTTGCCTGGAAATCATTTCTTACCATGGAAATGAGCCACTCGAAGTCTTTTTTGGTATGGAAGTTTTGGGACAAGTGGAAGCGGCCAGAAAAAATGCATTGGGACGAGAGGAAGCAGTGAGAGTGATGAAGGATGCTTTCAATATGATCAGCCCAGAAGATCAAAAATGGTGTAAAGAAACATTAGATAAAATGGCAGAGGGCTAGGCCCACTGCTATTATTTCAACGGTAAATAACAAATTGTTTCTGATGATTGTCCATTAACGCTTTCTTTTGAATGAACTGCCAGATGCCTTGTGCTGAATTCTTCTCTTATGTTTAATTCCTGAACTCCTTCAAATCCTCTTTGAAGTAAAGTGAAGCTTCTCTTCGTCCACTTCGATTGAATTTTTCCATAAGCCTCAATATCCAGTCCGATAAAAAGCTGATCATTTTCGCTGGCAGTGTAAAGCGTATAGTAACCGTCTTCAATTCTTCTCAATTCAACATAACAGGCTATTCCTGCTGGATTAATTCCGCGTTTTTCTGCACGGGAGAGAAGAGAGGAAACCTTTTGGACGTTAATAGCTAGAGTTGGATCGTAAGCAAAGAGCGGCATTGAACCTAAAAATAAAGCAATGGCAAAAAGAGTTTTCATTAATCCTCCAATAAGTTTGGTTGGGCTTGAGTAACATCTCAAGCCCGTCTTGTCTTATTGGAAAATTGAATGAGTTTTATTCACTAATCTCTATCAGTCGCACGAATGAGAGCATCAGTGATTCCTTTTTCTGAAAGCGAGTGGCCAGCGTCTGGAATTAAATAGAACTCGGCTTCAGGGAATGCACGGTGAAGGTCCCACGCGCTTTCAGCAGGACAAACAACATCGTATCTGCCTTGAACAATTACAGTGGGAATGTGTCTGATTTTATCAACATTGTTGAGGAGAAAATTATCTTCTGTGAAAAATCCTTTATTCGTAAAGTAATGGCATTCAATTCTTGCAAAAGCATCCGCAAATTCATCTTCACCGAATCGGGCCACGACATCCGTGTCAGGAATGAGTTTTGAAGTTGATCCTTCCCAGATTGACCAGGCCTTGGCGGCAGCTTTTCTTACGTTGATATCTTCTGAAGTCAGTCGCTTGTAGTAGGCTTGAACAAAATCATTTCTTTCCTCAGTGGGGATAGGTTTGACGTATTCTTCCCAGGCATCGGGATAAATTTTCGAACAGCCATCTTGATAAAACCAATCTATTTCTTTTTTTCTCAACAAGAAAATTCCTCGAAGAAAAAGCTCCGTCACGGAATCGGGATGTTTGATAGCATAAGAAAGAGCAAGAGTTGAACCCCATGAGCCACCGAAAACAGCCCACTTGGCTACTGAAAGATGATTTCTCAATTTCTCAATATCTGAAACCAGATCCCATGTTGTATTTTCTTTAAGTTCTGCAAACGGTTTACTTTGTCCACAACCTCTTTGATCGAAAAGAATAATCCGCCATTTTTCCGGATTAAAATATCTGCGGTAATTGGCAATAATTCCGCCTCCAGGTCCACCATGAAGAAAGACAACTGGTTTTCCTTTTGGATTACCTGCTTCTTCGAAATAAATCGTGTGTAGTTCGCTGACTTTTAAAAAGCCAGTGCTGTATGGTTCAATTTCAGGATACATCTGCTTCATTGGAAAGCTCCTCGCAAATTCAATTGGATTAGAAAAAGGCGCATGTTATTCTACAACATATGCATAAACAAATTGAAGGATTTATTTTATCAGGTTCGAGTATTGATCTTGAGAATCAGATTCTTCTTAAACTTTATGGACAAAGCACTGAAGGCTCTTTTCTTGTCACGATCAATCAATTTAAAAATTATTTCTTTGTTGAATCCAAATCGCCTTCATCTTATCGCAATCTCGACGGCACATGGGCCGAAAAGATTGAATGCCGCACCCAGAATGAATTGAAAGAAAAAAAAGCGGATATGGAAAGGCGAGGTCTGCGCACTTTTGAGGCCGATATACGTCCTCTTGAGCGTTTCCTTATGGATAATCGTCTTTACGCACAAGTGAAGATTGAGGGCGAGTCCGAATGGAAAAATGGCTTACTCACGTTTTCCAATCCGAAGCTTGCACAAAGCGATTATTTGCCTGATTCAAAAATTATGTCTTTTGATATTGAAACAGGAAAAGATGGTCGTCTTCTTTCTTTAGCCTATTCACTTCGCTCAAACCAAGGGACAGAAGATAAAGTTTTTATGCTCGGAAGTGGTGAAGCCGCTGAAAATCTTCTTTATTGTCCGACCGAAAAATTTTTACTCGAAGCCTTTCAAGCCGATGTGCAAAGATTGGATCCGGATATTTTTACAGGATGGAATGTCATTGGGTTTGATTTACATTTTTTGGAAAAAAAATCCAAGCAACTTCGCTGTCCTTTGATTTTAGGAAGGGGAAAGCGCCCGCTGGAATTGTACCAAAACGCGCGAGGGGAATGGACTCTCAATATCGAGGGACGAGTCATTATCGATGGACCTTGGGCCTTAAAGTCCAACTTTTTTTCATTTGAAAGTTATAAGCTCAATAACGTCGCTAAGCTTGTTCTTGGCGAAGGAAAAGATATTGATGAAGATGAAGTTCACGATAAATGGGGTGAAATCGAAAGGCGCTTTCGTGAAGATAAGCTCGCCCTCGCTAAATATAATCTCAAAGATGCTCAGCTCGTTCTTGATATTTTTGAAAAAATTAAAATCATTGATCTCCTGATTAATCGTTCTTTGATATCCGGTTTACTCCTTGAAAGAGTCGGCGGTTCAACAGCAGCGTTTGATCATTTTTACTTACCCTCGCTCCATGACTATGGCTACGTTGCTCCTAATGTTGCGGATGTTTTATGGTCTCGTCAGGCAAAAGGTGGATTTGTTTTAAATCCAGTTGTCGGCGTACATGAAAATGTTCTGGTAATGGATTTTAAAAGTCTTTATCCAACGGTCATTCAAAGCTTTTTAATTGATCCGCTTTCGCGAGCAGAACACAAAACCAATCCACTGTTTACTCCTATGGGGTTTTCGTTTTCGCGCGACTTGCATATTCTTCCCGGAAAAATTGGAGAACTGTTGGAGAGAAGGGCCCTGGCGAAAAAAGAAAAAAAAGCCAACCTGTCTCAAGCCGTAAAAATTTTGATGAACAGCTTTTATGGAGTGATGGGGTCGAGTGGATGCCGTTTTTATCAGGAAGATTTGCCTGACGCTATAACCGGAACAGGTCAATGGCTATTAAAAACAGTCGTGCAATTTCTGCATGATCATGGATTTGAGACTTTATACGGCGATACCGATTCACTTTTTGTTCAGCTAAAAAATTACGAGACACACGAAGAAATTGGTCAAGACTTAGTTCATAAAGTGAATATCTTTCTCAAAGAAAAATTACAGAAAGATTTTAATGTCGAATCGAAGCTTGAAATTCAATACGATAAATTTTTTAAGAAACTGATTCTGACTTCAACTCGAGGGATCGGCGAAGGCGCCAAAAAAAGATATGCCGGTTTAAAGGTGAACGGAAACGAAGAGGAAATCATTCTGACAGGAATGGAATATGTTCGATCTGACTGGAGTGCTTTAGCTCGCCATTTTCAATATGAACTCGTAAGAAGAGTTTTTTACAATGAAGATATTCAGTCATTCATCGAACAAACAATCAAAGATCTTCTCGATAGGAAACTGGATGATCAGCTCATTCTTTCCAAAAAGCTGACGAAACCGCTTGATGAATATATTAAAAATATTCCCCCTCACGCTAAAGCGGCCATGATTCTCTTAAAAGAAAAAGGCTTATTTAAGCGTCGACCTGAATATGTCATAACGATGAGAGGAGCAGTTCCCATTGAGCTCCCTCACGACGATATTGATTACGATTATTATATTGAACGCCAGCTGGCCCCGATTGCAGACAGTCTTTTGTCACTCTTTGGAAAATCATTTGAAAGAATGAGAAGTCCCCAACTGTCGCTTTTTTAAGTTTTAAATTGGCGCAATATCCTTTAGCATACTCTCATGGCTGCAGTTCCCAAATTTCTTAAAGATGCTTTTTCCAATCTCTATCGTGGAGCTATTCTTTTTTATAAAAAGAAAGGGACCACGCTTGCCTCTTCTTCAAGCTTTTATGCGTTAATTACGGTCGTCCCGTTCGCTTTATTGATGGTTAGGGGAATAGGGTACTTTTTAGGAAACCTGGATAAAACTCAGCGCTATCTCTTCATTATCGGTTCGCAGTTTTTCCCGGAAGTGGCCCCACAGCTTTTGCTCAAGTTGCAGACTTTGATTAAAGGCCCGCTCTTTGCCGGAACAAACTTTACCTTGCTCAACTTTTTCATTCTTGCGATTTCTGCCATTACATTTCTCAATTCGATCTGGATGGGGATCTTCTTCATTACAGATGACAAGAGTATTCTTACTCTATGGAGAATTTTAAAAGGGTTTGTCATCATTGCCATGACGTTATTGATGCTCGGCCTTATTTTTATTCTTCCGCCTATTATTATTTTCATCGCTAAGTTTCTTCAAACGAATTATCTGACTCGTTTCATCTGGGACAATTTTGAAATTCTCCGACCTTTCCTGAAATTTGTTCTCAAGATCAATGTGAAGAAATCCTATTGGTTGAATTCAAATTTTCTACATATCACAGTGTTGATAGCTTATTTCACAGCTCTTTACCGATGGTTATTTTCCTGGAAAATCAAATTCCATGAAGCTTTTGTTGCGGCCCTGGCCTTTTCATTTTCAGTTTTTATTGGGAAATCGCTTTTCTGGGTTTATATTTATTATGTTCGCACGAGTCTCATGAGAAATTATGGCGATCTCTATACCTCAGTTGTGGGAGTCATCTGGCTTTTTTATCTCATGTGTTTTTTCTTTTACGGTGCGTGTGTTTGTCATGTTTATAAAGAAAGAAGAGAACTGGGGCTGGGAAAATGAGAGTCATAAGCACGATCCTTCAATTTTACATTTATCTTCTCATTGCTGATGCAATTTTGAGTTATTTTCCAGAGCTCGAGCGCCATGAGTGGAGACGAAAAATCCGTCAGATTTGCAACTATACTTGTGCCCCTATAAGAAAAAGACTTCCGCCAAATCTCCCGGTTGATTTCTCACCACTGATCGTTATTCTCCTGATTCAACTGCTGATGTTCCTTTGGTAAAAAATTGATTGCATAAATGCTTGTCAAGAAAGGAATTTTACTTTTACAATAATTACTGAGATTAAAATTTTTTCATTCCATCATAGGATTTGATAGGTAAAAATGAACGAATCTGAATTGAGTCTAGATACACTTTTGCAGGAAACGCTTGCACTATCGGAATATCTCCGTGCAAGTACACTTGAGTCCGCACAGAAAAAAGAATCTGCCGTTCAGCAGAACTTCCTTGATTCTAATTACGAAGACGATTATCTTTTCGACCTTGCCGACAGTCTTTGCGAAGAACCTGTTGTTTACGTTGAAGACTCAGAAGAAGTTCTTCAGGAAATTTTACCAATGCCAGAAACGGATACCCGCGCCCTTCCTGAAGGACCGGGAATCATTTATAAGATCGACAATGGAAGCAGCACATTTTGTGTGCGCGGCTTTTCTGCGACTAATATCCGCGAAGCCTTCAAGGAAATTGAAGACCTATCCGCTACAAAAAGAATTGTTCTAAAAATCGACAAAGAATCTTCCTTGGATGAAGTGAATTTTTTTGAAACCAAAAGTTTTGAATTGGCAGAGGCGATCAGAGAACAGATCGTCAATCGCCGGTTTCCTCATCAGGAAGACGCCGTTTGCAATATCAGTGATCCCGGCTACAGCTGGTGGATGAATCTTTTGCCTCATGGCTTCGAGATTTTTTTCCGTTCTCACGGGATTAACCGCGCTGAAAAATATATCCAGCTTGGTCCTATCGGTGATGGGGGAGTCGCTGCTTTGAGAATGAATCAGGCACGGACTTTACTCCGAAGCTCTTTTCCCATCAGCGAATTCTCCTGTGATGACAAGAGCTTCACGGTGACTTCAACAAAACCTGAGCATTTAAGTTTTATATCGTTTAAAAATATTTTTCTGGAAGGGATCAATCAGACCGAGCTAGAAAATTTTCCAGAGAACAGTGTAGGGCGTACATTGTTCTATTACTTTCACGAACTCGCCATCGTTCGCAAATTTTGGATTGAAGTCAAAACCAAGCTCGGCTAACATAGAATAAAACAGGATGTTTGTAACTTTCCCGACAGGATGTTTGCTTGGAATTTTCATTTGACCGTTCAAACGAATCGCATTTACGCAATACCACTCAGACAAAGACTGAAGTGAAGCCAGAGCCTGTAGCCGCTCAGGCCGCTGAAACTTACGACGATGGAATCGACACATCCACTATTCAAAACGAAAGATTAAAAAAAGCAATTGAGAGAAATCGCGCTAGACAAGCAGAGCGCGCTCGTCTTCGCCCTGAACCTGTGCAGGCAGCACCAGCTCAGCAAGCACAACCAGCTTATCAATCAGCTTATCAACAACATTATCAGGCCACGCAATCAACGCCATCGCCTGTTGAAACACATGTTGAGCCACAACCTGAACCAGTTCAAGAACAAGCTTCTTTGTTTGGAAACAGACAAGCGCCTCCTGCGGAAGCTGCGGCGGAAGCGGCCCCTACAGAAAGACCTCGCACTCGCATGCGCATGCGCGCTGGTGTCGGAACGAGAGGGGGCGAGTCGAACACTGAACCCGTTCAAGAAACGGCTTCAGCTGCTCCGGCATCGACGATGGTAACGAGAAGAACCGTAGCACGACCTGATGAAACGGATTTTACTCCAACAAAAAGAGCTCCTCGCAAAGTCTCTTCGCAAATTAGCTACTCGACAACGGGTTCAAAGAAAAAAGCAAAGCCACTTGATCCAACATTGGTCACTTATCTGGTAAAAGGCTGTTGGATTTTCTGTGGCATTATGATTTTAAGACTCATTTTTGCCAACGGCGGTGTAACTGATTTTTATTCACGAAAATCGATTCTCAATGATCGCCTGGGCGAGCTGGATAGAATTAAAAAAGAAAATATGCAGTTAGTTCGCGAAATCGAGCGTATGCAATCAGATACATCTTTTCAGAAAAAACTGGTTCGCGATAATCTTGGCTTTATTGCTGAAGACGAGTTTTTGATACTATTTCCGAAAGAGAAATCGGTCCAGTAAACTTCAGCACATCATTAGGCTTTAATTTTTTAGAAAAAGGCGACCCGGCCTTAGTTTCAAGAATAAATTGCGCCGTATAAGTTCCGGTTTTATAAATGGCCGGTGGTTCCTGCATTCCCGGATGCGCCGGAACATTGCTTTCAACCGCTACAATTTTCAAATGGCCGTCCAGAAAGATGATATCCAGATTGAAATACGTGTCTGGCATCCAGAAGCGACGCACGCTCATTTCGGGATTTACAAAAAGCATTCCTTCGCTTGATTGGAATTGATTTGGTTTAAGACCGGAAAGCCCTTTGGTGTGTTCGCTTTTCGTCAGGGCCAGTCGCAACTCTATTTTATTGCCTGAAGGATTTTTCAGACGGAAAACGTCTTTTCCCAGTGAAATAAAGGAGAATGAGAAGAGAAAGACAGCAAGAATTAAATTTCTCTTTCCTGGGGTTTGCGATATAGTGAACATGTTCTGATTCCTTCGTTTCTATTGGGGAATTGTCTAAAATTTTAGAGCAGATTGCAATTGGAGAATATCGTTTGGAGAATATGATGAATGGCGCCATTAAAGGATTGTTAAGAACACACCACTGCGGAGAACTGACAGCGAAAGATATTGGCAAGACAGTAACTCTTTGCGGATGGGTCAATAAGTATAGAAACCTCGGCTCTCTTCACTTTATCGATGTGCGCGATAAATTCGGCATTACTCAGCTGGGCTTTGTAAATTTTAAAGGCAATATCGATGAATTGAAAAAATGTTCACTCGAATCAGTCATTATGGCCACTGGTGAAGTTGTAGCGCGCCCAAAAGAAGCTCTCAATCCCAATATGGTTACGGGAGAGGTAGAAGTTCAGGTTACATCGCTAACTCTTCTTTCCAAATCAGATATCGATAACATTCCTTTTTTACCTTACGGATCTGTTGAGGCCACTGAGGATCTTCGTCTGAAATATCGCTATCTCGATTTGAGAACGAAAAAACTTCAGGACATTCTTCTTCTTCGTTCAAGAACTATGAACAAGATCAGAAGCCTTCTCGTCGATGAGAACTTTGTAGAAGTTGAAACTCCGATTCTCTACAAATCGACACCTGAAGGAGCCCGCGATTATATCGTTCCTTCGCGAGTTCACCCTGGACAAGTCTATGCTCTTCCTCAGTCTCCTCAGACTTTAAAACAGCTGTTGATGATCGGTGGAACAGATAAATATTTTCAAATCTGCCGTTGTTTCCGCGATGAAGATTTACGTGCAGACAGACAACCTGAATTTTCACAGGTCGATATTGAAGTTTCTTTTTCAACTCAAGAGTATATGAAAAATCTCGTTGAAAAGATTTTGAAGAAAGTTTTCGATCTTCCTGAAAACTTCACTTTGCCAATGATGACTTACAGAGATGCAATGGATTTTTACGGTTGCGATAAACCGGACGTCCGGTTTGGTCTTAAGCACGCTATCGTAACAGATATCTTTGCTAACTCTGACTTCGCCACATTTGCCAGCGTCGCTAAAGCAGGCGGCTTAATTAAGGCGTTCTTTGTTCCGGAAAATATGGGACAGTTCACTCGTAAAGATACTGATGCTTTCGTTGAAGTTGTTAAACCTTTCGGTGGAAAAGGCGTAGCCTTTTATAAAACATCAAAAGGGGAAAGAAGCACTGGTATTTCTAAATTCATCACAGATGAAATTGAGCAGAAATTATTCGCTCATTCTGAAGTCAAAGGCGATGGTACTTGGTTATTCTTCGCGGATAATGATCACTCAGTGGCCCATGCTTCTGCTGATGCCTTGAGAAGAAATCTTGGACATAAATTAAATCTTCTGGGAACAGAAAAAGCCTTTCTTTGGGTTTATGATTTTCCTCTACTTGAGTGGGGCGAAGGTCGCTATGCAGCCTGCCACCATCCTTTCACAATGCCTTCACGCGACAAGCTTGAAGTTTTCATGAAAGCTGATCACAAAGATCCCAATGGACCTTTGAGAACTTTGACAGCTGAAGCGTACGACGTTGTTTGTAACGGCTACGAAATTGGCGGCGGTTCAATCAGAATTTACGATCAAGCCGTACAGGATAGAATGTTTGAAGTGCTGGGCTTTACTCCTGAAGAAACTAAAAGTCAGTTTGGCTTTTTCATTGAAGCTTTAAAATACGGTGTTCCTCCTCACGGTGGTCTTGCTTTCGGTTTGGATCGTTTGATTATGATGTTGACTGGAACGGATTCCATCCGCGATGTTATCGCTTTCCCGAAAACTTCATCGGCAAGTGATTTGATGTCACAAGCTCCTTCGCGACCATCTGAAGCACAGTTGAAAGAACTTCACTTCACATGGACGACAAAATAGGTGAGTCACAATCTTTAACTGAAACGTTAGCGGCCAGAGTAGTAAACTCGCGGCCGCTGATCTTCTTCCTTTTTTTTGCGCTTTCATTCATCAGTTATTTTTACGTTCTTGGCGGTGATTTCATCGGTGATGATATTGGCCGTATTCTCGAGTCTCCTGATTTTTCTTCATCTGGCTGGGCCGCGCTTTTTCAAGCTTTAACTGGGGAACTCAGAGATCGTCCTTTGCTTATGGCCTCACTTTGGCTCGATAAAGTCTTGTTTCATCATGAACCGTTTTTCATGAGGCTGGAAAATCTCCTCTTACTATCTGGGATTGGTTTGCAGCTTTATTCTTTGCAGCTCGATCTTTTTAAAGACAATTTGAAAGACCATAAGTCTGTTAAATTCAATACACTGGTGGCATTCGTCGTAAGTCTTATCTTTGTCCTTCATCCTCTGCATAGTCAGAGTGTGACTATGATTATTCAGCGAGGAATTCTTTTTTCTTCTCTCTTTGCTTTAATTTCCCTCAGACACTTCTTAAACTATTTTTCTTCTTCAAATATCAAACAAATAGTCATCTCATTTTTCTTCTTAATTTTAGGATTCCTTTCTAAGCCTAATATCATTTTTCTTCCCTTTCTCTTTATGGGCTACGGTTTTATTTTTCACCGGAAGGAAAAGAAGAAACTAACGATCATCAGTATTCTTTTTCTTTCAACGCTTTTAATACCGGTCTATTTTTACTTTATTTCTCGAGCGAATATTCAGCATAAAGAAATGACTGTTTCACCTCTGGCCTATTTTCTTACTCAAACACAGGTTTTGTTTGTGTATCTTCGTCTGATGATGTTTCCGGTAGGGCTTAAGTTTGCCTATGATTTCACTCCTCCCGAAAATCTCATTGCTAACATCTATTGGGTCTATCTCCTGGTCCATCTCAGTATCTTCACTTTTGTTTTTATCAAAATCAAAGATACTTTCCTGCGTTTTTGGTTCGTTTCGATATACATGGCCTTTCTTCCTGAATCGGGATTTTTCCCGATCATGCATCTGGCCTTCGAGCACCGGACTTTTCTCCCGATGATTTTTATTTTTATTTTTTTATCGCAACTTCAGGGCCGTAAAAACCTTCTTTCAGAAAAAATAATAGTGCTTGCCTTGCCTTTGGCCGTGTTTGCTTTACTGGGGCTTAATCAGATTCGCAATAAAGAAATTAGAGAGGTCAATCACTGGAAGCTTCACACTCTTCAAAATTCCCAAACTGTACATGCCGTCAATTTTAAATTTTCAATAGACTTGATGGAAGCGGGGCAATTGAATGACTTGAAACCCATTCTTCTCAATTATAATCGCTTGTATCCGGATGTGCCGCTGTATGGATTGCTTCACGATATTTATGAATTTTATTCTCATGGAAAAAGCAAAGAAGGGGCGGATAAGATTGGCAACTGGCTTGCAAGTATGGATCTGCCGTCCAATCAAAGACAATATATTAATTACTTTTTTCTTAAAACTCTTGGGAAGACAAAACGAGGGTTAGAAGACCAACTTTTGCTCGAAGAAATCTTTTCCAGACAGCAAAAGATTTTTCACGCAGACAAAGAGAGCTATAAACTTTTTTTAGATTATTATCGTTCGGCCACACCTGCATTGATTGCAGAGTTAAAGCAGCTTAATAAGAATTCACTCCAACTTTTAAAAATGAAAGCTATTCTACAGTATTACTACGGAGTGAAGGATCTGAACCTTACAAAAGAGATTCAAACTGAATTGAGCAAAAATCCTGGTAATAAAGTTTTACTCCGCTTAAAAGAAATGACTGAACATCGTTCTAACGATAAGCCATGAGTCGGTTAAACTTTTGAATTTGGTTTTTCTGTTGTTTTCAAAATAAATAGTCTCAATAGGGACTTCAACAATTTCTGCGCGCTGTTTTAAAAAAAGGATCAAACTAGCAAATTCAAATTCAAATCTGTTATAAGATATTTTTAATAAATCTTCGATAAATGCCCTGGGAATCAATCTCAGCCCTGTTTGGGTATCACGTATTTTTTTTCCAAAGAGCAGCCAAAATAGAAACGCAATAACTCTATTGCCGAAAAGGCTTTTGAAAGGCACTTTTTTATCAAAAGCGCGCGATCCTAAAACGATCTGGTTGGTGGAAGTATGGGCTGCGGCCACTTTGGCAATATCAGAGGGCGTATGCTGACCGTCATCATCACAGCAAAGTATAAAATCATAATGTTGAAGATTCGATAAAACAAAGGCCATGCCGGTTTTTAAAGCGGCTCCTTTGCCTTTGTTTTCAGAATGCGAAAGCAAAGTGACTTGAGAGAGTTGAGAGAAAATCTTGTTTGACTCTTCTCCCGAACCATCATTGATAATAATGATTGTTTGCAGCCCCGATTTCTTCATTTCATCGACTAAATCCACCAGCTTTCTGCAGGGATTGTAGGTCGGAATAAGAACAGCTATTTTTTTATTTTGCATTGGCGATAAGTTTGTTTAGCGCTGTCACCGTAGCGGTTCGCTGAGCTTTAATTTTATTATGAGGAATAGGTTCGAAGTAATCTGTTTCGTAATCTGCTGGAACAATATTTTTTAATTCAAAATCCTTTTTTACTGAATCTATATCAAAGTCTTGAGCGGTAATGTGTCCATACTTGAGAACAGAATTACTCCAGTTGAACAACCAGAAATAAAAAGAAGAAAGTTTGGCATATGGATGGAGAAAAGTTTTTCCCAGTGCTTTTGCAATGTAGTAAATCTTTAAAGGGGAGTTAACGACCCCCCAAAATCTTTTAATGAGCGAAAGAATAGCTTCTGGATTTTGGATGGCCATGGCGGAGAGTTGCTTTAAATTAATATAACCTTTTGCCTTTTTCGATTTCGGTTCGGGGCTAATTGTAATGCTTTTTAAAAAATTGTTATACCGCTCATATTGAAATTTCGGGTGATTAAAACTTTTAGTAAAAAATAAAAAGTCCTCAATCATTTTTTCTCTGTCACGAAGATATAGGATATTAGTAGAATATTTTTTTCCACCAAGACCGATTTTACCTGATCTCAACCTGCCGCTTTTTTTCATTCTTGCATAAAGTGGAGTGCCGGGAAGAGCGGTAAGAAGAGAAGGATCCCCAGATATAATGCCGGAATTTTTAATCCCATTTAAGGCATCTGTAACTGCTGATTCCGGATCTGTATCAAAGCCAAAGATTAATCCAGCAACGACGATAAAACCATATGACTGAATTGCTTCTATGCTGGATTTGATATCCATTTTAGCATTTTGAACTTTTGCTGTTTCAAGGAGTTGAGCGATTCCAAAACTTTCAACACCAATGAAGAACATTTCAAATCCAGCCTTCTTCATCTTCTCCATCAATTTAGGAAAAGTATAAAGATTAATGGTTAGCCAGGTGTAAATGTTGAAGCTGTAATTTTTTTGTCTTTTAAGTTCAATGATTTTATCGCAAATCATTTCGGCCCAGACGTGATCACCAATGAAGTTGTCACAGGCAAAGAGAATATTAGGAACGCCCAGTTCTGCATATTGCTCGAGTTCCTGAATCAGAACCTCGGCTTGTTTGTTATTGCTTCTGTTGTTATCAGGTTTGGTTCTGATATCGCAAAACTCACAGAGAAAAGGACAGCCGCGGGAGACTTCAATAACTCCGCCGTAGTATTTGTCTTTATTTTCTTTGAGCAACTGAAAATCCATCGGTCGTGCTTCTGACAATTTGAATTTATTCTGGCTCTGGTAAAGTCTGTTTTGTATTTTGTTTTCTAAAAGATCGATAACGAATTGATTAATGGCGTGTTCACCATCGCCCAAAAATAAATAATCGAAACAGGAAAGTTTTTCGAGTAAACCAATTTGCTGATAAGAAAAAACAATTGGCCCCCCGAGAACAATTTTTGAATTTGGGTGAAGTAGGCGCAGTGTTTTTTGATAGTGAATTAAAGCTTCATAATCTTGATTAATTCCACTGACCAAAAAAAGATCAGCATAGGGAGTCTTGTGTTTTTTTTCGATGCGGGTATCGTAGAGAAAGATTTCGACGTCAGGTAAATCGCGCAGATAGCTCGCGAGAGTGTAGGCCCAGACGGGCATGTATTTCACTCCGAACATCTGGTCTTTTTCAATCTGTTCGTCGACGCAGACTAATAGTCCGATTTTCATCACTAAATCCTTGTCTATTCTTTCGCTAATTTTTCTCGTGGCCCATGACCAATAGGTTTTTTCTATAAACCCATTAAATTTACTAATTATTCAAATGTAGCATTTTACTCCATAATGCCAAGAGGGAGCGAGAAAAATGAACGGAATAATGATGGGAATACTAGGGGGAGCAGTTGCTGGAGGGTCTATGGCCTTCGGGTCGATCTCTACTATTTTTCAACCTCAGAAGATTTCGCTGGAATTCAATTCAATGGAGAAGATTTTCAATTTCGTTCTCTGTGGATTTTTTCTGGCCGCTTCGTTCAGCTACTTGAATCCGACATTGGAAAAAAATTTTCACGGCGGGCTTACACATAATTATGAGCTATGGAGTGTAGTGGCCGGGGCCACGGCCGGGCTTTTGTTAATGTTGCTCTTTATCGAGCTCGTCCATGAGCGCGTGGCCAAAGAAAGCAAAAATCATGAATCGATAGAAAAGATTCTAATGCTGATGATGCATAATTTTCCGGCAGGAATGATTGCTGGTGTGGCGATGAGTATTCATCATGCGGGCATAAGTTATTCACTTCTTTGCTTCATAGGATTACATCAACTATTTCTCGGTACTTTGGGAGCGAGAAATTTATTATCCATGGGGCTTGAGGCAGAACTCTCATTAGTGGGTTCGCTTTTTATCTCAAGTATTGCGATCATTTCGGCCATCTTGGGAACAGTGCTTAGTCAAAAATTTGTCACTTTGCTGCCAGTGATGCTTGCATTTGCCGGCGGATGTTATATCGGGATACCTGCTAATGAATTGATAGAAAAAATGAAGAATAGTTCAAGGAAAATAGAATTAAATCCAGGACTGTTTAGTGGAATGATCGTGACTTTAATTTTTATAATTTGGAAGGAGTTTGTATGAAATCAAAAATCGATATTGGAATCAGTGAAAAAGGAAGAGAAGAGATTGCTAAAGGGCTCTCTCATTTTCTAGCTGATACTTATACACTTTACTTGAAAACGCACAATTATCATTGGAATGTAACTGGACCACAATTTCAAACTTTACATACAATGTTTGAAGGACAATACACGGAGCTTGCGGACGCAGTCGATTTAATCGCAGAAAGAATCAGAGCATTGGGAGTAAAAGCGCCAGGGTCTTACCAGGAGTTTGCAAAGCTTACCTCTGTCAAAGAATCCAATGGAGATTTAAATGCCAATCAAATGGTTGCTGATCTCGTCACAAGTCACGAGCAGGTTATTCGCACAGCAAGAGGATTGTTTTCAATCGTCAATGAGTGCGATGATCAACCAACAAATGATCTTCTTACTCAAAGACTCCAGCTGCATGAAAAAACAGCATGGATGTTGAGATCAATGCTCGAATAAACTATTAGATAAAAGGCCGCACAATGCGGCCTTTTTTTATGATATTCCAGGATGGAGAACAGTTTCCAAGGCAGGTTTATCATGAAACTTTTCTTTCTCTCTTTGCTTTTTTGTTCTTCCGCTCTCTATTCTTCTGAAAAAAGTCTGGTGTTGGATTCCTTAATCAGGCCACGGCTCAAAATGCTTCATATGGATGGACTTCAACCAATCAAAAGCGATAATTCCATTCGATATGAATTAGGAAAAAAATTATTCAGTGACAAACTGTTGTCCGGAAATAAGCGCATTAGTTGTCAAACTTGTCACAATCCCAATACAGGAACCAGCGATCAGATGCCCATGTCACAAACTGAAAATGGACAGGGAATTCTTCGAAGAAATGCACCTCATCTTTTCAATTCTGGATTGGGGATGAAAAAGCATATGTTCTGGGATGGACGAGTTGAGTATGACTTCACAAAAAAAATATTTAATACGCCAGAACCTTCTTTAAACGGGCAAGCTCCGAAGGCCCCAGAAATAGCCACTGCTATGACGAGCGCTTTAGCGGCCCAGGCGCTTTTTCCCATGGTCACTTCAAACGAAATGATGGGACTTAAGGGAGAAAACGACATTGCTGATTCAAAAACAAATCTGGAAGCATGGGAGAAAATAGTTAAAAGAGTAAAAGCAAAAGACGAGTATAGGCAGATGCTGCAAAAAGCTTTTCCGCAATGGCCGGTGGAAAAAATAACCATTGGTCATCTGGCCGAAGCCATCGCGACCTTTGAAAAAGTGGAGTTCCAATCTACGGGCTCACCTTTTCAAAAATACTTGAGAGGGGACAACGATGCCATGACTAATCAACAAAAGCGCGGCTTTGTCATATTCATGAATAAATGCCTGAGTTGTCATTCTGGAAACGAGCTGGGAGATAATACCTTATTCGCTTCTGTGGCCGCTCCTCAATGGGGAGTAAAACCACTTTCGCTTGATAAAGGCCGAGGCGAAATCACAGGAAAAACGACTCAGAACTTTTTTTTCAAAACACCGAGTTTGATGAATGTCGCGCTGACAGCTCCCTATATGCACAATGGTTCATTGCAATCGCTGAGAGAAGTTCTTAATCATTATAATCATCTCAATAAATCGCTGGATGGTTTTGAAGCCGATGGAAATCGTAGAGCAAAAATTCCGGTGGAAGTTGAAATAGAAAAGCGCCCTGGAGTGCTTGATGAAATTTGGCTTTCATCTCAAGCGGGAACTAATCCTAAAATTCAAAACAGATTGTTCCTTACAGATCTAGAAAAAGATTATCTTGAAATCTTTTTAAAAGAAGCACTGACAGATCCCAAATGGAAAAAGTGATTAGGCAGCTTTGTTCTGTTCGAAATATTCCGGCTCGTCTTGAACTTCAACCTCTGAAACAGAGTGAAGAAGAGTGAGCTGGAATTCTGTTCCGTTTGTCTCTGCAACTGGTTGATGCGTTTCCAGGGCCACTGTCGATGAGGAAACAAGATCGGCCAGACTCTTTTGGTCCTTGCGAATAAAAGAAAGTGCAAAGAGAAACGAGCCAAGCATCATACAAGTAAAATAAGCAAATGATCTTTTCATGGCCTGAACGAGAGTAATTTCGCTTTGGTCCTGATTGACGACTTTTAAACCAAAAATGGTTTTTCCCATAGTTCTTCCATTCGTAACAAACAGAAAAAGTGAAAAATAGGCAAACATCAATGACAGCATTGAAACGGTAGTCATCATTGAAAATTTATGGACGAGAAAAATTTGAGCTTTAATAGGGAAGTGAAAGAAAACTGTTCTAACAAAATTTGTAAAAGCGGCCATAAGAAAATAATTGGTCGCCGTGACGATAAAAAGATCAAGAGTCATCGCCCAAGTTCTTCTTTTTAGCAGTTCATTTGTCGTAAACATATTTTCCTCCCGGTCTTCTGGTCTTTTCGGGTTCCGGGAGGAAAAACTGAGAGGGGAATAAAAGCGGCAAAACTTGCCGCCCAACGTTTTAGTTTAATTCTAGCTGTGATTTCAATTGATTTAATTTTAAGAGCGCATCGATTGGAGTCATTTTCATCACATCCAATTTTGCAATTTCTTCTTCCAGTACTTTTAAATAGGCCGGAATTTCTTCCTGTTTTAAATCCTCAAAAAAGCAAAGTTGCGAACTTGCCGCCTTCGCACCAGCACCAGCTTTTTGTTCAATGATTGGTTGGTGATGATTGCTCTCAAGTTGTTTTAAAATCTCTTCAGATCGTGCGAGTACACTTTTTGGTAGTCCCGCAAGGCTCGCGACATATATACCAAAACTTTGCGAGGCCGGTTTTTCAATCAGGCGGTAAAGGAATTGGACATTGCCTTTGATATTGATCGTTTCAACTGTGAGATTTTTAGCCTGTGGACTATTGTCTGCGATATCAATTAATTCGTGATAGTGAGTCGCAAAAAGTGTGAGGGCCTTTGTCTCTTCAATAAAATGTTCAACGAGTCCCCACGCAATGGAAAGACCATCGTAGGTCGAAGTCCCGCGACCAACTTCATCAAGGATAATTAACGATTTTGAAGTTGCATGACGAAGAATTTCCGCCGTCTCTGCCATTTCCACCATGAAAGTAGACTGTCCTTTCAAAATATCGTCACTAGCACCAAGTCGACTGAAAAGAAAATCACATAGACCGAGCTTCGCCACTCGCGCCGGTACGAAAGATCCCATTTGGGCAAGAAGCTGAATAATGGCCACTTCTCTCATGACGGTAGTCTTACCGGCCATGTTCGGACCAGTGATCAAACCGAAATAAATTTTATTATCGAGGTGAAGATCGTGACAGACAAATTGATCTTTGATCAAAGATTTAATCAAAGGGTGAAACCCAGACTCAATATGGAGGATTTGTTTTTTAGAATCAATTTCAGGTCGAGTAAAACCTTCTTGAAGAGCGATGCTCGCCAATGACTGATAGCTATCGATGAGCGCAATGTGACCCGACATTCCCATGATTGAAAGTCTTAATTCATGAACGTCATTGAGAAGATCTTTGAAAATTTCTCTTTCTAGTTTTTCTAATTTGGTCTGGGCCGTAATCGTTTCTTTTTCTAATTGAGTAAGCTCAGGAGTGGTGTAGCGTTCAGCGTTTACTAAAGTCTGACGGCGTTCAAAGTCTTTTGGAACTTTAACAGTGCTGCCTTTTGAAACTTCAATAAAAAATCCTGATACGTTATTGGACTTAATACGAAGTTTTTGAATTCCACTTTCTTCGCGCAGGCGAGCTTCCATTTTTAAAAGTTCATCGCCAACGTTGAGATGAAGTTTTGCCAGGCGGTCGCGGTCTTTGTGAACGCCTGCCTTAATCAGATTTCCTTTTTCAAGGCTCGCACCGATTTCATCATTCAGCGTTTTTAAAATTTTCTCAGCAAGACCGAGAAGATTTTTTCTTTCTGCAGAAGAGAGAACGGCTTCGATAGGAAGAGACTTCATCGTTTTTAAAAGTTCTTCATAAGCGTTGATGGCCACTGCAAGATTGATTAAATCAGAAGCGGACCCCTTATTCATGGCAACTTTTGCCAGAATTCTTTCGATGTCGCGGATGCGTGAAAGTTCCGTGCGAAGATCGCCAATCAAGTGATTGTCTTTTGTCAGTGCCTCGATAATATCGAGTCTGTCGTTGATCGCTTTTTCATCGTACAAAGGAGTTGAAAAAAGCGATTTTAATAATCGAGCTCCCATTGCCGTTTCAGTTTTATCAAAAAAGCCGAGCAATGATTCTTTATATGTTTCACGTGATTTGGGAAGGATTTCGAGTCCAGTCAACGTTGGTTGCGTGACTTTCATTGTGCCCGTGTTGGAAATCATTTTGAACGGGCGAATATGCATGAAGCTTTCTAAAAGCTGAGTTGAACAAACGTAGTAGGAAAGAGCGCCGATCGGAGCAAGGATCGTTTCGTCGAGCTTTAAAATCTTATCCCGTTTGTAACCAGGAATAAGTTTTTCGATATAAATTTCGGCAAACTTCGGAGTGAAATACTCTTCGCTTAAATGAGTTTTTAAAACACCATAGTGACCAAGAAGAGCTTCGATATCTTTTTCTTCGGAAGAAACTTCCTGCCATTGGCCCATATAAGTTATGAACTCACGTGGAGCGAGAAGGCGAAGACCTTCTGCAAGTTCTTCGAAGCTTTGATATTTATAACCGCGGAAATCTCCCGTTGTGAAATCGAGGGCCACTAAAAAATAGGAACCATCTTTTTTATAACTTGAAACCATGTAGCGATGCTCATGGCCTTGTGTTTTTTCCAGGTCAAAAGGCATGCCAGGAGAAACGACTTGAGTCACTCCGCGCTTAACGATACCGACAGCATCTTTGGGATCTTGAATCTGTTCGCAAATGGCCACTTTCAAACCGCGATTTGTAATTCGGTCGATATAAGCAGAAGCTGCGTGGTGTGGAATTCCCGCCATCGGAATGGGAGTATCACCAATCTTTCCTCTATGAGTAAGAGTGATATTTAATATGCGTGAAGTTGCGCGGGCATCTTCGAAAAAAACTTCGTAAAAATCTCCCATGCGAAAGAGAAGAAGCGTGTCCGGATAATTCTTTTTAATTTGAAAATACTGCTCCATCATTGGAGTCAGTTTTGTCCCGGAATCAATGATTGCTTGCAAGTCTTTTAATGACACTTGGATGATCCTTCAAAAGTAATTGATTTGATTGGTCAAGATTACCTTGAATACAAGGACTTATCAAGCTGAGACAGTTTTTATCAGAAAAAATAAATGCTTAATATTATAAGAATTTAGGGCCTATAATACGATAAGTGAAAGAATGAATAAAATCACACTGGAACGCCTTTGAAATTTCGCCAATACGCCATCCTTCTTTTTTTCTTTTTTGCTTGTGCGGGTCTTAGCCTGATTTCTTTTCAAGGGCGCCTGGATAATTTTGGAAGTGAGTACAATGCCCCTAAAGCTCCGCCAAAAAGTGCGCAAGTCGATGAAAGTTTTTTTAAAAAAGTGACCTATTTTTCTATTGATAAGAATCGCCCTTTTATTGAACTAACTGCAACGGAATTAAATTTATCCACGACCGACGGAACTGTGATGAGTTTCAATCCGGTTGGAGTCGTTTATCGCTACGAAAAAGATATGACTCCACTTGAACCAATTCATTTTACTGCGCAGAAGTCGCGCGCTTTTTTAAAGAAAAAAGAAGTGTTCCTCGACAACAATGTCGAAGTAAAAACGGGCACGACCACTCTCAATGCTCAAAATGTTTCTATCCTCAATCACGGGGATATTCTTTATGCCTATAACGATGTCAAAACTTTAAGCATTGTGGAAAAAACCAGTGACCAACTTTTAATCACTGCTCGCGCGGCCACTTATCGCCCCAAAGAGCAAATTATCGAGTACCGGGACAACATCAATGGGAAAGTGACCAGAAAGAAGCAATATGAGGAAAGTGTTGAGTTTAAAACGGATCTATTGACTCTCAATGCCCCTGCTTCTCACGTGGAGATGAAAGGCAATGTCTTCTTTAAAAAAGAAAATTTAGACGCCCAGGCGAGTCGCGGGGAAGTCTTTTTGGAAAACTATAATAAAAGACTCAAGTATTATGCCCTTTATGACGATGTGAGATTACAGGAGAGGCTTATGCATGCCGGAAAGCCTCTGACCAGAAAAGCATTTTCAGAAAAGCTAGAGGGACTTATCAGTGATAAAAAGATTATACTTACTGGTCTCCCGAAAGTTTTTCAGGAGAAAGATGTGATTAAAGGGAATAGAATCATCATCAGAGAAAATGTGGAAACTGTAGAGGTGGATGATGCAAATACAAATATCATACTCGACAGAAAAAAAGAACAAACGGAATGATGTGAATGGAACACGCCAAGCTGGAAGCTTTTGATTTGAAAAAAACATACGGTGGAAGAACCGTAGTTAAAGGCGTAAGCCTTTCTGTCGCACAAGGTGAAATCGTTGGATTACTTGGGCCGAACGGAGCTGGAAAAACAACATCGTTTTATATGATGGTTGGATTAGTAAAAGCTGATGAAGGAAAGATTACGTTAAACGATATTAATGTCACAGAGCAACCGATTCATAAACGTGCGCTCAATGGCATTGGATATTTACCGCAGGAAGCGTCAGTCTTTCGCGATCTATCGATCGAAGAAAATATTCTGGCGGTTCTTGAAAACAGAGATCTTTCTCGCCGCGAGAGAAAAGAAATGATGGATACACTGATCCATGATTTTAAGCTCGATCATGTGAGAAAATCCAAAGGCTCTGCTCTTTCCGGTGGAGAGCGCAGAAGAGTGGAGATAGCAAGAGCTCTCGCCCTCGAGCCGAAGTTTGTATTGTTAGATGAACCGTTCGCCGGAGTTGATCCGCTTGCGGTAGCAGATATTCAGGCCCTCATTGAAGGACTGAAGACTAGAAATATTGGAGTACTCATCACAGATCACAACGTGCGAGAGACATTAGGAATCGTCGACCGCGCATACATCATGAATAGTGGAGAGTTACTCGTTAGTGGTACACCAGACGAATTAATTAACGACGAGAGAGCAAGGAAGTTCTACTTAGGAGAAGAATTCAGGATGTAATTCGAAGGCACAGGGTAATACTATGGCCGTGAAAATGTCCCAAGGGTTAAAGCAGACGCAGAATCTTGCAATGACACCTCAATTGCAGCAAGCGATCAAGCTTCTCACTCTTACTCACCTTGAAATGACTAACGTCATTGCTGAAGAGATGGTTGAAAATCCCATGCTCGAAGAAGCAGGAGGTGAAGGCGAAGTTGAAAGTGATGCTTCCGCTGAAGATAATCGCGAAGCGACTTCAGAAGATTTCGCTGAAGCTCCTCTCATGAAAGAAAAAGATGACTTCGACTGGGATTCATACGCCGATTCATTTAATTCAAATTCATCCGCTCCAAATATGGCAACACCTTCATCTGATCCGGATGAAATGCCGACTTACGAAAATATTGTTTCTAAATCAATGACTCTTGCTGAGCACCTTGAATGGCAGCTCAAAATGGAAACACTTACTGATACCGAATGGAAGCTCGCTCACCTGATCATCGGAAACATTAACGATGACGGTTATCTCGAAGTGAATTTTGAAGATCTCATTGCAGAAACAGGATTAAAACGCGAAGACGCTTTCGACGTTCTGGAAATGGTTCAACGTCTTGATCCAGTCGGATGTGGAGCGCAGAATTTACAAGAATGTCTTCTTGCTCAAGCGAGAATTGCAGAGGAAAGATCGCCTCTTCTTGAAAGAATAATCCGCGATCACCTTGAAGATCTCCAAGGGAAAAACTACGAAAAAATTGCTAAAACTCTCGGAGTCACTTCAGAACAAGTGAAGAAAACGGCACTTCTTCTTCAGAATTTTCATCCGAAGCCAGGACGTCTTGTGGCCGCTCCTGATACGCACTACATTTTACCGGATATTTTTGTGGTGGAAGTAGGTGGAGAGTTCGTAGTCCAGGTGAATGATGAAGGTATTCCACGTCTCAAAATTTCTAAGCTTTATCAGGAAATGATCAAACGTGGGGCCGGACATAAAAATGATGAGGCAAGCGAATTTGTTAAAGAGAAACTTCGCTCTGCTGAATGGCTTATTAAATCGATTCAGAACAGACAAAAAACGATTGAGAAAGTGTCGAAAGCCATCGTTTCTAAGCAGCAGGAGTTCTTTAAGAAAGGACCCAAATACTTAAAGCCGATGGTTTTAAAAGACGTTGCGAATGACATCGGTATGCATGAATCTACAGTCTCAAGAGTCACTACAAATAAGTATATGCACACGCCTATTGGGACCTTTGAATTGAAGTATTTTTTCAATACAGGGATCGGTGGAAAAGATGGTGGTGCGGATATCGCCAGTGAAGTTCTTAAGATGAAAATTAAGGCCATTTTCGAAGCGGAGAACCCTGCGAAACCATTGTCAGATCAAAAAGTCGTCGAGATTTTAGCTAAAGAAAATTTAACCGTTGCACGAAGAACAGTTACTAAATATCGTGAGATGCTGGGAGTTCTTCCATCGTCAAAACGAAAAGAAAAAAACTAGTTACTTTTACCAGTAAGGGCAATTATGAAAATCACAACTTCATTTCTTCACATGGAACACACGCCAGCTCTAGACGAAAAAATTAAAGAATCGTCGGAAAAACTCACAAAGTTTTTTCAGGATAAAGGAACGCTGAAGTGGTCTTGTTATGTGAAAAATGGGGAACATTTCGCTGAGATTTATTATCATGCCCCTCAGGGCGAATATCATGCTAAAGCATGGTCTGATAATATGTATCACAGCATTGAGATGGCCGTAGAAAAAATTGAAAAGCAAGCGTTCAAGAAAAAAGATAAATTCAATAAAATGCACAGAGAGAAATCAGATGTGGTTATTGTTGATCCGGACATGGCATGGACGGATTATGATGAAGAAGACGTTGCTTAATTAAAATTGAAAAAGAATAAAAAAAGGCCGCTGTTTCAGCGGCCTTTTTTTTATTTCATGGCACCAGAAGCGGTGAGAAGCTTTAAAACGCGTTCTTGAAATCCTGCTTCATCAAAAGGCTTGGGAAGAAAACTCTTTATTCCAAGCGCGATACTTTTTTCAAGCATTGTTTTATCAAGTGTTCCCGAAACAACCATTACCGACGCTTTTCGATTCAGCGATTTGTCGTCAAATTCTCTCATCAGATCCAGCCCGCTTTTTTTAGGCATCTTCAAATCAATAAGGATCAACGCGAATTTCTGATTTCTTAGTTTATTTGAAGCAATGGCCCCATCATTGGCAAGAATAATATTTCTGAAGCATCCCATATTTTCACAGTATGTTTTGATGATATCGCAAATGTCTTTATCATCGTCTACTACGAGAACATCACCGACTGTCGCTTTTGCTTTTAAAGTTGCAGTATTCAAATTTCCTCCGAACGAATGTCACTTATCTATTAATCTTAGACGCAAATAGCACAAAAAGGTAATGGGAACATAATGACCTGATAATGTGACTTCTCTCGATGAAATTTCTTCATTTGTTAATGAAAAAATGCCTTTTTGTTGCGGCAGTAAACAAGTTTTCTCCAAACGGGCGACTACTTTGCAATGTGAATTGAAGAGATTGTATTTAACAGAAAGTCAGAGGAGTTACGAGTTTTGATAAAAGACAGCTGTCTAAATTTTAGACAATATATAAGAATGCTGCCGTTAATGGCGCTCTTCTTCACTTCGTGTGGACAGCCTGTTCCTTGGAAAACATCATCTACTTCATTGATGTTGTCTGAATATTCCTGTGCGCCGACTTCTTCGATAGAAGTCGCCACTTCTAAGAATATTGCTGCTCTTTTTTTCGAACAAAGAATCAAAAATCCAGCGGGCTTCTTCTTCATTGAGCCCCGAATCTATGATTTTGAAAATCCACTTATATTAAGTGAATCCAAAATGCTTCAGGAGTATGTCAGCCTGAAAAACGATCGTGCTCTTGATCAACGAAGTGCAGATCTCTTTTTTCTTTATAATTTTAACCAAAGATTTGAAAGTCAGCGTTGCCAGTTCGGCGCTCTGGCTGAAAAGAAAAAATTCGATATTCGTCCTTACCTCAGCATCACTCATCAGTGCTATAAGAAATACAATAGTCCATCGTGTGACAATAGCGAATACCTGAACATGAGCCCGGAAAAAGAAATATGGACTAGAAACAATGCGCTCGATCTCTGTAATTCTCTTTCTGCACCGGTCAGTTGCATTAAAGAATATAAGTTCAACAAAATGAACAATACTTTGGGCGATATGATCCGCAAATATCAGTCCAGATTTGAGACTGAAAGATACGAAGCGCTTTTTAAGCTGAGGCCTTCACATAATAAGTACAGCTGCATGAGAGAAGGCGAGAAGCTCATCATGCAATTGAAAATTTATTCTCTCGCTGTCGATCACACTTATTTGCGCGCACTTTTGACGGAGGTTGAAAGGAGCTGGCAAAGTCCGTATTTTTCACTGAAGGTAGAGCTTGTCGATTCTCCGGTCAAAGGGGCGATTCAAATTTTACCGACGTCCCGAGCCGTTTCATACGTTCCTGACGATAACAATAGAATGGTTTATTTGAGTGGGAGCCAGGATCTTCAGACTTCAAAGCGAATTCTTGCCCACGAATTTGGTCACGTGCTGGGCTTCCCAGATTGTTATATAGAGTTTTTCGATGATAAAAAAAAGGAATTGGTTTATTACGAAATTTCTAAGAATTATAACAATATTATGTGCTCACTGAAAGATGGTGTTCAAGTTCCCGAGGACTACTTTGTTCAGCTGGAACAGAACTCTTGCATCTTTAATTAAATCTGAGCGATAATAAATTCATATGAGCAATCACGACCATAATCACGATAATGAAGATGAAGGTGGAACTTCCACAATCATTAAACCAAAAATCCAGCTTCCCAAAAAATATAAAGTTCTTTTGCATAATGATGATTATACGACGATGGAATTCGTCATCTTCATTCTGCAGGACGTTTTTCACAAGACATTGGATGAAGCAGAACGAATCATGATGGAAGTTCATCAAAAAGGAATCGGCCTTTGCGGTGTCTACACGCATGAGATAGCTGAGAGTAAAGCCGAAAAAGTTGCACGACTCGCTAAAGAGCATTCCCATCCTTTAATGTGCTCAATTGAACCGGAATAATTTATGAAAAGTAAACGTCTCGAGCTCATTATTAATACTTCAGTGATCAAGGCGAATGAACTTCACCACGAATACCTGACGCTGGAGCTGATTTTTCTCTCCATGCTGACAGATCCTGAAGTTCGAAACATTCTGGAAAGCTGTGGAGCTGATCTGGCAAAGCTTGAAGCAGAGCTGGTCGATTTCATCAATGACCAAACACACTTCAGTATTTTGTCTCAGGATGAAATTAAAGAATTATCAGAAAGACAGTTTGCAGACGATGATTTGAGAGAACTGGCTCGTGAAAATGGAATTTTTTATCAACCAGAAATCTCCATGGCCCTTCAAAGGGTCATTCAACGTGCCGCCATCCATGTTCAATCTTCAGGAAAAAAAGACATTCTTGGCATCAATCTGCTTGTTGCCCTTTTTAATGAGCAGGAAAGTTTCGTCAATTATCTGCTTCAATCACATGGCGTAGAAAAATTCGACGTAGTGAAAATGATTGCTCACGGTATAGACAGACCAGTAAATAGTGAACCAAGCATTAATGATCAGATTCGCGATGAACTGGGAGAAAAGCAACAAGCAAAGCAGAGTGCTTTAGAGGAATATTGTTTAAACCTGAATCGCGAAGTCGAATTGAACAGAATTGATCCGATCATCGGTCGAACTGAAGAAATCGAAAGAGTGGCTCAAATTCTCTCCAGAAGAAGAAAAAATAATCCACTTCTTGTCGGTGAAGCAGGCGTTGGTAAAACGGCCATCGCTGAAGGGCTAGCTTATAGAATCGTTAAAGGTGAAGTTCCAGATGTCTTAAAGAAGGCCACCGTCTTCAGTCTCGATCTGGCCAGTCTTCTTGCCGGAACTAAATATCGTGGAGACTTTGAACAAAGGCTCAAGGCCGTGATGAAGGAGTTGACCGCATATAATGATGACGGAAAAGGCGAGGCCATCCTCTTTATAGATGAAATTCATACCATCATGGGGGCCGGTGCAACTTCCGGTGGATCCATGGATGCCTCCAATCTTTTAAAGCCGGCACTCAGTTCAGGCAGATTAAGATGTATCGGCAGTACGACCTATGAAGAATATAGAAAGCATATTGAAAAAGATGCAGCCTTCAGCCGCCGCATGCAAAAAGTAGATGTCAATGAACCGACGCTTGAAGATACATACAAGATTCTGATCGGTCTTCGCAGTAAATTTGAAGAACATCACCATGTGAAGTTTTCCAATGCAATCATTAAGCTTATTGTCGATTTGGGCAACAAACATATTACTGACCGTAAAAACCCGGACAAGTCGATCGACATTTTAGATGAAGTCGGGGCGATGATTCGAATTCTTCCGGAACAGAAACGTCATACTAATGTAACAAAGAAAGACGTAGAGACAATTGTTGCGGCCATGGCAAAAATTCCTAAAATGTCTGTCCATAGTGACGAGAAGGAAAAACTAAAAAATCTTAAGTCAAATTTGAAACTACTCATTTTTGGCCAGGATGATGCCGTTGAGAAAGTGGCGGATTCAATTTTGCTTTCGCGCTCAGGCCTTGGTCACGAACAAAAACCTATCGGGTCTTTTTTGTTCACGGGACCGACTGGAGTAGGAAAGACTGAACTCGCTCGCCAATTGGCCCGCGAGCTCGGAGTTCATCTTGAAAGATTTGATATGTCTGAATATATGGAAAAGCACTCCGTTGCAAAATTAATCGGAGCTCCTCCTGGTTATGTCGGACACGAAGGTGGCGGTCTTTTGACGGATGTAATGAAGAAGCATCCTCACGCTGTTCTTCTTTTAGATGAAATTGAAAAGGCCCATCCAGATGTCTTCAATATCCTTTTACAGATCATGGATCATGGAACTTTGACAGATTCTCATGGCAGATCTACCGATTTTAGAAATGTTGTCATAATTATGACATCCAATGCAGGTGCAAAGGAGATGGAGTCGGGCTCAATCGGGATCAATAAAGAGACAGGCGCTCAAAGTTTTAAGCGCGATCAGGCCATAAAGAACTTTTTTACGCCCGAATTTCGCAATCGTCTCGATGCTATCGTTCATTTCAACAAGCTCGGCGATAATCAGGTCCTCAAGATCGTCGATAAATTCCTCATTCAGCTTGAAACAAGGCTTGCAGAGAAGAATGTAGAGCTTAAAGTCGACGATAGTGCCCGCAAACATCTTGCCAAGATCGGTTTTGATCCTCAAATGGGTGCCAGACCGCTCGCCAGAATCATCGATACAGAAATTAAGAAGCCACTTTCGCACGAAATTCTTTTTGGAAAACTCGAAAAAGGTGGTGTTGTTGTTGTTTCATTCGATGAAGTTCACCAAAAAATCGCCTTCAGCTTCCCGAATTAGGCATTTTTTTACCCTTCAACCAACTTTTTTTTCATCTCGAGGTCTTCTTCATGAGGTCCTCGAGAACTTTTTTTAAAAAAATTTTTAAGAATTTTTTTGAATGTGGAAAACGAACGAAACATGCATGAATAAAGCATTTCAGCGATTATCACAGAGGAGAGATGAAGCTTGAAAGAGCGCTTTTGAGTACAATTAGTGAAAAAAAAATTAAAGCTAATGAAAAAAAAATACGAAAAATGAATCAAACATGTAATTTTTTGTTTGCACGAAAATAAAAAAATGTTTATTCTTAAAAAAAGAATAAAAACTTTTGGAGGATTTTATGGCTGTTAAGAAAGCAACAAAGAAAGCTGCTAAGAAAGTAGCAAAGAAAGCAACAAAGAAAGTAGCTGCGAAAAAAGCTACAAAAAAAGTAGCTAAAAAAGCTACAAAAAAAGTAGCAAAAAAAGCTACTAAAAAAGCTGCTAAGAAAGCTTAATTTTTTAAGCGACCTAGTTAAAAAAGGGACCTTCGGGTCCCTTTTTTATTTGTACTAAACCCACAAACAAACGCAAAAAATCTGATTTTCACCACTCTTTTCCTGTAATTCTTGCCAATAATCCTACATTCGATTTACAAGCAACCACCGAACTGTTACCTTCCATGCCACATTCATTTTAACGTAGCTGATAAGGCTTTTTAACAGGGTAAACTTATGGCAACTGGTCTTGGTACAAGAGGCGATGGTCCTCGCGAACAATCTCTTATTGATCCTATAACAGGCGAAAAAACAGTCGTGATGGGCGATCTGGTCTTTCCTCCACGCAAAGTATGGATGAAAACCTTTGGCTGTCAGATGAACTATCACGATTCAGATAGAATCGTATCTCACTTGGCCGATCTGAACTTTTCAAAAACAGAAGAATTGGATGAAGCAGACCTCGTTCTCTTCAATACATGCGCCGTCCGCGACCTATCCAACAATAAGTTCTATTCCCAACTTGGGGAGATGAAGCACGCAAAGAATAAGAAAAATGGACTCGTAGTCGGAGTGGGTGGTTGCGTGGCCCAAACAGAAGGGAAGGAGCTTGTAAAAAAATACAAACACCTCGATTTCGCTTTTGGGACGGACGTTATCGACACGATTAACGACATGGTCTTCAGAGTCTATGCCGGCGACAACAAGTTCACGATTAACTCATGGGACAGAAGTGAGAACTTCTCGATCGAAACAAAGGTTGCCGGGGATTCCCCACAGGCCTTCGTCAACATCATCAAAGGATGCAACAAATACTGCACTTACTGTATCGTTCCTTATACTCGCGGAAAAGAAAGATCACGCAAACTGGCCGAAGTTGTGGAAGACGTAACTAAGCTTGTTAAATATCAAGGCGTTCAAGAAGTGACTTTGCTCGGTCAGAACGTCAATTCCTATGGAAAAGAAAACGGAGAGTCGCTGGCCCAGCTTATTACCGAACTTGATAAAATCGACGGACTAGAAATTATTCGTTACACGACTTCTCATCCATACGATGTCAGCGACGAACTCATTGCAGTTCACGGGACTTCGAAAAAACTTTCAAAGCATCTGCACCTTCCGGTTCAATCAGGTTCCGCGACAGTGCTTGAAAGAATGCACAGAGAATATACACCTGAACATTATTTAGGGTTGCTTGAGAAACTTCGCAAGGCCCAGCCTGATATCGTTCTTTCGACTGATATTATTGCAGGCTTCGTGAACGAAACAGAAGAAGAGCATCGTGAGACGATGGATCTTCTTGATAAAGCGCAGTTCGATTTTATTTATTCTTATGTTTATTCAAAAAGAAACAAAACTCGCGCTGCCAAGATGGAAGATTCTCTTGAGGATGAAGTCAGAGGCAGACGTCTTCGCGAAATTCAGGCCCACCAACTTAAGATTCAGGATAAAATTCACCAGACAATGGTGGGAAAAACTTATCGCGTTCTTGTCGACGATGAAGGAAACATGGGCGGAGTTAAGAAGTGGAAGGGACGTACAAACTGTAACAGAATTGTCCACTTTAGACCTGAGACAGATGAAAAGAACTACAAATGGCATTGGGTAGATGTGAAGATCACGTCGGCCACGGCCCTTTCATGTCAGGGTGAACTGGTTGCCGATCTAGGAAGAACAGCACCTTCTCTTCAAGGCAAGTAATTAAACAACATTCGAGAGGGGGAATTTCTTCCCCCTCTCTTCTCATGGCCTCAGTTGATAAAATAAAGACAGCTGAGGTGCTCGTGAAAACAAAAATCTTCTTTCTTTTCTTATCATTATTACCAATATGTTCGATGGCCGGAATTTATGAATTGGATTTCGACTATGGCTACGACCGGCAAATCTATGGATCAGGTCGCCAGAATAGTGTGGTCAGCAGAAATTATACGATTGGATTTTCCAGTTATCTTTTTGATCTAACGGCGCTGGATTTCAACGTTTCAAACTCGCAGGACATCACAACACAAAATGACCGCTACACGGTGACGACCGGTTATGATGTAGTTTCTCAAATGAGTAGAGTGAGAACGAATGTTTACGGCGTTGGATTAAAGCAAATGCTCGCTGGTCGCGGTTCACGCATCATTCCAGTGATCAGTGCAGGATATGCGAGAGAATTTATTACTTCTGGTGGCGATATCACTGTCGAAAATACTGTTTCAAAAGCTCAAACTGTCTATTATCAAACTGAAACCAAGCAGCGCTACAACTCTGTGTTTGGCTCTTTTAGTTTACAATTAAAATTGACCGAGAGATTCTCATTAAAAGGATCAGTGAGAACACTGTTTCCCGCTTTCGAATTTAACAAGGCCAGGGATAATGTGAAATACCTCGTCGGTTTTGCATGGATTTTCTGAAAAAACTTTTTTTCTTCATCTTTGTTTCTTTCAACCTCTTTGGCTGCGCCAAGCTCGATTATATTTATGAGCAAAGTGTTGGACAGTTGTCTTTGCAGACGCGAGCGAAGAACAATGAGGAAATGCTGAAGAATGTTCGCGTCCCTAAGGATCAGAAAGAGAAAATACGCAAAATTCAGGAGCTGAAAAAATACTTTTACCGATATTGGGGAAAGAAAGAAACTCCGATTTATTCTCAAACGACGATGCTTCAAAGTAAGGCCGTTACTTATCTGGTGGTCGCTTCAGCTTTCAATGAAATTAAACCAGTGGATACTTGTTTTCCAGTGATGGGATGTTTTCCCTATCTAGGTTTTTTTAATCTTGCATCGGCCAGAGATTTTGCCAAATCTAAAGAGGAAGAAAATTTTGTCACGTGGGTTCGACCAGTTTATGCGTACTCCACACTCGGGTATTTTACAGACACGATTCTTTCTTCTTTCTTTCATTATAGTGATTATGAGCTTGCTGAGCTCATTTTTCATGAGTTGTTTCACACCATTTTTTTCGTCAATAATCAGGTGGAAATGAACGAAAACCTCGCCAATTATTTTGCCAAAGAGATGATGGAAATTTATTTCAAAGACACGAACCAGCTGGACTATCTTCGCATTCAGCAAAAAGAAGAAATTGAAAATAAAGTCCTTCGCAAAACGGTCGTCAATCTGACATCTGAACTCCAGGATTTATACCAGAAACTGTTGCCAAAAACGAAAGAAGAAGCGCAGGTTATTCTCGATGAATTCATGGATAAGAGGTTCCGGCCAGAAGTGATGAAAAAGTGCCAAGAGCAGAATATTGCGCCTAAGGCCTGCTTTCCGCTTGATCGACAATGGAACAATGCCAGTTTTGCGGCCTTCCTTACATATGAAAAAAAATCTGATGATCTAGAGGGACTACAGAAAAAACTTGGGTTAGACTTGAAGGGATATTTTGAGTACATCTCTAAAAAATATCAGGAATACGAAAACCAATCAGAGGTCTCAGATTTTTCACTGTACCTCTTCAGATAGAGGTCTTTCATGAAACACATTCTTTTTATTGATCCGCTGGAAAAATTAAATCCCAAAAAAGATACCTCTTTGATGATGGCCGCCACGATGAAGGCCAAGGGAGTAGAAGTCCGGCTTCTTTTTGAAAAAGACTTTTATCTCAGCAATAAAATGAATCCTGAATTCCTGGTTTATGATTTTGCTGCCGAGTTTTATGAAGACGGGTGTTATCTAAAGACATTCGAGCTGAAAAAGTCAGAGTTGATGACAGTGGAACGAGACGATGTTCTCCATATGAGAATCGATCCTCCTTTTGATACGCGCTACCTCAGATATCTGTGGATGCTTCGTTTTTATCAAGAGAAAGGGATTCGCGTTGTGAATTCTCCGGATGGAATTTTGAAATTCAATGAAAAGCTTCACGCCTACGCACAACCTTCTTCCCTGGCCACTTATGTAGGAAGCAGCGTGGATGAGTTTTTGAAATTCGCCGAGCTGATGAAAAAAGAAAATACCACTGAACTCATTTTGAAACCGCTCGATCTTTATCAGGGGATAGGGGTAGAGAAAATAGATATTCTTCGCAAGGATCTGAAAGAAAAATTTCAATCCAAAGTCACTGAAAATAACGGACCGGTTGTCGCACAGCCTTTTTGCAAAGATGTTGTAAATGGCGAAATTCGAGCTCTTTATTTTAAAGGAATAGAATTGGGTTCAATCTTGAAAGTTCCGAAAAGCGGAGAGTTTCTCGCCAATATTGCTCAGGGAGCGGCCTTTCATCCAATTCAGTTAAGCCCGAAAGTCAAAGATGAATGCAACCGAATCTGCAATGAATTGCTTCGCGACGGAGTGGATTTTGTAGCGTTCGATATTATGGGCGAGCACGTTTCCGAAATCAACATCACTTGCCCGGGACTTTTAGTTGAAGTGAGTTTTGCTCACAAAAAAAATCTGGCCGAGCAAGTTTTAAGCCTGCTTTAAGCAGCAGGCTTGATTAATTTCGTTAAATCTTCAATCAGGACAGTTTGTTCTTTTGCCTGTTGATCCAGGCGTTGCGCTTCTTTTGAAGTGACAGAGGCGATATTTGAATTGTAACTTGTAGAATCATTCAACTGAGTCATGGCCCCTGAAATTTCTTTCAGACCATGGGCCTGTTCTTCTGAAGCTGAAGCAATTTTGGTAATCAGTTCATTGACGAGAAGAATGTTTTCTTTAATGTCCTGGAGAGTATCACTACATTTCTTCGCCGTTTGATGGCCATTGGTTATTTGTTTTTTATTGGTTTCAACAACGATGTTAGTTTGTTCTTTAGCTCGCTCTACGATCTCGTGAACTTTTTTTGTAGAGCTATCGAGAAGAACTCCAATTTCATCAGCTGAAGCTCCCGACATCTGAGCGAGTTTACCGACTTCTTCGGCAACAACCGCAAACCCTTTGCCGTGTTCTCCCGCGCGGGCCGCCTCAACTGAAGCGTTAAAAGAAAGAAGTCTAGTTTGAAAAACGATATCATTGATGACTTTTGTTTTCTCCGAGATGGCAGAAATAATCTGGATAATTTCAGCGATCTCTTTGTGACTATCTTCAATTTTTCCTACGAGATCTTTCATACCATTGCCGATGTGATCAATGGAAGCCATCACTTCTTCCATGTTGCGCATCCCTTGTTCCGCAGCTTCCATGCTCTGAGCTGAAGCGTGCTTCGTTTGCTCAGCTGTCTGGTTATTTTGCTCGACCTTGGTATTGATTTCAGTGATAGAAGCCACCGTTTCATGAAGAGCGGAGACTTGCTCAGTCACTGATTCAGAAAGATTTGTGCTTGAGCCGGAAATTTCAACTATAGATCCAGAAAGAATGCTCGATCCATCTGTGAGTTTGTTGACAACATTTTCAATTCGTCTTGAAATGTAGCGGGCAATAAACCAGGCAAGAATTGAAGAAAGAATTAAGCACGCAAGTGCGATAGAGCCGACCATCCATCTTGCGCGAATGCTGATTTTATCACTCGATTCTTTAGCGGCCAGACTTCCTTCATAAGAAATATCTGAGATCGTTTTCATTTCTTCAAACATTTCGGCATAAATTTTTTGTGAATTATTCAAGACCGCCGCCGCTTCGGCCATTTTTCCTTCTTTCCAGAAAGAATAAAATTTGTCGTGTTCCTCAACGTATTTATCCCAATGCTCAGTAAATTTATCAAAGGCCCTTTGTGTATCTTCATCAGTAATTAATTTAGCAAACGACTTATTATAGATAGTCACGTTCCCGCTGCTTTCATCCATTCTGTCTTCTGAGGCTTTTTTCTCATCAGCTGTTTTATCATCCATCGCTTCCCATTCAGCAGTTCTGAATTTAGCGATGTTCGTGGAAATCTCTCCAACCTTGCTTATTTTAGGAACCCATTCATCAGTCAGTTCCGAAGTGTTTTTTGTAATCAATGTCATTTCATATAAAGCAAAGATACCTGCTGATGTTGTCACCACTGCCGCCAGGACTGCTGTCGTCGTCACCATTGAAGAGAGTGTCCATTTGCTCTTTAAAAAAGTTTTAACCGACATGATCGCTCCGGAAAATAGTTTTAATATTTTTATTCATCGACAAAAAATCGGAAACGTTTAGGATCAAATCTTAAAATTATAAAAATTTTATGGAGGAAATCATGAAATTGTTTTGTTTACTTACTGTTTCTGCACTCTTATCAACTGCTGCTTTCGCTGATTGTATGATCACTGTCAATCGCACAGCTTGTGCTGGCAAAGAAGCTGAAGCTCTTAAACCTTACGATGGAAAAAATCCAACAGAAGAAAAAGGTAAAGCGACAGATGAAGCTGCTTGTTTAAAAGAAGGCGAGAAAGCTGCAAAGATCGTTAGAAAAGGTGTTCTTGCTAAGAAGTCTGTTAAGATTTCATTCGGTGGAAAAGCTATCGGTGAAAAAACTGAAGAGAAAGAGTGTAAGTAATCTTTTAAAAAGAATAGACACAAAAAAGAAGGCCCTCTTTCGAGGGCCTTTTTTATTTTATTGGATCGACCAAGTTTCGTCTGTTGAGTAAAGGATATCGAAGGCCACGCATTCTGTTGGGTTATTTACATTAGTCGTATTAATAGGAATCGGTTGATAAGGATTCGTATTACAACTGCTTGGGCGTGTTCCATAATAAGTTTGTGTTGTACTTCCCGGTTTTAAAGCACAACTTGAATCAGATTGGACGTTGATGACTTCCAAAACTAAAGGATCTGAACTTACTGGAACAGTAAAAGTATAAATCCCTGATGTGCTATTTAAAGGAGCCGACAGTGCACCAATTTCTCCAACTGTAACGTTGGAAGTATGAAGTGTGAGTTCTACTTTGACTTTAGTCGCATTCATCATATAAGGGCTGCAAATTCGATTAAATGTTGAAAGCGCATTACCTGTTGGAGCTTTAGGAACAATTCTTACTTTAAAGACACTGTCTGTAGAAAAAAGATTCGGCGAAAGTCCTGATCCAGGAATTGTATAATTAGTAGAAGACCACCATGTTTGTCCTCTTGTTCCACCGCTTGCTTGAATATTGGAAACTTTTCGATAGCATTTGCCTTCAATGATTTCCTGACAGTTCGCACTACCAGTTCCACCACCAGTACCGCCATTATCACCGGTACTTCCGTTGGTTCCTGTTGATCCGTTAGTTCCATTACTTCCAGTCGTTGTTCCTATTGGTGAAGTCGTACTCGTCGAAGTTTTCGAAGAAGTTGTCTTCACTGAACACGCCGAAAGCGCACTCAACAAGAGTAAAAATGTGGTTACTTTTAAAGTGTTCTTCATAATTCAAACCTTTCTTTTGGTTCACCTATCTCGTCATCTATTCGACTCTTTTGGGACTTTTCTTGAAATTAATTATTTCTTGAGTGGTTTTGACGCTTAACCCTTTGAAAGTACATCTATGTAACTCCTGGTCTCCCTGTTGATATCGTCTCGGGGAATAGGTAGAATATTAAGACGCGATCTAGGAATGATCGTCAGAAACAGTCAAATGAGTTTAATGAAAACCGACGAACTACAAAAATACATCCAAAATTTAAGCCCCGATCTTTATAGCTTTGCTTATGTTTTAATTCCTGATGATCTTCAGGCTTCGCAATTGATGATTGATTGTGTTCAGTCGTACCTTGTTCAAAAAAAGCCGATGATTGAAAGAATGGCGTTATCCAAAAATAAAATCGTAAGAAATATTCTGGATGAAACAAAAGCCCATCTTCTCAAAACAATTTTTGATCTTTCTAAAAAACGATATCAACAACTCAAAATGAGTTTTTCGGAAGTCGAACAAAATGGTGGTTTCTTTGCGCTTGAGCTCGAAGAAAAAGCCGTTCTTTATTTGAAAGAAAAAGCATCTATGGATCTCGATCAGATTGAATTTATCACCGGAGTCACAAGAGCAGAGTTACTTGCTCGTTTATACTCGGCCAGAATAAAGATAACTGAACTGATGCCTAACCAGCAGCTCTTTACTGAATTCCAATCGGATCGGAGTAGCGGAGGAGTTGCTTAAGTGTCACACGATCTGAGGATGGAGCCGCAACCGGCCCGTCAATGTATTCATACTAAAAATATCTATTCCTTGATGGACATGTCTCCTAAAGATGAAGCTTATAAAAATTTAAGCAAACACATTGAGAGCTGTCCCGTCTGCGCTAAAGAATTCCAAAAATTTCAAATGAAGATTTCAGCTGCACAGGTTTATATTCCTAAGGCCGTCATGGATCGAGATCTTCGCCAATCGTTTGAACGCGAAGTCAGTGAACTTTTCAAAGTCCTGCAGCTCAATGAGCGCGAAGCTTTAAAGCATAAAGTGAAAAATAAATTCAAAACGCTTGATCAGATGGGAATTGATTTTCTTGGAATACTTTCTTCAAAACAAATGATCAAAATTTATTTCATCGCGATCGCGATGTATGCAGCTCTGAAATATTTCTCTTAGATTGAGCGAACTCTAATACTATTTTTTCGCTCAATTAATCTGAATTTGATAATAGGTAGAAAAGCCTTTTTTACTTTTGATGAAGCTCTTCGGCGGATTTGGAAGACTCAATTGCTTTAACGTCTCTTCAAAGAAGTAATGGATATCATCGCTGTCTGATGACTTGAGAATTTTAACAGTGACGATATTTCCTTTTTCATCGTAATCAATTCGACCTATCAATAAATGCTTTCCTTCAAAATCTTTATCAATACCCGGTCTTTCAACTGAAACTTTATCGTAAGTGGCATAGAGCTTTGAGAGATAACTCGCATAAGAACGTTTAAAAAAAGAATAATAGGCCTTTTCATCTGAATTCAATTCATCTTCTGAAACACCTTCAGGTCTTTCATAGCGAATTTCAAAATTAGAAAGTTTCTGCGCTACCGGATTCGAATTACTCACCGAAATATTGCGATAAGCTTCCTGTTTCAGAGAGTCTTGTTCTGAGTTGCGGGCGATTTTCTTTTCTTTTTTGGGATTAAAATAAAAGTGAGTAGCGCTGTCGCTGGTCGATGTTGTTAAGCTTGGGGATGAAAGAGTAGGGAGAGAGTTATTTTTCGATCTCGCCGAAGTGCTTTTACTTTCAGTTTTTTCATGAGGAGCCACAGGCTTAGGTAAAACGGGAGCGAGGTTGCCAAGCGAAAGACCACTTTGACCATTGCCGCCAGCAGGTTTGGGGATTTTTATTTCATCAGGCTGGAAATATTTTGTTTTGGATCCGTTCTTCACTCCCACTCGGCGCATTTGCTGAACTTCTTCAGGTCTTACCAATTCGATGCGATCGATGCGCACGGGACGCGACTGCAGCGCCTTATTAGACTCCACAATCGTTAAATCCAGACCATTTTTCTTAACAAAAAGAAGAGCAACCATGTGAAAGACAATGGCCACAAAGAAAGAAACAGAAAGTGAGAGCCTTGTACCGGAGTTTCTGATCATTTCAGTATGATACAACGGCCCTTTTAAAATTCACAGGGCATTTAGCGGCCAAAACAGAGGTATTTTTGACCTAATGTTGACCCGGAATCTATGAAAGGTACACTTTAAGTAGCGCCCTTTTTCGCATGGACAGCGGGGAAGGTTTTTAACTTTGCAAGGATTGCAAACCTATGAAACGAATTTCACTACTCGAGAGTAAAAGAAACATTGCCGGAGTGTTGCTCCTGGCGGCTCTTGTGGGAATCACATACAACATTCAAGAAAATTCTACTCGCATTAAACGGATAACAAATTTTGAAAGCGGCATGCAGACTTGTTTTGCCAGAGTCAATCAGACTTACACAGCGAAAATGCTGGGAGAGTCCACCTCAAATTATTTGACTCAAAATTTTCAAAACTTAACTGAGGAATGTTTTGCGGAGGGAATTTTAAATGTTGAAGAAAGCTTTAAAACAGAACTTGCTCAAGTGGCAAAGAAACTTAGTACTCTCGCTTCAAACGTTCATTGGTTCCATGAAGATATTCTTTCACCAGGCTCGGCCCGTGCTATTGCCGGTGAGAGTGAAGGGCGTGATGTCGGTTCACGATTTGAAAAAATTGAATCAACAAAAGACGAAATTTTAGAAAACACTGATCAGTATAAAACTGAACTTTCTGGAACTCTTAATAAACAAAAAAACTTCTTTTATGTGACAGCGACTTTACTCGTAATCGTTATGATTTCTGAGTTCATGAGCAATGCAAGAAGACGTCTGGCCAATCAGGCGCGTGAGAAAGAGGCTGAAGCCGAACTTCTCGACCACGGCGGAGCTGTCAGTGTGAAAGTCGGGGAAATTATCCGTACGGCCCTGGAGCAAAACGAGCTTATTAATTGTTCAAAACTTTTTGCGAACTATCATGCAGAACAGTCTGTAGATAAAAAGAAAAATAAAGTTTCTCTCGAATCCCTCATTACACCTGCTGGAATTCAAAGTGCATCAGTTGTGAATGAGACGATTGATAAAATTTGGAACGATGATAGCATTGGTGTGTCAGCCGATAAATCAGAGGGAAAAATGTTAGTTGATCTTAACCTTGAGCAAATGAGTTCAGCAGTCATTGACTTGCTAGCAGAAAAATTATTTTCACAAGGGGTTCAGCTCGACACAAAAATTCCTGAAAATTTAATGATCAAAGGTCGCACTGAAGAATTAGAACAAATTCTCTATCACCTGATGAACTATGCAATCAATTCGACTCATTCGGAAAACGGTGAGAAGAGTGTTTCCATTTTCGCTCATAAGCTTGGAGACATCGTTGCCTTTGATATGATTCATTCAGGGCTTGGCTTTGATGAACAAATTTTAAAGCAAAGAGCGGGACTTGCTCAGTCCACAAAAGCACTGGATATCGATCTGCAAATTTGTCAGTCACTTCTTGAAGAAATTCAGGCGAAAGTTCAACTTGATAATAAATTAGATCAACACGGACAAATCATTGGCGGAAGAGTGAAAATTATCTTCAAAGCAGGTGAAAGCACAGCTCGTCTCGTCGATCTCAAAAAAGGCAGCAAGAAGGAAATTCTCGCTTCAATCAACGCACAATCAACAGCAGCAAATTAATTTTAATTTGAATTATCGGGAGATCTGATTTCTGAGAACAACAGAAATCAGCTCTTCTGTTTCTTTCAGAAGAAGTTCTTTTGAATTCTTTAATTGCTCAACATTTTTAGTCACAGTTGTAAGGTCAGCTAGCGCAGGAATACGCAAATTGACGAGAATATCAGCGATTTTAACGCCCGAAGCGTTTTGCAATATGAACTTAATGAAATGGTTCATCAAGCTGGAAGCATGAAGGTGAACGATGTCTTTATCCTGGAATTTTAAAATCAAAATAGCTTCTTCGCCTTCATTTTTTAGAACAGTTGAAGTGAGAGGAAGTTGCAATTCATCGTGAGTTTTAATTTTATAATCGATGTAAACATCAGCATTGTTCGGGTAAATGGCCTGCGTTTTTAGCTTTACAAGACCTTCAGTGATCAACGGATTATTGAAGTTCACTGAGTTCGGTTTATTCGCACCAAACTCTTCCAAGGAAGCTTTTAACTGGACTTTAAAGTGCGAGAGAAGTCCAAGAAGATGCCATGGATAGGCTTCTGCATTGTGGTTAAAATGTTTTTTGATTTGTTCAAAATTCGCCTGAAGTTCAAGAGGGTGTTGCGATTTCAATTCACCAACATTGATATCCAGCAATCTGAAAGCATTTTGAAGCTCTGCCGGCATGAACTGAGTTCTTGCAAAGAAATTTGGAATGAGCAGCGATTTCAACTTGGCCTTTAATTTGGTTGGACCATCAGAAAGCTGCATTTGAATAATTTGATGCCCGATTTGGGAACCGAAAAATTCTCTGAAAACGTTCAGGTTTATAACCTGATTTTTTGGAATCAATCCAAAGTAATTAAAGAACGCCGTTCCGTATTGCTCGACTTTTGCACGATAACTATCAGTCGTCGTCAATTCGATACGAACATCCAGAGGCTCTGTCTGATTGACAATCAGAAGGAGCGGATACTGTTTTTCAGGACCGATTTTTAATCCAAGAAGTTCAGAGGCAACGCTTTTCTTCATCGCCAGGAAATCATCTGGAGTGATCTGCTCAATATGGAAAAAAGACTCAAGCGAAGTACAAGACTCCGTCAAATTCTTAAAGAAGCGTGGGTGAGGAACATGTCCGTTATCTTTCGAGGCTACACTTGAAACCAACTTGCCTTCAATGATGGCATCCTGATGGAATTCAAAGCTGATATTTGGTTCAATTTCGTTGATGTAAATAGGAGTCGTGACAGCATTTTTCTGACGAATAAATTTTTGCAGTTCCTCAACAAGTTTGTTGAACTTGTTGAAGCGAGAAAGTGTTCCTTTGAACTCAAAAGAAAGACAAGACTCTTTCACATTTTTATTCATCTCGAAAAGGAGATGTTTGTTTAAGTTTGGCGAAGCTGTTCTTTTCGTTAAAACATAAATGAAATGGGCGATTTCGCCTTTGCCTTTTAATTCTTCAAGGCTGAAGCTTGCCTCAACTTTAAAATCTTTTAGAAGCTGTTCAACTCTGTCGCTATGGCTAGGTACGAACAGTTTTTGATTGGTGAAAACAAAAATCATTCCATCATTTTTCAGCAAATTCTTTTGTGATTGAATTTGTTGAATGAGGAAATGGTGAGGGTTCGTTTTTGGAAGCTCTGTCAGGTTCAAAACTATTCTATGATAAAGAGTTTCGTTTTGATTTAAGCTGACATTTCCTAGGTTGAAGAAAGAAGCTTGTGAGCCGACAATTTCTTCCGGAGATGTTTGATATTTTTCTTTCATTATTTTGCAAATGAAAGGGATGATTTCATATTTATGCTCTACGGCTACTCTTGTGAGAAAACTCAGGAATTGAAGCTCCTGACAAATTTTCAAGAATTGACCATCGATAAATTCCAGTCCTTCAAATTCAGGACAAATCAAGTTATCCCATTGAGAAATCTTGATATTTGTTTCCTGGGCAAGCCAATGGGAGAGCGCAAATGAAGAAACATTATTTCCGCTAAAGCGTGTATTGATTGTTTTTGGCAGAAGACAAACTTTTTGTGAATTGAGCGGCTTAACTTTTGAATTCGGGTGTAGCCAGCTTGGAAGCTTGATCAAAAGCTCGTTTACCATTAATCCAAACGATAAGTGAGAAAGAGAGTGAGAGTAGTCTCTGATTGAATAAATCTTATCATCTTTCGGTGTTGAAATGAGTTTAATTAATTCCGTCAGAGTGATGCTTTCAAAGGCGTCTTTCAACTTGAGTAGAGAATCTTTGTATTCACTTGAAGGACGGTACCAGCTGTACTGGTTGATCTGAAGGGATTCTGCCATCAGTTCAGTCGAGCTGTCTTTTTTGAAAATTTTTCCAAGAAATGAAAGTGGATTTAACAGAATGGCCTCTGTCACTTCCATGTGCTGTTCTTTTGATAAATCCAGAATGAATTTTATTCTGAATAGATAAATAGCGACTGCGCGGAAACAGTGAATTTTCACGAAGTCGTCGAGGTGTTTTTTCAGAGGAGAAGTCTCATCCTGCATATGCAGCCAGAAATCATTCTGCTGACCGAGCAGTGATTTATCGAGCTTTGCATAATCTGCAAAATGCATGAACTCATTGTAAGTCTGCTGCTTCATCGATTTGCTTGTTGAGCATGACTTTTTGAAAAGCGATAAGGCATCGATTGTTAAATTGTTCAGACTGTTTTTGATAACAATAGCAGAAGCTGTGATGAGGCCTTCGCCTTTCCAGCCAGGGATTAGAAATTCAGATGGATTAAAAGGACGGGCGTCTGAAGACGCAACTTCTCCCAAATCGAAAGCACTACTTGCTGACGATACCGAGTGAGCAGAGTCGATGCCCCAAGGCCAGAAGTTCGGTTTACTGCCGTTATGATCCAACTTTTAATCCTTAAAATGACCAACTAATTCTATAAGTTAATGAGGATAAAATTGTGATGCATGAAACGATTTAAGTCACTCGAAAAAAACGATTTTAGTCCGCTTTTTTTTGACGCAAGTATTTGATTCCATTGCCTAAAGAATTATCCTTAAAGTTTTGGCCATGTGTCGACGAAGAGTTGTGAGAAAAGCCGTAAAAATCCTGGCTTTTTGTGTCTAAATGAGGGGCATTTATGACTGATATTTTTGATGAAGTTGATGAAATTTTAGGCGACGTAGATTCAGTTGTGGAAGACCCGACAGCTCATGAAGTTGAAAGTAATTTCAATGAATCTGAGCTTCAGGACATTATGGCCGAAATAGAAAGTCTTGAAAAAGATTTTGATGAAGAGCCTGTGACTGCTAGTGCGGAGACGCCAGTGAGAAAGACTCAGTTGCAAGAAGAGATTGAGCGTGAAATCGCCATGTCTCAGGAAGTCAGCGAAGAGGTGAAAGAGGAGCTCATTGCTCAAGTGGAAACAGAGACTGAAGTTGAAACTGAAACTTTTGTTGAAGAACCAAAAATTCTTTCTTTTGAAAAGAAAGCAGAGCCAATAGTCACTCCGGTGGCGCCAATGTCAAAGAGTTCAGAGATTTCATTTGCGGCCCAAGGTCAGATGAACTTAAATCTTTCCTTCAAAGTGGGTGAAGAAACCGCAACATTGTCTGTTGATCCTGTGCTTGGTCTAGTGGTCACTATGAAAGGCGTCGAGCTTTGTATCAGTGAAAACGAAGGCTGCAAGGTCACAATGGAAAATGGTGTGAACTTTACAATTCCTTTGACGACTGCTCATTCCACTTCTAAAAAGAAAGCAGCTTAAATCCTTTTTAGGAGTTCGTTGTGAGTATTAAAATCCTCGGAGGATTCGCCCGGGGTCAGCAGCTTTCCGTTCCCAAAGGCGACTCGATCAGACCGACATCGGTCATGCTCAGAAGACGCATTTATGATTTTTACCAACAGCTCGATGGAGTTGTGTTTGTCGATTTATGTGCGGGCTCCGGCGCTATGGGATTTGAAGCCTGGTCCAGAGGAGCAGAGACAGTTTATCTCAATGAAGTCAATCGTCATGTCTTAAAAACGCTGGAAGATAATCGCGAGACTGTTCTTCTTCGCAACCATCATAAAAAGACAGGTCAGATTATTTGCAGCCATACTCCTGCAGAAAAATTTATCAAACAGTTTCAGGAAATCTATAAGGGATTTTCCGAAGAAAAGAAAAGTGAAACCATACTTTTCCTCGATCCTCCTTATTCACAAAAAAGTATTTATAACGATGTCGTTAAAGCTCTCACTGCAGAGCCTTGGTATTTTGGTCAACTTTGGATTGAATCGGACCCGGTTAAAGGACTCCCGAAAGAAGTTTGGCAAGAGTACGGTCTAGTTCCATTGAAAATTTTTGAACAAGGCGATAGTTATATCTTCGTGACAAATTTTCCTGGCCCATAAAAAATCTGTTAAGCTTTAAGAGTAGTTTTTTTTTAATCACGGAGTGATTATGGAGCTGAGCTCGAGAGTCAATGGAATGGCCGAAAGTGTGACGTTGAAGCTGAATGCTAAAGCGATGGAACTCACTGAATCCGGCAAGCAAATTTACAACCTGACAGCAGGACAACTTCCTTTCAGACCACCACAGACATTTATTGAATCTATCAGAAGTGAACTTGATTTTTTGAAGTCATATCAATACAGCCCGGTTGCGGGATTTACTGAACTCAGAAAAAAAATCATGAACCATGTTGAGAGCACGAGAGGAATAAATTTTTCTGCCCTTGGCGACTTTGATTGTGTCGTTTCAAATGGCGCCAAACATTCCATTTCTAATATTCTGGGCGCGCTTATTGATCCGGGTGATGAAGTCATCATCATCGCTCCTTATTGGATTTCTTATCCGGAAATGATTAAATTCTGTCGAGGGATTCCGATCATTGTTCAATCATCTATCTTTGATGTTTTTACGCCTCCGCTGACTGAAATCAGAAAGGCCATTTCGGAAAAAACCAAGGCCATTATCATCAACAGTCCGAACAATCCGGCGGGAATTCATTACTCAGATGAGTGGATGCAGGAATTTGCAGATCTTCTGGAAGAAAATCCTCACGTCAATGTGATCAGTGATGAAATTTATTTTGAAGTTTGCTACTACGATCCTCGTCCGACTTATTTTTACCAGAAAAATCCTGAGCTCTTAAAACGAACAATCATTGTCGATGGGATTTCAAAAGCGTTTGCAAGTACAGGTCTTCGCATCGGTTGGTGTGTGGGGCCAAAACACATTTGCAAAGGAATTGAAAACCTTCAAGGACAGCTTACATCGAGTGCCAATTCATTAATTCAAAGGGCCATGTTGAGTTATGATTTTTCGAGCTCATCACAATTTCTAGTGCCTGTTAAAAATCATCTTCGCGACAATGCCACAATCATTCGCGAAAAACTGAAAGAAGCTCATTTAATGAAGTGCTGGTATCAGCCGGTTTCGGCCTTTTATTATATGATCGACTTTTCTCAAACACCTGCCTTCAGTCGCTATACCAAAGACCGCAATGACAAGACTGACTATTCTGTTCAAATTTGTGAGGACATTCTCAACGAATTGGGAGTGGTTATCGTGCCTGGAACCGATTTCGGAATGACCAATTCCGCACGCTTAAGTCTTGTTCTTCACAAAGAAGCTTTTTCAGAAGCGATGGACAAGCTAGTTGAGTTTCTCGGGAAATCAAAAGAAGACTAGGGGATTTTTTCCCCCGATATCCTCAGATGTTTGAAACGGCCATAATAGAGTTAAGGGAGCCTAAACTCTATGATCAAGCCGTTCATTTATTCTTTTGTTTTGATTCTGCTTTTTTCGTGTGGAAAAAATGCAGATCAAAAAACAGCAGATGCTGTTTTGAGTGCGAACATCGCTCTCAGCAAAGGACATTGTCAGTCAGCGATAGATGTTCTTGAAGAAAATGGACGCGTAAACGGCAATGCCGTTTATCTAAAAACTCTCGCTTCGGCCTATGCCTGTCGCGCAGGCTATTCAACACTCACATTTTTTACAACGGACATTGCTAAAACGGTTACTCCTGCGCCACTTGGCGGTACGACAACTTATTCAACATCGAATGCAGCTGTCACGACAACGTTGCAAAGTGATTCTTCATTTCAGGACATGCAAACCGCCATCAACATTCTCCTCTATGCAGGAGGGATTTCTTCTTCAACTGAGCCTACGACAAACGAAAGAAAAAAATATTTCACCAATTCAGAAGTCGCCGACATCGATTCGCAGCTTCTTTATATGATGCTTGTTCAGCTTGGCCGCTATGGCTATTTTTATGGCGATTCGAGTGCTACCGGGGCGAAGGGGAGTGGTTCGGGAAGCAACACGTGCTTTACCAGCTATAAAAATGCTCACGCCAATATTCAGGCTATTCTTTCTGGTTCAGGAGGAACATGCACTGATACCACAACGACAACTTCTGGACATTCGCAGTTGATTGAAACAGTCACAGCTGCGACAAGAAAAACCAGATTGTGTCAGGGGGTTGTTCTTCTTAATAATATTTACGTTCTTCTCCCTAATGTCATTGCTTCAATTTTCAGCAATCCTGCGGATCAAGCAGCAGTCACTGCTGCGTTGACGGCCGTTTCAACTGCGAAAACAGCAATGACGACTCAGGATCCGACGACTGCAACGGTTTCTTCAACTCTCAATCAGACGGTTTGTGAAAATGATACAGCTGTTCCCGTTGGTGCCATCGAAGGCTATTTTGCTTTGATGTTTGAGGGCTCATTTCAATGATGAGAGCTCTCTTAATCCTTACATTTTGTTTCTGTCAGTCAGTCTTTGCGATCGAGATGAGCTATCTCGGCCGAAGCCCGCGCGCTCTTTTAATGGGTGATGCTTATACTGCTATCGCTGATGATGAATACACTTTGTTTTATAATCCAGCAGCGCTTGGAAAAAATAAGGGAGTCAGCTTTACCCTGATCGATCCTACTTTAGGGATCACAGATGCACTTTCAGAAATGGATCGCTTCAAAAACTTTCCATCAGGAAGTGGAGCGGCACCTCAAATTGCCAGTAGAATTTTAGATTTTCCTATTTACGTTCAGGCCGGAATATTTCCGACTTTAAAAATGGGCCAGTTTGGTTTTACTTTATTTGCAGACAATAAAACGAATGTCGTTTTAAGAAATGCGACTCATCCTATGCTCGATATCAACTACCGATACGATCGCGGATTTATTTTTGGTTACGCTTATAATATCGGTTCTGGCGTTTTTTCAACCCGTCCAAAGAAAAGCAATAAAACAACAACGACAGCAGGTACGCGCATGTCGCTTGGTTTTGCCGTCAAGCACATGAATCGTCAGGGGTTGCAAAACCAATTCGATCTTTTCGGTACTGGTCTTTTAAGTAAAATCAATTCAGGCAATGCTAAAGATATTGATGCGATTAAGGAAGCTCTTGGCTATGCCAAAGGCAAAGCCTGGGGAGTGGATCTCGGAGCGGAGTATGCGATTTCTTCCGGAAGAAAAACTCTGACCTCGGCGATTTCTTTGCTGGATATTGGAAATACTCGTTTCACTAAAACTGAAGGTTCTGCAACAGTTCCCGTTCAGGATATGACTGTGAATGTGGGAACAGCATTTAAGCAGGACTTTGGTCTATTTGATTACACTCTCTCTGCCGATCTTCACCCTTTAATGGGTCCAGTAGATTTCGCGAGACAATTTCACTTCGGAACCGAGCTCTCATTACCATTGGTGACACTAAATGCGGGATGGAATGAAGGCTATCTTTCCTATGGTGGCTCTGTGAAATTGTGGCCGGTGAAGCTCACTGCTGGCTTCTACGGAGTGGAAGTTGGTTCAAAATTTAAAGAACAAGCAGCGAGAAGATTCATTCTTTATGTAAGTCTTTTCGACTTTTCAATTGATCTTTGATTCTCTACAATTTTTCTAAGGCAATCATATAATGATGTATGAATTAGTCTGACTATTTTGGTCGGCTAAAAAGAAAACCATACGCGCCATGGAGGTATTGTTGAAAAAGACTTTTGTCCTGGACACCAACGTTCTTCTCTTTGATCCGACTGCATTCAGAAAATTTGGAAAAAATACAGTCTTCATTCCTCTGATTGTTATCGAAGAGATTGATCGTTTCAAAAAAGATCAAAATGAAAACGGCCGTAACGCCAGAAACTTTTCACGATATATTGATGATCTTCGCGCTCTTGGTTCACTCGCGGACGGAGTTGTTTTAGAAAACGGCGGAACACTTATAATCTCTGTCGACAAATACGTTGATTCAAAAGATCTTCCTATTGACCTGACAAAAAATGATAACTTGATTTTATCTTCAGCTCTAAGCCTCAAGCTTTCTGGCGAAGATGTTTTGCTTGTCACAAAGGATATCAACCTTCGTCTGAAGGCAGATATTTTGGGTGTCCCAGCTGACGATTACGGGCAAGTCGATGTCACACTTGAAGAACTTTATTCAGGGCAGAGAGTTTTTGAAGTTTCAGGTGAACGTTTAAAAGAATACGAAGCGAACCGCTTCCTTGCTCTCGATGAAGACGAGCAAATGGGCGTATTCGCCAATGAATATTTTATTCTTCAGGAATTTCATAATCCAAGAAGAAGACTCCTTGGCCGCTATCACCAGGGCAAAAAAGGAATTATCCCTCTCATTTCTCTTCGCGAAGGTATTTGGGGAATTTATCCAAAAAATATTGAACAGCAATTTGCTCTCGATGCGCTTTTAAATGATGAAATCAATCTCGTGACTTTAGTCGGTAAAGCAGGAACTGGTAAAACTCTACTTGCGATTGCTGCCGGTCTTGAGAAATCGATTGCTCAGGGAAAATATTCGAGACTTCTTGTTTCTCGTCCGATTCAACCGATGGGGCGCGATCTAGGATTCCTTCCTGGTGATGTCAATGAAAAGCTGGCTCCATGGATGCAGCCGATTTTCGACAACATGGATTTTCTTTTCAATCAAAATAGAAAACAAGCAGGGACTTCTTACGAAGATCTAATTAATCAAGGTCTTCTGCATATTGAACCATTGACTTATATCCGTGGACGTTCAATTCCTGGTCAGTACTTGATTGTCGATGAAGCGCAAAACCTTTCTCCACACGAAGTCAAAACAATCGTGACGAGAGCAGGTGAAGGCACAAAAATCGTTCTTACTGGTGACTGTCAGCAGATCGACAGTCCTTATCTCGACGAAACAAACAATGGTCTTGCATACGTTGTTGATCGTTTGAAAACAGAGGACATTATCGGTCACACAACATTGAGAGTGGGGGAAAGATCACCGCTTTCAGAGGTCGCTTCAAAACTTTTATAATATGGCGACAAAAAACGATCCAAGGTTACAGCGAAAATATCTACGTGCTCCTCTTAAATCCATTTGTCTCTATGTGGATGGGGAGCACGTCTTTAAAGCGCGCGTGTTGAATATTTCGGAAGGAGGCATTCTACTTTCTGAACTTCCTCACATTCCCGAAATAAATTCGCTTCCTTTTGCCATCGATCTTCCTCAGTTTCCCAAAATGCAGGGACTCAGTATTGATCAGCTGAAAGTTTTAAATGTAGATGAATTTCCACGCAATATTTTGAAAACCAAAGGAAGAATGGTGCGCACTTTTGAAAATCAGAGTGCAGTAGACCGCGTGTTTGTTAATTACATCGGATGTGAATTTTACAATCCTTCAACTGAATTCAAAATGGCAGTTTTTCAATACGTCGAAACATTTGCCCGCAATACTGTTTATCTCTTAAGTCTTTTTGAATCGCTTGGAAATCGCACTGAGCAGCTGGAAATGCTGAGAACGGTGGCGCATTTACTTGGATACGATCGTCGCATGAAGATTCCACTTTTGCGCGCGAAAGTTCTGCATGATTATCAGTCGCTTGAAAGTCTGTAACTGGTGTCAGAACTGTTGGTTGTCGAATGTTGGTTGTTGGATGATCAGATATCTGAAAACTGATGTCGGATCGGTTAACATCCAACATCAGTCTGTGAACTTAATGTAGTTTATCTTCGATATTTTTTTTGAATTCTTTAACTGAGTCGGCAAGATGACGAGACTCTTTTTCCAAACGGTGAGTGAACTCGTTCATGATTGAGCGTGTTTTTGAAAAAAGATCTTCATCGTCTTCTTTCATTTGATTCATAATTTCGACTGACTCGTTCATGAGATCGTGAAAGCTCAAAACTTTTAAGTAATCAGAGAAACTGTTGTCTCTTTTGCATGTCTTCCAATGATCTAAGCTGACAAGATTGTCTTGGTCCGTATTCATTTCCTATATCCCCTCTAAGTGAAAGCACGTCACTATCGTCTACGGAAGGTGAATTTACAATCAAGTTTTTGTGGGATGAAAAAATTTCAATGGCTTCGCGCGTTTTCTTGTATAAAAACTTCACGAATAAATAAAAAAACCCCCTAAAGAGGGGGTCTTTCTTAACGCAAAAGGATCTCGAAAATTACTTCAGTTTGTTGAAATATTCTTGAGAGCCTTTAGGATCTGGTTTCATTGTCGCTTTACCTTTTGTCCAGCCTGCAGGGCAAACTTCGCCGTGCTTAGCTGTGTATTGGTAAGCTTCTACTGTACGAAGAACTTCTTCTACGTTTCTACCAACTGACAAGTTGTTAACTGTCGCTGTTTGAACAACGTTTTTATCGTCGATAACGAAAACGCCGCGAAGAGCAACTGCGTCTCCAGAAAGAACTTCATATGAGCGAGCGATGTTTTTTGTAATGTCAGCTGCAAGAGGGTGTTGCATTTTTCCAAGACCGCCTTTTGTTCTTTCAATTTGCGTCCAAGCAAGGTGAGAGAAAGCAGAGTCTACTGAACATCCAATGACTTCGCAGTTTAGCTCTTTGAATTTTTGAAGGTTGTCTTCGAAAGCTGTGATTTCAGTTGGGCAAACGAATGTGAAATCTAGTGGATAGAAATAAAGAACTTTCCATTTTCCTGCAAAGTCTTTGTTGAAGTTAATAGTTTTGATTTCGCCATTGATGACAGCATCAGCAGTAAAATCAGGAGCAGTGTGACCGACTAATCTTGACATGAATCCTCCCTAAAAGAATAAGATTTCAAAAGTTGATTTATTTGAACCCATCAACTTTAAGACGAAGAGGTCTTTAGGGCAAGGCAATTTTCGCTTAAGAGTCTTAAAAAAACTCGACAAAACATGGACTTAGCTACGGAAAAAACTCGCGATTTTGATCTAATTAGTTAAAGATTTATGAACTTAGGACCGATCAGTTGAATGAAATCAATATGACCGACTAACCTAGTCCTATTACATCTGGAGAAAAAGAATGGACGTTAAAGCCTATATCCCAAACCCAATCGTCATTGAGCAAACGGCTCGCGGTGAGAGACAATACGATATTTATTCGCGTCTCCTCCTCGATAGAATCGTTTTTTTGGGAACTGAAGTTAACGATACAGTGGCTAACCTCATTATGGCCCAGATGATGTTCCTAGAGCAGTCGGATGCAGATGCTCCTATTCACTTTTATATCAATAGCCCGGGTGGTTCAGTGTACGCAGGGCTTGGGATCTACGATATCATGCAACACATCTCTTGCCCGGTTTATACGTACTGTGTAGGGATGGCGGCTTCAATGGGCTCACTTCTTTTAACAGCAGGTGCAGCTGGGCATAGACATTCGCTACCGCATTCGCGCATTATGATCCATCAGCCTCTAGGGGGCGCGAGAGGACAGGCGAGTGATATCCAGATTCAAGCGAACGAAATTCAGGATTTGAAAAAACAACTCAATGGTATCTACGTGAAGCATTCAAGTGTAGGTATGACGATGGATAGAATTGAGAAGGAAACTGACCGCGATAATTATCTTTCTCCACAGAAAGCAATTGAGCTTGGTCTGATTGATGTCGTGATTGATAGAAGCGGAAATAAATTAAAAAAATAATCGGTTCATATTAAAAGATAAAAGCTTAAGGAACGAATAAATGACAAAAGAAAAATCAAATTTCGGAAGTGCTCTACACTGTAACTTCTGTGGGAAATCACAGAAGGAAGTAAAAAAGCTTATCGCGGGACCGGGCTGTTACATTTGTGATGAATGTATTGAACTTTGTAATGACATCATTTTTGAAGATTCGCAAAAGAGCAATACAAAATCTGTCGTAGACAATGTGCCTAAGCCTCACGAGATTAAAGCTCACCTCGACAACTATGTTATCGGGCAAGATAGAGCGAAGAAAATTATCTCGGTTGCGGTTCATAACCACTACAAGAGAATTTCTCACAAGGCAGGCGATCCAAGAAAAGGCGATGCTGTAGAACTTGCGAAATCAAATATTCTTTTAGCGGGGCCGACAGGTTCTGGTAAAACGCTTATCGCTCAGTCTCTGGCGAAGTTTTTGAACGTACCGTTTGCGATTGCAGATGCGACGTCGTTAACTGAAGCTGGTTACGTAGGTGAGGACGTTGAAAACATCATCCTTAACCTTCTTCAAAACTGTGACTTCGATGTTGAGAGAGCTCAACGCGGAATCGTTTATATCGACGAGATTGATAAGATCGCTCGTAAGTCTGAAAACCCATCGATCACAAGAGACGTTTCTGGTGAAGGTGTTCAGCAAGCACTTCTTAAAATCGTTGAAGGAACAATTGCTTCAGTTCCACCGAAAGGCGGACGTAAACACCCACAACAAGAATTTATTCAAGTTGATACAAAAAATATTCTTTTCATCTGTGCCGGAGCTTTCGTAGGTCTGGATAAAATCATCGAGAAGAGAATGACAAAAAGACCAATGGGTCTTATGTCTGAAAAAGTGGAAGGTGAGCAATCAGTTATTGAAAAACTGGGTGGTATCGAGCCTGAAGATTTATCAAAATTTGGTTTGATTCCAGAGTTTATCGGACGTCTTCCAGTCAATGCGATGTTATCTGAACTGGATGAAGCCGCTCTTGTATCGATTCTGACAGAGCCAAAAAACGCTCTGACAAAACAATACGCAAAACTTTTTGAGTACGAAGGGATTGAACTTGAGTTCGAACCAGCGGCTCTTAAAGAAGTGGCCCGCCAGGCCCTCGAAAGAAGAACTGGTGCCCGCGGTCTTCGCGCCATTCTTGAGCAGTCTATGCTCGACGTGATGTATGAAGTGCCTTCTAACGAAAAAGTCTGCAAAGTCGTTGTGACTTATGAGTCAGTGACTGGAAAAGCGAACCCTAAAGTGATTGAAGGGCCTCGTAAGCAGTTTGGACCGGCCGCGACTACTACAGCGACGGCATCGGTGAAAAAGTCGGTAGAATCGGCCTAAACAGTTCTAAAAATTCTTCTCATAGAAGCCCCGCTTGTCGGGGCTTTTTTGTTTGCACGGTTCCTCTTTGCGGTTACTGTAGAACTATGGATCTTCATCAAGGGAAGCGCTACTGCTCAAAACCATTTTCACACTTTGAAGTTGTCGGAGACGGTGCCGCTCATCTTTGCTGTCCAAGCTGGTTGAAAACGTCTATCGGGGATCTCAATAAGGACTCGCTGGAAACGATCTGGAATTCGGAAACAGCTCAAAGAATCCGTTCATCCATTATCGACGGAAGTTACCGCTACTGCGATCACGATATCTGCCCTTATTTGAAATCAGGGAGACTCGAAACTCTTGAAGAGTTGAGTGAGTCTGTGCGCGAGGCAGTTGTGAAAGAGCAAACTGAAATCACCGCGCGGCCCAAATACATTCTTCTGGGCTACGATTTTTCGTGCAATCTTTCTTGTCCAAGCTGCCGATCAAAAAAAATCATGGTGGCCAAAGGTTCAGCTGAACATAAAAAAATTGAAGAGCTCACGGCTAAAATAGATGAAGCCTTTATTCGCCCGCCAAGTGAGGAGACGATTGTTCTTAACATCACCGGCTCCGGCGATCCCTTTGCTTCGAATGTCTACCGCACTTACCTGGAAAATCTCGACGGCGAAAAACTTCCGCATCTAAAAATAGATCTGCAAACGAACGGTCTTCTTTTTTCTCCCAAGATGTGGGAACGGATGAGTAAAATTCACGGAAACATCCGCAATGTTTTTGTTTCGATCGACGCCGCCCGCGAAGCGACTTATCCCGTAGTGAGAAGAGAAGGAAACTGGTCAGTTCTCCTCTCAAATATGAAATTTCTCGCGCAACTTAGAAAGAAAAAGAAACTCAACCTTCTCCAGGCAAGATTCGTCGTTCAGAAAGCCAACTTCCGCGAGATGGAGGAGTTCGCTCGCACCTTTTTAAAGATGGGCTGCGACGTCATTGAGTTCGCTCAATTAGTAGACTGGAACAGCTGGAGACCGGACGTTTTCCATCACCAGTGCGTCTGGGAAAAAAATCATCACGAGCGAAAAGAATTTCTTAAGGCCTTGAGCAAAAGTTTTTTAAGCCATGAACGCATTTTCTTAGGCAACCTGACTGAGTTGAGAAAAGAGGCCATCGCATATCAACTCGCCACACTTCCTCTTTTTCCCAAAATTCTTTTTATTTTGTCTCACAAAGTGCAGGAACTGATCAATTTTCTAGTCGCCAAAAAAATCGCATTGTCGAAAGCACTTCGCAAAAGACTGTAAAAAATTCATTCCACCCTAAATTGATTTGAGCCAGTCTTTCACAAATTGATAAACCTTCCTCAAACATTTATCCGGATCATTTTGTGAAGAAACTATCTGCCTTTATATGTCTTATCTTTTCTCTTTTAAGCGTTGAGGCCAATGCTTACTTTATCGCTTCCAATAAGGAAGAAATAAAAAGTGCAATACCTACTCATATCCTCATTGCCGGAATTCCGGATCAAGTGGATGAACTGTTTATTGAATCGCTTCTTACTCAAGCACAAGTGCTGAAAGAAAAATATCCACAAAATCAAATTGTCATTGTGGGAAGAAATGAAGATCGCAAGATGGTGACTGAAAAAGGATTCACCCTTATAGAAAAAAACCGCGAGCAATTAAAAGATCAGGCGCTCGAGGATGTCGTCGCTCAATTAAAGTTGATTAAATCAATCGACATTTATGCTCACTCCAATCCGGTTTCCGGCATTTTGTTGGATAAAGGCACTTTTGTGAATCAGATCCTGAATGAGACAAATGATTTCTGGGGAATGTTTGGGGGAAAACTACAAAAAGATTCTTATCTCAACTTTCACGGCTGTAATGCCGGCCTCAAGATGGCCCCGAGTGTAGCGGCTAAATTGAAAGTGGCAGTTTTTGCCGCTTTAACCGGAACTGACTTTCAAACAATCTACAAAGATTCTTTTTGGGCCCACGATAAAGATGCTAAAAAAAGTGACCGTTCAGAAAAAAATACGCTCTCATTTACCAATGAAAAGTCCTGTGCCGGCGGCTATTGTCGTCGCATGAAGCCTGATAACCAATCTTATAAAGGCTATTGGGGAGACTGGACTGAAGGTGGATACCCGACTTATAAAATTTTCTGCGGATCTAATGAGAATGCCAATTGCGCTTTTGGGGCCATGGAAGGGGTGCTTAGCTTTCCTTCAATTCTTCCCGCTTCGAAAATTACCTCATTGAATGATTATAAAGCTGTCGTTCAGGATTTCATGTGTCCGTTTGCTTATAACAAAGACAAACAGACCAAATGTATAGAGGCACTCGAAGGATCTTTAAACGGAAACAATACTCAGTATTCTCCCTTTGACGGCATCACATTGAACTGCGATTTCGTGAGATGTTTTGCTCATTTTTCCTGCGGTAATTCTTCAAGTAGATCCTGCCATCTCGTGAATGAGAAACCTGGTGCGAATGAAACCTTCACCAACGAATACAAATTCATTCTCAAGGCCTTCGAAGAAAATTTTTCTTTGAGAAACTAGGGAAAACCAGGGCCAAAATCGCACCGACAGAATAGTTTAGTCTGATATTCACTGATTGTTGATTTGTAAAAATTTCAACTAACCAAACCTTACACATTGCCCCTACTGATTGTTATTAGGAAAATGACCTGCTTATTGTCGGGGCATGGTCGTACTGCTTATAAAATTGCCTTGTTTAAAACATAAAAAAAGAAATAACTGCCGACACTTTTTTTTTGCATCTTCAGTAATTTTCATGTCATCATTTTATTAGACCCTTCAAATCCTATGGGGAAGTCAAGAAGTGACATCCTAGGGGCGAGAAGACGTAACTAATAGTGCAGGAGGTACTATGTCGCAAGCCTGGTCAGAGTCTAAAAAGTTCCCGTTACTTCCACTGAGGGACATGATTATTTTTCCTCACATGGTGGTACCTCTTTTCGTGGGAAGAGAAAAATCTATCTCTGCGCTTGAAGAAGCTCAAAGAAACAACAATGAAATTTTCCTAGTCACTCAAAGAGATGCGAGTGTTTTGAATCCGGATAGAGAAGATGTGTATGAAGTAGGTGTTGTCGTCAACATCATTCAAATGCTCAGACTTCCGGACAATACTGTAAAAGTATTGATCGAAGGAAAATACCGCGCACGTTTAAAATCATTTGAAAGCGGCCCTGAAGGGTACTTCGCTGAAGTTGAGAAATGTTCGTCAGAAACAAAGGACCCAGTTACTCTAGAAGCTACAATCAGAAGCATCAAAGGAATCTTTGAACAGTATGTGAAGCTTAATAAGAGAATTCCGCCAGAACTTCTGATGAGCATTTCATCAATTAACGATCCTTCACGTCTGGCCGACATTATGGTCGCTCACTTAACGATGAAAATCGCTGAGAAGCAGGAAATTCTTGAAGCTGTAGAAGTAGGCAGACGTCTAGAACTTCTTCTTGAAAAAATGCAGGGTGAAATCGAAATCATCAATGTTGAAAGACGTATCCGTACAAGAGTGAAAACTCAGATGGAAAAGTCTCAGAAAGAGTACTATTTGAATGAGCAGATGAATGCTATTCAAAAAGAACTTGGACAGAAAGATGACGGCAAATCAGATATCCAGGAAATGGAAGAGCGCTTAGCTAATAAGAAGATGCCTGAAGAGGCTCGTGAAAAAACAGCTAAGGAACTCAAGAAACTCAAGTCAATGTCTCCGATGTCAGCAGAATCTGCTGTCGTCAGAAACTACATCGACTGGATGCTTTCACTTCCATGGGATGAATACACAACTGACAACAACTCAGTTCCTCGTGCAAAAGAAATTTTGGACGATCACCACTACGGTATGAAAGACGTGAAAGAAAGAATCGTCGAGTACCTTGCGGTTCGTTCACTTCTTAAAGAAGAAGGGAAGGGAACAATTCTGTGTCTATCAGGACCTCCGGGAGTTGGTAAAACATCGATTGCAAAATCTCTTGCTGAATCTCTAGGAAGAAGCTTCCAGCGAATTGCCCTTGGTGGTGTTCGTGATGAATCTGAAATCAGAGGTCACAGAAGAACTTATGTAGGAGCGATGCCGGGGAAAATCATGATGGCGCTTAAAAAAGCGGGAACATCAAATCCTCTTATCCTTCTAGATGAGATCGATAAAATGTCATCTGATATGCGCGGCGATCCTGCTTCAGCAATGCTTGAAGTTTTAGATCCTGAGCAGAACAAATCGTTCTCTGATCACTATATCGAAGTTGAATACGACCTTTCGAAAGTTATGTTCGTAATGACTGCGAATGATCTTTCAAGAATTCCTGGTCCACTACGTGACCGTATGGAGATCATCCATTTATCTGGATACACTCCTCAGGAAAAACTTGAAATCGGGAAGAGATATCTTCTGAAGAAAGCGGTTAAGAGCAACGGACTTGTCGATCACGAAGTACAAATCGGCGATTCATGTATGATGGACATCGTACGTGGCTGGTCGAAAGAAGCTGGTGTTCGTGAGTTCGAAAGATTACTCAATACAGTCGTCAGAAAAATCGCGACAGAAGTTGTAACAAAAGAAGTAGCCGCAGGGAAGAAATTCAATGTGACTAGTAAGCAACTTCCAAAATATCTTGGCCCTCGTCGTTTCGATTCAACAGATATCGAAGCGGGAGCACAAGTAGGCCTTGTAAATGGTCTTGCTTGGACAAGTGTTGGCGGTGAACTTCTTCACATCGAAGTTGTGACTGTAGAAGGAAACGGAAAAATCCAGATCACTGGTAAACTAGGTGAGGTAATGCAGGAGTCAGCGAAAGCAGCTCTTTCATACGTGAGATCAATCTCTCCTCGTCTTGGTATTACAAGTGAGTGGTATAACAAAAACGATATCCATATCCATGTTCCGGAAGGAGCTACACCAAAAGACGGACCGTCAGCTGGTGTAACAATGGTGACGGCTTTAACTTCAGCAATCACAGGAATTGCAGTTCACCAGAACGTAGCAATGACAGGTGAGGTGACAATCAGAGGTCGCGTACTTCCGATTGGCGGACTAAAGGAAAAACTTCTTGCGGCTAAACACGCAGGAGTGAAGACTGTAGTCATCCCGGCTAAAAACGTAAAAGATTTAGCTGATATCCCTGAAGAAATTAAAGACGGATTAAATATCCAGCCTTGCGAGCATGTGGAACAGGTTCTTAAGATCGCTCTCGATCTGAACCAACCTGAAAAATTCATGCAAGCAGTTGTGCCTACACTTACTGTGGTCGATGGTGACCGCGGAATGGAAGTCGCAAACTAAGCTTTATATTAACTCTCTCCTATTAGTTACGGGGCCCTTAGCAATAAGGGCCTTTTTTATTTTTTCTACTCTTCGCTTATTCAGATAAAAAACACGGTTCATGAAATCTTGATATAATCTTTCTCATGAGCAATGTTTTAATTGTGACAGATGAAAAAGAGCTGGGAACTATTCTCGCCGGCAAAATGGAACCGAAGTACGGTCCTCAGGGAATTTTGCGTTCTTCCGGGACTGAAGCCATTTCAATGCTCCAGATTCTTCCTGTAGAACTCATCATCTGCAGAGAAAAAATTGGAGCTGAGTTTACTGCTTTTAAAATTTGCGAATACCTGATGACTAACAAGGAAGATTTTCCAAAAGAAATTCCCGTCCTTATTCTTGGGAAGAGCAATATGACCGGTTATGCAAAAGCAGAAGCTATTCCGGGCAGTCTTTCTTATGAAAAAATTTTAACTTATGCTGGTTTTCTCCTCGGCAAAGAAAAATCCAAACCTTCAATTACTGTAACGCCTCCACCTGAACCAAAAGGAGAAGAGAAGACCACTGTCTTTGTTCTTCCAAAAGGCGGACTCAAAGCAGAAATTGAAAAAACTCCTGAAGCTGCAAAAAAACCGGTCGTTAAGTTCTATCCATTTCACGTTCGCTACCTCATGCATTTACCGGAAAATATAAAAGTGGAATTCGGTATTTATACCCGCATGAAGAAAGGGGATGAATTCGAATACAACTTGAAAGTTCCTGCAGGAAATACTCTTGTTAAAGCCGACATAGACAAATTAACAATGAGAACCAGCAAGGATCTCTACGTGACAAAAGAAGAAGCCTCAAAGGCTTCTGAATTCTTGAACAAATTTTTCATGGAAAAGTTTCGTCGCTCCGATCTCGAGATAGAAAAGCGACTTCAGATAAACTCAGATGGATTTGAAATTCTACTCGAATCTTTTAAGACTTCTACTTTTGATAAATTTTCTGTCGAGATTATTAAAGAGATGGTGAAGTCTATTGATGCTTTGATGAAAATACCGGATGCCTTGGCGCATTTTAGAAACTTTTTGGCCTCACATCGATTGTCGTATGGCTACACTCATATGCACTTTACTTGTCTGCTGATATTTTCAATCGTTGATAAGTTCGCGTGGGGTAAAGAGCAGTCAAAAAATAAAATCATCTATCTCTCTCTCTTTCATGATCTTTGCCTGGGAAGTGATAGGCTGATCAAACTTCATCACAAATATTTTGAGCAGAAAAATTTAAGTGATGAAGACAAGCAAGCAATGCTCGATCATGCTAATGCTTCGGCAAACATTTTGGAAACCATTGTAAAGGCCCCGAAAGAACTCACGTCACTTGTTCGCGAGCACCATGGAATTAAATCCGGGAAAGGCTTTGCAGACTCTAGAACTATTTCCATTGCCTCACTCAGTATGGCCTTTATCGTAGCTGAAGATATTGTCACTCATTACCTCGATTTGCTGGAAAAGCTGGACACCACAAAAGAACGAGAGCCTTCAAAAGAGGTCCTTAGTTCTTTTTTTGCGGATCTCCTGAAGAAATACGACAAGCTGGCGTACATCGAAGCGGCCCAGGCCTACCAAAAATTGTTTTTATAAGCCTGATTTCAAGGGCTAAAGCGCCTCAAAAAATGCAAAATTGTGTTTTTTGAATTGACAGAGTTTCCCGTTTTGACTAATTTAGACAGCACTTAAGAATTCAAATGGGCGTTTAGCTCAGCTGGGAGAGCGCTACCCTTACAAGGTAGATGTCGGGGGTTCGAACCCCTCAACGCCCACCATTTTAATTCCACTTTAGTACCCATTTTATTCCAACAAATACTTAGTCAAACATCCATGCAAATGGATTCGATCTTCTTTAATACGCTGTAAAATCTTGAACGATTAAGAATGAAATCTACGACTTCATCATGACTCAAAATATGCTTGTGCTTGATTAACGTTTCTGAGAATTGGCCCAATCGCTTGGTCATAACTCCGGTCCGGACAAAATCCAGAGTCTCTCTTCTAAGGTCCAGATAAAATTGATCTGAAACAATGCTGTCATCAGAATAATTCTTCACGTTTTGTGTCCTCTTAAAATTTACGAAGTTTCATTTACTCTAGTCGACTGGCAATTCACATTTACTGTGCAAAAATTCTGTTCTCAAAAACAATGTAAAAACAGAAATGCCTTACAACGTTCATCGTTTCGTCATATTAAAGAAAATTATTTAGTTAATAGGAACTTCAGCTGTGAGAAAGTGTTTTCAAAATATTTTGAAAATTCTTCATTGAACAAAAAGTTGGTTAGAGTTTTAACTTAAAAAATTGAAATTTTTTGAGCTTAAAGACAATGGCCGAACTTGAAAACAATAACAAAAAATACAACTTCAAGTTGGTTGATTTTTTGAATGAAGAATTAAGGAAAAAGCAAAAGTCGAATCCCAGATATTCGTTAAGGCAATTTGCTCGTAAACTTGGTTACGAATCGTCTTTTTTTTCAAAAATCTTGAGAGGAGTTAGTCCTGTTACGGATGATCAATTTCTTAAAATAACAAGTCAGTTTGAAATTGATAAAGAAATCAAAAGCTTATTTTATCAAGATATAGTTGAAGAGAAGCAACGTTTTGAATACTGGCACTACAAAGGGAAGACTCTTTACCCTGTTCCTAAAGAAGCCTTTACTCTCATTAACCATTGGTCTTATTTTGTGATCCTTTGTATGGTCGAGTTGGATGATTTTTTCAACAATGCCCAACAGATCGGAGTAAAACTTAATCTTTCAGAATACGAAGTTAGCTCGGCCATCGCCAATCTTATTTCTCTAAATATATTGGTTCTTTCTGAGGATGGAGAATTACGTCCCGTATCCTCGCAGCTATTGAATGAACCTCCAGCAAAGGACGATTTGGATTATAAAGAGAAGCTGAAAGATTATTTTTTTCAGGTCTTAAAAAAACAGGAAGAGATTTTAAAAAATGAACCCGTAGAAGATTTTTCATGTGGCTCTACGACTATAGCAATTGATTCAGAGTTAAAAAAAGAAATGATTTCACGTTCAAGAGAATTTCTGAAGTCTCTTGTCGTCGAAATGGAAGAAAGAAGTGTGAAAAAAGATTGTGTCATGGGAGTCACTTTAGGAGTCTTTCCTTGGGTAACGTCTAATAAATAATTCCAAATAGCCCATGTTTTAATTTTTGACCAGAGTTGGTTTCACTATCGACTCCAGCTGGTCCGCGATAAAGCGTATTTTCATTTTCAAAAAAACCGTAAGAGTTAAAACCTCCAGAGAAATCCATGTTGTTTACTCCACTGATATTGCCGTAATAATCCCCTGAGGAAAAAAATTCAAAATCCTGAAGGGTAATTCTTGTTGTTGAACAAGAGTATAGTGGGCTTACATAATTATTGTTAACGATATAGCTTGTTAAAAAATTATCCCCATAGTCCAGATTATTGCTAGCAAAAGGTATTTCAATTTGTGTGGCCGGGTTTTCTGTAGAGAGGTCCTGGAGTGAAAAGAACGAAAAGGGTGTTGGGACTGGGAGTCCAATATAATTATCGACAATTTCTTCACAAGATAAATTTTCACCAGAAGGACTTGGATCATGATTTCTCATGTTTATTTCACCGGCGATATAATTGGCCTTCCCAAAATCATTACTAGTAATGAAGGAGATTCCTGGTAGCTCAGTCGTTTGAAAATAAATTTGCGGATTCCCAACCTGTAAATCTGGAAGGATTGAATTTATTGTATAAGTTTCTTCATATATATCCGTTTCTCCATTGGAAGTGATGCCGTAAAAGCTTAAACAATACGTTCCATCGTTTGCTCCGATTGTAATTTTTGAAGTATAGGTAACACCATGACTTATGGGATCACAGCAAGTGGATGTGTTAGAAACACAATATTTGATCTCAGCATTTTGAGAGCAAGTGAGATTCACTCCTATGGGATGAGAAAGTGTGGCAGAGGAAACATCAGCAGAGCAATTATTGGGAAGAGGGCTATCGACTTGCGAAGTGACGGAAGTGTGACTTGTAGAAATGGCAAAAGGAATGGCCGGAACCTTTTTCTTGGCGGGAGTTTTTACACTTGCAATATATCTAATGGGTTCATCTTTACCAGTCGCTCCTTTAAGTTTGTTTTCTGTGGGCTCAACGTATATTTGTGTTGAAACGGATTGATCTATTTGTTGGCGTTGAAAATTGTCTCCTTGAATTGAATGATAAAAAGCGACTCCTGAGTTTTCTTCATCGGGAGGGATATCCTCGCCTTTATTGGAAAAATTATTCTGATCTATTGAAGACCTTTTAATTTTAATTACAGCTGTTGTTATCGGTTGAGTGGCCTGTCCAGGCTTGCGTGCAATTTGAACCGAGAAAGTTTTCTTCAAATCTTTCGTGTCGAGAGAAAGGATGGCGTCCACTGATCTTTTCGATCGATTAGACGGTGATTTAAAAATGTACAGTGAAGCTACAAAGATTAGTAGAGTTGAAGAAAAAAAATAGGACTCTTTTGGTAGACATATTTTCTTTTCGGAATTTTGTTTAAGGAAAATACTTTTTAAATAAATTATGGACAAAAAGTGCGTGGATGGGCGTAGACGCAGTATTTTTGCCCCAAACGTTTTTGAGAGGAGATTCTGACATAAACTAGTTTTATGTTTGCAAAAAAGCGTTTCACAATTGCGGCCCTCTTATTAATCAATCTTTCTGCTGAATCAGTTTATGCAGAAGTTCTTTCTTACTCCGGACGATTGGTCAATGCCAATGGTTCGCCAGTAGGTAGGCCCGTCAACTTGAAGGCCGAGCTCGCTTATTCCAATGCTCCGTCCACCATTTTGTGTTCGCAAGACTTTACAAATGTGGCGCTCGCGAACGGTGTCTTCCATATTAAATTGGAATTGAATTGTGGGATTCATACTCTTACTGAAGTTTTAAGAGATGTTCCTCCCGGCGAAGCCGCTGCAATTCGAATTGAAGATTCATCCCATGCAAAAGTTTATTCCTTCCAGGCGCTGCACGCAGTTCCTCAAGCAGTTCTTTCTGAAACTTCCAAGCAATTATTGCAATTAGGAGCTGTGGATGGACAAGTTTTAAAATGGAATGGCACTTCGAAAAAATGGGAACCTGGTTCGGGAGGTGGAACAGGGACTGTTTCCAATGTATCAGGCACGGCTCCTCTTTCTATAATTAACGGCGCTACAACTCCCGTGATTTCAATTTCTCAATCATCTACTTCTACCGATGGTTTTTTATCTGCCTCAGACTGGAATTTATTTAATTCAAAGCAGGGAACAATTGCTGCGGGAACAGTGGGGCAATATTATCGTGGAGATAAAACGTGGCAAACGTTGCAAACAAGTGCAGTCGTAGAGAATCTCAATTTGTATTTTACGAATCAAAGAGTTCTCGATGCTACCCTTGGAGGTCTTCTACCTAGTGTCGTTGCCATTACAAATGGCGATTCAGTTATAGGAGCTTTTTCAAAAGCGCAGGGGCAAATTGATAGTCTTGCAAGCAACGCCAATAATTTTTTAATTAAAAATTCTCTTGATACGGTGACTGGACAAGTGGTTGTGGATGGAGCGACTGGTGCTCTCAAAATTCAGTACACACCGGTGAATCTAGATGACGCTACCAATGTTAGTTATGTTCAAAACTACGCTGATACAAAGCTTTCCAAATCAGGAGGAACTCTTACTGGAGATTTATTACTCAACACGGCCGTTAAATTTAAAGATAGTGGTGCAAACACTGCAACACTCAAGGCCCCTAATTCTATTACGGCTTCTTATGTTTTGACTTTACCGACATCTGTAGGAGGCAACAATCAAGTACTCACAACGGATGCCTCAGGGAATTTGTCCTGGACCAGTCCCGCAACATCAACTCCGCCCTCAGGTGCAGCAGGAGGCGATTTAAGCGGAACCTATCCAAATCCGAGTTTAAAAAATGGAGTGATTGCAGACGCCCATATTGCGACAACTTTGTCTCAGTCTAAAATTACCAACCTCACTGCAGATCTGTCCGCAAAGCAAAATGTCTCAAGTTTACCGGCAGATGTTCGCGCCATTTTATTAACGGGATTTTCAACAGCTTCAAGTGCAGTTGTGACGGCTGCCGATTCCATTTTAAGTGCGTTTGGAAAACTGCAGGCTCAATTATCATCGCAAGCAACTTCGTTAACTTCTAAAGCAGATCAAACAAACGTCACGCAAACAATTACTGCGGCTTCGATTACTGGTCTCTCTGCACCTGTAGCAGGGACAGATGCGACAAATAAAACTTACGTTGATACTCAAATCGCAGGAGCAAGCAATCAATGGTCAATAAATGGCGCCAACGTATAACGCCCTAGCGGTAATGTGGGAATTGGAACGAACGCACCTTGGTTTGCATTGGATATTCAAAATACAGTTTTGGCCGGAGAACTTGGAATAGGGATACAAAATTATGGGGCCACTGGCTGGTCAAGACAGACGATCATCAATGACTGGGCGAATAGTATTGAGATGAGAATGTCTGGTTCAAATGCAGCAGGCACAACCTACGGAATAACAAACAAAAATTTAGCGCAATTAAGTGCGAGCGGAGCAGATAATTTCGCTATAGGTACAGATTTTGGGCCTATTATTTTTGGAACTAATTCTCTTGAGCGCGTAAGAATTACTCCTACTGGGAATGTGGGAATTGGAACAACGACTCCGACCAGACAATTGTCCATTTATAATGTGTATGAAGATTCGGAAGCGCGCTTTGGCGACTATCTTTATCTTTCTTGTACTTCAGGTGGAGCTCCCTCTATCAGTTTTAACGGGTATTATGACGGAACATCAGGAGGAAATTATAGGTATGGAGAAAACAGTGTAAACCGACATGCTGCCATGATTGAATACGATCCCATCGGTGGAAATTTAAGTTTTCAGAACAGCGGAGTGACAGGAAACGCAAACGCTAATATTTCATATCTTGCGCGAATGAATATAACCGCAAATGGCAGAGTGGGAATAGGGACGATGACTCCATATTATAATTTACATGTAATAGGAAACGCAGGACTAAGCACCGGTACGGCATGGATAAATGCTTCAGATTCACGTCTTAAAGATACTCATGGCAACTATCAATATGGATTGAATGAAGTTTTAAGACTGCGCCCTATCCGTTACAGCTATAAAAAAGATAATCCCTTAGGATTGCCTTCAGATTTTTCTAAAACAGGATTTATCGCTCAAGAGGTTCAAAAAATCATTCCGGATGCAGTGACGACTCGTTCAGATGGTTATCTTGAATTGAATGTTGATCCCATTCATTGGGCAGTGGTAAATGCCATCAAAGATCTTTATAAGCAATATATTCTGCCTTTCCAGAATAATTTCAAAGGGCAGAACCATAAGATTGATTCTCTTGAAGACCAGGTAAAAAAGTTAAATGAAGAAAATAAAGAATTAAAGAATGCTATTTGCGAATTAAATGCGAAGGCCAAGATCTGCCAGGTAAAATAAAAAAAAAGCCCCTTTCGGGGCTTGTTCTTATTTTAAGCTGAGAGATTTCATTTTTATTTTATTTTGGATTTTTCCAAAAGTAATGATGACATTTCTTCCTGAGTAAGGGATGTCTCCAACGAGAAGCTTACGATCTTCTACATAAGTTGTGACATTCAAAATATTGAAAAGAATCACTCTCTTTTTTACTTCTTGACCGTTGTCCATAGTATCGATGTCATTCTGATTCAGAAGATTTAATTTTGAAATTTCGATATCTGCAGTGTTGGAAACATTGTTGTTGATCATTGTCGAAGAGAATTTAGCGTTATTGTCTGTATTAATAATCGCCACTTCAAATCGGTTAGCTTTAGAATCGCTTTCAATAATATCAAGTCTTGTTTTAATTGAAGAAGTTTTCACGTCGAAATATTGAACTTCTGCACCTGTAAATGGATTCACGTCTTTCCAGGCACGCCCTTTATTTCCGTTTTCATCTGTTACCAACATACAAACTTTCAATGTCTCATCAACGCTGAAAGTGATTTTTGATTCTGTTTCTTTAGCTGTTAATTTATTCAGCGTAATACCGTACTGTCCGAAATGGTCCAGTTGCGGGGTCGAGCAGCCAGCGTTTAAAAAAGGCGGAAAAATTTCGATTTTGTTGATAGTCGAAGCTTGAATGGTTGCCGAAAAAATCCCAGTAAGAATAGCTAAAGATAATAACCCTTTCATAAAATCTCCCAAAAAGTAATTTCAGGCTTCCTTTTAACAAGTTCCCCTAACGAGGGGAAGCAAATCGTGAATTTGTATAATAATTTCAGGTCATGGGCCTTAGCCGCACATTTTTGGGTTAAGCCTCCTGTTTTTAACAAGAGGCCCCCGTCTAGATTAGAGATATTTTTCGATATTTTTGAAGTTGTCGCTGATACATGAAGAGTATGAACCGTTCATTTTAGAGCCCATTAACTTACATTCTTTCAATTCAGCAGGAATAACGTATTCAATTTTTTTGAAGTTGTTGCTGATACAGTCTTCAAAAGATTTTGAAACCGAGTGCTTGTTAAGTGAGTTACAAAGACTCAAGTCAGTCCCTAATTTATCTTCGATTTTTTTGAAGTTGAAGTTAACGCAAGATTTATATCCAGCACCTACGGCAGAAGAGCCAGTGTAGCAGAAATCGAGTTGGCTTGCTTGTGCTGAAAATCCAATTGTGAATAGACCAAGAATGATTGCTTTTTTCATAACGTCTCCTAATATGTGTTATTTGATGGAGCGTTTTTATGAGCTTTAAACTAGAAAGTAGAGTAAAAATTACATGCCCCCTAAAATATTGTCCCCGATAAGAAGAAAGCGATTGGCTTGTCTCAGTTGATACAAATCTGTGGATTTTTTTCATCTTTTAAAATAATTCTAACCAATTATCGCAAATTAATGTTAATCAACACCGTTATGGAAACTGAAAATACACAACGAGATATTACCCGCGAAATTGCTGATTCTATCACGCTGTTTTTGACTAATTCGCGTTTTAGCTTGAGATATATCGAAGACAAAACAGGTGTCTCGAAATCCTATATTTCAAGAATTCAAAATAACGAGATCCCGTCGGACAAAATTGATATCCTTAAAATTTACTTAATTCTGAAAATCATTTTAGGCGCTGAAGAATCAAAAATATTTTTGTTAAACTCAGAGCTAAAAGATCGCTTTGTTAAAAACGTAGCGATACCTTTCAATATATTAGAAACTTCAAAATTTATTAATCAAGAAGAGATTATTTTTTTGAACAAAGAAAATTATGTGGTGTTCTCTATGGCCGCCAATAAAGGTGGAACTAATATTGAAAAACTCTACCGCGCTTTAGGTGAAGCCAGTGTGAGCGCTATAGAGATGTTAAAGAGCTATGAAATCATTTCACTTAAAGACGGTGACGTTACAATAAGCGATCAATACCTGGCAGGAATGAAAAGCGTAAGTTTGACGAGTACTCAATGCAAGAAGGCCATTCCGTACCTCGTAAATTTTTATAAACCGCAGAACAAACACACCGGGACCAATTCAGTTTTTACAATTGGTCAAAATGTGAACGAACAATTTTTAAGAAACTCGCGATATAAACTCTTAAAGATCGTGAATGAAATTTTTGAAGAGTCTAAGCTAGAGGCCAATCACGGAGAAATTCCTTTCTTCTTAGCTGGGACGATGGATACTTTTATAAATGTAAATGAAATGAGGAATATTCAATGAAAGTAATCGTTATACTGGTAAGCTTACTAACAATAACTAATGTTTTTGCAGAAAATATCTCATCAAAAGAATTGAAACAAATTGACGTTGTGAGTGCCAATGAAATTCACGCCAACGATGTCTACGGCATAAAAACTTTTAATGATGAGTTGATTCGAGTTGATGATCAAAGAGCAATTCAATTAGGAGACACTGAGCATCTTGGTGGATACGAATTGCGATTGATCGATAAAGTGATTCTAAAAAATCCCATTAAAAAGATAGAAAAAGATGTTAGAGCAACTCGTCGTCGTAAAGGGAATGGGTCAGGCGGCTCACACTAAGTATTTCTTTAAACTTAAAAACGGAGTTCTTCCATGAAAGCAGTAGTCATTTTGGCCTTAGTTTTAATTTCTTCTTTTGCTCTGGCGAAATGCCCGGACATTGCCAATTCACGCTTGAATGAGGACCAGATCGCCGTTAAAAGCCTGCTCACATCAGCTTACAAGCTTCAGTCTGGAGAAGGGGAAGGAAGCAACCTTTCGGAATACACTGAATTGTTAAAATCAAAATTCACGTACGCTTCTGAATCTCTCAACAACGCTGAAGTAGCAGCGCTTCTGATCGGTCAGGATAACAACAATAAGATTTGCCCTGATTCGACTTACGTCAGTTCTGAAACTTTGATGAGTTTAATGTCAACGAAGATCATCGACACCTATTATGGTTGTGGGTGTGAAGAGTAGTCACGACTCCACTAAATTTCTCTGGAACAATCTGCGGAAAGCACTTCGTTAATTTTTCCATACTTAATCATCTGAACAGTGCAAACCCATTTTGAATTATCGGTTTGCGTATCAGAGCATTTTCTCGTTTGATATTTTGTGTAGGCTACATAACCCATTCCACTGTATTCCAGACATTTTTTCCCAGGAAGTTTTAGATAAAGCTGGTAAGCCTCATCGCCATTAATTGTCTGAATTTCTCCTGCCATTAAAGACCCCGATAGACTTAACATCAGTAAACTCAAACTCATTAGTTTCTTCATATGATCTCCCATTGGTTTTGAGAAATGATAGCATCGGGGAAAATGGAGAGGGGAAAGGATGAAAAAATTTCATATTGTTTAGGGCAATCAGTGCGCAACTATTGATTCCCGCATCTGATTTAAATAAAAACTTTTTTCAAGAGAGTCTCTGTCCCAGCCTCCTAAATCACAAGCGGCCCGATAGGTAGATTCAAAAAAATCCATAATAAGTTTTTCTGGATTGGCAGATTTTAAAACCTCTGAGTACGGCAAAATATATTCTTTCAAGGTATCGTGATAGAAAGCTCCCTCCGGCAGCGAGGGCGCGCGATTAAAACCCGTGGGCTCCGGATAGGCATAGCTATAAAAAGCAGCATGAGGATAGAGTTCATTGCCAGGCCAGAAACCACAACTGCTGACTTCATTCGAGTAAGCTTCTTTAGCGACTAGATCAGGCAAATGAGGAACGCCCCCTGGATGTTCGGGCGCGGCCCTGCCGGAAAAGCGGGTCAGGGCAAGATCAAAGCTTCCCCAGAAGAAATGCACCGGGCTCGACTTGCCTATAAAATTTGAGCGAAAAAGCGTCATGACATTACTAGCGCGCACGAGGATCTGCCAGGCGTGAAGGGCGTGCTTCTGAACATAGGTTCTGTGAATAGTGTCTTTATCAAAAGGCATGTTGTCTGCGAGTTCATTAGGATGAGGATCGATGTGAGCATAGATGTCCAGCTTGTTTAAGGCATTCAAAAATCGCTGGTAAAAAGAGGCCACGCTTTCATTTTTTAATTCAAAAGAAGTCTGGCGCTGATCACTTGTTAAAAAGATGAGTTTATTGTCGATAAAATCAAACTCGACGCTGAAGTTGCGATCGCCATCGGGCACGGCCATCGTCGATATCCCGCGAGGGGTAATATAAAGTGCGCTATGCCAGGAATGATTAGTGCAGGGATATTTGTTAAGTTTTAATTTTCCTACGATCTGACACCATCGATGAAGTGTTTCATAAGTGTTTTTCCATTGATGATACTCGAGTGCCGGCCAGGAGTGATGTTTCATTTTAGGCATAATTCCCCACTTGGTGAAAATAATTCACAAGCCAAGATAGGGGGCATGATAAAAATATTCAAAGATATTTAATCAATACATTTTAAAGTGAAAAAGAATATCAGTGACGTGCGCGCAGCTACTCTTTGATTGGGGCATACCAACAATGCGGGCGTGTCCCGATAATATCTCCGGAGAGTTCACTGCAAACACCCTTTTCAGCATTCACGCCATCGAAAACTTCAGGTGATTTTGTACAAAGAGTCCCGGCAAGCATCGTATCTAAACGACATTGGGAACCAGGATGTTCTTGATTTGTTTTCTCTACAACTTTTGGATCGAAAGTTCCAAGATTTGGGGATTCGTCCTCGTGACGAGCGGCCGCAACTAATTTTGTCACATCGAGGGCCGCATAAAGAGTGCGTTCACATAAGGCAATTTCTTTTGCATCAGAATAGGACTGAATACATTGTGAATGAGTTTCTGAAATTTTTTCTTTTCTTTGATTTATAATGGCTTCGTTATTGTCGTTTTTCCACAGTCGACGCAAACATTGAAGAGGGGCAAAGTAGTCTGATTGGCCCTCATCAGACGCCCACTTATTCATTCTTTCCCATTTTCTAGGCGCTCCACCCATATGATGACCAATTTCATGACAGACGACCAAAGCAAGACCATCATAGGTCATAAGCGGATGTCTTACAATTCCACCAAGTACCCGAACAGTCATTGTTCCAGGATACACTTGAAGAGCGTAAGCATTTACAATATTGCTATTGTATTTCCCAGAAATAGAAAGGCGTTTGCCCATCTTTCTTGCCTCTTTTTTATATAATTTTTCAAGTTTATCCAGCAGAAGATTGAAGTCGTTTTTTGAGACATTCGACTCAACTCCGATTGGAAGTTTTGGTCCATTGCCCTCAAGAAATGAATGCGCAGAAAGGTTAAAGCTTAAGCTGATAAGGGAAAGAAACATAAAGAGGCGTGACATTATTCCATCCTTGAAACTTGTTCTAGTCAGGATAGGAAAATATTTTCGATATGGAAACTTTCAGTTGTTGCCTGAAACACGAAATAACAAGAAGACTGTTGTTAATTTTTTAATTCACAACACAACACTATTTACGCACACATCTTTATGGCCCCAGACTCACTTTGACGAAGCTATTTTAATTTGAAATTCTTTTAAAGAAGTTTTTTCATTGTCTTAATCAAGGAGCTCGTATGTTAACAAACCTATTTTCTAAAATTGCCATCGCTCTACTTTTGACTGGACTTACTCAAGCTTTTGCATGCCCGAACCTTGCCGGGGTTTATGAGTGTAAGGCAGGATCAAGAGTGACTGTTCGTGAAATCACCTCAACTGCTGAGGGCTTTATTATTAATGTCGATGGAAATGAAATGAATTATATCAATGATGGCGTTGAACGCGGAATTGATGAAACCGACTCTTACAAAGAAGCTTATTACAAATCAAATTGCACTAACGATAGCTTCGTTGTCGATTTTAGAGCGACAATTATGTATGAAGGTGCTGTTGTTGGTAAGCAAGTTTCTTCTACAACTTATAATTTGAAACAAGGTCAATTATCAATTGTTCAAAAAACAAAAATGAAAGGGATGCCACTGCCTGTTTTAAATTACTCTTGTCGAAGCTTAAACTAATTTTTCCTTAACTTGGGACTCAATATGAAATTTTTTTTATTACTGCTTAGCTTGATGACGTTGGCAATGGCCAATGCTGAAGCCTACATTCTAGAGGCAAAATCTGTTAAAGATTTAATTAGCTCAGTAGAAAAGAGCCAATTTACTTATAAAGAGCGAGGTCTTATCTTTGGTTATGCAACCATTCAAAGCTGTTTATATACAAGTAAAGACTTTATCATCTTGAAAAATTATTGTTTCCCAGTCAAAAAGTATCGCGCGAGAGGCTTCACTATTATTTCAAGAGAATATGGAATAATTGATTTGTATGAAGAAAATCTAAGTGGTGCAATTAAGCAAGACGTTCAACTGAACACCTTCCCTGATATTGCTAAAGATTATTTTAACTCACCATTTGAAAATGAAAATGTTGCCAGCTTAAATGTAGCGTTAGAGAAAATTTATTATTCATATGGTCCTGCTTGCTGGTCTACTAATTATGATTATGAAGAAAAATATCCAATCGCTAGTTGCAATAATGACCAAGTTATAAATTTCCAAGAATGGGCAGATGAAACACAAGGAATTGTTCTTGATGTTAGTGCCTGGAATGATCTTTTAGATAAAGTCGATCATGCCATTACAAAGTAAAAGAACTAAAAATGTAAAAGGCTCCTGTTCGGAGCCTTTTTTTTTTGCAGAAACTCAGAAATGATTAAGCTTGTTTTTAGAAGTTTTTTAATTGAAGACTTTTTCCCAACCACATTGCTCCTTGAGTGTGATCGTAAATATCATCACCTGTATTGGGATGAACGAGTACATCAAGATGCTTTCTGTGGTCCATTAAAAATAGAACCACCTCTGTAAAAAGCGCTCGGGAAAAATTGAGTTCAAGCATGGGAAGCGGATGGGGGCCGGCCTCACGTGGGATCACGTCACCGACAAACACGTCAGAACTGCGATTTTCAAAAACACTCAGCAAGTATTCGCGCAGGGATTCGATTTCATTTTGTTCAGTAAGCTGAAAATAAATATGAGCATCGAAGTGATGAGGAAAACCAGGGGGACGTTTTTGTGAATTGAACTTAAAATCTGCCATAATCTTTTAAGGAAAGAGAAGATTTTTCTTCATCAGTTTAATGGCGATCGCCAGAAGAATTGTTCCAAAAAATTTTCTCAGAATAATACTTCCGGTCACTCCCAGTTTTTTTTCAATGAAGCTGGACGATTTAAGAACAATATAAACAAAGACGAGGTTGAGCAAAATGCCGAAGATAATATTTATGCGGACAAATTCCGCATTCAAAGAAATGAGTGTTGTCATGGAGCCCGTTCCGGCAATTAACGGAAAGGCCAGCGGGACAATCGGAGAATTGATTTCTTCGTGAGTATCGTGACGAAAAATTTTCAGATCGAGAACCATCTCCAATCCGAGGAAGAACATAATCAAAGCACCGGCCACGGCAAATGATTGAACGTCGACGCCAAAGAGTGCAAGAATCTGTTCACCGATAAATAAAAAGGCAAAAAGCAGGATGCCTGACACGAGAGTAATTTTTCCTGCTTCGATATTGAGAAATTTTCTTTTGATGTCGATGATGAAGGGAAGTGAGCCAAGGATATCAATCACCGAAAAGAGAATCAGAGTGACTGAAAAAATATCTTTGAAATTAATCCCATTCAACAAATTAAACATTCAAATGATCCGGAGTAAAAGAAAGAGGCATCAACTCTTTAAAAGACATTGTTGTTTCTTTTCCGTTTCCGTCGCCCATGATCACTTCTAGATCTGGAGCCGCGAATTCACTCATGACCTGACGGCAAAGCCCACATGGTGGCCAGCCTTCTTTTGTATAAACATAAATTTGCTTCAGTTTCATTTTCTTTTCAGAAACTGCTTTTAAAATAGCGACTCTTTCAGCACAGATTGTTCCGCCGTAGCTTGCATTTTCAACGTTGCAGCCAGTGTAAACCGTTCCGTCTTCTGTAACGAGTGCACATCCCACCTTCGCGTGTGAATAAGGCGAGTAGGCATTTTCAGAAGCCTCTTTTGCAAGTGATCTTAACTTTGTTTTTTCCATTGAGTGTATCCTTACAGTTTGCCGAACTTTTCAATTGAGTTATTGAGAAGAGCGGTGAAATGATTCATGGCCTTCATTGCTTCGTCTTTAATATCTTCGTGTTTTAATTTTTGCTCGAGTATGCCCGCTCCCATATTGGTAATGCAGCTGATCCCACAGACTTTTAAGCCGACGTGGTTTGCAGCGATACATTCTGGAACTGTACTCATACCAACCATATCTCCGCCTAGTGTTCGGAACATTCTGATTTCGGCCGGTGTTTCATAAGTCGGACCGAGAACGCCGATGTAGACACCTTCATGAATAGGATGGCCAAGATCGAGAGACACTTGCTTCATGATCGCATTGAGTTCCGGGTTATAAGCGTGGCTCATATCTGGAAAACGCGGGCCCATTTCATTATTGTTCGGACCAATTAACGGATTTCTTCCCATCATGTTGATGTGGTCTTTAATAATTGAAAGATCGCCTGGTTTATAATTCAAGTTCACACCACCAGCAGCGTTAGTGAGAATGAGCGTGTCGATGCCGAGAATGTGAAGCATGCGAACAGGGAAAACGACTTCATCCATCGGAAGACCTTCATAAGCGTGGAAGCGTCCTTGAAGAACGGCGACCTGAACACCTCTGACAGTTCCTAAAATCAGACGACCTTCATGACCTTCAACAGTTGTTTTTTTGAAGTGAGGAATATCGCTGTAAGGGATGATTGTTTTATTTTCGATTTGGTCTACAAAAACGCCAAGCCCCGAGCCGAGTACAATTCCAATTTTTGGATTCGTTGCTTTGATAGATTGAACGTATTGTGCTGCTTTACCTAATTTCTCGTACATTATTTTCTCTTTGTTTTCGCTTTTGGTTTTGTTTTTATTTTCGGGGCAAATTTAGTCTGCACTTCAATAATTAATTTCTTTTTAGAGCGCGGTTTTGTCGCCTGGATGGTTATATCTCTTTTTGTCACAGAATCAGAAATAGATTTTGCAATTTCCATCTGATTTTCGTGGCAATGGATGGTCATGAGGACATCACCTTTTTTTATTTTATCACCCAGTTTTTTATTTAAGACAATTCCGACAGCGTAATCAATGCTGTCTGAAGCTTTCTGTCTGCCACCGCCCAGGAAGACACTGTGTAAACCGAGGGCCTTGCAATCCATTTTTGTAATGAATCCATTTTTAGTGGAAAGAACATCGTAGGTTTTTTTTGTTTGAGGGAGAAGAGAGTAATCATCGATTACGCGCGCATCACCACCTTGTTCGCGGATGAGTTCACGGAATTTTTCCAGCGCAGCACCCGATTCAAGTGCAGCTTTTGCTTTAGCGATCCCTTCTTTGTGCGTTTGGGCCAGGCCAGCGAGATAAACCATTCCACCGGCAAGAGCGAGTGAAAGTTCAGTTAAATCGGCCGGACCTTTATTTTTTAACGTTTCGATACTTTCGATAATTTCCAGAGAATTTCCGATGGCAAGCCCGAGTGGTTCGTTCATATCGGTAATCATGGTCATCATATTTTTATTGAAGCGAAGACCTGTTTGGCGAATGCTCTCTGCTAATTTCTTAGCGTCAGATAATTTGGCCATGAACGCACCGTTGCCGGTTTTAATGTCCATCACAATTCCTTTCGCACCTTCAGCAAGTTTTTTACTCATGATGGAAGCTGTGATGAGAGGAATAGATTCGATCGTCGCTGTGACATCTCTTAGAGCATAGATTTTTTTATCAGCAGGAGCAATTTCTCCGGTCTGACCGATGAGAACAACTCCGCGCTCTTTGAGAAGGCGTTCAAACTCAGGAAGAGAAATATCAGTCCTAAATCCTTTGATGGCCTCGATTTTATCAACCGTTCCGCCAGTGTGACCAAGGCCGCGACCAGCAATCATCGGAACTTTAACCCCGCATGCCGCTGCGATAGGGGCGAGGATGAAAGACGCTTTATCTCCGACACCACCCGTTGAATGTTTATCGATGAAAACCTGGTCCTCAAAATCCAGAACTTTTCCAGAGTAAAGCATAGCATTTGTCAATGAAGCGGTTTCTTCTTTATCAAAACCATTGAGATAAATGGCCATGAGAAGTGCGCTCATTTGATAATCAGCTATTTCACCTTTGGTAAGACCTTCGATAAACCAGTTGATTTCTTCTTTGCTAAGTCTTTCCTTATCTCTTTTCTTTTGTATAATACTATAAGCTGTAAACGGTTGCGGCATGATGCTAACTCTCTTTTGTTACTAGTAATGAAGAGGGGTAGTTTATGCAAAAGACGCACAAAAATCAAATTAACGCAGAGTAAATCTATGAATAAAATCGTTCGCCTAAAAAAACTTTTTTCAGTTGTTCTTCTCTCGCTGACATTAATCACATTGACTCCGTCGATGACTTTTGCAGCAGACGAAACACAGAATGCAGGTTTAATTGATGATTCCATCAGAGACATGACAATTGTTCTTGGCTCTGGAGCTGTGGGCGCGATTTTAGGTCTATCGACTCTTTCTTTTGTAGAGCATCCTTCCGATCACTGGAAAAATGTGGCGATTGGCGGGGCCATTGGTATTGTCGTGGGAGTTGGAGCGGTCATTTTCAGCGCGGCTTCGCGTTCATCTACTATGGCCATCGGACAGGCGACAGTCGTGCCCATGAGTCCGGAAAAATTCGCGACGCTTTCTCGACAGGACTTTGGAAGCTTCAGAATCGCTAAACAGTTCTTCAAAGAGCCAAGTTTTGGCTACACATTTCAATTTTAATCAAATTTAACAGATTATTGTGCTCGGTCATTTAGGCAAGGAGCGCCATTGTCTTAAGTCTTTTTACGTCTTGAGTAAGCTTTGCTAGACTGAAAGGGATTTAAATTTTAAAGGACTTTTTTAATGGCTAAACAATTAATTATCAACCAGACACTCAACGAGTGTCGGGCAGCGCTCATTGAGAATGGCGAAATTCTCGACTTTCTCATGGAGCGATCACATGAACACCGCCAAGATGATTTTCGAGGCGAAACAAGAGTCAACTTTCCCTTCGTAGGCGATATCTATAAAGGAAAAGTCGTGCGCGTTCTTCCCGGAATGCAATCCGCTTTCGTCGACATTGGCTATGAAAAGGCCGCTTTTCTCTACGTCGATGATGCTTATATTCCAACGATCGAAGAGCAGAGAGAGATGGCGGAAAAAAGCCGCAAGTCTTTGGAAGACAGCCACCGTCAGGGAGAAGTCATTCCTGATGAACTTTCTACTCTAAGTGAAGCCGTTAATATGCGCTTTCGCCCTGACATCAGCATCGAATCGTTTATTAAAGAAGGCGATGAAATTCTGGTTCAGGTCGCTAAAGAGCCCATCTCTACAAAAGGCCCTCGAGTCACAAGACATATTACTTTTGCCGGAAGACATATTGTTTTCATGCCTTTCATTGAACACACTGGTGTTTCAAGAAGAATCGAATCGGAAAAAGAGCGAGAGCGTTTAAAAGAAATTCTCGAAACGATTCGTCCGGAAGGAACAGGAGTCATCGCTCGTACAGTGGCCGAAGGACAAAGTTATAAAACGCTTAAGTTCGACTACAATATGCTCGTGAAAATCTGGAAAGACGTTCAACGAAAAGCTTCGAGTGGAAGAGCTCCGCAAGTAGTTCACCAGGATTTAAGTTTCATTCAAAGAGTTCTTCGCGATATTACAGATGAAGATGTTGATGAAATTATCGTCGATACAAAAGACAATTTAAAAGAAGCTGAAAAGTTTGTTCAAAAATTTCTGCCGACGATGAAAGGCAAGTACAGACTTTACACTGAAGAATCGACTCCTATTTTTGAAAAATTTGGAATCGATCTGGAAATAGAACGCGCTATCGACAATAAAGTTTTTTTGAAATCTGGTGGCTCGCTCAATATCGATCAGACTGAAGCGCTGGTTTCTATCGACGTCAACACCGGAAAATACATCGGACGCAAAACGTTTGAAGAAACTATTCTAAAAACCAATCTTGAAGCTGTTAAAGAAATCGCTTATCAACTTCGCCTTCGCAATTGCGGTGGGATTATCATTATCGATTTCATCGATATGGAAAAAGAAGAGAACAGACAAACTGTTTATACCGCTCTTCTTGAAGCCTTGAAAAAAGATCGTGCAAAAACGAACGTGCTCCCAATATCTGGGCTCGGTCTTGTCGAAATGACGAGAAAACGTACACGCGATACTCTTTCAAGAATTATGTGCGAGCCCTGTCCTTATTGTGAAGGAACTGGCAGAGTAAAATCGACTTTAACTGTTTGTTATGAACTCATCAGAGAACTCAATAAAACGCTAGCGAAATCAAAAGGGGCAAAGGTTTTCATCTATGCTCACCCAGAAGTCACAGCGACGCTTACAAGCGAAGATTTTGATCTGATCGAGACTCTCGAAGAAGCTCATGGGAAATCAATCCAGATCCGCTCTGAGAATAATTACCATATCGAGCAATACGAAATCTTTCCGCAAGAGTACTAAGTATCACAGACCTATAAAGCTGGACTAACCTTGACGACCCTTGGGCGAACGTCTGTCGAGGTGTTGTCTCAGTGCTTTTTTCACCGCATTGGCATAAAACAAGTCTAGAGGTGAATTTATGTTTCCAATTAATGTCGTTGAAAAAGAAACTGGCATCAGCAAATACCTATTGCGCATGTGGGAAAGACGCTATTCCTTTCCTCGCCCGGAACGCGACCTAAAAGGGGAGCGCGTTTATTCCCCGCTCGATATCGAGAAACTTAAGCTTGTTAAATCTCTTATGGAAGAAGGTTACCGTCCTTCCAAGATCATTAACCAGAACCTTGAAGACCTAAAAACCCTTTTAAAGAGCTTTTCAGGAAGCGCCTCGGCCACCGTGGCTAAAAGTTATGGAACCGTGATTTTAATAACTAATCCGGAGCTGGAGCTCGATGTTCGTGCGGCCATAAAAAATCACCCAGTTAAGAGAATCATCGTTGTTTCAAGCAAGGAAGACCTCGTCAATCTAGCCCTGTAAAGAAGGGAGGCCCTCTAGACATGATCCGTTGCCTTTTGATAGGGTGGGGCATCTTTTTTTAGGGGGATTCATGAAAGTTTTAATGGCCTTAACTCTGTCGTTTCTTTGCCTTTCTTCTTTTGCAAAGTCAGTGTCTGCTGTCGATAAACTTACTTCATATTTGCCGGTTGGATTTTATGAAGGCCGCAACGATCGTGGTGAATTCTGTTCAGTTCTAGTGACTGAAGTTAACTTTCCTAAACATGATATCAGTGTCAGAGTCATGAATCCAAAAGCGGATCTTACAAAGCTCGTTGAAGAAAATTCACTAGCTGGTTACAAAGATTACAAAAGAGAGTTCGTTCAGACTGAAACGAACGTTATTGGTTCAGATGAAACTCAATATGTAGAAAGAATTTTAAGAACCGTTATGACCGGCACTAACAAGCAATACGTTGTGGTTTCATGGTCACTCGTAAGCAACCGCGATAGACAAACTGAAACAGCTGACTGCGTGGTTGATGTTCCCTAGTTAAAGAAAACATCTAAAGAAAATCTACAGAAGCCCGCTTTGAAGCGGGCTTTTTTTTGTAAAAATTACCATTTTTCACTGCACATTTTTTGAAATGCTATAGTCCGGTCATCTAAACACAAAGGAGATGACCATGAAAACTTTAGTCTTAATTCTTGCTCTTTCTACAACGTTTGCAGCTCATGCGAGAAGCATTCTATTTTTTAAGACAGTTTCTAAATGTGAAACAATTGAAAAAGTAAAAAATAAGGAAGTTCTGGTCGATATTCAAAAAGCACAAGATGGTCAGGTTCAACTCGTCATTACTTTTGAAGGACAACAAGAACAAAAAATTCAGGCAAGAGAAATACTTGCTCCTAAAATGATGGCCGGAGCTCCTGTTCGCTATGTCGGTAAGGATACCGGAACAGATAACAATGTCGTTCTTTCAGTTTCCTCTGGATCAGCACCGGTAAAAGTAGGCAAGACAGTAGGAAGAAGATCTGCTCTAACGATTGAGCATGTGATTAAAGAACTACCAATGGTCTGTGCAGCGGTTCAGGCAAAGTAATCTCATTTCATTTTGCGGGCGAGGTTTTGGGCACCCAAAACCACGGCCGCAATTCCCTGCCCGGGAAACTGAGTATCGCCTATAAGATAAAAATTCTTGTACGGCGATCTCGACTTCAAATAAGTGAGTGGATTTCTTTTTAAAGAGTGTGGAATTCCTCCCACTAATCCTCGATAGCGATGCGTGTATTTCACAAATGTTTTAGGTGAGCCTGTAAATACATTGGCCAGATCATTCCGATTCAATTGAAAGCGTTCACAGAATAAAGTCAGAATAAATTCTTCTGCGATTTTTTTTCTATCCTTGTATTCTTCGGGCGTGAGGAATTCCCAATCTTGGGGTTTTGTGTGGCAGGAAATCGTTACGGTTTGCCTGTTACCCGACCGGAGCAAATCCTCGGGATGAGAAAGGGAAACAAAAAAAGATTTGGAACCGCAGAAGGGAACCGGATCGCAGTGAATTTGAAAATAAAGTCCTTCGCGCGTTTTATCAACAGGTATAGTCATGTAAAGCATGAATGCCGACCAGCAAGCTTCAGAGGATTTCTCGCTAAAAAGTTTTTGATTAAAGAGATCATTGTGATTCCATTCAGGGAGAGTGGAAATGAGTTCTTTGCAGGTGAACGTTTCTCTATTGGTGACAACGATGAAGCCCTCTTTGCTTTTTTTTATGGAAAGGACTTTGTGTTTTAAAAAAAGATTCGAGCATTTCTTTTCTAGTGCCGTTGCGAAAGCTTTCATTCCGCCAAGGACGTAATAAGTATCGTCAGTATAAGTGAGTCCCATCGCTCCCATGAGCATGGGAGTGTCTTTCGTTTCATTCTGGGCAGTGATGAACAGGACTTCGTTGATCAAGGATTTGTACTCTTCATCGTGAATAGTCTTAAGTTGGAGAGCATCTTCGACACTTGCTAATAGAGACGGAAGAATTTTAAGGGCGCTCAAAGTTTCCGTTTTTAAAAATCTCGTCACTTCACTCCAACTCGCGAGAGGGAGTTCAGGAAAATCAGTTGAGAGTTTCCAACCATTGTGACTGACTGAAAAAATTTTATTCCAGATTTTTTCGTTATCTATACCAGGAAATTTTTCATTCAGTTCGGCAATCCATTTTTTTTCATCAGCGTAATGCCTGACTTTTTTATCGCCAAAAAGAGAAACAATGCCGGGATCAATTTTAATCAATTGCAGATCGAGATTTAATTCTTTGATTAGATTCGAGAGGGGTCTTCCTTCTTTCAGACCCGAGAGAGTTGTGGCCCCGGCATCGAAGAGAAATCCTTGTCGCTCGAAATAAGATGCGCATCCTCCGCTGAGGGCATGAGCTTCCAGCAGAGCAATGGTTTTGCCCGTGTTCTTATATTTTTGCTCCATGAGGGCGGTAAATGAAAGCCCAGCGGCCCCGGCGCCAATAACAATGGTATCGAAGTTCATGAGTTGATTATAAACGAGGACGAGAAGGGAGTTAAGGGAGTTGAGAAGAAGATAAGAGCGCGTCTAGCTTCTGTCTGATCGCCAGACGCGCTTTATAAGAGACTTAAACTTTTTTCAATGTGATAGAGAATTTTCCATTGTCCAGCTCAGTTTCATGTTCGCCTGTGGCCGAAACCTGAACCATATCTGCAGCGAGAGTTTCGCCAGTAATATAGTCTTTAAATTGTTTTGCAATGGCCGAAAGTTCATCATTAGCACAGTAGGCAACAGCGATTCTGTCACTGACGTTGAAATTCATGTCTTTTCTAGTTTTCTGAATGAAGCTGACCATTTCTCTTGCCACACCTTCGTTCAAAAGATTCTGATCAGGTTTTGTATCGATATCGATTGAAATAAATCTGTTCGACATCGCTTCCGTTCCTTCTTTCGCTTCTCTGAAAACGAGAATTTCTTCAGGTGAGAAAAGAACGCCGTCAATTCGGAGTGCTTGTTGCTCTTCAAGCTCAGTTAATTCTTTGCTTGTAAGTTTTTCAATTTGGGCCTTGAACTTGCCCATATCTTTACCGAGCTTTTTACCAAGCAATGGAAGATTTGGTTTCGCGTAAAGCTTGATGAATTTCTCTTCGTCAGTAGAGTACTCGATATTTTTAATATTGAGCTCTGAGCGAATGTATTCTGAAAGCTTGGCAATTTCATCCAGAAGTTTTTGGTCTTTATGGATGATCGTCAAACGCTTAAGCGGAGTCTTAACTTTGATCTGCACTTGATTTCTTTTTTGTCTGCCGAGAAGAATCAACTGTTGCATTCTATCCACAGCGATTTCGAGATCTTTGTTGATTAAGAAATCATTTGCTTCTGGATAATCGCAAAGGTGAACTGATTCCGCTTCCGCTGGATTCATTTTGCGAAGTTCCTGGAAGACATACTCAGAGAAGAAAGGAGAAAACGGCGCCATTGAAATGGTAAGCTCTCTGAGGGCCGTATATAAAGTTGAGTAGGCTGCGCATTTATCGTCTGTTAAACCGTCGCCCCAAAAGCGTGAGCGATTCAATCTGATGTACCAGTTTGTTAAGTCTTCAATAAAAGTGAAGAGCGCAGGAACAACATTGTAGAGGTGATACTCTTCCATTTCCTTCGCGATATTTTTCTTTAACGTTTGAAGATTTGAAATAAGCCATCTGTCGACGATGTTGTCAGATGTTTTGAAATTTTTCACGGGTGACCAGCCGTCAACTTCAGCGTACGTCTGGAAAAATTTAAATGAGTTGTACCATGGGAGAAGCGCCTTTCTGACCATGTCTTTTACGCCGGCATCAGTGAAGCGTTGTTCTTCTGCTTTCACGAGTCCTGAGTTGATCAGATACAATCTCAGCGCGTCTGCGCCGAATGTTTCCATGAGTTCATCTGGAGCTGTGTAGTTCTTCAGACGCTTCGACATTTTCTTTCCATCTTCGGCCATAACGATACCGTTGACGATAACGTTTTTGAACGCAGGTTTGTCGAAGAGAGCAGTTGAGAGAACAGTCAGCGTATAAAACCAACCGCGAGTCTGATCCAGACCTTCGGCGATGAATTCGGCAGGAAAACCTTGTTCGAACAATTCTTTATTTTCGAAAGGGTAGTGCAGTTGAGCGTAAGGCATAGAGCCCGATTCAAACCAGCAGTCCAGAACTTCAGGAATTCTTCTGTATGTTCCGTCTTCACCTGTGTGAGTGAACGTCAGGTGATCGACATTTTCTTTGTGAAGGTCTGTGACTTTCACGCCCGTGCGCTTGAAAAGTTCATCGATAGAACCGATGCAAACTTTGTTGCCTGTTTTATCATTGATCCAGATTGGAATAGGTGTACCCCAAACTCTGTTTCTTGAAATAGACCAGTCACGCGAACCTTCAAGCCATTTTCCGAAACGACCTTCTTTGATGTGTGAAGGAGTCCAGTTAATTTGCTCGTTTGATTTTATCAAGCGATCTTTAATCTCTTCAACTTTAACGTACCATGAAGGAATCGCTTTATAGATTAGGGGAGTGTCAGAGCGGGGACAGAATGGGTAACTGTGAACGAGAACACTTTGCTCATAAAGTTTTCCTTCGTCCTTTAATCTTTTGATGATGTCTTTATCGGCCGTCTTCACGTGAACGCCCGCCCAGTCAAAAACTTCTGACGTAAATTTTCCAGCGTCGTCGACAGGACATTCAATAGCTCCAATGCCAGCTTCTTTCATGACCCTGTTATCGTCTTCACCGAAAGCAGGGGCGATATGAACAATCCCTGTACCGTCAGATGTTGTGACGTAGTTGTCATTTAAAACAACGAAAGCACCAAGCGCTTCATCTTTTTTAAAGAACGGGAAGAGTGGTTCATAGCGAAGACCTTTCAGTTGAGCGCCTGTGTATGATTCCAGCACTTCGAAATTTTTCTTCTTTGAATAAGCTTCCAGTCTGTCTTTGGCGATAATGAATTTGATGTCTTTGTCTTTATCGTGAACTTTCACATACTCAATCTCAGGGCCCATACAGAGCGCGAGGTTAGAAGGAAGGGTCCATGGAGTTGTCGTCCAGGCAGCGATGTAGAAATCCTGATCTTTAACTTTGAAGAGCACAGTGATCGCAGGATCTTGGACATCCTGATAGTTTGATGAAGCTTCAAAATTTGAAAGAACTGTTCCAAGTGCTGTCGAGAAAGGAACAACTTTTGTTCCTTGATAAATGAGATTCTTATTCCACAGTTCGCTGATAACCCACCAAACCGATTCCATGAAATTAGCATCCATCGTTTTGTAGTCATTTTTAAAATCAACCCAGCGACCGATTCTTGTGATCGTGCGTTCCCATTCACTCGTGTAACGTTGAACGATTGAACGACATTCATCGTTGTAACCTTTCACGCCAAATTGCTTGACGGCGTCTTGAGCAGACATGCCGAGCTTCTTATCGATTTCATGTTCGATCGGAAGACCGTGGCAGTCCCATCCAAAACGTCTTTCAACGTAGCGTCCTTTCATTGTGAAGTAGCGAGGAACGATATCCTTCAATGTCGAAGCGAGAAGGTGTCCGTGGTGAGGGAGTCCTGTCGCAAAAGGAGGACCATCATAAAAAATGTATGGTTTCTTTCCTTTGGTGTTTTCCAAAGTCTTTTGAAAAATCTTATTTGCTTTCCAAAAATCCAGAATTTTGTGTTCAGTTTTTACGAATGAAAAAGAGGTATTTTCTGATTCATTTAGTTCAGTATTTTGAACATTTGACACGTGACGGCTCCTTCTTTGTGATCACAAGCGGAAATATTAGCACTAAGCCCCCGAAATGAACAGGGAGAAGCTTCATTTCAGAAGGGAGAATGCCGAATAAAGCAGTATGAAAATGATCGCAATCTTATTTATGTTGGCACTGAGTTCCTTGGGCGTTGCTCAAGAAGCCGCCAATGAGGAAAAAGCGCCTGTCATTTTTAAAGATCAATCTCGATCGTCGACTAAATGGGGTGATGTCAGTCTCGACCCTTTCTTATCTTTCAAAGATTGGAAGGAGCAAACTGATGAAAAAGCCCTTGCTCCGGAATGGGAAAGCATAGTTCGCGAGCGAAACAATCGAGAAATTGTCGGACGCTTCTTTCAGTGTGTTGGCATTTGTCGTGTCGATCGAGGTCAAAGTTTTTTTAATCCCGGCTTTCGCTCTTCACTTTATGAAGGCGACGAAATTCAGACGATCGGCGATTCATACGCCTGGATTTTTTTATTTGATGGAACCATGATCAGACTTTCTCCAGAGTCATCCATCAATCTCAACGAATTCAACATTGGCGTGAAAGAAAATTTTATTTCAGCTCGCGTGAATGCGGGAAATATTCTCTGGCTGTCGCGTGCCGAAGCTTTGTTTGAAGAGCAGAATAATCGCGAAACAGAAGTTTTATTTTTTCCTCTTGCGCTTTATGAAGCTAATCCCATTCCAGATAAAAAACCTTATGATGAAAATGCATTGATTGAGTTAGTGGAAGAGAGAATGACCACGTTAAATCAATACAAGAATCTCAATGGATTGATTGAAAAAAATAATAAAATCACCAAAGGCAAACCCACTTATGCTTTCATCGTCGTGCCCAACATGACTTTGATGGGATATAACCCGAGCGTCGAAATTGTCAGCCTTCTCGGGGGAAAAACGTATTTTAAAAAGCGTTCTCCTGAAACGTTGGGACTTAAAAAAGGGATGGACGAAGAAGATCTTTTTTTACAGATCAGAGGATTCGAAAATAAGGATCTGGCCAAAGTGCAAAGTGATGAATGGCTGATGATGGATGAAAAGGGACGCAATTACGCCAAAGCGACCGAGAATTTAAATTGGCTGACCATGGGGGAATTTATAACGAAAAGAATTCCAAGTTTGATGGTGGCCCGTGAACTCATGCTTGAAAAATACTCTGAATTTGCATTCAAAGAAACATATGATCCTTACGCTCTCGCCACACAAAATGGATATCGTCTTTGGGGCAGTTTGAAACAACCGGAAACGGCCGATGCTAAAAAATCCGATCTCGAGATGAGACTGGATTTCCTCAAAGAATACTTTCGAAGAATAGAAACCACCAATTTGACCGTTTCTTCACATTTCAGCGACCGTTTGAAAGAGAGAGGGGAAGCGTTGAGAACAATGGATTATGGTAGTTATTTCTTTATTAAAGCACTCGACAAGTATTATTCTTTTGAAGAATATACAGATGAAAAAGAAAGCGGCGAAACTTTAAACTCAACAACAAAATCTTTGTGGAAACGAATGCATGGTATCCGATAAAAAATGGACTCTCATTCTCGGGAGTCAAAGCCCGAGACGAAAAGAACTCTTATCCTGGTTAAATGTTCCCTTTAAAATTGTCACGGCTGATCTCGATGAAATTTCTCATGAGACAGATCCGGTGGAAGTTGCAGTTGATCTTGCTGCCCAAAAAGCGCATGCCGTTTTTGACAAAATAAGTGGTGATGAAAACGCTTTTGTTGTCGCTTCAGATACGATTGTTGTCCTCGATAATAAAATTTACGGAAAACCAAAAGACAAAGAAGAAGCGAGAGTTATATTAAGTGAACTCTCAGATCGAACGCATCAAGTTGTGACTGGGGTTTGTTTTCGTTTTAAAGATTTCTCGACTGGGAAAATCCGTGAACACAAGTTTTACGATTCTACTGAAGTCACATTCAATGAGATCACAGATCAACTCATGGAAAATTATATTGCCACCGGCGATTCACTCGACAAGGCCGGAGCTTATGGCATTCAAGGACCAAGCCTGACGTTTATTTCGCGCGTGAATGGAAGTTATTCCAATGTTGTTGGATTTCCTCTCGATAAAGTAGTGACTGAGCTGGGAATTATTCTTGGCGATGGTTGGAGAAAACTTTTTTGAGCCATCCACTGATAGATTTTCTCGTTTCAAAAAAATTAAAACTTCAGGTGATTGAAGAGTCAGCCAAAGGCGTGATCATCGAATTTAATGTTCAGGCGAAGCCAGCGGCTCGCGTGGAAAAAATTTTTGTCAATGAAGAGGGGGGTCTGGCCATTCAAACGAGAGCAAAGCCTGTGGACGGAGAAGCCAACCAGGCCATCATTGAAAACGTCTCAGACCTGGTTGGTGTTCCAAAATATCAAGTAGAAATTCTTCGCGGTGATAAATCAAAAAATAAAAGAATAAAACTTTTGATGGAAATCACCGCAAAAAAAACAGTCGATTATTACAAAGAAAAAATATCGGCAAAACTTGAAGACTAACGAGCTTTAAGGCCCATTGGCTTCATGCTGACATTTTTCTTCACCGAACGAGTAGGCCTTAAGCTCAGTGGCTTAACTGCGTTTCCTCGGCGCTCTTCTAATTTAGAGCACATCTTTGACTGGTGATTGTTATTGTTTTCGTTATTAGCAAGAAGTGAATTTTGGTTTTCAGTAGTCGTTGTAGTGGTCATAGTCTGCCTCATTTTTTAAAGTTTTTGGTTGTGATTCAGTTGTTGTTTTAAGCTTGCTCGGATTTCTTCCTTGCGCTTAATTCGGGCAACTCTTCCCAGCCATTAACAATGAGACGACTCTCGATTGCATGCGGTTTTGGTGAAAAGCTACCTTTTATTTAAAGGTGTTTTCAATACGTTTCCCTCCAAAGATCATCCGACTGATTTGTTAGGTCATATCGGCATGAAAATTAAAAACCTTGAGTGTATTGTAGCATGGAGTGAGATTTTAATCTACAGGGGGGAAGGGGGCAAAGATTGACTGTTTTCCCCGTGTTGTAAATCATTGAAATGTAGGGCATCCTAACATCTAAGACATGTAGAATTTATCTCATTAAGGATGCTTTTATGAAGAGGCGCTGCCCACTCTTTGCCCTGGTGTTATTTTCTTTAGCTTTTAGCTCTTGTTCATTCAATCAAATTGCTGTCAATTCATCTTCAGGCCTTCTCCTCGAAGCGAGCACTACTGCCGAGACTGAAAGCAACTTTGAATTGTTCAAAACGGCGGTTCCAGGCAACCTCCTTCTGATGGAAAGTCTGCTTTCACAATCCTCTGATAATAAAGATCTTCTCGCTTCACTGGCCAAAGGATATGCGGGCTATGCTTTTGCGGTCAATGAACAGGATATGCTGAATGAAGAATGGGGAGAGTTGAAAACAGAGGCCGGAAAAAACCAAGCTTTGTTTAATTACACTCGCTCTCTTAACTTCGGACTTCGCTATTTAAAATTATCTCAAATAGATTTTAATGATCTCATCGGAAAGATGAATGAGCCTCAGGGGATCACGCATCTTCTCGATAAGCGTTTGAGCGATGATAAACGCGATCTTGAATTAGTTCTCTTTACGGCTCAGTCTCTGGCCGCTTTAATTAACCTGCAAAAAGATAATATTTCTCTCGTGGCTCAACTTCCGGTTGCGAAGTCGATGTTTGACTGGGTCTGCATGAAAGATCCGAAGATCAACTACGGCATGTGTGATATTTTCTATGCGGCCTACGAAGCTGGTAGACCAAAAATGCTAGGTGGTAATCCGGAGAAAGGAAAAGAAATTTTCCAGAGGGCCATTGCAAATCATCCTCACAATTGGTTGATCAGAGCAAGTTACCTGCAGTATTATCTCATTCCTCAAAACGATAAAGAAGGATTTGAACAGCAACTGGCTTTTTTAAAAGAGCGCGATGAAGCTTTCAATAAATTTCATGTGTACTCAGCTGACCCTGCTCAGAAAGAAGCAGAGTGGAGCAGAGAACCTCGCTTGAGATTTTTCCAGGCGATTGCTTTGAAGAGAATGGATTTAATGAATAAATATCAGAAACAATTTTTTTAATAGATAGTTCAAAGGAAAATTTATGAAATCAACGTTACTCGCTTTATCACTCTTTTGCTCACTCAGTGCTTCTGCTGCCACAATTAAAGTCGGTGTTCTCGTTCCAGAGGGAACAGGCTGGGCAAAAATCATCAAGAAAATGACGACAGAAATTAAAGAAGCGACAAAAGGTAATGTCGAACTGAAGGTTTACTACGGCGGCTCTCAAGGTGATGAGCAGGACGTTCTCAGAAAAATCAGAATTGGTCAGCTTCAAGGCGGTATCTTCACTGGAAAAACTTTGGGAGATATCAATGGCGATATTCGTGTAATGGAAATTCCTTTCACTTTCAACAACAACAGAGAAAAAGCTCTTAAGACTCTGCAGAACTTAACACCGTTCTTTGCTTCAAATTTTGAAAAGAAAGGTTTTAAAAATCTGGCGACTTTTGAAATCGGTCAGATCTATCTTGTTTCTCAAAAGAAAGTCACTAATCTCGATTCAATCAAATCGCTGAAGATCTGGTCTTGGGAAGGCGATCCAATCGTTAACACTCTTTTTGAATCAATGAAATTAATCGGTGTTCCACTTGCTCTTCCAGACGTTCTTTCTTCGCTTACTACCGGAGTTATTGATGCTGCTTACGCTCCTGGGATTGGTATCATTTCACTTCAGTGGAATACAAAAGTTAAATATGTAGTAGATTTCCCAATTGGATATTCTGTCGGTTCGTTTGTTGTCACAGAAAAAGCATGGAAAGAGGTTTCTCCAGCTGATCAAAAGTTAGTTTTGGATATCTCTAAAAAATACGAAAACGAAATTAACAATACAAACACAAAAGACAATGCTGATGCTTTCAACAGTATGAAAGCTCAGAAAATTGAATTCATTAAATTTAGTGATTCAGATGTTAAAGTCGCTCAAGGTTACAGACAGGACATCATAAAAAAACTTAAAGGGAAATTATTCTCTGATGAAGCATTGAAAAAACTTGATGCTGAACTTGCCAAGAAATAAGGAGTTCGTCTGTGGGATTGATTCGTAAAATTGATTGGGCAGTTGAAAAGTTTTCTTCTGTGCTTCTTGTTGCAAGTATTCTTGCCATTCTGTTTTGCAGTTCTCTAAGTATTATACTCAGATGGTTTCAGATTAATCTGACCTGGATTGATCCTTTTGTCAGACATCTTGTTTTGGCGGGAACTTTTTTGGGGGGTGTCGTTGCGACCGGGAGAGGAAATCATATCGGGATTGATCTCATCAGTAAATTTCTAGAAGTGAAAGGAAAAGATCATGCGAAAGTTATCGTGAATCAAATTATTCTTCTGACTTCTGGAATTATCCTTATCTGGCTTATTAAATCTGGTCTTGATTTTACAAAAGTTGAAATGGAATTTAGCAAAGAAGAATTCTGGGGATTGCAAAGCGGTTATCTCGTTGCCATGATTCCAGCGGGGCTCACCCTTATCTGCATTCGTTTTTTCACGTTGTTTATTTTAACTTTTGATAAAAAAGAAGGTGCTGTATGAACGGTTGGGTCATAACAATTGCGATTTGCCTTCTCGCAAGTATCGGTGTTCCTTTATTTATTATCATGGGCCTCGGGGCGCTTGCAGCTTTTTCTTTTTCAGGAGTAGAGGTCTCGGCAGTTGCTCAGGAAATGTATAGAATTGCTTCAGCTCCAACTCTTATGACCATTCCTTTGTTCACTTTTGCAGGCTATTTGATGGCCGAAAGTCATTCACCAAAAAGATTGATGAGACTTGCCGAAACCGGACTTGGATGGATTCCTGGCGGGATTTCAATTGTCACGTTGATTGTCTGCGCTTTTTTTACAGCTTTCACTGGAGCTTCTGGTGTAACTATCATCGCTCTAGGTGGCGTTATATATCCAATTCTCTTGAAGGAAGGATATTCAGAAAAATATACTCTTGGTGCCATTTCAGCTTCTGGGTCATTAGGGTTGTTATTTCCTCCTTCGCTGCCAATCATTCTTTATGGATTAATGGCAAAAGTTGATATCGATAAACTTTTCAAAGCGGGGATAGTTCCAGGTTTTGTAATCATTCTCATTTTGTCGTTTTGGTCTGTGTACAACAGTCCTAAAAGAGAAGTGAAGCATAAATTTGTTTTGAAAAATTTCCTCGGAGCTTTAAAAGAGGCTTGGCTGGAAGCAATTCTTCCGGTTGCCGTTCTTGTTGGCATTTACGGCGGATATGTAACAGTTACTGAAGCGGCTGCGTTTACGGCCCTCTATATCTTTGTGATTGAAGTTTTTGTTTATAAGGATCTCGATCTTTTCAAAGACATTCCACGAGTCTCGATTGAAACGATGAGTTTGGTGAGTGGAATTCTTCTCGTCCTTTGTTGCGCTCTCGCTTTTACAAACTTTATGGTTGATGAAGATGTTCCTCTAAAGATTTTTGGTCTGATGAAGACTTATCTTACAAACAAATATTCATTCTTGTTCTTCCTCAATATCTTCTTGTTGGTCGTCGGATGTGTCATGGATATTTTCAGCGCGATTATCGTTGTTGTTCCATTGATTATTCCAGTGGCCCATGATTTTGGGGTGGATCCAATTCACCTTGCGGTTATCTTCCTGACGAACCTTGAAATCGGATATCTTCACCCGCCAGTGGGAATCAATTTATTTATTGCCAGCAATAGATTCAAGAAGCCTATTACTGATTTATATGCAGCTTCAATTCCTTTCCTCGTATTGTTGGTCATTGCTCTGGTGATTATCACTTATGTCCCAAGCCTGAGCCTATTTTGGTTTAACTAAAGAATGAAAAAACTTGTCTGCACATTATCTTTGACTTTCTTGTTGCCGCTGCAGTCATTTGCAGCGTCGACAAAAGAGATGAGTGAAGGCGAGGCCCTCGATCGCTACTATGACAACGTTTTTATCGGTGAAAGAAAAACGCCTAATTATTTTGGTCCATTGGATCCGAGATCAACTTTCAATTCCCAGAATGGCGAGCTTTCCCTGCTTGATGATCAATTCAAATCCAATTACCTGAATCGCGAGGTTCAGCAGGAATCGGTTGAGTTGAATCAATTTTGGGAGCGTGAAATCGTCGATAAATCCAACTGTCCCGATGTCATATTGGGGGAGAATTACGATTACATCCGTTATCTCTATCGCCTGGTTTCAATCAGCTATTTATTCGAAGCTCTTAAGCTGAGCAATAAAACGGCAAAAGAAATTTCCGCAGGTAAAAACATTTGTTCAATTTCCTTCAATGACGTTTTCGGGAAGTGTTCGCCAAAAACGGATGATATGAAGAAGTTCTATGAAAGAGCAGAGGGAAAGTTTGCTAATGATTTTTCTAAAATCTATGTGGCCCCTTTTGGAAAAAAAGAACTGGCCGATTGGTATGAAAATTTTCAGCACACAACGTCTTTGACGATAGATCCTGTTTTCGCAAGACTTCATGACTGGTGTCACGCCGAAAAGAAAAATTGTCGAGCGCTTTCTCTTGATGAAATTAAAAATGCACTTGGATCAATTTGTAAAAATGACCAGGCGATGATTCAGAACTTTTGTTCAGAAAAGGATTCGCTCTATGGCGCTTCTTATTCTGAAAAAACGACTGAGCTTATTCAGTCGTCGAATGCTTTCAACCTCATTAACCGCAGTGGGATGGGTGAGGAGTGTTTGCGAAGATTTGTAAAAGTTTTTTCTCCGAAGGAATTGAAGTATGCGGCCATTGGGCGCCTTTTTCCTTTGATTCATGCTTCACTAGTGCGCTCTGAGAATCGTTTTCCACAAGGAGAGCTGTTCCTTCCAGGTGCCTTGAAAGAATTTGATCAGAAAGGCTTGAGCGATTTCCTTGCGGCCTTAAAGCCACCTAAAGTTGAACCTAAAGTAGTCATTGTTCCAAAGCCAAAACCGAAACCTAAACCAAAGCCACCGGTCGTTGTCGCAAAAGTCGAGGCGCCGAAGCCTGAACCGGTTAAAATGGAAATTCCAGAGCCGCCGAAGCCTAAAATCTCTGAGTTTGAAAGCAGAGTGGCCGAGCTTGAGTCCAAAAAGCTGGAGAGTCTTTCAATCAATATGGATGTTTTCAGAGATGATTTTGAATTCACCCAACAAATGCTGAATGACCTGGCCGCTCCGATTAAAAAATTCCAAACGCGTGCAGCTTTAAATGATATGAAATCCTACGATAATTTGGGTTCTGCTGAAGCGCCGGTTGGTTTGATCTTTTTAAAATATTTAATCGATACAGATAATCATCAAGGCCTTTTCAATATCATTACAGTTCTCGGTGATAAATTTTTCGTCAACAATGATATCGAGAAGAAAGATAAGCCGGTTTATGTAGAGCTTCGCAACGATGCCACGACAAAAAATAAATGGCAGATCATTATTCTTCAGCCGCCAGCAAAAAACAGATTTAAAAAATCATAGTTCACAAAAATAAAAAACCCCGGATGAACACCGGGGTTTTTTATATAGGTGGGATATTTCTTACGTATTAGTTAACTGATGCTTTTAACGTTTTCTGAGCTGTTGAGCTAGAAAGGTCAAGCATAAGAAGGATACCAGAGTTTTCACCATTAGCGTCTTGTCCTACTAGAGAGATGTTACCAACGCGAGTAGAGCTTACATAGTATCTAGCAGTGATGATTGAGTTACCGATACCAAGATTTTTAAGTGGTACGAATACACCAAAAAGTTTTGGACCAACATAGAAGCTCATCCCTTTGAATTTTTCAATCGAGAAAGCAACTGCAGGTAATCTACCAGTAGCTACACCTGGAAGAGCGCGTCCACCAGGAAGAGATTGTGGATCAAGAAGTTGAAGACTTGTGTTTGCAACGTCTTTAATCGAGAGATTGATCGCCATAAGCGTTCCACCTGACAGAAGGTCAGGAGAAATTTCCAGGTACGAATTTGGATACTTTGGAATGTTGTAACGTAGACCACCGTCCAACTGAATAGCTTCGAAAACAAAAGAGATCAGAACAGAATCATTGTTCAGAGTAATAGCAGATTTCTTAACACCAGGAATTTGGATGTTAGAAGCGCTAGTACCATTACCACATGACGTTGAGAAAAGACCCAGAGTGAGAAGAGCAGACAGAACCAGAACTTTCGTTTTTGTGAAGACAGACTTCATAGATTTTCCTAAAAATCTTGTCACAAATTTTCTTACCAATTGTTTGGGCGACAGCATACGTACCACAGAAAACTTGTAAACGTTTCAACCGTAGACAAGAATAAGGGCGAAAAACACTATGATCAAGGAAAGCAAGCGTTTGAATGAAATCGAGACTTTAAAGAGTGGGCACGATCTATGAAAGTGCCCACTTTTTATGTTTTTAAGAGAGAAGACTAGAAATTCGCGTTCAAAGTTAAACTACCAGCGTGATCTTTGTTGTCACCGAAGAATCTACCGTACGCTCCTGCGAGGTTCAGGTTTTTTGAGAATGCGTATTTTGCAGTTGCATCGAGGACTGTATCTTTCTCAAGGGCTGTAGCCGTTTTGCTTGGAAGAACTTTCAAGTACCCACCACCTAGACTTGCTGTAAGCTCAGGAGTAATTGCTTTTGAAAATTTCACCATGTGCATCCATTCATCTCCGGTTTTATTTCCAATTCCAAATCCGATTGTCTTCATTTTAATTTGTGATTGGTTATGATCAGGAGAATTGTTTACTACGCTTGAAAGTGTATCGAAACCACCCGCAATCAAACCTCCGCGCTTAGTCCAAATAGATTGAGCATCCACAACAAATAAATCTAAATCTTTTGTTAAACGAAGTGCTGCTGAATGGTGATCGTTTTTATAAAGGTTAGTTCCACCGAAAAGTACGGTGTAGTAAAGTTTATAGTCAATCTCTAAAAGTTTACCTTCAAGCTGAGGAGTGAATTGCTTAATGTTGTCTAAGTCGCCAGATGGATTTGTTGTTTTCTTTGAATACCACCATCCCGTTTGCAAAGCATATTTGAAATGTGGAGTTAATCCATAATAGTTCACTGAGTACATGTCTAGATCATCGCGACCATTGTTTAATGTTCCTTCGTTTCTTTTGTCATAAATCAAAGCAAGAACATGGTAGTTGTTGAAAATTTTCAACACTTGGATTCTGTCGCGTCTGTCGTCTGAAGTTAGAAAGTTTCCTGGAGAAGAAACCGGCATACGACCAACTGAAGTCACCCAGCCATCTTTGTTGTAATCAATAACTGCGTGATCCAAATGAGTGATGTTTCCATTACCAAAACCATCTTCATTTGTGCCACCAACAGCTGTGCCTCCAAGTGCCGTTGTCCCTAATACAGCTGTTTTATGGTAGTCACCTTCCCAATTCTCACCAGCAAGGACAACACCAGTTTTGATAGTTAAATTGTCATCAGGTTTTGCATCAACATTTAATCTGAAAAATTGGCTGAACGCGCTTGTTTTATCCGGGCTCATTCCGTTTACGAAATAACCGCGTACATAAGCATCACCCGAAAAATTTACTTTTGTTTCAGCGTGCGCATTCAAACCGAAAACGGCAAGCGCCACTAATAGATATTTAGACATCATCAATCTCCTTGTATGTCTCGTGTGTGAATTAAAATTTTTAAGCCAAAAGGGTGAGTTAGTTGTCTTTTATAGTCAAGTATCTGTGCTTCCTTTGCACCGGCGCAAAATAAACATCTCAATAACTTAACTTCATTCTCGTGGAAATTAATTGAGGCAGAAATCAAAAAACGTGCACAACGGGGAAGTGGATCTTAAGTTCGGTTCACTTAGAAAAATTTCATTTCTGCCTCATTTGCTTAGTCGACTTCATGAAGAAGATTAGAAAAAATACGCAGCTTAATTTCATCAATTTAAAAAGAGCGGGCAGGCCAGCGAAAAATGATCGGGCCATCAGGCATATGGAACGGCCGAAATTTCAGAGGATGAGGTCTTTGCATCTGACAATCAAGATAAGAGAGAATAAGGCAGATATCCAGAATAAAAAAATTCTAAGAAAGCTTGCTCATGCGATTCAGAGGGCGAGGTTGAAAGGCTTAAGGGGTTTGCATTTTGCGCTTGAATAGAATCATGTTCATTTGCTGGTGGAGGCCGGCAGTCAGTCATGAAGTTCTTCATAAAGGAATGCAGTCGTTGGGAATTTCATTTGCGAAAGGAATTAATAAAATAAAGAGTAGTAATGGAGCTGTTTATAAACACAGGTATCATTTTCGGCAGATATCCACGCCACGAGATTTGAAGAATGTGATTCAATATATTTTGCAGAATCACAGAAAGCATAAAAGCTTTGTAAGCTATAATTCTCTGCAGCCCTCAATTGCTCTTGATGAAGGAAAACTTTTTAAAAGAGGAAATTTTTTATTTCATGTGAATGCAAAACTTCATCTGAATGAGCGAAGCCTGTTATACGAATGACGTTGGCCCCGGAAGCGAGGGCAGATTTTAATCCAGTGGGTGAATCTTCAAAAATGAGAGTTTTTTCAGGTGGAGATTTTAAACGCTTCATCCCTTCGATGTACGGTTCAGGATGAGGTTTTGTGAGAATTGTCTGGCCTCTTCCCATTTGTAGATCAACGAAAGAAGAAATTGAAAAACATTCGAGAGTTTTTTCGACAACAATGTCTTCACTGGCACTGACGACCGCAATCGCTTTGCCTTGTTTTTTTAAATACGTCAGAAAATCAAAGAGACCAGGTGTGATATATTGTTCTTTCTCGTGAGACGGCAATGCTTGAAAAAGCCTCAATAAATGTTGATTTTTTTCAGCAATAGCACTTTCAACTTCTGAATCGGAGAGGTCGGGACAAGTTATTTTGAGAACAGCTGTATCAGTCATCCCGTAAAATTGATCGATGCAAGCTTCCAGATCTATGTCGTAGCCGCGTGATTTAAGAACAATGACCGCTGCTTTTGCATGCAAAGGCTCTGTGTTGACGATGGTTCCATCCATGTCAAAAATCACAGCTTCGTGGTGTTGTAGCAGAGTCTTTAAGTCAGTCATTGGGTGATCCTTGCCCCATAAAAAGGCGGGTCGTTTTTTGATATGATTGTAATAGAGATACCAGGAAGTCACTATGAAAATTTTCCCGACACAAGAAACAAGCAGAATTTCAGACACCAGAAGCACTGGTGAAGGTGAGTCTGTTAAAAGAAAAGGAAAAAAGAAAGCAGCTCCGGTAAAGCCTTCTATCAGCGAAAACGAGATTCGTGAAAAACTCGCGACGCATGTTGAAACTTCCAATACTGCGAAGTCGGGCATTCTGAAAAAAAATGCTCAGAAACTCGGTGATGGATTCATGAATCCCGAGATGAAGCCAGCTGTGAAAATGGAACAATCTGCGGCGACTGCAGCTGCAACTGCCGCGACTAAAGAAGAACCGGACGCTACTCCTGAAGTTGCTTCGGGAGACGCTCATTTGTTAAAAACCGACGTCAATTTAAACGACCCGAAAGATCCTTCCACTCAGGAAAAATTGAAAACAGTTCTTTCGACTGGGGCGTTTAATTTCAATCCCAGAGAAAGAGAAACACTCGATAAAATTTTAAACGGAAATTAGACCGGAGACGTTTTTTCGACGATATCCAACAGATCCTGTAATTTTTCGACAGTTGATTTCACCACAGATTCAAGCGTTCCTTCGATCACAGCAGCGGCCGAGTGATCGTGTCCGCCTCCACCTAAAGCGCGTGCCATTTGACCTACATCGATATTGCCTGTCGAGCGCAAAGAGACTTTTATTTGCTGTCCCATTTGTTTGAACATGACAGCGATTTTGATATTGTCGAGAACGAGAAGGTGATTGATAAAAGCGTGCGTGTCTTCGGTGTCGACTTGAAATTTTTCAAGCATATCTTCAGTTAAAGTCAGCCATGCGATTTTTTCATCTTTAGTCGTATGAGCTGAGGCCAGAACTTTACCGAGCAATTTCATGAAACTTATTTTCTTAGTTCCATAAATCATATTGTAAGCGTGTGGAGGACGAACACCTGTGTCCATCAATGATCCAATCAAGCGGTGAGTGTTTCCAGTCACGGTCGGATAGCGAAAACTCGAAGTATCGATGAGGACAGCAGTGTAAAGCGGCAGCGCCATTTCTCGTGTCATCTCAACACCAAGAGAGCGGATTAAATCACCGGCCAGTTCACCGGTAGCAGCTTTGGTCGTATCAATGCAATGATTGGTCATGACATCTTTTGAACAAGGATGGTGATCAATGAAAAGCAGATTGGGCACGCCCTTGGCAATGGACTTAACGCCTTCACCGATTCTTTCCAGCGAATTTGTATCCATAACAATAAAAAGATCAACTTCAGCGTCGGGATAAAATGTTTTGTAGTCTTCAAGTGAAATGACAACATCTTGAGGGTCGAGGTATTTGTAGCGCTCGAGAAGGGCCTCTTCATTCACACAAATAGCATTCTTTCCGAGTGCGCGCATCGCCAGACAAAGGGCAATTTCGCTTCCAATGCCGTCAGCATCTGGATAAATATGTGTGCTAATCACGATATTTTCGGCTTTTTTGGTCAGGAATTGAAATCGCTCGGTGATGTTCATACTAAAGAGCCTATTCGTAATTTAATTGTCATTCTTTAAAGTTATACCAAAAATTTTTTCAATTGCTGAATCTTTTGCTACGATTTAGCGAAAATACCAAAGAAAAGAAGAAAAATTATAGAGAAGCGTGGTCCTATGGATATTGTGCCAGACATTGCGATTGATATAAAAAAATTAAGCAAATCATATCCAGGCCGGATGGCCTTGAATGAAATCAGCTTTTCAGTGAAAAAGGGAAGTGTTCATGGCTTTCTTGGCCCAAACGGCGCCGGGAAATCGACGACGATGAAAATCCTTTCCGGACTCATTCCTGAAACACAGGGCGAGTTTACCGTAAACGGCAAAGTGGGATTTCTGCCTGAACATCCTCCCGTTTATCCCAACATGACTGTGAAGGATTATCTACAATTCGTTTTCGATATTTATTCTCCTGATAAGAAAAACACGAATGCCGTTTGTGACGTCATGGAGAAGACTGGGCTCTCTTCTGTTCAGGATAGATTGATTGGCAATTTATCAAAAGGCTACCAACAAAGAGTGGGCATTGCTCAAGCACTAGTTCATTCGCCGGAAATTATTATTCTGGATGAACCGACTGTCGGACTCGATCCTGTGGCCATTGCTGAAATCAGAGAGCTGATCACGAAATTAAAAAAAGATCATACTATTCTTTTTTCCACTCACCAGCTTCACGACGTGGAACTTCTTTGTTCAGACATCACCTTAATCAATCACGGCAAGATTGTAGTGACAGGGCCACTGGATGAAATTCTCGAAGGATTAAAAACAAAAACGATCATCCTCGCGAAAGTGGCGCACTTTTCTGAGTCAGATAAAGCGCGTTTGTTAAAAGAATTTAAACTGGAAAAAGTTGAAGTTCAAAATGACAGCGAAAGAAATGAGTCTGCCCTTCGAATCGTCGCTCCAACTAAAAATACTCTCAAGCAGGATGTCGCGAGATTTCTGGCGACTCCGGAAATTGGGTTGTTGGAATTCGGTGAAGAAAAAATGGATCTTGAAGAAGTTTTCAAGCAGATGGTGAAATAATGTTTGTGAAAAAAATTGGAATTCTTGTCCGCAAAGAATTAAAAGATGCTTTCTTGTCTCCGCTTATCTATATCCTCGCAGGACTTTTTTGTTTTATGATGGGCTGGTTGTTTTTCAACTATCTTATTCAAGCAAAACAACTGACGACCAGAAATATGACCGACGCGGTTATTACACCAATCTTCGGCAATATTAATTTTATTTTTATTTTCCTCAGTCCGCTTTTAACGATGAGGGCTTTTGCTGAAGAGAAAAAACAATCGACATTGGATCTTCTTTTGCGTTCAGAATTGTCTGAGTTGCAGATTATCATCGCGAAATTTATTTCCAATGCTGTTCTTGTTCTTTTTCTCATTTCCTTCACTCTTATTTTTCCAATCATCCTGGCCTTGTCAGGTTACAGCGATTGGGGAGTTGTGAGCAGTGCTTATATCGGTGTCTTTCTTTCGATTTGTGCATACCTCGCCGTAGGATTATTTTGTTCGAGCCTGACTGATAATCAAATTGTGGCAAGCTTGCTGACTTTTTGTATCCTACTCGGATCTATGTTGATGGTGATTACAGTCAATGCCAGCAATAATTATCTTTTATCATTAATGATTCAATATCTGACTGTGCCTTTTCATTATGAAGGATTTATCAAAGGCCTCATTCGCTCTTATAGCTTTGTCTATTTTGCTTCCTACATGGGCTTCTTTTTCTTTTTAACTTTAAAATCGCTGCAATCGAGAAAATGGTAGAACATGAAACAGTGGTATAATCTTCTTCTTTTAGTCATTAACGTCATTCTTTATTTTGTGCTGATTGCGCTCTGGATTTCTATCCCTGATGAGCTTACTCTCGATATTGCACTTACAGTTTTCAATTTGATGCTGACTCTCGTTCTTGTCTTTATGAACAGAGAAAGGCTCAGCCTTTATTATATGAGCCAGCAGTTTAAAAAATTAACGGAGACGCTTGTTTCGGTTTTTTTAGTTTTCTGCCTTCTGGGAGTAGTTAATTATTGGGCCTACAAGCATCCGCTTCAATCCGACCTGACTGCTTATAAAATGAATTCTCTCAGTGATCAGAGCGTTTCTATCCTGCAAAAGATGAAAGGTGAGTTAAAGTTCAAGCTCTTTGCAAGAAAGCAGGAATCCATGCTGTGGATGCCGTTGATTGAATTTTATCGGGCCATCAAAAGCGATATTGTCATTGAGAAAGTAGATATTGATGTACGACCAGATCTCGTGGCGGATTATCATATTACAGATGCGGCCACTCTCGTTTTGGAATACAACGGCAAAAGACAATACGTCACAGAAAGAGATGAATTGAACATCACCAATGGACTCATCAAAATATCGCGTTCGAGTGATCCTGTGGTGTATTTCATCCAAGGTCATGGTGAAGCCGATATTACATCTCCTGAAAACGACGGATTGAAATTTATTTTTGAAGCGATTAAAAATTCGGCAGTAGACGTGAGACCTCTCAGTCTTGCTTCGACTCAGGAAATTCCTTTTGATGCCAAGACAGTGATACTCTGGGGACCTAAAACGGCGTTGCAACCCAACGAACTAAAAGTGCTTGAGCGTTTTTTAGAAAGAAAAGGGAACCTTCTCATAGCTCTTGATCCTGATTTGAACCAGGATATGAATCCTGATTTGAGAGCGCTCCTTCGCAAGTATCGCTTGAACGTTAGAAATGATCTGGTCATTGATCAAAAAAGTTTTGTCAATGGCTCAAATGGCTCTATACCACTTGTTGAAACATTTAATAAAGAACAGGCCATTACTCAAAAATTTAAAGGCCAGGTCTTTTTTCCTTTAACGGCTTCAATTGAAGAAGTTCCTGAACAACTTTCACAGGAAAAGGGAAAAGTTTCTATGCTGGCAAGCTCTTCCATTTTTCCGGAATCATGGGGAGAAACAAATATCAAGGAACTCGCAGAACAAAAAGTTCGCTACAATGCGGGCGTGGATCATCCGGGACCTTTGAATCTCTTTGCTTCGTATGAAAGTGAAAAAAATAAGATTGTTGCATTCGGGAATTCGCAATTTGTTCTGAACGCTTATCTTAAGTTCGGAAAGAATTACGCCTTGTTTTTAAATTCGTTGTCGTGGCTAGTGGATGAAGACAGGTTGATTTCGTTTAATCTTCCTATTGTGCAAAATGAGCCCGTATTTATTTCTCAGCAGCAGATGGGGATTGTTTTTTATTTCTCTGTCTTGTTTTCGCCCCTTATTTTAATAGGACTAAGCATATTCATGTACCGTCGTAGAAGAGATAAATAATCATGAAGAAAAATAAAAATCTCATTTTGTTTCTGGTGCTGGTTGCTGCTATTGCCGTGACCTACTGGTTTGAAGAGCGCGGCAATCAGAATGCTATTATGAGTGAAGCCCGCAAAACTGAAATTCTGAATGCTGAAAAGCTTGGGGAATTAAAATCGGTCAAAGGCATTAAGATTGATTTCGTTAAAAAAGGGGACAAGTACTTTGCTCGCGAAAACGGCTTGCTCTTATCGACACCCAGACTGGAAGAGTTTTTCAAAATTCTTTCTGGCGTAAAAGTAAAATCATTTCTGAAAGAAGAAGATATCGCAAAAGTCGGCAGAAGTTTTTATATTCCCGATGATTCGCTTTCCTTAACTTTTACCTTTGAAAAAGGGGCGATCAGTTTTACTCTCGGAAAAAAACTGGATTTCGATCAAACTTTTTACATGGAAGTTGAGAAAGAAGGAAAAAAACAAATTGTTATTGCTGAAGATCAATCACCTGATCCAGGTGTTTATCAAAACGACAAAGATTATCAGCGCTCTGAAGCCAAGTATAAGAGGCTGCAGATTATCTTTATGCTGACCAATCTTTATTTCTACGACACTCGCGTTTTTAAAGACATGTATACGGATGCAAAGGCCATTAACTTTGAAGAAATCACCATTTCTACTTTTAGAAATAAACGTTATTCAGTAAATTTCAAAACGACGACGACAAATCCTCCTTCGCCGGCGGGGCTGGGGTACTTTGAAGAGAATTGGCTCTCTTTTCATCGGGTGCTGACTAATCTGGAGGGGAGGACCGTTTACACTCCTTATGAGCCTTCAGCCTTGTCGGAAATCCTTTCGCAATTTGAAATCAAAGATAGAGAAGGAAGAAAGATCACCCTTGCGGTTTACAAGCGGTTTGGCGAGCTCAATGGTTATTTCATGACAAGCAGCCTGGATAAACTTTTGTACGTTTTAAAGCCGGATGATGCTCGTTATTTCTTTGTGAATGTGCAGGATTTCTGGAACAAAAAATTAGCACCGACTCAAAAAGAATATAATCTCACTCTGACATTCGTTGACGGTAAAACAGAAACAGTAAAAATCATCGATAGAGAACTGTTCAAGGTTGAGTCTTCTAAAAGCGTGCGCTCACTTGAATTTAAAAAGTTAATCGATTTTTTAAAAGTGGAAGGCGATCACATCTCGGATATGACCGAAAAACCGAACGAAATACTCAGGAAAAATGTTTTAAGAGTTCAGTTTGAGAATAAAGACTTGAATGTTATTCTTGAAGACAATGATGCCCTTCTGGTCGATATTTATCAGAAGATTAAAATCCATCATTATGTTGGCGCAACCATTCCTTTTAGTATCAAGCGCAGCGATTATTTCGAGAAATAATTATGGTTGAATCTCTTTCTCTCTACTTCAATGCCTTCAGACACTTTCCTACAGAAGATGGAGAGAGAAAAATTTCGTTTCTTGAATTGATGGGTCTTTCGTGGGCCATGCATATTATTTATGCATTCTATTCTGTCTTTGCTCTCTACCTCGGCGTCAAGAGCTACGACTACCTTTCGAGTTCAAAAGATTTTTCGCATTTAATGCTCGATTCATTTAGCTTCACTCTGCAAAAATGGTCGATGTTGACTGCTCTTTTTGGAGTGGTTTTTTATCCTTTCATTTTTCAATTTGCTTACAAATTCTGGAAAGGAAGTTTCAAATTTTATGCGAGTATTTTTGAAAGCCAGGACGAAAATGCGGACCTGTTTGAAGAGAAGTGTGATGATATTTTAAGCACGGCTTTTTCTTCCAATTTACTTCTCATTCTTCCGATTGCCGGAAATATTCTATCCAATATCGCCATGCCATTTTTTATCTTTACGGGCCTTAAGCGCAAGCTTGGATTTACGTCATTACAGGCAGGTCTCGTGGTCATAACTCCGGCGTTTATCATGTTTTTGCTCGCAATATTCAGTGCAACATATTTCGTCTTCCTCTTCACTTTGATCTAACTCCCTCTCTAAATGATGAGATTTCGTTTAATGTCAGAATTTATTAAATTTTCGTGAATACTCTCGCGATGACTTCGGGCCCCGAGCGTGTCATCATTCGAAAACACACACAACGTTTTGCATATTTTTGAGACATTTTTGGGGGGAATCTATGAGCCTTTTCGGGACAATGCCTGGTATTTCAGGAAGCATTGAAGTCGTTTGCGGTCCAATGTTTTCAGGGAAAACAGAGGAACTAATTCGTCGAGTGAAAAGAGCGCAGATTGCCCGCCAGAAAGTCCAAATTTTCAAGCCTGCTATTGATAATCGCTACCACGAAACAGAAGTTGTTTCTCACTCTTCTTTGTCGATGGAAGCGACTCCAGTCAACAGTTCAGTCGAAATTCTTCAAAAAGTTTTTGATTCAACGAGAGTCGTTGCAATCGATGAAGTTCAGTTTTTCGATGACAATATTTCTATTGTAGTTGAGAAACTTGCTCGCAGAGGAATCCGTGTCATTATGGCCGGTCTTGATCAAGATTTCATGGGGCAACCATTTGGCCCGATGGCCTCGCTTTTGGCCATTGCAGACAGCGTGAATAAGATTCATGCCATCTGTACTGTCTGTGGAGCACCGGCGACAAAAACATTCAGGAAAGATCCAAAAAACAGTTCACAGGTTCTCGTTGGAGAAACTGATCTCTATGAGGCACGTTGTCGCGCTCATGCTGATTTCTTCGGCGAAGATCAGGATCAACTCGCTTTCTTCGTAAATTTAAACGAGTCGCGTTCCAAATCTCAAAACTTATAGTACACTTATAGCAATTATCAACCCCTAAACTGGATTTAGGAATGACGACTGCTACGAAGCCTATTGGTGTCTTTATTTCAGAAGAAAAGATCGCTGCGCGCGTAAAAGAACTCGCGGCCATGATCAATCGCGATTACGCTGGAAAGGAAGTGATTCTCGTTTGCGTTTTAAACGGTTCATTTATTTTTTGCGCTGATCTTATGAGACAAATTAAAGTCCCTGTTCAGGTCGAGACGGTTTCTCTCAGCTCTTATGAAGGAACGGAGAGTTCTGGAGAAGTGAGTTTCCGATTGGACGTGAAACAATCGCTCGTTGGTAAGCATGTCATTATCGTTGAAGATATTGTCGATACTGGTCTGACAATCAGTTTTTTATTAAAACACATGAAGCTTAAAAACCTGGCGAGTTTGAAACTTTGTTCGCTTCTTTTGAAACGCGCGCGTTTGAAAATTGAAGTGCCGATTGATTATCTGGGATTTGATATCGAAGATAAATTTGTTATCGGCTATGGACTGGATTATGACGGACGCTTCAGAGAGCTTCCTTATATCGGAGTCTATGGTGAATAAAAAAACTCACGCAGAAGGATCTGTTCGTGTTGATTTACTTGGCGGAACACTCGATCTGAGTCCTATCAATGTTATTCTTCCCAATGTCGTCACGTTGAATCTTGCAACATCACTGAAAGCGAAAGTGACAGTGACTGCTATTGATTTTGACGGTGTTGAAATTATTTCCAAAGATTATCATTCAACAGATAAGTTTCATTCAAAAGATTTTACTGACGAGAATTTGCGCAATGGTTTTTTCAAGAACCTTACGTTCATTGCTGAAATTTTGAATCTGTTTGATTTGAATAGTGGAGTGAGACTTGAACTTGAATCAGGTTCTCCTCCTGGCGCTGGCCTTGGTGGCTCAAGTGCGATGGGAGTGACTTGTTATTCGGCACTCGCACAATACACGGGCGAAAAGTTTGACCGCATAGAAGCGATTCAGAAAGTAAATGCGCTCGAGTCTCGCATTATCGATTGTCCTGCGGGCTATCAGGATTATTATCCTGCTTTGTTTGGCGGAGTTTTAGGTTTAATTGCAAACCCTGGAAGAATTCTGGTCGAGCAGCTCTATTCAAATGAATTAAAGGCCGTTTTAGAATCTCATCTCACTCTAGTGTATAGTGGTGAAACGAGAAATTCCGGAATCAATAATTGGGAAGTTTATAAAGCTTTCTTCAACAAAGATCAGTCGGTTCGTGCAGGTCTAGGACAGATTGCCGATCTTTCTTATAGAGCGCTTAAAACAATTCGCGCACGCGATTTTGAAAATTTAATTCCACTCATTGCACTAGAAGGTGAGGAAAGACGAAAATTATTTCCTGGCATTTTAACTCATACGATGCAGGAACTTTACAGCGAAATTAAATCTCATGGTCAGCACATGGGAATGAAAGTTTGCGGAGCTGGCGGCGGTGGTTGTTTTATCATCACTCATAAGCCTGAAGATCGCAAAGTCGTTGATTCGCTTCTCTCAAAATACAAAATGACGAAACTTGATTTTGTTGTAGAAAAGCCGCTTTAACAGGAAAGATTATGGACTCCAAAAATATCGGCAGTCTCAGTATGAAAGGTGGCAGGAATGATAATTTTTATTTCTGTCTTATCGAGTATTACCCTGACAGCGACCGATGGTTTTTGAAATCTCTTCTTCCCGTCAAAGATGAAGAAGCTAATGATTCTGATGAAGCGATCCGCGCCTGGATTCACAATTATAGTGTAAAACAACTTGTGGTGGATTTTCCTCTTTCCAAAGCGGCCTGCAGTGAATGTGAAATTGATTGTCCGGGAGCGGGCCATTGTCCTAAACCAGATGTCATCACAGTTCGGGATAAAATCAAAGCGCTTCTCAATGAAGATCAAAAGCTGATCAACTCCAATCCTAAAAAGTATGAGCAGGAACGAAATAAGGCAGACGAAATTGTCTACAATAGAGACATTTTTGAAAAGGAAACGTCTCATCATCTTCTCACTCGTTCTTTCAAACGTCGTCTGAAAAAAGGATTTTTGCCTTACTGGAATAGAACACTCGATTTCTGGATCTGGAAATATTATTACGATCAATTGCTCGATACTTTCAACATGTCGTTTGATTCTTTCGGAAATATTTCATTGATGATTCTTTCGCGTTTCAGTTATATCAAAAGACATTTTCCAAAACACGTTGAACTGTTTGAAGCAAATGAGCAGGTTATTCTTATCGAACTTCTTCGCTCAAAAATTCTTTTGAGAAAAGATATCGACATGCTCAATGATGTGGATCTTGGGCTTGAAACAAGATTGGAAACGATTAAGAAGATTGAAAATAAATTGAATATTTTTATCTATAATCACGATCTGGATATATTGGTGAAAAATCCTCGCGCGTTTGATTCATTCATTCTTGCGCTGGCGGGACAAAACGTTCTTCAGAAAAAGAATTTGTCTCTCCCGGATTGGACTCAACCGGAAGAGACAAAGTTTATTATTCCTAATTTTTCTTAACGTCTTGAAGAGAGAGCGGCCGCTTCTGCGATACAGGCATCAACTTTTGCCATACCTTCTGGAAGCTTTGAGCATTTCAATTTACGTTCTGGTTCGCGCGGAGACCACTTCGCAGTTACCATGAATGTTCCTGTAAAAGGATCGAAGCTTGGGTAAAGTTCAAATCCACCGCGACCGTCTTTATTTCCCTGAAATGCATTCATCGCAAGTTTTGTAATCAAGTGGCCGGCCACTGCACCGATGATAACATCTGAAGCCCAGTGAGCTTGATCGTGCATACGAGCGTAAGCTGTAATTGTAGCAAAACCGTAAGCGACGTAAGGAACAATTGGATGATCTTCTTTGTACAATTCAGAAATCACTGTGGCGATGGTAAATGCTTCAGCTGTGTGACCAGAGAAGAATGATTTATTTCCAGGGTTAAAGAAACTGTAAGGGCCTTCTTCCATGCGAGGTCTAGCTCTACCAAAAGTTCTCTTTACACCTTCAGTGACAATTCCCTGAGCGATAGATGAACCGATAACGAAAAGACCAACTTGTTTTAGTTTGCTGTCTTTAAAATAAACGCCGAGGAAGTATGAACCGGCAGCAATCGGAAGAAAAGCTGATCCGCCAAAAAGATTTCCGACGTCAGCGACAACTCTTGTCGATTCTGTTTTATGTCTTTGGACAACGTCCATAATTTCCTGATCGTGAGCAAAGGCAACAACACCTAATGATGTCGCAGCGGCCAGAGTCAGAAGTTCAGCATTCGTTAATTCTAGTGGAATAAAATAAGATTTTTGTGCAGTATCGCGATCGAGTACATTTTCAAGATCGTTGGCGTTTAATATTTTTCCTTCAAATCTGCCGATTTCAATTTCCTGTTCAGGAGTACATCCGTAGAAGGTTTTGCGGCAAGCTTTCAGGTCATTGAGCATACCTGTGTAATCGAGGTTCAGGGTTGAAGTGCCTCTTCCCATATTTGCATAATCCATATTGAGTTCATCAGCTCTTCCCCCTGCGGCCATCGCATTGGTAGAAAAGAAAAAGATCATTGCCAGAAGCTGCGCCATTTTCATAAATAGTCCTTGTGTGTGTTCTTGGACTTATTTTAGACACAGGATGGGACCTAGAGTTGAAGCATGTACTTTTTTCAGGCCGAGAAAACGGGAATGTCTAATAAAAAGGCAGTTTCGGGAGCCATTTTATCGATAGATAGCTCACCTGAATGCTCGCGCATGATTTTTTGAGAGATAGAGAGTCCAAGTCCCGTTCCTTTTCCAACAGGCTTTGTTGAGAAAAAGGGACTGAAGATTTTCTCCATAAACTCGTCTTTGATACGAGGACCGCCATTGGAAACGCGGATCGAGAGATTGTTATTATCCGTTTTAAACTGGATGCGAATCCAGCGCTCACTCTCAGTCAATTCCTTCTCCAAAATCTCATCCTGGGCGTTCTTAATCAGGTTAACGAGGACCTGAGAAATCTGGACAGGGTGACAAGAAAACTTAAGGGGCGGAACAGGATCAATTTCAAGCTTGATGCCGTGAGAAGTGAGAAGCTCCATACAGAAATTCAAAGTATCTTCGATGATATCTTTTAATTCAGCTTGCTCTTTCGTTTTGCCATCGGAGAGAGTGGAAAAGCTTTTTAGGCCCTGAACAATTTTGGTTACGCGGTTCACGGAGTTTTGAATCTTCTGGGACTGTTTCAAAACCATTTCGGTATCAATTGATTCGCGACCCACACTTTTTTCTATTAACTTTGCGCCGCCTTTAATGACTGTCAAAGGATTGTTGATTTCGTGAGCGATCCCTGCCGACATTTCTCCCAGGGCCGCAAGTCTTGAAACGTGAACGAGCTTCACCGTTTGATCAATCAATTCATCTTTACTCTTTTTCAGCATGTCGTTGGCGATCTCCAGATCAAGCTGATAAATGAAACGCTTCAAGTTCTCTTTTCTATAAACTTGATACTGCTTCAATTGGTAAAATAAATACATTACGTATAGAAAAATCAGGGGAAGCGCACTCACTTCATGTCTTTGATAGAAATAGAGAATGATCATTAGTTGCGGTACGAGTAGAAAAAGCTGAAAAGGAACAAAAAGAGACGTGAAATAGGCGAGAGTTACAATGGATGAACCTACAAAACCTGCGATCAATGTCGTCACGACAATAAAATGGATGCCCTGCAGTTTTAACTCAAATGAAGCCGTATTTAAAATCACTGACCAGCAAAAAGCATTCATCCAAATCATGATCTGGAGAATCGTCCATTCTTTTTCAGTAATATTTTTTCGCGCATGGATTCTTTTGCAAAAATAGAGGCGAATGAGATTGGTAAGGATGCTGATAACGGCAGCGCTCTGAATGACCCAGGCATATTTAACACAATTAAAGCGGTAGACGATGGAGAAAACAGCAAAGACCGCAAAGGCCAAGCTGGAAGCGTAAGATTTATCTACGACTTCAAGGCGAAGTAAATGGGTGAGCTTTTGTTCACGGGGCAACATACCTTTAAGTATAAGTGAACTGTACAATTTTTTAAATTAAAAAGCTTTTCGTTGAATTCTGAAACCTAATTCCATCGTTCCAAGTACGCCGGTAATGGCCCCGATCAACCATAGAAAAGTAAATTGAATGAAAATATTTGGATTCAACATTAATAAAAAACCAAGAGAAGTGAGAATCATGGTCGAAGACATGAGTATTGGATGAAATCGGAGGAATCTGTATTCATCGCGAGTGAGCACAAAATAGATGAAGGCGACAGAAACAGAAGTGAAAAAAGTGCCGCATGCGAAATCGCAAAAATGCGGTCCGAGTTTCATAAAGAGATTCATTAAATTGATTCTGGATTCAATTAAGCTGAATCCCATCTGAGGACAGACTGTCAGAGTCAGCAGTGCGGAAAAAAGATGAATGGCAAAAACTTTCGCCACAATTTTTTTGATGTCGGGCATGAGCTCTGACTTCACTGTGGACAGAATTTTGTTTCTTGTTTCTTTTGATACTGTCATACATCACCTTTGCGAAGGTTGATCATCATTCGGCTAAGTGTTTTTCTGAGCGATGTTTCTGATTTGTTCAACAGCTTGGCCATTTCCTGATAAGAAAGTTCATCAATATATTTCATCTCGAGCATTTCTTTTTGGTCTTCGTTTAAAGAGGCCAGGGACTCAAGATTCACTTCTTCACTGCCTTTTGAATCATTCTCGGCCGCCAGTCGATTGAGTCTCGTCTGATATCGGCCTTGCGAGCGCAAATGGTCCAGGATGGAAGTTCGTGCGATGACAAATAACCATTGCTCAAATTTAAAGTTGTGCTTATAGAGATTTTTGCTTTCGTGGATCTTGATAAAAATTTTCTGCAGCAAATCTTCTGCATCGGCCTGATTGTGAAGTCGCTTCTGAATAAAGTTGAAAACTTTTTGTTCATAACGATTGTAGAGCTCGTTAAAAGCAGCAAAGGCTTCTTCGGGAGAATTTTGCTGGTAAATAACCATAAGCTCTTCAGCAGAAATGTGTTTTAAGTCAGACCGGACTATTGTGCTGCTCCTGTAGGGTATACGCCGAGGTCGTGATGTTTGTGACAATCATTGTAGCAAGGGCGGCCATAAGAATACCAGGGGGAATCCAATAGTATTGAGTAATAATGGGGTTTAATGCTATGATTTTAGGAGAAAAGAGCGAACTGAGCGAGGAAAGAGGCATGTTGTTATCAATAGTTATTCCTGTTTATAATGAAGAAGAAAACCTGAAGCCGCTTGTCAGCGCTGTGATTGCTCAAATTGAATCACTTGGGGATTATGAAATCGTTCTTGTCGATGACGGGAGCACTGATCGGTCCTTGAAGGTTCTTACCGAACTCGCTTCTTCCAATACTAAGATTAAGGCCGTCTCACTTTCCAGAAATTTTGGAAATCAAATTGCCGTGAGTGCTGGATTGGATTTTTGCAGCGGCGACGCTGTCGTGACGATGGATGCTGATTTTCAGCATGCCCCTGAGGTCATTCCTCTTTTGGTGAAAGAATGGAAAGAAGGAGCGCAGGTTGTTCTCACGAGACGAACGAATATTAAAATGACTGCCGGATCCATTCTCTTTTTTAAAATGATGAAAAAGTTTTCAGAAGTTCAATTGGATATCGCCATTTCAGATTTCAGGTTAATGGACAGGCTGGTGGTAGATCAATTGATCACTTTCGAAGAGTCTTCGCGTTTTGTTCGTGGTCTCGTTCACTGGAGTGGTTTTGATACAAAAGTTATCGACATCACTGTTCCTGAAAGATTTAAAGGCGAATCGAAATTTAATTTTTCTTCATTGATGAATCTTGCTTCTCGAGGCTTTTTCTCTTTTTCACTCGCACCACTCAAGGCCGTTTTAGTTTTGGGCGGACTCATTACTCTCGGTGGACTTCTCGCCTTGGTTCTTTCGGTTATAGATCACTACACCGTTCAGATTATCAAAGCGCGCGCCATTGCTTATTTTATGATGATCAACACTGTAGGCCTTGGGCTCACTTTACTTTGCCTGGGAGTCATTGCTGAATACGTAGGCCTCATTCATAAGCAAGTTCAAAACAGACCTCTTTATCTGGTAAAAAAGAAGATTAATCTTTAGATTTAAAAAAGGTCTTTGCGATAGACGTAAGGATGGAAAGAAAAAAAGTAATGACCGTCGCTGTGTGAACGGGCGCGATCTTCAGAAATTTCACCGGATGCCTTGTGAAGAAGAGCGCCGTTAAAGCGACAAGGGCGATCGTTGTCGCGAGAAATGAACTAAAAAACGTCACCGAAACAAAGAAGAAACTCACCATCACCAGAAAATACGCAAGCAGAAACATCGTTACGTAAAAGAAGCGACCTCTATGTTCAAAGATATGATATTCGACAAATGAAGGACCGCGCTCCCAGACTCTCTCCATAAATTCTTTAAATGTCTGACGGGGAGACCAGTAGCAATGGAATCGGGCATCGATCGTCAGAGGTGATGTACGGACATATTCTTTTAATAAAAGAGTGTCGTCGCTTTCAATATTTAATCTCGCCAGCGATTCGCAAGCGTTGAGGAAATAGTCACGACGGCAGTAAAGGAGAGTTGTGCCTTTTAAGAACTGATCATAATTTTGCAGTGTCAAAGTGATCGGCCCTTTTTTCAAATGCGCATAGTGATTGGAAAAAATCATCTGATGAGAAAGCTTCCAATAGAGTGAATAAACACTTTCTTTTTCATCAATCAAAATGTCGCCAACGGCGTTGTCGTATCGACTTTGGATGAAACGGATCTGTTCACCAAAATTCTCAGGAATTCGGTTTCTGGCATCGATAAAAAGTAAGTGAGACTGAGTGGCATTTTGAGCACCTGTAAGTCTTGCTTTATACCGGCCCTGATTTTGAGGATAAGAAATAAGCCGGATCACACCTTTGAAATCTGACAACTGATTAAAAGTGTCGTCGGTCGATCCATCGTCGACAATGATAACTTCATGAACCAGAGACGTGATGCCCTTCTTTTGAAGATTCAAAACGAGCTCTCTGGCGTGAGATCCCATGTTGTAAACGGGAATGATCAGACTGACGGGAAGTCGTTCATTATTCACTTCGATTCCCCTTCAATAAGAGCATCGACAATGATTTTTGATGGCGGAACGTGGGCAGTAACTGGCGGTCTTTTATAACGATCGAGATGACTTAAAAATTCATCTGCTTTTTTCTTATCATAATGAGAGAGAAGGCAATTTTCATTTAATCCCTCAGTTCTCTCTGTTGTGTTTCTCATGATCAGGCATGGCTTCCCCAGGTAAAAACATTCTTCCTGGTTACTGCCGCTGTCGGTGATGATGAATCTACATCCATAAAGATAATTTCTGAAAGTGAGAAAAGACGCACGGTCTCTGAAATCGATATTGGGATTGGCGAGAAAAGATTTCCATTGAGGATCACTTTCCAGTTTATGCTTAGTCGATTCGCTCATGAAGAAGAGAAGTTTGTATTTATGAGACGCTTCCTGAATGATATCGACAATCGTTTGCATTCTCTCTGCGCTGATTAGATTTTCAAAGCGATGAATATTGCAAATGCCGTATTCTTCTTCAGGGGCCCTGAAATTTTGCATGTTGAGAGTGAGGCTTTCAAACATGGTATTAAATTCGGTGTTGATAATTTTGCCTTTGATTTTTTTACGCTCAAGGTTTTTGACGGCGTCCTCATTGGGAGCAAAATTAATATCAGAAAGGCGAGAACAGATGCGTCTGTTGATTTCTTCCGGGAAAGGATTGAACAACGAATGCGAATTGAGCCCGCTTTCTACGTGGACCAAATGTCTTCCGATAAGCTTGGCCATTAAACTGCCAAGAAGAGTCGTTATGGTGTCGCCGTGAACGACGATAATATGTGAATGGTCGGGGGCGAGCGATGAAACTTTTTTTAACTTCAATAAAAAAGTGCGGGTAAACCAAAGAAGGGCCTGTGGGGCGCTTTTTAATCCTTTTCCTTTCTTATTCAGTTCAACCAATTTTTCTGTCGGCAATTGAAATTCATTCCATTGTCGGAGGAAATCAGCTGGAGCCTGGCCGGAGGAAACGGCCTTCCATGAAATTTGTCTTCGTTCGCATTCGATGAGAACAGGAAACATTTTAATCAGCTCTGCCGCTGTTCCCATCACAAAAAGTAGATTCATTCAGATCTCCTTTTATCATCCGGAAAAAATGAAAGCAAAACGACCAGTAGGAAAAGAGCGCTCATGAAATTTTTATTTCTGGCAACGAATTGATGTAACTCCATCGCTTGATTTGCGGCAAGGAAGCAAATGACCACAGCGGAAACTAAAGCAATGGAAAGAGAAAGCATTTTTTTCTTCGCCATCAAAAAATTGATAAAGAGCGAAGTCAGTCCGACAAAAATAATTTGATGCCAGTAATCCTGGAAAAGAATATCGTCGAAGTGCAGATTCATAAAAATTTTTGTCAGCAGCATATTCAGAAGAGGAATGGGCAGTAGATCCATCATGAAGTAGCAACCTGTCGTGATGAACACAAAACCTGCCAAAATTTTAAAGGGAATCTTTTTTCCTTCGAGGAAATAAGGAAAGAGAGTGAAGATGAGCATTTCAAAGGCCACCATGCCGGCCTTTCCGATGAGAACGTATTTCCCAAAAATCGCAGAATCGTTTTCATTCAGAACATGAAGAAAAAGAATCGAATCAAATGAATTAATGAGAGCGATGCAAAGAGTGCCGAGAGCGCTGATGATTAAGGCGTGATCGGGGCCATGGATGGCCATGTCTTCTTCTTCGGTCGTAAAACGCGTGGTCGTTTGTTTGAAGAGAACAAAAACAAAGAGGGCGGAAACGGCCATGAATAAAAGATAATGCTCAGTCTTCACGGCCAAGGTGGAGTAAATCAAAAGGAGGGTGCCTGCAGCGATTTTAATGAAAGCTCCGCCGAGACTGTAAAAAGCGATGCGGTTATAATCTTTCTTGGCCTGAAGCATTCCTACGAGTGGAGCTGCGGCCATAGAAAAATAAATTAAAACGACAGTCAGCAATACCTGCCACGCTGTGAATTGATCTCTCTTATAAAACCATCCAACAACTCCACCGGCCACGAGAAGCAGAAGAGTCAGAATTTTTTGCGTTCTGAGAATTCGTTTTAATCGCGGAGTAAAATTAAATTTCTCCTCGAAAAATAAAATAGTCGAGTGGTTGCGAAAGATAGTCGAAAGTATGCCGAAGAAATTGGCCACGGCCACGAGAGCGATAAAATGACTGAAACTGATTTGATCGAGTCTCAGAGAAGCGAAATATTGAAAGAGATAATTAAATGCGGAAGCCACAAGATTAATGGCACTAAATGAAACGAACTGAAAAATCATCCTTTGGTTCCGAGTTCCGCTACGGCTTTTTTACTCTGGATGAAAACCCATGAATAAATCACAAGCGGAATTATTCCGGCCCAAAGTTGAGAGATGACCATCAAGAAGCAAGAAAGCGCTGCAAGCGCGGAATAAATGCGGACGTATTTAACGGCCCATTTTTTTCCTTTGCCGTATAGCCAGTAGACGACAATGTGAAACCCTAAAAATAAAAGAATGGAGAAGGTGAGGCTTTGAAGCAGCACCTGATAGAGCTGAATTTGAAAATCGGGTGAGGCCAGGTAAGGACGAACGCTCTTCACGTATTCATCGTAATTGGTAAATTTAAAATACGACCAGAGCGACAAACCCAGATCAGTTAAGAAACACAAAAGGGCCGTTTGTCGTTTGTTCATTCCTCTACAATTCCACCATCTGGACCAAAGCCAACTTTGAGTTCGCGCGTTTTCTCATTGAGAATTTTTGTGACTTGAGCGAGATCCATTATGGTCTGAAGTTCACTTTCACTCATCACGCCGCTTTCTTTGCCCATCAGATAAATTTCACCGAAGGCGAGCTGATGAGTGGTCGTATTTTTTCCGATGAGAATAAGTTTGTAAGCGCATGTGAGAAGATCCCAGCGCGGAAGCATTTCGGAGAGTGAGCCGGCCTTCACTTTTAGCGCATACACACCATTCTCTGATTTTTTGAGCCACGTCTGTGGATAGCGAATCGATTCTTTGCGCGAGCCCTGAAAGTTGAAGTGACAACTCATGACTGTTTGCCAGTCGGTCATTTCAAGATTGCTAGCGATGAGTTTCCCTGAAAGAGCAGGAGTGCGATAACGAACATTATCCGCATGGGCCGGGCCACATAGTAAAAATACCAGAGCAGATAAGAAGGTTAAATTCTTCATAGTATAAGTATAGGAGTGATTAAAATTTTTGAGTAGCTTTTTTTTAGAGCGCTTTTATACTGAATATTATGAAGCGATTGATCATTATTCTTACCGTCACCATTCTTTCAACAGCTATAGGCCTTTACTTCAGACCTTCTTATTTTATGATCGGCCAGCTGGATTGGATTAATGTCCTTTCTAAAGGGTACTTCGCGGGTTCTTTCTCGAAATTCTTCTCTCAAGGTCTTCTGGACGAATCTTTTTATTTCGTCATGAGATTTACGGGCGGGGGATTGCTGGGAGGAATTCTCTTGAGCCTTGCGACTGGTGGTGGAAAATCAAAGAAGTCTTCAGGGAAAAAGAAAAAGGCTTAAGACTTAATCGTCGTAACGGCCTCTTTGCAGTTTTCTTTGAACGTCTCTTTCTTTGTCGGACTCACGTTTATCGTGCAACTTCTTTCCTTTGCCGAGAGCAAATTCCAGTTTCACGCGCGAGTCTTTAAAATACACTTTGGTCACAACAAGTGTGAGGTTTTGCGCTTTCATCTCGTGATAAATGCGACTGATTTCTTTTTTGTTCAAAAGAAGTTTTTTAATTCTGTTTTCAGCGTGGTTGTTGATGTTTCCGAAAGCGTACTGGGGAATGAGAACATTGTAGGCCCAGACTTCGCCATTTTGATCAATAACGACATAAGAATCGTTCAACGTGACTTTTCCTTCGCGTAAAACTTTGACTTCAGTTCCCTGAAGGACCAGTCCTGCTTCGAACTTTTCTTTCAAAGTAAAATCGAAGCTTGCGCGTTTGTTAGTACCGATGATTTTCATGCCCATAAAAGTCTTCGTTAAACGTTAAAAATTAAATTTTACACCTAAAGTTGCTGCGAGAACGTAACCGTCGATGTCGTATCCACCGGCGCCGATCTTCGATCCGGACGCACCGTTTTCTTGACCAGAGGTTTTCTCAACATGCTTTTTTTCCAGCTGTTGATATTCAAAAGCCGTTCCTAAATTAACATCTTTTGACCAAATAACAATACGGTATTGAAGCCCGGTTGTGAAAATATACGTATTGGTATCGATGGAGTTCCCCGCACCGGAGAAATCGCCTTTCAGCGGGCTCATGCGGTAAGCAGCACCGAGTCCCCATTTCCAGCGATCGGTAACATCAAGAGCATAACCGAGACGTGGATTGATGGTGTCGCGGATTTTTACGTTTTCATAACTTGAACTCGAAACAATCGCGCCGCCCGTTTTTTTGATTGTGATTGCTGGCGTCTTGTAACCAGACCACATCTGATATTCAACGCCGGTATAAAATTCGTGATCGCCTGTTTTAAAAGCTGAGCCCAGTCGGAAGGTGTGTGGATCATAGAAAATCATCGCGTCGATGTCTGCCTGGAATAATGGCAAAGTCGGATCGACAATTTCACCGAAGACATTCGCGTGAAGATTAGATTTCATTTCCTGTTGATAAGCGAAGTAAATTTTAGTGTTGTCGAATTTTTTCACGACCGAAGCAATGATGCCCAAAGAGGGAGAAATTTTCGACTGAGCTTTTCCCCATGAGCCTTTTGTCCCGCCATTCAAACTGAGATTTGTGCGCGCTTCAGCTGAAGCTTGAAAGCCCACGATGGTTCCGAGAGACCACGCTAAATCTTCACTGAACTTTCTCGCGAAGTTTAAATAAATGCTCCCGCGGCGATAGCGCGAGTGATACATCACATACTCAGGAAGAAAAGGATCGCCCGAATTTGTTTCAATCAAATGTCCTAGAGGAAGATAGACTGAAAGTCCCAATGTTCCCAGGTGTTGATAACCGATCGGAAGAGCAAAGTGCATACTTCCGCCGTAAAATTTTTGATAATCGTTCGACACGCGTCCGATCGTTGTCGCCGTTCCGGTTTTAGTACTGTTCGTACTATTTTCCGTCACGATATTGTCCATCGGTTTAAAATGCGTCGCTGTTGAAGTAGCCTGTAAAAGTACGTTTACTTTATCCGAAAATCCTAAGACCGCCGGAGCATAATAATTGTTTGAAGGATCGTTGGCATCGAGATTGGCCTGATTGCCGATATAGGTTGTCGAGAAACTTGCTCCGAACATTTCAGGATAACTTGCGTGAGCGCTCACTGACATTAAAGCTGAAAAAATGAGAATCAGTTTCATGAGCAAAGTCTCCTGTAGAGATCGAGCACTTGATCAAGCGTCAACGCTTCAGCGCGGATCGTAAGTGGAATATTGAGCTCGCCGAAATGTTTGGCAACAAGTTCAGCATTATAAAAACTTTTTAAAACACCACCGAGCTGTTTTCTCTTTTGAGAGAAAGTTGCGCGCAGAAATTTTTCAAGCTTAGTGAATTCTGCAAGCGGAACAAGAGGCGTTTCTCTTCTTGTCATGGTGAGAACGGCCGAATCAACTTTCGGCGGTGGTTGAAAGGCTCCCGGAGGAACTTTCAGAAGAAGATCGCATTCGAAATACGTCTGCGTGATAACTAAAAGTGAACTCATGAAATTTTTTGTCGTAGCAAAAGGAAAAACTTTATCAGCGACTTCTTTTTGAAACATCAACGTCATGAATTTAATTTCCGGCGTCTGCAGAAAATTAATCAAGAGCGGAGAGGCCACGTTGTAAGGAAGATTGGAGACGAGCCAGATTTTTTTGTCTTGTAGACCTTTGTCGTTGAAAAAGGTTGATAAATTTATCTGGAGAGCATCGGCCATTGTGATTTGCGATGTTTTGATGAACTGCTCGAGATAAACCTGAAAGCGAGTATCTTTTTCGATCACCAGAAATGGTTGTTCTATTTTTGCCAGATGTTCAGTGAGAATGCCCGGGCCGGGACCAATTTCAAGAACAGCTTCGGCTTCGTCTTTAAAGTCGTTGCAGATTTTTTGAATCACGTTTTGATCGCGAAGAAAATGCTGACCGAGTGACTTATCTGCGTAGGGAAGTTCTAATTTCATTTTTTCCTTTGGTCGACCAGCTTTTGGGCCTTCGACACATACTGATTGCGGGCATCGAGCTTTAAACATTCCGGAAACGGAAGCGCCTCGTGAAAAGTTCTGAGCGCGTAGTTGGCGATCATGGCGCCGTTGTCAGTGCAATATTTGGGTGAAACGAAGTGAACGTTTTCAAAATTTTTCGTCAGCGTTTCGCGTAGGCTTGAATTGCAGGCAACACCGCCTCCGACAACAATCGGAAGATCGCGTCCGACTCTGGAGAAAACCATATCGAGAGCGACTCGGCATTTTCTCGAAAGGGCTTCAACAATCGCGTACTGATAAGAGGCACATACATCTTCCATTTTAAAAGTCTGATCAGCGTTGGCCTCAATAAAATTGCGAAGCGCTGTTTTGACTCCTGAAAAACTCAACGTCGCGTCTCCGCTGTTGAGCATTGAAATGGGAAACTGATATTTTTTGAAGTCGCCGAACTTTGCTTTGTCGTCGATTATTTTTCCTGCCGGATAACCAAGGCCTAAAAGTTTTCCACCTTTGTCGAACGCCTCACCGGCCGCATCGTCAATGGTATTGCCGATCATTTCAAATTCCGTAGGACCACTGACCAAAAGGTACATACTGTGGCCGCCACTGACTAATAAACCTAAGTAGGGATATTCCACGGTCGTGGTTAAATGAATGGCTTCAAGGTGAGCGTAGAGGTGATTGACCGAAGCAATCGGCAACTCTTGCAACAGCGCAATGGTCTTCGCGCAATTGATGCCGGTAAGGAGTGGCCCTAATAATCCTGGATGAGTCGTTACCGCCACGAGATTGATTTGAGACAATTGGATTCCCGCTAATTTTAACGACGAGTCTAGGAGAGGAGAGATTTTTTCGAGGTGATTTCTCGCAGCGATCTCAGGCACAACGCCGCCCCATTTGGCGAGAAGCAGTTCCTGAGAAAAGGACTGGTGGGCGAGTAGCTCTGGACGCTCATTAAGCTGATCCGGATTGCCTTTTAAGATGGCAATAGACGTGTCGTCACAGCTTGTCTCAATTCCTAAAATTATCTTTTCCATTTTCGACTTTTTTTGTTGTTTTTTTTGCCATGATACATGATCCTAATCGGTAAGCAAATATTCACGGCTTTCATAGTTCAAGGAGGACTTAAATGAAAAATTTACTGATTGGTTTATTCGCTCTAGTTTCTGCTGCTTCAGTTTACGCTGCTGACTCTTCTTCAGGATGTGGAATGGGTTGGGAAGTGGCTCCAAAGCAATCTCTTGTTTCATCTTCAACAAGATCAATTGTTAACGCTACATTCTCTAACACAATCGCAATGACTCTTGGTACATCTGGATGTGCTAAGCACTCTATCGTTAAAAACGACGCAAAAGGAATCCACTTTGCAGAAGCTAACATGAACCAACTTGCTATCGAAATGGCTCGTGGTAACGGTGAATTCGTAAACGGATTTGCTTCAGTTTTTGGTTGCCAGAACTCACGCGCTTTTGGTTCAATGGTTCAATCAAAATATGAATCAGTTCTTCCATCTGCAACTACTTCAGGTGTTGAACTTTACAACAACGTAAAGGCTGAAATTAAAAACAATGCAACACTTGCTTCTTCTTGCTCTCTTATCTAATTTGATTTTAATGCCTGCGGCAGCCAATGCCGCAGGTTCTAGCTACGATTCCTTAACTCCCGTTCAAAAAGACTACTGGCTCAAACTTCTTCACTACCACAATGGAAAATCCCGCGCTGATGGCGAAAAATTTTTCGTTTCTGCTAAAGGCAAAACAGATCCCGCTGCAGAATTTCAGGCAGACATTGATATCTTCAAAGATCATTACGCACGCGCCGGCTGGTTTAATTATCACCCGCAATGTGTGTTTCGCGAGCGCTATGAATTTCTAAAAGAAGCAGGCTTCCTCGAGGGAGTTGCAGAAGAAACGTGTACTGAATTCAAAGAATGGAAACAAGGCTTAAACGCTGATTCCATCACACTCGTTTTCTCGTCTTCTTATCCCAACAATCCGTCTTCACTTTTTGGACACACGCTGATTCGCCTCAATCAAAAAGAAAAAGGTGAAAAATCTCCCGGCGATCTTCTCGATTACGCAATTGCTTTTTCAGCCATGCCGGAGAAGGAAGATATCGGCGTGGTGTTTGCGGCGAAGGGAATGTTCGGCGGCTACAAGGGATTACTGGAAGTCACAAAATATTACACGAAAGTCACTGAGTACAACAACGGTGAATCGCGCGATCTCATTGAATACGATTTAAAAAGTACACCGGAAGAACTCAATCGTTTGATCAATCACCTGTGGGAAATTTATCAGACAACCTATTTCGATTATTATTTTGCAGACGAAAACTGCTCGGCCGTTTTATCTGATATCCTCGCAGTGCCTTTCAATCTCGACAACGTGAACACGCACGAGCGCTGGTATTATCTTCCTTCAGAAATGACAAAAACGTTTAAGAAAGCGGGGAGAGTCACGTCTGAAAATTTTCGTCCGAGCTTAAAAAAACAATTAGAAAAAAGATTAGAAAAACTTTCACCTGAACAAATAAAAGAAGTAAAAAAATTAGCAGAAGGCAATTCACTTCCAGTCGATTACGACAATGTTCCCGTCTTAGACGGATTAATTTCGCTTTTAGACTTTACCCGCTACCGCACAAAAGATCAGCTCACACCTGATCAAAAAATTCTGATGAGACGAGCACTTCTCAGAAGAGCGGCCCTTCCGCAAGCGCAGGAAGAGAGAGTCGAAACTTACAATCAAAGCAACCGCCCTGATAAAGGCCATGAGCCTCAAAAATTGTCATTCTTCACACGAACCGAAAATTCTCATTCGCTTGTCGGTATTGAATTAAAAGAAGGCTATCACGATCTGATGAGTAGAGACGATGGCTACGATCCGTTTTCACAATTCGATTTCTTCACGGGCTCGCTCGTTTACGATAAAAAATTAAACCGCGTGAGTTATGACAAGCTCACACTCGTCGATCTCATTTCCTTACACACTTATAAATTTTTCGATCCCCAATTCTCTTGGGCCGCCAAAGTCACAGCGGATAGAATTTACGATCTTCCGTGCGATCTCTGCCACAAAATAAATGCCCGCGCCTACCTTGGTCCTACGATCAGACCCAATACCCAAATGGCCGCAAGCGTGATGGCCGGCGTGTTCGGAGAAGCTTCATCCCATTTTAACAAAGGCTACCGCGCAGGCCTGGGTTTTGAGGCCAGTTTTCTCTATCAACTAGGAAATGATTCAAAAATCGGCCTTTTTGATGAACTGCGCTTTGATGCCAAAAGAAAAATCCGCGACGATTATACTAATCAGCTCACTGGCAAGTTCTCACACTTCACCAGTGTTAACAGCGAATGGAGAGTGGAGTCCGCTCTCGTCTCGCGCTTTGGCAGCTTCACGAAGGAAACATGGGTCAATCAACTAGGCTTTGGTTTTTATTTTTAACACTACTCTTCTCAGGCTGCACGAACGTCATCTATCAGCCTGACAGATACCTTCACGCCGATCCGCACGCATACGGAATCAGCTTTAAAGAGTATTACGTTCGCTCCTACGACGGCACCCGCCTGCTCGCCTGGGAAATGCAAAGCAAACAATCTCCGCCCGAAAATTTAGTTCTAATGTTTCACGGCAACGCCGAGAATTTGTCTTCACACGTTTTTAATCTCGCATGGCTGATTGAAAAGAAAACAGATGTTCTTATTTTTGATTATCGCGGCTACGGCTTGTCTGAAGGATCTCCTTATCCTCGCGGTGTCGTGGAAGACGGGCTACGCTTTTTAAACCTTGCCTACGACAAATTTACTGAAGGTGGATACAAGCGACTGATTATCTACACTCAAAGTCTTGGTGGCGCGATTGCGCTTCGAGCGCTTGAGGAAGTGTCTTGGCGAAATGAGATTTCGCTTTTGGTTTTGGATTCGACGTTTAGAAGCCCGCAAGAAGTTGCGAAGGCGAAATCGAAGATTTTGTGGCCGCTTATTTCGTCTGAATATACTGCTGATAAGAAATTGTCGCATATTACGATGCCGGTGCTTGTGATTCACGCTGATCGCGATCCGATAATTCCGTTTAAGTTTGGGAAGGAGTTGTTTGATACGATTCCTTCTGAGAAGAAAACGTTTTGGGAGTTGAAGGAAGCGGATGCTTATCATGGGAATGTTTTTTTCTTGGAGAAGGGGGCTTATCGGGAGAAGTTTGTTCAGTTGTTGGGGAAGTGAACTGATGACTGGGGACTGGGGACTGATGACTGATGACTGATGACTGATGACTGATGATTGATGATTGATGATTGATGATTGATGATTGATGATTGATGAACTGGTGATTAGATTTTATATTGTACTAGTTTCCACAGATGAGCTCCTAGAATTTCAAGCTTGGACTCTAGGTTTTTATTCTTAATATTCATTAAATCAAAAATAGCCTTGCACTCTTTATATGAACCGTACGCTTGATAGAAAAACTTCTTTTGATCCTTAGCAGTTCTTTTACCGGAGCCTTCCGCAAGATTTAAAGTAATAGAAGAGGCTGCTCTATAAAGCTGATCTTGTAGATAAAAAGGAATTTTGACATTGCTCAATTCATGAAAGAAATCGACTGAGAGATGATAAGTTTTAAAGTTTTTCATGAACTAACTTAAGCAGCAAAGTTGATCATCAAAAAAATTCAAATACATAATTTAATTAAAAGAAATAAATCCTAGACAAAAATATTGACAGCAAAATAAGCAAAATCTGATCATCAGTCATCAGTCATCAGTCATCAGTCATCAGTCATCAGTCATCAGTCATCAGTCATCAGTCATCAGTCATCAGTCATCAGTCATCAGTCATCAGTCATCAGTCATCAGTCATCAGTCATCAGTCATCAGT